>OIZT01000001.1_pt1 | contig 492242 bp, 430 predicted proteins | sample 1588611 | NCBI WGS metagenome assembly OIZT01 (sample SAMN03283278) | human gut metagenome | biome: human-associated habitat; material: feces | host: Homo sapiens | place: Peru | collected 2012
CGACGAAGTCGTGACGGAGGGAGTTTAAGTCTGATGAAACCTCACTCCCTCAGTCAGCTTCGCTGCCAGCGTCTCGCTGCGGCTCGGTCACGCCACGGCTCTGACAGTCCACCGGAGGACTGTCATTCACTACCGTGTCGACACTTCGCTACCCCGTTGGAGGAGCCTACGCACAAAAATAAATACTGATAAACTTCTGCTGACCTTGGGTCGATGTGGGCATCGCACCGATAAAAATCTTTTTTAATCCATCGATTACCCTATTACAATATCATCTCAAACTCGCCCATGGTGCCCTTTTTGAAATAGCTTTCGAGGTCATAGGGTGTGTAAATTCCCGTGTCGGTGACAACTCCGCTGACAAGCTCGGGCGGCGTTATGTCAAACGCAGGATAATAGCCCTTGAGTCCGTCTGCGGCAGTCTTTACTCCCATAGCCTGAAGCACGAAATCGGGGTCACGCATCTCAATTTTAACCGTGTCGATCGTCGTGTGTCCTCTGTCCGGCGCACCCGTTACGAAATACGGAATTCCCGTGTACTTCGCCGCAATAGCGATCTGATATGTACCGACCTTGTTGACAACATGGCCGTCCATGCAGATAACGTCGGCCGCCGATGTGAACACATCAACCTTTTCTTTCTTCATTACAAACGCAGGCATATTGTCCGTGATAACGGTCGTGTCAAAGCCCATCTCATGGCAAACCGTTGCCGTCAGTCTTGCACCCTGGAAATACGGCCTTGTCTCGGGGCAGAAGATTCTGACGTTGTTGCCCCTCTCTCTTGCTACCTTGAGCATCATTCCGACTATCGTTTCGCCGAAGCACTGGGTCATAACCGTTCCGTTCTGAGGGAACATGTCAACGAGATGTTCGGCAATGAGATTGATTTTTTTGTAGCGGAGATTGTTCGCTTCAACAGTGTGCTCAACGATTTTTTTGCTGACGTCCTCCCCTGCCGCAATCGCCTTTTTTGCCGCATCAAGGCAGCCGCCCGTGATGAGCGTCATACGCTGAACGGTGGTCGGGCGTGCATGCGAAATCGTATATGCCGCCTCGGTGAGGTAGCCGATCTGCTCCGCTTCTGACTTGTCCTTACATTCGTAAGCGGCAAGTGCCATACCCATTGCCGCCGCAGTGTACGGACCTGCACTCTGTGTCACCATGTCCTTAATCGCCTGAGTGACCTCGTGATGATTCCTGCAGGTCACAAACTCGACCTTTCTCGGATAAATTCGGCGGTCAAGAATCCTCACCTCGCCGTTCTCGTACCATGCAACATTTTCATATCTCAGCATAAAAGCCAAGCCCTTGTCCATTCTTTCCATTGCGCTACCTCTTATTTATAAAGCTTCTCAACAGCCTTGTTGAACTCAAAATAAATCTTTTCCTTATCGAGTGTTTTATACTCGCCGTTTTCATAAAGAATCTTGCCGTCAACCATTGTCATTGAAACATCGCTGCTCTGTGCGGAATATGTCAGCAATGCCTTTTTGTCAAGTGCAGGCACCATATGCGGTGCATCAAGCGAAACGGCAATAATATCCGCCTTATTGCCGACCTTCAGCTCGCCGCAGTTCTCTCTGCGCTGAACCTTTGCGCCGTTGACTGTCGCCATTTTGAGAACAGTATCGGCGTTCATAACCGTTGCGTCAAGCGTATAGCCGTTATGAATTATCGAAGCGATGTGCATTTCCTCGAACATATCAAGATTGTTGTTGCTCGAAGGGCCGTCAGTACCGAGTGCAACATTTATACCCATATCAATCATCTTGGGAACAGGGGCAAAGCCGCTTGCCAGCTTCATATTGCTGGTCGGGTTATGAACAACGCTAACTCCCTTGCGGCGGAACAGCTCCATGTCACTTTCCGTCAGCCATACACAGTGAGCGGCAAAAGCGGAGGACTCAAATGCGCCGAGACTGTCAAACCACTCGGCAGGCGTTTTGCCATATCTCCCAATACACTCATCATGCTCCTTTTTCGTCTCCGAAAGGTGAATATGCAGGTTGCCGTTGTGTGCATTCATCTCATCTATCAAAACCCTTGCCGTTCTCTCGTCACAGGTATATTCGGCATGAATACAATAATCAATCAAAACTCTTCCGTTAAATGTGTTATTGTATTTTTCATAATGCTCGATCGCTTCTCTCATTCTGTATGATTGCTCGGGCGTTTCATTCGGTTCGGCGGACAGTATGGGACGGGTGACATTTGCCTTCATACCCGACTCTCCGACAGCTTCAACATTCATTTGGGGTCCGTACATATCCGAAAAGCTGACCGTTCCTCCGGCAATCATCTCCAAAAGTGCAAGATAACTTCCGGCTTTGATTTCATCGTCCGTGAGTCTGTCCTCAATCGGAAATACCGTATCAAACAGCCACTGCTGAAGCGGCAGATCACTGCCGATTCCGCGAAGAAGAACCATCGGACAATGGTTGTGACAGTTGATGAGTCCGGGCATGAGCAATTTACCGCTCATGTCCTTTATTTCATCGAATTCGCCTGTCGGCTTTTCCGTGCCGATGTAGCTTATCTTATCGCCGTCAACGGTGAGGAAAGCGTTTGAAAGCACGTTGAATTTTTCATCTCTGACAAGTATATCTGCGTTTTTAAAAAGAATTTTCATTTGTTCGCCTCATTAAAAAATATAATATTTCTTATCTCTCGGCTGAGAGTCGATCATCTTAAAAAGTGTGTCATAGAAGTTGTGAGTCTCCTCTGCACCGACATTCATGCCGATAACCGTTCCGTGGTCGCCGGGCAGGGTCGGCATAACGTTCCATTTGCCCTTGACTGTATTTTCTGCGTCATATTCCTGATATTCGTCACCGATCGGATATCTCGCCGAAACAACATTGACAAGTCCGTCGTTCGGAAGCCATGTTTCATCAATCTTGAAATCCGTTTTGGTGTTTGTCGAATATCTTCCCATGAGCGTTGCCGGAATAATCAGAACAGGAAGCGTTGAACTTTTCGGAATCTGCTTTCCGGTTAAAGCGCTTGTTTCTGTTGTGAGATATGAATATGAGAAATAATATATATTGTCAACAAGCTTGATTTTCTTGTTCAATTCCTGCGCTCCGTCAGGCGAAAGGTCATATGCCGCATTGTCCGTTCCCTCGCTGAAAACGGTGTTGATAATCGACTCGGCTTGGCTCTCCGTCGAAGCTCCGCTCATGCCGAACTGCTCAAGACGGAAATCATAGAAATCGCCGATCTGTGCCGACTTTGCAACTCCGCTTGCGGCGTAAACAAGGCCGAGAACAGTGTTGACAAGCTTGCCCTGATCTACAACATAGAAAAGTGTTGAGCCGTTATGGGGAGAACAAAGCGTTGTAACACTGTTTATCCAGTCCGCTTTACCGCCTGTGAAAAGGCCTGATGTCTCGTCACCCGTCGCCGCCTTTTCCGCCTCGTCACCGTACGCCATGAGTGAAGCAAGAAGCCTTACCGTCTCGCCGCCGAAGCTGTGGCCGATAACGTTAATCTTAATGCGCTGACCTCTCTTTGTCTTGCCGCCCCAGTTCTGCACAAGGGCATTTTCGGCAGTGTATTCCCTGCCGTATCTCTCGTGGCCGTGCTCCTTGCTGTGAGCCTCACCGTAGTCAACCTTTGTGCCCGTCAGCTCGGCATAAAGCTCACAGGTTCTGTCCCATGTGCTTGAAAAAGGACCGACCGAAGCAACGCTTACGCTGTAGCCCTCTGAATTAAGGTACTCGGCAAGATTGCCCGTCGAGCTTCCCCAATAGGGTGAGGTTTGGTCAATCTGAGATTCGGGACCCCAGCCGCCGAGGCCGTGCACGAGCACATACGGATACTGAACCGGGTCTTCGCTTATCTTTGAGAGAAATGCCGAATATCCGCCGAAGAAAAGCGGAGTTATCGCCGCAATGACAATACATGCGGCAACAACGATTGCAACAATCTTTTTGCCCGAAAGCTTATGCTTTTTCTTTTCGGTGTTCTCCGTCGGCGCATCGGCTGCTTGACTTTCCGGCTGCTTCTCCTGCTCATCATCGACAAAAACAGGCTCCTGCTCATCTTTCAAAAGAAAATCGGTTGAAACATCAAAGAGCTTTGCCATTGCAAGAACTTTTTCAGAATCCGGCAATGCCTTGCCCGACTCCCATTTTGAAACCGACTGACGGGAAACATTGAGCTTCTCCGCCAGCTCATCCTGCGACCATTCCTTATCACGGCGCAGTATTTGAATCTTATCCGATATATTCATTATTTTGCCCCTTTCAACTTCTTAGTAAACAATGTCTGTTACATCAAGCATTATACAAATTTTTTCATGTAATGTCTATCAACTTGGGTTGTCTTTTTCAAAAAAGCGTGTAAACCTGAGTTTACACGCCTTGGAAATTACTTAAAACAGTTTTATTCCGCCGAATGGTCTTACGGAAAGAACATAGCACGAACCCTTTGAGAAAACGGATTCCATCTTCTCGCAGAATTCATCGAGCATATCATGCGGAACAAAAGCCTGAATCGTTCCGGCAAATCCGCCGCCGTGAACTCGCCATGCGCCTTTACCCTTGAGCAAATATTCGCACATTGCAAGTGCAACGGAAACACTCTGATGCTCAACGTCCTTTGACGTAAACACATTCTGATTGTACATATATGACGAGCGGCCGCTCTCGGTTACAAGCTCCTTGAACTTCTCAAAATCTCCGTCCTCAAGAGCCTTTACCTCGGCTTCTGCACGTCTGTTTTCGCCGTAGAAATGCATAGCACGGAGCACTGCACGGTCATTGACCTTTTCACGGACAAGCGAAATATTTCTCATGAACTCGTCCTCGTCAACCTCACGAAGAACACTCTTGCCGAACACTGCCGCCGCCTTTTCCATCTCGCCTCTTACCGCCGCATAATCATCTGTGAGGTCAGCATGATTTCCGCCGGTGTCGATAATACAAAGTGCATGTCCGCAGGAAGCAAAATCAAAATCGACCTTATTGATAATCGGCTGAGCCGGGTCTTTGAAATCAATCGTGATAAAGCTGCCGACGGAGCTTGCAGTCTGATCAAGAAGTCCGCACGGCTTGCCGAAATATTTATTCTCGGCATACTGGGCAATTTTTGCAACCTCAACGGGAGAAACCTTGCCGTCGTTATAAAGATGGTTGAGTATCGTTCCGATAAGCACCTCGTAAGCCGCCGATGAAGAAAGTCCCGAACCCGAGAGCACACGGCTCATGCTTGCGGCATTGAAGCCGCCGATGTTATATCCGTGCTCCTTGAAGCCGGCGCACATTCCTCTGATGAGGCCCGAGGATTTTCCGAATTCCTCCGTATGCACCTCAAGGTCGGTTATATCAACCTCAAGAGCGTCAAACTTGAACGATTTTTCAACGATAATTCCGTCGTCTCTCTTTGCCGCTGCGGCAACCGTATCAAGATCAACGCTTGCGGCAAGCACCTTGCCGTGGTTATGGTCGGTGTGATTTCCGCCTACCTCGGTTCTGCCCGGTGCGCTGAAAAGCTCTATAGAATCGTTATCGCCAAAAAGCTTAACAAACTCGTCGATTATAGCCGCATCTCTTTCTTTTTGATCCTCAACAGCCTTGTCGCTGAGATAAACCTCTTTTAATCTTGCGTCGAATTCACCCGAAGCAAGTTTTGTTTTCAATGTTTTTGCATCAGCCATTGTTTTTCCTCCTCCTTGACTGGATCTGAACTATTTTGCTTATGGCAAGCATTGATACTCCCACTAAAAGGAACAATAAAATTAACGGCAACAGGAACGCCGTTGATAACGGATTGAACACGTTTCGACCGATGAACGTGTAGGAAATAAGCAGCGGCGAATAGCCGACAAGCGAGAGCAAAAGAAAATATTCGTACTTGAAGCCCATTGCGCCGTAAAGCTTGCTGACCTGGTTGACCGGAATTCCGGGAACAAGTCGAAACAGAGCCAAAAGCCAAGGATTTCCCCTGCCGTCACGCTCAACGAGGTATCGCACAGTCTCACTTTTTTGCAGAATGTTCTGTACGCCGTTTGCGCCGACCTTTGTTCCCCAAAAATATTTGATTGAATACAGCACCGAGAGTCCCAAAAGATTAATGGGAATCGAAAAATATGAGGGAAAAACCGCACTGGTTACGGCGCAAAGTGCCGAAACGGGATAAAGATAAATCGGGAAAACCGCCTTAAAAGCATAAAGAAAAACAACAATAAGCAGAACGGAAAACTTCTCGGCCATGTGCTCAACCTTATATTCCGCCGATGCAAGATACTCAAGATATCTCGAATACCAAAGTTGTATATCGCTGTTTCGCGAAAGAATCAACAGAACGATGAAAACTATACACAAAACAAAACTGATAATCGAAGCAATTTGCAGCAGCTTAATAATGCTGTGGTCACGTTTGTACTTATCCATCGCTCTGCCTCCTTTCGTCAATAAACATAATTAACCATTTTAACTATATTATTATACTTTTTTTCAGCGTTGAGGTCAATAATTTTCTTTATAAATTTTATTCAAAGCATTATTTTTGAATTATTAAAAAATTTTATTGACATTTCCCGATACAGTGCTACAATATAAACAAGTTAACAGTTGTCTTCGGGGCGGGGCGAAATTCCCCACCGACGGTAATGGGATTCAATCCACAAGCCCGTGAGCGAAAGTTGATTCGGTGAGATTCCGAAGCCGACGGTACAGTCCGGATGAGAGAAGATTTGTATTCTTGAAAAAGTAAAGTCCCGTACAGTTATTGTACGGGACTTTTTGTTCGTTGGCAGCTCTGACTGAATTTATTTGAAAGGGTGTTGTTTATGAACACAAAAGTAAAAAGCTTGCGAATGATAACGGTCACGGCAATCATGTCGGCTCTCTCGGCGGTGCTGATGTTTGTTGAATTTTCGATTCCAATCATGCCGTCATTCATCAAGCTTGACATCTCAGACCTGCCGGCACTCATCACCTCTTACGCATTCGGCCCCGTCTGCGGAGTTGCCGTCTGCCTTGTCAAGAATCTCATTCACCTGCTTGCAACCCAGACAGCAGGCGTCGGAGAGCTTTCCAATTTCATTCACGGTGCAATTTTCGTTTTCGTGGCCGGTATGTTCTACAAGTATCATCACAATCGCAAGTTTGCTTTTATCGGTGCAATGGCCGGTGACTTTGCAATGGCGGCAATGAGCTTTTTTATCAACTATTTCTTTGTTTATCCGATTTATTTCAAACTCATGGCTCCCGAGCCGGCTATTCTCGGCGCATATCAGGAAATTCTGCCGAGCGTTGATTCATTATGGAAAGCAATTCTGTTTTTCAATGTACCGTTCACCTTTGCAAAGGGACTTATCAGCGTTGCGATAACCTTTGCGATTTATCCCAAGATATCGCCGATACTTAAAGGTAAAAAATAAACATAAAAACACGGACTGTCACAAATCGGACAGTCCGTATTTTTTAGGCATTGACCATATCGTGATGATGAGCTTTTGTTTTATAGGAGGAAATACCGAGTATGGTCTCGCCGTCTATCTGCAAGGGCGTCGGGCGATCAAATTCAACCGTGATCTCCCTGCCCTCAAGAATAGCTATATTGTTTTTATGCTTAACGTGTTCTCCCTTGAATATTGACGGAAAAACCATGAGTGCCTTCAGCTTGCCGAGATTGTGATACACCATGACCGAAAGCTTTCCGCTTGTTCTGTCCTGATTCGGCGTCGGCATCATTCCGCCGCCGTAAAATTTACCGTTCATTGTCGGTGCAAGCCAAACTCTTTTGAATTTATGCTTCACTCCGTCGACCGTGACGGTTGCGTTCGTCGGCTTATAGTGAAAGAGCAGGCCCTTAATCGCAATCGCAGTGTAATTTATGCTGCCCTCCGTTGTCTCTCTGAGCTTATCGCCGACCTCACAGCAATAGCCGTCAATTCCGTAACCTATGCCGTTGAGAAATTTGTATGTTTTGCCGTTTACCGTTACTTCCGGCAAATCTTTCAAATATTTCGTTATATTAAAAGGCGTGTCGCCGTATTTATGTCCAAGCTCATGAGCAAAGTCGTTGCCAGAGCCCATCGGAAAATAATAAACCTCATTTTTCTCCGAATAGTCATACGGCAGATTGATAAAGCGATTCAGCGTTCCGTCGCCGCCGCAAACGATGAGAATATCCCCTCTTTGCATCTCGGGCAGAATATCGCTGTAGGTTTCCGGCTTCGTCATATCGCAATATAATATTTCGCCGTCAAGCATAGCTTCAATCATTTTTATCTCGGTGCCGCACCTTTTATTGCCGGCCAACGGATTAAATAGAACATAATTTTTCGACATTTTTATCCCTCCGCAGTTGTTGATAATCTTTTACATTTCGATTATATACCGTGAGTTACAACTTAACGTCAACTTAAGTTCAACTTTTGTTGAAATTTGTCGAATCGTGTCAAATAAAAAGAGCTGTCGCATTTAGATGCAGAAATCTCTTTCCGACCTAAACACGGCAGCCGTGTTTATTCTCTTTTTCTTTTCAGCTTTACCGTAAATTTACATCCGCCGTCAATATTTTCGGCATAGATTTCGCCGCCCTCAAGCGTCATTATCCTGCTGACAAGAGCCAGTCCGAGTCCGTTGCCCTCCTGCTTGTGAGAGCTGTCCGCCTGATAGAATTTTTCAAAAATATGCCTTTTCGCCTCTTCCGAAATGCCTTCGCCGTGATCCTCAACGGTAAATACAATTCTCTCGAGTTCATTTTTCAGCCTGATTATTATTGTATCGCTTTGAGGGCTGAACTTTATCGCATTGCCGAGCAGGTTATCCCAAACATGGAGCATAAGCTTTTCATTGCCGTAATATCTTATGCTCTCAAGATCGGCGTCGATTTCAATATCCTTCTCCTCCCACAGATTCTCCATTCCGACGATTGAACGGCGAATCTGCTCATCGAGCGAAAATTCGGTCTGATCCGTCGGAATTGAGCGATTCTCAATCTTTGAAAGCAATAAAATGCCTCCGATCAAAGTTGAAAGACGCCGGGTGCTGACAATTATACCGTCAACGTACTTCTTTTCCTCCTCGCTGAGGTTGTCGCAGTCCTGCAAAAGCATCGCATAGCCCTCGACGGCATTAATCGGTGTTTTGAATTCATGCGAAACGTTTGAAACAAAGTCGCTTTGAATTATCTCGATTGAACCAAGCTCATGCGCCATCATATTGAAGCCGGAATAGACCTCACGAATTTCTTTGAGACGTGATTTTGTCTGCAAGCGAACCGAGAAATCGCCGTCTGCAACCTTTTCCATTGCCTTGCCCAACTGCTTTATCGGGTAAAAAAACCAATTTGAAATTGCCCCCGTTATTCCGAAGCAAATTATCAGTCCGAGCACCAAAACCGCAATCGCCAAGGGCAAACGCCATTCCGAGGTCAGTACGTTTTTCAGGAGCATTTCCGCTCCGAAAGAAAGCAGAATACAAACTATCAGCTCGGCGGCGACGATGAGTGTCAACCTCATTCTCAATCCGAATATCTGATCCTTTTGACTGCGTATTTCTTCAAAAATCTCTCTGCTTTTCATAGCTTGACCACCTTGTATCCGACACCTCGTATGGTAACGATTTTAAAATCCTTGCTGTCACGGAATCTGTCTCTGAGACGTCCGATATGAACATCGACCGTATGAGTATCGGACTCGTTTTCATAGCCCCAAATTTCATCCATAAGCTGATTCCTCGTGAAAATTTTACCCGGGTAAGCGGACATCTTGTAGAGTATCATGAATTCCTTCTGCGGCAAAATGAAGCTTTCGTCCTCCGTCGTAACCGTCAGCGAATCGAGCTCCATCACGGTTGAACCGATTGTTTGGCGGCGTTCGTTTATCATCTGTGCACGCCGAAGCAAAGCCCCCACACGAAGTACCATTTCATTAACATTGACCGGCTTAACCATATAATCATCCGTGCCTGAAACGAATCCTCGACGCATATCGTCAAAAGCGTCCTTGGCCGTAATCATCATAACAGGAATATGATTGTCGCTGTCACGAAGCCGATGAACCAGCTCATAGCCATCCATGACCGGCATCATAATATCGGAAATGATGAGGTCAAAATAATCCTTATCCAGCTCATCAAGTGCCTCCCGGCCGTTTGAAACACCTTTGACGTAATAGCCGTTCTTAGTCAGTACATGGGAGAAAAGGCGGCAAAGCTCAATATCATCCTCTGCAATCAGTATTTTAAACATGTTAAGTCCTCCAAAATATTATGAAGATATTTTATTTTAACATATTATCAAAAGCAAATCCAGTTTTTCGGCTTTTCGGCATACAAAAAGATGTGTTTGTAAAGAAAAGCACCCCGAAAGACAAGCCTTCAAGGTGCGAAAATCATATTGAGTTTTTATAAATAAGCCAAGCAATCATTGCGACCCACGCAATGAGAATCAGCGGAATACCGAATTTGAAATACCATTTTCGTGTTTTGTGATGAAAAGTGTGCATGGCAATAAGTCCGCCGAGTGACCCGCCGAGAAGCGATAAAACAAACAGCGTAAGCTCTTTAATTCGAAATTTGCCGTCAATCGCCTTTTTCTTGTCGATGCCGAACACGGCAAAGGTTATTATGTTGATTACAATTAGCCATATGTAAAGATATTTCATTGTGAGCTGCCTTTAGGTTATATTTTTCGCATATTGCATCAATAAATTCTGATAAAAGCTGCGTTCGGAGCAAGAATTTTTCTCCCCTAAACGTGAGCCCGTTACGGTTTCTTCTGACCTCGTGCCAATGAGAGCATCGACCCATACGAACAGTTAATAAAAAGTCGGGCAATTTTGGATAAAAAGCATTTTCTTTCATTGACAGCGTATGCTTATACGTCAAAAATTTATAAAAAGTAAGGGTCGAGCTATTTTGGATGAAGAAGACATTTTCTCTCAGCGACAGCGTATGCTTATACGCCGAGATGAGAAAAATGACTTATTCGCCAAAAGAGCCGACCCGAAAATATCAGTCCATTTCCCAGTTATGCCAAACGTTCTGAACATCATCATTGTCATCGAACATGTCAAGCATCTTCGTCATGTTGTTGATGTCGTCCTCGTTGGTAAGCTTGGTATAGGTTGTGGGAACATACTCAACCTCTGCGGAAAGGAATGAATAGCCCTTTGCCTCAAGGTCGTCACGAACTCCGCCGAGATCATTGGGCTCGGTGCGGATTTCAAAAATTCCCTCATCGTCGGTGATGAAATCGGTTGCACCTGCTTCGAGTGCATCCTCCATGAGCTTCTCCTCGTCGACGTCCTCAGCTTCGATTGTGATTACGCCGCAACGGTTGAACATGAAAGAAACGCAGCCGCTCTGTCCCATATTTCCGCCGTACTTGTCAAAATAATGTCTGACGTCGCCGGCCGTACGGTTACGGTTATCGGTAAGAGTCTCAACGATAACAGCGATACCTGAGGGTCCATAGCCCTCGTACATGATCTCCTCGTAGTTATCGGCACTGCCCTCGCCTGCCGCCTTTTTGATAATACGCTCAATGTTATCGTTAGGAACGTTGTTTGCCTTAGCCTTTGCGATAACGTCCTTGAGCTTTGAATTAACTGTCGGATCGGGTCCGCCCGACTTAACAGCAACCGATATCTCACGGCCTATTTTAGTAAATACCTTTGCACGAGCACCGTCCGTCTTTTCCTTCTTGCGCTTGATCGTGCTCCATTTTGAATGTCCTGACATAAAATCACCATTTCCTGTCGTATTTTAACTTTTAAATTATATACTCATAAATCATATTTGTCAAGTGACCGCCTGTTAAAACAGCGGTTACCGATTATTTCTGTTTTTTCGCTGTGAATAAATTCTTTCTTTTTAATTGATTTGTTGCATTTAATATGATATTATTAGTTTATAACAACAAAAAGGGTGAAAGGTATGGCAAAAATAATCGGTCGTGAAATTAATAATATTCCATGGCAGGACAAACCCGAGGGATATCAATACCCCGTGTGGAGATACGACGGCAACCCGATAATCACGAGGGATAACCTTTTCTTTGCAAACAGCATCTTCAATTCCGCCGTTGTTCCGTTCGGCGACGGCTTCGCAGGTGTATTCAGGGTTGATACAAGAACCCGTGACCAGGTGCTCGTTACAGGATTCAGCAGCGACGCAATTAACTGGAAGCTCACCGATAAATATATCTTTGAGGGCTACGATCCCCGTCTTTGCGAAATTGAGGGTAAATACTATCTCAGTTGGGTCAAGCTCACTGTGCACGGTACGGTTATCGGAATTGCATACACAACAGACTTTGAGAACTGGACGGAGCTGGAGGAAGCCGGCTATCCCGTTTCAAGAAGCGGCGTTCTCTTCCCGAGAAAAATCAACGGCGAATACATGCTCCTGATAAGGCCCTGCGACAGAGGACACACGCCCTACGGCGATATTTTCCTCATGAGAAGCCGTGACCTCGAATATTGGGGCAAGAACCGCTTCGTTATGAGTCCCGTGAAGAATTGGGAAATGACAAAGGTCGGCGCAGGTCCGACGCCCATTGAAACCGACGAGGGCTGGCTGATGTTTTACCATGGCGTGCTGACAAGCTGCAACGGCTTCACCTACAGCATGGGTGCGGCAATTCTCGATAAAAATGAGCCTTGGAAGGTGCTTTACCGGGCAGATAGCTTTTTGCTCGCTCCGCATGAAATATACGAATGTGTCGGAGATGTTCCGAACGTTGTATTCCCCTGCGCAGCTCTTGCCGACAGCAAAAGCGGAAAAATTGCAATTTATTACGGTGCTGCCGACACCTCCGTTGCACTCGCATTCACAACCGTTGATGAGGTCGTTAACTATGTTAAGGCTCATAATTTGAAAGCATAATGACCGATAAAAATTTTTGGACTGTTCCGCTTGGAGCAGTCCGTTGTTTATATGACCAATTTATTGTTTGAATAAATAAACGTCCAAAAATCATCTTAAAATGAAATATATTGACTTTTACCGTAAAAGTGCTATAATAGCACCGATATTTGCGGATATGGCGGAATTGGCAGACGCGTTGGATTTAGGATCCAATATCTTCTGATGTGCAGGTTCAAGTCCTGTTATCCGCACCAGATATCAGGTACAGACTTTCTGTGCCTGATTTTTTTGAGAAAATACCTCTAATTGCGGCATTTTATCAAAAATCATAAGGATGTAATTGTGTAAAAAGTCTATTGACAATCCCATAAAACAAATATAGAATTGTCTTGGATTCAGCTCCTCATTAATAAAAGGAGGTTGTGAAACAACCGCTATAGGGTTTCACTTAAATTAAAATGTTTCATAATATACGTTTTAAAAAACATATTTCAACATTTCAAATTATTATCTTAGGATTCTTTTCAATAATTCTTGTCGGTGCTCTGTTGCTAATGCTTCCTATATCATCGGTTTCCGGAAAGGTGACTCCTTTCAATGAGTCTCTTTTTACCGCAACTTCCGCAGTATGTGTTACCGGGCTTGTAGTTCATGATTCCGGAAGCTATTGGTCAATTTTTGGCCAAGCAATTATACTGCTTCTTATCCAAATCGGAGGCCTTGGCGTCGTTACGGTTGCTGCTTCTTTTGCTCTTCTTTCGGGGCGAAAAATCTCTCTCATGCAAAGATGTACCATGCAGGAAGCTATTGCAGCGCCAAAGGTCGGCGGAATAGTTCGCCTTACGGGATTTATTTTAAAAGCAACTCTTATTTTTGAATTATGCGGTGCTGTAATAATGATGCCGGCATTCTGTAAAAATTTCGGTGTAAAGGGTGTCTGGTTTGCTTTTTTCCATTCAATTTCCGCTTTCTGCAACGCCGGATTCGATATTCTCGGAACAGAGAGTTTACAATATGTCTCACTGACGCAATTCGAAAACAGCATTTCAATAAACCTTGCCGTAATTTTTCTTATAATAATCGGAGGAATAGGCTTCCTGACCTGGGAGGATATTTATACAAACAAGTTGAATTTTAAGAAATACCGTATGCAGAGCAAGGTCATTCTTGTTACATCTGCCGTGCTCGTAATTATTCCCGCTTTATACTTTTTCTTTTTTGATTTTACTAATCTCCCTATAAAGCAAAGAATCCTACCTTCTCTGTTTCAATCGGTAACAACGAGAACCGCAGGTTTTAATACAGTCGATTTGACAGCTTTACGGGAGCCGTCTATAGCTATAATGATAGTACTTATGATTATCGGCGGTTCTCCCGGTTCGACTGCCGGCGGAATTAAAACAACCACCGTTGCTGTGCTTATTGCCAACGCCTCGGCAACATTCGGCCGTAAGGATTCCGCACATTATTTTAAGCGAAGAATCGACAATCAGGTTGTAAAAAATGCATCGACAATATTAATCATGTATTTAATTCTTTCATTTACAGGTGCCATAGCTATAAGCACGGTTGAAAAAATGCCTTTTTTAAACTGTCTTTTTGAAACTTCTTCTGCTATAGGAACTGTTGGATTAACGCTCGGTCTGACTCCGGAGTTGAGCTTATTCTCTCAGCTTATATTGATAGTTTTGATGTTCTGCGGCAGAGTCGGCGGACTGACTCTTATATATGCCGCCCTATCAAATACAAAGAAAACTATGTCAAAATTTCCTTTGGAGCGTATTACCGTAGGATAAAGGAGGATAATCTCTGTGAAAAACGTTTTACTAATCGGTCTCGGCCGTTTTGGAAAGCATATGGCCATGGATCTCAATCGTCTCGATCATCAGGTTATGGCAGTTGACTTAAATGAGGATAGAATCAATGATATTCTTCCTTTTGTTACCAATGCTCAAATCGGTGACAGCACAAATGAAGATTTTATAAGGTCGCTCGGTGTAAATAATTATGATCTTTGCATTGTGGCTATAGGCAACAATTTTCAAAGCTCTCTTGAGACTACGTCATTACTTAAGGAACTCGGTGCAAAAAGAGTAGTTTCCCGTGCCGAGCGTGATGTTCAGGCAAAATTTCTACTCAGAAACGGTGCCGACAGTGTAGTATACCCCGAAAAGCAAGTAGCCGAATGGGCCGCCATACGTTTTACGGCGGATCACATTTTGGATTTCATCGAGGTCGACGATTCACACGCAATTTGTGAGGTTGAAGTTCCGAAATCGTGGGTTGGAAGAACAGTGGGTCAAATTGATGTTCGACGCAAATACAATCTTAATATTATCGCTATCAAAAAAAATCAAGATATCGATATGGCAATTTCATCTGAAACTTTACTCGGTCATGATATAACACTTCTTGTTCTCGGTGACTATAAAGCATTGCAAAAATGTTTTCAAATTTAATCAATGAATGTTATAAACGAAAGGCGGCAAACCAGTGAGAATTATTGTTGTCGGGATCGGCAAGGTCGGTTATACCGTTGCGGATCAGCTTTCAAACGAAAAGCATGACGTAATCCTTATCGATACCAATGAAAAGGTTCTTAATGCGGTTCTAAATCATCTTGATGTAATCGCCGTGCATGGTAACGGAGCCTCTCGCAAGGTTCTCTCCGAGGCAGGTGTCGAGGAAAGCGATCTTGTTATCGCTCTTACCGGCAGCGACGAAATCAATCTGCTTTGCTGCTTGCTTGCCACAAAGCTCGGAGCAAGCGGAACCATTGCCCGTGTCAGAAATCACGAATATTATGAAGATGTTCGGCTTATAAAAGACAGTCTCGGTCTTTCAATGGTTATCAATCCCGAAAAAGAGGCCGCCGAAGAAATTCTTCGTATTCTCAAATATCCGTCGGCTAAAAATATTGATACCTTTGCAAAAGGCAAAATCAATATTGTAAGCTTTGCGGCAACAAAAAATTGTACCCTTTGCGGCAAGGCGGTAAAGGATTCGTTTTCCGGTCTTAAAGCGAGAGCACTCGCCTGTGCCGTTGAGCGAGGAAACAAGATTTTTATTCCGTTCGGTGATTCCGTAATTGAAGAAAACGATGTTGTCGCAGTTCTCGTTGCACCTGATGAGACGCCGATATTTTTCAAGGAAATCGGCTTACCCGTTAACTCGGTGAAAAGGACAATGATTATCGGCGGCGGCAGAATCGGCCATTATCTTGCAACGGAAATGTGCCGCCTTAATATGGACACAACAATAGTTGAAAGTAATCCAAAAACCGCTGAAGAACTCAGCTATCTCCTCCCCAAGGCAAACATAATCTGCGGTGACGGTACAAACCGTGCCCTTTTGATGGAAGAGGGTCTGCGTGATGCGAGTGCAATTTGCTGCCTGACAGGCTTTGACGAAGAAAATCTCATCCTTTCGCTCTTTGCGAAGAACGTTGTACCCAATATAAAAACAATCGCAAAAATCAACAGAACAGCTTTCAACGAGGTTGTGCGTTCGCTTGATATCGGCAGCGTTATTTACCCCAAGTTTATAACTGCAAGCCAGATACTTCAGCATGTCCGTGCAAAGAAGAACAACATCGGCAGCAACGTTGAAACGCTTTACAAAATAATCGACAATAAGGTTGAGGCTTTGGAATTCCACGTCAGCGAAGAAAGTGATATCGTCAACACTTCTCTTGAAGAGCTGCTTCTCCACAAAAACGTTATTATCGGCTCAATCAACAGAAAAGGCAATGTTTTCATCCCCCGAGGCAAGGATACGCTTCAGGTTGGCGATTCAGTTGTTGTCGTAACCACGATTCAGGGTCTTTCCGATCTTGACGATATTATTAAGGACTGACGCCATGAACAAGAAAATGATAACCTATGTTTTAGGTATTCTGCTTATTACGGAGGGTGCGCTCCTCCTTTTGCCGACACTGATCGGCCTATACTACAAAGAAGACATTGTTCCGTTCCTTATAACGATTGCGGCAACAGTCATCTCCGGCTTTGTTATGACCCGATTCAAGCCTCATGATAAAACGATAGTGTCAATGGACGGCTTTGCAATCGTTTCCCTCGGCTGGATTTTTATCAGTCTTTTCGGTGCACTCCCCTTTTTCATCAGCAAAGAGATTCCGAATTACCTTGATGCCGTTTTCGAGGTCGTGTCGGGCTTCACAACAACGGGTTCAAGCATACTGACGAATGTTGAAGCACTGAGCAAGGGAATGCTTTTCTGGCGAAGCTTCACCCACTGGATAGGCGGCATGGGTGCACTTGCGTTCATCATGGCGATTCTTCCGCTTGCAAAAGGCGGAGGTAATCTTCAGCTTATGAAGGCGGAAAGCCCCGGCCCGGACGTTGAAAAACTTGTGCCGAAATCAAAAAGCACGGCGAGAATCCTTTACGGAATCTACGTTATAATGACGATCGTGCAGATTCTTCTGCTTCGCTGCGGCGGACTTTCGTTCTTTGAGAGCACAACGCTGAGCTTCGGCACGGCAGGCACCGGCGGATTTGCCATTGTGAATTCAAGTATTGCCGACTACAGCCTTTACACACAGATTATCATCGGCATTTTTATGATGCTTTTCGGTATCAACTTTAACTTTTACTTTCTTCTTTTCTGCGGAAGATTGAAAACGGCTTTCAGAAATGTTGAAGTCAAATCCTATCTCGGCATTATGGCAACGTCAATAATCCTGATTGCCTTGAATATCCGTCATATGTTCGGCTCTTTCTTTGAAGCCCTTCATCAGTCGGCGTTTCAGGTCAGCTCCGTTATGACGACCACAGGCTATGCCACAACGGATTTTGACAAATGGCCCGTTTTCAGCAAGACCGTCATGCTCATTGTCATGTGCGTGGGTGCATGTGCAGGCAGCACCGGCGGCGGCTTCAAGGTCTCGAGAATTATCATTCTTGCCAAGTCGGCAAAGCGTGAGCTTAAACGTCTTGCTCACCCCAGAAGTGTAAGCGTAATCACAATGGACGGCAAGCGTGTCAGCGACGAGGTTGTTACGGGAACTAATGTTTTCTTCTTTAGCTATATTGTTATTTTTGTTGTTTCCCTGCTGATTGTTTCAACGGACGGCCAGGACATGGTCACAAATATTTCAGGCGTTATCGCAACGCTCAACAACATCGGTCCGGGTCTCGGAAAGGTTGGACCGAAGGGCAATTTCTCCGATTTCAGCTGGTATTCCAAGGTTGTGTTTATTCTCGACATGCTGCTCGGCAGACTGGAGATATTCCCATTTCTCATGCTTTTCACTCCCAAGCTTAAAAGAAGCAAAATAATTAAATAATACGGAAATATAAAAAACACCGGCTTATGTGTGTATTTGTTATTTTTGTGTGGCAGGAAAAGGCGTGGCTTCGGCCATGCTCTTTTTCTTTTTTATCGCAACGGATACATAGAAAAACCCGCCGCACCGCATATCACGGCACGACGGATCGGTGATTACCTGAATTGAATTTTAAACATTAACACTGATTAAAAGAATATGAACATACAATTTCACTCAAGCAACATAGCGATAGATTTTCGCATGTCTCTGCTCCTCAAGCTCACGTTCACGCTGACGGCGAGCCTGCTGAGCGGCACGTTTTTTTGCGATTGCCTTCTTGCGCTTGCGAAGATAAATTCTCTTTGCGACGAAACGAATGAGCTTGTCTTCAAAGTCAATGAACTTCTGCTCGTGCAGAACTCCGAATATTACAAATAAAACTGCTGCTATCTCGATTAAAGTCCTTATTGCAAATGCTGTTGTCATAATTAAAACCTCCTGAATATAACCGAACGTTTCCCGAACGTTTGTTCTTTACAAGTCATATTATAGCAGATTTTTTGCATTTGTCAACACATTTGTTCGATTATTTTTGCTTTTATAGTCCTGTTTAGCGGACTTTACACGAATTTTTTTGAATTTTCAAGCAAAATTTGATTATCCAAAGACCCATCGGCGAAAAATTCGCTGATATTTTCAAGCGTTGTTGCCGCAATATTCGTTAATGCTTCCCCTGTCAGAAAGCCCTGATGAGAGGTCACTATCACATTCGGCAGACAAATGAGCCTTGTCAGGATATCGTCCTTAACAATCGCAGTTGAGTTGTCCTCGTAGAACAGCTCGGATTCCTCCTCATATACATCAAGGCATGCGCCGCCGATTTTCTCATTGAGCAAGCCATAGAGCAGAGCCTCACTGTCAATCAGCGCACCTCTCGATGTGTTTATGATAAACACTCCTTTTTTCATCTTGTCAATACTCTTTGCGTTTATCATGTGCCTTGTTGACGGATTCAGCGGACAGTGCAGCGAGATCACATCGGACTCTTTTAGCAATGTATCAAGGTCAACATATTCAACCCATTCGTTATTCCGGAACACGTCATATGCAAGAATTCTCATCCCGAAGCCATGGCAGATATCAATAAAAGCCGCTCCGATTTTGCCTGTCCCGATAACACCTACGGTTTTTCCGTGCAAATCAAATCCGGTTAAACCGTTCAGGCTGAAATTAAAATCCCTTGTTCTCAAAAAAGCTTTGTGAATTCTCCTGTTGAGCGTTAAAAGCAGAGCCATGGCATGCTCGGCGACCGCATGCGGTGAATAAGACGGAACTCTGACAACGGGTATTTTACCCTTGGCATATCGGACGTCAACATTATTGTATCCGGCGCAGCGCATAGCAATAAGTCTCACTCCGAGCTTATTAAGAGCGTCAATCGCAGGTGCGGAAACGTCATCATTAACAAATGCGCATACTGCATCCGAGCCTTCGGCAAGCTTTGCCGTGCGTGCGCTGAGCTTCGTTTCAAAATAGTTTATCGTGAAGCCGTATTGCTCATTGATTAAATTAAAATATTCCTTATCATAAGGCTTTGTATCATAAAAGCTGATCGTTATCATACAATCCCTCCCGGAATTAGCATAAACGGTCAGCTTTTATTTATTCATTTAATAATTTTATATATGAGCTTTTGCGGCTGCGTTCTTTCGTCGCCGAATGTGAAAGCATCGAGAAACTCTTGTTTTGCTCCTTCGATTTTGCCTTCATCATCGGTATAAAATACTGCCAACGGTTCTCCTTTTTTTACATAATCGCCCGTTTTCTTTTTCAGGACAATTCCTGCACTCGGGTCAATCGGGTCGCCCTTTTTCTCACGTCCCGCACCGAGAATTACGGAAGCTATACCGATTTTTTCGGCGTCTGTGTGCTCGATAAAACCGTCACACTCGGAGAAAATCTCAGCAGTATATTTCGGCTGCTTAAAGAGCGAATAATCATCGACAACATTTGCATTTCCTCCCTGAGCCGAAATCATTTCACGGAGCTTGTTGATTGCTAAACCGTTGTCTATTGCACCCTTTGCCATGGAATAGCAAGTCTTTTCATCCTCACCCGTTACCATTGAGAGCATCTGTGCCGCAAGTGTCAGGCAAACCTCGGTCAGATCACTTTCTCCCTCGCCTTTGAGGGTCTTTATCGCTTCAATAACCTCAAGCGAATTGCCGACGGAATCGCCGAGCGGAATATCCATGTTCGTAATCACAGCTGTTACGCTTCTGCCTGCCGATTTGCCGATTGCAACCATTTCCTTTGCCAAATTTTCGGATTCTTCGACTGTTTTCATGAATGCGCCGCTACCCGTTTTAACGTCTAAAACAATTCCCTTTGAGCCTGCGGCAAGCTTTTTGCTCATTATGCTTGAAGCGATCAGGGGTATGCTCTCAACGGTCGCCGTAACGTCACGCAAGGCATAAAGCTTTTTATCTGCCGGAGCAAGCTCGCCCGTCTGACCGACGATACAAAGACCGATACCGTTGACCTGCTTTATGAAATCATCGGGATTCAATTCTGTTCTGAATCCCGGAATTGACTCAAGCTTATCGACGGTGCCGCCGGTATGTCCGAGTCCCCTGCCGCTCATTTTGGCAACCTTACCGCCGCATGAAGCGACGATCGGCACAACTATCAGCGAGGTTTTGTCACCCACGCCGCCCGTGCTGTGCTTATCAACCGTGAAGCCTTCAATGCCGCCGAGGTCGATTTGGTCGCCTGATTCCGCCATTGCAAGCGTCAGGATTGACGTTTCCTTTGGCGTCATACCCCGGAAGTAAACCGCCATGCATAAAGCCGCCGCCTGATAATCGGGAATGCTTTCGTCCGTGTAGCCCTCTATAAAGAAACGGATTTCTTCTTCACTGAGTTCGCCGCCGTTGCGTTTTTTATGAATAATATCGTACATTCGCATATTATCACCTTTTTCAAAGCTTAATTAAAGCTAAGATATTCTCTTAAATATTAATTTTATCCCTGTATTCTTTTTCTATCCATGCCATAAGAAGATTAACTGTTTTTTGCTGTTCCGTCCGGGTTAACGCTCTTCCCTGCGGCACTCTGTACCATTTGTTCAGACAACCACGGCAGCAACAGGCGCAGGCATGCTGTGCAACAAAAACGGGATGACCCCTCATCGGAGTTTGCTTGCCGTCGTTCGGAATTTCGGCAGGTGCAAGCCGCTTTGCGACAAAATCGGCAGCATGAGTGCGAATCACATCAAGTCCCTTTTCGTTAATATAATCAATGTCTTTCTTTGTGAGATGAAAGCCGGAACGAAATTTCGATTTTTGGAGCTTCGCCAAAGCCTCGTCAATAGTCTGCATACTTATTCTTCCTTGTCGTTGTTATTCTTATCGTCACGGATAAGCTTTTCGAGCATAACCTGCTTTGCGATAATCTTGTTCATTTTGTCATGGAGATCCTCAATCATAATTTCCGTCTTAAGATTGACTTTATAATCGTTTTCGGCACGCCGGCGGTCCTTCTCCTCCTGACGGTTCTGGCTCATCATAATGAGCGGCGCCTGAATTGCGGCCACGCATGAAAGAACAAGGTTGAGAAGAATGAACGGATAAGGGTCAAATGCACGCTTGGCAAGCAAAACATTGCCAACCATCCAAATAATAAGCACCGCCGTAAATGCGAATATAAACGCCCAGCTGCCGGCAAATTTTGCAATCTTATCGGCGGCACGCTGGCCTGCCGTGTATTTTTCCTTTTGAGGATTGGCTGAAATTTTACTGTCGGCAAGCATATTGAGTATCTCCTCGTCGGACATATCGTGCTTTACATCGGATATTATTTCTCTTACAAGCTTCTTGTTAGATTTCACGGGAACATCCCCTTTCTGAACATGATTATAACACATTGTATTTCATTTTACCAGTACCGTTGACAACTGCTTTTATATTGTGATAGAATTCTAAAAAAAGACACAAGAGGTAATGTGCAATGAGTTCAAATAAAACCGCAATAATCACAGGTGCAGGCTCGGGAATCGGCCTTGCGACGGCACATATGCTCAGGGAAAAGGGCTACACTGTCTATAATCTCAGCCGCCACCCTGCCGAAAACGAAAAGAATAACTTTATTTTTGCCGATGTATCCGATTCGGCAACATTAAAAGCCGCCGTTGAGCAGGTAATTTCCGCAAGCGGCAGAATTGACCTGCTTGTAACCTCGGCCGGTATGGGAGTTTCCGGTGCGGTCGAATTCATTGATGAGGAAGAAATGAAGCGACAGTTTGATGTCAATCTCTTCGGCACAATCAACACCGTCAAGGCTGTTCTGCCGCAAATGAGAAAGCAAAAGGAAGGTAAAATCATCTGCATAAGCTCCGTTGCCGCTGTTTATTCAATTCCGTTTCAGGCTTATTATTCGGCATCAAAAGCGGCTGTAAATTCCTTTGTCGATGCACTGACAAACGAGGTTAAGTCTTTCGGAATCGAAGTAGCCTCCGTCATGCCCGGCGATATTTCAACGGGCTTCACCGCCGCAAGGAGCAAAACGAATGCAGGCGACGACGTTTACTCGGGAGTTATCGGTTCGGCTGTTTCGGCAATGGAAAAGGACGAAAAGAACGGCATGACGCCCGATTCTGTCGCAAAGCTCGTTGTCAAGCTTGCCGAAAAGAAGCACGTCTCTCCCCTTTATACCGCAGGCCTGCAATATAAAACGCTTGTATTTCTTTCGAGAATTCTTCCGCACAAGCTCGCTGTCAAAATCGTCGGCGGAATGTATAAATAACAAAAAGCTGCTGCACTTAGTGAAACGCTAAATGCAGCAGTCGTTTTTATTCAGCCTCTTTCGGCAGACAAATGTAATGGTGAAGAATATTGATATCCTCGGGCATGTAAAGCCCGTGCGAACCGCATCCGGCGTCGATCTCATGACACCCGTGATCCATCGCAAAACCCAAAAACGTATTGTGATTCTTCCAGTTATTGCGAATCAGCTCGCAAAAGATTGAAAACACCTGCGAATTCTCGGTAAGCTGGGCAAGCGTATTCGGATTCTCGGGACCCTTGTGGTGCATAATTGCATCAAAATTCTCGTTATAAACAACTATTAAATCATACTTATCCTCAAGTATAAGCTCACATGCTTTCGCATTGATCTCCGGCACGGTTTCATAGATAAAATAATCCATGTCACGCTCAAGGAATATTTTGCCGATTGAGCAGGTTGTGTCGGCAATAATCGCAGCTTTTTTACCTGCACGAATAAATGCATCAAATATCGTGTCGATTGTCAAAACCGGCTTTTTATATACCGTGATGCCGTGAACCTCGGGCTGTGCACCCGTATACATTGTCGCAAAGCACACCGGAGTGACCGACGGCATGACCGTTGCAAACGGGACATGAAGCTCCGTTCGGTCAAGTGTATCGTCCATAAATTCGGGGTATTTTTCCTGAACCCATTGTGCTATCGCATCCGGATTGTACATAAAGAGCCTGTCGGCTTTTTCTCCGTTGAATTTTTTGTCGGCATAGTCAACTATAACCTGCGCCGCTTTTGCCGCTTCTTTCGGCGGTTCAACGCCCATAACATTACACAATGCCGCACACAGTGTGTCAAGCGAAAGGCTGTTAAATTCGTCCATTTCATCCGCTCCTTAAACCATAATGGATATATAATATCATATAAACCGTTTTAAAGCAACAAAAAGATATAAGCTATACTGTCGGAATACGGACAAGAAATTCACTGCCCTGCCCCGGCTCGCTTTTGACGCATACCGAACCGTTGTGGAATGAGGCGATTTCCTTTACCATAGACAGTCCGAGTCCTGTGCCGCCGCTGCTGTGTGACGGGTCGGACTGATAAAATCTGCGGAATATTTTTTCCTGTTCATCCTTTGCTATTCCGATTCCGTCATCTTTAACGCTAAGCATTGCATTTTTGCTGTTCGACAAAAGCGTAACGGTTATTTTGCCGTTCTCAACGCCGTACCTGTATGCATTGGAAACAAGATTGTTAACAAGCCTTGTTAAAAGCATATGGTTGCCTTTTACCCTTATTCCGGGTTCAATCTCACATTCAAGCTTTATATTTTTTGTTTTAAGAAGTGCAAGATCGTCACAAAGGTTTTCAACAAGCTCGGAAAAATCCAGCTCCTCTACGGGGTATTTTTCACTTCGCCTTTCAATTCGTGAGAATTCAAGCATTTCCGTTATCATTTTCGACATTTTGCCGCCCTGCCGTCTGATAAGCTCTATCGACTCCTTGTATTCCTCTTGTGTCATTTCCTCGCTGAGTGCATAGTCGCACTGAGCCATGATCACCGCCATCGGCGTTCTTAATTCATGCGAAACATCGTTTGTGAACTGTTTCTCACTTTCAAAGGAATTCTCCAGCCTGTCAAACATCGTGTCAAAGGTATCTGCGAGACTGTGAAGCTCATCATTACCCTTGCCGAGCTTTATTCTCTTTTTCAAATCGCCGCTTTGCGAAATATCACGGGCAACCTCCTCGATATCCTTTATCGGTTTAAGAGATTTCATAGCGATAATATAGCCGCCGCCGATTCCGAGAATCACGAGAACAATAAGTGCAATCATTGAACGTCTTGCAACATCCGAGATAGGCTCATCGGCCTTTTCATGGCTGACTATACCTCTTATCCACATATTTTCGACGCCCCTGTTGGTGAGCCGTCGGTCGTAAATATAGTAACGCTTTCCGTCAATATGCACGGTTTTCAAATCCTTATCCGAAAAAGCTTCGCTGTCGGTCTTTCCTCCTGTCGGATCGGTGCCGTAAATTGATTTTTCGTTTTCATCATATATAACCGTGTAAATGCCGTTCATAACGCCGATGAAATCGTCGTCGATTTCAACATAGCCGTCTTTATACGCAAAATAATGGTCGTTGTCGTTGTCATCAATCACGCCCTGAAGGGTGTCATAATACTCTACCTCGTCAACGTTATCCTCAACCGTCATAATTAAATCATTGCGCAGGTTCTTCAACAGAACAGAATTACTGACCGATATCACAAGAACGTACGAAAGCGTTACAAGGAATATCAGCATAGTTGAAAACCATAATGTTATTTTTAATTTTAAAGGAAGCTTTTTCATCATTCGTCACTTATCACATATCCGAATCCACGGACGGTTTTAATCAGTTTTTTTTCGAATCCTCCGTCAACCTTCCTGCGAAGATAGCTGACGTAAACATCAACGAGGTTTGTTCCGCCCTCATAGTCGTAGTTCCAAACATGATTTTCGAGCTTTTCTCTCGAAAGAACAATTCCGACATTTCTCATCATAAATTCGAGCATCGAATATTCCTTTGCCGAAAGAGTAATGGCTTTTCCGTCACGAACGACCTCATGAGTTGAGCAGTTAAGCCTGAGCCCGTCGACGGAAAGTATGTTTTCCGAAATACCGTATTTAATTCTTGTCATCGCTCTGACCCTCGCCATCAGCTCATCAAAGGAAAAAGGCTTCACAAGATAATCGTTTGCACCGAGGTCAAGCCCGGTCACCCTGTCCTCTATCGAATCACGGGCAGTCAGGAATATAACAGGTGTGCTTATCCCCCTGCTCCTCATTTCTTTAATAACGGCAAAGCCGTCCTTTTTTGGCATCATGACATCAAGAATAACCGCATCATATTCCGCAAACTCAACAAAATCCAACGCTTCTTCGCCGTCAAAGGCGGTATCAACACTATAACCGGATTTTGTGAGTTTTTTTTCGATCAGACCGTTAAGGTCTTTTTCATCTTCGGCAACAAGAATTCTCATATTCAACCTCTTTTCCGTAAAGGTATGGTTTTATTATAACATATCATTTTTCTTTGTCAAAACAAAACCCTGCCGAAGCAGGGCTTTGTTGAAAAATATCTTATTTGAAAAGATTTCTGATGAATGAAACGATAGCGTCAAACCAGCGAACGAAAACCATATCCGTTACTTCGAAGTCTCTGTCCTTCTCAACCTTGAGAATTTTGCCCGATACTGCGTCGATCTCATAATCGTAATCGAACTTATCTGCGTGGAACTCAACCTCATACTCTGCAACACCGTCGTCAAAGTCGAATGTTACCTTAACTCTCTTTGCGTCGGCTTCCTTTACACCTGCATGCTTGAAAGCGATTGCTTTTGCGTCTGCCTTGCTGATGTACTCCTGATCCGGAGCGGGAGCATCAACACCGAAGATATCCTTCTCAACCTTGAGAATCTTGCCGTTCCTGGCATTGATTTCGTAGTTGTACTCGCATCTGTCAAAATAGAACTCAACTTCATAAACAGCGATTCCGTCGTCGCGGTCGAATTCACATTCAACGAATGATGCCTTGTCTGCCGTGATGCCTGCGTGGTTGAGTGCGATCTCCGTTGCCTTGTCCTTGCCGATATAGCCTGCGGCAAAAGAGCTTGTTGCGAACACACCTGCAAGAATCAGGCACGCCATAACTACCGAGATGATTTTTTTGATGTTTTTCATGTTTCATTACCTCCAAAATTTTGTTTCTGATTTGCTTCAGTGACTAAAGTATATCTGCCAAATATTAAAATAAGATTAGAATTCATTAATTTCCAAAATAATTTATTAAAAAAAATATTATTATCTTCGTTGACAATTATTTTTAACTCGTGTTATAATTTATTTTACATTTTAAATGTGTCAAAATTTACGGATATGACGGATTATTTAAGAGGGAGAGTTTACACTGATGGCCGATTTTGCAAATACCCTTTCATCTGTTTTAAAGCGCAACAGAATTTATGCAACGCACATTGCCGCAGCCAGCGGAGTTGAGCGTTCGCTTATTTCAAGAGTAATGAAAAATGAAAGAACCGTTTCTTTTCATACCGTTAAGAGGATTATCGACAATATCAATGTTCCGTCCGAGGATCATGAGCTTCTTATCCGCAGCTTTATTGAAGATAACTTCGGATACCAAAAATATCTCGAATATTTGAAGCTGCTTAAAGAGTTTTCCATGCATGACTATTCAAATAAGCCTTCCGGCAGCGGCAATAATATCTCCGTGCAATTAGAGTTTTCCGACGGCATTATGGACTTAAACTCAAAAACGGAAATTATCAATATCGCACGTCATATTATATCACTTGAAACCGAAAGAAGCGACGGCAAGGTATACTCAAATATACCTACGGGAATGATGGTTGAGATTATGCGTTCTTTCCCCGATAAGCCGATTGATTTCAAATATATTATCGACAATTTCTTTTATGAAAAGGAAAAGCTTTTGGCTCTCTCCGATGTGTTTAATCTTATGCATATCGGATATGTCTGCAACTATTTCCCTTTATCAAAGCAGAAATTGCATCTGAATTTCCTTTTCCCTCACTATATAATTACAAACGACTACATTCTGATCATTGATCTTTTCAATGAAACCGGATTTCTCAGCGCAAATAAATCAGTTATTGAGAAATATGTCAAAGTTTTCTTAAATAACTTTGAAAAAACGACGCCGTATATCATTCGTCTTGACGACATAATGAAGCTCAAAGAGATTAACGCCTCATATTTCGCACGAGGAATTGAAAAAACGACATTTTTACATTCATTCGGCTGCTTTGCGACCGCTTACCTGGAGCTTGATATGTGGGAGCAAATCGCCAAACCGGATGTTCCGAACCGCAATTTTCTCAGGGACACGACGTATAAATACTATCAAGAGACCTACGGTGCTATCAACAAGGACCTCTGCAACATTTCAAGCAAGGAATCTCTCGCAGAGTTTGTTGATTACGGAATAATCAAATCCATGCCGAGAGAGTTTGCATATCCCCTTAACAAAGAGAACCGAGTCAAAGTTCTTGAAAAAATGTATAATCGTTTTCAATCCGATGATCTGTTCTTTTATTTGTATAACGACACCGATCTCAAGCTCGGCAGCGAATTCGGAATTGAAATTTATGACAACACAATTATTCCGTCACATATGATGCTCTATTACCCGACTGAAAACTGTCAGCTCCATTTCTGTGGAAACCTCAATTTTCTTCTTGACGATGCGGCAACAACGCATGACTTTGCGGAATTTGTAAACTGCTTTGCCCTCTCGGATTATTGCTATTCCAAGGAAAAATCGCTTAAAATCCTTCAAGAAGAAATTCTTAGATGCAAAATGCTGCCCGAGGAATAAATCGAATACAGCCTTAAGAACCGAACGCTTGTGCAATCGGTTCTTTTTGTTTATTCTTTTATAATAAAACATAGATATATTCTTGTTTAGAAATTATTGAATATATCAATGTGATAAAATATAATGTAAAATTATAAATCCCGATTGGAGGTATTTATATGAAAAAGAAAATCATCAAATGGCAAAGTCTGATTCTTGTGATGGCAATGCTCATCACGGTCATGGTTCCCGCTTTCGGAACAACAGCTTCTGCTGCGGCCACCCATGCAATCGATATTTGCCAAGAGAACGGCACATCCGTCACGGAGCAGATCTCCCTGATGGAAAGTGAACAGCTTCAGCTGACATACAAGCTGCTTGACTGCTCAATGCCGGACGGCGGTTACATAAAGTGGACAAGCGAGGCTCCGCTCATTGTTTCCGTTGACTCAACAGGAAAAATATATGCTCACGACAGTTCCAAGGGCGCTGCCGTCAGACTTTGGATTGACAACGACGTAAGAACCGTCGCAATCATCGGTCCGGCTCTGGCAAAGGCCATGGAAAAGCTTCTGTTCAATGACAAAATCGACATTGACACAATGGACACGGAAGCTATTGTCGAAACCGTTCGTGCATCTATGACCGGCATTCCGAGCAACATCGCAGACTACCTTATCAAGCAGCTTGAGGACAAGCTCAATTCTCTTGATACCGGTATAACTGTCACTCTTTACTCGGCAAACGGCGAGGTTCTTGCCTCGGATCAGGTCAGAGTGCTTGTTACAAATTCAGACAAGTGGTACTCAAAGGTTATCCCGAATGGTGCATTTATCACAAATAAGGAATCTGTTCCCACCACGGTTGCGGTCGGCGGACAGGTCAAGCTTGAGGGCGGCGTTACCCCCCTGCGTCTCGGATACGGCGTTACATGGAGCATTGACACCGATAGCATCTGGACTTCGGGCAAGGACTACGCAACGATTGACGATCAGGGCAACGTAACCTTCCTCAAAGAGGGTAAAGTTACAATCAAGGTTTCGCCCAACGCAGACGATCTTGTTGACGGATTGATGAGTTATATTAACTCTGCAATCGCCGCAGGCAAAACAGTTGACACCGCTCAGCTTGCAAGAATCATGATCAAGCTGCTCGGTCTTAACGTCAGCGAATCCGCACTCAAGGCGGTTCTTGATGTTCTTGTAACGGTCGCAGGTGCAACAGGCAATACGGCAGACCTTATTGCAACGGCGGTCAAAACACTTTCAAATTATCTTCTGAAAGCATCCATAAACGATTCTATTACATTCACAATAGTTCAAAGTCTTGAAATTGAAAAATTCAGCCTTGCGGCAGACAAAACCGAGCTGACCGAAGGTGACAGCACAATGGTAAAGCTGACCGATATTGTTCCGGCCGGCTCAAACTCGCAGAATGTTCTCTGGAGCTCATCCAACGAGAGTGTTCTCACCGTTGACAACAACGGCATAGTCAAGGCAAGAGACGCAGGCGGAATTTCTTCTGCAAATAAGAGAACAGCTACCGTTACCGCTACGGTTGACGGCGTTTCCGAGAGCCTTGAATTCACCGTTAAGGGCAAGCTTATCACAACTCCGGTTGATATCGCAATTTCCGGTCCTCAGGAGTTGGAGCTTAATACACCTCAGCAGTACACAGCCAACCTTTATCCGACAAGGTCAAAGGCCGATATCACATGGGGTCTCCTCGGTGACGACGGTAAAACGGTTAGCTACGCCACCAACGGAAGTGTTTCCAACGGCATGGCTACTCTTACAAAGGACGGCGTGCTGACAGGCACAAACGGCGGCACGGTTACCCTCTACGCCAAGGCAGGACTTATAACTCACGTTATAACCACATATCAGGTCTATATCGGCAGACTGGCAAAGGGCGTTACGATTGACCAAGGCAAATTTGTCAGCGTTCATGTGCCGCTCTACAGCACATATAAGAATGCAAAAACAACCCTCACAGCTTCGATTCTCCCCTACGACGTAACCAACAAGAACGTTGCATGGTCGGTTCTCTCGGGCAATATTGAGGTTAATGCCGAGGGTGTGGTTAGCCCAAAGGGCTATTCGGCAGCATACGGTGTTGTACAGGTCAAGACCTATGACGGCGGCTACACCGACACCTGTACGGTTTCCTTTGCCAACTACCCTGTAACGGGAATCACTCTTGATAAGGATAGTCTCGATCTTATCGTAGGCACGGGCGACACAATAAATGCCACGGTTGCTCCGACAGGCACGGTCGGTGTCGGCGACGCTTCAATTAAAGACATTATATGGACATCGTCTAATCCGACTGTTGCGACGGTTGACGGAGGTGTTGTAACTCCTGTTGACTTCGGCACAACCATCATCAAGGCAACGACGGCTGACGGCGGATTTGCCGCAAGCTGTACTGTTAACGTAAAGGCCGACAAAACAGCTCTTAACTATGCAATCAGCCTCGTTGAAACGGGCAGCGTCAAGGAAGAAAACTGCTCGGCCGAGGATTGGGCCGACTTGCAGAACGCATACAAAACTGCAGTAGAGGTCAAGAAGACCGACACAGTTTCTCAGGACACATGTAACAAGGCCGCACAGAATATCATTGATATCTATTCACGCATCGGTGCTTATGTTCAGGTTTACGGTATCACAATAACCCGTGACGGTGAGACTGCGCCTAAGTTTATCACCAAAAAGGTCGAACTTTATCAGTCATACAAAAATAAGACGGTTCAGCTCGGTGCGACTCTCAACCCGAGCAATGCGATGTATTCGTCAATCGTTTGGTCGTCGGATAATGACAAGGTAACGGTCGATCAGAACGGTCTTGTAACAAACACTCACAACTCCGCAGACAGTGCAAAGATCACCGTTAAGGCAACGGATTACACCGGCTGCTCCGTTTCCGACAGCGTTTATGTCAGCTTCGCAAACGTTGTTGCAACAGGAGTAAGTCTCAATGAAACCGAAATCACCGGCAAGGTTTACAACTCAGCAACACTCGAAGCAACGGTTACGCCGAAGGGCACACCCGTCATCGGTGCGAGCATCAAGGATGTAATTTGGTCATCGAGCAATCCAAATGTTGTATCTGTCGACAACGGTAATCTCACTTTTAAATCCGTCGGCGAGGCTGTGATCACCGTAACAACGGTTGACGGCGGTCACACAGCCGAATGCAAGGTAACGGTAGAAACAAACAAGGACGCTCTTGCCGAAGAAATCAGCAAGGTAACAAACGCCGCCCTTGTTGAAGGGGATTACACGGTCGCTTCCTATGACGCACTTAAAGAAGCCTATGCAAAGGCTAACGAAATCTACAACGACAAGAACGCAGAACAGTCGGATATCGATGCAATAACCGCTTCACTCGACGCAGCGTTCAATTCGCTCAAGAAGCTTATCAAGCCGCAGGCGGTATATATTCAGTATAACGGCGAGGATGCAGGTGAATATATCTCGAAGGAAGTAAATCTTTCAACATCATTCACCTATCAGAACAATTCCATCAAGCTCGACACAAGAATCAGTCCGCTTGATTCAATGTACAAAACCGTAGAATGGACCTCCAGCACAACGGATATTGCAGTCGACGAAAGCGGAACGGTTTCCCCGACTGTCAACAAGGCTTGCTACGGCGTTATCACGATAAAGGTCACGGACGAGCGAGGCAACAGCGTTACCGACAAGGTCAACGTTTCATTTGCAAGATATCCTGTTACAAAAATTGAAATCACACCATCCGAGATAAACACTCCGTTCGACTCCGAGCCGGTAAAGCTCAGTGCAAAATGTAAAGACGTCGGCTCAATCATCACCTACGACGCAACAATTCAGGATGTTATCTGGACTTCCGACAACACGGACGTTGTAACGGTCGATGAAAACGGTCAGCTCACATATGTTGATGCAGGCCAGGCAACCATCACCGCCACATCATGTGACGGCGGCATTCAGGCAACCTGCTCCGTAACTATCGGCGGCGACAAGACAGCTCTTCGTGCCGCTATCGCAAGAGCCGATGAAGCCCGGGTTGATATTCAGGAACATACCTATGAAACCAGCACGGAATATACGGCGGCTTATGAGCACGCAAAAGAGGTTGAAGCAGGTGCAAAATACTCTCAGGAGGAAATCGACGCCGCAACGCTCAGACTTAACAATGCGCTCGACGGACTTAAGCCGTATATCCACATGGAGAAGCTTAATGTTTACTATAACGGTGAAACAGCTCCTCAGTTCATTGCGATAAAGGTTCCTCTCTATAAGACATACACCTCGCAGAGCGTTCAGCTCACCTACGATTTTGCCCCGGCCGACGCTATGTATTCAAGCATCGTTTGGTCGTCGGACAACGACGGAGTTAAGGTCAGCGAGGACGGCAAGGTTTTCCCTGCCGCCAATAAGGCCTGCGGAGCAAAAATCACTTTGACCGCAACCGATCATTACGGCAACACGATAACAAACAGCGTTTACGTTTCATTCGCAAACTCCCCTGTTTCAAAGGTAACTCTTGACAAGACAGAAATTGAGGTAGGCTACGGTTCGGAGCCGCAGACACTCACCGCAACGGTAACGGCGGACAAGACTATCGGTGACAAGCCGAGCGTCAGCGACGTTATCTGGTCGACATCAGACCCCGACGTTGCAACGGTCGAGAACGGCACGGTTACATTCGTTGAAGCCGGCACATGTACCGTCACGGCAACCTCTGTTGACGGCGGCGTTTCGGCAACATGTAAGGTCACAGTCAGATCCGATAAGACAGCTCTTATCAGAACGAGAGCAATGATAGTCGGTCTCAAACTTAATTCCGAGGACTACACCGAGGACAGCTGGGCGGTTCTTGAGGCCGCTATGGCAAAGGCCGAAGAAATCATTGCACAGGATAACCCCAAGCAGAGAGTTATCAATGCGGCAGACGAGGAGCTTAACAACGCTTATAATTCGCTTGTAAGATTTATTAAGCTTGAAAATATCACAATCACCAAGGACGGCGAGGAAACAACAGGATATGTTTCCGTCAGCGTTCCTATCACTTCAAAGTATTCCGACCAGTCCGTAACCCTCGGCTACAAGCTCACTCCCGAGGATGCAACTATCAATTCGATCGAATGGTCGTCAAGCGACGAATCCATAAAGGTTGAGGACGGTGTTGTAGCACCTACGGCGAACAAGGCTTGCCTTGCTAAAATTACGGTTACCGCAACGGACTACAAGGGAAGAACATATTCAGACAGCGTATATGTTTCCTTTGCGAACACACCTGTTACCGGAGTCAGCGTTGACAAGACGGAAATCACAAACGCTGTTGTCGGCACAACGGATAAGATTACAGCAACTGTTCTGCCGAAGAAAACGCTCGGCATGGGCGGTGCAAACCACACGGATGTTATCTGGTCATCGAGCAATGAAAGCGTCTGCACGGTTGACAGCGACGGCAACCTGAGCTTCAAGGATACAGGCACATGTGTAATCACCGTAACAACTCTTGACGGCGGCTTCACCGCTCAGACAAGCGTTAAGGTTTATGCCGACAAATCGGCTCTGAATGCAGCAGTCGAAAGTGCAAATGCACTTATTGAAACAGCCTACACCCCTGCTACATGGGCAGAGTTCAAAAAGGCTCTCGCTTCGGCAACAGAAACGCTCAATGCCGAAGACCCGACACAGGCAGAGGTTAATGAGGCTCTCGCACTTCTCACAGAAAAGGAAAACGCACTCGAAGATTATATTTACGTTTCCGGCGTAAACATCTCCTATAACGGCGACAGCTCCGACGTTATAACCGTAAAGGTTCCTGCAGATCAGAGCTACATCATGGCGACGGCACAGCTTGAATTCTCGACCGATCCGGCCAACGCAATGTATGTTTCGGCCGAGTGGTCATACGAGGGCGACATATTCGTCAACATGAACGGCATTGCCGCTCCGAGTGTAAACAGCGCATGCTACGGCAAGGCAACGGTTAAGCTCACCGACGATTTCGGCAACGTTTACACCAAGACGGTTACAATTATCTTCTCGAAGAATCCTGCAACGGCAATAACCGTTACCCCTTCCGAGTACATAACTCATACCCTCGGCGAGAAGGTTCAGCTCACCGCTAAGGTTACGGATGCAGACGGCAACGAGGCCGACCTTAACAAGATAACATGGAAGTCCGATCACCCCGAAATCGCTTCGGTTGACGAAAACGGACTGGTTACTGTAGTCAGCGGCGGTATCGCAACGATTACGGCTACGACGGTTATCGGCGATCTTTCGGCGGCCTGCGTTATTACGGTTGCGACTGACAAGACAGCCCTTAAGAAGGCTATCGACGATGCAGAAAGTGCAAACTACAACGAGCAGAATTACACCAAGGATTCCTTTGCAGCGTTCAAATCGGCTCTTGAAAACGCCAAAACGGTTTATGCCGACGTTGACGCTTCACAGAGTGAAATCGACACGGCAACGGCTAACCTCACCGGTGCGGTTTCGGCACTTGCTAAATACAACCGTGCTCAGAGCGTTACAATCAGATATAATAATTCCGAAGCACCCGATTTCATCTCTATAAAGGTTCCTATTTACAAGACCTACAATTCGCAGAGTGTCCAGCTTTCCTATGTATACAGCCCGAGCGACGCAATGTACGAATCAATCACTTGGTCGTCGGATAACGACCTTATGACTGTTGATCAGAACGGCAAGGTTGCTCCTAAGGAGAATAAGGCCTGTGCCGCAAAGATCACCGTAACCGTAACGGATCATTTCGGCAACACGGTAACGGACTATGTATACGTTTCATTTGTAAACATCCAGGCAACCGGCGTTACTCTCAATCAGTCGTCTCTCAGCGGAATGCCCGGCGAGAGTGCAACACTCACCGCTTCGGTTGAGCCTAAGGCTAAGCTCGGAGTAGGCGGAGCAACTATAACCGACGTTGTATGGACAACAAGCGACCCGAGCGTTGCAACAGTCGAAAACGGCACGGTTACATTCGTAAACGGCGGCACGGCAGTCATCACGGTTTACACCAAGGACGGCGGCCACAGCGCACAGTGCACGGTAACAGTCACCGTTTCTAAGGACGCTCTCCTTAAAGCAATCACGGACGCAAAGTCAATCGACCTTTCGAATCGTACGGAAGCCTCGGCAGCGGCTCTCACAAAGGCCATCGCAGATGCAGAGGCCGTTTATAACAACGCTTCGGCAAAGACCGAGGACATCAACAATGCCATTGCAGCACTTAATGCGGCAACGGGTGCCCTTGAATATCTCGGCGGTAACTATGACAGAGTCAATGCGGCGGTTGCAGAGTTCAATAAACTCGATTCAACAAAGTACACCGAGGAAAGCTACAACGCAGTCAAGGCGGCTGTCGATTCGGTTGACTACACGCTCAACATCACTCAGCAGAGCGAGATCGACGCAATGGCCGACAGAATCACAGAGGCTCTCGGCAAGCTCCAGAAGCTTATCACAGCCAAAATAAAGGCCGCTAAGGACGGCGTGGTAATTGACGAAGAGAAGCTCTTTGTCTACGGTATTGAGCCGCACACAGATTCTCTTGACAGCTATCTTGCCGCAGAGAACGGTTCGCTCAAGTTCTCCCCCACCTCAAAGGGTAACGGCACGGGAACTAAGATCGAGCTTTACGACGAGGACGGCAATCTCATCAAGACATACACGCTCGTTATCTTCGGCGACGTCAACGGCGACGGCTGGTACGATGCAACGGATGCGACACTCGTCAACTGCATCATCGGCGGCATGTTCACAAAGGAACAGCTCGGTGAAGCTGCATGGCTTGCGGCTGACTGCAACCATGACGGTACGATTGACGAAACAGACGCAGACCTCCTCCAGCAGGCAGGTATCCTGCTTCAGAGTATCGACCAAAATGCTCAGCAGTCTGAGCTTGAAACAAACTCGGCATACACCGAATACATCGGTATAATTGAGCAGACAGTCGAGACGGAAAAGCCCGACGAAAAGCCGACGGAAGACCCCACGGAGCAGAATTGGATAGCCGTATTCTTTGAACAGCTTATCAATCTTATCAAACTGCTTCTTGCAATTCTGAAATAACAGCAAATAACTAAACAGGCGGTGCCGAGAAATCGACACCGCCGTTTTTGTTTTTTCACATAAATGTGCCAAAAATAAGCCTGTCGGCAATATCCGGCAGGCTCGCTTTGTTTTCCTATGCTTATGCGTTCTCCTCGAGATAATAAACAACGTCCTTAACGGTTACAAGAGTCGGAAGAACTCTGTCGGGGATCGTTATTTCGTACTTCTCCTCGATCATGCAGATGAGGTCGAAAAGCTCGAAAGAATTAAGGCCGAGATCCGATGTAAGAACGTCGTCCGGCTCAACGGATGTGATTCTGCCGTCGGTGTACTCGTTAAGCATTTCCAAAAGATCGTTTCTGATATCCATATTTTTTTACTCCTCAGCTTTAGCGGCTTTGCGCTTCTCGTTGCGCTGACGCCATATTTCGTTAAATATTTCCTCGGTCGCAAGCGAAACCTTGGTGACCGAAAAATCACAATGCTCGGGGAAGACATACCATGTGTCCTCCAATGTGTTAAGGTCGATGCAGTCACGGTGATTGCCGAATCTGTAGTTATACTCAACATGAACGGCATACTGACCCGCTGCGTCAATGTTTATCTCGAACGGCTGACCATCATAATCCCTGACACCTTTAAGATGGAATCCCGTCATGTCATGAACAAGCGTACCCCTGCCCATATGGACAAAGCCCTTTGAATTCGGAAGATCGTTTACATCAACCTGACTTTCAAAGTGATATGTTCCGTCAAGAACCTCTTTCTTAACCTGCTCACGTTCCCACTTGTACCAGTCGGTAGCGAATTTAAACTCCGTATTACCGTCGTCGGCTTCAAGCTCGCCGTAGTAATTGAGCGTCCATGACTTTCCGCAATGCTCGCAGAAAACCTTGTCGTTCTTCGAGTTCATCTTGTACTCGGTCATGCAGTGCGGGCACTGATAAAGAACCTTATGCAGTCCCTCGGCACGCTTCTTGTAGCTGACCTTGACATGATTTTCGCTCTGCCATCTGAAATCGTCGTTATAAAGAAGATTTTTAATCTTCTCACCGATCTCCTCGGCACTCGCTTTTTTAAGCTCCTCCGGCGTGTAGGCAAGAACCATATCCGCCTGAATCGGATGCACCCAGCGCTTTCTGTGATTGCCCCAAAACGGATCATAGATGTGATGTCCTCGGCATGTGAGCGTTACAACGGGCACGCCCTGATGCTTAACAAGCTGTCCGACCGCATCGGGAATAACCTCGGTAACGCCGCAAAGGGAATACCTCGCCTCGGCATAAATTCCGAAAATCTGGCCTTCCTTTATTGCCTTACGGCACTGACGAAGAAGCGAAATATCCGCCGTGTATTTTCTTTTCGGGATCGCACCGAGTCTTCTCAAGCCCCATTCTCTGCCGATATAGTCGTCAACGGCAGCCGGGAAAATTCCCCTGTTCGGGCTGATTGCGGCACTCATGATATAGAAGTCAAAGAAAGCATTATGGTTGCACAAAAGAATGTACGGCGGCTTAACACCCTTCATTCTCACTTTATTAAGCTTCCCGAAATGAAGAAACTTTCTTATATATGAAAAGCCCCAAACGATTGGCATAACATACGGTCTCTGCTTAATCGCAGGCGCATTCATATCAAATTTTTCGGTTTCAGGTGCGCCCCCTCGGACGTACTTTCCGAATTCCTTGCTCAAAACGTCACTTCCCTTTCATTTTAATTTTCTATGTTTTAAACACATTAACGATTATAACACGCTTAAATGATTTATGCAATATTAAAAATTACCATTTAAAAGGTATATTTCTGTCACATTTTAAACAAATTCCACGGATATTTGCCAAAATCGGGAAAGCTTTTAATCAAGAGCTCACGGCCGTCATATTGAAACTCGATCGTATGCGACCAAAGTGCAATATCACATCCGTTATCACGGCTACCGTACTTTCCGTCACCTGCCAGCGGCATTTTTCTTGAAGCGAACTGAACTCTTATCTGATGGCTTCTGCCCGTGTTCAGCCTGACGCTGACAAGTGTTTTGCCGTCCGATTCGCCGATAGCCCTATAGTCAAGGCTCGCCCTGCGTACACCCTTGCGCTCACGCTTGACGACATAGCTTTTGTTCTTGTGCTTATCCTTGAAAAGCAGATCCTCAAAATGACCGTCCTTCTCCTCCGGAGTGCCTTCTATTACGGCAAGATAGGTCTTAACAAATCTTTTTTCGGCAATCTCCCTTGAAAGATAGGCCGCCGTTTTTTTGTTCTTGGCAAAAATCATAGTTCCGCCGACCGCCGTATCAAGCCTGTGAACGGGATAAATTTCTCCGCCGGTCTGTTCCTTCAAAAACTTAACCAGGTCCTCTGCTCCGTCGCATTGTGAAGGTACGCCGACAGGTTTAATGCAGACTAATAAATCCGTGTTTTCAAATAAAATTTCAATCATCAATATTTTTTTCCTTGAATTTCTCGGCCGCAGTCTTTATTTTAAGCACCTGCTTCATAAATCCCATCAGCTCAATCGGGTTCGACGCTTTTTGCAGCTCCGGCGTAACGAGTGCAAAAATATCCTTCAGCTCGGAAAGCTCACTGAGAAGCTCCTTTTTTTCCTCATCGCTCATGGCCGTAACATCCGACCTGAGCTTCTTTTCGACCTTTGCAAGCTCGTCGGAAACATCGCTGACTTTTTCGGCAGAAATCGGTCTGCCCTCTTCATCTCGAATAATCATGTTTTTCTCCTATCAAAACAAATAGGGATTGTCGCATAATTTTGTCTGCGGCATCCCTATTATTTCTTTAAATATTTTGGCATGATGTTGCTGTAAAATTTGTAACCGTTCGCAGCTCTCCTTGATTAGCAAGGAAATCACATGACAGAGCCGCAATAATTTTAACACAAAATGCAAATCGTACCGTTATAATCGGATATCAGCTTATTTTTCTTCGCTTGTTACTTTCTGAATATACTTAAAGTTGAGAGCACCCTGATCCTTCATGATTTTCTCAACAGCCTTGTCCAGAGCGGCCTTGTTGTAAACAATATCGTTAACTTCCTTGCCCTCGGCGTCGGTGTAATAATATGAAATATATGCACCCTCAAAGCTCTTGAGGTTCTCACGCATCATCTTCATAACCTCGTCCGTAACACCGATATAATCGGCTGCCTCGGCCTCGGACATATAAGTTGTGTCAGCGGCAACGGCAGAAGTCTCTTTCTTGTTAGCCGGTGATTTAACAGCGTATGTAACGCAGATTGCTGCTGTGCAAAGTACAGCTACTATTGAAGCAATGACAGTATTTTTCATTGAAAAAACTCCTTCTTTTAATTTCTCTATGTATAATAACACATTAAACGAATTATTGCAAGGTTTTATTCCCATTCTTTCCATATTTCCGGCTTATAGCCGACAGTCGCCTTTTTGCCGTTCCTGACAATCGGCGTTTTGAAGAGAGACTGGTTTTCCAAAAGCTTCTCTTCAACAGCTTCCTTTGACGCAAGATACTTGATGAAGCACTTCTCATATGCCTTTGACTTTTCATCTATCAAATCATCAATCGAGCCGACGGCTGCCTTGATGTTTCTGTACTCCCCTGCGCTCATGCCGTATTTTTCAAGGTCAATGTATTGATACTTGATTCTGCGCTCCTTAAAGTAACGCTCCGCCTTTTTGGTATCAAAGCACTTTGACTTGCCGTAAATCTGAATATTCATCATATCACCTCGGTTTTGATATTGAAAATTATATCGTAAAATGGTAAAATTGTAAAGAGGTGAAAATGATGCGTATAAATTGTCCCGAAAAAATTCTGAAAGCCATTGCCCTGCTTGAGAGTAACGGTTATTCGGCCTATGCCGTCGGCGGCTGTGTCCGTGATTCAATTATGGGCAGAACTCCGAACGACTGGGACATGACGACCTCGGCCACCCCTGCCGAAACAAGAACCGTTTTCAAGAGTTTTCGAACTATTGCAACAGGAATAAAGCACGGCACGATAACGGTCATAATCGGCTCCGAGCCTGTCGAAATAACAACAATGAGGGTTGACGGAAAATATTCGGACAACCGCCACCCCGAAAACGTATCTTTTACAAAAAGAATCGAGGACGATCTTTCACGCCGTGATTTCACCGTGAATGCAATGGCATATAACCCCAAAACAGGCATTATCGACCCGTTTGGCGGTCAGAATGACATAAAAAGCAAAACGATTCGCTGCGTCGGCAATCCCGATAAACGCTTCAACGAGGATGCTCTGAGGATTCTTCGTGCAATCAGGTTTTCTTCCGTGCTCGGATTTGATATTGACAAAAAAACCTCGCAAAGCATAATTAATAACCGTTCTCTGCTTCAAAATATTTCAAAGGAACGAATCAGAGTTGAGCTTATAAAAATGCTCTGCGGTCAAAATATTGAAAGGATACTTACGGATTATAAAAGCGTGCTCTTTGATATTATCCCCGAGCTTGCCGCCGAGGATGGATTTTTGCAGCACACGCCGTATCATATTTATGACGTTTGGATGCACACAACCAAGGTTGTGTCAAGCATTGAACCTCAATCCGATCTGAGAGTTGCCGCCTTGCTGCACGATATAGAAAAGCCGTCAATGTTCCGGCTTGATTCGCAGGGAATCGGCCATTTCAAGGGTCACCCTCAAAAAGGTGCGGAAACGGCAGAGAGAATTCTTCGCAGACTTCGGTTTTCAAATGCAGAAATACATCATATAACGACAATTATCTGTCTGCATGACGAACGTCCCGACGGCAACCGCTTTCATTTGGCTAAACTTTGCTCTCAATACGGAATTGACAATGTTGAAGATACATTGAAGCTGATACTCGCCGACGCTCACGGAAAAAATCCCGAATTTTTCGACCAAGAGACTGATGCCGTTCATGTCGCACAGGAGCAGATTGGCCTCATAAGAGAAAATCATATTTGTCTCAAAACCTCGGAGCTGGATATAAACGGCAACGACATTATGGCACTCGGAATAGACAGAACAATGATAAGAGAAACTCTTGAATTTCTGCTTGACGAGGTTATTGACGAACGTATCGAAAACAGTAAATCCGCCCTTTCACAGGCAGCAAAGAAATATAATAAATTAAAATAATCCAAGAAAATAACTGCCGCAACATTTTTGTTACGGCAGCTTTTTAAGATTATTCACTGTAAAGCGGAAACTTTTCGCAAAGCGACTGAACCTCGGAGAGAACCCTGTCCTTATTTTCATCAAAATCATTTATAATATCGCTTATCCAGCCTGCGATAAGCTCCATTTCAGGCTCTTTAAAGCCCCTCGTTGTAACGGCAGGCGTTCCGATTCTCAGGCCGCTTGTAACAAACGGACTTTGCGGATCGTTCGGAATCGTGTTTTTGTTCGCCGTAATGCGAACCTCGTCGAGCCTGTGCTCGAGCTCCTTGCCCGTGATGCCCTTGTTGCGAAGGTCAAGCAGCATGAGATGATTGTCCGTTCCGCCGGAAACAATGTCAATTCCGTTTTTCATAAGCGCATCGGCAAGCGTTGAGGCATTTTTCACAACCTGCTTTTGATAAGTCTTGAATTCGTCTGTCAAGGCTTCGCCGAGTGCAACGGCCTTTGCGGCTATGATGTGCATGAGCGGTCCTCCCTGTGTTCCGGGGAAAACGGCCTTGTCGATCTGCTTTGCAAACTGCTCCTTGCAAAGGATCATACCGCCTCTCGGTCCTCTGAGGGTCTTATGGGTGGTGGTCGTTACGATATCGGCATACGGCACGGGTGACGGATGAACTCCTGCGGCAACCAGTCCCGCAATGTGAGCCATATCAACCATGAGATATGCACCGACCTTATCGGCAATTTCACGGCAGCGCGGGAAGTCGATTACCCTTGAATATGCGCTTGCACCGGCAACAATAAGCTTCGGCTTGCATTCAAGAGCGATTCGCTCCATCTCGTCATAGTCGATTTTTGCCGTCACTTCATCGACGCCATATGGGACGACATTGAAATATTTACCCGAAATGTTTACCGGTGAACCGTGCGAAAGGTGTCCGCCCTGCTGAAGATTCATTCCCATGACGGTATCGCCCGGATTAAGCAGTGCAAAAAACACGGCGAGGTTTGCATTCGCTCCGCTGTGCGGCTGAACGTTGACATGCTCCGCTCCGAAAAGCTCCTTTGCTCTGTTGCGTGCGATTTCTTCGACAACGTCAACGCACTGACATCCTCCGTAATACCTCTTCGACGGATATCCCTCGGCATACTTGTTCGTCAGAACACTTCCTGCTGCAAGCAAAACGGCCTTTGATACAATGTTTTCGGATGCGATAAGCTCAATGTTGCGCTGCTGGCGTTCAAGCTCACTTTCACATGCCGAATAAACCTCATTATCATAAGCAGAAAGTTCATCAAAAAATTTCATATGTCATCCTCCGTTTTTTCAGTCTGTATATGTAATTACCGAAAAAATCGGCAATCATTTCTCAGCAGTTTTCTCAACCTGCGTCATCACATTCCTCAGCCGGAGTCTGCGGCGTTGCGCTGAAATACTTTTCACCCGGCTCAACGTCCACTCCCCTAATCTTCATAAGCTCTGAAAATGTAACGAATTTATATCCCTGCTTTGCAAGCTCCGGAATAATCCTTGCAACAGCGTCCGCAGTCGCAGGATAAAGGTCATGCATAAGAACAATACTGCCGTCAAAAACATTATCCATAACGGTCTGATAATCCTTGTCGGCATTTCTGTAATCCCAGTCACGAGAATCGACGCTCCAAAGCACCATAGGCATGTTTACATTTGCCTTAACCGTCTCGTTAGCCGCTCCCTCGGGAGGTCTGAGAACCTTAACCTTTTTGCCGGAATACTTTGAAATAGCATCACAGGACTTTCTTATTTCTTCTTGCATCTCCGGAACGGAAAGCGTATTGAGATTAACGTGCGAATAGGTGTGAGTTCCTATTTCACAGCCCATTTTTGACGCTCTTTCTATCTCGTCGGAATATGTTGCCGCCCTGTCGCCGACCACAAAGAACGTTGCCCTGCCGTTATATTTTTCCAGGACATCGAGAATTTTATTCGTAACCGGAGCATATGGTCCGTCGTCAAAGGTAAAGCATACAAGCTTGTCGGTCGACTTCGGCAGTTCCCTATTCTCCTTTTCTTCTTCGGTCGTTGTCTGAGCAGTTGTCTCGGTCTTTTTCTCTTCGGTTTTATTTTCCGTTGTCGTTTCACTTGTTTTGTTCTGTGCATCATGCCGTTCTTCTGTCATTTTTCCGCTGAAGCCGTAAACGGAAATAACCAAAATAGCAACAAATGCAACCAAAAAGATAGTTTTCCCTATAAAATCCCTTTTCATTACTAAAAATACATCTCCATGACTTATTTCGGCAAAATATACCGTCTCAAATTATATCATTATTTGTGTTTATAATCAATCCTCTTTTATAAAATTGACACAAATATTACAATTTCAATCCGTCTGAATTAATTTTAATTTTAAAGTTGATTTATTATAAAATATCTTGAAAAAAATCAAAAAAACACTTGACATTTTCCAATCTATGCTATATAATTAGCAAGTCGCTTGGAAATAATAAGAGCGATAAACATATGGCGGCATAGCTCAGCTGGCTAGAGTACTCGGTTCATACCCGATTGGTCGTAGGTTCGAATCCCACTGCCGCTACCATATGGCCCGGTGGTCAAGCGGCTAAGACACCGCCCTTTCACGGCGGTAACACGAGTTCGATTCTCGTCCGGGTCACCAAGTCGAGATTTTGTCTCGACTTTATTTTTTTATAAAATCAGTTAACAATAACTAAGGCTACGGAAATAGTTTTCCGTGGCCTTATATTTTATGTTAAAAACATTTCCGATATGTTGTAAAACGGCCTTATTAAACCAAATCAGGTGAAAAAGTCAACAGGCCTTTCTCGTTTTTTATTTGCTTTTTCTTTTTGAAATGAACGTTTTAAGAACCTTTGTTATTACCGAATAGAACGTCTTGAAATAAATTACAACCGTTGCTATAACCGCTGCAACATTGATCACAACAAGATACTTCGGCTCAAAATATGTGCATACGGTCTGGAGCACAATTATCGCTGTTCCGACAAGAGTACGAACTGTATACATATTGAAATCGACAAGCCTCTTCGACATGAATGCTCTTATCACAAAGACGATGAAATAGCTTGCGAAGGTTGCAACCGCCGCACCGTAAATCTCATACTTCGGAATGAGTATGAAATTCAAAATAATATTTGTGATTGCGCCGATCATTGAAGTAACAAATGAAAGCCTGCTCTTTTTGAATACAAGGAACGAGCTTCCCATGAATGTTGAGAATGACGAGAAAACCATTGCGCAGCACAAAAGCGGAACATAGGCATAAGCCGAAAAATATTCTTCCGTCGCAACGAGCAATCTGACTCCCGGCTTTGCAATAGCTATAACAAAGCTGCATCCGAAGAACAAAATGCCTTGGAACGAAAGCCAGCTGTCGGAGAAGAACGTTTTGTACTCGTCCGCCTCTCCTTCCTTTCTCTCGCTGACGGCCGAATACTGCCATGCGTCGCTGAATGCACCGGAGAGAAGAACAATAGCCGTCGGGAGCTTACCTGCCATAGTGTAAATACCGTTGGCGGTGCTGTCGACCATCCAGTTTATCATGTATCTGTCGGAAACGGAAGTAATCCACCAGAAAATAGCCGTTGGAATAAGCGGAACGCTGTATCTTAGCATTCTTTTAATAAGGCTCTTATCAACTCTGAATGTGAGATATCGCCACAGCTTTTCTCTGAGGGTAATATAAATTGCACAAATCATGTCCGAAATAACGATTGAATAAACATAACCGTCAATTCCGAGTCCGAGAACCGCAAGGAAAACGATATTCAGCACAACGACCGAGAAGGTGTTCACTATGCCCTGAACTGCGAAAAGCCTCGTGTTGCCCAATCCACGGGCGAACTGACTGCATATCGAGTGAATACACGACGAAATGGTATACAAAACAACCGCCGTAACATCAATCTTGTCACCGATAAGCATGTTCAAAAGCGGTGAGCAAAGAATCAAAACTATCGAGCCGAGGAGAATAACCAATGCGCCCGAGGAAAAGACCCTGTTTCTGTCCGTCGAGGAATTTATCGCATATCGAAAAACTCCGTCCGTTATTCCCAACGAAACAACGGGGAAAAGCAAGTTAGCCGTCTGGCTGATCAAATCGGCGTCGCCGTATTCCGCAGGAGTAAGATATCCTGTGTAAAATTTGACCATCAGGAAAACGATGAGCTTTGAGGTCAGCACACCGATACTGATGAGCATTGTATTTTTAGCAAGTTTACCGTATTTATCCATTAATTACGTTCCTTTAAAATAATATCAATTAATGATATCGTTCTTTTCATTTTTTGTCAATAGTACAATGTAAAACTGTCTTTAAGCCATACGGTTATTTCATCAAATAGATTGATTTAATATCGTCAACTTTACATTTAACCGTATTCGTTTCTGCGTAAACGGTTCTGTCAAGCTCGGCCGAAGATCCGGACATGGTTATTGTCACATCATCTCCGACTATATCGACCGTGATTATAATGCTGTTTTTATACCAATTATTTGTATTCACAAATTCAAATGGAACAACTATGGTTCTGTTATTATTCTTAAAAGAAAGTGTTCCGGAATATCCTCCGTATTTTGTCCAGATAAAGATGCCGTCTCCTTTTTGAGACACCGTCGTCTTGCTTCCACTTTCGTTAGAAACCTCAAATTTTAAATCGTAAAATTCAATCGTATTGGAAACGGCCGAAACGGTCGTATAGCCGTAAGGGAAAGAGCCGAACGTTTTAAGCTCGCCGTATCTGTACATATAAAGAATGTTGATTAAAACAACATAAACAAGAATTACTGCGACAATGCATTTAAGAACTTTGGAGGGTTTAATCTTTTTTCTCGGAACTTCAACGTAGACAATTTCCTTTTCGCCCCTGTTTGATTCATCATTTTTCGCCCTCTTTCCGCTCAAAAGCTCGTCAACGGTCAGCGAAAAAATACTTCCGAGAGCCATCAGTGAAGTCAAATCAGGAAGACCTTTTCCCGTTTCCCAGCGTGAAACAGCCTTGTCGGAAACGGAAAGCTGCTTTGCCAATTCCGACTGTGTCATTCCCTTTTCTTTTCTGAGTTCGGCTATGAAATTTCCTGTTGCATTTTTATCCATTGAAGAATTCTCCCTTTTTAAAATTCATGTAAATTATAGCATGAAATCGCTCAAAATCAACTCTATGAGCCGTAGAAAATGCTCTATTTTTCGTTTATATAACAGAATTTATTGCAAAAGAGAAGCAAAAGAAAATACAGGTAAAAATTTTAAAAAAAGCTCTTGACATTTTGCCCGTGTTCGGCTATAATAGCATACGTTCCTTGAGGGAACGACAATTGAATGCGAGAGTGGCGGAATCGGCAGACGCGCACGTTTGAGGGGCGTGTGGTAATCCCGTACGGGTTCAAGTCCCGTCTCTCGCACCAAATAAAAAAGAGTCGCAACAGCGGCTCTTTTTTTGAGCGTTTTTTTATTCAATGCTTCTTACCGAGGGTTTGAACGTCGCAACAGCGGCTCTTTTTTATTTTGAGCGGGACTTGAACCCGAGAGGGTCTGAGCGTAAAAAGAGTTAAACAGCTGCTCTTTTTTTCTCACATAAATGCACCACTGCAAGAACTCCGACACGGTTTAGCCGCATCGGAGTTCTTTTATATACTTACTTATTTATCGCCTTGCCTATCCAATAGATAAGCTTTGAAATAATTACATACACCCTTGTGCTTGAAAGTACGAAGCCAACTTTCTGCATGGTCGCCTTGAAGCCTGTGTCCGGCTTATATTCAAGCGGCTCGTTGCCGTGGTCAAGGGTTATCGCCTGCGAGTATGTCATGCCGTTTTCGTTGTAGACCTCACAGCGGACATAGAGCATGCCGTCGGTGTCAAATTCGTCAAGGTCAAGCGTTACAACTCCGTCACCGTTGACATCGTTCCTTACAAGCGGTTTGCCGTTAGCGATCCACTGAACATAGCCTGTATTGCCGACCTTCATCGAAATCCTGTGTCCGTCAACCTTGAGATATCCTATCTGCGGAAGAGGGAGGTCCTTGCCGGTTGACATATTGATATCGTTCTTGGGCCCGATTATGTTGTTGGCAACTACCTTGTGCGTAGCACCGAAAAATGTTCCGTTTTCAAGGCACTCACGCATTGCCGTCATTGAGGTCTCGGGCATAATATAATAATTGAAGCAGTCGTCAAGCCTGCCTACACTGTGAGCATCGGAGCTTGTGAAGCCGTAAACATTTCTGCCGTAGGGCAAGCAGTACATAAGCACGTTATCCCAAAGCACACGGTCATACGGTGTAACACTCGTGAAGCCGTTGACAGCCTCCAAACCGAGGCATGACGGATATTTCAGAAGAATTTCGGAAAAATACTTTATATTTTTCGGATCCATTACCTTGTCGATTTTGCCGTCGCACACGAGCCAGTCTCCCGGGTGATTGATATGTGAAAGTCCGCCGAGCTTTTCAATTGCGGCAACCGCTGCCTCCTGTCCGTTCTCGAAGCCCCAGTTAAGATTACCGAACCACGACGGCAGGAAATATCCGTTAACATGGCTCATTGTAAGTGCTACTGCGTTCAGCTCATTAGCACCGGTCACGCAGAACATTCCTTTGCCCCTCGCCTGTCCGTTTTCAAGCGGTGCGGAACCGTCGGTAATTGCGGCAAATTCTTCACTTGTCAGCGGCTTGCGGCTATTGCCGGTGAACACCTGATAGAGATAGAGCGGTCGGATAAACGGTTGCTGATCCCAAGCCTTGCCCGTAATTCCGTGCTCGGAGAAGCCGAGAAGGTCAAAACCCTGCTCATATGCACCGTAAATCATATCACGGAAGCTTGCATTGCCGTCGCTGACGGACGAATGAGTGTGTAAATTACCCTTGTACTGCTTCCATGTATCCCAGTCAACACTTGCATACGGCGAAACGAGAGTGTAGTTATCGCTTTCTATCGCCGTTGCACCGATGCCGAGCGGAAGTATCATCATAACAATCACAAGCAGCACGGACGTTATTTTCTTTTTCATGTCACATCCTCCGTTTTCGGTATCTGATTATTCTGCGTCTTCAAGCCTTTTTATCATAAGCTTTGCGGCTTTGTAGATATCGCCGCAGCCGAGTGTAATAACAAGGTCACCGCTCTGAACATGAGCGAGAACATAATCGGCAACTTCATCAAAGGTGTTGAACCATACGCTGCCGGGAATCTTTGCGGCAAGCTGTGAAGTATAAACGCCCTCCGTATTGACCTCTCTCGAGCCCATGATCTCGGTCATAACGCACTCATCGGGAATTTTTAATACCTCAGCGAAATCGTCCATAAGCTTCTTTGTTCTCGAATAGGTAAACGGCTGGAAAACAGCCCAAACCTTTCTGTATTTCATCTGCATCGCCGCTTCGAGTGTAACTCTGAGCTCGGTCGGATGGTGAGCATAATCATCGGCAAAGGTAATGCCGTTGAGCTTTGCGAGAATTTCAAATCTTCTGCATGCTCCGCCGAACTGTTCAAGCGAGGCTATCGCCTTATCAAACGAAATTCCGCAGTAATCCGCCGCCGCAAGAGCCGCAAGAGCGTTTGTGACATTGTGCTTTCCGGGAACCTTCAGCTTTACGCTGCCGATTTTTTCACCCTTCTTGTAAGCGTCAAAATGAGCGAAGGCATTCACCATTTCAACATTTTCGGCATAAAAATCGTTGGACTTGTCAAGACCGAAGGTTATCATGTCTTTACCGCCGACGTCGGCAACCGCCTTGAGTGTGTTAGCATCGTCGCCGTTATAAATAACCGCCTTGTTCGCCATTTTAGCAAACTTATTGAAGGATTTTATGATATTTTCAATGTTTTTAAAATATTCAAGGTGATCCGCATCAACGTTGAGAATTATTGCTATATCGGGATCGAGCTTTAAGAAATGGTCCTTGAATTCGCACGCTTCGCAGACCATATTCTGCGTTTCGCCTACCCTGCCGTGGCTGTGGATAAGCGGAAGCTCACCGCCGATTACGGCCGACGGATCTTTGCCGCACTGAATCATAATCTGAGTGAGCATCGACGAAACCGTAGTTTTACCGTGAGTGCCGCAAACACAGTAGCAATCCGAATAGAGTCTTGTTACAGCACCGAGCAGGTCGGCACGCTCAACGGTCGGGATTCCTGAATTATTCGCCGCAACAAGCTCGGGATTGCCGGGCAGAATCGCTGCCGTGTAAACAATAAGCTCAGCGCCGGCTATGTTCTCTGCCTTCTGACCGAGAGTTACGGGGATTCCGAGACTGCGAACCCTTGCAAGAGTGTCGGTCTCGTTATTGTCGGAGCCTGAAAGCTCATAGCCCTCCTTGTGAAGAATCTCGGCAAGCGGACACATGCCCGAACCGCCGATACCTATAAAATGAACTCGTTTAACCTTTTTGAGTAATTCATCTATCTCGTACAAGATATCATCTCCTATCAGTCTGTTACGCTTTAATTATAAGGCATAACAGGAAAAAAATAAATAGTAAATTGAAATATTTTAGCACCTGCACAAAATTTTGTCATATGATACAGTGGAGGCAGAAGTACGGCATACTCTGCGCTTCATAATATTTTGAAAGGAATGACCGTAAAATGCAGGCAGAAAAATTTCTTGTAATCGGCAGCGACAAAAAAATGCAGGCGTGCCGCAGCAGGCTGACCGATCTCGGCTTTGACGCTTCATGCTGCGACGGCGACACATTGAAACAGATGCTTCCGTTTTATTGCAACATAATTTTGCCGATACCGACGCTTGCAAACGGTGTTATTTCGGGGACAGGGATATCCGTCAGCGAGCTTTGCGAGAAGCTTTCGGAAAATCAGCTCGTTTTTTATGGGAATCTCGGCAATAACCCATTCGGTGCAAGCGGCAAAAGCTACTATAACGAAAGCTTTCTTGTTAAAAACTCACGTCTCACAGCACAGGGTGCAATGCGAATCATACTCGAAAACACCGACCGAGATGTCTATACGCTCAAAGCCGCCGTGCTCGGATACGGCAGATGCGGCAGAGCAATTTGCAAGTCGCTTCAATCAAACGGAGTAAGCACAACGGTCGTCACGAGGAACCCGTTCAGTGCCGCCCTTGCCGAAAACGAAAGGCTCGAATCAACCGATTTTAAAGTTTTTTGTAAAAAGGCCGCCGATTTTGACGTCATAGTGAACACTGTTCCTCATAATATATTGAGCAAAAAAACAATGGAAAAGCTGACAAAGCGAAATTTATACATTGAAATTGCGTCAAAGCCATACGGCTTCAATATAAACGAAATTGACAAATACAATTTCAGATATGTCCTTGCCGAAAGCCTGCCCGGCCGCTTCACACCGACAAGCGCAGGCGCAAACATTGCCGATACGGTCATCGAGATGATAAAGGAGGATAAGAATGAATAAGGTTGTGGGCTTTGCCATGTGCGGTTCGTTCTGCACCTTCAAAGAAGTAATTCCGCAGATTGAAATGCTTAAAAAGCTGAATTACGATATAGTTCCGATAATGTCGGAGATCGCATACGAGACCGACACACGGTTCGGCAAGGCCGAGGATTTCAGAAGCAGAATAGAAACAATATGCAAGCACGAAATTTTACACACGATCCCGCAGGTTGAGCCTGTCGGTCCGAAGAAACTGCTTGACGTGCTTGTTATTGCTCCATGCACGGGCAACACCGCCGCCAAGCTTGCCAACGGGATAACCGACACATCGGTAACTATGGCGGCAAAATCGCATCTGAGAAACGGCAGACCCGTTGTTATCGCCGTTTCGACTAATGACGGGCTTGCATGTGCGGCCAAAAACATAGGAGCCTTGCTCAATTACAGAAATATATGGCTTGTTCCGTTCAGACAGGACGATCACGAAAAGAAGCCGCGTTCGCTTGCCGCCGACTTCACACTTATACCGGCTGCCGTCGAAGCGGCGCTCAAAGGTGAACAGCTTCAGCCGATAGCAAGTGAGCCGAAATAAATAATACCTTCATTTAAAGCAAAATAAATCTGCCGCAGCAACCGTTGCGACAGATTTTCTTATATTATTGTAACAAATTACAGCTTATCCGCTATCTCGAAGATGAGCTTTTCGGTCTTTTCCCAACCGAGACACGGGTCGGTGATTGACTGTCCGTAAACGCCGCCGTCCGTTTTCTGTGCACCGTCCTCAATGTAGCTCTCAATCATGAGACCCTTGCAGAGCTTTTTGATATCGGGATTCTCTCTCATGCTGTGGATAACGTCAAGAGCGATTCTCGGCTGTTCTCTGAATTTCTTGCCCGAGTTTGCATGGTTCGTGTCAACGATAACGGCAGGATTCTCAAGTCCCGACTTCTGATAAAGCTCGTTGAGCTTAACAAGATCCTCATAGTGATAGTTCGACACATTCTGGCCGTCGGTCGTCTGGAATCCTCTGAGAATTGCGTGCGAAAGCGGATTACCGAGGCTCTCAACCTCCCATCCGCGGTAAATAAACGTATGGCTGTGATGACCGGCCGTGATTGCGTTCATCATGATTGAAAGGTCTCCGCCTGTCGGATTTTTAAGTCCGACGGGAATGTCAAGTCCGCTCGCGGTGAGTCTGTGCTGCTGATTTTCAACAGATCTTGCGCCAACTGCAACGTATGAAAGCAAATCGGAAAGATATCTGTGGTTATCGGGATAGAGCATCTCGTCTGCCGAAGAAAGGCCGTAATCCCTGAGTGCACTCATGTGAAGCTCACGGATAGCAACAATGCCCTTGAGCATATCCGGGTGCGAATTCGGGTCGGGCTGATGAAGCATACCCTTGTAGCCGTCACCGGTTGTTCTCGGCTTATTGGTGTAAATTCTCGGTATAATAATGATTTTATCCTCAACCTGCTCGCTGACCTTTTTCAGCCTGCCGATATAGTCGAGAACCGAGTCGTTTCTGTCCGCCGAGCATGGGCCGATAACAAGCAGAAACTTATCGCTTTTGCCCTCAAAAACGTCCTTTATTTCCTTATCTCGCTTTGCCTTGACAGCCTTCATGCTGTCTGTCACGGGATAGTGTGCCTTTACATCCTGCGGTATCGGCAGCTTGTGGTAGAATTTCATGTTCATAATATATCAATCCTTTGCTTTAATTTGCTTTCGGTTTATCGAATTTCTCTCTTCGCTGTGTGGAAATCCTCATCATTTCGCACATGCCCTCTTTATCCTCATTTTCAAGCATATTGCGAAGCGTTGTGAACTGATTGATGAAGTTATCCATCTCGTCAAGGAGAAATTGCTTATTTCTTATAAAAAGCTCACTCCACATTTCGCCGTTGATTTTGGCGATTCTCGTAAGATCACGGAACGAATCGCCCGTGTAAGCCTCAAAGCCGGGAGTGTCGTTCGTACACATCAGCGAAACGGCAATACAGTGGGTCAACTGCGAAAGAAAAGCAATCATTCTGTCATGCGACTCTGCGTCAAGCACACTGATACGGTAAAAGCCAAGCTCCTCGCCGAGCTTTTTGCAGCATTCGATCGCTTCTTCGGAGTTTTTCTCGGTAGGAACAACAATATAGTTTGCGCCGTGGAAAACAGTCTCGTCGCTGTGCCTTACTCCGCTGCGCTCACGGCCTGCCATCGGGTGAGCCGCAATGAACTCGACACCCTCGGGCATGAGTGCCTGAGCATCCGAAAGAATACAGCTTTTGACACCTGTTACGTCCGTGCAAAGCGTGCCTTTTTTTATCATCTTGCCGTATTTTTTCAGCCATTCGATAAATGTGTGCGGATAGAGCGAGAAAACTATCACGTCCGCCCATGCAAGATACTCCTTTGTAACCGCCGTTGTGCCGTCCTCCAGGAAGCCCTTGTCTATGGCATATTCAATGTCGCTGCTGTCGAGGGTAATTGCCCTGACCTTGTAGCCCTTTTTAGTCAGTGCCTTAGCGTAGCTGCCGCCGATAAGTCCGAGACCGACTATAAGAATTTTTGTTTTGTTGTTTATCTTTTTCATATTAACCTTCTTCTGTTTCTATTCCGAGGGAATTGAGCATTGTGAAAAACTTCGGCATACTCTTTGAAACCGCCTGAGCTCCGTTGATTTTTCCGCCGAACTGCGTCAGCATAATTGCAAGTGACATTACGATTCTGTGGTCGTTGTGGCCGTCAAGAGCTTCATTCGGTGCATGAATACCGGACGGGTCAACGGTTATCGTATTTTCTTCAACCGCGACCTTAACGCCGAGCTTTTCAAGCTCCTCGGCCATTGCTCCGCCCCTGTCGCTCTCCTTGATTTTGAGCCTTGCCGTGTCCCTAAGCGTCACGCCGTTAAGACAAGCGGCCAGTGACATAAGTATCGGCCCGAGGTCGGGACAATCCTTTATTGAAATCTCAGGTCTGCCCGATTCCAGCATCGGGAAAAACAACCGCCATACTCTGTCTCCCTGGCACGAATTATTATTGAGATTATCAAGCTTCACATCGCCGCCGATATAGTTCAATGCACCGAAAAAGGCTGCTCCCGACTCATCCGCTTCAACGTTTATTATGCCGGGACTCCGACGGTTTTGCGAGCCTTTTATGAACCACTCACGCTCGGATCTCTTTTCAATAACGATTCCGAAAGCGGCGAGCGAAGCGACCGTCATGTCGATATACGAAAGGCTTTCCGGCTCGGTTGTGAGCCTTATTACGCTGTCACCCTCAAGCGTTGGAAGTGCAAGCATAAGACCCGTTATGAACTGACTGCTGATGTTGCCGGGAACTTCATACTCCCCTGACTTCAAGCCGCCGCAGACGGTGATTTTCTCGCCGTCCGACTGCCACAAGAAGCCGTTTTTCTCGCAGATTTCGCTGTAGACGGAATGAGGTCTTTCAATAAGCCTCGGCGAACCGTAAAGCTCCGTTTTCACCGAGTCGAGACAAAGCGGAATCATAAAGCGAAGCGTACTTCCGCTCTCTCTGCAATGAAGCCTGCGGAGGCTTTCTCCCCTGCCGCTCGTTCCGTGAACCGTGCATCTGCCGTGGGAATAATCAATTTTCGCACCGAGCGTTTTGAGGCAGTCTATCGTTGCGCCGATATCCTCGTTGAGCGACAAGCCGTTGATTATCGTTTCACCGTCGGTCAGAGCGGCATTGATAAGCAAGCGATGAGCAACGCTCTTTGACGACGGAATCGAAACAACGCCCGACGCCGTTCCTTTTTTTATTGTTATGTTCATGATATCATCTCCATAATACTTCTCTAAGCAAAGAAGTATTGACGGTTTTTTCTTGCATTGGGTCATTCAAGCGGAGACCGAAAACAGTTCGACTTTAAAGCACACCCGTGGGAGGAACCCACGCTCAAAGAAAATTTCATCAGACTTTTTGCAAACCCCTCAGTCACGGGCAAGCCGTGAAAGCTCCCCTATCAAAGATTTCGCAGACTATATTGTTATATGTAAAGAAAGCTTTGGGCTGTATTGCAGTAAAAGATACATCTATTCCTTGACGAGAGATTTTTTCGTTAGACGGGTTTTATTCCTCGAAGGCTATATTCTTATATGCCGAGAGGGATAAAATTCGTATCTCAGAAAATGATAACTCTTTTCATTGGCGAGAGATTTTTCCGTTAGACGGATTTTATTTCTTTTCTGCTTAAGGAAAATTTGTTCACATTGCATTTTGCAGGTCGGGAGCTGTACTTTTGTACTGCCCCGAGCGAAAAATGTGATGTGGGCAAATTTAACTAAGCAGAACGTCTATTGCTTCGCAATAACCGTCCGTACCATGCCCCTTTATACACTCTACGCAGCACGGTCTGACATAGCTTATCTGTCGGAACTCTTCACGGGAGTCTACATCCGAGATATGCACCTCAACGGTGGGTATACCGACTGCCTTGAGCGCATCGGGAATGGCAACGCTGGTGTGCGTGTAAGCCGCAGGGTTCATTACGATACCGTCAACTATTTTGTATGACTGCTGAATTTTATCGACAATATCACCCTCATGATTTGACTGAAAGAATTCAACCTCGACGCCCTTTTTATCGGCGTAACTCTTTATTTTTTCGAGGAGATCGGCGTAAGTTTCTCTGCCGTAAATATCGGGCTCTCTGATGCCGAGCATATTGATATTCGGTCCGTTTATAACAAGAATTTTCATACCTGTTCCTCCTCACAAATGCTGCTATAAATCTTTTCGATATCGGCGGCAACGGTGTTGACATCCCTGTTGGAATCAACCTTGATATTCGCCGCAGAGCAATAAATCGGGTAGCGCTCATCATATCGCTTTTGAATCGCTTCACGGTCGCTTCCGAGCGGCCTGTCCGAGGTCGGCACAATGTTTTTGACATCACGGTCAAGAAAAATCACAATGCCGTTTTGCTTTAAATGCTTCACATTTTCCGCTCTGAGAATCGCTCCGCCGCCGGTTGCAATGACGAAACCGTTCTTCGCTCCGAGCTCCGAAATAATCTCACTTTCCTTGTCTCTAAATGATTGCTCCCCATTCAACTTAAAGTAATCGGCAATCACACCGTTTGATTTGACAAACTCCTCGTCGGTGTCGTAAAACTCCCTGCCGAGAGCTTTTGCGACTATTTTTCCTATCGTCGTTTTGCCGCTTCCCGGCATTCCGATAAGCACGATATTGAGCTTTTCTTTATAAATCTCCGAGAAAACCTTTTCGGTCTTTTCGGTCATTGTTTTGTCGTTGAAAAACAATTCCGCCGCCTTAGCCGCCTGAGCGACAAGCATATAAAGTCCGTTGACGGCGTTCGTTTTGCAGGCTCTTGCACGGCTGATAAATTCCGTTGTCAGCGGATTGTAAACGGCATCCGCCGCACCGCTGAGATTAGGAAACCTTTCGGGCTCGACTGCCGAAGCGTCGGGCTTCGGAAACATTCCGACAGGTGTTGTGTTGATGATGACCTCAACCTCGTCCGCCCTTTTGTACATCTCATCGTATGATATCTCGCCGTTTTTCGGATTTCTCGAAACGACGTTTATTTCACGTGCTCCGAGACTCTTTGCAACGGTTCTCGCCGTCTTTGAAGTGCCGCCCGTACCGAGAATAAATACTTTTTTTTCGGCAAGCTCGACCTTGCCCTTTTTCAAAAGCTCGGTCATTCCGTAAAAATCGGTGTTACAACCGGTCAGTATGCCGTTATTGTTAACTATTGTGTTGACTGCTCCGATTTTATTCGCCGACTCGTCAATATGATCAAGAAACGGAATCACCGTTTCCTTATAAGGTATCGTAACGTTGATACCCTTGAATTCTTTCTTCGTCATGAACTCGGTCAGTTCTGTTTCCGTCAATTCGTAAAGCCGATAGTCATAATCACCGAGCTTTGCGTGAATAACCGCCGAAAAGCTGTGCCCGAGCTTTTTTCCTATGCATCCGTATTCCATAATCTTACCTCGCAAGCCAGTCCGTACCGTATCTGACGGTCAGCATATCCGCCAAGGTCAGTGCAGTAACGGCATCGACGACCGCTCTCGCACGGTGAACTATGCACGGGTCATGCCTGCCCTTGATTTCAATATCCGTGTTGCCGACATTGAGGAAATCAATCGTTTCCTGCTTTTTGGCTATTGACGGTGTGGGCTTGACGGCACAGCGGAAAACAACAGGCTGACCGTTCGTGATTCCGCCGCCGATACCGCCGTTATGGTTCGTCAGCGTATATGCCTTACCGTGTTCATCGATTCTGTATGCGTCGTTTGACTCGCTTCCCCTCATATCGGCAAGGGCAAATCCGTCGCCGAACTCAACACCCTTGACCGCCGGAACCGAGAAAAGCGCATGAGAAAGCAAGCCTTCGACCGTATCAAACCACGGCTCGCCGACACCCTTCGGGATTCCGATAACCGCCGTTTCAAGCACTCCGCCAACGCTGTCGCCTTCGGCTCTCGCCTGCATGATCGCATCTTTCATCTTTTCCTCAAGAGCCGAATCGACAAGCGGAAATTCGGCATTTTCAAGCCTCTCCGCATCGGCTTCGGGCTTCATTTTTTCATCATTTATACCTGCCAAGCGGCTGATGTGCGTTCCTATTATAATGCCCTTCTGCCTAAGTGCACTCTGAACGATTGCACCTGCGGCAACGAGAGCTGCCGTGATTCTGCCGCTGAAATGGCCGCCGCCCCTTGCGTCCTCGAAGCCGTGATACTTACAGAATGCGGGGTAATCGGCGTGACCGGGTCTCGCCTTGCCCGCAAGTGCGGAATAATCCGAGCTGTGCGTATCTGCATTCTTTATCAAAATGCAGATCGGCGTGCCGGTCGTGTGGCCGTCATAAACTCCGCTCTCAAAAAGAATCTCGTCCTTTTCGCTTCGTGCCGTGGAGATTTTACCGCTCGGTCTGCGAAGTGCCATTTTCGTATCTATATAATTCTTATCAATTTTAATGCCCGGAGCAATTCCGTCTATCACCGCTCCGATTGCACTTCCGTGACTCTCGCCGAAAAGCGTAACGGTCAAAGCGTTTCCGAATGTATTTTTCATGACAGCGAAAGCACCTCCCTGCACCTTGCAACAATTTCGTCAACGGTCATTTTTTCTTCTCTGAACGTTCCGATTTTATCAACGATTATAACCGTTATTGCGTCGCCGCCTGCTTTTTTATCGTGAAGTATCGCCGCTTTAAGCTCCTTTTCGTAACCTCTCCATGAAGTCGGAATGTCCATCCTGTGAAGAATGTGGCGAAGCCTTTTGACAATATCGGGGCTGCTCATGCAAAGCATTCCGAGACCAACGCATTCGCCGTGGAAAAGCGGATAATCGCCGCTCTCCTCTATGCTTTCAATCGCATGACCGACCGTATGGCCGAAGTTGAGAACCTTGCGAAGTCCTTTTTCTTTCTCGTCTTCTTCAACTACGGCTTTTTTTATTTTCAGTGCTTCTATAATTATCTTGTCGATTTTTTCATCGTAATTATCCTCAACCTCGCAGAACATCTCGGCATTGAAGGTTGCAAACATTTTGATTGCTTCCGCCATGCCGCATGCGAGCTGTCTTGATGAGAGAGTGCTCAGAACATCAGGGTCTATGAGTACGGCTTTCGGCTGATAGAATGCACCGACGAGGTTCTTATATCCTGCGAAATCAACGGCCACTTTGCCGCCGATTGAGGAATCAATCTGAGAGAGAAGAGTTGTCGGAACATTATAGAAATCAACGCCCCTCATGTATGACGCAGCGACAAATCCGGCAAGATCGCCCATAACTCCGCCGCCGACGGCTACAACACAGTCGCTTCTTGTGAACTTCTCTTCGACCATCTTTTCGAGCAATCGCATGTATGTTGCCATGCATTTATTCTGCTCGCCCCGAGGCAGTGTCACAACATAAGGCTCTTTGCAAAAGGAAGCGATTTTGTCGGAATACTTGAACGGCACACCGTCATCAGTAACTATCAAAACTTTTCTGTCGAGCTTCAAAAGATCGTCTGCTCTTTGGAGTGCACCGCGTTCGACCGTTATGTCGTAGCTGTTCGCTCCAAGCTCCATGTGCAATACGCTCATTATTCCGCGCTCCTTTCGTTGAGTACCTTTTCATCAGAGAAGCTTCCGATAATTTTTACATTCTCACAAAGCTTTTTAAGGTCATGTATCATCTTTCGTCCGTCGAGGGAGTCAATGTTGCCCTCGCCCTCGGCGTAAAAATAATATTCCCAGTTTTCATTACCAGTCGGTCTGCTCTTGAGACTTCTGAGGTTAAATCTGTATTCACCGATAACAGCAATAGCTCCGCCGAGCGAACCCGGCTCATTCTTTGTCGTGAACATTATAAGGAAATGCTCGTCCTTCGGCGACACCTTGCATTCGGCTCTTGTGAAAACGGCAAATCTCGTTGTGTTGTTCTTGTTCTCGTTGATGTCCTCTTGCAGGATTTTCAGACCGTAAAGCTCTGCCGTGTCCTTTGAGGCAACAACGGCGATATCTTTTCTGTCGCCCTCGGCAACCGACTTGGCGGCAACTGCGGTGTTGACCGCCTGAGTGAGCCTCCAGCCGTGTCGCTTGAGATAAGGCATACACTGCGAAAGAGCCTGCGGATGACTTCTTACCTCGGTGATATCGTCAATATACGTATCCGGCTTTGCGAGCAGACTCTGACCGAGCGGCATATCGTAGATGCCCGAGACGGTGAGATTGCCATGAAAAGCAAGGTCAAGCACACGGTCAACGTCGCCGGCGTAGCTGTTCTCAATCGGAAGAACCGCACAGTCGCAAACGCCCTCCTCAACGGCCTTGTATGCGCTGTCGAAATCCGGGCAGGAAACTGTCTCGCCGCATCTGAAAATTCTCCTTGCAGCGATGTGAGCAAATGCACCCTCAACTCCGCTGTAGGCAATCCTCATGCCCTCAAGAACACGCTTTTGATATTTCTTTGAAACGTCCATAACGTTCTGTATAAAGCTTTCGTAATATGGCTGATACTCAAATGAAACAAACTCGCTGTTTTTGGCGGTCAGCTCCGCTTCACGCTTTTTATCCTCAATCGGCAGTGCGTTCTCCCTTTTGAATTCGGCAACGACCTCGGCCGCCTTCATTCTTTTTTCAAAAAGCTCTGCCATTTCGGCATCAATTTTTTCGATTGATCTTCGTGCATTTTGCAAATTGTTCATTTGAATATCCCTCATTTACTAAATAATGACATTAAAAAATCCGCATAGCCTATTCTAAACGAATCTTCTATGCGGAATCTCTACTCTTTAATTTTTCGGCAACGGCGAAAAGCCATCATTTTAGCCGATTTTTGCAAAGGCAGAAAGGCCGCAGTGATGGTAATAATAAAATCGATTGTATATTTTCTTGTTTAACATCGTGCTTCCTCCAACCTTTAAAATTTTCTATATTATAGCCCCGTCAAGGGGATTTGTCAATAGAAAATCTTACTTTTTTTCATAATTTCTCTATTAACATTCTCATTCTATTGACACTCTGCTGTTTAAATGATATAATCATTTATTGAAGGGCTATTTACGGGTATTTTGTACAGTTTTGTACTCGTCTCAAAGAGATTTGGGGCGGGCTTTTTTATGCCCTCATGCAGATTTCAAAAGTTAAAGGATGGGATCAAATGAAACTAACAAAAAGAAAAATGACATTGATAAGCTTCATGCTGTTTTCACTCTTTTTCGGAGCCGGAAACCTTATCTTTCCACCGTTTCTCGGTCAAAATGCGGGCGATCATTCGGTCTCGGCTATGGTCGGCTTCCTCGCCACGGCGGTAATTCTCCCCGTGCTGGGCGTTATCGTTGTCGCCGAATTCAACGGACTTGACCGCCTGGCACAAAAGGTCGGCAAGCGATTTTCATTTATCTTCACTGTTTTGATTTATCTCTCAATCGGCCCGGGACTCGGCATTCCGAGAGCCGCTTCCGTCCCGTTTGAAATGGCGGTTGCACCCTATCTCCCCGAGGGACACTCCGTGAAGCTTTGGATGATCGTTTATTCGCTCGTTTTTTTCCTTGTCGCTCTTTGGCTTTGTATGACGCCCGGCAAGCTCGTCAGCAGAATCGGCAATGTGCTGACCCCGAGCCTGCTGATTCTTATCGTTTTCCTTTTTTTTAGCTTCTTATTCAAGGGTGAGGTCAACATCGCCCCGGCTCAGGAAGCCTACCGAAACGGTGCATTTTTTAAGGGCTTCTCGGAGGGTTATCAGACGATGGACACCATCGCCGCCCTTAATTTTGGTCTTGTCATTGCAACCACGCTCGGCACATTCGGGCTTAAAGAGAAAAAGGATTTGGTTCGTCACACCGTTTTCGCAGGAGTAATCGCAGGCTCAATCCTTGCTGCGGTTTACATCATGCTCACCTACATGGGTGCAGCAAGCTCCGGCGTTTATCCTATTCAGGAAAACGGCGCATGGACGCTTCGCTGTATCGTATATCAGCTTTTCGGTGCACCGGGAGCAATTCTTCTCGCCGCTATTTTCACGCTTGCGTGTCTTACAACCTGCGTAGGTCTTATCAATTCCATTTCGCAGTTTTTCTCGGTGATCTTCAAAAAAATAAGCTATCGTAAATGGGTATGTATCATAATAGCTTTCTCATTTTTAGTATGTAATCTCGGTCTGACGGCAATCCTCAGCATTTCGATTCCGATTCTTAATGCAATCTATCCCATGGCAATCGTTCTTATTATCCTCGGACTCAGCGACAAGCTATGGAAAAATAACCGTTATGTTTATCCGCTTGTAATCGGTGCCACCGGCGTTGTCAGCGTCATTTATGCCTGTGACGAGGCCGGACTTTCACTCGGCTTTATAACAACGCTTTGCCAAAAGCTTCCGCTATATTCAATGGGCTTCTGCTGGGTCAGCGTGGCATTGGTAATGCTTATCATAAGCCTTGCAATCGGATTCATAAGAAGCAAGAAGAAGCCAACAAAAAAGGCATAATAAATACAAACAAAATCGCTGTCTCGGCAAAAACCTTGACAGCGATTTATTATTGTTAAGTTATCTTTTAACCCTGTGCGTAAGCACCGACCTGCATCATGAAGTCGCCGATCTGTGCGCCGAACTCGGGAGCACCGTCCATGATGAGCTTGCCGCTCTTGGTGGATTCAAGCATATCGTCCGTTGAAAGAAGAATGCCGAATGCGCTCTCAAGGCAATCAAATCTCATGGTGAAGAAAGGCATAGCTCTCTTGTATGTGCCACGTCCTGCTCTGGTCTTGCCTGCCTTAACACGGAGGAAAGCGTTGACCTCGGGATGTCCGTCAACCGCCCATGCATAAACACGGTCGGGGCTCTTCTTTGCCCAATCGTGAACGCCCTCGTGACCGTTCTTGTTGAGCTGGCTTATGCCCGATGAAAGGAGATAGAAGAAGCACTTGCAGGCGAGAACCTGTGTTGCCTCGTCCTCCGGGCAAGCTTTGATGTTAAGAAGCGATGACATCTTGAGAAGAACAGCCATAAATGCTGCGAACTCAACAGGCTTTTTAAGAACACCCTTCATCTTCGGGAGAGTCGCCGGAGCAATTTTGCCCTTGAAGAAAGCGTTCATAGCTTCCATTGACTTGAACTCAAGTTCAATGTGAGCGTTTGTAGCAACTTTATCCGCACAAACTTTCCATTCGCCGTTGTTAACAGTAAAGTGCGTTGCATACTTGCCGCAGGGGGCATCGGGATCCAAACAGCTGACCTGATAGATGCAGTGAATATGCTCGAATTTCTTAGCGAGCTTCGGATCGTCGTTAGCAATGACTTTGAGCAACGGCAATGCAGAGTTAAGGAAGATTTTATTGGTTAACAATACATCATTTGCCATTATCAATCATTCCTTTCGGTATTATACATCGTCGTCCCAGTTGTCGTCTTCCTCGAAGTCCTTGTTCATAGCCTCACGAACAGCGGCAATGATACCGTTGCAGTCAATGCCGAGCATTGACATGATGTCCTCATGGAGACCGATGGGAGCGAACTTATCCTGGAGACCGAGACGGGTGAATGCACAGCCCTTACCTGCTTCAGCCATAACCTCGGCAACAGCGCCGCCGAGTCCGCCGAGAACAGTGTGGTCCTCAACAGTGATGATACGGCGAGTATCCATAACTGCCTTGAGAACTGCTTCCTTATCAATGGGCTTGATTGTGTGCATATCAAGAACACGAACCTTAAGTCCGTCAGCTTCCTCAAGGAACTTAGCTGCCTGGTAAGCCTGGAATACGCAGGAACCGCAAGCGATAACCGTAATATCGGTACCCGGGTTGACCTCGATAGCCTTGCCTACCTCAAACTTGTACTCACGGGGATAATCCTTGCCGTAAAGAGTACGGTCGAAACCACGGTTGATACGGATATAGTAAGGACCGAAGTTCTCGTAAGCTGCCTTAACTGCTTCTGCTGTCTCGATACCGTCAGCGGGGCAGATAAGAGTGATGTTCGGCATTGAACGGATAACCGCCATATCGCAGATAGCATGGTGAGTTGAACCCGCCTGACCGAATGATGTACCCGAATGGGTAGCAATAATCTTTGCGTTAACGTTCTGATAGCAGATATCCGTATGGATCTGATCAGCAGAACGAAGAGATGCGAATGTTGAGAAAGTTGAAACGAAGGGAACAAGTCCGGCCTTAGCCATACCTGCTGCCATACCGAACATATTCTGCTCGGCAATACCTACGTTGAAGAAACGATCCGGAAATTCCTTACCGAATACACCGATCTTTGTAGAACCTGCAAGGTCAGCTGAAAGACCGACGATTTCCTTATGCTCACGACCGAGGTCAACAAGTGTCTGGCCGTAGATTTCCGCTGTTGAAAGCTCTGTGGATTCAAGAGCTGTATATGAAAGTCCGCCTGCCATTATTTTGCCTCCTTTTCTACACGAGCAATACGCTTCTCATAGTGCTTCTTAAGGCTTTCCTTAGCCTCTTTATACTTAGCCTCGTCAACTGCGCCGTAATGCCAGTGGTAATCGTCCTCCATGAAGTCGATACCTTCACCCTTGATGGTGTTGGCAATAATCATAACGGGAGCGTCCGGCTCGCCGAGAGCGTAGTCGATTGCGTTTGAAAGCTCCATCATGTTGTGACCGTCGATGTCAAATACATGGAAGCCGAATGCACGCCACTTGTCAGCAAAAGGCTCAAGGGGCATAACATCCTCTGTGCGGCCGTCGATCATGCACTTGTTACGGTCAACGAACGAAATAACGTTTGTTGCGTGGAATGCATTGATTGACATAGCTGCTTCCCAGTTTGAACCCTCGTCGCACTCGCCGTCGCCGAGGATACAGTATGTCTTGTAATCCTTACCGAGAACACGGGCTGCAAGAGCAGTACCGAGAGCGATTGAAAGTCCGTGACCGAGAGAACCTGTTGAAGCGTCAACACCTACAACCTTGTTGGAGTCAAGATGGATACCCATCTTTGAGTTTGTGAGGTTAAAAGTCTTGAGCTGCTCGGGATCATTGTAACCGAAGTCGCAAAGAACGGGAGCATAAGCGATTCCCGAATGACCCTTTGAAAGGATGAAACGGTCTCTGTCCTCCCAGTTGGGATCGTCCTTTTTGATGTTGAGGTACTTGTGGTAGAGAATGGTCAACATATCCATAACGCTCATACCGCCGCCGATGTGGCCGCTGCCTGCCCAATATGTAGTATCAAGGCAGAGGTTACGAAGCTCAAAAGCTTTCTTCTCAAGAGCCAACCATTCCTGTTTGGTCAATGCCATAAGAGTTTTCCTCCCTATTTTTATTCTTTTTTACACAGGCGGCAAGCTCGGCCGCCTGTGAGTGATTATCTTATCTGAAACTTAAAAAGCCTCAGGATGATCCTTTTTAACAACCTTGAATGCCTCGTCGGCTACCTCGATCGTGTGCTTGATATCGGCATCGGAAAGAGCATAGTTGATGAAGTGGTTGTGGTGACCTGCGAAGAAAATGCCTCTCTTGACGCACTCTGCGATCCAAGCCTGATGGAGCATCATTGTGTCGTCGTTGGCAATTCTGAGGTAGAAGAGTGACGGCTCGCCGGAAACAACAAGGTCAAATCCGTTGTTCTTTCCTGCTTCCTTAAGACCGTCTGTGAGCTTCTTGCCCTTCTCCATAAGGATGGACGGGAGGTTAAGCTCTCTCATCTTAGTGATGTTTGCAATACCTGCTGCGAACGGAATAGCACTCATCCAGTATGAGCCTGTGTAGGACATGCCGGAAACAGCGTCTTTAAGGAAATCCTTACCGCAAAGGCAGGATACGTTCCAGCCGTTGGCGATAGCCTTACAGAAGCATATCATATCAGCCTCAAAGCCGTAGTAGTGGTCGGAACCCGCAAGGTCAAGGCGGAAGCCTGCACGAACGTCATCAACGATAAGTACGATGCCCTTCTCTGTGCAAAGGTTACGAACCTTCTGCCAGTAGCCGTCTGCCGGAAGCTGGTTGTCGAAATAGTTACCGTGAAGGTAAGGAGTTGAGATGAACGCAGCGATTTCGCCGTCATGCTCATTAACAAGCTTCTCGAGAGCGTCAAAGTCGTTCCAGTCAACATAGAGGTTGTTGGCAACGTCCTCGGGAAGAATGCCCGGATAGTCAATCTTCTGAACGACTGCGGAAACACCGTGATAGAAGCCGTTAACGAAGATAATCTTCTTTCTGTGAGTTGCGTTACGGGCAGCCATGATAGCGAGCGTTGTAACGTCATTACCGTTCTTTGCAAAGAAAGCCCAGTCGGCTGTGTTAACCGTATCAACCATAAGCTCTGCAAGCTCAACCATCTTGTATGACGGAGAAGTTACGCAGTTGCCGATCTTAGCCTGCTCAAGAGCAGCCTTGTCAACGTCGGGATCGCCGTAACCGAGAATGTTCGGACCGTATGCGCACATATAGTCGATGAACTTGTTGCCGTCAACATCCCAGAAGTATGTACCCTTAGCCTTCTCGGAGAAGAAGGGCCATGCGCTGACGGGAATGAAGTTACCTTCAGCCGGGCCGAGATGACCGTAAACACCTGAAGGGATTACTTTGATAGCACGATCGAACCACTCATGGCTCTTCTCGTACTGATTAATTTTAAAATTAGCCATTTTTCGTATCCCCCTTATGCAAGATAGAGACCGACTCTGTCAAGAATCCGGTTCATATTATCGAGCATGTTAATCATGCCGTTCATTGTGATGGTACCCTCGCCGATCTTAGCCATAGCGCTTACCTTACCGTTGAAGAGGTCATTTGCAAGCTGCATTGAACCGAACTCCATAACGGCACGGGGATCCTCGGGAGCCTTTTTGATTGTAACAAGGTGGCCGTTCTTAGCATGAATAGTAGCCTTCGGGCCGCCCTTGATGGACATCATGATGTCGCCGTCAATGATATGCTCAGCGGAGAACTTACCGATCTCGTCGTGGTTACCGATCTGAGAAATAGCAACAGTGATGGTGTAGAACATAAGGGTTGTGCTCATTCTGAAGAACTCCTCATCTTTGAGGTCCTCCTCGCTTGCACGCATGTAGTTTGAAAGCATGTCGGTGAGCTTCGTAAATGTGTTCAAAAGGAACTTTATGTGAAGGAAACCTTTTGAGGGAATAGGTGTAACAGTTCCGTCGATGAGACCGTTAAACTTCTCGCATGATGAGAACGGAAGCTTAACATCGCAGTCTGTGCAGCCCTGCTCCATACGGCATCTGCCGTTTTTGAATGTAAGTGTTGCAGACGGGCCGTCCTTAACTTCAAAACCGATCGAAATCGGCTTAATGTCAGCTACAAGGGCGCTTGCCTTCGGGTCAATCTCGCACAGGTTTTCAAGTGTGCCGAGCACGGCATACATGTTGATGTATGCAAGTGTTTTTGCATCTGTCAAGGTGCATTCCTCCTTATCGCTTTTATTCAAAGCATATTTTCCATTATATTGTACCAAATAAAGTTATTAAAGTCAAATGAAATTGACCAAAAAATAACAATTTTTTGTTAATTTATTATGTCTTTTTATTGTTTTTGTTCAAATATTTCTTATAAAAGAATTACATTGTTACTTTGAAAAGCCGATTTTACCGTAATACTGAACAAATATTATCAACAATTAATCATTCCCGGACTTCGTCCTGCTCATTTTCACGGTTATCCTGCTCCTCGGCCGGGCTTTCGGCGATTTCCCCGTCAGAAGTCTGCTCCTCGACGGAAATATCCTCATTTTCCCCCGGTATTTCCTCTTCGGCAGCCGGCTCATCGTCAAATTCAGACGGAGCGTCGCCGAGAACGAGGATTCCGTTCGTCTTCTCTCTGCCGCAGGGAAGAATTACGGGTGAGGCAAGCGAATAAACGTCCGTGCACATATCCTCAAGGGCGAAAACATGGCGGCCGTAATCGTTGAGCCTGTCAAAGTCGGAAGCCTTGGTAACAATGGGCTTGGTCGCTTTCTCTTTTGCCTGCTTAAGAATTTCCTTGCCCTTGTCGTTCATTGCAAGAACGTGAAGATACGGCGGCTCTCCCCTATAATCGTCGGCAACGAAGCCCATGAATGCATGAAGAACGATTCGTCTGATTCTCGCATGAGAGTAACGCTTCGTCTTCGCAAGCTGATAAAGCTCCTCCAGCGAACCCGATTTGAGAGCAGCGTCATGAATTCTGTATTCGATTCCTTCGCTGATATCGGGCGAAAGTCCGATATCCTCTGCACTGAGCTGACGCATACAGCAGAGAATGCTGAATTCGAGCTTTGAATTCGGGCACGGAGCAAGGTTATTTTCCGTCTCACGGCGGTATATATCGGCAACCGACTGAGGAACATACATTTCCCACTCATTGCTTCCCGAGAGCATCATTCGGCGAATATCCGAAGCACTGGCAAAATTGTCGCTTCTCATAAGCGAATCATGAGCTGCACCTATGCGCTTTATCGTCATCGGAATCATATCCGAGCCGAGCTTGTCCAAAGCCTGAAGATACTCGATGCCGAGGGTATTGTTCGGCTCTTCGAGAATATCAAAGAAGCGGTTGCCGCAAACCGTCTTGAGAGCCTCCGAACGTGCCGAGGCAAAGCTCAGACCGTATTCCAGATTTTCTTTCATTCGTTCTGTTACGGCTTCGCTGTTGATTGCGTTCTTACATTCAATAAGCTCGTCAATGTTGCCGCATTCGCTGCCAAAACTGAGCATATCGACGCAGCCGAGACTGTTGAGCAGTGAAACTCCGCCAAATGCAAAACGCTGAGCAAAAGACGTGCTCCAAAGCGTAGGCATTTCAATAACGAGATCAACGCCGTTCTTGACCGCCATTTCCGCTCTTGCCCATTTTGAAATGAGAGCCGTTTCGCCTCGCTGAACATAGTTCGAGCTCATAACGGCGACAACGTGCGTCCATTCGCCAAGCTCCTTACTCTTTTCGATCTGGTAAGCATGGCCGTTGTGGAACGGATTATATTCCGCTACAATTCCTCCGATTTTCATAAAACTCCTCCATAATAACATATATTGTATAAAAAATGCGAAAAAACTCAATCTTTGTCTTGAAAAAACAAAGTTACAGTAATATAATATAACAGAAATCTTTTTGATACAATATCTTGGAGGGAAAAATTTTGAAGATTCTCGTTGTTAACGCAGGAAGCTCGTCGCTCAAGTATCAGCTTATCGATATGGAAAACGAGTCCGTTCTTGCAAAAGGAAACTGCGAACAGATCGGAACCGAAAGCACATTTACGCATAAGGTGCCGTCAGACGAAACCAAAAACATCAAGGCTTTGCCGATGAAGATGCAGGATCATGCCGCAGCTCTCAAAATCGTTCTTGACACTCTTGTTGACGCTGAGCACGGCGTTATCGGCTCGGTTAATGAGATTGACGCTGTAGGTCACCGTGTTCTTCACGGCGGCGAAAAGTTCAGCGGCTCGGTTCTCGTGGACGATAAGGTTGAGGAGGCTATCAAGGAGTGCTTCGACCTCGGACCGCTTCATAATCCCGCAAACCTTACGGGTATCAAGGCATGTCAGAAAATCATGCCCGGCGTTCCTCAGGTTGCCGTATTCGATACAGGCTTCCATCAGACAATGCCCGACTATGCATATATGTATGCTCTTCCGTATGAGTATTACGAGAAGTACGGCATCCGCCGTTACGGCTTCCACGGCACATCTCACCGCTTTGTAAGCAAGAAGTGCATTGACCTTCTCGGCAACCCCGAGCACAGCAAGATCGTAACCTGCCACCTTGGCAACGGATCTTCAATTTCCGCAGTTGTTGACGGCAAGTGCTTCGATACAACAATGGGCGTAACTCCTCTTGAGGGTATCATGATGGGCACACGCTGCGGTTCGATCGACCCGGCTATCGTTCCGATTATAATGAAAAAAGAGAATCTCACTCCCGACGAGATGGACACCGTGATGAACAAGAAGTCCGGTATGCTCGGCCTTTGCGGCACAAGTGACAACAGAACAATCGAGTCAAGAGCTAAAGAGGGTGACGAGAGAGCAAAGCTCATCGAGTCCATGCTCTGCCACCAGCTCACTAAGTACATAGGCGGCTTCGCAGCTGCAATGGGCGGCCTTGACGCTATTGTATTCACGGGCGGCATCGGCGAAAACAACCCGCAGTACAGAGACCGTGTTTGTGACCAGCTCAAGTTTATGGGTGTTGAGATTAACTATGAAATCAACGACAGACTCAAGAGAGGTCCCGAGGGCGAGATTTCAACTCCGAACTCAAAGGTCAAGGTATACGTTATCTGCACCAACGAGGAGCTTATGATTGCAAGAGACACCAAGGAGATCGTCGAAGCTCTTTAATATGAGAATATTGATTGATGCGGACGGCTGTCCCGTTGTTGATCTGACGGTGAGGCTTGCAAAGAAATACGGCATTGAATGCACCATTCTCTGCGACACGTCGCATGAGTTCAACCGTGACGGAGCGAAAACCGTTGTGGTCGAAAAGGGTGCGGACAGCGTTGATTTCAAAATAGTCAATCTTGTCGGCGAGGGCGATATAGTCGTTACACAGGATTACGGACTTGCCGCCATGTGCCTTGCGAGAAAGGCGATACCCGTCAGCCAGAACGGACTGGTATACACGGATAAAAATATTGATCAGCTTTTGTTCACACGCTACGTTTCCAAAAAGATAAGGAACGCCGGCGGAAGAATGAAAGGTCCGTCCAAACGTACACCCGAGCAGGATAAGGCGTTTAAAGCGGTACTTGAAAGACTTATAAAATAAGAGAAGACTGTGGCAGCTTTTGTCACAGTCTTTTTTGCGCCAAAACCGCCGTCTGAATGACAGCGGTTTTATTTTATGCTGTTTTATTTAAACCAAGAGCCTACTATATCTGCTATTTTCGCTATTACCAGAAAAGCTGCACAGTAGACTGCAACAAAACCGCATAGGAATACGAAAAAAGTTAAATTGGATGCTCCAATGATTTGTGCTTTAAGCTTATTAAAAGCGGTTTTAAAGTCATCGCCGACGGCAATTCTCCATGTTGTATATTTTTCACTGTCTGAACCTATAACATTACCGTCCTTATCAAGCATTTTGACGCTGACATATGCGTTTCCGCGCTTAAACGGTTTAAGCTCAAGTCCTGTTACAACACCGTTGCCGTCCTTATATTCCTTCAAAATCTCCGTTGTTCCCGTAACGTTCCATTCAAAGCTTACATCCATATCTTCAGCATAATATTCAACACCGACAGCGAACGGACCTTCTTCTATTTGATCCCCATACTCATTGTTCGAATATCTACCATATTTAATCATGCAATGGGGCTTTGGTTCTTCTCCGTTAAAGTATTTTTCCCAGCGTCCGACAATTCCGTCATAGTATTTCTGGCCAGGCTCTGAAAAAAATGAATTCCACTTTTCTTCCGATCCGGCAAAACATATTGCACTTAATCTCTCGCCGTTCTGGGCACTCATAAGTTTAGCATCAACGATATCTTCTCCTATATATGTTACAGAATCGGGTATTGTAATTTTGTAAAGCGAGGCAGCTGCGATTTCCCTATATGTTGCAAATGCCTCTTTTGAAATGCCCCTAATGCCATCTTGAATTGTAATAACCTTTACTTGCGGAAAATATTTACTCCAACGATCGTAACCCTGTTCTACATTATAGCAAGGCGGTATAACGCCCGTACCGGAGAAAACCAGCTCACCGTCATCATAAAGTACCCATGTAACATCTCTCGCACAGGTGCCTGAGTCGATTACGTCTCTCCCCTCGCCCTCCGCCGAAGCAAAGAACGGAATAAATGTCGCAAGCATTACCACGCATAAAAATGTTGAAATAATCTTTTTCATTGTTAACCTCTCCTTTTTGTAAAATTACATCAATTCCATTTCAGTTCAATGACCTTAATCAAATCTTGAAGAATGACAACAAACTGCTTAAAATAACCCATCTAACAGCATAAGTATAGTAAACGTCAAAAACAAGCCAAAGCCAAGCGGATACATCACTATATATTCCAATGTTGTTTTTATGTCCATTTTTATCCCTCCCTATATTTTTATTGTGGACAAAAACATGATATCCGAAAAACCCTTTCAGGTCAATAATCTTAGTCAAATCTTAATCGAATCTTAATCAAATCTTAAGGATTGGCACCAAAAAAGCCGTGAGAATGTTTCCACTCTCACAGCTTGATATTTTATTTAATTAAAGACCGCAATATTCAACAAGCCTTTGCGCCGCCTGCGCCCTGGTGAGCACTGTATTGAAGCTTGCAAAACCGAAATCCTTGATGATATTGAATGCCAAAACAAGCGTCTTTACAACCTTTGCAAGGACAAAATGGCCTGCAAACGAAAGCTTGACAAGACTTGATACAAAATCCATCACCGTTATCTCGCTGTCGGGAGCAAACTTGCCGTCCTTTGCATTCAGGACTCCGTTATTCGTCGCCCACACAGCCGCATTGTATGCCGGATCGGAGCTGTCAATGTCGCTAAACGCAACATTCTCGGTTTCAACCGTCGGCGCTCCTGCGATATTATAAAGTGCCTGTGCGAAAGCTGCCTTAGTGAAAGCGGAATCAAGTCCGAATTCCGTGTCCGTAATTCCGCTCATGTAGCCGTGTGTGTACATAAATTCAACATCGCTGTAATATTCCGAATTCTTGGCAACATCGGTATACGGGAATCTTGCATCGGGAAGAGCCTCAAGGATTCTGTCTGCAATGTGTCTGTAGCCAACCTTTTTGGGATGATAGTTGTCGCAAATTGTACCTGTTGTGTCAACGAAGGTATAACCGTACTTCTTTGCGCCCTCCTTCATCGGAGTGTTGGCAGCGTCAACGACCATCTGGCCGAAACTCGGAACCGCCGTACCGGCCTCACTCGCTGCGGCATCATCCTCATTCTTAACACCGTTATCGAACATACCTATAACGAGAAGCTTAACGTCGGGATTAAGAGCAAGAATATCCTCGATAACAATATTCCAGTTTTTAGAGAAGTTTTCAATACCGTATTTAATCGCCTTCGGCAGAACCTTAAGAAGGTCGGGCATTGCACCCATGAGCTTCGCAAGCTCAACGGCCTTATCAAATTTACCGAGTGTATCGTTGTCTGCACCGCCCTGCTTGAGAAGCTCTTTCAAAGCCTCAACATATTCATCGCAAGAGTTCTGCTTTTCAAGCTCATCTGCTATAACCCAGGTGAGGAATGTACCGAAATCGTTACCGCCAACGCCGAGAGTAATAAGACCTGCCTCGGAAATGGCCTTGCGATATTCGGGGATTCTCGCCTTCATGACCTCAGCGTCGTGAGCGTCATGGAAAAGATAATCGTCTGCCGGATAATCGTCCTCAAGCATATAGCGCATATCGATTGTTCTCGTTCCCGGGCAAGCCATGGGAATATACTCAACACCCAACTCGTCGGCAACATAAGCACCGTAGGAGTCGTCAACACGTTTGAATTCCGAGTCAACGTAAACAAGGTCGTTGTGTCCGCTGGCAACGCTGTCGCCCAAAAGAACATATGTACCGTAATCATAATACTGCTTTCCGTCTGCGGCAAAGCAAGTCACTGCGCTGAAAACCATAACGCAGGTGAGTATGATTGTAATTGCTTTTTTCATAAACTTTTTCATTTCAAACCCTCCTGACAACGTTTATAAACTGTATAAAACAAAAGTACCACAAATCGACACAAAAATCAATGCTTAAACCGAAAAATTTATATTTTTTATCATACCATAAATTATACCGGCATAAAAAGCCTTCTATATCCCCTCCGGAGTTAAAAACAACCACCCCTTGCTGCAAGAGGTGGTTTGAAAGCTTCTGATGTCGAACAGTAAAATTATTTGAGCATGCTGTCTATTGTAACACCAAAGATTTCACATATTCTTTGAAGCGTTTTTGCAAGCGGAAATCCTATGTCGTTTTCATATTTTGAAATAGACGAACGATTCATGCCCAACATATCGGCAAGCTGTTGTTGTGAAAGACCACTGTTTTTTCTTGCTGCTTTAAAGTTTTCGGAAAAGCTCATGTTTATTCCTCCATAAAATAAAAAGTGCGCAGCCGAAGCTACGCACAAAAAATACATAGCCCGTTTGCTGCGACACAAATTCTACATCTCCTAAACAACACAAGGAAAGTAAGGGTATGTATTTTTATCAATACAACCCTTATATTGCTTAAAAGATGCTATAAAATTTATGTCGCAAAAATATTATATCATCTTTGTTGGCAAAAATCCAGTATTTTTTTGCTTCTGTGCAAAAAATTCACGTTGCAGTCTCCCTGCATGAAAGTCATAAAATTTTTGTTGTCTTTGGTTCAATGCACGCCCCTACCGGCTCTGTCTAAGTTTTCTTCAGACCTTGGGTCGATGTATACCATGTTACTCTTGACAGTGGACATCGAACCCTACGAATCGAATCTCTGCTACACGTAATCTGTTTCAAAGCCCCGCACAGCGGCATAACAGACAAAAGCACGCAAAAAAAGGCGGCCATCTTTCGATAACCGCCGCTAATTATTTACAGAATTTTGGACTCACACCTTTTCATATTACTATGAGTTATGATTAAGTGTACATGTCACTCACTCTCTTCTGAGTAAATTTTGTTTAGTTTAAAGCTTTAGTGAAACATCGTACTCACTCTTTCAATTTATTAACCGGAAGAAGCTTTACGTTTTCATCGGACTCACTCTCTCTGAAAATTTTTAGTTTAACTTAAACTTTAATAAAACATCTTAACTCACTCTCTCAATATTAATCGGGAAAGATTTAACTGTTCTTTGGACTCACGCTTTCTTAATAGATTTTGGTCTGAGTTAAAGTCTTAAAGAAACATTGCACTCACTCTCTCAATTTTAATTGATGAAGAAAATCTAACCTATGCCTTTGGACTCACGCTTTCTATAAAGTATTTGGCATATTGCCTGATATTGTTATCTCTTATCGAGATTCAATTACCTGTTCTTCGGACTCACGCCTTTTCAAGTTATTTTTGTTATTTTGAAGCTTTAATAAAACATCTTACTCACTCTCTCAAATTTATTTGATTTCAAAAATAAGATTTTATTAAAATTTCTTCTTACTTGATACTAAGAAGGATTTTTATTACCTGTACATTTCAACTCACTCTTTCAATCTTTATAGAGGGGGTAAATTAACTGTACTTGATACTCACCTTTCCTTGGATTTTTCGGTGATCTGAGCTTTCATGCTCTCCTTCTATGTCATGTGGGCGTTCCCACTACTCCGCGATGCCGGGTGTTTAAAATCTTTACTCTTTATCAATTATTCATTTGGCTTTGTCGTGCCCTCTTATTTCAGATTTAACAGAACCGGATGGCGGCCATATTAAATTGTGTTTCATCTACTGAGTTCATTGGACTCGCCTCCCTTTCTTTTATTTGGGAAACCTTGGTTTTTGTTGGTTTATTTTTTGTTGTTTCCCTTTGTTCACCTATATATTAGCACGCGTTTTATAGTTTGTCAATAGTTTTTTTAAAAAAACTTGAAAATTTTTATAAAAATTGACTTAATTGTATTTTCGCTTGACTATTAATCAAAATGCGGTTAAAATATATTTATATGAAAACTACACGGAGGACGCAAAAATGGCTGAAGAATACAATCCGGACATCGTCAGCGTAGTTGACGAGAACGGTGAAGAACATATTTTTGAAGAGCTTGACAGAATCGAAACCGATGACGCACGTTACGTTGCCCTTCTCCCCGTCTATGACGACGCAGAGGATATTCTTGAGGACGACGGTGAAATAATCCTTCTCAAGGTTGAGGAAGAGGCAAACGGCGACACATATCTTTGCCCGATTGAAAACGCAAAGGAATTTGACGAGGTTCAGGCAATATTCGAGGAAAGACTTCAGGATCTTTTCAACGAAGAAGAGGAATAATAAGAAGTAAAAACGCAGCCCTGCCTTGTGCGATAACTTACGGTCCATATTAACCCTACAATTTTATCTAAGGGAGCCCGGCTCCGTGCACGGATTGCAGACCTCCCGGCTTTTGCCGGATGTTGGGAGTGAGAACTGTATGGGAGGCACCCACCTGCTTTAAACGCAGGTTACTATCGACCGTATCCGGCTTGGCGGGGTTCAAAAACAAAGGTGATTTAATTGATAAGAGTTGTCAGAGCAAACGTGCTTGACATTGTTCCGTTGGAAGTTGGCTTTATCTATGCTCAAAAGACACGGCTTTCAAACGGTCAGGACACAGTTGCTTTTTATGTATATGACCAGGACGGCGACAGAACGCTGCCTGTTAAAATAAAAACTTATCTTGAGGCAAAATTCGGATTTCAATACCGTGAAATTGCAAAAAAACTCGGTAACTACATAGCCTGCGACTCAGCCGTGCTCAAAAGCAACGGCGTTGTTACGCTGTTTGACGACGGAAATATGAATATTTTTGACTCAAACGGTGACATAGCAATGCAGGAAAAGCTCGTTTATCAGAACTGCCCTATCAGAAGCCTTGCCCTTGACGGAACGTGTTTCTGGTGCGTTGTGCCGGACAGGAATTCCATCGTAAAATTCTCCCCTATTGAAAAGAGAGTTCTTTTGAGAATCGGCGGCGGCGCATCGGTCGCATTCAGACGTCCGATCTCCGTTTTCAAAAACAAGGACAAGCTTTTTGTTTGCAATGAGGCAACCAATGAGATAAGAACAATAAGCCTGAAAGATTATTCTGTAAACGACTATATGAAATTCAAAGAGCCTCTGAAAAAATATTTCAAGGTTGGTTTTTTTGAATATGTTGTCCTTGACTCGGGTGTTTACTGCCTTGAGGAGAGGGATAAATAACGAAGCGAAAACATTTACAATGACAAGAAATAACAGGCTGATATTGACACTTTAGAACTTATGTACTATAATTAATTATGCTTGGAATTGAGATTGAGTGCTTTCTCAGCGGCTTCGATTACAGCTGCGATTGCTTCAGTCTCTTTTTCTTTATCCAAAATAACCGAAGCTCTGCTTTTATCAAGCCTTGCCGAGATTTTCTCGGTTGTAATTTTGACCTTTTCTATGGAAAGAAGCACCTAAAAAATCAGGTGCTTCTTTTTTATTTTTGAGGTTATCATAATATAGGTGATATTATGAATAAAATCAAAGAATATTTTGTTGTTTTTGCCTCGGGAGGAATAATCTACAGCCTTATTGAGGTTGTTTTCCGTGGATTTACTCACTGGACAATGACGCTGACCGGCGGAGCTGCGCTGTTAATTATTTACATCACAAACATAAAAATCAAAACGAAAAGTCTTATCGTCCGCTGTCTTGCAGGCTGTGCGATAATCACATCGCTCGAATTCATTGTCGGCTGTATCGTCAACCGAGGCCTTCACATGCAGGTTTGGGATTATTCCGAGGAAAAATACAACGTCCTCGGTCAGATTTGTCCGCTTTTCTCGGTTATGTGGTTCTTACTCTGCCTCCCCGCTACCCTGCTCTCCTTCTTCTTCCGTCGCCGTTTCGGTGAATACAGATGATTTGATATTTTTGAATTCCTCGCTAAAATCGGGATTTGTGAGCGAAGTATAAGAGAAAAATGCCACGCCGCCGTAATTATCCGTTTCTTTTGCGGCGGATATTTCTTTTTCTATTACACCGTTCCCGACATCAAACTCCTCGTCGCTGTCATTGATTTTGTACGCCGCAATTCCGTAAATCATGCGAACAGCACCGATCGTGTCAAGCTTCGACCAGTTGTCACAAGCCTTATCAAACGGTACCGCCTCGTCCTCAAAGCCGTAATAAAGCTGAGGAATTATCCAGTCACAATATCCACGCTCGGAGCACCAACGTTCTACGTCAGCATACTCCTCCTCATAGTTGTTGTTGATATTTCCTGCCGGGCTGATCGAGAAAACGCAGTCCTTGTTCTCACTCTTGATCGCCGTGTACATCTGCGAAACAAAAGATGAAATCACGTCAAGACGCCATTTGTCGTGGAACAGCTTACCGCCGTTTTTCTTATAATCGTCGTAGTAAACCTTATCCACGCTCTCGTCGGTTGATGGATAGAAATAATCGTCGATATGTATTCCGTCAACGTCGTAGTTTTGAATAATCTCACGCACACCGTCAATTATCAGCTTATGATTATCCGTCGAGGCAGGACAAAGATAGAGGCCTCCGTCTGCTTTAACGACCCGGTCTTTAGTCTTTTCATCATTCAAAAGAATTTTTGCCGGATTCTTTTTGCTGAGCTTGTCGAGATCCGTGTCGAACGACACTCTGAACGGATTAATCCAGGCGTGAATACCCATTCCCCTCTCGTGAGCCTCCTCGACCATAATTTCAAGAGGGTCATAATATATCGGATCTCCCTGATAACCCGTCAGATACGCCGACCAGGGGAATATATCCGACGGATACATTGCGTCGCAAAACGGTCTGACCTGCACAAAAGCAGTGTTTATACCAAGCTTAGCGCAGTTATCAAACATCTCTCTGATTTTTTCTCTGAACGATGCTTCGTCACCGCCGTCCGCATCCTTCATGGAAAGCTCACTATAGGATATCCATACGGCGGAAATCTCCTTGCCGCCGGGCTTTTTGCTCTTTTGCGATTTGTCAAGAACTGTGCAAGATGAAAGCATCAGCATTGCAAGCAACAAACATATTATACGTTTCATATTATTTCTCCGTTGCGGCGTATCGGCCTGCCGTCAAGCCGCTCGCCCATGCCCATTGAAGATTGAAGCCTCCGCAAATTCCGTCCGTGTCAAGCACCTCTCCGGCACAGAACAACCCCTTTACCTGCTTTGACTCCATTGTTTTGCTGTCGAACTCTTTAACGTCCGCACCGCCGACGCTTATCTGAGCGTTTTTGAAACCCATAGTGCCGGTTATTGTAAAGTCAAGATTTTTTGCTGTATAAATAATTTTATCAATCTTTTCTTTGCCGATTTTTCCGAGCGAAGAAAGTGAATTTTCTCCGCATCTTTTCAGAATATATCGTCCGAGGGCTTTGGGCATCATGCCCGAAAGTGCGTTTTCTATCGGTATTTCCTTATCAAGCGAAAGCAGAAATTCCTCCGTCTCGTCCGCTTTGCACCTCGGCAAGGTGTCGATAACGCAGGTGTACTGTCCGTCCTTTACACTTCGGCTGATATCCATTATCGAGATTCCCGAAAGACCGTAATCGGTGAATAAAACCTCGCCTTTTGCACTGTCAATCGACTTTGAGCCTTGTCGGAGACCGACATTTGCCTTTACTCTCACACCTTTGAGCGATTTTGTATTCTCTTTCGTTATGAGCTGAACAAGACCCGGATACACCTCGGTTATGTGGTGGCCAAGCGATTTAAGCAGGGCAAAGCCGCTACCGTCCGAACCCTGCGACGGAGATGCGCATCCGCCGGTGCATACAATGACCTTTTTGGCAACAAGCTTTCCGACGGTGAAAATTCCATTTTTCTTTTCGAGTTTTTCAACGTGACTGTCGCATATAAGCTCCACGCCGAGCCTTTCCGCTTCCGACCTGAGAGCGTCAAGCACAGATGTCGCCGTATTGCTCATCGGATATACTCTGCCCTCGCCGTCGGCAACGCACATAAGGCCGATTGAACGAAAAAATTCAATCACCTTTTCGGGCGTAAATTCACTCAACGCAGCCGAAACAAAGTCAGGATTTGTATAGCTGTCGGCATAGGCATTGATATTGGAAAGATTGCACCTGCCGTTTCCTGTTGCAAGGATTTTCTTTCCGACCTTCGGCATCGCATCCAATGCGGCAATATTAAGTTTACGATTGGCTCGCTTTGCGCTTATTGCCGCTGCAAGCCCCGAAGCACCCGCTCCGATGATTATTATGTCGTAAATCATTATACCGTCTCCGTAAATTTTATGATTTATTCTATCATATTTTGCTTGTCTTATCAATATGATTTTATCGGAGGGACGCAAAATGATCTTAGATATTTTTTCAGACACGGACAGAATACACAGTTATGATAAGAATCTCACGCAAACAGCCGAAAATATAAAAGCCCAGCTTCAGGGTACATATGCACGTTTTAACGAAGCGACCGATCCGCTGATAATCGAGTCCTTGATTTACAGAATGAAAGAGCTTGAAACACAATACAGCTTTCTTATAAAAAAAGCAAAACTCGAAAGGCTTTGCGGCGAAATAAATTCAAAGGGTGATTTCAAATGAAATACGCCTTAATCGCAGCGGTATGTGTTGTTCTGCTGATTCCTATAATCACGATGTTTAAAAAAGGCTCTTTTTTAAAATGCATTTTTCTCTCGGCATTTCAAGGCTTGGCAGCCCTGCTCGCCGTGAACTCACTCGGTCTGCTGACGGGAGTAAGTCTCGCCGTAAATTGGTACACGATTCTTGCCTGCGTCTGTCTCGGAATTCCCGCAAGCATTTCAATGCTTGTATTGAATATAATTATGTAAAAAAGCCCTTTCTCACGACGCTGGCGTATGTTTTATACGTCAAATCGGGAAAAGGGCTTTTAGATTCTGCTTAAAGAAAATGGCTTTTAGATTATTCTTATTAAATAGAAATCGGGCAGTTTAGTTCGGATGAAGAAGGCATTTTCTCTCAGTGCAGGCGTACTTCTGTACGTCAAGGTGAGAAAAAATTTGTTTGTCAATTATTCTTAAAAAAAGAATTGCTTAGTTTGGATGAAGAAAGCCCTTTCTCACGACGCAGGCGTATGTTTTATACGTCAAGTCGGGAAAAGGGCTTTTAGATTATTCTTAAATAAACAGAAATCGGGCAGTTTAGTTCGGATGAAGAAGGCATTTTCTCTCAGCGCAGGCGTACTCCTGTACGTCAAGGTGAGAAAAAATTTGTTTGTCAATTATTCTTAATAAAAAAAGAATTGCTTAGTTTGGATGAAGAAAGCCCTTTCTCACGACGTAGGCGTATGTTTTATACGTCAAGTCGGGAAAAGGGCTTTATTCGCCAAAATAAACAATTCGGATTAAGAGCTTAGCGGTCTTCTCGGAAGTAGGATAGTCCCAGACTCTGCGGCGGCTGGAATTCTCTCTTTTTAAGCATGCTGATAACTATAAGAACGATGATCGTAACGAGGTACGGAGTCATCTTGAAAAGTTCCTGGTCGCTCATGCTCAGATTCGGAATATAGTTGTGGACAATAAAAAGTCCGCCGAAAAGAATTGAACCGATGATGCTGAGGTTCGGTCTCCAGATTGCGAAGATAACAAGTGCGATTGCGAGCCAGCCTCTGTCGCCGAATGCGTTGTTCGACCATACGCCGCAGGCATAGTCCATAACATAGTAGAGACCGCCGAAGCCTGCAATGATACTGCCGAGGCATATCGAAATGTACTTGTATTTGCCGACGTTGATTCCGGCGGCGTCTGCCGTTGCCGGATTCTCGCCGACTGCACGGAGATTAAGTCCCGAACGGGTACGGTTGAAATAAAACGAAACGATAATTGCGATTGCGATTGCAACATAGGCAAGGAAGCTGTATGAGAGGAAAATCTCTCCGAACCAGCCAAGCTTTGAAGCAAAGGGAAGTGACTTTTTGAACGCAAGGCTCGTTGCGGTAAGAGTAACCGACGGAACGTCACTGTTCGTGAGCTTAATAAGCGAACCGCCGAAGAAGTTGCCGAAGCCTACACCGAAGGTTGTGAGTGCAAGACCCGTAACGTTCTGATTTGCGCGGAGAGTAACAGTGAGGAACGAATAGATAAGTCCCATTACAAGCGAACCGAGAATTGATGAAAGAATCGGAATAAGAATCGTGAGGAAGGTGTTCATCTGAGTCGCATTCTGCTCATAGATGAATGCGCCGATAACGCCCGTGATGCCGCCGACGTACATAACGCCCGCCGTACCGAGGTTGAGATTACCGCTCTTCTCGGTGAGGATTTCACCCGTTGAACCGAACAGAAGCGGAATGCCCTGAACGACCGCACGCTGAATAAATGCAACTAACATTATTTGGACGCCTCCTTCTCACGGAATTTCAACTGATAGTTGAGGAAGAATTCACTGCCGATGATGAAGAAAATGATGATTCCGGTGATGATCTCGGAGAACGATTCGTTGAGTCCGAAGGTCGTCGAGATTTCACCCGCACCTCTCTCAAGGAAAACAAGAAGAAGCGATGTGAGAATCATATAAAGCGGATCAAAGTGAGCAAGCCATGAAACCATGATTGCCGTGAATCCCCTGCCGCCTGCCGTGTCACGGTTGACGGTGTGATCGGTACCGCTGACGAGCAGGAAACCTGCGATGCCGCAGAGTGCACCGGAAAGAATCATCGTTCTGATAATAACCTTTTTAACGTTGATTCCGATGTATTTGGCGGTGTTTTCGCTCTCGCCGACAACGGAAATTTCATAGCCGTGCTTGCTGTATCTGAGATAAATATACATGAATACGGTGATTGCAACAACAATCAGAATGTTGCAAAGGTAAGCCTTGCCGCCGATTGCCGGAAGCCAGCCGGCCTCTGTCGTGTCGTTGATTACGCCGATGTGACCGGATCCCTTGGGAACAGACCATTCATATGAAAAATAGGAAACGATGCACATTGCAATGTAGTTCATCATGAGGGTGAACAGCGTTTCGTTCGTATTCCAAAGAGCCTTGAAGAATGCGGGAATGAGTCCCCATATTGCGCCGGCAGCAATGCTGACAGCGACCATAACTATCATGAGAACAATCGGTGAAAGCTTATCGCTGAGGAAAATCATACATGCCGCAGTTGCAAGTCCGCCTGCGAGCACCTGACCCTCTGCACCGATATTCCAGAATTTCATTTTGAAAGCCGGAGTAACGGCAAGGGCAACGCAAAGGAGCATCGCCGTGTTCTGTGCAAGCATCCAAAGTCGTCTTTCCGAGCCGACTGCGCCGTCAACCATTTTTACATAAACCTGAATCGGATCTTCACCTGTGAGAAGAACCGTAACGATTCCGCAAATGACAAGAGCGGCAATGACCGAACCGATTCTTACAAGCCAGCTCTGCCATTTCGGTATAGCCGAGCGTTTGACGATATGAAACAAAGGTTCGTGAATCTTTGCAGGATTATTACTCATCGTCATTACCTCCCTTTGATTTTGTCATAAGCATACCGAGCTGTTCCTTGGTAGCCGTTCTTGCGTCAACGATATCGGAAATCTGGCCCGAGCTGATAACAACGATTCTGTCACAAAGCTCTAAAAGAACGTCCAAATCCTCGCCTACGAAGATAACGGCTACGCCCTTTTCCTTTTGCTCGTTGAGAAGATTATAAATAAGATAGGAAGAATTAATGTCAAGTCCTCGAACGGGATAAGCCGCCATGAGTACAGTCGGAGAAGCGGCAATCTCACGTCCGACAAGAACCTTCTGAACATTACCGCCCGAAAGCTTGCGAACGGGAGTGTTTGCACTCGGGGTAACGACCTCAAGCTCATCAATGATTTTTTCGGCAAGATCTCTCGGCTCTTTCTTTTCAAGGAAAGCGGTTTTGCCCTTCTTGTAGCTTCTGAGCATCATATTGTCGACGATATCCATGTTGCCGACAAGTCCCATACCGAGTCTGTCCTCGGGAACGAACGAAAGTCTGATGCCGAGCTCTCTGATCTGAACGGGAGTTTTGTCACGGAGGTTATCCTGCTTGCCCGTCTTTGCGTTATTATAAATGATTGAGCCGTGGGTAAGATGACGAAGACCTGCGATAGACTCAAGCAGCTCACGCTGGCCGCTGCCGGCGATACCTGCGATACCGAGGATTTCGCCCGACTTTGCCGTAAACGAAACGTGATTGAGCACCTTAACGCCCTCACGGTTGACATAGCACATGTTGTTGATAAGGAGTCTGTCCTCCTTGTTTTCAACCTCTGTTCTCTCAATATTAAGGTCAATTTTTTTGCCGACCATCATCTCGGTCAGAGCGGATTCGTTTGTCTCGGCGGTAAGGACCGTGCCGATGTATTCGCCCTTTCTGAGGACGGCAACCTTATCCGAAATTTCCATAACCTCATTGAGCTTATGCGTGATTATGATAATCGACTTGTTGTCGTTTCTCATGTTTCTGATAACGTCGAAAAGCTTCTTTGTCTCCTGCGGAGTAAGAACGGCCGTCGGCTCATCAAGAATCAGGATATCCGCGCCCCTGTAAAGCACTTTGACGATTTCAACCGTCTGCTTTTCGGAAACGGACATCTGATAAATCTTCTTGTTGAGGTCAAGCTCAAAGCCGTATTTGTCAAGAATCGCTTGAATCTTTGCTCTTGATTTTTTAAGATTGTATTTGCCGTCATCATAGCCGAGAACGATATTCTCCGTTGCGGAGAAAACATCAACAAGCTTAAAATGCTGATGAATCATACCGATCTTCAAGTCAAAAGCGTCCTTCGGCGATCTGATAACCACCTCTTTACCGTCAACAAAGATCTGACCGTGATCCGGAAAATAAATGCCGGAAATCATGTTCATGAGCGTTGTTTTACCGCTTCCGTTCTCACCGAGGATCGAGAGGATTTCTCCCTTGTTCACGGTAAGATTAACGTCCTTGTTGGCGACAACGGAGCCAAAGGTCTTTGTGATGTTTCTGAGTTCGATTGCAACCTGTGTACTCACTTTATGCCCTCCAATTTTTTATTCTGAAAAATGCGGTAAATATTAATCAACCTGATTGAGGCTTCTCCTTGAGAGAAAGGCTCTTTTATTCCATATCATTTTTTGATAAAGTAACCGAAACAAACCGCTTTACCGAATTTTTCAAAATAAAATACAAATTATAAAATCAAAGTAAGGCGGAGCGATAAGGCTCCGCCTTGGAATTACGCAAAATGATTAGAACTTAGCGTTGAGGAGATTGATGCCGTCGATCTGTACATCGAAGTACGGAGCCGAACGGAACTCTGACTCGTGGAAGTAACCGTCCTTCACAGCCTCTGTGTCGCCTGTGAAGTTAGCGTCTGTGTCAACGTCTGCCATGTAGCTTGTGAGCTTACCGTTAGCGTCAACCTTAGCATTCTTGTTCTTGTCGGCAGAAACAGTTACTGTGAATGTGCTTGTATCGAATACGTGAAGTGTGCCCTTATCAAGCTGAGCCTTAACCTCATCGATCTTAGCCTGTGTATCCTTAGCGGCAGCCTTGCCGTTTACGTCTGTAAGAACAACAGACTTTGTTGCAAGAGTACCTGTCCAGTCTGTATCGATTGCCTTACCGTCCTGAGCGCACTTGATCATGTACTCGAAGTACGGCTCCCAGTTGATTCTTGATGAAACGATGAATGTGTTCGGGCAAGCTGAGAGTGTGCTTCCGTTGTAAGAAACGTTCGGAACACCTGCTGTCTCACAAGCTGTCGGAGCACCCATTGAATCGGCGTGCTGGCTGATAAGCTTACAACCGTTGTTGATGAGCTTTGTTGCAGCTTCCTTCTCAAGAGCCTCATCGTACCATGAACCTGTGAACTGAACATCCATTGTAACTGTCGGGCAAACTGACTTTGCGCCGAGATAGAATGAAGTATAGCCGGAGATAACCTCAGCATATGTGAAAGCGCCGACATAACCCATCTTAGCGTCCTTAGCGTCGAACTTGCCTGCTGCGATCATTTCGTTGAGCTTGAGACCTGCAGCAACACCTGCAAGGTAACGTCCCTCATAGATTGAAGCGAAAGCGTTGTGGTAGTTAGCGATCTTTTCAGTGTGAGCCTTAGTACCTGTAGCGTGGCAGAACTGAACGTTCGGGAACTCCTTAGCTGCCTTTATCATGAAATCCTCATGACCGAAGCTGTCAGCGAAAATAACTGTGCATCCCTTGTCAACAAGGTCTGCTGCTGCATCGTAGCAAGCGTTCTGCTCGGGAATGTTTGTCTTCTTGAGAATCTCTACGCCCATCTTCTTGCAGGCTTCCTCAGCGCCTGTCATAAAGTTGTTGTCGTAGGTTGAGTTCTCGTCATGCAGGAAAATGAATCCTACCTTGAGCTTCTTTTCAGTGTCGTTGCCGCCGTCCTTCTTGGTGCCGCAAGCTGCGAATGAAAAGACCATTGCGATTGCCATGAGAATTGCGAGAATCTTTTTCATGTGTTCTTCCTCCAAATTTTTAATATATAGCATTTTTTTGCTACCGAAATTATTTGCAGAACGTTATCTTGCCGTCATCGGTCATGGACTCGATTCTTGCCAGCGACTCAACACGAACGCCCTCACTGCGAATGAGATCGCCGCCCTGCTGAAACGCCTTTTCGATAACTATTCCTGCTCCGACAATTTCCGCACCCGCCGAATTGATCAGCTCAATAAGACCGTTGAGCGCACAGCCCTGTGCGAGGAAATCGTCGATGATGAGAATTTTATCCTCCTTATTAAGGAATTCCTGCGAGACGATAACGTCATAGGTCTTGCCGTGGGTAAAGGACTTGATCGGCGTCGAATAAACATCGGCGGCGATATTCTTGCCCAAGGTTTTCTTGGCGAAGACAACAGGAACATGAAAATACTGCGCAGTGATGCAGGCAATTCCTATGCCGGATGCCTCGATCGTAAAGATCTTGTTCACTCCGCAGTCCTTAAAAAGTCTGTAAAATTCCTTGCCGATCTCATTAATCAGCTCTACGTCTACCTGGTGGTTAAGAAAACTGTCAACTTTCAGAACATTGCCCGGAAATACCTTTCCGTCTTTAAGAATTCTTTCTTCAAGAAGCTGCATTTCAAAGCCCTCCAAAATAAAATAAGCAGCAGGAAATAATCCCCACCGCCGAAAGACCGATCAACAACATATTGTATTCAAAGTGCTGTCAATCATCCACCAATAGTGACAGTTACGGCACTGTCGTAGAGACTGCCGAGCCATTCATTCGGCAATATATCGGCAATATATTATTCTTAGTATGTCGTCAATGTCTTAACGACAACTATATTTTAACACAATATCAACATTTGTCAACACTATACGACAACAAATCATTATTCTCTTACACGTATGCTTTTTGTCTATTATCAACAATATTTTTATTAAAATTTTATTCACATATTTTTTACATTCCGTAATCCCTATATTTATTGCATTAAATACCGCTGTGTGGTAAAATAAATATATATATTGTTTAGGAGCAAAACCATGTCACCTTTAATTGAATTGAAAAACGCATACAAAATATATAATCCCGGTGAAAATGAGGTTCGTGCGCTCGACGGAGTAAATTTGGAAATTGACCGGGGCGATTTCGTTGCCATTGTCGGTCACTCCGGCTCGGGCAAATCCACGCTTATGAATATGCTCGGCCTGCTTGACGTTGTGACAAGCGGAACATACATTCTCAACGGCAAGGACGTTTCCGACATGGACGATGACGAGCTGAGCAGTATAAGGAATCTTGAAATCGGCTTCATTTTTCAGGGTTTCAACCTTATTCCGAGCCTTACGGCACAGGGCAACGTTGAGCTTCCGCTGATATACAGAGGTATGAAAGCCGAGCAAAGGCACGAGCTTTCCGAGGCTGCGCTCAAAAGAGTCGGTCTTGAAAAACGAATGCATCACCTGCCGAACCAGATGTCCGGCGGACAGCAGCAGAGAGTTGCCATTGCACGTGCTCTTGCCGCAAAGCCGCCGCTTATACTCGCCGATGAGCCGACGGGTAATCTTGACTCTAACTCCGGCAAAGAGGTCATGCGCATAATCAATGAGCTTTGGGCCGAGGGCAGAACGATAATCCTCATCACGCATGACGATTCGATTGCCGAAACCGCCCACCGTGTTATTCGCATAAGCGACGGAAAAATCGTTGACGATTATATCAATGAAAACGTTACACCGGAAAATAATCTAAAGTGACGAAGCGGTTATTTGCAAAACAGTAAAATGAATATTACCACCCTGTCTTGTCCTGCTCGACCACTTTCTCAGTCAGCTTCGCCATCAAGCATCAAATCCCCTTGCTTCAAGGGGGGAGGCTTGAACGTTTCTGCTGACTTAAATGAAATCAAGAAATTTACGTTCTATTCAGCCTCCCCTGATTGTTAGGGTAGCGAAGCGGCGCGACGGTAGTGAATGAACGTCCGGTGGACGTTCAGAGCCGGAGCGTGACCGAGCCGCAGCGAGACGGTGGCTTCGGCGGATTGCGCCGAAGTCGGAAGGGTTATTAAAAAGAGAAACAAGCGGAAAAGTCGGAGAAAATTAATTTTTAGATTAAAACTCACGTCTTTTCGTAGGGGCGACCATTGGTCGTCCTTTTTATTTTCTGCTGACTTTAGAGGACGTGCAATGCACGCCCCTACCGGCTATGTCTAAGTTTTCTTCTTACCTTGGGTCGATGTGGGCATCGACCCCTACGAATTGTGCTTTTATCGAACTTTGTCGTATCTTGCTTTAATTAAACCCCTCAGTCACGGACGAGCCGTGACAGCTCCCCTACAGGGGAGCCAAGAAATTCATCAAACTCTATGCCGATATAAATAACAAAAAATCAGGATAAAATATCACCCTTTGCATAAAATAGAAGTAAATCTATTATTATGCAGAGGGATTTTATTATGTGCGGAATTATGGGATATATCGGCGACGAAAATGCAACGGAAATCATTATATCGGGTCTTGAGGAGCTTGAATACAGGGGCTACGACTCGGCGGGTCTTGCCGTTTGCGACGGAAAAGAATTCAGGACCGCCAAGGTTGTCGGCAGTCCGTCGGGCTTGAGGGCGGAGGCGGACGGCATAAAAGGCAAAATCGGCATCGGTCACACACGCTGGGCAACTCACGGCGCTCCGACGGTTGCCAACGCTCATCCTCACACGAGCCAAAGCGGACTTTTCACCGTTGTGCATAACGGAATAATCGAAAACTATGCAGAACTCAGAAAAGAGCTTGCCGAAAACGGCTTTCAATTCAAGAGCGACACGGACACGGAGGTTATCGCTCAGATGCTTGAGCACCTTTACAACGGTGACCTCAAAGGCACCGTAGGAGCGGCTCTCTCTCGCTTCAAAGGCTCGTATGCACTTGCGATAATGTGCCGTGATTACCCCGACTGTATCGTTTGCGCCAAGCTTTCGAGTCCCCTCTTTGCCGGCGTTTCGAGCGACTGCGTTTACCTTGCGAGCGACGTTTCCGCCATTGCGGCGAAAAGTGACAGAGTTTTCAGGGTCAATGACGGTGAGATCGGCCTTTTAAAAAAAGACGGCCTTAAGGTTTTCGACCTTGACGGCTGCCGAATCAGAAAGAGCGAGATCAAGCTGAAAAGTGCGGAACGCAGCTCCGATAAGCTTGGCTACAAGCACTATATGCTAAAGGAAATTATGGAACAGCCGGCGGCAATCAGACGTACCCTTTCGGAAATAATCGGCGAAACCGGCAGACTGAAATTCAAGGGACTTCACATGACGAGGGCGGAAATCAATGCACTCGACCATGTTGTTTTTGTTGCCTGCGGCTCGGCTTACCACGTCGGAGCAGTTGGCGCATACGCCTGCGAACAGCTTATCAAGCGGCACTCCCAGGCGGTTATCGCATCGGAATTCCGCTATATGCACCCTCACCTTGACGAAAAAACGCTGGTTATAATCATCAGCCAGAGCGGTGAAACAGCCGACACGCTTGCCGCCATGCGAATTGCACAGGAAAAGGGTGCAAAGGTCATCGGCATAGTCAACGTTGAAAACAGCACCATTGCACAGGAATGCAAAAACGTTGTTCTGACCAAAGCCGGACGGGAAATTGCGGTTGCGACGACCAAGGCATATTCCGCTCAGCTTGCCGTTGTCTATGCCCTTGCGATACGTCTTGCCGAGGCCGACGGAGCAATAAGCCGCCGTGAAGCCGCAGATCTGGTTGAGGAACTGAAAGCGATTCCGGATAAGATTGAAGCGATTCTCTCCGAGCCTGAAAAAATCAAGCCGTTTGCCGACACAGCCGACCGATCCGGCTATATCTGCTTCATCGGCAGGGGCGTCGACTACTGTGCGGCGATGGAAGCGTCATTGAAGCTGAAAGAAATATCATATATCCCGTGCGAAGCCTATGCAGCCGGCGAGCTGAAGCACGGAACTATATCTTTAATAGATAAGGACAGCCTGACCGTTGCGCTGTGCTGTGTTGACGAGCTGAAAAGCAAGACGATATCGAACATCAATGAGGTTAAGGCAAGGAACGGCAGGACGATAACCGTTTCGTCCGAGGGCGGCGATATAACCGTGCCCGATGCGCCCGACCTTTTCATGCCCATGCTCGAGGTTATCCCGATGCAGCTTTTGGCGTATTATACCGCTCTCAAGCGCGGCTGTCCGATCGACAAGCCGAGAAACCTTGCCAAGAGCGTTACGGTGGAGTGATGAATCGGCATGGAGCTTATGTTTGTTTGGGTCAGTGGGTGCGACCCCTACGGATTGTGCTCTAACCGTACCTCTGCGTAACATTACTTTTCTGCACTTATCGTAGGGTGCGACCACATCGCACCTTGAAAAGTCTAATGAAGATAATATCAATTTTTCTAAATATGCTTTTTCTTTCAACAAAACTTTCTCAACAATTATGTTTTTATTGTACCCTTTATACAAAATAATCACCTATGTTTATTGACAAGGGCCTGCCATAGGTTGTATAATTGAACGGAACAAAAATACAACGGAGGCAGATTTATGAAAAAAGAACCCTTGCGTTTTAATAAAGACGGAAAGTTTAAAATTATGCTTATCGGCGATCTTCATGAATACTACGACATGAAGAGCGACAACGCCGCGGCAAAGGTCGACGATACGCTCAATCTTCTCACAAAAGCAGTAAACGAACTGAAACCCGATCTTGTAATATATCTCGGCGACAATGCGAGAGCCGCAACTGAGAGCCAGATGAGGTCGATAATCAGCCGCATCACCTACCCCGTCTCGGTCAACGAGATTCCGTTTGACCTTGTTTTCGGCAATCACGACCGTGAGTGCGAAGTTCCGCTTGAAACTCAGCTCAAGCTCTATCAGGAACACGAAAACTGCTACGCATTCAATGCAGACGACAGCATTTCCGGCTGCGGCAACCATAATATTGTCATCAAGTCGCATGACGGCGAAAAGGATATGTTCAACCTTTGGCTTATTGACAGTCATAATCTTTATGAGGACAGCTCGAAGTCCTATTATGACGTTGTTCACGAAGATCAGCTTGAATGGTACAAAAAAACAGCCAAAGAGCTTGCGGAAAAGAACGGCGGCAAAACTATCCCCTCCCTCGTTTTCCAGCACATTCCCGTTCCCGAGGAATATGAGCTTCTCAGGGAGGCAAAGCCCCACGAAAGGCTCGACAGCGTTCAGGGTCACAAAACCTACAGCGACAAGTATTATGTTCTCAAGCCGCAGGTTGAGGGCTATCTCGGCGAAGCTCCGGCGGTTCCCGATTTCAACGGCGGCGAGTTTGCGGCATGGAAAGAGGCAGGCGACGTTCTCGGTGCATTCTTCGGTCACGACCATATGAACGACTTTGTCGGCTTTGTCGACGGAATCATGCTCGGCCAGTGCAAGACGGCAAGCTTCCGGGTTTATACTGACGGATGCCGCCCCGGTGTAAGAACGATCACTCTTGATGAGAATAACATCGAAAATGTACAGACCAAGATGTATCATTTCAAGGATTTCGGGCTCAAGAGCAAGAGCCTCGACCCGTACATGAGACACGTTACCGACAGGCAGGATATGAAGCTCAAGGTTTACGGCACGGCAATCGGCACGGTTGCGGCTGTTACCGCAGCGGCTGTTGCGGTAAATAAGGTCTCAAAGGCGAAAAAGAAGAAATAATTGCACATACTAAGACTGAGGCTTCGGCTTCGGTCTTTTTGTTTTTGCGATACGGAGAAAATTTCTGCTGTTATTTTGCCAGCCTTCCCCTTGAGGGGAAGGTGGGCGGCGGATTGCGCCGCTCGGATGAGGTGGCAAGTTTTCATCTCATTATTAAGCAAAATCAGACTCGAACTTTTCCACCTCATCAGTCGCTTACGCGACAGCTTCCCCTCAATGGGAAGCCTTGGAAAACATCAAATCATCAACCTGTCACCCCAAGGAGAAATCCGCGATTGAAGAGAATTCCTGCCGACTTTAAATACATACCCAATTTCAATTCTCGGTGATGCTATGCTTCTTTCGTTCGGCAAAAAAATAAACAAAATCGGCTTTAACGAGGTTCCGTCCTCGCCGTTCACGGTCGCTCTTATTTCGGCCGATGAATTCAAAAATCACTATTCCCTGCTCGGCATTTCGATGAGGGAATATGTCTGCTTTGACCTCAGCGATTCGGGCTTCCGCAGCTCGGTAACGGTCAATTCCGAAAGCTTCGTTTTCTCCGTCAGGGTCGTTGACCCGAGCCTTGTCTGTGCCGCCGAAAGCTCGGCCTGCATATATCTGAGGAAAAATCTTGTCCTTATCGTCACGGTAAGGGACGACGCAAAGCTTATTTACAACGCCGTTTATGCCGCTCTCGACGACACCGAGCCGAACGGCATTTCCGTCGAAAAATTTACGGGCCGGTTCTTCCACAGACTCATTGAAAACGACGGCAGAAAGAATGAAGAAACGGAGATTGCGATAAACGAGCTTGAGGAAACGGTCATTGAAAAAGGCAGGTACAAGAACGTAAACGAGCAAATACTCGCCTACAACAAAAAACTTGTTTCGCTGAGGAATTACTACGAGCAGCTCGTCGGAATCGCCGAACGGCTTTACGAAAACGGAAACGGAATATTTGACGGCGAAAAGGCATATTATTTTAAAACCGTCGCCGACAGGTCAAACCGCCTTTGCTCGGAAATCAATCTTTTCCGTGAAAATCTTGTCCGTCTCAGAGAGGCGTATCAGGCTCGGCTCGACCTGAAAATGAACAGCACAATGAAGCTTCTGACGGTCATAACGGTTATCTTTCTTCCGCTGACGCTCATCACGGGCTGGTACGGAATGAACTTTGTCAACATGCCGGAGCTTTCCTCTCCCTACGGCTACCCTGCCGTCATTGCCGTGAGCGTTGCGATAGTAATATCATGTATTATTATTTTCAGGAAGAAAAAACTTCTTTAAACTGTTGACAAGATAAAAAAGCGGTGGTATAATTCGTTCATATTGAAAAGCTAAGATGAAGAGAAGTAGCGTGAGAGATCGTTCTCAGTGAGCGGCAGAGAGTGCGAACGCCGTAAAAGAGCTTGCGTGAATAACACTTCGGAGCTTCAAGCCGAACAGGAAACCCAGTAGGTGCGACGTGAACACAGCGTTAATGTGCATGGTTTATTCGAGCCGTAAAGGGACTCAGAAATGAGTAATTTAGGTGGTACCGCGGATACAAGGCTATTCGTCCTATACTAAGGGACGAATGGCCTTTTTTGTTCGTCAATTACGATTTTTCCAAAAAGGAGAATGATTTATTATGAAACACACCGACATCAAAGAAATTTTAAAAGACGCATCGTACATCGGCACTCAGGTCACCGTTTGCGGCTGGGTCAGAACCTCGAGAGATTCCAAGAACATGGCTTTCATCGAGCTAAACGACGGCACATCTCTCAGCCATCTTCAAATCGTTATTGACAAATCGAAGCTTTCCGACATTTCGGCTTTCATGCCGGGCGGAACGGCTCTTAAAGTAGTCGGCACGGTCGTCAAGGGTGCAGTCAACAACGCCGTTGAGGTCAATGCGGACGAAATTACACTTCTCGGCGAATGCCCGAGCGACTATCCGCTCCAGAAAAAACGCTGCTCGCTCGAATTTCTCAGAACAATTCCTCATCTTCGTGTAAGAACAAACACATTCAACGCCGTTCTCAGGGTTCGCTCGGTTGCCGCTGCGGCTATCCACAGCTTTTTCCAGCAAAACAACTATGTTTATATCCACACTCCCCTGCTCACCGCTTCCGACTGCGAGGGTGCAGGCGAGGTATTCAAGGTAACGACAATCGGCTATTCCGACAAGTACAAGAGCGAGGAAGAATACTATGCCGATGATTTCTTCGGCAGAAAGGCGGGACTTTCCGTTTCCGGTCAGCTTGAGGGCGAGGTTGCCGCAATGGCAATGGGTAAGATTTACACCTTCGGTCCTTCGTTCCGTGCCGAAAAGAGCAACACTCAGCGTCACGTTGCCGAGTTCTGGCATGTTGAACCCGAAATCGCTTTTGCCGAGCTTGACGACGTTATCGAGGTTGCCGAAGCAATGATTAAATTTGTCCTCAAGGACGTTCTTGAAAAGTGCCCAGACGAGCTTGCTTTCTTTGAAAAGTTCTTTGAAAAAGGACTTCGTGAAAAGCTTCAGAAAATCGTTGACGGCGACTTTGAGAGAATCACATACACAAAGGCCATAGAGCTTCTTAAAGATGCAGATGTTGAGTTCCAGTATCCCATCGAGTGGGGCTCTGACCTTGCGACTGAGCACGAAAGATACATCACCGAGCAGGTTTACAACAAGCCGGTATTCGTTACGGACTACCCGAAGGAGATCAAGTCCTTCTACATGAAGCAAAACCCCGACGGAAAGACAGTTGCCGCAACAGACCTTCTTGTTCCCGGCGTCGGCGAGATCATCGGCGGCAGTCAGCGTGAGGAAAACCTCGACAAGCTCCTTGCCGCAATGGAGGAAAGAGGCATGACTCAGGACGAGTACAAGGATTATCTTGACCTTAGAAAATTCGGCTCCGTTCCTCACGGCGGATTCGGTCTCGGCTTTGACAGAATCGTTATGTACATGACAGGCATGGCAAATATCCGTGACGTTCAGCTCTACCCCAGAACAGTAGGAAACATCAGATAAATCAGAAAGGAAGATATTATGAGAAGCTTACAGACAGTGGACGGATACACCTCCGCCCTCACACTCAGAGAAACTCAGAAGGCAATCAAGCTTGTTAAGGATACATTTGCAAATGAGCTTGCCGCCGCACTCAACCTTGAACGTGTCAGCGCACCGTTCATTGTCAAAAAAGGCAGCGGCATCAATGACGACCTCAACGGCGTTGAGAGAAAGGTCGAATTCGACACTAAAGAAATCGAGGGTACTGCGGAAATCGTTCAGTCGCTCGCAAAGTGGAAGAGAACGGCTCTCAAGGCTTACGGCTACGGCGTTGATGAGGGACTTTACACCAACATGAACGCAATCCGCCGTGACGACGACTGCGACAACGTTCATTCGATTTTCGTTGACCAGTGGGACTGGGAGCGTGTTATCTCCAAGGAAGAAAGAAACATTGAATTCCTTAAGGATATCGTAAAGAAAATCGTCGGCGCAATCGACAACACTCAGAAGATCGCTCACAAGGCTTTCCCGCAGCTCAAAAACGAGCTTGCAACGGATGTTTTCTTTGTCACGACTCAGGAGCTTGAGGACATGTACCCCGACAAAACTCCGAAGGAGCGTGAGGACATCATTGCCAGGGAAAAGGGCGTTGTTTTCGTAATGCAGATAGGTGACCTGCTCAAGAGCGGCATCAAGCACGACGGCAGAGCGCCGGACTACGACGACTGGAAGCTCAACGGCGACCTGCTTTTCTGGAACGAAACGCTCCGTCATGCATTTGAGGTTTCCTCAATGGGTATCCGTGTTGATTCCGAGAGCCTTGCTTATCAGCTCAAGGCGGCTAACGCAGAGGACAGAATGAAGTATGACTACCACAAGGGCATTGCCGACGGCACACTTCCGCTGACAATCGGCGGCGGCATCGGCCAGTCAAGGCTGAGCATGCTCATACTCGAAAAGGCTCACATCGGCGAGGTTCAGGTTTCACTCTGGCCCGACAAGATGGTTGAGGACTGCAAAAATAACGGCATCAACCTGCTTTAATCCAAAATGCTTTACATGCCTCCCCTGTTCATGGGGAGGTTAAGTTTTTGTCGGGAGAATTTCCCGGTGTACACGTCGGCCCAAAGCCGCACAAACTTCTCTCCGCAAATAATGATAAATCGGAACTTATGTATAAATATTCGTTAAAGCTCCGACTTTTATCGGAAAATATGCAAAAATCTAACTTGTTAACAGTTTATTTGTTTTTCAATTCTTGACTTTGATATATATAATATAGTATAATAACCTGAAAATATATTGGTGGTGAAGCAATGAATTCGTATATCAATCCCCTTACCAATCAAACTACTCAGTCTTTGGTTGAAGAGCTTAACAAAAGCTATAAAATAAATCCCGATTATTTCAATCGTTTTAACGTTAAAAGAGGCCTGCGTAATTCCGACGGAACGGGCGTCATGGCAGGCATTACAAAAATCAGCTCGGTCGACGGCTACTACATAGACGACGGCGAAAGAGTGCCTAAAGAGGGTCATCTTTATTTCCGCGGATTTGACATGCAGGAGATCGTAAAGCATTGTCAGGAGGAAAACCGCTTCGGCTTTGAGGAAGTTGCATGGCTGCTCATTTTCGGCTCGCTCCCGACCTCCGAGCAGCTCGCTCGCTTCAAGGATATTCTCGCCGTGAGCCGTAATCTTCCCGAGGATTTCATCGAGGACACAATGATGAAGGCTCCCTCGCCGAACATCATGAACAAGATAACAAGAACGATACTCGCTCTCTATTCATACGACGAATCGCCTGACGACACTTCTCTCGAAAACGTTGTCCGTCAGTCGGTTCAGCTTGTCGGTCAGCTCCCGGTTATCATGGCCTACGCCTACCAGGTAAAGCGCCGTCACTATCTCAAAAAGAGCATGTATATCCACCCGGCAAAGCCCGACCAGTCAACGGCAGAAACCGTTCTCCGTTCGATTCGCTCGGACAAGACCTTCACGGATGACGAAGCGAAGCTTCTCGACCTTTGCCTTATGGTTCATGCCGAGCACGGCGGCGGTAACAACTCGACCTTTGCTACGAGGGTTCTTACCTCCAGCGGAACAGACACCTATGCGGCCATTGCGGCAGGTATGGGTGCTCTGAAGGGACCGAAACACGGCGGTGCAAACATCAAGGCTGCCGAAATGATAAGATTCATCCAAAACGGAGTTGCCGACCCGAACGATGAGGGTCAGGTTGCCGATTATCTTGCAAAAATCATCAGAAAAGAAGCCGGCGACCACTCGGGACTTATTTACGGAATGGGTCACGCTGTTTACACCCTCTCCGATCCCCGTGCCGTTATCCTCAAGGAGGAGGCTCGCAAGTATGCCGAAAAGACAGGCAACACGGAAAAATTCAAGCTCATTGAAACCGTTGAGCGTCTCACTCCCGAGGTATTTCTCAAGGAAAAGGGCAACAAAAAGCCGATTTGCGCAAACGTTGACCTCTATTCGGGCTTCATATATGAGATGCTTCGCATTCCCGAGGATCTTTATACTCCGCTCTTCACAACCGCAAGAATCGCAGGCTGGACGGCTCACCGCCTTGAGGAGCTTGCAACCGGCGGACGAATTATCCGCCCGGCCTACAAGAGTGTAATGGCAAAGAGAAAATATGTCACTATCGACAAACGAATTGCAAAATACGCTCCGGACCAGGGATATGTACCTTATGAAGAAAGAATTATTCAGGGGGAATAAAAAATGAAAAACAAAAGTGATTTGATCTACAAGTTTCCGCTTCTAATTTCTCTTTGTGCATTGCTTGTCGCCGTGCCGCTGAGAGTTTATCAGTATTTCAAGGTTCTTGAACCCGATACCGGATTCTATTCAAAGACGGATTTCTCGGTCTATATAATCTATGCGGTGCTCGGCATTGCAACGGTTTCTTCGATTGTAATCCCGCTCATCAACAAAAAGCGAATAATTACCGTTACCTCGGTAAAAAAATCACCCGTTTTTCTCGTTCTCTCGCTGATTCTTGCCGTTACGATAATCATTGACTCGGCCGGTCAGCTCATGAGCTATTTCGACCTCTACGATGCGGCAAACGCTTCGGGCACGATCGTCACGGAATATGTCAAGAAGCAGGGAGGAACGCTTCTGCTGCTTCAGGCCGTTTCCGGTGCAGTCGCCGCAGTTTACTTCTTCGTTTCCGGTCTTTCTGTCAGTCTCGGCAACTCCGACGGCTCAAAACTCAAGGTTCTCGCTCTTACTCCTGTTTTGTGGTGCATTTTCAAGCTCCTTTACAGATTCAAGAGAACAATCAGCTTTGTCAACGTCTCCGACCTCATGCTTGAGCTTTTTGAAATAGTATTTCTTATGCTTTTCTTCCTCGCTTTGGCTCAGACGGTCGCAAAGATCGACGCTCAGACCGTATTTTGGAAAATCTACGGCTACGGCATTCCGGCTGCAGTGTTCGCTTTGATCTGCTTCCTGCCGAGATTTATAGTTATGATTACGGGAAAATCCGAGCTTCTTAACGAACACTACGGCATTTCCTACAGCGACCTCGGTGCAGCAGCTTATATAATCTACAATCTTCTTTCGAGAGCCAAGGCTCAAACGAACGAATCGGAGGATTGATCGGGGTAGTTTATGTTTCTTGACAATTTTCTCATTGCGGCACGTCAGGTCGGCATACTCTACGTCATGGTGCTTGTCGGAGTTATCTGCGACAGAATAGGCTGGTTCACCGAGAAAACGGGCAAGGCCTGCACCGACCTGCTTTTCTATATAATAACGCCGAGTGTTATTATCAACTCGTTCTTCACACGGGAGTTTACAAAGGACAGCGGAATGAAGCTGCTGATTGCTGTCGGCTGCGGATTTCTCCTGCATTTTATAGCGATTGCAATTAATACTCCCCTGTTTTCAAAGGGCGACCGTGACAAAAACTGCGTTTATAAATACGGCGCAATTTACGGCAACGTGGGCTATATGACCCTGCCGCTGACCGAAGCTCTGCTCGGCAGTGAGGGTGTGTTCTATTGCTCCGCCGTTGTTATGGCGTTCAATGTCGTTTCCTTTACCCACGGCGTTTTCATGATGGACAAAGGCAAGGGCTTCGACGCAAAAAAACTCATTCTCAACCCGGGCGTTATCGCAATGCTCATAGGTCTGCCGTTCTTCCTTTTCAAGGTTCCGCTTCCGGAGCTTGTGACAAAGCCGGTTGACTTTATTGCTAACACGCAGACCCCCGTTGCGATGATTGTTTTCGGTACATTTCTTTCACACACTCAGCTCAGAAGTCTTTTTAAGCATAAAAAAATATTTCTTGTTGCATTATCAAAGCTGATAGTTTTGCCGGCCGTCATGATAGCGATATACAAACTTATCGGCCTGAGCGGAACGCTCCTGACTGCGCTTGCGATATCCTCATGTGCTCCGTCGGCTAACAACACCGTCCTGTTCTCCGCCAAATACGGAAAGAACACGGGGCTTGCTTCACAGCTTGTTGCAACGGTCAGCTTCATGTCGATAATAACAATGCCTTTAATAATTGCGGCAGTGGAAACTGTCGCATAGGATTTGATAATATGATAAAGGATATCATTTCTGAAATCTCCCCGGTTTACGGCTTCTGCGATTTTGAACCGTTTCGGGACAAGCTTATAAACTGCCGTGCAAAGTGCAGACTTCCCGAGAATGCCAAAAGCATTATAGTTATGCTTTTCCCCTACTATCTCGGCGAGGACGAATACAAGGATATCAACATCTCACGCTATGCCGTTGTCAAGGACTATCACCTTGCAATCAATTCGGCGGTCGAGGGAGGACTTCAAAAGCTTCGTAAGGCTTTTCCGGACGAGCAGTTCGTATTTTTTACGGACAATTCGCCGATTCCCGAGGTTCAGGCGGCTATGGACGCCGGCTTAGGCGTTAAGGGAAAGAACAGGCTTCTCATCAACAAAGATTACGGCTCGTGGTTCTTCATTTCGGAGATAGTCACAACAATGCGGCTGCCTGCGGCAGAGATAAAAGAAACAGCATGTTTAAACTGCGGCAAATGTATCGCCGCATGTCCGACACATGCACTGACGGAAAACGGCTTTGATAAAAATCTTTGCCTTTCGGACATAACTCAGCGCAAGGGCGAGCTGACGCCCGAGCAGGAAAAATTAATTAAACAAACAGGTTGTGCATGGGGCTGTGACATCTGCCAGACGGTGTGCCCGATGAACAAAAAAGTGAAAATAAATCCTGCCGAAGTTTTCCTTGACGGAATAGAAACGACGGCAAGAACAGATAATATTTCCGACAGAGCCTACGCATGGCGTGGCGAAAAGGTCATAAAAAGGAATCTTGATATAATCAGCGGACAGTGATTAGTGATTAGCGAGCGGTGAAAGCCCGAAAAGAACTCTTCCGGTGCATGAATTTTGCAGTCTCCCCTTGAAGCAGACAGCAAAAAGGCACGACGGAAGTGAATGAACGCCCGATGGACGTTCAGAGCCGGACTGTCAATTCGCTGCTGTACCTACACTTCGCTGCCATACAAAGAAACCTATATAATTTCAGATGATAAATACCAAATACACAACAGGAGGTAAATCATGAAACTTTTAATTGCAGTCATCAACAGTGACGATTCGCATGTCGTTCTCGATGAGATAACTAAAGCAGGCTTCTACGCAACGAAGCTTTCCACAACGGGCGGCTTCCTGCGTGCCGGCAACCTCACGCTTCTTATGGGTGTTGAGGACGACAGGGTAGATGAGCTGCTTGAAATTCTCAGAGCCAACTGCCGCAAGCGTGAGGAGCTTACTCCGGTCGTTCCGACCTACTCCTCGGGTCTTGTTAACGCCATTCCGGTCAAAATCACCGTCGGCGGAGCAACCGTTTTCGTCCTCGATGTTGATCAGTTCTATAAAATGTGATGAACGGCATTCACGATATCGGAATTCAAAACAGCCTTGCCGAAAATCTTGACGGGCTTATAAAGAACGGACGTTTGCCTCATGCGATAATGCTCAGAGGCGGCAGTGAGGCTTTGCGTCAAAGGCTTTCGCTCTTTCTTGCCGAGGCCTTTGTGTGCGAGGGTGACAGCAAGCCGTGCGGAAAATGCTCCCACTGCCTTAAAGCACAGAGCGGCAATCACCCCGACATTATAACCGCCGACCCCTCGGTGCAGGGCGAAAAAACATTCAAAATTGCCCTTGTCCGTGAAATCAAGGACGATGCTTATATTATCCCGAATGAGGCAAGGAGCAAGGTATATATCCTTCGTTCGGCGGATAAAATGAACATACAGGCACAAAATGCACTTTTGAAGCTCATTGAAGAACCGCCGACATATGCGAGATTCATTCTTGAATGCGATTCTTCGGCAGCAATGCTTGAAACGATTATGTCAAGAGTAACGCTGTTCGACCTTGGAGCGGACAAGGATGAAATCTCCGACGAATTGAGAAAAAAGGCGGACGAGACCGCCGCACGGTTAGCCGCCGCTATTTTACAGCCGACAGAATATGAATTCATGAAAATCACGGCAGAGTTTGAAAAAGACAAAAATCTTTTTGAGCCTACCCTGCCCGCCTTACAGCTCATCTTTCGTGACGCCGTCATCATAAAGGCAGGCAGCGATATCACGCTTTCCGGCCATGCGGATATCAGCCGACAGGCAGCTTCAAAGCTGACGATGAATGCACTGATGAAAATGACCCGTGAAATTGATAATTTCAGAGAAAGCATAAACAGAAACGCTAATAAAAATTTACTGATCACCCGCTTTTGCGCCGTTATGCGCAGTTCAGCATATGAAAGATAATTTAAAACAAGGCATGTGCTGCAAATTATGTGCCATTGTCTTAACATAAATACTCTACATAAGGAGGTTTAATATGTCAGAGGTTGTAGGAATCCGATTCAAGGAAGTCGGAAAAATATATTATTTCGACCCTATCGGATTTAATCTAAATAAAGGCGACCGAGTTATCGTCGAAACCGTAAGAGGTCTTGAATGCGGCGAAGTTGCACAGGCAAACAAGGACGTAAATGACGACGAAATTATTAAGCCGCTCAAGCCCATTGTTCGTGTGGCAACAGCGGAGGATCTCAAGGTCGTTGAAAGAAACAAGAAAAAAGAGAAAGAAGCTTTTGACATCTGTCTTAAAAAGATTGCCGCACACGGACTTGATATGAAGCTTATCGACGTCGAATATACATTTGATTCCAGTAAGGTGATTTTCTACTTCACCTCGGACGGACGTGTTGACTTCCGTGAGCTTGTCAAGGATCTTGCAAGTGTGTTCAGAATCAGAATCGAGCTTCGCCAGATAGGTGTCAGGGACGAATCGAAGATGAAAGGCGGTCTCGGAATGTGCGGCAGACCTTTCTGCTGCAACAGCTTCCTCGGCGACTTCCAGCCCGTTTCGATAAAAATGGCAAAGGAGCAGGGTCTCTCCCTCAATCCAACCAAAATAAGCGGTACCTGCGGCAGACTCATGTGCTGTCTCAAATACGAGCAGGAATCGTACGAGCATTTGCTCAGGGTCACTCCGAAGGTCGGTGCAATCGTTGACACAAGCTCGGGCAGAGGTACTGTCGTTGAATCAGACCTGCTCAAAGGAATGCTCAAGGTTCGCCTTGACCGTAGTCCCGAAGCCGCACCGGCTGTTTTCAGCCGACGTGACGTCAAACTCATAAAGGACAAAAAAATTACTGTCAATAAATCCGAATTAGCTGCCCTAAAAGAGATTGAAGGTTAAGGTCATGAAGAAGATCAATTTGAAAATCGGCGGAATGAGCTGCAGCGCATGCTCAAACGGACTTGAAAAATATCTAAACAAACAAACCGGGGTTATTTCTGCAAGCGTTAACCTCGTTATGGCTAACGCTCTCATCGAATATGATGAGGGCGTTCTCAATAGGAAAAAACTTGAAAAATTTGTAAAAGAAGCCGGATTTGAAAGTCTCGGTCTTTATGACGAATTTGAGAAAAACAGCTCGCCCAAAATGTCAAAATTATGGTTTGTCATAATGACGGCTCTGGCGGTTATACTTATGTATATCTCAATGGGCTCAATGATAGGCCTGCCGGAAATTCCGTTTCTTGCAATGCACACCCATGACAAGGCTTTTGCATCGTCGTTGCTTGTTTTGACGATACCGTTCCTCGTTTACGGCTTTGACATCATCAAGAGCGGATTTAAGAATTTGTTCCATCGCACGCCGAACATGGACACGCTTGTCACTCTCGGCGTTCTGACGAGCCTTATTTACAGCATTTTCTCCGTTGTGATGATATTCACCGGACACCACCATTATATTCACAAACTCTATTTTGAGTCGGCGGCAATCGTTATCTACTTCATAAAGCTCGGCCGATATATTGATTCGGTCAGCAAGGACAAGACAAAGGAAGCAATTCAGAGCCTTGTTCAGATCACGCCCAAAGACGCAGTTATCAAGACCGCCGAGGGTGAAAAGAAAGTTACGATTGACGAAATCCAAAAGGGAGACACGGTCATCTGCAAGCCAGGAGAAAGGATCGCCGTTGACGGCACGATAACCTTTGGCAAAACTCATATTGACGAATCATTCATCACGGGCGAAAGCAAGCCGGCTGCAAAAGAAATCGGTGCAAGAGTTATCGCAGGCAGCATCAACTATGACGGCTACATTGAATACTCCGCCGAGCGAATCGGCAAGGAATCGACAATTTCCGAGATTGTTCACATCGTTACCGAGGCTTCGTCGGCAAAAATCCCGCTTGCAAAAATCGCCGACAGGATAAGCTCCTACTTTGTTCCGACGATTATCGGAATCGCAATTCTCAGCTTCGTCGGCTATCTCGTCGCAGGTCAAGGCTTTAACGCCGCACTGAACACGTTCGTAACGGTTCTCGTTGTCGCATGCCCGTGCAGTCTGGGCCTCGCAACTCCGCTTGCAATCGTCGTTTCCGAGGGTCGCTGTGCCAAGAACGGCATACTCATCAAGAAGGGCGACGTGCTCGAAACGGCTTCGAAAATCAACAAGGTTGTGTTCGATAAAACAGGTACCCTCACCTACGGCAATCTCAAAATTTCACGAATAGTCGACTGCGGCATAATGCCGGAGAAGGACATGATGAGCCTTGTCTGCTCGGCCGAAGCGAAATCGAGCCATCCGATATCAAAGGCATTCGCCGAGTATGCAAAGGATAACGCTCTCACACTCAGCGAGCCCGAGCAGTTTGAAAACATCGACGGCATGGGAATCCGTGCCTTTATCGGCGGCAAGCCGTACTGTTTCGGTAATGCAAAGCTGCTCGCAAAATACGGCATTGAGAATGACCGTCTTGACGATGCAAATGCTCTCGCCGACGAGGGCAACACCCTTGTTTATGTTGCCGGCGAAAAGCAGATACTTTCAATCATCGGCATCAACGATGTTATCAGGGATAACGTTGACAGACTTATCATAATGCTTCAAAACTTCAATATCGAACCGATAATGCTCACGGGCGATAATGAGCAAACAGCGAAGAAAATCGCTGCTCAGGCAGACATAAAGCATGTTATTTCGGGCGTTCTGCCTGCCGAAAAGGGCAACGTAATAAAGGAGCTTAAGGCCGAAGGCGACAGGGTCATGATGATCGGCGACGGCATCAACGACTCCCCTGCTCTTGCACTGAGTGATATCGGCGTCAGCGTCAACAGCGGCTCCGACATTGCGATGAACTCGGCAGATGTTATACTGATGAATGACGATCTGATGAAAATTCCCGAGCTTATAAGAACAAGCAGGGCAACAGTCAAAAATATCAAGCAAAATCTTTTCTGGGCCTTCTTCTACAACTGCCTGATGATTCCGATTGCGATCGGTGCGCTCAAGCATTTCAATATAACGATCAATCCGATGATAGCAAGCCTTGCTATGACGCTTTCGAGCTTCACGGTAATAATCAACGCCCTCCGTCTGAGAGGGTCGAAAAAATAAGAAGCAATTTTAAATATTCAAATTCAGGAGGATGCAATATGTTATTCGGCAAAGAAAAAATCACAAAGGAAGTTTATATCGACGGCATGAGCTGTATGCACTGCGCAGCCAAGGTTGAAAAGGCACTCGCTTCCGTCTCGGGAGTTGCTGATGCCAAGGTTGATCTTGTGAACAAAAAGGCTGTTGTAAAGCTCAAAAAGGATATTGACAATGCGACGCTCAAGGCTACGGTCGAGGACCTCGGCTACAATGTAACAGACATTAAATAAACGTATTAAAGCTCCACGTCATGCATGATACATTTCATGGAGCTTTCATTTTGTGCTGCATCTGAAAAACATTATATATTATCGCAATATAAATGGGCATTTCGCAGACTTGACAATAATATATCAAAGCGTTATAATAGATTGCAATAAGATTGATACGGGAGTGAAAAACCCGTCCGTCGGACATCGATCGCATTGCGATAAATGTTCGGCTTTTTATTTTTTTCGGAGGTATCAGCATTATGAAAACAGACGTTGTAATCGTCGGAGCAGGCCCTGCCGGTATATTCACAGCTATCGAAATGCTTCGCAAGGGCACTAAGAAAAAGATCGTCATTGTCGAAAAAGGTCAGTCGGTCGAAAACAGACACTGCCCCAAGGCAAAGACTAAGAAATGTATGAATTGCAAGCCGTATTGCCACATTACAACCGGTTTCTCCGGTGCAGGCGCATTCTCGGACGGCAAGCTGTCGCTGAGCTATGAGGTCGGCGGTGACCTTCCGACTCTCGTCGGTGAAAATCTGGTTCAGGAAACTATCAACTATACCGACGGTATATATCTTGAATTCGGCGCAGATACTAAGGTTGAGGGTGTCGGAAATACAGAGGAAGTCAGAAAGATTCGTACCCGTGCAATTCAGGCCGGTCTTAAGCTTGTTGACTGCCCGATTCGTCATATGGGAACGGAAAAGGCACAGGACATCTACCTTGCAATCGAAAAATATCTCATTGCAAACGGCGTTGAGATCTTCTTCGGCTATGAGTGCTCTAACATCATCCTCAACGGCAAAAAATGCGAGGGAATCTATGTCTCCAACAACAACGGCGTTGAAATGGAGATCAGAGCCGACAATACGATCATTGCAACGGGACGCAGAGGTGCAGAGTGGCTTGAAAAGATCTGCGGCGAGCATGATATCGCTCATCTGCCCGGAACGGTTGACATCGGCGTAAGAGTCGAGGTCAGAAACGAGGTCATTGAAAAGGTCAATGACGTTCTCTACGAGTCAAAGCTCATCGGCTATCCCCGTCCGTTCAAGAACAAGGTCAGAACCTTCTGTCAGAATCCCGGCGGCTTCGTAAGCCAAGAGAATTACGACAACAATCTTGCCGTTGTTAACGGCCATTCATATAAGGAGCTTAAGAGTGACAATACAAACCTTGCCATTCTCTGCTCCCACAATTTCTCTTATCCGTTCAACCAGCCTATCGCCTACGCTCAGAAGGTCGGCGAGCTGACAAACATGCTCGGTACCGGTCACATTCTCGTTCAGCGTTTCGGCGATATCCTTGACGGTAAGCGCACATGGGAAAAGGAGCTTTCGCAGTCCAACCTCAAGCCCACGCTTCCCGACGCCGTTGCAGGCGATATCACGGCCGCAATGCCTTACAGAGCCATGACAAATATCATCAACTTCATTCAGGCCGTTGACCATGTTGCTCCCGGCTTTGCCTCCTATGAAACGCTTCTTTACTCCCCTGAGCTTAAGTTCTACAGCAACAGGGTCAAGATGGATAAGCACTTCAACACAAACGTTGAGGGCCTCCACTGTCTCGGCGACTCGAGCGGCTGGACAAGAGGCCTCATGATGGCTTCCGTCATGGGCGTTCTGATGGGCAGAGAGATCTATTAATCATTGCAAAAATCGTTATAATACCGTAAACGGAGGTTCTGCTATGAAGGTCACACTCAATCCCGACGAAGAAATCGTCAAGGTAGTCAAAGAGGGTCTCAAACGCACCGGCGGCTATTGCCCCTGCCGCAGAGAACATACACCGGAAAACAAGTGTATGTGTGAAGAATTCAAAAAGCAGATAGAAGACCCTAATTTTGAAGGCTTTTGCCATTGTATGCTTTATTATAAGTCAAAGGACTAAGGAGGTTTTTATCATGGCTGAAGTTAAAATCACAAAGGATAATTTTACAACCGAGGTGCTCAAATGTGATATCCCCGTTCTGCTCGATTTCTGGGCCGAATGGTGCGGTCCGTGCCGTATGCTCGCCCCGATCATAGAGGAAATAGCGGACGAGTACGACGACGTTGTTAAGGTCGGCAAGGTCAATGTTGACGAAGAACCCGAGCTTTCCTCGATTTTCAACGTTTCAAGCATTCCGACATTGGTCGTCATAGACCACGGAAAGGCGAATAAATCCGCCGTCGGCTATATGTCAAAAGAAAAGGTTCTCGAGCTTCTCGGATTGTAAAACCAAATAAAAAATCGGCAGACTGCATTATAAATTTGCAGACTGCCTTTTTTATTCTATTAAAGAGTTTTTATCGTAGCTTTTCGTAAAAAATAAGTCCCCGAAAAACAATGAAGCTTAGCAATGCATTACAGAGTAATAACGGAGACTTATTATAAACAATTTTACAGCATCGAGCAGCCGAAGCTGTTGATGAGTGCATCAATACGCTCGCCCTTCTTGCAAAGCGGGCAGTCCATTGCGGAATGACTCTCATACTCGGGCAAATCATGCGGATCGAAAACCGATACAACCGAAAAACCTTCGCACTCCTTCATCGTTGCAAAAATCGAAGCGATTCCAACAGGTGTACCCGAATAATAACGGATAGCTTCAAATGCGTTCTGAGCCGTGCTGCCGGTAACGACCGAAGCGGCCAAAATAAGAACCTGCTTGCCCTGAATCATCTGAACAATGTTGTCACGGAACATGAGCTGGTTGCTTGCCGTGTACTCGGGAGCAAGAATATTGATTGCCCTGTTTGCGTTGATACTTGCAAGGTCATTCTTCGTCAGCTCGCTTGCAAGACATGTACCGATAACCTCTGTGCCGTCAAGGCAAAGAATCGTGTCAATCTCCGTATGGAGCTTGTAGTTCGGTGCAATAGCCTTTGCAACTGCCTTAGCTTCGGAAAGACATGATTTCTGTGAGGTAATGTCTATATAATAATTCAAGTGGCTTCTTCCTGCCACAAAATGACCCTTATAGCCGCTGAGATAGAGGTTCGGGGTCTTTGTCTCAATTCTAAACTTTTCACTTAATGCCATAATGCTTCTCCTCTCTCTTGCAGCCGACTTTCCGGCTACTCATATGGTAATATCTATTTTATCATGCCGCATAAATAAATGCAATAGCTTTTACGGCAGACAAATATAAAAATTTTATTTAATGCGCAATGTTGCAAGTCCGCCCTCGGCCGTTTCTCTGTATCGACCGGGGATATCCTTACCTGTCATTCTCATGACCTCGATAACCTCGTCAACCGAAATCTTCCTCGTGTCGCTCAAAAAGCTTGCAAGGCTGACGGCGTTTATAGCTCTCATAGCCGCAACGGCGTTACGCTCAATGCACGGGATCTGAACAAGACCGCATATCGGGTCGCAGGTCAATCCGAGATGGTGCTCGATTGCAATTTCGGCAGCATACTCGATTTTATCAGTTTCAAGTCCAAACAGCTCGCCGAGTGCGGCCGAAGCCATTGCACACGCTGATCCTATCTCCGCCTGACAGCCGCATTCGCTGCCCGAAATCGAAGCATTTGTCTTAATCAGATTGCCTATTATTCCGCCCGTTTCAAGAGCACGAATTATTTCAAGGTCTGTATATCCCCTTTTCATCTGCTGATAATAAAGCACCGACGGCATCACTCCGGCCGAGCCGCAGGTCGGGGCGGTTACGATGACCTCACCGTCCGCATTCTGCTCGCTGACCGCAAATGCATAAGCGGAAACAACACGGTTTTCCTTGGTCTGTGCGCTTTCGTCAATATGCTGGTGAGAGTAAAGCTTTTTCGCCTTTCTTTTAACGTTCAATCCGCCCGGAAGAACACCTTCCGTTTCAAGGCCGATGTGAATACTCAGCTTCATCTGATTCCAGATTTTCAGGAGATAATCCCGTATCTCGATTCCCTCAACCTCTTCAACGTACTGCCAAAGCCTCATATGATTCTTTTTACAATGCTCTGCAATCTCCGAAAAAGTGGACAAATCATAAATTTTCGGCGGATCAACGTTCTTATAGCCGACTATCTCGACCTTACCGCCTCCAACGCTGAGCACACGGATTCTTTTGATTTCAATGCCGTCCTTATATGCAATTAAATCCATCGTATTGGGGTGTGGAAGCTCAATTTCGTCATTGTTAAAAATAACATCGCACGGCGTCGGTTCAAAGGTGACCTTAATGACCTTGTCTGTACCGTGACCTACGCCTGTTTTAGAAAGCGAGCCGTAAAGAATCGCTTCAAATCTGTCGGCCTCGGGGTTGTGCTTTTGAAAAATTTTACAAGCCTTTTCCGGTCCCATAGTATGTGAACTCGACGGGCCTCTGCCGATTTTATAAAGTTCTTTGAGCGATTCCATTTTTTTAACTTCCATAAAAGTACCCCTCCGTTTAATACTATACTATCATTTTGTCCAATTTTTTTCAATAGAAATACAGAGAAAAATAAAAATTTTCTAACGAATCAGCCAATATCGGTGCACGGCACGGATTTCTGTATTTTTGTAAAAATTATATATATATTACTTGTATAATCTATTTTAATATGGTATGATAAACTGAATTTAATTATGGAGGAATATATCATATGATTAATATACCCCGCCCCGAGCATCCGAATCCGCAGTTTCAGCGCAGAGAGTGGCTGAACCTTAACGGAAAGTGGAATTTTGAAATTGACAAGTCAAAAAGCGGTCTCGCTAAGAAATATTACGAGCCGCAGACAAAGCTTGAAAGAACAATAAACGTTCCATTCTGCCCCGAGAGCGTGCTTTCGGGTGTTGAGTACAAGGACTTTATGGAGGCCGTTTGGTATCAAAGAGAATTCACCGTTCCCGAGAAGTTTGCCGATCTGAGAACAATTCTTCACTTTGGCGCAGTCGACTACAAGGCTACCGTATATGTAAACGGCAAGGAGGTCGGTACGCACAAGGGCGGCTACATCTCGTTTGAATTTGATATAACAGACTACCTCAACGGCGGCACAAACGTCCTGACCGTTTACGCCGAGGACGATACGAGGAATCCCCTCCAGCCGAGAGGAAAGCAAAGTGAGGAATACTATTCTCACGACTGTGACTATACAAGAACAACGGGCATCTGGCAGACGGTTTGGCTTGAATTCGTTCCCGAATCGAGAATCAAGAATATCAAGGTTTTCCCGAACGTCAAAAACTGCTCGGTTGACATTCAGGCAGAGGTTACCGGCGCAGGTAAATTTGAAGTGCTTGCTCTCTACCAGGAAAGAATCATGGGTGCGGCAAGTGTTGAAACCGAGGGCGGCTTTATAACAGCTCACCTTGACCTTAAAGAATCTTATCTTTGGGAGGTCGGCGAAGGCAGACTTTATGACCTTGAGCTTCGCTTCAATGAAGATAAGGTCGACAGCTATTTCGGTCTGCGTGACGTAAAGCTCGACGGTCAGAAATTCCTCATCAACGGCAAGTCCGTTTTCCAGCGTCTTGTTCTCGACCAGGGATTCTATCCCGACGGAATCTACACCGCTCCGAGTGAGGAGGCAATGATTAAGGACATTCAGATTTCCCTCGACGTCGGCTTCAACGGTGCAAGACTTCACGAGAAGATTTTTGAGCCGAGATTCCTTTATAATTGCGACAAGATGGGCTACATAGTTTGGGGCGAATACCCGAACTGGGGTCTTGACCATTCAAACCCGAATATCGTTTACTCCGTCATTCCCGAGTGGATTGAGGAGGTTGAGCGTGATTTCAATCACCCGGCAATCATCGGCTGGTGCCCGCTCAACGAGACATGGGATTACGACGGAAGAAAGCAGTTTGACGACGCTCTCGCTCTTATCTACAAAACCACAAAGGCTCTTGATAAGACCCGTCCGTGCATCGACACAAGCGGAAACTTCCATGTTATCACCGATATCTTTGACCTTCACGACTACGAGCAAAACCCGGCGGTATTCAAGGAACATTACGACATGCTCATGACAGAGGGCAAGCTCTTTGACAATCACGAGCGCCGCCAGAAATATCCGGGCGGTCCGACCTTCATCAGCGAATACGGCGGAATCCGCTGGTCCGTTAACGAAAATGAGCAGAACGCCTGGGGCTACGGAGATGCACCTAAGAACAAGTACGAATTCATTGAACGCTACAAGGGTCTCACGGACGCATTGCTCGACAATGATCAGATGTTCGGCTTCTGCTATACCCAGCTCTACGATGTTGAGCAGGAGCAGAACGGACTCTACACCTATTCAAGAAAGCCGAAGTTTGAAACATCAATCTTCCGTGCAATCAATTCAAGAAAGGCAAAAATCGAGCTTTGATCGGAGGAAAAACAATGCTGAATATACCTAAATATTATGAGGATCCGACAACCCTGCACGTTGGCTGTGAAGAGCCTCACGCATATTTCATCCCCTATCTCAACGAGGATAACGCTCTCACAAAACCGAGAGAGGATTCAAAATATTTCCAACTTCTCAACGGAGAGTGGGATTTCAGATTCTACAACTCGATAATTGACGTTGAGGACGGCTTCTACGCCGCAGATTATGAAATCAACGGCAATTATGACAAAATAAGGGTTCCGATGAACTGGCAAATGGCACTTGACAAGGGCTATGACGCACCGAACTACACGAATTCGGATTACCCGTACCCCTGCGATCCGCCGTATGTCCCCGACGACGACCCGTGTGGAATTTATATCCGTAACTTTGACATTGACGAAAACGACCTCGGCCGTGACCTTTTCCTCAATTTTGAAGGTGTCGATTCCTGCTTCTATCTTTGGATAAACGGAAAGTTTGTCGGCTACAGCCAGGTAAGCCACATGACAAGCGAATTCAATATCAACGAATTTGTTCATGCCGGCTCAAACAGAATCGCAATGCTCGTTCTCAAGTGGTGCGACGGCTCATACCTTGAGGATCAGGACATGTGGCGAATGAGCGGAATCTTCCGTGATGTATATATTCTCAAAAGAAGCCGAAGAGGCAGAATCCGTGATTTTTACGTTACAACGGAGCTAAAAAAGAAGTATACAAAATGCATAATGAGCGTTGACCTCGACCTTGTCGGCGACAGAGAGGTCAGCTACCGTCTCGTTTCCCCCCACGGTGAAAACATTGATTCGGGCGAAAGCGTTAACGGAAAAATAAAGATAAAATTCGACAATCCGATTCTTTGGAGCGATGAAGATCCCCTGCTCTATGACCTTTTCCTTGACATATCGGACGAGGTTGTACTTGTCAAGGTTGGCATCAAAGATCTTGTTATCTCAAAATCTGTTCTTTATCTCAACGGACAGAAGATTAAAATCAAGGGCGTTAATCGTCATGATTCTCACCCGCTTTACGGCCATGCAACACCGATTGAACACGTTCTTGAGGATCTCTACATTTTCAAGCGTCACAATGTCAATGCCGTCCGCACCTCACACTATCCGAACGATCCGAGATTTTTGGAGATGTGCGATCAGCTCGGACTCCTGGTAATTGACGAATCTGACCTTGAGGCTCACGGCTTCTCGACCTCGATTGACGGCTTCCATTTTGAGCGTTGGAGCTTGCTCGCCGACGATCCGGCATGGAAGGAAGCATATGTCGACAGAGCACGCAGACTTTTTGAGCGTGATAAGAACCATGTTTCGGTTATCTTCTGGTCGCTCGGTAACGAATCGGGCTGCGGCGACAATCATCAGGCAATGTATGACTTCATTAAGTCACGCAATAAGAACGTTATCGTTCACTATGAGAACGCAAACTATCGCTATTCCGAGCTTGCAGGCAAGTTTCTCGGCAACTGTTCCGACGTTGAAAGCTGGATGTATCCCTCAATCGAAAAGTGCAGGGAGATTCTTTCAAGCAAGAAGCGTAAGAACAAACCGCTTTATCTCTGCGAATACTGCCATGCGATGGGCAACGGTCCCGGAGACCTCGGTGACTATTGGGAGCTTATTGATTCAGACGACAAGTTCTGCGGCGGATGTATTTGGGAGTACACGGATCATTCCGTAGCGATTCCCGACGGCAATGGCAAATACAAATACACCTACGGCGGCGATTTCGGCGATATGCCGAATGCAGGCAACTTTTGCGTTGACGGTCTTGTTTACCCCGACAGAACGCCGCACACAGGCTTTGAGGAAGCAAAGTACATCTATCAGCCGTTCTTTGCAGAATATGCAGGCAACGGAAACGTTTCAATCAAGAACCGCAACTTCTTCAAGGGCCTTGATGACGTGGGTATAAACTGGGAAATCAAATCAAACGGTAAGCTTATCGCCTCGGGTGAAGTTTCCGGACTTATGCTCATGCCGAGAGAGAAAAAAGATTTCTCAATCTTCGACCCGTCGGCATACAGCTTCACGGGCGAAACATACCTCACACTCCACTTTGTCAACAGAACGGACAAGCTCTGGGCAAAGGCCGGCTATGAGATCGGACTCAAGCAGTTCAAGCTCAAATCTATTCCGACAGGAAAGGCTGCTCTCCCGACAACCGCAATGACGGTAAACGACGGTGAGAGATACGTTGAGATCGGCGTCGGCAGCGTTAAATATGTTTTTGACAAGGCTTACGGCAAGCTCAATAAGATAAGCTGTGGAGATACGGAGCTTATCTCGAAGCCCGTTGAAATTAACCTTTACAGAGCATATATCGACAACGATTCTCAGTATTACAGAGAAAAATGGTACAAGGTCGGCATGGAAAAGCTCGGTCAGAAGTGCCGTTCGCTTAATGTGACAAAATCAGACGATAAGGTTGAAATTTCAGTTGAACTTGCAATCGGTGTTTACACATTTGAGCCGATATTTGAGGGTAAGGTTACTTACACGTTCCTCCCCGATTCAAGCATCCTTGTCAACGTCAACGGCAAGAAGGCGGAGAGAATGGACATTTTGCCGAGAATCGGACTTCAGCTTATCATGCCCGAGGGCTTCGAAAGCTACGAATATTTCGGCTACGGACCGAAGGAAAGCTACATCGACAAGAAGCGTTATACTTATGTTGACGACTTCACAACGACTGTAACGGATAACTTTGAGCATTATGTCCGTCCGCAGGAGAATTCAAGCCATTACGGCTGCAAGTGGGCAAAGGTCACAAACGAGAGCGGTATAGGATTTATCTGCCGAGCCGAGGACTTCGACAGCTTCTCATCAAATGCTCAGCACTTCACGCCGCAGATAATTCGTGAAGCAAAGCACGATTACGAGCTTGAGCCGATGAAGGAGACAGTATTCAGCATCGACTACAAGATGACAGGAACAGGCTCGGGCGCATGCGGTCCCGATATCGACCCGAAATACAGTGTAAACGATAAGACATTTAATTTCACTTTCAAAATTCTCCCGACAAACACAAACGGCGTGAACCCGTTCACTGTATAAAAATCATCACCCTTCGCATTAAGCTGCGGAGGGTGACTTCTTTTGTCATATTTTGTTTTACACGGACTTTCCGTCAATCAAATGTGTTTTTATCAAACTGCTTTTTGAAATATTCATCAACAAGCTTTGAGATACTCTCGGCGTTTTCAGGAACATTCTCCGTGCTCCTCGAACGATGATGTCTCCTGCCGTCGTTCCTCGGACGGTGCTCTGATTTTGTCTTGCTTTCCGAGTAATCCTTCAAAACTCCCTTTGAAAAATCCTTAGGCTCTCTGTCAAAGTCAAGAATCTCATTTTCTTTGATTCCGCCGAATTTTTTTGCCTGCTCAGTCTCATTCATCATCAAAAGGTAATTGTTTGAAGCCTTCTTTTCGTCAAGATTTGGCTCGGACTCGTTCATTGCCGAGAGAACATCATGGCGTGTTTTCATTTCCGTTTCATATTCGGCATTGATTCTGTCACGCCGATAATAGAACGGCACAAAAATCACACAGTTAATGAGCTGAATTACCAAGGATTTCACAAGCAGCCACTTGTCCGGCAAGCGGTCGGGTGAGAGAAAGATGCATGTCATTATAAGTGTATTGACAAAATGGTCGGCAAGTGCCATCCAGACCGAGCCGTTGACCTTGTAATAATAGCCCCAGCGCATCGAGCTAACGAACACAGCCGCCGCAGAAGCCAAAACGGTTATAACGACATCGGAAATCGGCATGTTATCAAATCCGCCCTCGGCGAAAGCACCCAGTGCCGCCAAAAATGACAGCAGAGTAAAAACAACCGCCTGAATATAATTCGATTTACGCTCACCGAATTTTTTACAAAGTTCACTGAGCATGAAGCCTCTGTAAAGCTCCTTGAAAAGCACATTGATAATCAATGCAAACGCATAAATCGCAAGCGACACAAGTGCTCCCCGCTCCGCCAGGTTCGGCGGAAGAACAGATATGCTTATATCGTTATAAAAGCCCTTTATCTTGAAATAAATCAGCTCGGCAGCATAGATGAGCACGATCGGTGCGAGCGAAAATCCGACGCCGTAGATCAGCTCAAAGTACCAGCCGAAGCGACCCAGGCATCGTCTGCCTATGTGAAAATCCAACACCTTTGAAGCCGCAAGAACCATGATCAGGTTCAAGACTCTTGCAATAATCGTGTCGCCGAAAATCGTGTTATCGCTTTTTATAAAGAAAACGTCAACGACCTGAACTGTAAAAATTACCGCCGTCAGCAAAAAAACAATCGGAATTTTTTTGTCTTTCAAATTTTTCATAATCTTTTCCCGTTCCGTTTTTTATTTTATCTTGTCAATTTCCCTGAGCCAAATCGCACATGAAGCGTCACTCGGCATTCTCCAATCTCCTCTCGGCGAAAGGCAAACACTGCCTATCTTAACTCCGTCGGGCAGACAGCTTCTCTTAAACTGCTGAGTGAAAAATCTCTTGTAGAACACCTTGAGCCATTTGAGTACCGTTTCCCTGTCGAAATCCTCTTTAAACGCTTCCTCGGCGAGGAAGAAAATCTTCGACGGTGAAAAGCCGAATCGCAGAAGATGATAAAGGAAAAAATCATGCAGCGCATAAGGTCCGATTATCTCCTCTGTCTCCTGCCGAATGTTGCCGTCCTCATCGGGAGGAAGAAGTTCGGGGCTTATCGGCGTATCGATTATATCCTCAAGCACATGCGTGCTGTCGGGAAAAATATTATAGTCAATCAGTGCCGCTATCATCCAGCGCACAAGAGTTTTCGGCACGCCGCAGTTAACGCCGTACATGCTCATATGGTCGGCATTGTATGTGCACCAGCCGAGTGCAAGCTCGCTGAGGTCGCCCGTTCCGACAACGAAGCCGCCGACCTTGCATGCGTAATCCATAAGAACCTGAGTTCTCTCACGAGCCTGAATATTCTCATAGGTTACGTCGAATTGATCCGTCGGGTGGCCGATATCCCGGCAGTGAAGCGTGCAGGCCTCTTTGATGTCGATCTCCATTGCGTGAACACCGAGAGTCTCCATAAGCTCCCATGCGTTTGAATGGGTGCGCTTCGTCGTGCCGAAGCAGGGAAGCGTTATCGCAATAACGTCCGAGGGGTCACGTCCGAGCTGACGTGCGGTTTCGGCACATACGAGAAGTGCAAGCGTGGAATCCAGTCCTCCGGAAACGCCGAGAATCATTTTTCCGCCGACCTTCGCCGCTCTCTTTTTAAGTCCTGCAACCTGCATACGGAATATGTCCATGCAGCGCTCGATCCTGTCCTTCTTATCCGAGGGAACGAACGGGAGCTTTTTCACCTCATAGATTTCGCCGTTGCTTTCAAGCTGCGTTTCGACCTTGACATTAACATAATCCCTGCCCTCAAGATAAAGCGAGGCCGAATCGGCAAAGGTCTTGTTCTCTGCTCTGTCGGCTCTTATCTTGCCGAGGTCAACGTCATGCTTTATCGAATATCCGCCGTCAATAAGGCTGTCATTTTGGGAAAGAACCGCTCCGTTTTCGCAGATAATCGAATGGCCGGAAAAGATGAGATCGGTCGTCGATTCGCTCATGCCCGCACTCGCATATGCATAGGCGCAAAGACTCCTTGCCGACTGCTGAGAAATAAGCTCGGTTCTGTATTTTCTTTTCATTATCGTTTCGTTGGAAGCGGAAAGATTGAGAATAATCTCCGCACCCGCAAGCGTCAGAAGCGTTGAGGGCGGAAGCGGCGCCCACAGATCCTCACAAATCTCAACACCGAGCTTCACACCGGAGCAATCAAAAACAAGGTTGTTGCCGACGGGAATTTCATAATCGCCGTCAAGCATAAGCTCGTCCGAACCGATAGAAGTACACTTCAAATCAGCAGCCGAGGAAAACCAACGCTTTTCATAGTATTCATTATATGTCGGAATAAAGGTCTTTACGGCAATGCCGTTCACTCTTCCGTGAGACATCACAACGGCGCAGTTATAAAGCTGACCGCCGATAATAACGGGTGCACCGACTGCGACAACGGAATTGCTGTCCTTCGTCGTCCTGACTATCTCGGCAATGCCCCTCTTTGTGCCGTCGATCAGAGTTCTCTGAAAGAAAAGGTCGGCGCAGGTGTAGCCCGTAACGCAAAGCTCGGGGAACACGATAACATCGGCGTCCTTGTTGATGTCGATATATTTAATTATTTCCTGTGTGTTAAATTCCGTGTTGCCGACCTCAACCTCGGGAACGGCACACGCCAATCTGATAAAATCAAACATGTTTATCACCTTACCGTATTTATACATCATTATTATAACATAAAATTGCGAAGTGTCAAACATCTTGTTGCAAATGTTGCAACACTTTTATTTTGACGATTTTTATTGAAATTTTTATTTATATGTGGTAAATTATATGTAAAATATACAATAAGCGGAGAGGATACAGAAAATGCAAAAATATTTAAAAACAAAAGAGCTTCATTTCGGCTCAAAGACGTTCAAGCTGCCCTCAGAGGCTCTCTCTTACGGAATAGGCCTTTTCGGTATTGCCCTGCTTTCGGGCTGGGTTCCCGAATATGCAAAAACCTACTTTGCCGATTTTGCGTTCAAGAATCAGAATTTCAGCTCCGATGCTCTTGCAACGCTCATCTCGACCGTATTCCTCGTTGCCGGCTTTGTCGGAGCGGCGGCGGAAATAATAATCGGCTTTCTCGTTGACAAGACTAAATCGAAAAGAGGCAAGATTCACCCGTGGCTTCTCTACGGCTGTGTTCCGCTCGGCATAATCTCAATGCTCGTTTTCGTTGCACCGAAAACGTCGAATTTTGCCGTCGCAACAATATGGATGTTCGCAATTTACTGTGCATATGTAATGCTGCTCGTCTGCGTCGAAAGCCCCGGTAACTGCTTCGGAGCGGTCTGTACGCCGAACCCCGATGAGAGAAGCGACGCAATTTCAATCGCCGGAATCATGCGCTCAATCGGCCAATCGGGCGGAATGGTCGTTCTCATCGTTGTCGGCCTTGTAATGAAGGCTATCATGGGCAAGGAGGGCTTCCAAGCCGCCGAAGGCAGAGGTCTCGACCTGCAGATTTCAACGGCCGTCTGCGTAATCGGCTTCATCCTTTTCCTCGCAATTATGCTCAAGAACACAAGAGAGCGTGTCCCCTATACAACGGAAAAGGTCAACCTCGGTCAGAGCCTTAAATTTGTTTTCACCAATAAAAATTTACTCATGGTATCGCTCGCCAAGCTCGCAGGCTTCGGCCGCGGAGTTTACGGTGCGGCAAGTCTTTATATTGCTATATATCTTCTCGGCGATAAAGGCCTCAAGCTTGCGCTTCTGCTCCCGATGGGAATCGGCACGGCGGTCAGTATGCTTGTTGTCAAGAAGCTCATCAAAACCATCGGCACGAAAAATACTTTTATTGCCTGCAGTGCCTACGGTGCAGTATCATTCCTCCTGCTTTTCGGCGTTTCAATGATAATCGGCTTCAGAAAAGAACTTATTATCCCGTTCCTCATCATCAATTTCCTTGTCGGACTTCAGAACGGAAACACCAACCTCACGCCGAACGTCATGATTGCCGACTGTGTTGACGAAATTGAGTTGAAAACCGGCAAGCGTCAGGAAGGTCTCTGCTATGCCGGCTACGGTCTTTTCTCCAAGATTGCTTCGGCGTTCACAACCTCACTCGGTACATATCTCGTTTTCAAATGGTCGGGCTATCTCCCCTCAACAGACCCGTCGGTTGCCTATGCGGCTCAGAGCGACGGCACACTGACGAGATTCCTTATAATTTACACAATAATCCCGGCTTGCTTCGTTATTCTCCAGATCATCCCGATGCTTTTCTATGACCTCAACGCCAAGAAGAAGGAGCAAATTTCACTTGAACTTATCAAGCGCAGAGGAGTTGTTGAAATCGATGAATGATACGGTCTTTGAATATCCGCTTGAATTAATTGTAATGACGGACGCTCACTACTATTCGCCGAAGCTCGGCATCGACACCCCGTCATACAGGAAATACGATTCGACCAACCAAAAGGCGGTAAAAGAAAGCCCTGTGATAATTTCCGCCGCATTTGCTCAAATAGCCAAAAGCGACTGTGAAAATGTCATTTTCTGCGGCGATGCGACCTGCGACGGCGACTACGACAGCCATGTTGAGTTTATCGAGCTGCTATATGCCTTGAAGAAGTGCGGCAAGCGTGTTTTTGCGATAACCTCAACGCATGACTATCAGGACGACGGAATGACAAACAGCTACACGGGCGACGTAAAAACAAAAATTCCGTCCGCCAAGCGTGATGAGCTTCTGAAAATGTACCACAGCTTCGGCCCCGACGAGGCGTTCTCGCAGTTCGAGATGTCCTACGCCGCCGAGCTTGACGAAAACTACATTCTTCTTGCCCTCAATTCCGACAAAAACGGCAAGGGCAGAAGCGGCTATTCCGCAGAGCACAAGGCATGGATAGCCAAAATCGCAAATGCGGCCGTGCAATGCGGCAAGCGTGTGCTTGCATTTACTCACCACCCGATTCTTTCCCCCTCGCCCGCTTATTCGCTGATAGGTAAGAACGACATGATGGGTGAGCATGAAGAGATCAAAGACTTCCTCGCCGACCTCGGCATAGGTCTTGTTTTCACGGGTCATTCTCATGTGCATGATATTTCATTCGATTTTTCACCGAGCGGAAATATTTTCTATGACGTTTCGACCTCCGCCCTTGCCGGCTACCCCGGTCTTTACCGCACGGTACGAATCTGCGGCAGCAATGTTCACATCGAAAGCGTTGCGACAACAGAGAAGGTCAGCGGAATAGAAAATCTGCCCGATTATTTTGAGAATAAATTTATCGGCATGATTGACCGAACGCTCGATGCGGCGGCCTCGGACATTGACACCTTTGCCGCCTGCGTGGATACTATGAGCATTCATCCGAATGTTTCCTATCGAATCGGCTGGCTCGTCAAGCCCTTTGCACGGCTTATAAAAAAACTTAAACTGGGTGTTTTCGCAAAATGGGTAAAGAGTGAAACGCACGGTGCCGACCTTTCCTCGGCCGAGAATGAGAGTGTGTTCGGTTTAATTCGTCAGCTTGTTTTGCATCTGTATTCGGGAAACGCACCCTACACGCCCGACACGGCAGAATACAAAATCGTGATAGGCTTTATCAATATTATCGACAGTGTGCTGAAGCTTCTTCATATCAAAATCAAACTCGCCGACCTTGTGCGTCCCCTGCTTTACAACAGCGGAATCGACGACAGCTCCGCCGACCTGCCTCTGAATGCCGACAGAAAGACCGTCAATGCGATCTGCAACAACAAATATGAAGAAACGGTCTTTGAGAGTAAAAAAGGTCCTGCCGTGCTCACAATTCTAATTCTTGCAATCATTATTCTCCTGCCGCTTATTCCGGTAATAGCCGTTGTGCTTTTGCTCGGCGCAGGAATCAATGAAATTATATTCCGCAAACAGATACGAGGTGAAAAATATGAGTAACCCTTTAAAAACCGTCATAGTCGGCGGCGGCCATCGCTCGATGATATACGCCGAGCTGGCAAAAACAAATCCCGAAATGCTTGAAATAGTCGGTGTTGCCGATCCGAATGAATTCCGCAGGAATCAAATCGGCGAATATTTCAATATTCCGAACGAGCACCGCTTTAAGGACGTCAACGACCTTGTTGCGATACCGAAATTCGCCGACGCAGCCATAAACGGAACTATGGATCACATTCACGTTGCAACATCTATCCCTCTGCTCAAAGCAGGCTACGACATTCTGCTTGAAAAACCATTTGCTGTCAATGAAGAGGAAATGCGTGAGCTGATAAGCTGTGCCGAGGAAAACGGACGCAAAATAATGATCTGCTTCGTTCTCAGATACGCTCCGTTTTACCGTCAAATCAAGGAGACGCTCCTCAGCGGCGAAATAGGACAGATAGTCAATATTCAAACGGTCGAGCACGTCAGCTATCACCACATGTCCACAAGCCATATAAGAGGTAAATGGCGCAACGAGGAGCAATGCCACGCAACTATGCTTCTTGCAAAGTGCTGTCACGATATCGATATCATGATGTGGCTCATGGGCGACGACGCACCTGCCCGGGTTTCAAGCTTCGGCTCGCTGATGCAGTTCAGACCCGAAAACGCTCCGGAAGGAAGCGGTACACGCTGTCTTGTTGACTGTCCGCTCGTTGACACCTGCCTTTATTCGGCAAAGCGGCTTTATATCGACCACCCCGACCGCTGGTCGTTCTACGTTTGGGACAAGCTTGAAAATAAGGAAAATGCAACGATTGAGGACAAAATCGAGCTTCTCAAAACAAGCCCCTACGGCGTCTGTGCATACAAGAGCGACAACAACGTTGTTGACCACCAGAGCCTTGTTATCCGCTTCAAGAGCGGTGCAACCGGCACACACAATATGATAGGCGGAGCGGCGATTCCTCAGCGAAAGATTCACATTATCGGCACAAAGGGCGAGATTTTCGGTACGCTCGAAAGCGGAAAATTCACCGTGTCGCTCATTGATCCGAGACCCGGCTGCGAGCACCTCGACCGTGTTGTTGACGTCAACGTAACCGACGATTCCCACGGCGGCGGCGATATGGAGCTTGTCAGGGATTTTGTACGCTATGTTCGTGACGGTGTAATGTCCGTTTCGTGTACCTCGATTGAGGACTCGATGAAGGGTCACCTGACCGTTTTCCGTGCCGATAAGAGCATGAAAAACGACGGCGAGGTCGAAAATGTAATTGAATAGCGAATAAAGGTCATGCCTTTTCGTATATAATATAAGTGTAATGCAAAATATTCTGCAACAGAATTTTCTGCTGATATTCGGCAACACTTATACGAAAGGCGTGATTTTTTTGACCGTCAAGACAAATATCAATTTTAAGCACCTGATAATCGCAGTTTTTATTCCCCTTGCCGTCGGCGGAATATCATCACTTATAGTCGGCAGCGGCTTCGATGTTTATTCCGAAGCGGTCACAAAGCCGCCCATGTCCCCTCCCGATTGGCTTTTTCCCGTGATGTGGACGATACTTTATATTCTCATGGGAATCTCCTCCTATCTCGTTTACGAAAAGGACACAACCGAGGCTAAGCAGCCGCTTGCGGTCTACACCATTCAGCTTGCAATGAACTTCATGTGGCCGATTCTCTTCTTTTCGCTTAGTGCCTATCTCTTTTCTTTTATATGGCTAATCATTCTTTGGTCACTTGCAATTACAATGACCGTCATGTTTTACCGAGTTTCAAAGCTTGCGGGAATGCTCCAAATCCCATATATTCTATGGCTCACTTTTGCGGCTTATCTTAACCTCTCGGTGTTCCTGCTCAATTAAAATATTAACAAATTATTAAATTTCAAAAAAAATATTGACTATCGGTCATTTTTGCGTATAATGTTAAGCGGAAACAAAAATGACTGATAGTCATTTTATTACGGAGATATGCAAAATGAGTAAGATGTCTGAAAAACAACAGAATAAAAGGACGAATATTCTTGATGCTGCCTATGAGCTTTTTATTGAAAAAAGCGTCAAAAACACCTCGATTGACGATGTTGTCAAGAGTGCAGGAATAGCTAAGGGCACATTTTACCTGTATTTCAAGGATAAGCATGACCTCATGGAGCGTATAATCGTCCGAAAGTGTGCTTTAATTCTTCGCTATGTGCTTGAGGAATTGATGAAAAAGAAAGAGACCTGCCGGATGTCTTTTCCCGAGCAGATGCTTTTTATAACAGAAAAAATCATCGATTATCTCGAAGAGCATAAAGAAATCATTACCCTCATAGGAAAGAATTTTTCCTCATGCCTGAGCTATTTCAGCACGATTGAGGATGACCGGCTTAAATCAATGCTCAGCGAACTGGTTCACGAAAATCTCGAAAACGGTTTTTCCGAACATGAAACACTCAAAAGAATTTATCTTATAGTAACACTTGTCGGCTCGGTTTGCTATGACTCGTTTGTTTTTGAATCGCCGTTCAAAATTTCGGAAATCAAGCCGTTGCTTTTAAGAAGCGTTGAAAACATAATTTCCGAACCCCCGACAGACAAAAAAAATAAATCAGTTTAAAACCATTTTAATCTTTACATATTACTTGTAAAGTGCCATATAAAAATCAAAAAAGGAGATCGGTTATAGATGAAAAGAATCGCAAAATTTATTGCCTACCACCCGAAGACGATAACGATTATTGCCGTCTTGCTTCTCATTCCCGCTGCAATCGGCTACATCAACACCTTCGTTAACTACGATATTCTTTCGTATCTTCCGGGTGACCTCGATTCGGTCAAGGGCGAAAATGAGCTGGATGAAACCTTCAACAGCGCCTCAATGTCATTCCTGGTTATTGAGGATATGCCGTCAAAGGACGTCGCAGCCTTGAAAGAAAAAATTGCAAAGGTTGATAATGTCAGCAGCGCTATCTGGGTTAACGATATCGCAGACATAAGCATTCCGCAGGAAATAATTCCGCAGGCCGTCAAGGACATATTCTACAGCAAAGACGGCAAATGTACAATGATGCTTATACAGTATAAATACAAGGCCGTCACCGATGAGACCATGCAGGCCATTGAGGACGTCAGAGGCTTGCTCAACAATCAGTGCTTTCTCAGCGGCATGGGCGTTATCATGAAGGATACGAGAGACCTCGCAGATTCGCAGGCTCCGGTATTCATTGCAATCGCTATTGCAATCGCTCTTGTTGTCATGACCTTCTGCATGGAGTCATGGGTTGAGCCTTGGGTTCTTCTTGCGGCACTGTGCATGGCGGTTGTTTACAACATGGGCACAAACCTCATATTCGGTCAGATATCATACATTACTCAATGTATCGCCGCAATCCTGCAGCTTGGCGTTACGATGGACTATTCGGTATTTCTCATTGACAGATTTGAAGAGGAAAAGCCGAAACATGCAGACAAGAGAGACGCTATGGCAAGTGCAATCCAGGGCGCATTCCTTTCCCTCTCCGGCAGTTCGCTGACAACAATATTCGGTTTCCTTGCGCTCTGCTTCATGGATCTTTCACTCGGTAAGGATATCGGTCTTGTTATGGCGAAGGGCGTTGTATTCGGTGTTCTTACCGTTACGATCGTTCTCCCCGCTCTTGTTCTTCAGTGCGATAAGATTATTCACAAGTATCGCCACAGAAGCTTCATTCCAAAGTTTGACAAGCTCAACAACTTTGTTGTCAACCACAAGAAGGTTTGGGTTGCAATTTTCGTTGTTCTCTTCATTCCGTCATACATCATGCAGTCCAATGTCAATGTTTACTACTCAATGGACAGAATGTTACCCGATGACATCGGCTGTATCGCCGCACTCAACAAGATGAAAGATGAGTTCAACATGGCAACCTCGCACTTCATCATTGTTGACGACAGCCTTGACGCTTCCGACCTCGTTAAGATGGAGAATGAGATCAAAGATACCGCAGGCGTTACAAACATGGTCGCATACAACAACTTCGTCGGTTCGGGTATTCCCGATTCAATGATTCCCGATGAGCTGAAGAGCATAGCAAAGTCCGGCGGCAGACAGATGATTCTCGTCAACACATCATATGTTGCAGCAACGGACGAATGTAACGAACAGCTAACCAAGATAAACAATATCGTTAAAAAATACGATAAGAACGGCTACGTCACCGGTGAGGGTGCAATGTATAAGGATTTGATTGACATCACCGACCACGACTTCAAGCTGACAAGCGTGCTTTCAATTCTTTCGATATTCATTCTTATCGCAATCATCTTCAAATCAATTTCGATTCCGACGATACTTGTTATGTCGATTGAGCTTGCGATATTCGTCAATAAGGCGATATCGTTCGCAACGGGCACGACGCTGTCGTTCATAGCCCCGACAATTATCGGCTGTGTTCAGCTCGGTGCAACGGTTGACTACGCAATTCTTCTTACAACACGTTTCCGTGAGGAGATGAGAAACGGCCACAACAAGCTCGACGCAATCAAGATTGCCGCCAACGCTTCCGACCGTTCGATATTCCAGAGTGCGCTCGTATTCTTCGGCGCAACCTTCGGCGTATTCCTCACCTGCGATATCAAGATAGTTAAAGAAGTTTGTCTCCTGCTTGCAAGAGGTTCGCTTATCAGCGCAGGCGTCATAGTATTCATGCTTACGCCGCTGCTTCTTGTACTTGAGGGAGTAATCGAAAAGACGACTTACGACTTCTTCGGCAAAAAATTCAAGCTTAAAATGAAGAAAAAAGAAAACAAAACGGCAGATAACAATGCCTGAACAATACGGAGGTAATAATATGAAAAACAATCTGAAAAAAATCATGTGCGTTCTTCTCTGCGCTTCTATGCTTGCATCTTTCTCTGCCTGTTCAAAGAAGAATGACGGCAGCACAGACGAACCGACCACAGCTCCGAGTCAGTTCGACACAACAAAGGTAAGCTATGATACAGCCGCAACATCATACAAGAAGAATGAAACGGTTTATGTCAACATGGCTTCCGACGGCGAGGTTACAAGCAAGGTCGTAACAGACTGGCTTCATACGGATAAGGCTCAGACCTATATCGACGACAAAACGGACCTTTCCGATATCAAGAACGTTAAGTCCAACGTTAAGCCTGTCAAGAACAAGGACGGCTCATATCGCTGGAACATGGAATCGACCGACCTCTATTACAGAGGCACAACGGATAAGGAGCTTCCCGTTAACTTCAAGATAACCTACTACCTTGACGGCAAGGAGACCGAAGCCAAGGATATCGCAGGCAAAAAGGGTCAGGTCAAGATGGTAGTTACCGTCAACAACGAGTCCAAAAAGACCGTTAAGGTCAGCGGCAAGGACACAACGATCTACACGCCGTTCATCGTTGCCGGCGGCATGATTCTTCCGGAGGATAGTTTCTCAAACGTTACCGTTGAAAACGGCAAGACCATCGGCGACGGTACAAAGGAAATTGCACTCATGGTCGGTGCACCCGGACTCAAGGAGAGCCTCAACCTCAGCGATGAGATGCTCAAGCAGCTCGGCGATTTCAACTTCTCCAACACCTACACAATTACGGCAGACACGGATAAGTTTGAACTTTCAAACATGATTTTCGCCGTCCTTCCCCTCTCGGCTATCGAGAGCAGCGTTGAGAACAACCTCCCGAACACCGTTGCGGACGTCAAGAACACCCTCAATGAGGTTCAGGCAGTTATCGACAAGTTCAACAGCATGAACGCAACCGAGCTTATCAACAAGCTCTTTTCCAACACGGATAACCTTACGGAGCTTGCTTCCTCGGTTTCCGATGTTACAAAGCTTTATAACGACAACAAGGCTCTCCTCGACGTACTCGAGAAGTACATGACTAAGGAAAATATCGCAGCAATCGAAAAACTCATCGCCGACACCGACGACACAGACCTTGAACAGGTTGCAAAGCTTCTCAACAACCCGATTCTTCAGAAGTTCTTTAAGCAGCTTCCGACCCTTTCAAAGGATATGGAAACCGTAATGCCTATCATCACGGGACTTTCAAACGATATGCAGAAGCCCGAGGTTCAGAAAGCTCTCAAGAATCTTCCGCAGACCATTGAAACACTCAAGAAGCTCAAGACAACGATTGACAAGAATCAGGATTTGTTCGACACACTCGGCAACACTCTTGATGACGACACTATCGCTTCTCTCAAGGGCATCATGAGCTCACTTGACAAGATTATTTCCGAGAACGACCTTGAGGCTTATGCAAAGCTTGCAGACAACGCCGACGATCTTATTGCTCGTGCAAAGGCTTGGATAGAAGCAGGTCAGAATTATGACATCTTCACAACAAAGGGTGCAGCTTCAAGCACATCGGTAATGTTCGTTTACGAGACAGCCGCTATTTCTGCTCCGTCCGTGGAGACCAAGGAAGAGGCCGAGACCGTTGAAGAGAATGCAATTCTCAAATGGTTCAAGAACCTTTTCAAGAAGGATAAATAAGCAAATACTGCCGCAATAAAAGCCTCACGAATTCACTCCGTGGGGCTTTTGTTTTGAATATATTTAAAGATAATCTCCGCTATGGTCTCGGCGTAATCGTCGAGGTTTTTGTCAAAGCTTTTGTTGTCCTCGTCGTTCGTCACGAAACCGACCTCAAGAAGAATCGACGGCATATTCGTGTTGGAATTGACATAGTAATTATTTCCGCTCGAGTTGCGATATCCCCTTTTAACTCCCCTGTTCGGCAGTCTGGAAATATCGCTGAGTGCATCGACGAGCTTTTGAGCTGTCGCCTCCTCGCCGTCCTTCGGCTCTTTGGCTATCCACGCTTCAAAGCCCGAGCCGGAAGCTGAGCTGTTTCTATGTAGCGAAAGAAAAAAATCGCACCTCTTTTTGTTAGCAAGCCTGCATCGCTCCTTGAGCGTGATGTCAGAATCGTCGTCACGGGTCAGAACGACCCTTACGCCCCTTTCCTCCAGCCTGTCTCTGACCTTGAGCGTCAGGCGAAGATTGTCGTCCTTCTCAAGCCTTGCTCCGCCCGTTGAGGTTGCGCCGACATCGTCCGCACCGTGACCTGCATCAAGGCAGACGGTTTTTACGCTTTCATAATGCTCCTCAACCACACCCGAGAGGAACTTGACCGCCACGAGAAAGCTTGTCAGCACAAGAATCACGGCAAACACAGCCGTCATTCCGCTTTTTTTCTTCAAAAAAACCATTTTTCTCCCTCTTTTTTATTTCTTTTTTTAAAACAGTTGACTTTTGTTTTATTTAGTAGTATATTGGAATAAGTATATGTCTACGGAGGCTGAAACAATGCTTGATAAAGATTTCAACCCGTCTCTGCGATTTCTGGTCGTCAGCGACATTCACATTAAGGACGAAAAATGCATTGAGGAGCAGCGATTTGCTTCTGCTTTGAAATATGCTTATTCTATCGCCCGAAGCTCCGAGAGCTATAAAAAGCTTGACGCAATCGTCATAGTCGGCGACTTTGCGAACTCGGGAACGGAAATTCAGATGCAAAAGGTCAGGAACATTCTTGACGCAGGCGTTGATTATGACGAAACGCAGGTCATATCCTCATTTGCAAGCCACGAAACAAACGGCGAAGGCACCGAGGTAGCTGCCGAAAGGATGAAGCGTATTCTCGGTCAGGATTCCGATCAGCATAAAATCATCAACGGCTTCCATTTTATCTCGATTTCACCGTCACGCAGCTGTAACTACAATGATGACAAAAAGGCTTGGATGGCCCGGGAGCTTGCTTCCGCCGCAGAGGGCGACAGAGCTAAACCGATTTTCGTTTTTCAGCACCCTCACAATACCAACACGGTCTACGGCAGTATCCTTTGGGGTGAGGACGAGCTGATAACGACCTATATGAATTATCCGCAAATAATTCATTTCTCCGGCCACTCGCACGCTCCGATAAACGACCCGAGGTCGATTCATCAGCAGCATTTCACCTCGCTCGGAACGGGCACTCTCAGCTATTTTGAGATGGACGAGTTCGACAAGATTACCGGTTCGATTCCCGATAACAAGGAAAATGCCGCTCAAATGCTCATCGTTGAAGCCGATAAGGACAACCGAGTTAGGGTCTATCCCTTCGACGTGCTGACAGGTCATTTCTTCCCGCAGGTACGCAGAATCGACACCCCGAGCGACATCGGCTCATTTACATACACCGCCGACAGATACAAAACAAAGGTTGTCCCCTATTTTGCCGACGATGCAAAGCTGACAATTTCGGACGTAACGGACACATCGTTTAAGCTCGAATTTGACCAGGCAAGGATTGACGAGGATTATGTCAACTGCTACGATATAGTGCTCAAAAACGCCGACGGATTTGTCATCAGACATTTAAGTATATGGTCGGAGTATTATTTTTATGATATGCCGAAAACAAGATCGTATATATTTCAAAATCTTGAGCCGAACACAAATTACACGGTAACAATCAAGGCTTGCGGCTTCTGGAACAACATTTCCGAAAACAGCCTTGAAGAGGATATAAAAACCTTATAAAAAACACAGGAGGGGTCTCCAATGTCAAAATTCAAAGCATTTCTCAAGCGCAAGGACATTGAATTTTCCGCAAAAAGATACGGAATTGATGCTCTCGGCGCAATGGCACAGGGTCTTTTCGCTTCCCTGCTTGTCGGCACGATTCTTTCAACGATAGGAACTCAGTTTTCAATCGAAGCTCTTGTAACGATAGGCGATTTCGCATCGGCGGTCAAGGGCTGCGCAATGGCAATAGCAATCGGCTTTGCTCTCAAAGCTCCGCCGCTTGTGCTTTTCTCACTTGCAACCGTGGGCTATGCCGCAGATAAGCTCGGCGGTGCCGGCGGTCCGCTCGCAGTTTTGCTCATCACGATAGTTGCCGCCGAATTCGGTAAGGCAGTCAGCAAGGAAACAAAGCTTGACATTCTTGTAACTCCCGTTGTCACGATCGGTCTCGGCTGTGTGCTTTCAATGCTCTGTGCACCGTATATCGGCAAGGCGGCAAGCGCAGTCGGACATGCTATAATGTGGGCAACCGAGCTTCGACCGTTCCTGATGGGCATTATAATCTCGGCTATAGTCGGTATCGCTCTCACCCTCCCGATAAGCAGTGCGGCAATTTGTGCGGCTCTCGGACTTACGGGTCTCGCAGGCGGTGCGGCTCTCGCAGGCTGCTGTGCTCAGATGATAGGCTTCGCCGTCATGAGCTTCCGTGAGAACAAATGGGGCGGCCTTGTCTCGCAGGGTCTCGGCACAAGCATGCTTCAGATGGGCAACATCGTCAAGAATCCCCGAATTTGGATTCCGCCGACACTTGCTTCCATGATAACCGGACCGATAGCAACCTGCATTTTCAAGCTTGAAATGAACGGTGCGGCAGTCTCCTCCGGCATGGGCACATGCGGTCTCGTCGGTCAGATAGGCGTTTACACAGGCTGGGTCAATGACGTTGCCGCCGGCACAAAGGCAGGCATCACCGCATTTGACTGGATAGGACTTATCCTCATCAGCTTCGTTCTTCCTGCCATCCTCTCATGGGCCTTCTGCCTCATTCTCCGAAAGATTGGCTGGATCAAGGAAAATGACCTCAAGCTTGACCTTTAATAAAACAAAATTTAAGGCGGTCACAAATCGTGGCCGCCGTTTTTTCTGCCGATTTTAAAAATAACGTCTCCCCTTGAAGCAATCAGGAGGAGACGCTATTTGTTTATTCAGCTGTAGTTTTTGTTGCTGTTCAGCAAACATCTTTAATAAGGTCGATAAACCACTTGATTATCTTCACAAGAATCGAGATAAGCCAATCACGGATTTTTTCCCATTTTGTCTGCAGCTTCTGAACCTCGGTATTCTCGTTGCGCTTTGCGTGGCAGACCGTACATTCCTCATGTGCGATACCTTTTTCCGTCTCGGTCGCTTCCTTATCCGTCACCCATTCAAAGGTATGCTCACCCTTTTCGATTACGGAATCGCCGTACTTGCACTCCTTCCAGTGCTCGTTCTCGTCGAACTTCCAATCGCTGTAATCGTGAGCGGCGTTTACGGTAATTTGGACCATTGCCATGTTAGCAAAAGAATCAACAGCAATAACCTTGAACTCTCCGTTTGCGGGTTCAGCCGTATAATATCCGTCTGCGTCCGGCTCAACATTTTTGCCGTTTATTATTACGATTGCCGCACTCGATGTGTCATTGTCGGTTACCTTAAACTTCTGAGGTCCGCAATAAATCTTGCCGTTTTCAAGACCGATTATTACCGGCTTTTCGGTATCTCTCCAAACCGCACCGAGCGTAACCGTGTCAATGCTGTCGTCCTGAACAAGCTCGCCGTATGTGCAATTCAAAGTTGTTGCGCTCAATTTCGGAGAAACAATGTTCCAGCCGATGAATTCAAATCCTCCCTCTTTTGTCGGAGGAACAACACCGTCGAGAACCTTATCGTCCCAGTGGAGCGTCTTGTTGGCAACGGGAGTGCCACCTCTTGTATCAAACTTAATCGTATAGGTTTTTGCCATCCACTCTGCTGTCAGGGTAATTCCGCTCACCTTATCGTTTTCGGCGAGGTCGGAAAACTTTGTATCTGACGAAACTGCCGAATCAGCGTACCTCCAGCCTGCAAATGTGTAGCCTGCCTTTGTCGGAGCCGAAACGCCGTCGAGCACCTTGTCGCTCCATGCGAGAGACTTATCGGAAACTGCCGTTCCGCCGTTTGAGTCAAAGCTTACGATATAACCGTTGGATATCCACTTTGCCGTATAGGTAACAGTCTTGTTCATGAGGCTCGTCTGCTCCCAGCCGGAGAAGGTATAACCTGCTCGCACAACGTTTTCCGCTGTCGGGAGTGCAAGTGTTTCATTTGCTTTATAGCTTGTCGGTGCAGTGTAGCCCTCTGCCCATGCACCGCCGTCAAGGTCGTAAACAACGCTGACATCAACAGCCTTCGGGTTTAATTTGAGTGCAGGAACGACGCCCACGCCTGTGCCGTAAACGCCCTGACCGAGAGCCGCCCAGCCGTAGTTGCTGACGAGGTAAACCGTTTTGCCATCGCCCGGGGTACGAAGCCACCAATACGGATAACCCTGGCTGATATATACGCCCTGACATTTTGAATAAGCCGTAGCTTTGAGCTTTCTCGCTTCGTCAATTTCTTCATTTGATGAGTCGAAGCCGTATGCGCTGTTAATTACATCGTCAAATGAGAGAATGAATATTTTATCGCCCGTATCGGTGCCGAACCAAGTGCCGTCCGGGCTGTTATTCTCAAGGAACGTTGTGCCTATCAGCATCTTCTCCTCACGGGAGAATGCCGTGTTATAAAATGTCTTGTTGAGCCACTGTCTCAATGAGCAGGTTTCCCAATCTGAGACATAATTTGTGAAGTCCTTGCTGTTATAAAGCTTATCGTCTTTTCTTATAACGAAATTCTGAAAAGACTGCGAGTCAATTATGTTATCGCACATAATATATCCCTCGTCGGGGTCAAGCACACGCCATGTCAGCGGTTCGTATTTAAAATAATATACTTTGTTCGGGTGATAGCCGTTTTCACGCTGGTTAGAATAGGAATCTCCTTTTATTCCGCCGCCGGTGCCCGGTCTGTACTCCGAAAAAGTAACCGCGCGGAACATTTCGCCGCCGCTGTAGAAATCCTTATACAGCATGAAATCGCCCGGCTCCATTTCGCCATCCGTGCTATTGCCTGTTCCGCTGTAATATTTATAGGAAACCCAAAGATAATTCTCCGAGTCCGCTTCAAGCTTTGCGACCTCATCGGCGTCCGTAACCTCGGACTGAGGATATGAGCCGAACTCGATTTTGCTGCCCTTAGCGAGCGTCGGCGTCTTCGGATTGAACTTGAACGCAGGAACAACGCCCATATCGGTTCTGTTGACATTGTAATAACCGCCGCCGCTGGAAATGAGCCAGCCGCCCGGAGCTACGCCAAAGGCAAATGCGCCGTAGTGACCTGTTGTACGCAGCCACCAATACGGAAGTGTTCCGGTCGTATCTGCTGCGTCTACGCCCTGACACTTTGCGTAATCAGTAGCCGGTTTTGCTCTCGCAAAATCGGTACGTGATCCATCCTCATCAAAACCGTAATCGCTGTTTATTGCGTCATAAAAACTTATTGTAAAAATCTTATCAAATGTGCCTGCTCCGTCATATTTCGGACTGAACGGATTGGTGTTGTCGAGATAGGTTTTGCCTATCTGAGCCTTTTCCTCCGCCGTGAAAGCAGTATTGAAGAAATCCTTGTTCAGCCACTCTCTCAGAGAGCATTTTGACCAATCGTTGGCCAAATACTTGCAGTCCTTGCCGTTATAAACCATTTGTCCCAATGCGGAATCATAATAAGAAAAGTTCTCAAAAGCCTGAGCGTCAATGGCAATATTGGACATAACATAGCCCTCTTCGGGATCAAGAACCGTCCATGTCAGCGGCTCATATTTAAAGAAGTAAGTCGTGTTCAGCTCGTAGCCGTTATTGTCTTGAGCCGAAGTAGCCTCGGATGAAACATCGCTCGTTACCTTAGGACGGTACTGCGAAAATCTGACCGCACGGTATTTTTCGCCGTTCAGCTTAAGATCGGCATACTTCATGTAATCGGATGACGTCATATTGCCGTCATACTCCGTTCCCGTGCCGATGTAGTAGTCATATGACACCCACACGTCGTCGGTCAGGAAGCCGTCAAGTACCGAAATGATCCTTGGATCGGTCACCTTTGACTGAGGATATGAACCGAATTCGATTATATCCCCCTTCTGATAACCTCCGTCCGCCGTGTCGGCAGCCATCGTGACAGGTGCAATGCTCAGGAGCATGCACACCGCCAAAATGACGGTAAAAATCCGTTTCATTGTTTGTTTTTTCATTTATTTGCCTCCTTTGTATAGGATTATAATCCAATTATAATACATTCGTCTGCGTTTGTAAATAAGTTTAGCACAATTTTTCATTTTTTTATTAAATAAATTTTTATTTTGAAAATAACAGCGGCTATGACGGTAATCCGAACGGCAGATATAATTTGTTCTATACCTGCCGTCCTCCGCAATATTTTCGATTTACTTAATTCTTTTTATATTCGGGTTCTTTTTCACTGAATCCGGAATATCGTCATGAAGTATATAATCTTCATTCGGGTCATGCACAAAGTCCAAATCCGAATTTAGAAGTTCATTATCCGTTTCGCACCGTTTACAGAGGTGTTCGCCCTCCTGAACAGGCAGCCCGCACCGTTTACAAAGGTCGTATTTTCTCATACTCTATTCCTCCTTTTAAGCAATGCCGCATAAATCTCTACACGTTTTAAATATATACTCCGCAGTCAAGCTGACCCTCCTTGTCAAATCTATCCTTTCTGAAGCATTCGTAGAACCTGTATCCGCCGGCAAAGCTGTAGCAGTCAAATCCCTCCTGAGCCAGTATTCGGGAAGCTATATAGCTGCGGAGTCCGGACTGACAGACAATATATACCGGCTTTTCTTTATCAAGCTCGTTTATTCTGTCTCTGAGCTCGTCTATCGGAATCAGCCTGTCAAAGCCGTCAATCTTTCCTGATGAATGCTCCTCCTCGGTCCTGACATCTATCCTCTGGATATCTTCTCTGTCCTTAAGCTTTGCAATGTCCTCACAGTAAAACAGCTTAACCTTTCCCGTCAAAACGTTTTCGGAAATATATCCGACCATATTTATCGGATCCTTCGCCGAAGAAAACGGCGGCGCATATGCAAGATCGATATCCTTGAGCGTAACGATGTCACCGCCGGACTGCATAACAGCCGCAAGAACATCTATTCGTTTATCAACCCCGTCATATCCGATGACCTGTGCCCCGATTATCTTCCATGTGTTTATGTTAAACAGAACTTTCATCGTCATAAGATGTGCTCCGGGATAATATGCCGCATGGGACGGAGGCGAAAGAATTACCTTTTCATAAGGAATATCAAGCTCTTTTGCCCATTTTTCATTCAATCCCGTAGACGCTGCGGTCAGGTCGTATATTTTGATTATAGATGTTCCCGATGCGCCTTTGTACCTGCTGTCATATCCTGCAATGTTATCCGCCGCTATACGTCCCTGCTTGTTCGCCGGACCCGCAAGAGGAACGGAGGTTCTTTTTCCCGTAACAAAGCTTTTTATTTCAACTGCGTCTCCGACTGCGTATATATCCGGATCCGAGGTCTGCATATGTCTGTTGACTTTAATCGCACCCCTGGCGCCAAGCTCAAGACCGGCAGCCTTTGCAAGACCGCTTTCGGGAGTTATTCCTATCGCCATCAATACCATATCCGTTTCAATAACGTCACCGTTATCAAGATTGACAATGATGCCTTCCTCAACGCTTTCAAAACCGGAAACCGTTCTGTTCAGGCGAAGATCAAAGCCGTTCTCCTTTAAATGAGAATGAACAAAGCCTGCCATGTCACGGTCAAACTGCGGCAACACCTGATCCGCAGCGTCAACAAGCGTTATATGAATGCCGAGGCTCCAAAGATTTTCCGCTGCTTCAAGTCCGATAAAGCCTCCGCCGATAACCACCGCCGACATGATATCGTTATAGTCCACCCCGTTTTTTATATGGAGTGCATCCTCTATGGTTCTCAAGGTGTATATTCTCGAATCGTTTATTCCGGGGATATCCGGAATTATCGGGACGGCTCCCGGTGCCAGTATCAGCTTATCATAGCTCTCCCGGTACTCCTCGTCCGTCTCAAGCTTTTTTATTGCAACTTCTTTTTTCTCTCTGTCTATCGAAACGGCTTCATGCAGAGTACGCACTTCTATTCTGTAGCGTGACCATAATGTTTCGGGGGTCTGCAAGGTCAGCTCGTGCTCGTCCTTTATCAATCCTCCTATATAGTACGGAAGTCCGCAGTTCGCATACGAGACAAAGCCGGATCTTTCCAGAATGATAATCTCCGCTTTCTCGTCAAGCCTTCTGATTCTTGCCGCCGCAGTTGCTCCGCCGGCTACTCCTCCGATAATTACTACTTTCATATGTGTGTCCTCCTTTACGCTTTCGGTAAAAATATTAAGCAAAAACGCACAAGTCAATCCCGAAAGGACTCAACTTGTGCGTTATTTTGGCAGAAAACCGCATGACCAATGATACCCGATCCCGCTTCGGTATCGGCAGCTCTTTGAAAACATTCGATTTATGCGTTGTTTTAACATAATTCCACCTCTGCTGAAACAATTACATATATTGTAGATTTAATATACCATTTTTATTATCATAATGTCAATACTTTTGGAAAAAATGTTGATTTAATTCGATAAAAAACGATCTGCATATAAAAATGCAGACCGTTAATTATTCATATGCCGGAAAAGCGTCAGATCTTCTTACAGAAAGTGAAAATCTCCTCGGGAAGCTCTGCCTCGTCGGCGGAGATTGTGAATATGAAGCTCTTCTCCTCTACGTGGTTCTTACTGAGCTCATCAACCTTCTTAAGGAACTCGCAAAGCTCGCCGTAGTCACGGGTACCGATTCTAAGCGTTGCATCAACAAGAACGTCCGTGATGTCATGGTCACCTGCGCAAATGCCGCAAAGGAAGCCGAAGAATGCGTCATAGCCGCTTACTTTGTAGTGGTCGGTATCAATAAGACGTGCACGATAATTTACATCATATGTGAGCTTAGGCTGCTTCTCAACGCAAACAACGTTGCCGTTTGAATTCTCAATAGCCTCGTTGACCTTCTCGATCAAAAGCTTTGTTTTTCCTGAACCTTTTTTACCTAAAATAAGAGATACCATAATAATATCCTCCCTGTTTTTTTATTCTAACATTCGTGTCACGCACGAAAATTATACGAAATTTGTGTGGCTTTGCCTTAGCCTAATCTTGCCTCAAGCTCGGCCTTGCGATCCTCATATCCCGGCTTACCGAGAAGAGCGAACATATTCTTCTTGTAGCTCTCAACGCCCGGCTGGTCAAACGGATTGATTCCGAGAATATAGCCGCTGACAGCGCATGCTTTTTCAAGGAAATAGATGAGATAACCGAGATTGAATTCGTCCATCGCTTCAACCTCAAGCACGATGTTCGGAACGTCGCCGTCCGTGTGAGCGAGCAATGTGCCCTCAAAGGCCTTCTGATTAACAAACGAGACAGTCTTTCCTGCGAGGAAATTGAGTCCGTCGGCACTGCCCTCTTCGTTCTTTATTTCAACCTCCGACTTTGACTTTGCAAAGTGGACAACGGTTTCAAAAAGATGTCTTTCGCCCTCCTGGATATACTGACCCATTGAGTGAAGGTCGGTCGAGAAAATCGCCGAAGCCGGGAACAGGCCCTTGTTCTCCTTGCCCTCGCTCTCGCCGTAGAGCTGCTTGAACCATTCGTTCATCATTGTGTATGCCGGCTCATAGCTGACCATCATTTCAATCTTTTTGCCGCTTCTGTAAAGGAGATTTCTCGTTGCTGCATATTTGTAGCAGTCGTTCTTTTCGATATCCTTGTCGCAAAGCTCGTTCATTGCGGCTGCCGCACCCTGCATGATAGCGTCAATATCGATTCCCGCAACGGCAATCGGAAGAAGTCCGACAGCAGTAAGAACCGAGTAACGTCCGCCGACATCGTCGGGAACAACGAAGGTCTCATAGCCCTCTGCATCCGCAAGAGCCTTGAGCGTTCCTCTCGCCTTATCCGTAGTAGCATAGATACGCTTTGCCGCTTCATCTGCACCGTACTTGCTCTCGAGCATCTCTCTGAAAATTCTGAAAGCGACCGCCGGCTCGGTGGTTGTGCCCGACTTTGAAATAACGTTGACAGAAAAGTCTCTGTCGCCGATTATCTCAACAAGCTCGTTAATCGAAGCCGAGCTGATCGTATTACCTGCAAAATAGATTTCCGGTGCGCCGTGTCTGAGCAGATTATAGTTCTGCGACTTGATGAATTCAATCGCCGCTCTCGCTCCGAGGTACGAACCGCCTATTCCGATTACTACAAGAACCTCGGAATCCTTTCTGATTTTTTCAGCCGATGCTTTGATTCTTGCGAATTCTTCCTTATCATAGTTTTCCGGAAGGCTGAGCCATCCGAGGAAGTCATTTCCTTTGCCCGTTCCGTTGTGAAGCTCATCGTGTGCGGCTTCAACCTCCGACCTGATGTCGGCATATGCGTTTTCCTTGAGGAACGGAGTTACATATTTTGTGTTTAACTTTACAGACATTATCTGTATGCCTCCGATTTTGTTTTCTTATTAGTTGGTTATATTTTACCCTATTTAACTTGTTTTTTCAAGTGGTATTTAGCATTTTTTACGCAGTTTGCATAAAAAATACACACTCAGTTCACACTAACGGGCTGCTGCGGCTTACAAATCGAGCATATCATGCGGATAAACACCGTCTTAAAGCTGAGCTTTTCGACGTAATGCGGTGCAGTCAGCTTATATTCGCCGAGCCTTTTGCCGTCCAGCTTGACCGTCACGGTGCCCAAGGTTTGATTTGATTCAACCGGTGCTTCAACTGCGGCGGCAAGGTCAATTTCCTGAGTAATATTTTTTTGCTTGCCCTTAGGAATAAGGAACTGCGAACCGCCCGAGATTTGCGGCGTGAGTGTTTTCTCCTCTCCCTTGATGATATTCACGTTCGTAATCAGCGATTTGTCGATCTCCGGCGTTACGGTTTCATAGTTTGCAAAACCCCAGTTTAGCATTGCCTTTGCGCCCTCGAAGCGGTCCTTGCTGTTGTCCGCACCCATCACCACGGCTATGAGGCTTGTTCCGTTTCTCGTTGCCGTTGCAGAAATACAGCAGCCGGCTTTTGATGTCGTACCTGTTTTCAGACCCGTTGCACCCTCATAGAATCGAATCAGCTTGTTTGTGTTGACAAGCTCGGTTTTGCCGTCACGAAGCGAATCCATCCATATTTTTGTGTACTGCTGAATAAACCGATGCTTCATCAGCTCCCTTGACATCAGCGCAATGTCATAAGCCGTTGTCAAATGCGTGGTTGACGTGTCGTCAAGCCCCGTGCAGTTGTCAAAATGAGTGTCTTTCATGCCAAGCTCATGTGCACGGTCATTCATCATCGTAACAAACGCTTCGTCACTGCCTGCTATATATTCGCCGAGAGCGGTACATGCGTCGTTTGCACTGTAAACGGCAGTTGCCTTGAGAAGCTCATCAACGGTCATTGTTTCGCCCTCTTTGAGCCAAATCTGCGAGCCTCCTTTTTTTGACGCATTGGTGCTCGCCGTCACCTCGTCAGTCAGCCTTATCGTGTTGGAATCTATCGCTTCGGCCACCAACAGCATAGACATGATTTTCGTCACCGACGCAGGATAGAGCTTTTCATTTTCGTTCATTCGCATGAGTACCGTTCCGGTTGTTTGATCCATCAGAACAGCCGATTTTGCCTTGACATCAACCGGCATCATTGAATCATTCTCCGCCGAAGCGAAAACACCGAACAATCCGAACGTCATAATAACGCTTAATAAAATTACAGTTGCTTTTTTCATAATAAGCCTCCCTTTCACTGTCGCACACAATAAATATATGCCCCGTTAACGGCAAATAAAACTTGCACTATATACTGTTTTGCTTTATAATAATCTATTAGATTACCAAACGGAGCTGATGATATGAAAATTGCATTCTACACCCTGGGCTGTAAGGTCAACCAATATGAATCCCAGGCAATGTCCGAAAAAGCGGCAGCAAACGGCTTTGAAATAGTCACGACCGACGAAGAAGCGGACGTTTATGTTGTCAACTCCTGCACCGTTACCGCCGAGAGCGACCGTAAAACACGTCAGGCTGTCAGGAAGTTTAAGCGTAATCACCCCGAAAGCATAGTCGTGCTCACGGGCTGTATGCCGCAGGCATTTCCGCAGGATGCCGAACGCCTTGAACAGGCGGATATCGTGCTCGGCAACAAGAATAATTCAAGACTTTTCGATTTGATTCACAGCTATTTCAGCTGTGGCCAACGCATAATCGACATTGAGGAGCACAAGACCGGCGACAAATTCTCGGGCGGCGATATTTCCGGATTTGACCGCAGGACAAGAGCCGTTGTAAAAATTGAAGACGGCTGTAACCGTTTCTGCTCCTATTGTATTATTCCCTATTCGAGAGGCCGTGTGCGTTCCAAACCGATTGACGAGCTTAAATGCGAGCTTCAAAGACTCAGCGATGCCGGCTTTGCCGAGGTTGTTCTGGTCGGAATTAACCTCTCGGCCTACGGCACGGATATCGGACTGAGCATCTGTGACGCCGTTGAGCTTGCCGACAGGCTGAATTTCAGCCGTGTACGTCTCGGCTCGCTTGAACCCGACCACATCACCGATGAAGTGATTGAAAGACTCGCAAAGCTTCCGAGCTTCTGTCCTCAGTTTCATATCTCGCTTCAAAGCGGCTGCGACAACACGCTCAAGGCGATGAACCGTCACTACAGTGCGGAGGAATATTTTGAGCTTTGCAAAAAACTTCGAGCAAGCTTCCCCGATGCGACGATTACGACCGATATAATGGTCGGCTTCCCGACAGAGAGCGAGGAGGATTTTGCCGAAAATGTCCGCTTCGCACAGAAGGTCGGATTTGAAAAGGTTCATGTGTTCCCCTACTCTCCCCGTGAGGGTACAAAAGCTGCCAAAATGCCGCAGATTGAAAAGGCGATTAAAGAAAAGCGCAGTCATATCATGATAGAAAAGACCGAGGAAATAAGACAGAAATTTCTCAAATCACAGATAGGCAAAACCGTTGAGGTTCTCTTTGAAACGAGACATTCCGACGGATATATCGAGGGCTATACAAAGAATTACACTCCGGTCAAGGTCAAAGGCGATCTGCCCTGCGGCGAGATATCAAAAATAAAAATAACCGCCGTTGACGGCGATTTCTGTGTAGGACAAAAGATATGAACGAGCATAAATTTGATAAAAAAGGTGAAATTTATTCCAAGGCACGTCCGAGCTATCCCGATAAATTCTTTATATATCTTAAAGACCAAAATTTGATTTCAAAAAGCACAGCCTCCTACCCATACATTACACGATGCTATATCGGAAGAATAAGCAAACGCTCCGTTTGAACTTCAAACGGAGCGTTTTTCTGCATTCGGTAATTAAAGCAAGCTTTCAAGCGTAACCGAATCAAAATATTCATTTGTCATGTCGTTAAATTTCTCCCAAAGAGGCAGGGTCTTGCAGTCCTTTTTCCTCGGGCATTCCTCGGCATTGCACGAAAGACACGCAACGGGGGCAAGGTCACCCTCGGCTGCACGGAGTATCTCCCCTGCCGTGTATTCGCTCGGTGATCCGGTCAGCTTATATCCGCCGCCCTTGCCGTGAACGCCTTCAACAAAGCCGTTCTTAACGAGCGAAGGCATGATCTGCTCCATATATTTTTTTGAGATACCCTGCCTTGCAACAACGTCCTTCATCGGGATATATCCCTCGTCCTTGTGCTCTGCAAGGTCAATCATAACCCTTAGTGCATATCTTCCTCTTGTTGAAATCATTTTAACAACCTCGTAATATTATTCAAAAAGTGCAGTTGAGAGATATCTGTCGCCTGTGTCCGGAAGCAGTGCAACGATGGTCTTGCCCTCGTTCTCCTCACGCTTTGCAAGCTCGATTGCCGCATATACGGCTGCACCTGCCGAGATGCCTACAAGCACACCTTCGCTGCCGATAAGCTTGCCTGTTGCGAATGCATCCTCATTTGATACAGTGATAATCTCATCATAAATTTTTGTGTCAAGAACATCGGGAACAAAGCCTGCGCCGATACCCTGAATCTTATGTGAGCCTGAAACGCCCTGCGAAAGAACCGGTGATGAAAGCGGCTCAACGGCAACAACCTTGACCTCGGTTTTTTTCTCCTTAAGATATGTGCCTACGCCTGTAACAGTTCCGCCTGTGCCTACGCCTGCAACAAAGATATCAACCTCTCCGTCGGTGTCCTCATAGATTTCCGGGCCTGTGGTCTCGTAGTGAGCCTTCGGGTTTGACGGATTGACGAACTGACCGGGAATGAAGCTGTTCGGATATTCCTTTGCAAGCTCGTCAGCCTTGGCGATTGCGCCCTTCATGCCCTTTGCACCCTCTGTTAAAACAAGTTCGGCACCGTATGCCTTGATAAGTCTGCGGCGTTCTTCTGACATAGTTTCCGGCATTACAATGATGATTTTATATCCTCTTGCCGCCGCAACAGCTGCCAGGCCGATACCTGTGTTGCCGCTGGTCGGCTCAATGATTACCGAGCCTTCTTTGAGCTTGCCCGCTGCTTCTGCGTCGTCAATCATCTTCTTTGCAACTCTGTCCTTAACCGATCCTGCCGGGTTGAAATATTCAAGCTTTGCAAGAATCTTTGCCTTGAGTCCGTATTTCTTTTCAATATGTGTGAGTTCGAGAAGTGGTGTTTTTCCGATAAGCTGATCTGCTGATGTATAAATCTTTGACATAATAATTATCTCCTTAAAATTAAATTAAATATAGTGAATTTGTTTTTTAAATTGTTTTTGAAGAATAGGAATGTCAGCTCATACATCGTCCGAATCTGAAGTTACTTCTTAGCATTTTGCCGTAAATAAATCTCACAATATCACTTCCTAAAAAAATAACCGAAAAGCTCAGGTGCCTTTCGGTGTTTCGACTGAATAAAGTTTAATCAAAACTTAACCGATGGAATGGCAACAAGAGCGCACATACAGCACTCGGTACACATTGAACAAGCGTTAAATGACTTTCTCATTGCCAAATCCTCCGTTTCTTACGTCGCTTTCTTTATGTTGGTGATATAATAACACTATTTGCCTACTTTGTCAATAGGTTAATGGAAAATTCTTAAATTATTTTCAGAAAATTTATTGATTATCGTTTTCGAGAAATTCTGCCTTGTTTGCACGGATATAGTCCGCCGCAGACTTGTAAATTTCATCCTTCTTTTCATTCATAAGACTTTCAAACTCTGCGTCATACTTTGCCAAAAGTTCATTATCAACCGACGTAGTCTCGTCGTTGTCGTCGAGCATGATAAACTCCTTATTGAATATTTCTGCAAATTCGCCGCCGATTGTCTCATTGACCGCCGCTTTTGATGCGGAAAGAAGCGGTTCGCCATTCGAGCGAAAAAACTCGGAAAGCTTATTCTTGCTGTCCTCAAAGACATAGCCGAGGCAGTAAACATTCTTCTTAACGTCGGATAGCTCCGCAAAAGCATCGTTCATGTTTGTTGCCTTTTCAAGCTTCATCTGAATATTGGCACACATGCCGACGATCAGCCTGTAATCGTCCTTTTCGGGAAGAAATGTCGCTTCGTCGGGATTTCTGAATTCGTTTCTCAGTGCTTTTTCCTTTTCAAGATCGGCGATAATGCGTTCTCTTTCTTCGTTTCTCTTTTTGCCGGACACAATAGCCTTGTACCACACAAAAATCGTCAGGGCAATTAAAAGCACAAGCACAACCCCTATCCACGGGTGCTGTGCGATATATTGGAACATACTCATTTTTAAAATCCTTTCTTTACTTAAACAGTATTTTACAAGCTTTACTTTGCAAACATTTTCGGCTTTGAAATATTACAAGGTGCAATATGTTTCGCACCCGGCGATTGGTTTTGTCAAAGGCATAATTCGTGGGGATCGATGCCTACTGTCGCACCGAGATAGTTTGATAACATTATATTTCGACGCTGAATATTCGTGGCCGCCCTCTTGAGGGAGGTGGCACGACGAAGTCGTGACGGAGGGAGTTTAAGCTTAATGAAATTCCACTCCCTCAGTCAGCTTCGCTGACAGCTCCCCCAGAGGAGGAGCCCACTATCACTTTCGCTGTCGGCGTCTCGCTGCGGCTCGGTCACGCCACGGCTCTGACAGTCCGCCGGACTGTCATTCATTACCGTGTCGACACTTCGCTACTCCATGGGAGGAACCCACGCTCTATGATAATCTCTGCTGAAATTTTATCAGCTTTTCCCTCAATAGGAAGTTTTTCATTAGACCTTCAAAAGTTCTCAAAGGCTATATTCTTATATGCCGAGAGGGCTTTGGGCTATACTACAAAAAAAAGAGGCAAACCATTTAGCGAGAGATTTTTTCGTTAGACAGTTCAAAGTTCTCGAAGGCTATATTCTTATATGCCGAGAGGGCTTTGGGCTGTATAACGGAAAAAGATCCGCTAAATCAGTGCTTTGTAGATGTCGCCTTTTTTATACCCCGACAGCTTCGCCGCCTGCTTTGCCGCTTCGCTGACGCTCATGCCGCTTTCAACGCTGTGACGGGCGCACTCTATAGCTTGATCAAGAGTCATTTTATCTTCTGTCTTTTCGGGCTCTGCACCCTTGATAACAAGAACTATTTCGCCCTTAACACTGCCGTCGGCATACTTTTCAACAGCTTCATCAAGCGTAGTGCGGATAACCTCCTCGTGAATCTTCGTAATTTCACGGACTATTGCGATTTCACGGTTGCCGAACACCTTGTTCATGTCTCGGAGCGTTGCGCCCAGCTTGTGAGGAGCTTCATAGAAAAGCATGGTTCTTGTCTCTTTTTCAAGCGAGATAAGATGTTCACGGCGGCTCGGCTTGTTCACGCTGAGGAAGCCCTCAAATGTGAAACGTCCCGACGGAAAGCCGGAAAGTGCAAGCGCAGTTGAAAAAGCGCAAGGGCCGGGAACGGATTCAACCTCCACTCCCCTGTCGTGACAAAGACGTACAAGATCCTCACCCGGATCGGAGATGGCAGGCATGCCTGCGTCGGTCACGATTGCACCGTTCTCCCCGGCAAGAATTCTTTGAACTATGGCTTCGCCATGCTCCTTTTTGTTATATTCAAAATAGCTCATCATGCTCTTTTTTATACCGAAATGATTGAGCAGTTTGAGGGTTACTCGTGTATCCTCGGCAGCAATGAAATCGACGCTTTTCAGCGTCTCAATCGCACGGGGCGAAAAATCCCCGAGGTTGCCTATCGGAGTTCCGACAACATAAAGCTTACTCATTTAACGTTCTCCTTATACTCACCGTATATATCGGTTACTTCCTTTGAAAGCTCGCCGTCCTCGCCGTACATTATCAGAAGCGGATCAACATTCATGAACGGTTTGCCGCCCTTTCTGCCCTCTATGAGAAAAAGCCACGGACGTGTATACGGCGTTTTTGCAACCAAGCGAAGCCGCTTCGGCTCAATGCCGTTGTTCTTCATTGAAACGATAGTATCGCTGAGCCTTTCGGGACGGTTGCACATGCAAAGTCTGCCGCCGAAATTCAGCAAAAACGCCGCCGCAGAACAGATATCGTCAAGATTGCATTCAACTTCATGCCTTGCGATAAGCTCTGCGGGTGTTATGCTTTTTATGCCGCTGTCCGCCGCCTTATACGGAGGGTTCATTGTAACGACATCCATCGAAGCGTGGGAAAGAACTGATTTTATATCCTTGAGGTCGTGGTTTATCGGCTTAACCTTTTCTCCGACCGAGCTTTTGCGAACGGATTCACAGGTTTGCATATAGCCTTTCTCCTGCAATTCGACGGCGGTTATCTCTTTGGCACAGTTATTCCTGCACCAAAGCATCGGAATTATTCCGCAGCCCGTGCCAAGGTCACACGCTCTTTCATTGCGTTTCGGCGATGCAAAATCGGCAAGCAGGACAGCGTCCGTACCGAATGTATGCTCCTTTGAAACGGCAACATATATGCCCGAGCCGAGAAATTCATATTTAAAATCGGACATAGCATTGCCTCCGTTTCAGTAATCATATTTTATATTATACAACGTAAACAGCGCCGTGTCAAAGGGAACGACGCTGTTCTTGGTTATTTTATTCTGTTGACGATAATTATTGCCGCTCCGAGCACAACGAGAACCACGCCTGTTGCACGATTCAGCGTTTTCGCCGAGACCTTATTGGCAATCAATGCCGCAATGAGCGCAAAAACAAGCGTGCTGATTACACAAGTAACAAGCGCAACCGGATCGGGTGCACCGCCTATCGCAAAGTGGCTGACAGAGCCGGTCAGTGCCGTTGCCGCCATGATGAATACGCTTGTGCCGACCGCCGTTTTAAGCTCATATCCGAGCACTGTTGTGAGGACGAGAAGCATCATCATTCCACCGCCTGCGCCGATAAATCCGCAGATAAATCCGACCATTGAGCCGCAAATCACCGAGCGAATCGCCTTTTGCTTCGCCGTGGCATTTTGCAGTCTTGCTTTCGGTGCAACAACAGGCTTGACGATGAACTTTATACCGAGGAGAAAGGTCATAAACACCGAAAAATTACCCATAGTCGTTTTGGGCACGATACTTGCAACGTAGCTGCCGACAAGTGTAAAACAGAGCACCGAAACCATCATGATAAGTCCGTTACGGATATCAAGATTCTTATTTTTACCGTAAGTGTAAGCCGAAATCGCACTCGCAAGCACGTCACTCGCCAAGGCAATTCCGACAGCAAGGTAAGAATCCATGTCAAGGAATGTGATAAGCATGGGGCTGATTACGGCAGCGGCACTCATTCCGGCAAAGCCTGTGCCGAGGCCTGCACCGATACCGGCAATGATACAAATTATAATTTTAAAAGGCATTAAACTTCCTCCCGACCGAATAATTTGACATTCTCAAGTATTTTTTCATTCACTCTTTCAAAGATTTCCTCTTCCTCGGGGGAAATTCCTCTTTTCAGTGCGGAAATAAATTTTCCCTGCATCTCTCTGCCGTCCGAGATTATATTCTGTGCCGATTCGGTCGGCGCAAGACGGTGAATTCGCCTGTCGGAGGGGTCGTCCGTGCGGACTAAATAGCCCTTTTGAATAAGCGTTTCAACGGCAACAGAAGCGATTCCGCTCTTGATTCCCCTGACGGAGCAAATGTCCCTCGCAGTGTTGTTCTCGGGATTGTTTGCGCAGAACATAAGAACATCAAAGCAGGACTGATTTATCCCGTATTTTTTGCACAACGGCTGTGAAAGCTCGCTGTAGATATTTGCCAGCTTCTTCCCGACAGCTATCATTTTTATCGCAGTCATGATATCCTCCAAATAGTCTAAAATTAGAATTTCTATAATTATAACACCGTAAGCAGGCATTGTCAACCTAAAAGTTTTTTTGTAACTCGTGGTTTGCAATTTTTACCGTCAGTTGCTGTTTATACCAAAACAAAAAATATATAATAATGCTACATTCGCGAAAATTACAAGTCCTCTTTTGAGTGATTCAAAACACAAAGGAGGACATTTTATGAATTTTAAAAGACAAGGCTTTTGGAAAGGTAAAAAAATGGTTGTAACGGATATCGGAAAACGAATTCGGCTTGCCCGTGAGATTGCAGGATTCACTCAGGAAAATCTCGCGGAGGCGGTCGATGTTTCAAGAACTGCCGTTGCACGGTGGGAAAGCGGAGATATTGTTCCGAATCTGCAACACATAGTTGACATAGCCATGCTGCTTAATGTCAGCACGGATTATCTGCTCGGCGTCAAGGGTTCCGACGAGAACAAACTGCCCGAGCTATCCGAAAAAGCTGTATTTGCTCTTGCCAATTTTATAAAGGAGGTTAAGAAATAATAGAATTGAATTAACGCAAAAATCATTAAAACTATTAAATAATAAGGAGACATTAAAATGATTTGTTCAAGATGCGGAAAAGAGTTTAACGGTAAATTTTGCGAGCACTGCGGAGCGCCTGCTCCGAGCAGTGCGGCACCGACCGCCGGCACATACTCTGCCGAGCCTATACCGACCAAGAAGAAGAAAAAACCGATTTATAAAAGATGGTGGTTTTATGTAATCGTTGTCATCGCCGCAATCGCGGTTATCAGCTCAATTTCAGGCAATAAATCGGAAAAGATCAAATGGGACGACATAATTTTAAGTGAGCAATTGCCCGAGCCGCCTAAGAAGAATGGCAAAATTAACGATAATACCGCCGAAGCACTTTCGGTTGAAATTTATAAAATTTCCGACAAGCAGTTTAACAATTACGTTGAAGCCTGCAAAGCAAAAGGTTTCACGGTTGATTCCGAATCGGACTACTCCAGTTCATACGATGCATACAACGCCGCGGGATATAAATTGAGCCTAGGTTATTACGGCAGTAGGGACCAAATGGAAATAGAATTGGAAAAGCCAATAGAAATGTCCGCTATTACATGGCCTACCAGCAAGGCAGGCAAGCAGCTTCCCGCTCCCAAATCCACAACTGGAAAGTTTAGCTACGAAAACGATGACGGCTTCTCCGTTTATATCGGAAACACGAGCAAAGACGATTACAACAGCTATGTAAAGGCTTGCTCCGATAAGGGCTTTACGGTTAATTATAATAAGGACGACAACTTTTATGACGCTTATAACAACGCGGGCTGGCACGTTTCGATCAAATATGAGGGCAACAATATTATGAGCATTGATATTGACGCTCCGAGTGAAAGCAGCACAGCTCCGTCAGCTTCTGAAGACACAACAAAGCCTGCCGAATCAAAACCGGCTCAATCAAAACCTGCCAAGACAGCCAATAACGACTCAGACATGGTTGACGGAATGCACCGTGATTTCAAGGAAGCAATGGACAGCTATGAGGAATTCTTTGACGAGTATGTTGCATTTATGAAAAAATATGAAAATTCTGATAACCCGATGTCCATGCTTTCCGATTACACAAAGTTTATGTCACAATACTCTGAAACAATGCAGAAGCTTGACGAATGGAAAAGCAAAGATCTCAACACAAAGGAAGCGGCTTATCTTCTCGATGTAACCAACAGAATAAACAAGAAGCTTCTTGAAGTTGCCGAATAAAAACTTATATCAGAGCAGTTGCGCTTAATTGTGCAGCTGCTTTTATTTTCAACAAACAAAAATCGCTGTGCATACCTTTCGATACGCACAGCGTCTTTGATCTTTTATTATGTTTTGGAAGCGAATATCACATTGTGGAATGATTTCAACCGCCTCGTTAAACATCACAAAGCTTTAATTATTCCTCTACCGGAGCTCCGACCGGGCAAACATCGGCACAAGCGCCGCAGGATGCACAAGCATCAGCGTCAATCTCATACTTGCCGTCGCCTTCGGAAATAGCGCCTACCGGGCACTCAGCCTCGCAAGCACCGCAAGCGATACAGTCGTCTGTAATCTTAAAAGCCATTGTTGTTACCTCCTTGCTGGTTGATTTGACTTTATTGTAACATATTCCTGCAAAAAAGCAAGAGTTTTTACAAATTATTTTCATGGAAAATACTATTATTTTTTACTCGATTTTTATGCCGGTGTAGTAATGCTTCAATATCTCCTGCCAATCAGAGCCTTGACGGGCCATATAATCGGCACCGTATTGACTCATGCCGACCATATGTCCGTTGCCGATGATTTTGATTGTAAATTTTTCGTCCTTGCAGCTTATTGTAAAATTTCTGCTCGGCAGGCCGAGAGCCTTTTTTATGTCGTTACCGTCAATCTTTGTTCCGCCTACTTCAACAGAACACACAAAACCGGTGTCTGTTTTATCGGTTTTGCCGATCCAATTTTCGCTGTTCTCCGGCAGCTCGATTCCGTCAATTATCTGAATTGCCGAGCGAAACTTTTCTTTGTCAAGTCCGATTACCGTTTCATAACTCGGAGCAAGCCTGTCGCCGTCACTCGTGACGGATTGAAGGTAAGCGATGTCCTCTCCCCAAACTGTTTTTGCACTCTCTGTTTTTCCGCTGCAAATATCATGATAGGCCGCCAAAATCGGATCGCCGTCATAGGTAATTCTTTTTCCGAGCACCTCGCCGACAAGCTCTTCCGCCTTTTCCTCATAATCGGCATACCTGTCGCCCCACTTTTTCTTCCTTGCATCCTTATTGAGATATCCCTGATGAGTTTTGGAATCATCCGAGATATCCGCTCCGTTAAGATCGTCTTTATTCCCCTTCCCCTTGCAATAAAGCGCATAGGTGTAGCACGCAACAGCCTGCGCCTTGAGAGCTTCATCGTGACATTCCATGCTCATTTCCGCCGCCAATGCGCCGACGGTATATTCCTTTATATCGGTTTTTTCGACCTTTCCGCTTTCGCTTTTCATAACACTTATTGCTCCGCTTTCCGTATTTACGGACGGCTTTTCATCAACAACCGCCGTTTTGTGCGGCTTTTCCATGGTTGTCAGCGGCAGAATTATCATCGCCGCCATCAGAACCGAGCAAAGCACCATGTATTTCCTCATCATTCATTCCTCCCGAAGAAATACTATGCGGACAAGTCGATACATATGAAAAGAAGCACCGAAAAAATCAGTGCTTCTTAAATAACTTTCTGAATTGCTTTTGCCATTTTCTGTAGTATGCCATTTCGAGCTTTTCAATCGCAATATCATACATAATGAATGCGGCTAAACCAAGCACAACAAGCAGCGGAATCATGAACCCCTGCGTATCCTCCAAAAGCTCGGTCGAAATGCCGAAAACGTGCATTATTATATAATAAGTCGCAACGATTACCCCGACAAAGAACACCGCCTTGACTATGTAGCCGAGGAACTTCGGCAGCTTGTCAAAGAGGAGCTTAACAAGCGGATAGTAGCCTATCAGAGCTATGTAAATCGCCACAGCCTCTTTCTCGGGAACAACAAGCGCACTAATCACCGAGGTTCCCACATAAACGCCGAGCGCCCATTTCCAGTCGCACTCAATACGCATAAACATAACGAGGATCGCCGCAAGTGCGGGAATCGCATAGGTCAGGAACGGAATAACAGAGGCCAGCATCATCAACGCCGCCGAAAGTCCTATACACATTCCGCCCAGAGCCGTTTTTACCGTATTCTTCATATCATCACCGTCAACAGCATCTTATAAGGTCGCCGCCCATACATTCGCAGCAGCAATCCGCACACATAAGCGACGAGCAGATATTGCAAGGGCTGCAGCAGCCGTCGTTATCGTCATTCTGTTTGTTTTTTCTGAAATTGCCCTTTGACTCACGCTCAAGCTGATTGAATGCAGCTTCATATTCCGAATTGCCCGGTTCCATTTCCCTGGCTTTTCTGAAGCTTTCGAGTGCGCTCTCAAGCCAGCCTCTTCTGTGCTGAATTGTGCCCTTGAGATAATACCACTCGGCATTTCTGCGTTGATAAGGAATACCGTCAAGCAGTGTTTCGGCGTCGTCAATTCTGCCGCTGTTGAGCTTTGCCCTTATATCGCCGAATTCGGAGGTCTGACCGCCTGCCGCATTTGCACCGAAGCCGGTATCGGCATAGGAGTTGTCCGTTCTGCTGCCGCTTAAATTATTGATTATAAAATCGTAAGCATCGTTCAGCTCATTCATTTTCGCCTGATCCTCGCTGTATCGACGAGCCTTGTCACGATATGCTCTTTTGATTTCATCCATGCTTGCCGACGACGTTACGCCGAGCACTTCATACGGATTTTTCACAACGTTCAACCTCCTTACAGATTACTTTTTTTGCGGAACATTCCGTTCCGTATACAAGCACGTTATCTATTATATCATAAAATCTGTAAACTTCCAGCTTATTTAAGTTATTTATTGCTTCTCCGACGGTAAGCGACAGCATTCTCTCGCAATATATCTTAAAATCCGGCAAACTATATCGCTTTTTCAGCGGATTGAAACTGCCCGTTTTAATATCATCCTCGCAGTCGTCAACCGCATCAATAAGATAAACCCAGCGGCCTAAGAAATAGCCGAGCCTGTTCAATGCCGTGTTGTCCGACGCTTCGATATCCGTCGAAACCATTTCGGCAAGCATTTTTGCACTTGCGTCCGCCGCTTCGTCAACACCTGCGTCTCTCTTCTCCGCCTCGGCCTGCTCCTCCATGAGCTTTCCAAGCTTTTCGGCAATCACGGGATTGTTTTTCTTCGCCTTTTTAAATATATGATTTGCATAAGGCATCAAAATTTTGCAAAGCAATTTTTTGAAAAATTTGCTGTCTGCGATATTATCCTTTATCTTATAATAAAATGTGAGCATTGACACATCGGCAGTATATGCTATATCAACGCTGCTGCCCGAGCAGTCGTAGCATTTTTTTATCGGATTAAATGAACAGTGCGATTTTTTCATGCACACCTTGTTTTTTCTGACCGCCATTCGCAGAATTGCAAGAAACGTAAAATCATACGAAAGCGTAAGCCTTGCGAGCAAGCCGTAACGCTTGCCTATTGACTTGCAAAGCGAGCAGTAAACGCCCTTGTACATATCATAATCCTTGAATTTCATTTCGGGCCTGTACGCCCTGACATACCCCAGCAAATGTCCACTTCCTCAGAACAAAATATGAATAGTGAATTTATTTCCGCAAATCGGGCAGGTTATATTCCTCTTGCCCCGCTTTTTTGAAAGACGCAGATTTTCTCCGCAATTCGGGCAAACTCTGAACCTGTGAGTTTTGAAATACTTGAATCTCAAGATCTGCCTTTTGAACCAACGCTTCATCTTTCTGAAATGCTCGGTATAATTGGTTCTGACGAGCAGATTATCAAACCATTCGCCCTCACGGCGTCGTTTTTCGATATTCTTCGACAGCACACGGAATACGGCGAATCCGAAAACAGCGAGAGCCAAAACATAGAAAATATAGTAAGCTATGTGATTGCGCATAAACGAGCCGATTCCGTTGAGCAGAAGATTTAACAGAATCAAAAATCCCGTCAGCTTATCAAGGCCGTATCTGCCATACATAAAGTTATATAATTTTTGCATAAAATTGTTCATTTTGAATTAACCCGCTTTCAGGTCGTTTTCTTTCAAGTAACCGTCGATTACTTATCTTTATATATTATACTTGACAAACAAACTCAAGGTGTTACAATTTTATTAACAAATTTAAAAAGAACGTCGGTTTTTTCGCCGACGTTGTGAGAACGGAAGATTAAAACATGGAAATTGTTAAGCCGAAATATTTTAACTCGTTTAAATGCATCGCCGGCCGCTGCCCGGACACATGCTGCGCAGGCTGGGACGTTGAGATTGATGACGCTTCGGCGGAAAAGTATAAAAGCGAAACAGGCTGCTTGAAGCAATATTTTGACAAGCACCTGACAACAGACGAGGACGGATATATTTTTTCGCTTGTCGACGGCCGCTGCCCTATGCTTGATGAAAATAATCTTTGCCGAATTCAGCTTGAACACGGCGAAACGGCACTTTGCGACACCTGCCGGCTTTTTCCGAGATACTTCGACGATTACGGCGAAATCCGTGAAACAGGTCTCGGTCTCGGCTGTCCCGAGGCGGCAAGAATTTTGCTCTCCCACGAAACAGACGTGGAGCTCGACAGAACGGTTAAAAGCCCCGACAGAATATATAATCTGCTGACGGAAAAGCGTGAAGAATTCTTTACGATTCTCGACAATAAAAATTTTGACCTCAAAATGAAGCTTTCCGCCGTGCTTTTCTCCGCAGCCGAATTTCAAAGCGATATTGACAAGGTTGACATGCTCGGCGGCGACAGCAGCGTTGAATTTTCCGAGTGCATCAATGTCCTTGAAAAGATGGAATACATCAGCGATAAACGCAAAGAAAGGCTCATTTCCCTCTCGGAAGAAAAAGCGATTTATCACAACAGCGAAAAATTTGCCGGGGATATCGTTCGGCTTTTCAAATACTATCTCATGCGATACATGATGACGGCTTGCTTCGACCTCGACCTGCTGACAAAGGTTAAATACGGCATCTTTGCCTGCATAATTACAAAAAGGCTCTATGACAGCGTTCCCGAGCCGAGCTTTGACGAGCGTGTGCGAATCCTTTACGGCTACTCAAAAGAGGTTGAATACTCGCAGATAAACCTCGATATTCTTGACGACGCAATGTATAACGATTTCACTGTGGCCGAGCTGGTGAACCTTCTTTAATAAAATAGCTGTATTAATGGGCTGTGACGAAAAATTATTCGTCACAGCCCATGATTTTTTAATCTGTCGCTTACTTAAAGAGCTTCAAAAACCAGTTGATCGCCTTAACAAATACCGCTTTAACGGCATTGAATGCTACCTGAAGCTTATCCTTGAAGCTTTGTTTAACCTCAATATTGAAGTCAACGCTTGCCGTTCCTTTGAAATTGCCTATGCCCTTTATTATGGCGGTTGCCGTGCCGGCCGATTTGTTGTTCTTATAGGACACGGTGTAATCCTCGCCCTCCCTGAGCGTTTTGCCGTTGAACTTAATCTTGAGCTTTGGCTCGCAAGGTGTCTGCCCGTTAACAGTCTGCGTCGGGATCGAAGCAATTTCAGCCTTGTCGATTGAAACGGCGATAATTGCAAAATCAACCTTAGCAATGAGCATTGAGAAATCCCCAAGACCTGTCACGATAACGTTCGCCGTGCCGACATTCAGGTTGTTAACATATTCCGTTGAATAGTCCTTGTTGTCCGTAAGCTTTCTGTCGGAAAATCTGACGGAAACCTGCGGCTCAATCTTCTTGCCCGTGTAGCTCTGATTTGCGATAGGAGCCACGATGAGTGTTGTTACTCTTATTCTGTTTGCCTTTGCATAGCTCTCGGCGTAGGAATTCTCGTTGCAATAAATTGTGAGCTTTTCGCATCCCTCAAACGCATCATCGGCAATTTCGGTAACAGAATCCGCTATCGCCGCCGTTTCAAGATTTTTACAGTCGGCAAATGCACGGGAATTGATGCTTTGAACGCTGTCACCGATTGCAACGGTATCGAGATTTTCGCAAGCCATGAAGCTCTCATCGGGGATATCAACGTTTTCCGTTTTTTCGTCAAGTCCGAATCTCAGCTTCTCCGCCGCAACACCGGAAAAGCTTCCCTGAGTAAACACGGCATTTTCAAAGTCAAAGTTCTTCAAATTACTGCACCATTGGAAAGCATTTTTTCCTATAGTTTTGGTTTCAGAATTCCAATTAAATTCCGTCAGATCGGCACAATGCCAAAAAGCATAATCGCTTATCAGTGAAACATTTTCAGACATATTCACCGTATGCAGCCTGATACATCCAAGAAAGCTGTATTTTCCGATCGACTCAACGCTTGACGGAATCGTTATCTCCGCAAGCTTATTTATATGATAGAAAGCACCATCGCCGATACTTTTGACCTCGCCCTCGATTTTCACCTCGATAATTGAGCGTGCATTGCAGAAAAACCAGCTTGGAATACGGTCGATTTTATCGCCGAAGGTGAAGTAATACACCGTCATGTATGAGAACGGAGAGTCCGTTCCCAAAAACCTATTTGGGTCGCGTTCAATTCCGCCCTCCCACTCTTCGCAGTCAACAAATCGGCAGTCATTGGAATTGAAATAAATTTCATTGATCTCCGCATCTTCAAAGCATTTGGCATGAATTGACTTAACGTTCTGTTCAATCGTGATTTTTTCAGCAATGATATCCGAAAGCAAATACTGTCCGAGATATTCAACGTCCTCGCCCACGGTCACGGAACGGACGCTGAGTTTTACATTTTTGCCGTTTTCCAATACATCCTGCAAAAGCCAAACGCCGTAGCCTGCTTCACAGCTTTTGCTGTTCAAGGTCACATCCGCAAGATTTTTGCAGCCGACAAACGTATGTCCGCTGATATATTTAAGATTTTTCGGTAAAGTTATTTCTTCAATTGAAGTGTACTGAAAACATTTTTCACCGATTGAAGCAAGACCTTCCGGCAAAACGATCAGGTCAAGCTTTCCGCATCTGTAAAAGCAAGAAGCACCGAGATTTTTAAGCCCTGACGGCAAGATTACGGATGATAATGAAGAACAATAATAAAAGGCTTCTTTGCCGATATATTCAACCGTATCGGGAATTTCAATGTTTTTTATACGAGTAGATCTGAAAGCGCGGTCGCCTATATATTTTACTTTACCGATTTCAGCAAAGCTCACTTCTCTGAGCAAATTGCATCCCCAACACATTTCGCTTCCGATTTTTACAACGCTTGACGGAATTCTCAGTTTTTCAATCGACGTATCTAAAAATGCAGCGCCGATCTCTTTAAGCCCGTCGTTCAAGGTTACGGTTTTCAGACTGCGGCAATTCCAAAATGTCGAGCCGAGATATTCAAGGCTTTGCGGCATTGTAACCTCAGTCACACCCGACCACGCAAACGTCTCATCGCCTATAAATTTTATTGTGTCGGCAAGCTCGATTTTCTTGAGCTTTTCGCTTTCGTCGGGGAGGAGAGGATTAGTGAATGAATATGAACCGACATATTCCGTACCGTACGGCAGGGATATCTCGCTAAAAGAACAGCTGTAAAATGCGGCATCACAAATCGCTTTCAGACTCTTCGGGAAAGTAACATCGGTTAAGCTCTTGCAGCTTTCAAATGCGCTGTAGCCGATCGTTTCAACGGACTCCGAGAGATTTATTTTTTCCAAGCTCTCGCAATAAGCAAAAGCGCAGTCACCTATCTCGGTCACGGTTGACGGAAGCGAAACCTCCTTAAAGCCGAAGCCGTCCTCCTTTGCCAAAACCTCGTCAAGCGGTCGAGAGGGAAACTCGGCACGGTTATCAAATGCTCCGCCGCCGATTTTTACGACCTTATATCCGTCAAGCTCGGCAGGGATGTTAAGTAAATTCTCTTCACTTCCCGTATATCCCGAAATGACGGCACAGCCGTTTTCGTCAAGATAATATTTAAAATCGCCGCAGGTTTTCTCCTGCTTATCCTCAGCCTTAACGCAGATAAATTCACCGCCGCGCTCAGTCAAATTATATCCGCTCTTGTTGAGAAGAAACCACATATCATAGCTCGGTCTGCCCTCAAAGACAACCTCGGTTTCTTCCGAAAACTCTATTACAGCATCTTCACTGTAATTGAGCTTGAGCGTTTGGTATTCTCCCGAGAATTTTATTTTCTTTAACGAGGACGGGAATTGTATAATTGAGTGACCGTTAAGCTCCAGCTCTTTCAGACTTTTCGGGAATGTAATCTCGGTCAAACCCGTACAGTACTCGGCATTGAAGCCCTCAATGTATTCGACATCATTGCCGAAGCTGATTTCTTTTAAATCACTGCTGTCCAAATTTTCGACACGTCTTATTCCGTCAGGGATCGTCAGCTTTTCAACGCCCAACGGGCAATTCACCTCAGCAACAGGTATCCCGTTAATCTCGGCAGGGAACGTGTATTCTTTCGGTCTTGCAGAGGAAACAGGGTCATAGTTAGCTATAAGCAAACCGTTTTCGTCATAGCTGACCCTCAGATCGTCCGACATAAACTCAGGCTGTTTTGTATAGTTCTTTTCCTTTTCTGTTATGTCATTCAGATATGCGCCGGAATTGATCGGGGCGATAGATATAACCAGAACGACCGCAAGAAAAGCCGACAGTATTTTAATCAAGTTCTTTTTCATTACTTTTCCTCCTTAATTCCGAAGGTCGTATAAACTCCCTCGTATGTGATTGTTATAAAAGCAGTCCCATTAGGAAGCTTCTCTGTTTTAATTGTGTATTCTCCTCTGTTAAGCTTCTTCTCGCTCCTGTCGCTGTAAGCCGCATAGACCTCCATGCCGCCCAGATCGATGTTATCTATGTCCTCCGTCGTGAAGTCAAATCCTTCCGGGAAAGATGCATAAACGGAATTGAGCACCTTGGTATCCTCCTTGCGAAGCACCCTTACTCTGAACGTTTCCGAAGCATTGCCGAAGCTTATCTTTACCGTTTCGTAACGCTCCCTTGTGCCGAAGCCGTCATCCGCAGTAACCTTACAGTCGGCAAGCGGAACAATTTTTTCAGTTCCGTCGGAGTAGCTGACAACAGCCGTTATGCCGGATGTATCAAGCTTTTCGCCGATGTAGTATTCATCCTTGAAGCTGTCACCGAATCTGAGCCTTATTCCCGTCGGAATTGCCGCCTGCGTTGTCGGCTTTGTCGTGGTCGTTACGGCTTCGGTCGTCATTCTCCTTTCGGCGGTTGTGCTCTCGGTCACAGCCTGAGTTACAGTGTTTGTTTTAGCTTCTCGTTTTTGCTCTATCGTATGGCTGACTGCCACAGCACCGAAGCTTATCGCCGCCAATATCGCACATGCCGCCGCAACCGATACAAACTTCTGTCTAAAGGTTTTACCTGCGTGCTTCTTTACAAACGGAATGACCTTTGCAAAGTTTTCGCTCTCAAGCTCCTCAAGCGTGTTTATACATTCATCAATAAAATCACAATTCGGCTCATCCTTTGAAAGCTCCTCGTCGATAAGCGAATTAATAAGCTCTGCGACCTCTGCCTTAAAGCTTGTATCATCATATATGCTGTTGAGTATCTCTTTTGTTAACTTAAGATCATTCACGGTTTCTCACCTCATCTCATGTTATACAGTAGGTTTTTACCAAATCTTTTATCCGACTGCGTAATCGTGAAACACGCTTTGCCGTTGCAGTCGGCGTGATGTTCAGAATTTCGGAAATATCCTTTAGTGATTTTCGCTTTATGAACTTCAATTCATAAAGAGCTCTTTCTTCAACCGTCAGCATCTCGATTAAGAGCCGTGCACATTCATCATAATCGAAATCATCGGGCAAGCTATCGGGCGGTGCGGCAATTTTTTCAGCCGCTTCGTCTATATTGACTGTTCGGCTCTGCCGCTTTCGGCAGCTTTCAATCGTCCTCTTAACGAAGTTATCCGCCGTCCTATACAGAAACGCTCTCGGCTGTTCGACCGTTTCTCCGTCCGTCAGCTTATTATGAAGAACTAAGAAGGCGTCCTGCACACAGTCCTCGGCATGCTGCGAAAATTCACCGAGCCGCACACGGCAGTATTTATAGATGCTCTGATAGTATTTTTCATAGTAATCGCCGACGGTGTTGTCCGTCAGCAAACGTTCGTCAACGTCCATGTGCAACCCTCCTTTATTTTGTCCTTCATTTAGTAGTCAGCCCAAACCGGGTTTGTGACATTAATTTTTCAAAAAATTTTTAACAAAAGAAAACGGCCGCCGCATTAAAGGGATTTCGCCTTAATGCGACAGCCATCGCAACCGTTAATATTATACAATACAATCCGTACCGTTGCAATGAAAATGTTATCAAAATTAAACGGCACAGGAAACCTGTGCCGCCGAAGTTATTATTTTATTTCCTGCTCAAGATTATCAAAAAGTTCACTGTCAAAAAACTGCCGCAAGCTTATTTCCAACCCGTCACAAAGCTTCTGCAAAGAAACAACACCGGGATTTTGACTTTTTTCGTTGAGCATACTGTAAACCGTCGATGGAGACACGCCGGAAATATTTGCCAACGCATTGACGGCAATATTTCTTTCGTCGCAAAGCTGTAATATTCTCTTTGCAACAGCCTCTTTTGCGGTCATAAATATATCCTCCTAATGTTTATCATCTAAAATTTTACATAATTATGCGATAAATCGTGTGGGATATATCGCATAATTATTATTTGTGTGCTATAATTACGATATATCCCACAGGGAGTGATATTTATGATATGTACTTTTTTTGGACACAGAGACTGCCCGTCACAAATTGAATTATCTTTAAAGCAACAAATTGTCAATTTAATAGAAAATTATTCGGTTGACACATTCTATGTCGGAAATAATGGTAACTTTGATAAAATTGTCTATAAAACCCTATCATCATTAAAATGTACTTATGAAATAAAAATATATGTTATACTTGCGTATCTTCCTAACAACGACGCCTTTAGCTCTGACTCGATATATCCGGAGGGAATAGAAAAGGTTCCTCCAAAATTTGCTATTCCTTGGCGTAACAAATGGATGGTCAATAATTCCGATTACGTAATTGCCTTTTTGCGACACGATTTTGGCGGAGCGGCAAAATCAGTAGAATATGCCGAAAAGAAATGTATAAAAGTTATTAGAATATGAAAACGGCACAGGAAACCTGTGCCGCCGAAGTTATTGTTTTTTTGATATTAAAGACCGTATTCTGCTGCAACATCAGCAATCTTAACCGGCATACCTGTCTCAAGAGACTTCTTTGCGGCAATGCCGATAAGTACGGGCTGGAGACCGCACTCAAGGCCGACTGCGATCGGCTTGTCGTTAACAACACAGTCAACGAACTCGGAAACCTCCTCAACATATGCTCCCATATATCTCTCAAGGAAGAAGTTGAGCGGAACCTCACCGTGAACGCCGTTAGCGTCGGAAACAACTGCCGTTGACTCGGAGTCATTTGAAATGGCAACCTGACCGAGTGAGCCGAAAGCTTCTACTCTCTGGTCGTAGCCGTAGCTTGCACGGCGGCAGTTATCAATAACTGCGATTGCGCCGTTAGCGAGCTTCATGGAGATAACGGCTGTGTCGATGTCGCCTGCCTCACCGATTGCCGGGTCAACAAGAACTGCACCGTATGCGAAAACTTCCTCAACCTCAGAGCCTGACATAAAGCGAACCATATCGAAATCATGAATCGTCATGTCAAGGAAGATACCGCCCGAAACCTTGATGTAGCTTACCGGAGGTGCGCCCGGGTCACGGGAGCAAACCTTAAGGATATTGAGATCGCCTATCTGACCGCCCTCAACTGCCTTCCTTGCAGCCTTGAAGTTATGGTCAAAACGGCGGTTGAAGCCTACCTGATACTTAACGTTGCTGTTTTCAAGAGCCTTCTTAACCTCAAGAATCTTGTTTACGTCATGGTCGATCGGCTTCTCGCAGAAGATGTGCTTGCCGGCGGCAATAGCTTCGAGAGAAATCGTTGAATGTGTATCCGTTGATGAGCAAATGAGAACAGCCTGAATGTCCTTGTCCTCAAGAATCTTGTGATAATCGGTGTAGAACTCGTTTACACCGAGACCCTTTGCCCACTCTTTTGTCTCGTCATTGAGGAACGGATCGGCAATAGCCTTAACCGTAGCTGACTTAACATATCTCATGATTGACTCGCAGTGTACCTTACCGATACGGCCTGCGCCGATAATACCAACATTAATCATAATTATAAATCCTCCTGATTATATTGTGCCGTCCCATGTGGAAACTTCTGTTTTCTTCATTTCTTCCTCGTCGAACCAACGTGTTGTTACGCACTTGCTCTCTGTGAAGAAGCGATATGCGTCCTTGCCGAGGCAGTGGAGATCGCCGAAGAACGAATCCTTATGACCTGCGAACGGGAAGAATCCGATCGGAACAGGAATACCAACGTTTACGCCGACCATGCCGCCGTCAGTGTGACGAACGAACTCACGGGCATAGTAGCCGTTCTGAGTGAAGATAACCGAGCCGTTAGCATACGGGTTAGCGTTCATGACTGCAAGACCCTCTTCAAAGTTCTTAACTCTCTTGATACAAAGAACAGGTCCGAATACCTCGTCACGGCCGATTGTCATGTCCTCTGTAACGTGATCAAAGATTGTCGGGCCGACGAAGAAGCCGTTTTCATAGCCCTCAACAACGCAGTTTCTGCCGTCAAGTACAAGCTCTGCTCCCTCTGCAACGCCCTTGTCGATGTCTGCAAGAACTTCCTTATAGTGCTTTTCATAGGTAATTGGGCCAAGCTTGGAGGTCTTGTCATATGCAGGTCCGAGCTTAAGTCCCTTAGCCTGTTTAACAAGCTCTGCAACAAACTTATCGGCAATGCTCTCCTCAACAACGCAGCAGCTCAGAGCCATACATCTCTGGCCCGCACAGCCGAATGCTGAGTTCATAACGCCTGCCGCCGTTCTCTCGATCGGAGTGTCTGCAAGAACAAGAGCGTGGTTCTTAGCCTGGCAAAGGCACTGAACTCTCTTTCCTGCGCTTGCAGCCTTTTCATATATAAGCTTGCCGACGGGAGTTGAACCGACAAAGGTGATGCCTCTTACGTCGGGACTTTCGAGAATCGTGTTGATCTCGTTTCTTGAGCAGGTTACAACATTGATAACGCCGTCGGGAACGCCTGCTTCCTTATAAAGCTCGGCAATTCTGAGAGCTGTTCTCGGAGTAAGGCTTGCAGCCTTGAGAACCATTGTGTTGCCGCATGCGATACACGTCGGAGCCATCCAGCCGAACGGAATCATAGCCGGGAAGTTAACGGGAACAATACCGGCAAAAACGCCCATCGGCTCACGGTATTTAACTGTGTCATAGCCTCTTGAAGCGTCCATAATACTCTCGCCCATCATGAGTGACAGAACCTGAGTTGCAAGCTCTGTGCCCTCTTTAGCCTTGAGAACGTCGCCTTCGGCCTCAGCCCATACCTTGCCGTTTTCCTCGGCAACAAGCATTGTAAGCTCGTCCATGTGCTTAATGAGAAGATCACGGATATTGTAAAGGATCTGTGCTCTCTTGATTGCCGGAGTTGAGCTCCAGCCCGGGAAAGCAGCCTTAGCCGCTGCAATAGCACCGAGAACCTCGTCGTTGGTGCAGCAGGGAGCATAACCCGTTGTCTCGCCCGTGCTGGGGTTGACAAGAGTGTAGTATTTGTCTGTCTTTGATTCAACGTACTCACCGTTGACAAAGTATTTGAGTTTTTCTGCGGACATTGTTACATCTCCTTGTATGTTAATCTATTTTTTAACTTGTTTTTCAGGCCTCCGCTTTGAGTGAAAGCCTTGGTCGGTTTCTTCCGGCTTTTCTTACCTCGCATTAGCGACAGAGGGGATAAAGATATGTACTTACTTATCCCTTCCACCGCAAGCGGTCCCCTAAAAGGGGCGCCTATTTACTATAAATCAAAGTCCGGCCTTTTCTGCAATGTAGGCTCTTGCCATCTTTGCATACTTGAACGGATTTGCGATTGCAGGATCCTGCTCAGCTTCAACGAGCATCCAGCCTTCATAGCCTGTTTCGTCAAGAACATCAAAAATCGGTTTGAAATCGATTGCGCCGTCACCGGGAACTGTGAAAGCACCCATACGAACGCCCTGAAGGAATGACTTATGCTCGTCCTTAACCTGCTTAACAATCTCGGGACGGATATCTTTGAGATGAACGTGCTTGATTCTCTTGGCATATTTCTTGAGAACTGCCATGTAGTCCTCGCCGCAATATGCAAGGTGACCGGAATCGAAAAGAAGGTAAACGGCGTCGGGATCGCACATATCCATCATCTTGTCGATTTCCTCGGCTGTCTGAACAACCGTACCCATGTGATGATGATAAACAAGCGTAATGCCGTATTCCTTAGCAATGTTGCCGAGCTTTGAAAGTCCGTCTGTGAACTTCTTCCACTCCTCGTCGTTCATAACGTATTTATTCTCAAAAACAGGTGTGTCCATCTGTCCCTGAATGCTGTAACTCTGCTCCGATGCGCCGATTCTCTTAGCGCCGCAGCCCTTAAGGAACTCACAGTTCTCTCTGAAATCCTTCTCGACCTCTTCAAAGGGCTTTGTGAGAATGAATGATGAGAACCAGCGGTTAGCAATCTGAAGTCCTCTGATATCAAGATACTCATGCATTTCCTCAACGGTCTTGGGATATTTGTTGCCGATTTCACAGCCCTCAAAGCCTGCAAGTGCCATTTCACTTACGCACTGCTCAAATGTGTTTTCACTGCCGAGATCAGGCATATCGTCGTTTGTCCAACCGATCGGTGCAATACCGAGTTTAATTTTTTTTGCGTCCATGTTACCTCTCCTTGTTAAAGAATTGCGTAGTAAGTTTTTTGTAAGGTGTTGCCTCAAGGCAATATCGCACAATTGAGGTGTGCGATTTGCGTAGTAAGATTTTTCGTCAGGCTGTGCAAAAATTTTGCAGGCTTGCCGGCACAAGTCAAGAAATTTTTGTGCGGCATGACGGAAATAGATTCAAGCAAGGCGTGCGCCGCAATTTGTGCGGTGTTGCCTTAATACTTTTTAGCCTCGGAAAGCTTCTGCGTTCTTTCGGCAAGTGCTTCCTTACCCTTTTCTGTACGGGGAATATCCGAACAGCCGACATTCCACCAGCCGCCGTATCCGTCAGTCATGGATTTAGGAAGAACCTTTATATCAATGAGCACGGGCTTGGTCTGCTTAAGTGAATCAAGCACCGCCGCCTCAAGCTCATCCATAGTCTTTGCGGTGTATGCGACATAGCCGTAGCCTCTTGCACATGCGGCATAGTCGATATTCATGAACTCGCCCTCACGGATCGGCTTGTCGCCGTCACGGTAACGAGCTTCGGTGCAGAGCGAATTAACGCCCTGACCCATCTGAAGATTGTTGATACAACCGAATGATGCGTTATCAAAGAGCATGACGTTGATCTTCTTGCCCTCCTGCAATGCAGTCAGCATCTCGGAATGAAGCATATTGTAGCTGCCGTCGCCGGTGAAAGCGTAAACCTCCTGATCGGGGCAAGCGAGCTTTGATCCGAACGCACCTGCGATTTCATAGCCCATACATGAATAGCCGTACTCCATATTGTAGGAATAGAGCTTGTCTGTCGTCCACATTCTCTGCATACAGCCGGGAAGCGAACCCGCCGCACCGACTGCAACAGCGTCGGCCGGGATGAGCTTGCGAATAAGCGAAAGAGCCGCCGTCTGAGTGATGACACCGCCCGTTGCTTTTATGAAACTTTCAACTGCGTCCGGCATATGGTTCGGAATTTCGGGAGTGTAGCCTTCGCCGTAGTGCGTTGCGGCAAGACGTGCCATTTCCTTATCCCAATCTGCCTTTGCGTCTGCAATCTCGGTTGTATAAGCTGATTTGTAGCCGTCAAGGTACTTTTCAAGAGCGGTTATGCCCTCCTTGGCATCGGCTACCATCTTTATGCTGTCAAGCTTGCCGCCGTGGAATGCGCTGGCATTGATCGTTACAACCTGAGTATCGGCATAGAGCCACTTTGACGAGGTTGTGAAATCGGAAAATTTCGTTCCTATACCGATAATCAAATCTGCGTCCCCGGCAAGCACGTTTGCACTTGAATTGCCTGTTACGCCGATACCGCCGACATTGAGACAGTGACTTGATTCGATTGCACTCTTACCTGCCTGGGTCTCGGAGAACGGGATGTTGTGCTTCTCGCAGAAAGCCTTTACCTGCTCGCCTGCGAACGAATATCTAACACCGCCGCCGACAATAACAAGGGGCTTCTTGCTCTTTTTGATTTCCTCGGCAACCGCTTTGACCTCATAGTCGCACGGAATCTGTCGGGGAATAAAATGAACTCTTTTTCTGAAAAATTCAACGGGATAATCGAAGCTTTCGCCCTGAACGTCCTGGCAGAGAGCGATTGCCGCTGCACCTGTGTGAGCCGGGTCCGTGAGAACTCTCATAGCATTTGTCAGAGCCGTCATAACCATCTCGGGACGGGTAATACGGTCAAAATAACGTGTTACCGCTCTGAAAGCGTCGTTCGTTGTGCATGTACCGTCATGGAGCTGCTCAACCTGCTGAAGAACGGGGTCAGGCTGACGGCTTGCGAATGTGTCGCCCATGAAAAGGAGAAGCGGAATATTGTTGACCGTGGCAGTAGCCGCCGCAGTAACCATATTCGCCGCACCCGGGCCGATTGACGACATACAGGGTATGATTTTAAGTCTGTTGTTCATCTTGGCATATGCCGTTGCAGCCTGAGCCATACCCTGCTCGTTTCTGCCCTGCATAACCTTTATTGAGTGCTCTGCCTGAGAGAGAGCCTCGCCGACGCCGAGAACACAGCCGTGGCCGAAAATAGCATAGAAAAGCTCAACGAATTTGCTTTCAACGAGTTTTCCGTCCTGCTCAATGGCAACGTACTGATTGTCAAGGTATTTGACGATTGCCTCACCGGCAGTCAATCTTATTGTTTTCATATCTTATTGATCCTTTCTTTGAGGATGTAGGGGGATAGACGTTAGATTGTAGATATTAGATATCTGTACTTTCAGTGCTGTCTTTTCCTGCCCCGAACGAAAAATGTGCTGTACAGAATTCGCTAAATGTATTCTACCGAACCATACTGCCAAAACGTATTTTAGCGAGAGATTTTTGTTAGGCGGATTCTATTCCGTCCTACAATCAAACCTTAAAATAAATTTGAGAAAATTTTGTTCACAGTGCTTTTTGCAGTTCGGGAGCTGTATGTATATACTGCCCCGAACGAAAAATGTGCTGTGGGCAAAATTAGCCAAATTTAGGCACGGGCTACCATTTCACCGTACTTATCCTTTTCTTCTTTGATAAACTTTTTAATCTCATCAACCGTCGGCATGAAGAGTGAGCAGCCGTGAGCGGCAACAAGCATTGAAGCCGATGCACTGCCGAGCTCAAGACAATCCATGATGTCGAGGCCTTCGAGAAGTCCGTAAATGAATGCCGAACCGTAGCCGTCGCCGCCGCCGAATGACTTGAATGCCTTAACCGGGAACGGTTTGATCGAATACTCACCGTCGGCCGTGTGAGCCGTTGAGCCTTCCTTGCCGTGCTTGATGATGACAATCTTGTTGCCCATCTTCATCCAGTGCTCGGCTGTCTCCCTGTCGGTTCTGCCGGGAGCGGAAATAGCCTCGGTAAGGTCAAATTCCTCACGTGAACCCATTACCATGTCACTGTTGGAAGCAACGATTGAATAATATATTGCGATCTCGTCCGCATTTTTCCAGTTGTACGGGCGATAGTCTATATCAAAAATAATCTTTGTGCCGACCTTCTTGGCAAGGTACATTGCCTTAAGACAAGCCTCTCTTGACGGGCTTTGAGAAAGAGCCGTGCCGCTGATGAGAATAGCCTTTGCACTCTTTATGTAGTCCTCGTCAACATCGTCCGGGTGAAGCATAAGGTCTGCAATTCCGTCACGGTACATGAGAATGCTGCTCTCGTGCTCCGACTTAATCTCGGTAAATGTAAGACCGAGCTTTTCGCCGCCCTTTGTGCGAGTAACGTGGGAAATGTCGATTCCCTCGCCCGCAAAGAAATCCTCAACGTATGTACCGAACTGATCATCGGAAACCTTGCCGATGAAGCCAACCTTCTTGCCCAAGCGTGCAAGGCCTACAGCGATGTTGGCAGGAGAACCGCCGACATATTTCTTGTAGTTTTCGCACTTATCAAGTGTGTTGTAGTAGTCCGTCGGGTTGAAGTCGATTGCAACTCTGCCGATCGGGATGAGGTCAAGCTCTCTTGACTCATCAAAATCAATGTATTTCATACTGAAACCTCCGATATATTCAATAAATAATTAACCGATGTGAATTCCGCGTTCCTCTCTCTTTTCGGCAAGCTCGAGCGTAATCTTTTCCATCTTTTCGCCGACAAGATCATATGACTTCATCGGAATCGTGCTGAGAAGAAGGCTGATGCCGGGAACGATAGAAATAAGCGAGAACATTGCATATCTCATAGTCATCGAAAGATCCGTTGCGGCAACGGCTGCTTCCTTTGCAAGCATTTGTTCCGGATTAAGACCGATTGCAAGATACATAACTATGATACCTGCCGTTGCAAGGGCATTGCCGAGCTTGTTGACGAAGCCCTGGCACGCCGAGCCGAGACCCGTTTCTCTGTAGCCTGTTTCCCACTCCATATAGTCAAGGCTGTCGGCAATCATCGCATATGATACGACGTTGAGAACACCGAGCGGAACAGCAGAAATAATGAGGAACGGAATGCAGATAAAGAAGCTGAGTTTTCCCGCAACAACAAAGTAGCCGACCAAGGAGGTCAAAAGACTTGCAACGAAGCCCAAGGTGCATGTTGTTACAACGATCTGTTTGTAATTGAACTTTTTTATAAGTGCAGGCATAAAGAGCATTGCACCGAACATTCCGACTGCCGAGCAAACCGAAAGTATTGTGCTGACGGTTCCGATACTCTTTGAAATAGCTTCGGATCTTTCAAGTCCCGTCATTGTGCTGAGGTCTCCGCCGATATATACCGCATAACGTGCAACATGAACCGAAGCCGCCTGAAGCATATATCTGCCGGATGAAAGAATACCCATGACGATAACAAGTATAAGCGGCTTGCACTTGAATATTCTCGAAAGCTGTGAGGGTTCTCCCTTGACGGCTTTTTTATCGGGAATAACAACACGCTCTTTAACGTGCGGATATGAACTGACATAAAGAATAACGCCGATTACCGCAGCAAACACGGCAATCAATATGTATTTCATTTTATCGTAGTTTATTGTATTTCCGACAACAACCGTGAATTTATTGAAGAAAGCCTGAACCAAATCGTTATCCGACGCCTGCATCTTAGCACAGAGCCCCGGAAGGACCAAGCCCGCAACAAGATAGAGAGCCATAGGAACAGCCGATCCGATACCATTAAAGGTACGGGCAACTGAAATAAGGTTGCCTCGTTCATTCGGATTGGGAGTCATAACATTCGGGAGACTCCAGAACGGAACATCTGCCGCTGTGTAGATCATGCCCCAAAGAACGTAAACAACACCTGCATAAATCATCAGGTCTGTTTTGTCAAGGTCGGGATAATAGAACATAAGGAAGGTAAGTAACGCAATGGGAACCGACATGAACACAATATACGGCTTCATCTTGCCCCAGCGTGTTGTGTGGCGGTCAATAATCATACCCATGAGAGGGTCATTGATAGCGTCCCAAACTCTTGCCAAAAGCATGAGCAGAAGAACAAAAATAAGAGGGAGCTTCATAACGTTAGTGTAAAAGTCCGAGATGTAGGAGGACATTACACTGTAGATCATGCCCTGTCCAAGTCCTGCCAGACAGAACATACGAAACTCTTTGGATTCGACAAATTTTTCCTGCATCACGTCGCTGTGGGCAGCCTTTGACGCAGCTTTTTTCGAAGTGCTTGCCATATAAAAACTCCTTGATATCAATTTGACAGATAATTGTAATTCTATCCTTGCTATTTTAACATATATTGCAGTATCATGCAATATAAAATATTAAATTTATACAAAAAAATAAGTATTATATAACAAGCAAAAAACCTTCCCCTTTTAAAAGAGGAAGGTGATGTGCGTATTCAATTAAAATACGAAGTTTGTGAAGGCAACAGATGTCTTTGCGTCGCCTGTTGCAGTTGAAATCGTAGCAACAGAGTATTTAACGTTTGTAAGACTTACATCCCAATCATAGGAAACATGAAGAGAAACAAGATTGCCTGTCTTTGAGTTGATAGTAGCTGTAATCTTGATGTTCTTGTTGTTCTCTGTGATTGATTCAACAGAAGCTTTATCGGCATTATTGATACCGTCGTAAAGGTTGCCTGCGTTCTTGTAGTCATAAGCCTTCTTGTCACCAACGCCTGAGTAGAGACCTGTTCTTGCAAGAGCTGTTGAATCGCTCTTACCTGCCTTGCTTGCCTTGCTTGTGCCGTTTTTGAGGGTCATTGTGATAACATAGTTACTGCCGCTCTGCTTGCATGTCGGTGAAGAAATGTCCTTAGCGGTAAGAGAAGCCTTTGAAATCTCGCCGATCTTGCCCTTTGCATAAGATTTATTCTGTGTACCTACTCCGAGGAAATCGTTGACTGTATCAACAACGAGCTTAATCTTAAGGAGTGCGCCGCCGTTGAGGTTGCTGAGCGTAGTTGTTCTCTTCTTTGAGAAGCCGGCCTTGGAGTTAACTGCCTTGTTAACTGCTGCATTGTAGTATGCTGCGATATCGGCTGCCGTTGAAGGAACCTTTGATGCCGTGCTTGATGAGCCGGGCTTTGTTGCCGACGGAGATGCCGGAGAAGCCGGATCTGTTGCAGCCGGAGAAGCCGGATTTGAAGGATCTGTTGCCGACGGATCTGTTGCCGACGGATCTGTTGCCGACGGGTCTGCCGGAGCAGCCGGATCAACCGACGGATCAGCCGACGGGTCTGTCGAAGCATCACCGGAAGCCGAAGAATTTGCCGCAGCGGCCTTAGCAGCGTCAACCTTAGCTGTGCTTATCTTGCCGACGCTGATTACAGATGTAACTGCAACTGCGATAACGCAAAGCAATGCAGTCACGCACTGGATAACTGTCTTTTTCATAAGTTACTTACCCCAATTCTTTTTTAAAATCTTGTCATAGACAAATGAATTATATCACATGCTTTTAATAAAATCCAGTATATTTATACATTTTTTGAAAAAATTTTATTCCGTGTTAAAAATTCATATCTTTTTCATAGATTTTTATTTATATGTATGTTATAATACATTTTGTATGCGGAGGTGTTCATTTGAGCAAGAAGTTTATTTCATGGAACGTTAACGGCATAAGAGCCTGTATGAACAAGGGCTTTATGGACGTTTTTAATGAGCTGGATGCTGATATTTTCTGCCTTCAGGAGACTAAAATGCAGGAGGGTCAGCTCGTGCTGGAGCTTGACGGCTACCATCAATACTGGAGCTATGCCGAAAAGAAAGGCTACTCCGGCACTGCGATATTCACCAAAGAAAAACCGGTCAGCGTCAGCTACGGTCTCGGCATTGAGGAGCTTGACACAGAGGGCAGGCTCATCACGCTTGAATTTGAAGATATCTATTTTATTACGGAATATGTTCCGAATGCTCAGGACGGACTGAAAAGAATCGACCATCGCATGAAATGGGAGGATGCTTTCAGGGCTTACGTCTCGGAGCTTCAGAAGAAAAAACCGGTTGTTTTCTGCGGTGATCTCAACGTTGCCCACAATGAAATCGACTTAAAAAATCCGAAAACGAACAGAGGTAATGCAGGCTTCTCCGACGAAGAGCGAGGAAAATTCGGTGAGCTGCTCGACGCAGGATTTATCGACACCTTCCGTTATTTCTACCCCGACCTTGAAAATGCCTACAGCTGGTGGTCATATCGTTTCAAGGCGAGAGAGAAGAACGTCGGCTGGCGTATCGACTATTTCTGCGTTTCAAAGGCTCTTGAACCGAGGCTTGAAAGCGTTAAAATACATTCGGAAATTTACGGCTCGGATCATTGTCCGGTCGAACTTGTTTTAAAATAAGAGGGATTATACAATGACAAAGAAAAACAAAAAAGTTATCATAATTCTTTCGGCCGTGCTTGCCGTCTGTCTTATCTTTACGGGGCTTACATTCAGCAAGAGTTTCACAGGCAAGCTTTTCGGCGGCATGGGCATTAACAGCGGCGAACCGCTTTCGTCCGTTATAAGCATGGAATACAAATCCGACTATCCCCTTGTTCAAACTCAGCAGGAAAATATTTTCTATGAAGCCTATCCGGACGGCAAAATCAAATACTTTAAGTATTCCGACAAGGAGTTTGTTGAGATTACAAATGTCAGGACGAAAAAAATTAACATAACATGCAGCTACCAGAAGGTTCCTATGACGCTTTACTATTTGGAAGATACCGACGTAGGCACAATCGGTTACGGACTTTTCAATTCCAAGCAGGAAAGCGATGTTCAGACCTTTTCCTATATTTTTGCACGTCTTATGGACTGCCCGTCATCATATAAGGATACGGCAAGGACAAGCTACGTTTTGTTCCTTGATATGGATGCCGGCGATGCTTACAAGACAGATAAAACCTATTCCGATATCTATTCGTTTGATATGAACTCGGGAACGGCAACACTGATTGTTTCTTCAAGAGACAGAACGGTTCAGGAGGATGCAACGCAGAACGAGACCTGGACGGTGTTCACCGACAGCTCCGTAAACAGCATGAGCAAATACGATTGGTTTGCTTCGACGAGATATCACGACACCAACGCAGAGACGGTTCTCTATGACTTTATGTCGGTTGAAAGCTCAAGAAGCGTCAGAAAAGCGGAATCGACCGAGTTCGTCAACTCTCCGTCATATCAGTTCCGTGAAAAGGACGGCGCATATTACTGCTTTGCGAACACCGATGACGGATTTAACCTTGTTAAGAACGGCAAAAAGGATGATCCGCTTAAGAAGTTCAGCGGAAAATTCTCGGATTATGTTGTAAGCGATCATTTTATTTTCGACCCGTCAACAACGGAGTTTACCGACATGTACACAGGTGAAACCGTATCGGGTAAGAAAACGAGATTTGAATCACTTTCAGGCTTCATTGCTTCGCCGAGCGGCAAGAACTTTGTTGTTTTCTGCGGCGGCGACAAGCAGGCAATGGTAATCTACACCACAGAGAACAATAAGGCAACCATAATTTCCGACAGCGATATATTCAACAGCGGAATATGCAACTATTGCTTCATCAGCAACCAAACGGTTCTTGTGTCAAACTTCACCGAGGATGGCGCAGCAATAAACCGTATTGTTAAATTCAACGCAGAATGAGAGGGAAAACAATGTCAAAAAGAGAGGATTATATTTCCTGGGACGAATACTTCATGGGAGTTGCACTGCTCGCAGCCAAAAGAAGTAAAGATCCAAACACGCAGGTCGGTGCCTGCATAGTAAATGAAAACAAAAAAATCATGTCGGTCGGCTATAACGGCTTTCCGCTCGGCTGCAGCGACGACGCTTTCCCGTGGGACAGAGCCGCAGATAACGACTACGACACAAAATATCCGTATGTTTGCCACGCCGAGCTTAACGCAATACTCAACAATGCCGGTGCACCGCTGAACGGATGCAGCGTTTACGTTGCTCTTTTCCCGTGCAACGAGTGTGCCAAAGCAATTATCCAGTGCGGAATCAAAAAGGTTTACTACCTTTCCGACAAGTATAACGGAACGAGCGGCAACCTTGCTTCAAAGCGTATGTTTGACGCCGCAGGAGTGGAATACAAGCAGTTGACTCTGCCGCACAAAGAAATTACAATCAACTTTGACGAAAGTCTTGTATAATTTGCTTTTTTGTGATATATTTAATAGGTTAATATAAGACTCTTCACGAAAAACTTTGAAATATTGTACTTTGTTGACAATTTTCAAGCATTTATGCCGAGCCTCCCCCCCCCTCAAGGGGAAGCCTTGATTTGAGATTGCACATTGTACCTCATTCTTCCGTGAAGGAACTAATATAAATTCAATTTCTGAAAGGAATGAAAATATGGGTCTTCTTAAAAAAATCTTCGGCGACTATTCCGCTAAGGAAGTCAAGCGGGTAGTCCCGATAAAAAATAAGGTTCTCGCCCTTGAGGAGGAGTATGCAAAGCTCACGGATAAAGAGCTTCAGGCAAAGACTCCCGAATTCAAGGAGAGACTTGCAAACGGCGAAACGCTTGACGATATTCTTCCCGAGGCTTTTGCCGCATGCCGTGAGGCTTCGTGGCGTGTTCTCGGTATGAAGCACTTCCCGGTTCAGATTATCGGCGGCATCGTTCTTCATCAGGGACGAATCGCAGAAATGAAAACAGGTGAAGGTAAAACTCTTGTTGCTACCCTCCCCGCTTATCTCAACGCTCTTTCGGGCGACGGCGTTCACATCGTTACGGTCAATGATTACCTTGCACGACGTGACTCCGAGTGGATGGGCAAGCTCTATAAGTTCATGGGTCTCAAGGTAGGCCTTATCGTTCACGGACTTGACAACGACGAGCGTAAGGCAGCTTACGCCGCTGACATAACCTACGGAACGAACAACGAGATGGGATTTGACTATCTTCGTGATAACATGGTTCCGTACAAGGAGAACAAGGTTCAGAGAGGACATAACTTTGCAATCGTCGATGAGGTCGACTCAATCCTCATTGATGAGGCCCGTACTCCGCTTATTATTTCCGGCCGAGGCGACCAGTCAACAGAGCTTTACACCCTTGCAAACAATTTCGTTCACACCCTTACAAAGGCTGTTGTTAAGGAGATCGACTCCAAGCAGAATGCCGAGGACGTTGCCGACGGCGACTACATTGTTGACGAAAAGGCAAGAACGGCCTCTCTTACCAAGAGCGGTATTGCTAAGGCCGAGGCTTATTTCAATGTTGAAAACCTCATGGACGCAGAGAACATGACTCTCCTCCACCATATCAATCAGGCTATCAAGGCTGTAGGCGTTATGCGACGTGACATAGACTACGTTGTTAAGGACAATCAGGTTCTTATCGTTGACGAATTCACCGGCCGTATCATGCTCGGCAGACGATATAACGAAGGTCTTCACCAGGCTATCGAGGCTAAAGAAGGCGTTAAGGTTGAGCACGAGAGCAAAACTCTTGCAACCATCACCTTCCAGAACTATTTCCGTCTTTACAAGAAGCTTTCCGGTATGACAGGTACCGCAATGACAGAGAGCCAGGAATTCCAGGAGATCTACTCCCTCGACGTTGTTGAAATCCCGACTAACAAGCCGATGATCCGTATTGACAATCATGACCTTGTTTACAAGACCGAGGCTGCCAAGTACAATGCACTCATCAATCAGGTCATGGAGTGCCACGAAAAGGGTCAGCCGGTGCTCGTCGGTACTGTTTCAATCGAAAAGTCGGAGGTTCTTTCCAAGCTTCTTAAATCAAGAGGAATCAAGCATGAGGTTCTCAATGCCAAGTTCCACGAAAAGGAAGCAGAGATCGTAGCTCAGGCCGGTAAATTCGGTGCCGTTACGATCGCAACAAACATGGCCGGACGTGGTACGGATATCATGCTCGGCGGTAACTCGGAGTTCCTTGCAAAGGCAGCTATGCGCCGCAAGGGCTATTCGGAGGAAATGATTGTTGAAGCAACAGGCTTTGCAGAGACAGATGATGAAGAAATCATCAATGCAAGAAAAGAATACGCAGAGCTTGAAAACTCTTTTAAAGAATCCATTAAAGAAGAGGCCGAAAAGGTTCGTGAAGCAGGCGGACTTTACATCATAGGCACAGAGCGTCACGATTCACGCCGAATCGACAACCAGTTGAGAGGTCGTTCGGGTCGTCAGGGCGATCCCGGTGAAAGCCGCTTCTATCTCTCGCTTGAAGATGACCTTATGCGTCTCTTCGGCGGCGAAAGACTTCAGGGCGTTATGAACACACTCGGTGCAGATGAGAATATGCCGATTGACTCCAAGATGGTTTCACGTTCAATCGAATCCGCTCAGAAGAAGAAGGAATCGCAAAACTTTGCAATCCGTAAGAACGTTCTTCAGTATGACGACGTTATGAACCGTCAGAGAGAGCTTATCTATGAGCAGCGTAACCGTGTTCTTGAAGGAGAGGATCTCAAGGCTTCGATTCTCAAGATGCTTGACGAATCAGTAACCGAATCAATCGACTTCTACTGCGCATCGGCTCTCCCGAAGCATGAGTGGAACATCGCAGGCCTTAAAGAGAAGTACCTTGGCTGGATTACAGAGCCGGACGACTTTGAGGATATCGAAGCATTTGACCGTGACGAGGCAAGAGAAATGCTCATCAACAGAGGTCATGAGCGTTACGAAGCCCGTGAGAAGGAGTTCACTCCCGAAATCATGAGAAGCCTTGAGCACATGATTCTTCTCAGAAACGTTGATACGTTCTGGATGGATCACATCGACGCAATGGAAGAGCTTAAGAGAGGTATCAACCTCCGTGCTTACGGTAATCAGGATCCCGTTGTTGCATACAGAATGGAAAGCTACGACATGTTCGACGAGATGAGCAACTCCATTCGTGAGAACACCGTCCGTCAGATGCTCACCGTCCGTATCAGAAGCGAGGAGGACACAAAGCGTGAGCAGACAGCTAAGGTAACAAGCGAGAGCGGTGCTTCCGACGGAAGCGAAAAAGGCCGAACCGTCCGTAAAAAGGCTGCTCCCGGTCCGAACGATCCCTGTCCCTGCGGAAGCGGTAAAAAATATAAAAAGTGCTGCGGAAATCCTGCAAACCACGGTAAATAATCAATTAAGGGCGGCTCAATAACCGCCCTTTTCTCAACAAATAATCTTATTGAATAAAGGACTGTTGACAATGAAATATATGACGAAGTATATTTCCGCACTTCTTTCACTCATTCTTTGCTTTGTCTTTACATACCCTGCCATGATAAAGCAGGTTCAGGAGCAGAAGCAAATTGACATTCAGGAGCAGCTCGACCGAATCGAACAGCTTGAAAAGGACTACAAAAGCGGTAATTACACCAAGGTTAACGAGATTTCTTTCTGCGATTTTGACCTCAACAAGGCCTGTGCCGACGGTGTGAAGTTTAACGAGGTTTCATTCCTCGGCACTCACAACAGCTACCAGAAAGAGTGCGTTCCGGCAAGGCAAAAGCTTTTTCGGGATGCTTCGACTGTAACCTTCGGCCTTGTCAAGGCTGAAAAGGCAGCTTTCTCCGCCGACTATCTGACCGACCAACTCAACCTCGGAATCAGAAGCGTTGAGCTTGACGTTGAAACGGTTGTCAAGGACGGCAAGACGAGCTTCGTTTGTTCTCACGCCCCTGTTCTCGATATGCCGACGCATTGCTATGACTTTGCACTTGCATTGAAAGAAATTAAGCTCTGGTCAGACGCAAATCCGAATCATCTCCCCGTTACGATAATCATTGAGCCGAAAAAGGTATTCATTCCCGACAAAAACATGCATTATTTCACCTGTGCTTATGCCAATGAGCTTGGCGAACAGGCAAAAGAAATCTTCGGCGACACGCTCATAACCCCTGCCGACATGATGGGAAATCATTCATCGCTCAAGGAGATGCGTGAGGCCGACGATTGGATGACACTCAGCGAAACAAGAGGCCACGTTATGATTCTCTTGCATGACACGACCGTGACGGACAAATACATTGAACAGGACACCTCAATCAAAACTCAAGCTATGTTTCCCATGCTTCGTTACGACAGCCGTGACAAGGATTATGCCTCATTCCTGCTCATCAACAAGCCTAAGGATATCCAAACTCAGATCGATGAGGTTCTCGGAAAGAAGCTTATAATCAGAACAAGATCGGATAACTACGGCTCATACAAGGAAACGGATTCGCAGATCGCCCTAAACAGCGGCGCACAGATCGTTTCGACAGACTATCCTCCGAAGGCCAATATATCCAAGGCGGAACGGGTTGTAACGTTCAACGGCGGATATACCGTCAGTATTGTAAAATAAAATATCGCACATAAAAAAGGTTGCACGGTCAATTCCGAGCAACCTTTAAATTTTTATATCTTGCTGTACTTTTCCGAATAATATTTGTATCTTTCTTCAAACGCTTTGCTGTTGTGCTTAAAATTACCGAGCGTTTCATGAAGATTCAGGTTATGCTCTGCAGCATCAATGACACAGCCTGCTATATTTGAGCAATGGTCGGAAACACGTTCAAAATTCGTGAGGATATCCGACCAGACGAATCCCATCTCCATACTGCATTCACCGTTTCTCATGCGCAGAACATGGCTTGTCCTCATGTTCTCCTTCATCTCGTCAATGACCTGTTCAAGCGGCTCAACGTCGCCCGCCTTGGCACGGTCGTTATTGATAAACGCCTCCATTGAAAGGTCAAGGATTTCGTTAACAGCCGAAGATATAATAGAAAAGTCATGTGCCGCTTCGGGGGAAAAGACAATCTTTTTATCCCTCATTTCCTCTGCGGATTCGAGCAGATTTACCGCATGGTCGGAAATTCTTTCAAAATCACCGAGCAGCTTCAAGAGCATGTTTGCTTCCTCGCTGTCGCTGTTGGCAAGACGTTCCGAACCTATCTTAACAAGATAGGTTGCCAGCATATCCTCATAACGGTCACAGCGCTGCTCATCTTCTTTGATGCTTTCGGCAAGCTCGGGAGTATACGCAGTGATTGATTTGATGCTGTTTTTCAAAGCCTGCGCCGCTCTGCGAGCCATTTCGATTTCTTTAAGGCTGCATTGCTGAAGTGCAAGCGTCGGCGTAAACAAAAGTCGTTCATCAAGCTCTGTGTCCTCCTCCGCATCCTTTGAATCGGGAATGAGCTTGCACACAAGCTTTTCAAGCACGCCCGAGAGCGGCAGGAACAGTGCCGTATTCAATATCTTAAAACCGGTATTTATGATTGCGATTCCGACAAACGTTGCCGACGAATCTAAAACTGCCGGCTTCAAAAATGCTTTAATCAGCCAGAATACCGTTACCCAAACAATTGAGCCGATAGCGTTTATCAGCAAATGAACCGTTGCGGCTCGCTTCGCTTCTCTCTTTGTGCCGACACCCGATATCATTGCCGTGACGCATGTGCCGATACCGTCGCCCATTACTATCGGAATAGCCGCGCCGATCGAAACCTGTCCCGTGACCGTCAAGGCCTGCAAAATGCCGACTGAGGCCGAGCTTGACTGAATAAGAGCTGTCAAGAGTGTGCCTGCCAAAAGTCCTAAAAGTGGATTTTTGAACATCACGAAAAGCTGCTGAAACTCCGGCACCTCCGAAAGTCCCGATACAGCCGATGACATTGTTTCCATACCGAACATCAATACCGAAAATCCGAGAAGAATCGCTCCGCTGTCCTTTTTCTTTGAATCCTTCATGAAAAGATACATCACGATTCCGGCAAGGGCAAGCACAGGCGTAAACGAGCTTGGTTTAAGCAGTCTTATCCAAATATTATCGCTGCTGATTCCGCCGAGAGAGAGCACCCAGCCTGTCACAGTCGTGCCCACGTTTGCACCCATGATAACATTGATAGCCTGTCTGAGCGTCATGAGTCCGGAATTGACAAAGCCGACCACCATGACCGTGGTCGCAGACGAGCTCTGAATAACAGCAGTAACGCCCAGACCGGTCAAGAAGCCGGCTATTTTATTTGATGTAAGCTTTTCGAGTGTATTTCTCAGACTGTTGCCTGCACGACGCTCCAGTGCCTGCCCCATAACATTCATTCCGAACAGAAACAGACACAAGCCGCCGATCATAGTTAGTGCATTAAAAATATCCATAGTGCTCACCGAAATAACAAAGTATTGCGTAATTGCTTTCACTCTATTATTTCCTTTTATTTAATTTCAACACCTATTTCGTCGGAAATTAATCCGCTCTTTCTGTCCTCAATATAGCTTGAGGTTGTCGGAATAACAAAGCTGAATGCAGAAGGAATAATTTCGAACGTGCTGTCCGTAACGAGGTCACATTCGCCGTCAACATTAACCGAGGCCGGTGTATCGCTGTGAACAGTCATCTTCTTTCCTCTGACATATGTAGTCTCGGGCCATTTAAAATGTCTGCCCTTTTTGTAATTACCTATCTGAGTTACAAGTCTCGGAATTTTCATCGCTCTGACGATTGAAAAATCGAGCAGTCCGTCATCAGGAACGGCATAGGGAGCCGCCTGATATCCGCCGCCGTAGAAACGGCTGTTTCCGCAGAAAGCAAAGACAAAATTATCCGTTATCGGCTCTCCGTCGTCAATTGTAATTGTAAAGCGGTTAGATGTTTTTGATTTAAGACAATAGAAAAGTGAAGCCGTGTAAGCCGATTCACCCGTGAGCCACGGAAGTTTTTTGAAATCCGCCTGTTTGGAACAAACCTCGGCGTCAAATCCCATTGAGCACTGGTTGACAGCGATTCTGTCGCCGCACTTAATGGCGTCGATTTTTATTGCCGTTCCGTCAATCTGAGCGCCTATATCCATAAACTGCTCTTTTGTTCCGAAGATACGGATAAAATCATTGCCCGAGCCGAGCGGAACTGCGGCAAACTCAACGTTATTGTAGCCATAAATCGCATTGACGATATCATATATCGTTCCGTCACCGCCACAAGCATATATTCTTGTTTTCTCGCCGCTCTCACCTATATTTTTGCAATAGTCGTGCGTATCCTGCGAGGACTTGCTGACATAGACCTTATAATCCATATTTCTTTCGGCAGTTGCTTCTTTAATCTTCGGCATAACCGTTTCAAAGGCCTTTCCTTTACCTGCATTCGGATTGATTAAAAAAAGGTGCTTCATTACTAAATACCTCCAAAATCACTTAAAATACATAAACAACTGACATTTTATCATACCGTTATAGAGCTTGCGACGCTTATCCGCCTTCCTGCCGAATTCCTTTTCAAACTCCTCGGACGGGCTTATAACATAATACGACCAGCCGTGTTTTCTTATGAATTTTTCGCCCATTATTTTATAAAGCTTTTGTGCTTCTTCGATGTCGAGAAGTCTCTCGCCGTATGGCGGATTACAAATAACCGTACCCTTTTCGCTTTTCGGCTCAAAGTTTCTGATATCGGCTTTTTCAAACTTAATCTTTCTCTCAACACCTGCACGTTTGGCATTGATTTTTGCAATTTCAATCGCATCCTCATCGATATCCGAACCGTAAGCGATGAAATCCGTGTCATAATTCACAAGGTCCCTTGCACGGTTGCGTTCATCTGCCCAAATCTTTTCGTCAATGACGTCCCAACGCTCGGCGGAGAAATATCTGTTCACTCCGGGGGCGATGTTGTGAACCATCATTGCACCCTCGATAAGGATTGTACCGCTTCCGCACATTGGGTCATAGAGTGTGTGATAAGGGCGAAGTCTTGCGAGGTTGCAGAGTGCGGCGGCAAGCGTCTCCTTGATAGGAGCGGCATTCGCCTGCGGACGGTAGCCTCTCTTGTGCAGTCCCGCACCGGTTGTATCGAGGAGTAGGCTGACCTTATCCTTCATAATCGAGAACTGAATCTGATGCACAGGGCCTGTTTCATCAAACCAACTGATGCCGTATTTTGACTTCATACGTTCAACAACAGCCTTTTTGATTATCGACTGGCAGTCGCTGACGCTGAAAAGCGTTGAATTAAGCGAATATCCCTTGACCGGGAAAGCGTCATATGCACCGATCCAATCCTCCCACGGGAGGGCCTTTGTGCCCTGGAAAAGCTCTTCAAAGCTTCGGGCATAGAATTCGCCGACAAGAATCTGAATTCTCTCGGAAAATCGGGAGCAGATATTTGCCCTTGCGAGCATTGCTTCGTCACCCGAAAAGAGAACTCTTCCGTTTTCGGACACAACGTCCTCAGCACCGAGTGTTTTCATTTCATTGGCAATTATTGATTCCAGACCCAGAAGGCACGGTATTACAAATCTTATTTTCATTATATAACCTCAAATTTAAAACAATTTAATATTTATATGAATAATCTTTTAACACAAAATTCTACCTGTTTTCTCGCAAATGCTCTTATATTCCTGTACTACGGAAAAATGCAAACCATTTGGTAAGAGATTTTTTCGTTATACGAATTTAATTCTCCGAAGGCAATCTTTTTATATGCCGAGAGGGCTTTGGGCTGTATAACGGAAAAGGAGGCAAACCATTTTACGAGAGATTTTTTCGTTAGACAGTTTAAAGTTCTCGAAGGCTATATTCTTATATGCCGAGAGGGCTTTGGGCTGTATAACGGAAAAAGATCCGTCAAATCAGAGTAAGATGTTGGCGTGCCGTGTAACATGACATCCAAAATTAACTGCTACAGGCAATCCGGCAATGTGAGTCGGTGCGGTTTCAATGGCGACGGAAAGTGCCGTTGTGTCGCCGCCGAAGCCCATTGGGCCAACATTCGTTTCCTTGTTTATGCGTTCAAGAATTTCCGCTTCCATTTGAGCATAGAATTCATCGGGATTTTTCTCCGAAACACTTCGGCAAAGAGCCTTTTTGGCAAGGTATGCACACTGCTCAAAATCGCCTCCGATTCCGATTCCGAGAACGATCGGAGGGCACGGATTGCCGCCTGCGGTTCTGACGCACGAAAGAACATATTCAATAATGTCCTCCCTGCCCCTCGCCGGGGTCATCATTTTAAGACAGCTCATGTTCTCACTGCCGAAGCCCTTGGGAGCAACGGTGATTTTAACCTTGTCACCGTCAACAATGTGTGTATGGAGAACGGCAGGAGTGTTATCCCTTGTGTTGACACGTCTGAGCGGATCGCCGACAACGGAACAGCGGAGATAGCCGTTGACATAGCCGTCATGAACGCCCTTGTTTACGGCTTCGCTAAGGCTGCCGCCGACAAGATGCACATCCTGGCCTATTTCAAGGAAAACGACAGCCATTCCCGTGTCCTGACAGATTGGAATGTCAAGTTCCTTTGCTGCGTCAAGATTGGCCTCGATATCGCCGAGAACGCTCTTTGCAAGGTTGTTTCTCTCGCAATTTCGGCATTTACCGATTGTTTCGGCAAGATCATCCGGCAAAAGCTTATTCGCTTTGACGCAAAGCTCTGCAACTGCCTCGCTTATTTTATTTACATCAATTTCTCTCAAATATATCACCTGAATGTTTCGATATTCCGATTATAGATCAACCGCTGAGAGTTGTGCTACAATCATTTTCAACATTAACTTATTCTTTCCGGCAAGCTAATTAGCGGTTGCCAATATAAAAAACAGGAGCAGAAACCTGCTCCTGAAATAACCATTACAGCTTGTTTGTACCTCGACGGTTATATCCGCCGCCATGCTTGGAGTCACGCTTCAAATCCGACATTTTCTCGTCACTTACCTGCTTGAATTTAGCCATCATGCTTTCAAATGACTGAGGCTGATTGTCCGTGCTCTTGTTGCCTTGCCAAACGTTTGCCGCAGGTCTCCTCGGCTGAGTGGACTTCGGCCTTTGGGTTTTCGGCTGTTCAACTGCTTTTCGGATAGAAAGGCTTATCTTGCCGTCATCTGCGATGGAAAGGATTTTTACCTTTACCTGCTGACCGACCTTAAGATGATCCTTAATGTCTTTTACGAATTCCGTAGCGACCTCAGAAATATGTACCATTCCCTTTTTGCCGCCGTCCAGATCAACAAAGGCACCGAAAGACGTAAAACCGGTTACTTTTCCCTCAACTATTGAACCAACTTCCAACTGCATAAAATGCGTACTCCTCTTTTTTCCGAACCGTTAATCATTCACGGAGACGTCATAATAGACATGCTCGCCGGGCTTCACATATCCAAGCTCGTCTCTTGCGACCTTCTCAACGTATTCATCTATTTCACCGCCGTCAATGTGCTCCTTGATTCGGTTGTTTTCGGCAACCTGCTCATTGTAAGACGCCTTGACATCGGCAATTTCAGCTTTGGTTTCTTTTATATTTCTATGTATGGTTATCAATGAAATGGCGAAATATGCGCATAAAGCAACTATGCAAAACGAAACAATAAAGCTACGCTTGCGCTTTTTCTTTTCTGCCATTTCAGTCACCTCGATTCTCTGTTTCATCACTTAACGGACGCACCGTTACGGATTGATTATACACTATTTCATATTGATTATGCAAGTCATTTTCCGAATTTTTTTTGCCTTTTGCGATATTTTTTTCTATCTTTTTAATTTTTTCGGTAAAAACGGATACTCTGCGTCCGATATCGTGAAGCTTCGCAAGTTTTTTTCTGAGTTTTCTCAGGCTTTTTCTTATAAGAAACGACATGAACGGGTCAATCATCTTAAAAGAGGCAAAGCCTCCGAGTGCCTCGCCTGCCACCGCATAAAAAGTAACATTGCCGTTGCATCGAACAAGGAAGAAGAAGAATGTCACGGTAAAAACGAAAAGTAAAAATATTATATCCCTCAAAAGAGTGAATTTTTTATCGCTTCCTGACAGCAAATAAAAAATTAATCGCAAAATTTCATAAATAAAGCCGAGTGCAAAGCCGATTCCGACGGAATAAACGATTGTTAAAAGCTGCTCGGAGGATTTTGGGAGATATTCTATCATTTGAACACCCTGCTGAAAAAGCTGCCGCTGACCTTGGGGGCATTATAGCTGACCGAGTCAATGTTTCCGTCAACCGTCATATCGCCCGTTTCAACGGAAAGCCGACTGATTTTCAGCTCATGACCCTTAATCACAATTTCTCCGCACTCGCTTTGTGCAACTATACAGTCATCCTCATAGCTGTCAACATTTTGTATTCCCGTTGCACTCAGACGCTTCCTGTTTTCTATAACGATATCATGCATCAATGCTTCAGACATAAAAAACACCTCATATAAACATATGAGGTCGGCGCATAAAAAATACTTTAGTATTCAGTTTAAAACTTTGTACATCAATGCCGCATCGTCCTTTGTGGCATGTTCCGTAACCTTTGTCACCTGTATTTTGGTAACGTTTGAACCCATTGTTATCTCGATAATGTCATTTTCCTTAACATCATAGGATGCTCTTGCGATTTTTCCGTTGACAAGGACATGCTTGGCATCGCAGACCTCGTTTGCAATGGTTCTGCGCTTGATAACACGGGAAACCTTGAGATATTTATCCAGTCTCATATCAGATGCCTTCCTTTTAATTTTAATTGGATAAGGCAGGACAAAAGCATCTGTCCTGCCCGATACAATCGAAGTAAAAGAGAATTATTTAACAGCGTCCTTGAGAGCCTTGCCTGCCTTGAAAGCGGGAACCTTGCTTGCCGGAACAGTCATTGTCTCGCCTGTTCTCGGGTTGCGAGCCTGCTTCTCCGAGCGCTCTCTGATCTCAAATGTGCCGAAGCCGACAAGCTGGATCTTCTCACCGTTCTTGAGTGCGTCTGTTGTTGCAGCGATAACAGCGTTAACTGCCTTCTCGGCAGCCTTCTTGTCCATCTCGCCCTTAGCGGCTACTGCATTGATAAATTCTGTCTTATTCATTGTAATTCCTCCAGTTTTTTATTATGAAATCTTTGAGACTGCCGATGCACCACGACCTCCCAAAGCTATCATTTGCTAATTATTTCTGTTTGGCTTCATCCCAAAGCCTGTCGAGAGTCTCAATATCGGACTCATTCATGTCAATGTCTCGCTCCTTAGCGAGCTTTTCAACCGTTTTGAACCGGCTGACAAATTTGTCGGTCGCATCCGTAAGGGATTCCTCGGCATCCGTATCAACAAAGCGAGAAACATTGACCGCCGAGAACAGAACATCGCCCAGTTCTTCGTTAATGTTTGCTTTATCGTTATTTGCGATTGCCGCTTTAAGCTCCGAGATTTCCTCCGTGAGCTTATCGAGAGCACCGTTAACGTTATCCCAATCGAATCCCGCCTTCGCCGCCTTATGCTGAACTTTGGTCGCTCTCATAAGAGCCGGCAGCTCTCTCGGAATCGAATCAATCGCCTCAGAGGTTGATTTTTGACCCTTGGACTTGCGCTTGATGGCATCCCAGTTTGTCAGCACATCGTCAACGCCGTTGACATTCACCTCGCCGAAAACGTGTGGATGACGCTCTATGAGCTTCTTGCAGTTCTCGTCGGCAACGTCGTCGATATCAAAAACACCCTTTTCCGCTTCGATCTGAGAATGGAAAACAACCTGCATCAAAACGTCGCCAAGCTCTTCACGAAGCATATCGGAATCTTTCTTATTGATAGCCTCGATTGTCTCGTAGGTCTCCTCAATAAGATTCTTCTTGATACTTTCGTGCGTCTGCTTAATATCCCAAGGACATCCGCCCTCCGAGCGAAGGACACGCATAATCTCAACGAGATCGTAAACATTATATTTTTCTTTGAACTCAAATTTGTTTTTCATATCCATATTATTTTAACCTAAAAATCCACGTTTTTCAAGGGTTTCGGCAATTTTTTCTCCTTTTGGTATCATAAGAAGGTCATCTTTTGAAATTCCCTTGAAAAGAAGTATTGTAATGACGTATGCAATGACCGCCGCAATGACTGCAATTATCAAGGCTACGGTGTTTCCGTTTATCATGCTGTCGGGATCACCGAGACTGCCGAGGAACTTTCCGAATACAAGATTCGTCAGGAAAGCGACAAAAGCACTGATGGCCGAACAGATACACGGCTTGATGAATACGGAAGCGAAATTAATCTTAACCTCCGTAATTTTTATTATGCTGTACATATTTATAATAACTACAACAAGGTAGCATGCGATTGATGCGATAGGCGCACCGTTGATGTTGATGTGCGGATTGCCTATAAGAATGAAATTGAGAACAATCTTGATTACCGCTCCGACAACAAGCGATTTAAGCGGAATATCGGTTCTTCCGAGACCCTGAAGCATGCTTGTAATTGGTGAGGAAACGGCAAAAATGAATATTGTGCAGCCGTAAACGGCCAATATCGTTGAACCTATGCTCGCCGTTGCGGCAGGATAGAACATATCAAGAAGCGAATACGAAACCGCAGCGAGACCGAAGCCCGTCGGCAGGGAGATAAGCATCGTTACTCTGATAACCGATTCAACGGCCACCTTAATGCTATGACGCTGATGGTTGGCCCAAGCCGCAGAAAGCACAGGAATCGCACTGATTCCGAGCGTCATTGTTATTGTCGGAATAAGATTCTTGAAATCAAGAACCTCATTATAAATGCCGTAAATATACTTAACTATCTGCGAATCGGCGACCTTCATTTCCTCGAATTCCGCACCGTAAAGGGAATAGATAACATCCGGAGCCTTTTCGACAGCATATTTGAGCCGAGCCTGAATTGTTGCGGCATCAATAAGATTTGTAATATTCGTAACAAGTGAGCTTGCCGCTATAGGCAAGGCTGTCATGACAATTATCTTTGCAAGGGTTTGGCTGTTAGCCGGCTTAGGCGAAGAAAGAAGCTGCGCCTTGGTTATGCCGTCGCCCTTTATCTTATGCCTTATAATAAGATAAATCAGACCCAAAACCGTGCCGGAGGTGACGCCGAGAACCGCAGTTGTTGCCGCATAGGGATAAATCGCAGCAAGGGCATCCTCTTTTGTTTCACGAATTGCTCCGAAAACCGGCTGACCGGCTTCAAACCTGGCAAGCTGACTTTTGAGAAGTGCATAGCTTGCACCGAGACCGACTATTAGCTTTCCGACAACCTCTATGACCTCGGAAATCGCTGTCGGGAGCATATTCTGCATACCCTCGTAATAGCCTCTGTAGGTTGACATACAGCAGCAGAAGAAAATCGACGGTGCAATCGCAAGCACGCAATAAACATTCTCGACATACTTGACAATGAACTTTGTATAAGGATAGGCAACGAGCATTAACAGAACCGTTCCGAGAATTCCCATCATCAGGAAGAGACGAGCCGAAACACGCCGTATCATTCTGACATCACGAAAATGCCCGAGCGAACGCTCCTTTGCCACAAGCCGTGAAACGGCAACCGGCAAGCCTGCCATTGAAATTGAATAAAGCGGAGTGTATATTTCGTAGGCGGTACTGAAATATCCGCGTCCAACCTCACCGATGAGCATGGAAAGCGGAATTTTAAACAGTGCTCCGATAACTTTGACGAGAATAGTGGCAACAACAAGTATAAATGCACCGCTGAGAAGCGACTGACTCTTTACGCCTGACTTTTCTTCAGCCATCGTATTTCCTCCCGTTCAAAATATATATAAGAAAGAAATTGTACTTTTTTGATGCCGCCGAAAAAAACGGCGGAATTTATTTTACCATAATATTACTTGTTTATCAATATATTTATTAAATATTTGTGAGAAGTAGGATACAAAACGCTTTGCAATTCACTACCATACCGACATTTCACTGTCCCGGAGGAGAAGCCCACGCTTAATTATAGTTTCTGCTGACTTTTCTCCCATAGAATCATGTGCAAAAATCAAATGAACTCCCTAAGAAGTGAATCATTCGGCATTTTAGATATATCTATCGGTCTGAGCTTTGAAAAATCCTCTTTCAGCTGTTCGGCGAGCGGATAAAACCGACTGTCCTTTTCAACCGTATCAAGCAGTTCCACTGCCTCATTTCTGAAAATGCACGATTCATACGGGTGGAACGAATCTATTCTGTAGCGTGCGTTTTTTTCGTAAGGGAAGATGTATTTACCCTCGCCCTTGAGCACCTCGGGCCACTGGGAAAAGGTCTTTTCGACCGGCGTGTTTCTGTAATGATAGTCCCTTATCATTCGGCGGACGAGGCGAAGATTTCTCTTGCTGAAAATCACCCTGCCCTCATCGTCCGTAACCCTCGAAGAAACGCTGATATAAACCTTGTAAATATGGCTTTCGTCAAGTCCTTGGGTAATAACCGGATTAAGTGCATGCAGTCCCTCAACGATAATCACATCGTCCTTTTTCAGCTCGACGGTTCTCATTTCCTTTTTTCTTGTGCCGCTCATAAAATCAAATTCGGGCACAAGGGCTTCCCTTTTTTCTATCAAATCGGAGAAGTTTTTGTGAATCAGATCGATATCAAGAGCGTTGACGTTTTCAAAATCCTTGACGCCTTTTGCGGTCAAGGGAATATCGGCGGCATTGTGATAATAATCGTCAAGTGAAAGCGTATAGGCATTCCTGCCGCTTTGCCTTATTTTTTCGACAATTTTTCCTGCCGTCGTGGTTTTTCCCGATGAGCTGGGACCTGCAAGCAGAACGATATCACAGTCGCAATCGGAAATGAAATTGCCGACCAGCGAGGAAACAGAGCTGTCAAAGCCCTCCTCGGCAGACTCGATAAACGACTCAACATCCGAAGCAACGTTTTTATTTATATCATTTAATGTTCTGTGTGCCATTTTTGCTACCTTCTTATCTCAGCTTATCGTAAAACTCCTTTATTCGATCCTTACGCTCGGCAATTACGTCGTAGCGTGAATTATATTCATATGGGTATTTATAATTAAAAATTCTTTCAATATTTCTGCTGTACGGGTCTTTGAGCTTTGTGACCGCACCTGCACCGACGGCGAGCACCGTGTGGCACTCCTCCATCATGAAAATATTGTAAAGACATTCGAATCCGTCCTTGCACCAGCCGACGTTTTCGAGATTGCCGAGTGAACGTGACTGTCTGTACATATAATACGGTTTATAGCCCCCGGAATAGAACCGATTTTGAGCATATTCCAGCATTTTATTTGCAATTTCTCCGCTTTGAACGTCAACGCCGTGAGTAACGATGGTTGACGAACGCTTCAATGCGAGCGTATGGAGGGTAATATTCTCGGGATTCATGCTTATTGCACGGTCAACGGAATTGCAAAAACTCTCATATGTATCGTCGGTCAGACCTGCGATCAAATCCATGTTGATGTTGTCAAATCCGATTTCTCTCGCCTCATTGAAAACACGAACAACATCGTCAACCGTGTGCCTCCTGCCGATAGCCTTGAGAACGTCATCATTAAACGTCTGCGGATTTATGCTTATTCTTCCGACTCCCGCCGCTTTGATAACCTTAAGCTTTTCGGGGGTTACGGTATCGGCTCTGCCGGCTTCTATTGTGTATTCTCTTATATGCGAAAGGTCAAAATCATTATTTATCTCGTCACAGATTTTTTTAAGCATATCCGCCGAAAGAGTGGTCGGCGTACCGCCGCCCCAATAGATTGATTCGAGTCTCAGTCCGAGGCTGTTTGCGACCTCGGCCGTCTCTTTTATCTCCCTGCAAAGATTTTCGACATAATCGGGCAAAAGCTTCTTTGCCTGTGCTATCGAATGAGAAACGAACGAACAATAATTGCACCTTGTCGGGCAGAACGGAATCGAAACATACAGGCTGAAACTTTTTTCATCGGAAAGCGACATTATTTTTTCTTCAGCCTTGGCTACGGAATAAGCAAGCTCGGTCTTTTTTTCGCAAACCAACAGCTTATCCTTGAAATACGCCTTTGCACCGTCGTCGCCGTAATCCTTAATCAGCGAATTCATCAGCTTCGACGGTCTTACACCTGTCAGTATGCCCCATTTAGGCACATAGCCCGTAATCTTGGAGAGAAGCGAGAACAGCAGAATCGCCATTTCTCTCTCGCAGTCGTCATAGTCGGCAACCGCTTTTTCTTTCTCCCCTATTGTTCCGTTTATATTGACCGAAACACCGACAACATATTTGCCGCTCATTGAGGTAACAACCGTTATATCGTCAGCTTCGCCGGAATCATCATTTATGACACGGATCGTCTCATAGGGGAAGAAAACCCGACAAAGGTTTTCCATTTCATAATGAAATTTGTGATTAACGACCCTGAGTATCATTTGAATCTCCTCATATATCTGTTTCTTCTGCGTTCATATTCCATGGTCGTGGCTCTGTTGTGACCGGGATAAATCGTATATTCGCCCGGCATTTCATAAAGCCGCTTGATTGAAACATACATGTCATCGTCACTGCCGCCGAAGAGATCCGTTCTGCCCGTTGTCAGACAGAACAGAGTGTCGCCCGTGAAAAGTGTGCGCTCACTCTCGATATAGTAACAGACACTGCCCATTGTGTGGCCGGGAGTGTGCATAACGTTAAAATCAAGGCTTCCGAGGGAAATAACATCGCCCTCACCGACCGTGATATCCGGTTCGATATTCTTCTGAGTGTGCGGTGCAATGCTGAATGCAATACTCATCATCTCGTTGGTAAGGCAATCCGCATCTTTTTTATGAATTACAATTTTTGCCTCGGGGAATGCCTGCTTGAGGTCATAAACACCGAGGATATGATCTGCATGACCGTGGGTCAGCAGGATATATTTAACGTTTTTTCCGTTGAGTCTGTCAAGAAGCTCGGGCGTGCATTCGCCGCAGTCTACTATCGCCGTTTCACCGCTTACGTCGTCCGTCACAATATATGTGTTTGCACTGACAGGTCCCAGCACCATTGTTTCAACAGTCATTTTAATCCCTCTTGTTCCAGATAGTCGTGTCCATGATTATCGTAACGGGGCCGTCATTGTGAATTTCAACCTGCATATCCGCTCCGAATGAACCGTGCTCAACCTTTTTGATACCGTTCGCCTTAAGCTGCTCCATGAAATACTCATAAAGCTCGTTGGCATAGTCGGGCTTCGCCGCCGTTGTGAAGGACGGTCTGTTGCCCTTTTTGATATCTGCACAGAGCGTGAACTGAGAAATTGCAAGAACCTCACCGTCAACATCAAGAATCGACATGTTCATTTTCTCGTCCTCGTCCTCAAAAATACGCAATTTAGCTATCTTTGCGGCAAGGATTTCCGCATCTTTCTTTGTGTCGTCGGGAAATACGCCCAGAAGAACGTTATATCCCTTGCCGATTTTTCCTATTGTTTCGCCGTCAACGACAACCGCCGACGATTTTACTCTTTGAACTACTGCTTTCATACTAAAACCTCTTAATTCAATACCTTAGCTGTTTGAACGCTCAACGTCAAGAACACCGTTTATCTTCCTGAGCTTAGCCATAACGCCGTTGAGGTGCTCAATTCCGTTAACACCGATCGTCAATTCGAGCGACGCTCTGCCGTCCTTTTTGCTCTTGGTATTAATTCCGTATATCATAACACGCATATCTGCGATCATTTTTGAAACGTCGGCCATCAGTCCGACTCTGTCAAGACAAGTCATCGAAACCGTAGCTGTGAAATCCTCCTTAACGGAGCTGTCCCATCCTGCGGGAATCCATCTGTCCGGCTCGTCGGCAAGCTCGATAACCTTGGGCACATTTGTACAATCCCTCTTATGAATCGAAACGCCGTGACCTCTTGTGATAAATCCGATAATTTTATCGCCCGGAACAGGACTACAGCACTTTGAAAGCTTGATAAGGCAGTTGTCTATGCCCTCAATAACTACGCCGTCCTGGCTCTTTGTGCGCTTCTTCTGCGAGGGCTTCGTTATCTTGATAACGTCCTCTTCAACAGGCTCGGGCTGCTTGAACTCCTTAACGTATTCGTCCTTTATATGCGGCATCATCTTGTTTAATGATATTCCGCCGTAGCCTATCGCCGCATAGAAATCATCGGTACTGTTGAAGCGCTGACGCTGTGCGACATCAAGAATGAACTTATCAAACTGCTGATCACTGAGCCTTATAAAGTTACGCTTGAACTCACGTTCAACCTCCATCTTGCCCTCAAGGATATTCTCCTCCCTGCGTTCCTTCTTGAACCATGAGCGAATCTTATTCCTTGCGCCGCTGGTCTTGACAAATTTAAGCCAGTCACGGCTCGGGCCTTTGTTCTGCTGAGACGAAGTAATGATCTCGACTATTTCACCCGTTTTGACGACATAATCTATCGGAACGATTCTTCCGTCAACCTTTGCGCCGACCATTCTGTTGCCGACGGCCGAGTGAATGGCATAGGCGAAGTCAACGACGGTTGCACCTGCCGGAAGATTGATAACCGTTCCCTTGGGTGTGAACACAAAAACCTCCTCCTGAACAAGGTCGGTCTTTATTGTATTCACGATATCCTGCGGATTTTCGGAAACATTCTGACTCTCCAAAAGCTGGCGAATCCACGAGAATTTTTCTTCAAATTTCTGTCTGCCGCTCATTCCGAGTTTATACTTCCAGTGGGCGGCAACACCGTACTCAGCCGTGCGGTGCATCTCCCATGTTCTTATCTGAACCTCAAACGGTATGCCCTCGTCGCCGATTACCGTTGTGTGCAAAGACTGATACATATTCGCTTTCGGCGTTGAGATATAATCCTTGAATCGACCGGGAATGGACTTGAACATATCGTGAATTATTCCGAGACAGTTATAACAGTCGATAACATCATCAACAATTATTCTGACGGCATAAATATCATAGATTTCGTCAAAGCTCTTGCCCTGCATATACATCTTACGGTAAATGCCATGAACACTCTTGATTCTGCCGGAAATGCTCGCATTCGGCACAACAAGCTTTATTCTTTCGCTGATTTTTTTCTGAATACTGTCAAGATACTCTTTTCTCTTTGATTGCTGCTGTTCCAGCCTGTCTCTGATCTCCTTATAGGCAATGGGATCAAGATAGCTGATTGCAAGATCCTCAAGCTCCTCCTTAACGCCTCTGATACCGAGACGGTGAGCGATAGGAGCGTAAATTTCAAGTGTTTCCTGAGCTTTTTCACGTCTTTTATCGGGTCTCATAAAAGACAAGGTTCTCATATTGTGTATACGGTCAGCGAGCTTGATGATGATAACACGAATATCCTGCGACATCGCCATCAGCATCTTGCGCACATTCTCCGCCTGCTGCTCCTCCTTTGTAAAGATGGGCACCTTGCCGAGCTTTGTAACGCCCTCAACAAGGTTTGCAACGTCCTCGCCGAATTCCTCCTGGATATTCTCCTTGGTCATATCGGTGTCTTCAACAACGTCGTGCAGCAAAGCCGCAGCCATCGATTCCCCGTCCATACCTAAATTGTAAAGGATAATTGCGACGGAGACCGGGTGGATTATATAAGGCTCGCCTGAGAATCTGAACTGACCCTCATGCGCCTTTTTTGCAATAAAATACGCTTTTTCAACGAGAGAAACATCGTTCTCGGTCATGTTTTCCCTGACGAGCTTAATCAGCTTGCCATAAAGCTCATCGGGATTTTCGGGAACGAATTCTTTCTTTTCGTCCTGCTCCGAAACAGTCTCGCCCATTGACGCTGTCAATTTGTTTTTTTCATTAGCTTCTGACATTTTCATACCACTCGGCTTACCATGCCGATTCCTTTAAAAGTTCTGTTAAGGCAATTCGCACTCTCCGGTCGTGAGGTGTTGCCTTAATCTTTTGAGCACCGGCGCATCCTGCAAGTTGACCTTCTCGCTTGTTTTCGGTGCGCTCAGTCCACCGTTTTCGTCTTTTATAAGTATGCCCATTTCGAGCATTGCCTCAACAGACACCGCTACCTGTCCGTAATCCTCCGCCCAGAAATCGAGCCTGTGGCAGAGCGTTTCTATATCGTAATTCCACCTTACGACGGAGCGTATGTATCTGTAAACCTTGGCCGTCGTTTCACGTGAAGGAATCAAAAGTGATGAATCAAAGCCTTCGGTTTTTCCTCTCATGAGCATTGAAAAATCTCTCATGGAAGCGAACAGATCATCCTCCACCATATCGTGAAGCTTTATATTTTTAAGCAGTACACTCACTCTCAGCTGGCCGAGGTACTCGTTCGGTTCAAGTCCTACCGCAGCATCGACCACATCGCCCTTGACAAACGGAAAATCCGCCTGAATCATTTTGAATTTGAGCGTTTGCAAAGAAACGCCGTTGCGCTCAAGAATAACTCTCAGATGCTTTCCGTTGCCTATCGGCTGAATATCGGTTATCGTCATATTGTAAAGGCCGAAAATCGGCTGAGGATTGCCTGCACCGAACGGCTCAAGCTGCTCAATCGCATTAAGCATTTCCACGTTCACATATGCCGGATTCAGCTTAAAATCAATATTCTGAATCGGATAAGGCATTTCGATACCGTCGGCATACCGGTTTATCGCCTTTCTGAAATCACCGATGTTTTCTGTTTTCAGCCCTATTCCCGCCGCCAAGGTGTGACCGCCGAAGTGGGTCAGACAATCACCGCAATGCGAAAGCGCATCGTAAAGATTGAAGCCGTCAATGCTTCTGCCCGAGCCTTTTGCTTCTTCGCCGTCCACGGTTATTACAAGCGTCGGCTTTCCGTATTTTTCGACAAGTCTCGACGCAACGATTCCGACAACGCCGTCGTGCCAGCCCTCTCCGGCAACGACAAGCACGTTTTGATAAATCCAATTCGGATTCCTTTTTATCTGCTCAACAGCCTGATTGAGTATCTCCTGCTCAGTCTGCTGCCGTGTTACATTCTCGTCATTTATCTCCTGTGCAAGAAGTGTCGCTTCCTCGTAATCATCACTCAGAAGCAGTCTGATTGCTCTGTCCGCCGAACCCATACGGCCTGCCGCATTGATTCTCGGACAAATACCGAAAGCGACAGTCGTCGAGGTCATCCTTCTTTCCGAAAGGCCGGCAACCTCAATAAGAGCCTGAATTCCGCTTCTGTCCGAATCGGCAATCAACCGAACTCCCCTGCGCACAAGCTCACGATTTTCCTTTATAAGCGGCATAACGTCGGCAACCGTGCCGATAGTCACAAGATCGACAAAGCTGTCGGTTACACCGTTCTCCTCGCCTTCAAGAGCACATATTAATTTATATGCAACTCCGACGCCTGCATAGTCTTTAAACTCAAGATTGCAGTCCTCCCTGTGCGGGTCGACGACCGCAACGGCTTGCAGCAAGGTATCCGACGGAAGATGGTGATCCGTCACAATAAGCTCCATTTCAAGCTCATTGATATATTTTGCCTCTTCGACGGCGCTTATTCCGTTATCGACGGTTATAATGAGCTTAACGCCCATCATACTGAGCTTGTCAATCGCTCCATAGCTCAATCCGTAGCCCTCGGTATGGCGGTTCGGAATATAGTAAACCACGTCTGCACCCTGCATTTCAAGGTAGGAATACAGCAATGCGGTCGACGTTACACCGTCGGCATCGTAATCGCCGTAAACCGCAATTCTTTCAAAACTGTCAAGAGCCTTTTGAATTCTCTTGACCGCCGTATACATATCGGGAAAATCCATCGGGTCAACGCACTTGCGCTCCCCTATTCCGAAAAAGCCCTTTGCTTCCTCGGCTGTGTTTATTCCTCTTGTCGATGCGATAAGCGCAGCATAAGGGCTTATGTTAAGCTCTTCGGAAAGCTTCGTTGCGTTCTCTTTATCGCCGCTTTTGACTATCCACTTTTTTCTGCTCATACCGCATCTCCTTTCTTTTCAGGCAACTTATGCAACATTGCCCTATTCTATCTGTCGTATATTCCTTCGAGCTGACGAACTGTATGCGAAATATCAAACTGCCGAAGCTTATTTTCATCAACAGATTTTTTCGGCTCGTCGAGCTTTGCATTTATGAACTCCGCCCATTTTTTTGCACCGTTTTCAAGTGAAAAATATTCAATCAATCCGACGTCCGCTTCCCTTGTAACAACATCGGAAACTATACAGCGAAGTCCCGCTGCCTGCGCTTCGATAAGAGAGAACGGAAGTCCCTCAAAAAGCGACGGCATGAGGAAGCAATCGCAGCAGGCAAGAATTTCTTTAACATCGGTTCTGACACCCGTGAAAATAATCCTGTCCGAAATCCCGAGCTGCTCAGCCTTGTCCTTTGCTGCATTTTCAAGCTCGCCGCAGCCAACCCAAATATATTTGAAATCATCTCTTATTTTTGCAAGCTCCGTAATTATTTCAACGGCAAAAACGGGATTTTTCTGAGCTGAAAGTCTTCCGACGGAAACAATCAAATGCTTTTCGCTTCCGTCGGCACCGAGTTTTCGAGCATAACTCAAAGCATCGAAATTATCTGTTTTTTTGTAGCTCTCGGTGTCAATTCCGTTATAAATAAGCGTTGACTTTCTTTCACCGTAAAAATATTCCGACGCAACATCCGAACAGGCCAAAAGCTCCGTTGACGAGCGAATAATAAGTCCTTTCATCGTGCGGCTGTAGATTTTTTGTAGAAGCTTTTTCAGTGACGCAAATCTGCCGACGGGATCGTACTGGCTTTTTGAATTGTGAGCATGGCAAATTCTCATTGGAATTCCGCATTTTTTTGCAATCGTCAGCGTGATTCCGTTGAGAAGATCCATATTTGAATGAGCAATGTCAAAATGCTCCGCCGAAAGAATTCTTTTTACGTTTCTGATATAATCAAGCTTCTTTTTCGGTGCGTCAAGATCGCCTGCGTGGACAACTCTTATGCCCAAATCGGTAACGGCCTTTTCGTGCAGGCAGTAAACGCCCTCATCAATCGCAATTATCACGGTTATATCATATTTTGTTTTATCGATTTTTCTGAGCACATTCACAAGAAATGTTTCGATTCCGTTTGCACTCAGTCCGTGCGAAAAAAATACGATTTTTTTCATATCAACACCTGCCGGCTTTATTCTTCTGACGCTGCCTCATGTCTTTTGGAAACCGTAGCAAGAATTTCTCTCTTGAAATCTCCGTAGATTTTGTACCTCTTTGAGAAAACGATAAATGAAATTACGATAAGTACGGGAGGAACAATAAACATAAGAGCCGAAATAGCGTCCTTGGCCTCCTGCGTCTGCTCGGGGGCGGTTCCCTCATACTTTGTTATGCTGAACGTCAGGTACATGATAATGCACTGAACCGTATATGCCATTTTCTGTAAAAAGCCCTTCATGGAGAATGTCAAGCTCTGATTTCTTTTGCCGAGCTTATATTCGCCGTAATCAACAACATCGGCAAGCATAACGGTCTGATTGACAAACATACTTCCGATACCGATTGATGTTATGAGATAGCAAGTGCCGAGGCCGTAAACATTACCGCCGAAGCCATAGCCTATAACAGCCATTCCGATATATCCTACAGCAGCCATGCCAAGGGAAAGTTTATAGATGTTTCTGTTGTTCATGTTAAGCTTTGAGCAAATCGGAATAACGGCAATGCCGATTACAGAACCGACTGCACCGAACATATTGAACTTTGACTGAAGATTAAGATCACCGGCGACAGAGTTGAAATAATAGCTGCTGATACCGGAGGTCATGTAGTAGCCTGCGTTTGAAATCATCGCAAAGAGCATAAATGTCAGGAGCTGGTCATTATTCTTTACAACGCTTATCGCCTGCTTAAATGAGAATTTCTCTCCGCCCTGAATAACGTTTCTTTCCTTCGTTGAAGCGACGCTGATGCATGCAAATACAATGAGCATAACAGCAGCGATTATCGACCATTTTCCGAAGCCCGTTCTCAGGCACTCCGGCGTCATTGTCTTGAGGCTGCTCTCGCTTGATCCGCCGAGATAAGCGACGATAGGAGCTGTGAGAATAAGCACAATGCCCTGACCTAAGCCCGAGAAAGTTCTCGCAACCGTCGAAATGAAGTTTCTGTCCTTTTCCTCGGTTGCAAACGACGGAATCATCGACCAATAAGGAATATCGGCCAGAGTATTCGACATGCCCCAGAGCACATAAAATACGGCAACATAAACATACATCCAAACCGAATCTGTTTTTATTCCCGGATTATTGAAAAGCAGGCAAAGCACAACGGCATTCGCTATTGCACCCCTCAAAATCCATGGGCGATATTTGCCCATTTTGCTGTTTGAAATATCAACAAGAGTTCCCATCATCGGGTCATTGATTCCGTCCCACAATCTCGCAATAGGCGCAAGAATGAGCAAGAACAAGGAACTGATTCCGAGTGCATTTGTAAGATAAAGCGAAAGGTAAGAATAGAACAAGCCGTAGCTGAGATCAAGGCCGATCGCACCTACACCATAGCCAAGCTTTTCTCTTAAAGGAACTTTTTTACCCATTTTGATACCTACTTTCATTAGTCAATGGTTAATTAGCTTAAACCAACTTATATAATACCACAAAAAATCATTTTAGACAATAGAAAAAATGACGTTCCCTGAGAAAAAGGAACGTCATTTACGGTTACTTTGTTATAAAAGTTACAGTTTGATGCTTCCGACAGAAATTCTGAGGATAGTAAGAGCATCCATGGAGTTAATTTTTCCGTCTCCGTTTGTGTCGGCATTCATAAATTGTTCTTCCGTCTTGATATTTGTCCAAAGGTCAACAGAATATCTGAGAACGACCAATGCATCCGCCGAGTTTACCCTCTTGTCACCGTTAACATCGGGATAAACTTTTGCAATAACCTCGGTTTTTGCTCTGTTCTTGCAATCCTTACACATCATGTACTTTGAGCCTGTCGATGTAATTGTCGGTCTCTTTTCGATTACCCATTTTCCGTCACCGGTATGTCCCTTTGCCGGAATAGCCTCAGTCGACTTTGCTCCGCAAATCTTACATGTTACCGTGTATTTTCCGGCTGTCGTACATGTAGCCGCCTTGCTGACAGTCCTTGTCACATCGGGATGATTGCAAACAATCTTGAACGGCTTCCAATAGCCTTCGCTATAATTTCCTATTCCGACAACGTAAAGTTTTGCTGTTCCCGGTTTTGTATTATTACGATAAACAACCTTATAATCCTTATTCAGCTCAACCTTTTCTCCGCTCGTGAGAGTAAGCTCAACCGAAGGAGTAATGGCCGAACCGGTGTATGTATTATCGGCAATATTTTTTACCGTACCGAGCGAAAGGTCTTTTACGTATTCGATTTTTGCATTTAATTTGTTTAATTCAATATAATTCGGAAGTCGAGTATTACCCTCAACAGTTATAAACTTCAAAGAATCCGAGCACGAATCAAACGCTGTGTTCATAATTGCCGTATTTTTGGATATTTTTACCGTTTCAAGAAGTGTGCAGTTTGCAAAACATCCTCTGCCGACAAAGGTAAGCGTAAAAGGCAGCTCAATAGAAGTCAGGAACGGACAGCCGTTAAATGCGTTCATTCCTATCAAATCCAATCCGAGCGGAAAACTTACACTTTTAAGACCATCGCACTGATAAAACGCTCCTTCGTTAATCGTTTTAACGTTGTCAGGGATCACAAGCTCCGTAATACCGGAACAGCCTTTGAAGCTTTCTTTTCCTATATAAATAAGCGTTGAAGGTAATTTAAGGGTTTTGATTTCTGCATGGTTGGCAAATGCGCCCTCATCAATACCGATAACCGGCAAGCCTTTATATGTATCTGCAAATATAACGGTATCATATGTTCCGCAGTTATATTCCGTTACCCAGTAGCCCTTACCGTCAGCAGAAAGTCTGAATTCCATATCATTCATCGAATTACGCAAAATGTTAAACGATGCACCCGAAGTCTGAACCTCATCCGTTAAATTAACATAACCGGAATTGGCGGCATTGTTAATTTCCAAGCTGAGATCACATTTACCGTGATCGGCATAGCTTTTAACTTTGAAAACTATTGTTGAAAAAGTTCCGCTGAATTCATAGTTGTTTCCTCCGGCGAGGCACCAGTTAATTTTACCCGGATTGCCCGCATATTCGGAGTAAACCTCTCCGTTAGTCTGCTTGTCCCTTGCTTTTCTCAAATCCTTTCCCTGAGACATGCTGACAAACTCAAGCTTCTTTGAGTCATATATCATGCTCATATCAAGCGAAGAAACCTTATTGTACTTCTTCGGAAAATAAACCTGAGCGGTAATTTCACCGTCCTGTGCACACGAGGTTGCGCTGAGCTTTATTGCAATATCTGCCGAAGCCGCCATCGGAGCAACGGCCATTAAGCAAAACACTATTGCAAAAGCAGCAATAATCGCCACAGCCTTTTTAAATAATCCTTTCATTCTTTTCACCCTTTCAAAAATTTACACGTGAATGTATTTATTATATTTTATATTATTTAGGCAAAATTGTCAATTAAAAATTTAAAAGCCATGAATCTAAAATTAAAAGCTCCGAATCTGACTAAAAAAGCGTTTGATTGTTTCTTATAAAAAACGTTCGGTTGTTTCTTTTAAAAAAATCTTGAAGAACACTTTTTTATGTGATATAATACCGATGTTCAAATAAATCCGCCCGTAGCATAATTGGATAATGCATCAGATTCCGATTCTGACGACTGGGAGTTCAAATCTCTTCGGGCGGGCCATAAGAAAGGTTGCACTTCGGTGTGACTTTTCTTTTTATATATTCTCAATTTTCTCTCATTAAATATTTTCATTATTTTATTTCAATACACATAGCCGAATAAGCAAAAGCCTCCCGCAAAAGCGAGAGGCAATAAAATCGTATTAACTTAGCCGCCGAGGTAAGCCTTTTTAACATCTTCACTCTCCATAAGCTCCTTGCCTGTGCCGGAAAGAACAATCTTTCCTGTTTCAAGAACATAAGCTCTGTCGGAGATCGCAAGGCTCTTACCTGCGTTCTGCTCAACAAGAAGAATCGTTGTACCGTCCTTGTTGATATCCTTAATTATTTCAAAAACCTGATCAACAAGCAGCGGAGAAAGACCCATTGACGGCTCATCCATCATAAGAAGCTTCGGATGACTCATAAGAGCACGACCCATTGCGAGCATCTGCTGCTCACCGCCGGAAAGAGTGCCGGCAATTTGATTTTTACGTTCTTCAAGACGAGGAAAACGTGTGTAAATTTTGTCGATATCATCCTTGAGATTTTTCTTATCCTTAAGTGCGAACGCACCCATGAGCAGGTTGTCGTAAACCGAAAGCTCCTGGAAAATTCTGCGTCCTTCGGGACACTGTGTCATTCCCATTTCAACAATCTTGTGGCAGGGAGTCTTAGTGATATCCTTGCCTTCGTAGAAAACATGACCTTCACGAATCGGAATAAGACCCATTATCGACTGCATCGTTGTGGTCTTGCCTGCACCGTTTGCACCGATAAGAGTTACGATTTCGCCCTGATTAACCTCAAAGCTGATACCATTGATCGCCTGTATAACTCCGTAGTAGACCGAAATGTCTTTAACTTCCAACATTGCCATAACATCAACCTCCGATATATGCCTTAATAACCTCGGGGTCGTTGAGGGCATCGTCTACCTTGCCCTGGCAAAGAACCGTACCGAAGTTGAGAACCGTAATCTCATCGCAAAGACCCGAAACGAATTTAAGGTCATGCTCAATGAGAAGAATTGTAACGTCAAAATTGTCACGGAGATATCTTACCGTGTCCATAAGCTCCTGAGTTTCATGGGGATTCATACCTGCCGCCGGCTCGTCAAGAAGCAAAAGCTTCGGGTTCGTTGCAAGAGCACGGGCAATTTCAAGCTTTCTCTGCTTGCCGTAGGGAAGGTTGCAGGCAAGATTGTTTCTCTCCTCATAAAGGTCAAAAATCTTGAGAATTTCCTTAGCCTTGTCTCTCATTCTGACCTCAGTGTCATAGTGCTTCGGGAGCTTTAACATGCTGATAAAAGGGTTGCACTTAAACTCCGGCTGATTATGAAGTCCGACAAGAACATTTCTGATAACGCTCATGTTATTGAAAAGTCGAATATTCTGGAAGGTTCTTGCAATACCCTTGTGATTGATTTTTTCCTGAGTTTTGCCGGTAAGTTCTTCACCGTCGAGGTAAAATGTACCTGTCGTCGGCTTATAAACACCTGTAAGAAGATTGAAAACCGTTGTTTTACCTGCACCGTTAGGGCCTATAAGTCCATAGATCTGACCCTTTTTAATCTTCAGATTAACGTCCTGAACAGCCTTAAGTCCGCCGAACGAAATTCCGAGATTTTTTGTTTCAAGTACATAGTCAGCCATGCTTATTTGCCCCCTTTCTCAGGTTTGTCGGGTTTGAACGGGTCGTTCTGCTTTACATCTGTCGTAAGAACCTCGTCCATGCGAATCTTAGTTGTAACAACGTCCCATCTGTTGGTATCCGAATACTGCTTTGACGGATTCTTGAGATGCTTTTCGCGAAGCTTGCTTGCGATTGAGAATCTCTCTCTGACGTTTTTAAGAGCCGGAGCATTGTTGAAGATAACAACAACGATAAGAATGATAGCATAAACGAGATACTTAAGAGCTGCCAGGTCGCCGGAAAGCTGAGTCTGGAGCTGGAAGTTGAGGTAAGTGATAAATACGGCCGAAATGATCGAGCCTGTGATATTACCCATACCGCCGAGAACAACCATAACAAGAATCTCGATTGAATAGTTGAATGAGAAGAACGAGTAAACAACAGGAGTAACATATGAGCCGTAGATGACGCCTGCCATGCCTGCAAAGAATGCGGCAAAGACGAAAACGAACAGCTTATAGTATGTGATGTTGATACCCATTGCCTTTGCGGCAATCTCATTATCACGGATAGCCGTAATTGCACGGCCGTGCTTACTTCTGATAATATTCTGAATAAGGAAGAGTGAAATAAGAACGGTGACAAGAGCTACAATATAGAGGTCATTGCCGTATTTCTTGGTCGAAAGACCGAGAGCGGCACCGAACGTAGGAAGGTTCTTGAAAATTGTTCTTACGATTTCACCGAATGCAAGAGTAACGATTGCAAGATAGTCACCCTTAAGTCTCAAGGCCGGAAGGCCGATTATGAGACCGAATACTGCGGCAACAAGTCCGCCGATAAGCATTGAAATAATGAGAACCAAAAGCTTTGAATCCATTACATTGTAAAGCTCTTTGGCAATGTAACATCCGATGTATGCGCCGACGCACATGAAGCCTGCGTGACCGAGTGACAATTCACCGAGGAAGCCGACAACGAGGTTAAGCGAAACAGCAAGCAGAATGCTGTACGCCATCTGAGCGAGCAAGCCGGAGCTTGAACGCGGAAGATTTCCGAAGCTGCTGATAAGAAGAGGAACAACAAGCATTACAATTATAATAAAATAATTGAACGTATCCTTTATTCTTATTCCTTTTTTAATATTCTTAAGATAATTCATAGCTTATACTTTCTCCCTTCTCTTCTTGCCGAGGATTCCGATAGGTCTTACGAGGAGGATAACTATCAGCAATGCAAATTCAATGGCAGTTGCATAAGGAGCAAGAACCGGAACGCTCAAAGCAAGCTTCTCGACAACGCCGAGGATAACGCCGCCGAGCATTGCACCGGGAATTGAACCGATACCGCCGATAACCGCAGCCGCAAAAGCCTTGATGCCGGGCATTGAACCGAGCGTCGGGCTGACGGAAGGAATCTGCATGAGGTAGAAAACGCCTGCACATGCAGCAAGAGCAGAACCGATAGCAAACGTAATCATAATGATCTTATTTACATTAACGCCCATAAGCTGAGCTGCTCCCCTGTCCTCGGAAACAGCCTGCATTGCACGGCCCGTTCTTGTATATTTTACGAAAAGAGTAAGAGCAACCATGATGACGGCACCGACAACAAGAGTGAGTATCGTGTTGAGATTAAGTTCTGCCGAACCGATGTTTACCATGTGAGTTTCCGTAATTGTGACAGCCTGACTCTTCGACTTAAATATAAGCTGAGCAATACTCTGAAGAAGATAGCTGACGCCGATAGCCGTGATAAGAACAGCAAGAGGCGAAGCACCTCTCAAGGGCTTGTAAGCAACCTTTTCAATAACAATACCCACAACAGTACAAACAACAACTGCGGCAACAACGCCGAGAAGAGGATGTCCGTTTGCATTGATGGTTACGAGGATAGCATAAGCGCCGACCATGATGATATCACCGTGGGCAAAGTTCAGCATCTTAGCGATACCGTAAACCATTGTGTAGCCCAAAGCGATAAGAGCATAGATAGCTCCTAAGCTGAGTCCGTCCAATATTGTAGACAACATTTTATCTACTCCTTTTCGTTAGTATTCTGATAAAATAAACCGCTGATTAACAGATACCTGCAAACCGTATTTAATTGGTTTTCAGATACAGATTAATCGGCGGTTTAAAAATACACCTTTACGGGTGCCGAATGACACCCGTAAAGATTGAGTTATAAAATTCCGTATCTTGGATTAAAGAACATCCTTGAACTGAAGTTCCTTCTTGCAAGCGCCGGAAGCGTCCCAGGACATTGTGCCTGTTGCACCTGTGAGTGAGAAATCAGGAGCTGTGATAGCAGCCTTAACCTTCTCGCAAAGATCGCTCGGGCTGATTGTTACATCGTTAACGCCTGCCGCCTTCATTGCATTGTAGATGGCGTAAACTGCATCGTAAGCGTCTGCTGCGAACTGGTCGGGAGTCTCGTTGTACTTTGCCTTGTAGGCTGTAACAAACTTGCTTACCGTTGCGTCCTTGCTGTCTGCATCAAACGGAGTGATGTACTTAACCTTATTTGTAACAGTCTTTGAATCAATGAGGTCTGCAATACCGTCAAATCCGTCTGTACCGACAAGGTCGGCTTTGCAGCCCTTAGCTGTTGCAGCCTTACAGATGAGCGAGCCTTCCTGATAATACATCGGGAGGAAAATAACATCACAATCCTTGAGCTGCTCAATCTGAGTTGAGAAATCCTTGTTGTTCTCAGCGTCGAATGTAGCTGACTTGAATGTTACGCCCTTAGCGTCCATCTCTGCCTTGAAAGCATCGAAGACACCTGTTGAATATGTGTCGCTGGTGTTGTAGATAACACCGATATTCTTGTAGCTCTTTGAAAGATCGTCAGCAGCAAGAGTACCCTGATCCGGGTCGCCGAAGCAAACACGGAAGCCGTTATCTCTGCCATCAATAACCTTAGCTGCGGAAGCTGACGGAGTGATGAAGAAGAGGTTATCCTCAACTGCACTTGCGCCGAAAGCGTCGCAAGAGTCTGTTGTAACAGAACCGAGTGAAATCTGCATACCTGCTTCAAGAAGTGAATTGTAACCCGTTGTTGCGTCCTGAGCAGTTGCCTTGTCGTCCTTCATGTCGAACTTGAACTTAACGCCGTTAAGACCGCCGGCTGCATTAATTTCTTCTATAGCAATCGTTGCGCCGTTCTTTACGGAGTTACCGTAGGAAGCATTATCGCCTGTAAGAGGGCCTGTTGTACCAATGAAATACTCTGTGTTGTTTGCTGCGTAGTTATCGCCTGATGTCTTGTTGCCTTCTTTGCCACCGCAAGCGGAGAAGCTGAGAGCAATCAAGGCAAGAGCAAGCACTGCCGCAAGAACCTTTTTTACTGACTTTTTCATAAAATGACCTCCTTTTAATTTCCGAGCTGCTTTTTGTAACTCGGTAAACATCATCTATGATGTGAATAATGATACACTCTTAATATTGATATGTCAACAGGTAATTTCTAAAAAAACCGTTAGTTTTTTAATGAAATTAGCTAAAACGCACGTCTTATTTTTGTGCATTTTTGCCATTACAAAACGTAATGTCATTTTTTACAACATGTATTTATTCAAATATGGGTATAAATATACAAATTGACTAAAAAATGTCATGATTTTGACGGTTTAAAGCGTTGATTCTTATTTACTCAGAACTGAGCTTTGAGAGCCTCAACCTTATCTGTATGCTCCCACGGAAGGTCAACATCGGTTCTGCCCATGTGACCGTAAGCCGATGTTGCGGTATAAATCGGTCTGCGAAGGTCAAGCTCGTCGATGATTGCCGCCGGGCGAAGATCAAATACATTCCGAACAGCCTTTGCAAGCTCCTCGTCGGAATGAACGCCAGTGCCGAAGGTGTCAACCATTACCGAAACAGGCTTTGCAACGCCGATTGCATAAGCAAGCTGAAGCTCGCACTTCTTGGCAAGGCCTGCCGCAACAATGTTTTTCGCAATGTAGCGACACATATAAGCCGCCGAGCGGTCAACCTTTGTCGGGTCCTTACCGCTGAAAGCTCCGCCGCCGTGGCGTGAATATCCGCCGTAGGTGTCAACGATAATCTTACGTCCGGTAAGACCCGAATCGCCCTGCGGTCCGCCTGTTACGAAGCGGCCTGTCGGGTTAACATAAATCTTTGTGTTTTCGTCAATGAGTGACGGGTCGATCGTAGGCTTGATTACCTTTTCGATAATATCCTTGCGAATCTGCTCAAGCTCCACGTCTGCACTGTGCTGAGAGGAAACAACTATCGCGTCGATTCTGACAACACTGTCGTCATCGTACTCAACAGTAACCTGAGTTTTGCCGTCGGCTCTGAGATAGCCGAGATCTCCGTTTTCTCTCTCCTCTGTCAGCTTAAGAGCAAGCTTGTGAGCAAGTGAAATCGGCATCGGCATAAGCTCGGGAGTCTCGTCGCACGCATAGCCGAACATCATACCCTGATCGCCTGCGCCGTTGAGGTTGTATTTATCCTCCTCGCCGCCCTTAAGTTCGAACGAAGCGTCAACGCCCATTGCAATGTCGGGCGACTGCTTGTCGAGCGAAGTGATGATTGCGCATGTGTTGCCGTCAAAGCCCTTGTCTGCACTGTCGTAGCCGATATCGCAGATAGCCTTTCTTACGATTGACGGAATGTCAATGTTGGCCGTTGTTGAAATCTCGCCCATGATGAGAACCATGCCGGTCGTGCAGCAGGTCTCGCAGGCGACACGTCCGTTCGGGTCCTGAGCCATGATAGCGTCAAGGATTGAATCCGAAATTCTGTCGCAAATTTTATCGGGATGTCCCTTTGTTACCGATTCTGATGAAAAAAGATGCTTTGCCATTTTAAATACCTCCGTTTTCCGAGCTGCCGATTAAGCAAAACAAGATATCAGCCGCTCCGTTCGTAAAAAAACGCCCCCGGCAAAAACCGAGAGCGTAAATAGCCTTATCTTTCGGTTACACCGCAGGATTTAGCACCTTGCCAACGGCAGGTTGCCGAGCTTCATAGGGCCTGTTCCCTCAGCTACTCTGAATAAGGGGTGTTTCGTTTCACGAAATCTATTAAATTGCATATGAGATTATATACTATATTACCGTAATAGTCAAGTGGTAAATTAAAGTTTTTAGAGGTGCCGGGTGCTGCCCCGTGACAAATAAAGGTACTGCCCCGAACGAAAAAGTGCCATTGGCGATTGATACCTTTAAACAAGTTTGAAAGAAAATCGCTCACAGTGCTTTTTGCAGTGAGCGGTGCTGTACAAAGGTACTGCCCCGAACGAAAAATGTGCTGTGGGCGATTTTATTCAAACTATTAGATCTTTGTGTTTATCGAGGAACTGTACATCTACAACCGCCTTGACGTAAATTCCGTCCGCACGGTAGTCTTCCTTTATCAATATGCCCTCTTCACGGATGTAGTTGACAAGGCCGCCCTCATTATACGGAATGAGAAGCTCCGCCTTTCTGCGTGTGAGCGGAAGCGAAAGCTGAATCTTGGCAAGGAGATTGCCGAGGCCCTCACCCGTCTTTGCCGAGATCATGACGAATTCGCCCTGCGCAGGCAGAACGAACGAGCCGCCGCAAAGGTCGCATTTGTTGAGCACGGATATAATCGGCTTGTCGGCACAACCGAGTGCCGCAAGCAGGTTCATTGTAACGTTCAGATGCTCGGTACAGCATTCGTCGGAGGCATCACAGAGGTTGAGGATAACCGTTGCGTTCGCCGCCTCTTCAAGAGTTGAGCGGAAGGCATCAACAAGCTGATGAGGAAGCCGCCTGACAAGTCCGACGGTATCAATGAGCATGACTGTTCTGCCGTCGGGCAAGGTCAGCGCACGGGATGTCGGGTCAAGCGTTGCAAAGAGCTTGTTTTCCGCAAGCACTCCGGCATTTGTCAGCGTGTTCATAAGGGTTGACTTGCCGGCGTTTGTGTAGCCGACGATAGCGACCGTTTCAACGCCGTCCTTTTCACGTCTGGCACGGAGATTCTCTCGCCTTTTGGCAATCTGAACAAGCTCCTCCTGCAGGCTTTGAATTCTGCGGCGGATATGCCTCCTGTCGCTTTCAAGCTTGCTTTCACCGGGTCCTCTTGTACCGATTCCGCCGCCAAGCCTTGACATTTCCGCACCCTTGCCGCCGAGTCGGGGCAGAGAATACTTAAGCTGAGCCAGTTCGACCTGAATTTTACCCTCGTTGCTCCTCGCCCTTGCGGCAAAAATATCAAGGATGAGCGTTGTTCGGTCGATTACCCTGATGTCGGTCTCGTCCTCAATGTTTCTCTGCTGCGACGGCGTAAGCTCGCCGTCAAAGATGAGCAGGTCAACATCGTTCGCTTCTGTAAATGCCTTTATTTCTTCAAGACGACCCGAGCCGACATAGGTTGCCGAATCGGGTTTGTCTCTTTTTTGAATTATTTTTGCCGCAACAACAGCTCCTGTCGTTCTTGCAAGCTCTTCAAGTTCGTCCATTGAAACCTGAGCGTTGTAAAGCCCCATGTCGATACCGACAAGAACGGCAACCTCGGGTTCCTGACTGTTCTCGTAAAATTCCATTTATCAATATCCTTCCGGATTATTCTTCTGCCATCTCCAAGAATCCTCGCACATCTTTTCAAGGCCTCTTTCGGCAACCCATCCAAGCTCTTTCTTAGCCTTTGTCGGGTCGGAATATACGGTTGCAAGGTCACCGGGACGACGTGGAACAATCTCATACTTAATCTCTTTTCCGCTCGCCTTTTCAAAAGCCTTTACAACGTCAAGAACGCTGTAGCCGACGCCCGTGCCGAGGTTATAGATGCAAACGCCCTTTGAAGAAGCAATCTTCTCAACTGCCTTGATGTGGCCGAGCGCAAGGTCAACAACGTGAATATAATCACGGACGCCCGTTCCGTCGGGAGTGTCATAATCATTGCCGAAAACGTTGAGATGATCAAGCTTGCCGACCGCAACCTGAGTGATATAAGGCATGAGGTTGTTCGGGATTCCGTTCGGGTTCTCACCGATACGTCCGCTCTCGTGTGCGCCGATAGGATTGAAGTAACGAAGAAGTGCAACGCTCCAGTCCTTATCGGAAGTATAAAGATCCTGAAGAATAAGCTCGATCATGTATTTGGTTGTACCGTAGGGATTGGTCGTGCCGCCGATTTTCATTGTTTCATTAAGCGGCGACGGATTGTTCATTCCGTAAACGGTGGCCGATGAGCTGAAAACAATTCTCTTGCAGCCTGCGTCACGCATAGCTTCACAGAGCGTTACCGTTCCGCCGACGTTGTTTTCATAATACTCAAGCGGTTTTCTGACGCTTTCGCCGACAGCCTTGAGCCCTGCGAAGTGAATTACCGCGTCAATCTTGTTCTCGGCAAAAACCTTGTCAAGTCCCTCACGGTCTCTGATATCGCACTCGCAGAAGGTGAAATCCTTTCCTGTAAGCTCTTTAATTCTCTTGAGCACCTCGGGAGAGCTGTTATAGAAGTTATCAAGAATAACTACCTCATAGCCTGCGTTGAGCAATTCAACACATGTGTGAGAGCCGATATAACCCGCTCCGCCTGTTACCAAAATTTTCATAAGATCACCCTCATTGACAAAATTTATCATATACTGTAATATTATATATGGTTTCAATTCAAAATGCAATATTTTAAAGAGGTATTTATGAATAATTTATCAGATATAAGCGTAATTAAATCCGTATTGAGCCGTCACGGCTTCACTTTTTCCAAGGCACTCGGTCAGAACTTCATAATCAACCCCGGTGTTTGCCCGAGAATTGCCGAGGAGGGCGGAGCAAGAGAGGGTGTCGGTGTGCTTGAGGTCGGAGCAGGAATCGGCGTGCTGACCGCAGAGCTTGCAAAACGTGCAGAGAAGGTTGTCTGCGTTGAGCTTGACACAAGGCTTTTGCCTGTGCTCGACGAAACGCTCGGCGAATTCGACAACGTTAAAATAATCAACGGCGATATTCTCAAGGTTGACCTTCACAGAATTCTTGAAGAGGAATTCGGCAATATGCCCGTCGTTGTGTGTGCCAACCTGCCATATTATATTACATCCCCGGTTATCATGCGCTTGCTTGAAAGCAGACTGAAAATTGACTCTGTTACGGTAATGGTTCAGAAAGAAGCCGCCGTCAGGCTTTGCGCCGATGTCGGCTCAAGGGATTCGGGTGCAGTCACGGTTGCGGTAAATTATTACGCCGAAGCGCAGAAGCTTTTCGACGTTTCAAGAGGCTCGTTCATGCCTTCGCCGAATGTTGACAGCGCTGTTATAAGACTTGATATTCTGAAAAATCCGCCGATTGAGGTCAGCGATGAGAAATTCTTCTTCTCAATGGTAAAGGCGGCGTTCAGCCAGCGCAGAAAAACGGCATCAAACGGAATAAGCGCAGGCACGGGAATCCCGAAGCCGACGGTCATCGAAGCGATCGAAGCCGCAGACCTCTCCCCCACCGTCCGAGCCGAAGCGCTGACAATGGAACAGCTTGGCAGGCTTTGCGAGGAACTGAAAAAAAGAGCATGAAAAAGCAGTGGTCTGAGTGGCCACTGCTTTTTGTATTTATAAAGATAATTTCGGCGGATTGTGCCGAAGTCGGTGGGGTTAATTTAAAAGTCAGCAGACCCTTTACAAAACCCCTCAGTCGGCTACGCCGCCGGTGTCTCGCTGCGGCTCGGTCTAAGTTTTATTCTAATCTTGGGTCGATGTGGGCATCGACCCCTACGGATTGTGCTTTTATCGAACTTTGTCGTAGGATATCGACCACTACGAAATGTACTTTATCGAACTTCGTCGCAAGGTGCAATACCAATATCGTGCCGAGGAAGTCTGATAAATTTAAACTTTGGCATAGAAAAACATTCTTGCCGCCCATGCTCAAACTCACGCATAGCCATGGTCGATATGTTCCCATTTGCCGCCATGTTTTTCGCCCATGATCCAATTCCAATTGTCATACGTCGAATTAGGGTTCAGCGAGCCGTCGCCGCCGAACGAATCGGTATCGAACGAAGAAACAAGAACTATCACCTTATCATAATCATAGCCATTCTCTTTTCTGTACGCCGTTTCATTAAGCGATTCGGTATCGCCGGCATAGGTGATTTTTGTAAGCGTACATCCGCCGAATCCCTTTTTGAAATAGTCCTCGGCAGCCTTTATTGCAGAATTGATCTCATCATCGGAATAAATCTTTGACGCTTCCCATTTTTCTACCTTAACGTTTTTTACGTCGCCTGTTGTATTCAACCGAACATCACAAGCCGACATCGAAAACAAAAACGTAATACAGAGTAAAATGCAAATCAGTCTTTTCATTTCGTTTTTCTCCTTAACAATCAAACCAAAGCAGGCTGTTTTTCCTCCGCTTTCTTAACGTCAAAAAGACTTGTGAAATTGACAAGGAACAGAAGCAAATATGTTGCCCACATCGGCAGGCTCTCTATAATTCCGTCCTTGCCGAGCGTTGCGAGAAGAACAAGCATTGTGACAAGAACCGCACAGAATGCAACGGTCAGTGCAATGAATTTTTTGTTCCCCGTTTTCGCCATATGCAAAAGGAACATAACGATCGGAGCGGCGCAGCAGAACGCAAACACAAGCGCACCCGTCCAATGTGACATGCACCTCAGCGACGTGAGAATAAGCTCCTCACCTGCCGACGGAACATTGATCGTAACGAACATCGCCGCACAGCCGACCGAACCGCTTATTATTCCGCCTCTGTTGCAGTAGCCGAATTTGCGATACATATAAATCGTATTTACAAAAATCGAAATCGGCGCAAAAATCCCCCACATCTTGAAATGCCAAGGATATTCAAGGCCTATCATGCTTGCCGTGAACTCAAACGGATTTTTGAAAAAGCCGTACCATGTGATAAAAACGCAGCCGAAAATAAGGCTTATCAGCGCAAATGCCTTATCTCCCTTGCCAAGCTCACCGTAAAGATATCTGTTGAGCAGGATTATGTAAAGAAGCATTATCACACATGAGCCTACAACCCAAATCGGGTAATAGATAGGCTTGAGGATTCCCGTCTCGGCGGCAGGATATGTATCCGCTTTCATGAAAAAACACATCCAGACCGCATAAATCGCAGTAAAAACAATCCACATTATTGAATAGCCTTTTGAAAATTTCATATTATTTTTTGACATAAAAAATCCCTCCTTAATCAAATTATACATGAAAGGAGGAATTTTGACAACTATAATTTTTTTCTGAGCTTTTTAAAGAAATCCGAGAGCAAGGCTGCGCACTCTTCCTGCATAACTCCCTTAGCAACCTCCGGCTTATGATTATAAGGAAGCGAGAACAAGTCAATCACGCTGCCGCATGAACCTGCTTTATAATCCGATGCGCCGTAAACGAGCCTCTTTATCCTGCTGTTGATAATCGCACCCGTACACATCGGGCACGGTTCAAGCGTAACATATATGTCGCATTGCCAAAGACGCCAGCCGCCTAAGGCTCGGCAGGCCTCGTTTATCGCTTCAATCTCGGCGTGAGCAAGCGCATTTTTGCTTATCTCACGGCGGTTTCTGCCTTTTCCGACGATTTTGCCGTCAAAAACAACGACCGCTCCGACCGGAACCTCTCCCTCCTCCGCCGCTTCCTTTGCAAGGGCGATAGCCTGTCTCATAAAATATTCGTCATTCATTGAATTACCCTCTTATTTGCTCAGCGGAAGTACCATTACAAAATACATTATAAAAAACGTTGCAATAACAGTTATTGCTATTGAAAAATTGTACATCGGGCTTTTTGTGATTCTTGTATCCTTTCTTGCATTCATCGAGCCTTTGATAAGTAAAAACGCAATCAGTGCAACCATCGCAACGGTGAAAAGAACTCCGCCGGCCGACGTGATGCTCATGAACGAAAGCGAGGTAAAGAGTGAAATCAAAAGTGAAATAACAACCGACGGGGTGCAGAAAACGGTTGAATACTTCAGCGAGCTGCCGATCTCGTCGTTAGCATTTGCCAATTTTTGCGGTTTCAGCCTCATGAAAAGGATAAATGCAATTACGCCGAGAATAAGAATTGCCCCTTCAATCGCATAGAAGAAGAACATATCGTCTTCGGAATGATTTGTGTAGTAAATTGAAATTACCGTTGCCGAAAGATTGTTGAGACAATGAATCGCAACCGATGTCCAAATCGAATTCGTGATAATTGCAAAATAGCCGAGTGCAAGACCCGCAATAAAAGCAAACGGAATCTGAACCATGTTGCCGTGGAGAGCGGCAAAAAGAACCGCAGAAACAACTATCGCAAACCTGTCGCCGTATTTTCTCAACGGTTGCATTACAACGCCCCTCATTGCAAATTCTTCAACAAGCGGAGGGATTACAGCGTAAGCGACTATCTGCAGGAAATAGCCCATCGGCGTGTTTGCGTCAAGTCCTTCCGGCTTTTCAAAGTCAACACCGGCCGCACTGACAAAGGCGGAAATAAACGAAGTTGCTCTGTCGCCGATCGAGCAGACCAAAAGTCCGGTAAATACCGAAAACAGGAAAAGCTCCTTTGATTTCGGCAAGTCAAAAATATCAACGCTGTTGCGCTCCTCACGGTTATATAAGGCATAGACCAGCACAAACGGCAGAAGAACATAAATGATCGGAGCAATAGCGCCTATACCTGTTTGAAAAAGAGCATCCGACTGATACAATGAATAAAGGCCGAAGATTTGCAGCAATGCGGCAACGGCATATTGCATCAGCGTGAAGCAAATCATTCCGCAGCCGATAATGAAGCCGAGTCGTCGCAGCTGTTTAACCTTAGTGTCGATTAACGGATTATATCCGCCGAACATATTATAAAGGTTTTGATAATATGAATACTGATTATCCATATTGCACCTCTTTTCGATATTTTATTTATACATTATATCCTATAATTGTATATTTATCAAGGCGGTAAACTGTTAACTTTTTGAAAACAAATTGATACAAATAAATATACATCTTGTTTTTTGTGTAATTTTAATGTATAATGTGATTTACACTATTCAAGGAGATGGTTCAATGGATCCCATTAAGGTAGATTTTACCGGCGGCGGAGCGGAGAAAGGCCCCGACAAAAAGACCGGTATTGTTATCCCGCCCGAAAAAAAGGGACTTAAAATCGTTATTAACATCATTTTGACAGCTATATTCGGCGGCATTTTATATTATTTCGTGCTTCCGGTTATGAACTTCAAGGATATCAAAATGTATATCTTTTTCGCTGCAATCGCCGTTGTTTACTGCGCAATTAACTATGTTACCAGCGGTGCGCTGAAAACTCCCGATTATGCACCGTATGCTAAGAAATCCTCGCTTGTGCCGAAAATTTTCATCGGCGTTCTTGCTGCGATCGTTCTTGTCGGATTTCTCGTTTCGTCGGTATTCTTCCGTGCTTCAAGCTATTCAAAGATAATCGACGTGCAGACCGGCGACTTTGCAAAGGAAGTTGACGAAGCCGATTTTGCGACCGTTCCCGTTATCGACGAGAGCACAACCTCCGTTATGGCCGAGAGAGCACTCTCCGACCTTTCAAAGCTCGGCTATGTTTCTCAGTTCACGGTTCAGCCGAAATATTATCAGATAAACTATCATGACACTCCTGTCAGAGTTTCATCTCTCCAGTATTCAAACATCATCAAGTGGCTCACCAATGCAAAGAACGGACTCCCGGCTTACGTTATCGTTGACGCAAGAACTCAGAAATCCACCCTTGTTGAGGTCAAGGACGGTATGAAGTATTCGACCGCCGACCACTTCGCACACTATGTAACACGTCACGTTCGTTTCAAATACCCGACATATCTTCTCGACGAGCCGACATTTGAAATTGACGAGTCGGGTCACCCCTACTGGATTTTTGCAAAGCTTGACAAGACAATCGGTCTTTTCGGCGGTACCGACGTAACGGGTGCAATCATCGTTGACAGCGTAACGGGCGAATGTACGGAGTATTCGATCGACGAGATAAGGAACAACAACGAGCTTGAATGGATCGACCGTATCTATTCCGCAGACCTTCTCGTTGAGCAGTTCGACTATTACGGAAGATATCAGCGTGGCTTTTGGAACTCCGTTCTCGGTCAGAAGGACACATATTCAACGACCGAGGGTTATTCCTACCTTGCAATGAACGACGATGTTTATATGTACACGGGCGTTACCTCGCTGACGAACGACGAATCGCTCACAGGCTTTGTCCTCATCAATCAGCGTACCAAGGAAGCCAAGTATTACAGCACCTCGGGTGCTAAGGAAACCTCGGCGCAGTCCTCGGCAGAGGGTCTTGTTCAGCAGTATGAATATGAAGCATCATTCCCGCTTCTTCTCAACATTGACGGCGAGCCGACCTACTTCATGTCGCTCAAGGATTCCAGCAAGCTCGTTAAGGGCTATGCAATGATCAATGTCGGTCAGTATTCAATCGGTGCAACAGGCAGCACGCTCACAAGCTGTATTGAAAACTACGTCGCAGAGCTTGCCAAGAACAATATCAAAGTAAGCGTTGACACGGACAACATCAAGGACGACACGAACAGCGAGCAGAAGGACATCACCGTTACAGGCAAGGTAACTGATATCAGAACCGCTGTTATCGGCGGCGAGAGCGTATATTATATCAAGCTCGACTCCTCCGAGAGCTACTATTCGGTCAAGGCTGCCGACTTTGAAAACATCGTGCTTGTAAACGGCGGCGACACCGTTACTCTCACCGTAAAGACCGACAAGGGCACAATAATTCCTGTCTCGGGACTTAAATAAGACTCTATAAAAAATCATCCCTGCGGAGCAATTCGCAGGGAATTTTCTTGGTATATTATGCTCTTTTAAGCCTCTCCGGGCTTAAAGCAAGGAGAGGCTATTCGTTTGACTTCTATATAATTATTCTTTTATTAGTGCTTCATATAGTGCTTCATCCGGAGCATCGGCATTTATGAATAATCCATTCATTCTTTCAATATACTTCTTCTCAGGAACGCAGCCGTTATCAAGCAAAGCAATTACATCTTCGACAGCCTTTTGGGGATCAGATGAAAACTCACCAAATCCGTTTTCAAAAGAGATATCAAGCTTTCTGTAATGATTCAGTCCGGCCTCAAAAAGCTCTAAATCCGGTACAAAATAAAGTATCGGTCTTTTGAGATAAATAAAATCAAACATAAATGATGAAAAATCCGTTATAAATATGCTATACGAATATTCGTCAACGGTCTTAGGTGCAAGGCGAACCGTTTCTTCATTTAACTTAAAGAACCGGTCGTACATTCTGAAATTCGGATGCGGTTTAAAATCAAGAACAAAGCCATGCTTTTTCAATGCTTTTTCAAGCTTAGGGTCGGTCAGGAAAGCCATCGTATTCTTGTAAAACTCCGAAGCAAGGAACACTTTATCTTTGGGTTTCCAACTACCCTTTCCGTCCGCCTGAACAAGGAATTTTCGCCAACTCGGTGCAAAAAGAATTTTCTTTTCGGGAGCTTTATCTTTCGGAATATGCGCAAGTCTCGGCATTCCGCTCTTGATGAGATACGAATCCTCGAAGCAATAATTCTTTATAAGATTATCAACTTCAAACTGAGTTGAAACGACCTCCTTGTCAAGCATCATTCTGTCAAGCGAATACATTGTCGGCAGATGAGCATGAAGAACACCGTGCTGAAGATAAACAAGCTCAAATGTTGTGAGATCAGAAAAATATTTAAATGCACTGCCGGGATAGCAAAAGAAATCTCGCAAGCCATAAAAAGACGTCAATATTTTATCTGCCGAAAGCCCGTAAAGACGGTGCTTAACCGAGCCGTATGTGATAAGCTTATCCTTCATTGAATCGTCAAACCAACCGTCAATATTAGCCTGGCTGTTACAAACATAATAACGTTCAATCCCATCATTGATTTTTACATCATGAATGAATTGATAATAAGCATTATCTTTGACAGTTTTAGACGAATCGCAGTAAAGCCAAATCCTGTGACGTCTTTTATAATACGGCGTATACATACGAATCAACGCATTTCTGAATCCGATTTTCGGCATATAAATTCCGCTAATAACTAAATTTCCAAAATCATCGAGTGCATTGGATTTTCTGACTTTAACAATATTCTTATTACATTTAATATGAAGTCTGCAGAAATTGAAGCTCTTTCTGTGCAACTTTCTGTTAAAAGGACTGGTCGGCGGATATGAGAAATACATTGGTATTTCTTTACCGTTAAGGGCTGTTTTGAATATTATCTTCGTGTTCGGCTTGATCGGAATTTTAATATTGAAGCCTTTAAAATTACTCGTTACTGTCTGCGACTGGAAATAACTTAATGACGAATATTTAAGTTTAACATCATGTTCTGTTTGCTTACCGTCTGTGATAAGTGTATAGCTCATTTTTATATCATCGGTAAAATTGAGTGCGACACATTTCAGAACTCCGACAACAGACAGAACTCCGTTTTTTACATGAAATCTCGAAAGATACACCTCTATATTTTCAAAGTCGAATAACGTCTTTTCATCAAGACATATGGCATATTTATCATCAACAAGGTCGGTACTCATTCTGTCACCGTAAACCAGTCCAAGAATATACGCCTTATGAGCATATGACATCTCCGGATAATTCACTATAAGATCAACATCTACCCTGCTTAGGAGCTTAATGTATCTCTCAACCTCAGCGTCAAAGCGTTCTCCCTTATACTGATACGGCCAAAGCACATCAAATCTCAACTTCCAACGGAAATCATTTATAAAATACGCCTGTACGATCGGCAAAGCATTGCTGTCAGGGATAAAGTTTTCCCACATTTCAATGGTTTTATCGTGAATATAATAAGGATGCTTTCTCTGATTAGACGTTCCTTCAATATTAACAAAATAGTAATAAATTGCCGGCTTGTAAAAACCAATTTTTCCTTTTTTCTCAAGAATTGACAATATGTATTTCTGATCCTCATGAAATATCAGTGTTGTATCGAATTTGACGTTCTCTTCACCCATATTCTTAACAATGATGTTCATATTAGTCTGAATAAAGTATACATAATCCGGGTCCGAAAGATCAAAAACGCCGGTTTTATTTATATAATTGTACCTGAAATGCTTTATTCGAGTAAGTTCTCCTTCTTTATCCTGAAATTCGGAATAGGTCATCAGGTCTATCTCGTCATAGTGCTTCTCAAAATAGTTGCAAAGCCCCTTTACAGAATTTTTGGAAAGATAATCATCGGAATCTAAATACATAATATACTTTCCCTGAGCCTTATCAATTCCGAAGTTTCTTGCATTTGAAACGCCTTTATTTTCAACATGGAACACCTTTATATAATCATACTTTTGGGCATACTCGTCGCATAACGCCGGACTGTTATCCGTAGAGCCGTCATCGATAAGTATAACTTCCATTTCTTTTTTATCTATTGTTTGTGAAATCAATGAATCCAAACATCTTTTTAAATACTCTTCAACATTGTAAACCGGAACTATTACAGAAACCTGACGGTTAAAATCCATAAAACCCGTCCTTTCATTTAAAATAAAAGCATAATTTTACTTATATACTATATCATGTTGAGGGAGATTTTGCAAGAAAAAGTATTTTATACCCATAAATAATAAATGAGTGAAAAATTTAACAAAATTTATGCTCAAGCACTTCCATTTTTTATTATGACGTGTTATAATTAAATGGAAACTGATTTAAAATCAATTCAGGAGGTAAAATATGGATCAGAAATTAGAACCTTTATTTACGCCGTGGAAGATCGGTAATTGCGAAATCAAGAACCGTATAGTTCTGACGAGCATGGGCGGCACCGACCTTTTCGGATGGATGGAAAAGAACCATTTCGATAAAGACGGTGCAAAGTTCATTATGGAAATCGCCAAGAACAACGTCGGACTTATTCTCCCCGGCTGTCAGCCCGTTTATAACCCGATGTTCGGTCAGTGGCTGTACAAGAACAAGAAAATGTACGATGACCTCAAAAAGTGGATGCCCGAGTTCCACAAGACGGGCGCAAAGCTTTTTGTTCAGCTTACAGCAGGCTTCGGTCGTTCATTCACAATCAGCTCCATGATGGAGACCCTTTTCACCAATCCTGTGCTTAAGGTTCTCAGCAAGCCGTTCATGGATCTTGATATGATTACAGCTTCGGCAAGCCCCTCCCCGAACCGTTGGTCGGACAAGGTTCCTTCGAGAGCCTTGACTAAAGAAGAAATCAAAAAGTTTGTTGACGCATTCGCAAAGAGTGCAAAAATGCTCAAGGATGCAGGCGTTGACGGTGTTGAGGTTCATGCTGTTCATGAGGGCTATCTTCTTGACCAGTTCACACTCAAGTATGTTAACAAGCGTACAGACGAATACGGCGGAAGCTTTGAAAACCGCTATCGTTTCCCGGTTGAGGTTGTTCAGGCTATTAAGGAAGCCTGCGGCGACGATTTCCCTGTTTCGCTTCGTTACAGCGTTATCTCCAAGACAAAGGGCTTCCGTCAGGGTGCTATACCCGGCGAGGACTATGTTGAGGTTGGCCGTGACATGGAAGAGTCCGAGAAGGCTGCAAAGTATCTTCAGGACGCAGGCTATGACTGCCTTAACTGCGATAACGGTACATACGACGCATGGTACTGGGCACATCCTCCTGTTTATATGCCCGAGAACTGCAACCTTGCAGATGTTGAGCATATAAAGAACTTTGTTGATATTCCTGTTATCTGTGCAGGACGTCTCGACCCGAGAGTTGCCGCAGATTCAATCAAGGAAGGCAAGCTTGACGGTGCAGGCTTTGCACGTCCGTTCCTTGCAGACCAGGCGTGGGTAACCAAGATGATGAACGATCAGGAGGACGATATTCGTCCCTGTATCCTTTGTCACAACGGCTGCTTCAATATGTGCCATTACAAGGGCGTTCCGAACGATCAGGAGCTTTCCGACAGTCTCCACCTTGCACGCTGCGCAGTTAATGCAGAGACAATGCAGTGGAACAAGCACTATATAAAGAAGACAGATTCTCCCAAGACCGTTCACATCATCGGCGGCGGTATCGGCGGCATGGAGGCTGCAAGAGTTCTCAAGCTCAGAGGCCACAACCCGATCATCCACGAGAAGAGCGACGTTCTCGGCGGTACATTCATTCCGGCCAGTGCAGAGAGCTACAAGGGCAAGCTTCGTGAGCTTCTTGAGTGGTACAGACTTCAGATGAAGAAGCTCAACATTGAGGTTAAGCTCAATGACGAGGTTAAGGACGTTTCCGTATTCGGCGACGCACCCGTAATCGTTGCAACAGGTTCAACTCCCCGTCAGCTCAGAAGAGTTCCGGGCTATGAGAAGATGGTTGAGGCTTGCGAGTTCCTTACAGGCACACCGGTCGGCGACACAGTTGCCGTTATCGGCGGCGGTCTTACAGGCAGTGAGATTGCCTATGAGCTTGCACTCAAGGGCAAGAATCCGATCATCGTTGAGATGAAGGACGACCTTGTAAGTCAGAAGGGCGTTTGTCTTGCAAACTCATCATACCTCAGAGAGTGGTTTGCACTCAACAAGACTCCGGTTTATCTTGAGACAACCCTTAAGGAAGTTAAGGATGACTCAATCGTTTGCACTCAGAAGGACGGCAAGGAGATTGAAATCCCCTGCGATTCCGTCATCAGCTGTGCAGGCTACATTCCGGCTCCTCTTGCCGAGAAGTCGGGCAATGTTCACCTTGTCGGTGACTGCCTTGCAATCGGTAACCTTCGTTCCGTTGTATGGCGTGCATACGACGTTGCAATGAAGATCTGAGAAAACTGAATCAGAATATAAAATTAAGAAGCAGTCATTCGGCTGCTTCTTTTTTCATATATAACTTCATCGTACTGTGCCGTTAAAATAATTTTTTACCAATGCTACCCTTGTTGCAAGGGGAGATGGCTTCGGCGGTTTGCGCCGAAGTCGGAAGGGTTGAATTAAAGCTTCTTAAACTCTTTACAAAACCCCTCAGTCAGCTTCGCTGACAGCTCCCCTACAGGGGAGCCGAGAATTAGGCCCAAAGTCAGATGAATAATTTTTTATTTATTATTCTTTAAAACGGCAAATCGCCGTCAACGTCTTTGCACTCAAAACTCATCGGCTGTTCCTCGGGCGGAGAATAGCTTGAATCGCAATATTCGGGAAAACAGGCAAGGAACCAATTACATTCATCACAACAGATTTCATACCCACTATGACTGCCGTTGCCCTCGCAGGTTTTCGGCTTGCCGGGAGTTAAAACAGCTCCGCTGCTATCCAAAGCGGTCTCCGGGATCGGCTCCTCGGCTTCGGAAATAAATTTATTCAAATCAAAATCCATTGCCTTTTCCTCCCATAAAACAAAAAATGCGCAGCCGAAGCTACGCATGAAAAACGCATAGCTCAAATTGCTGCGAAACAAATAGAATAACACGAAGACAAGCGTGCGTTCTAAAGCCTGCGTTTTTACCGAAATAAAAAGCCGCCAGCTTGCCTTTAAAAAATAACTATTCTATTTGTTTCGCAAAAACATTATATCACACACTGTTTTTGCTTTCAACATATTTTTTTGATTGTCATAAAAACAAAAAATGCGCAGCCGAAGCTACGCACGAAAAACGCATAGCTCAAATTGCTGCGAAACAAGTGACCGTGCAAGATTCAAAACGAGTATGCAAGTCAAGAGCATGCGCTTTTACCGAGGTAAAAGGCAAACTCATTTTGTAATCTTGCTGTATTTAGGAAAACAATATCCCCTTGTCACTTATTTCGCACATTCATTATATCACATACTGTTTTTGCTTTCAACATGTTTTTTTTTGCTATAAAAACAAAAAATGCGCAGCCGAAGCTACGCACTAAAAACGATGCCTCGATCTTGTCGCAAAACAGTTCATAGCCACAGGATATGATGATCTTAGCATACATTTTTAACAATGTATGCCTGTGGCTTTCATAATTTACTTTTGAACTGTTTTGCACCGACATTATATCACACGTGATGCTTGCTTTCAATACATTTTTTATAAATTACTCAAAAAGTAAAAATGTGCAGTCGAAGCCGGGGTGAAGTAAACAAGGACGGCTCAGGCATTTACGTTTTGGCGATTTGTCGTATATGCGGCAGTTATTTTCTTTTTCCTCTTTCTCTTTTTACAAAAAAATCCTCCCCTATTTCAAGGAGAGGATTAATTGATTTAATTAATTATACACCTTTAAGCAATTCACCGAGTACGGTTGTTGAGTGATCCTCTGTCGGTCTGAGTTCAACCTCGGAGTAGCACTTCATACCGGTACCTGACGGGAGAAGCTTACCGATGATAACGTTCTCTTTAAGTCCGAGAAGCGGATCGGTCTTGCCCTTGATTGCAGCGTCGGTAAGAACTCTCGTTGTCTCCTGGAAGGAAGCAGCCGAAAGGAACGACTCTGTTGCAAGAGATGCCTTTGTGATACCCATAAGAGTCGGTACACAGGTTGCGTAGTTCGGCTCTTTACCCTCGGCCTCGGCAGCAGCCTTAACCTTTTCGTTGGCAACATAGAACTCATGCTTCTCAACGATTGAACCGGGCAGGAAGTCTGTATCTCCGGCATCCTCGATCTTAACCTTACGCATCATCTGACGAACGATAACTTCAATGTGCTTATCGTTGATATCAACACCCTGTGTACGGTATGTCTTCTGAACCTCACGGATGAGGTAATCATGAACAGCTGAAACGCCTCTGATTGCCAGAACATCATGCGGATTCGGAGCACCGTCGGTAAGAGCCTGACCCTTTGTAACATGGTCGCCTTCCTTAACGATCTCACGGAAGCCGTACGGAATAAGGTAGGATTTCGACTCTCCGTTCTCGCTGTCTGTGATAACAACGTGACGGCTCTTCTTAACGTCCTCGAACGAAACTGTACCGGAAATTTCCGAAAGAATTGCAAGAGCCTTCGGCTTTCTTGCCTCGAACAGTTCTTCGATACGCGGAAGACCCTGCGTGATATCGCCGGCATCCTTAGCACCGCCGGTGTGGAATGTTCTCATTGTAAGCTGTGTACCGGGCTCACCGATTGACTGTGCGGCGATGATACCGACAGCTTCACCGATTGTAACCGGACTACCTGTTGCAAGGTTTGAACCGTAGCACTTGATACATACACCGTGCTCGGTCTTACAGGTGAGAAGCGAACGGATAACAACGGAAGCTACCGAGCCTTCCTCTGCTTCGCCTGCATTCAACTTTGCCTGGTGATTTGCCTTTGCGTGAGTTGCAACTCTCTCTGCGTCCTCGGCTGTCATCATTCTGGAGTTCTCCATGATAACCTCGCCTGTCTCCTCATCAACATAATCGTTAAGAAGGAAACGTCCTGTGAGACGCTCAGCAAGATCAACGATCTTACGGTTACCGTGGAAGATATCGTAAACCTCAACGCCCTCTGTGCAGTGGCAATCTTCCTCACGGATGATGCACTCCTGTGAAACGTCAACAAGACGACGGGTAAGGTAACCTGAGTCGGCTGTACGAAGAGCTGTATCGGCAAGTCCTTTACGAGCACCACGGGATGAAATGAAGTATTCAAGTATGTTAAGACCCTCACGGTAGTTAGCCTTGATGGGAACTTCGATTGTCTTACCTGCTGTGTTAGCGATAAGTCCACGCATACCAGCGAGCTGACGAAGCTGTGAATCGTTACCACGGGCACCGGAATCAAGCATCATGTTGATCGGGTTGTATTTATCGAAGTTTGCCTTGAGTTCCTTGGCAACCTCGGATGTACAATTCTCCCAAACCTCGATAACTCGGTCGGAACGCTCGGAGTTTGTGATAAGGCCTCGCTCGTAGTTACGGTTGATCTTATCAACCTTAGCCTCGGCATCTGCGATAAGCTCTGCCTTCTTCGGCGGAATTGTTGCATCGAACGCAGCAACGGTAATACCGCTTCGTGTGGAGTGCTTATAGCCCTGAGCCTTGATGTTATCAAGCATTTCCGCAGCTACGGCTGTGCCGTGAACACGGATGCACTTGTCGATGATCTTACCGAGATTGCCCTTCTTAACGAGGAAGTCAATCTCAAGCTTGAACATACTGTCTATATCCTCGGGATCACGCTCAACAAAGCCGAGATCCTGCGGAATCGGATTGTTGAAGATAACCTTACCGAGTGTTGTCGGAACAAGGCGTGTATACTCAACGCCGTTGATCGTTTTCTTCATGCGAATCTTGACAGATGAATGGAGAGTGATGATACCCTCATCATATGCCATAATAGCTTCCTCAACATTGCGGAAAGCCTTACCCTCGCCCGGCTCGCCCGGCTTCTCAAGAGTCAGGTAGTAGGAACCGAGGATCATATCCTGTGTAGGAACGGCAACAGGACGTCCGTCCGAAGGTTTGAGGAGGTTGTTAGCGGCAAGCATGAGGAATCTTGCCTCAGCCTGTGCCTCAGCCGAAAGAGGAACGTGAACAGCCATCTGGTCACCGTCGAAGTCGGCGTTGAAAGCCGTACAAACGAGCGGATGAAGCTTAATGGCACGACCCTCAACGAGTACCGGCTCGAAAGCCTGGATACCGAGTCTGTGAAGTGTCGGCGCACGGTTAAGCATTACCGGGTGATCCTTGATAACAACTTCAAGTGCGTCCCAAACCTCGGGATGTACCTTTTCGACCATCTTTCTTGCAGACTTAACGTTGCCTGCCTTTTCTGTTTCAACAAGACGCTTCATAACGAAGGGCTTGAAGAGTTCAAGTGCCATTTCCTTGGGAAGACCGCACTGGTAGAGCTTAAGCTCGGGACCTACAACGATAACCGAACGGCCTGAATAGTCAACACGCTTACCGAGAAGGTTCTGACGGAAACGTCCCTGCTTACCCTTAAGCATGTCGGAAAGAGACTTGAGAGCTCTGTTGTTCGGACCCGTTACCGGACGGCCTCTTCTGCCGTTATCGATAAGGGCATCAACAGCCTCCTGAAGCATTCTCTTTTCGTTGCGCACGATGATATCCGGCGCACCAAGCTCAAGGAGCTTCTTAAGACGGTTATTACGGTTAATAACACGACGGTAAAGATCGTTAAGATCGGATGTTGCAAATCTGCCGCCGTCGAGCTGAACCATAGGACGGATATCCGGCGGAATAACCGGAACAACATCGAGAATCATCCACTCCGGCTTGTTGCCTGAGGTTCTGAATGCCTCAATAACTTCAAGACGCTTGAGAGCCTTTGCTCTCTTCTGAGCCGATGTGCCGTTAAGCTCCTCACGAAGCTCAGCCGAAAGAGCATCAAGATCGACCTCCTGAAGGAGAGTCTTGATAGCCTCGGCGCCCATGCCTGCCTTGAAATCGTCCTCGTATCTTTCACGATACTCCATATATGCTTTCTCGTCAAGGATCTGCTTCTTCTCAAGCGGTGTATCGCCCGGATCGGTTACAATGTACGATGCGAAGTAGAGAACCTTTTCGAGGTTTCTCGGCGTGATGTCAAGAACAAGACCTATTCTTGACGGAATTCCCTTAAAATACCAGATATGAGAAACAGGAGCTGCAAGCTCAATGTGACCCATACGTTCACGACGAACCTTGGCTTTTGTAACTTCAACGCCGCAGCGGTCACAGATGATGCCCTTATGGCGAACTCTCTTATACTTTCCGCAATGGCACTCCCAGTCCTTGGTGGGTCCGAAAATTCTCTCGCAGAAAAGTCCGTCTTTTTCCGGCTTAAGGGTACGGTAATTTATAGTTTCGGGCTTGGTTACCTCACCGTAAGACCATTCTCTGATCTGTTCGGGTGAAGCAAGACCGATTTTAATTGATTCAAAGGTATTGTTTTCCAATCTGAATGCCCCTTTTCCTTAAGGCAGAGCCGCAAAACTATGCGGCATTGCCTCTAAATCTATTTCAATACAACTTGCAGTCTGTTATCAATCAAAGCTTTCCTCGTCGTCATCCGAGAACATATCGTTTACGTCCTCGAAGATATCGTCAAAGGATTCGTCTTCGTCATTCTCGTCCTCGATAAGGTTGCCTTCTTCATCTTCAAGAGCGTAGCCCTCTGCGCCCTCTGCATCATTGACCTGTGTAAACGCTTTGTCATCCGAAGAAGTAAATCCAAGCTCATCGTCAAAGTTCTGCTTAAGATCAATCTCGTTTTCGTCCTTGTCGTAAACACGAACATCAAGGCCAAGTGACTGAAGCTCCTTAACGAGAACCTTGAAGGATTCCGGAATACCCGATTGAGGAACATTGTTGCCCTTAACGATCGCCTCGTATGTCTTAACACGTCCTACAACGTCATCCGATTTGACTGTAAGAATTTCCTGAAGTGTGTATGCTGCGCCGTAAGCTTCGAGCGCCCAAACTTCCATCTCACCGAAACGCTGGCCGCCGAACTGAGCTTTACCGCCCAAAGGCTGCTGAGTAACAAGTGAATACGGGCCTGTCGAACGGGCATGGATTTTATCGTCAACAAGGTGCAACAGCTTGAGGTAATACATGATACCGACTGTTACGGGGTTATCGAACTTGCGTCCTGTACGTCCATCCGTAAGGATTGATTTACCGTCCTCACGAATACCGAGGTCACGGAACATTTCCTTGATATCCGACTCATGTGCGCCGTCGAATACGGGAGTCATAACTCTCCAGCCGAGATGCTTAGCGGCAAATCCGAGGTTAACCTCAAGAACCTGACCGATATTCATTCGGGACGGAACGCCCAACGGGTTAAGAACGATGTCAAGCGGAGTACCGTCCTCAAGGAACGGCATATCCTCCTGCGGAAGAATACGGGAAACAACACCCTTGTTTCCGTGACGGCCTGCCATCTTATCGCCGACAGAAAGCTTACGCTTCTGAGCAATGTAGCAACGAACCACCTTGTTTACGCCGGGGCTGAGCTCGTCGCTGTTTTCTCTTGTGAACACCTCAACGTTAACGATGATACCGTACTCACCGTGCGGCACACGAAGTGAAGTGTCTCTGACTTCCTTAGCCTTTTCGCCGAAGATTGCACGAAGAAGTCTCTCCTCGGGAGTAAGCTCTGTTTCACCCTTAGGAGTTACCTTGCCGACGAGGATATCACCTGAGCGAACCTCTGCACCGACACGGATAATTCCTCGCTCGTCGAGGTCCTTAAGAGCGTCATCACCGACATTCGGGATATCTCTTGTAATCTCTTCAGGTCCGAGCTTGGTGTCTCTTGCTTCAATTTCAAATTCTTCTATATGGATTGATGTGTAAACATCATCTCTAACGAGCTTTTCGTTAATAAGAACGGCGTCCTCGTAGTTGTAGCCTTCCCAGGTCATGAAGCCGATAAGAGCATTCTTACCGAGGGAGATTTCACCGTGATCCGTTGCCGGGCCATCGGCGATAACGTCGCCCGCCTTAACCTGCTGACCAAGGTCAACAATCGGCTTCTGGTTAATGCATGTACCCTGGTTGGAGCGCATAAACTTTGTAAGGTTGTATCTGTCGATACCCTCTGCCGTCTGAATTTCAACATAATCGGCATTGACATGAACTACGACACCGTCCTTCTTGCAGAGAACGACTGTGCCCGAGTCAACGGCTGCCTTGTATTCCATACCCGTTCCGACGATCGGAGCCTCTGTACGGAGAAGCGGAACTGCCTGACGCTGCATGTTTGATCCCATGAGGGCACGGTTTGCGTCATCGTTCTCAAGGAACGGAATCATTGCCGTAGCAACCGAAACGAGCATCTTCGGCGAAACGTCCATGAAGCTGACTTTTGAATTGTCAATCTCGTGGAATTCGTCACGGTAACGAGCCATGACCTTACGTCTTGTGAAACGGCCATCCTCGTCGAGCGGCTCGTTAGCCTGAGCAACGATGAACTCGTCCTCCTGATCCGCTGTCATGTAAACAACCTCGTCGAGAACCTTGCCGTCAACAACTCGTCTGTACGGAGCCTCGATAAAGCCGTATTTATTTATCTTTGCAAAGGTTGCAAGATAGGAGATAAGTCCGATGTTCGGACCTTCGGGAGTCTCGATGGGACACATGCGGCCGTAGTGGCTGTAGTGAACGTCTCGAACCTCGAATCCTGCACGGTCACGGGAAAGTCCGCCGGGGCCGAGAGCCGAAAGACGGCGCTTATGAGTAAGCTCGGCAAGCGGGTTTGTCTGATCCATGAACTGTGAAAGCGGTGATGAACCGAAGAATTCCTTGATCGCCATAAGCACGGGGCGAATATTGATAAGGGTCTGCGGTGTAATTTTGTCGTCGTCCTCCTGAGCCTGAAGGGTCATTCTTTCGCGAACAACTCTTTCCATTCTTGCAAGACCGATTCTGAACTGGTTCTGAAGAAGCTCGCCTACGGAACGGATACGACGGTTACCGAGGTGGTCGATATCGTCCGTCTTGCCGATGCCGAAAGCAATGGAGTTAACGTAGTTGATTGATGAGAAAATATCATCGATTGTGATGTGCTTCGGAATGAGGTCGTCGCAATGCTCCTTGAGAAGTCCGAGCAGTGCGTTATCGTCCTCAACGTCAGCCTCAAGAATTTCCTTGAGAGCCGAGAAAGAAACCTTCTCGTTGATGCCGATTTCGTTAAGCTGCTCCTCGGTAAACTGCGGGAAGTAAGGCTTGATGTCAACCATTCCGTTTGAGATAACCTTGATTTCCTTATCGTCGTCAACCTTAACGAATACAACGTTGACGCCGGCCTGCTCGATTTCAATAGCCTTCTCCTTGGAGACTACCTCACCCTCCTCGGCGAGAAGCTCACCTGTGAGCGGTGCGATAACGGGCTGCGAAAGCGTTGCGCCTACGATACGGTCAAACAAAGAAAGCTTTTTGTTATATTTGTATCTGCCGACTCTGGAAATATCGTAACGGTACGGATCAAAGAACAGATTGTCAAGATGAGTCTGTGCGGTTTCAAGAGTTGCGGGCTCGCCGGGACGAAGCTTCTTGAACACTTCCATCAAAGCCTCTTCGGTGTTCTGCGTCTCGTCTCTTTCAAGCGTAGCCTCAAGGCGAGGATCATATCCGAAGAATTCACGGATATCCGTATTTGAGCTGAGACCCAAAGCTCTGATAAAGGTTGTGATGAAGATCTTTCTGTTCTTATCAATACGAACATAGAAAAGGTCGTTTACATCGGTCTCATACTCAAGCCAAGCACCTCGGTTCGGGATAACGGTGTTCGAGTAAAGCTCAATACCTGTCTTGTCATGGGTCATATCGTAATATACGCCCGGTGAACGAACAAGCTGCGAAACAATCGCACGCTCGGCACCGTTTATGATAAACGTACCGCTATCCGTCATTATCGGGAAATCACCCATATAGACTTCGCTCTCTTTTACGACGCCGGTTTCTTTATTGAGAAGACGTGCCTTTACACGCATCGGTGCGGAATAACTCGCATCACGCTCCTTGCACTCTCTGATTGAATACTTCGGCTTGTCGTCCATTCTGTAATCGACAAACTTGAGTACCCAGTTACCGGTATAATCGGTAATATCCGCGATGTCGCGGAAAACCTCTTTAAGTCCGGTCTCCAGAAACCACCTGTATGAGTCCTTCTGAACCTCAATGAGGTTTGGCATTTCCATAACCTCTTTGATTTTTCCGAAGCTCATTCTGGTTCTGCTGCCCCTTGCAACGGGAGAAACATTCGTCATTGACTAACCACTCCGTTCTTTTTATTTTCGTCCGTGTGTGAAACTAATAAATACTTGTTAATTATGACAGTTTTTGCTCGAAAAATGAGCATAATTTATCCATGGAAAAAAGACCCAAAGACACACAATGCCATTATAATCGTTATAGCATTATACTGCATTAGTTAAAATATGTCAAGCAAAAATTTGCGAAAAACACAGCTTTTTTTAAAAAACTGACAATTTTAATAGAATATATAAATTATGTAGATAAATTATTGCAAAAGTGCATGAATTTGTGATATAATATGCGACAATAAATCAAAAAGGAGTGTGAATATGTCTACCACCGCCGTGCAGGAAGCTGAGAATCTCGAGATTGAACAGGTTGAAGCCCGTATAAATGCCGACCGCAATCTTAACAAAAACCGACGCTACGTCGGCACAAAAGAGACTCTCGCTTATATCATCTATGATATTTCCGCCAGCTTTAACATTTCAAAGTACAATGACGTTTTTATCACCGATATTGTGCAAATAGGTCTGCGTTTCCAAACGATTGTTACCTTCGTTATCGGAATATGGGACGTAATCAACGACATTTTCCTTGCAGCTATCATCGACAGAACCCGAACACGATTCGGAAAATTCAAGCCATTCCTCATTTTGTACGCAGGTCCGGGCTTGCTTCTGGGCTTTTTCTACTGGATGATGCCGATATTCTTTGCCGGAATGGGGCCGTATAATTCCACGAAGCTGACCGCATACATGATTTTCTCAATTTTCAACAACTTAGCAGGTTCGATGAACAACATTGCCAAAACAGGTATGCTTTCAACGATTACGCCGAACGTTGTTGACCGAACGAGACTTATCACTCAGGCGAACCTTTTCTCGGGCTTCGTTGAGAAAGGTCCTGAAATTCTCATGGGACTTTTGATTGATGTTTTCAACAACAGCGGATTAGGCAAGAAGCTGCCTACCCTCTTCATCAGCGCAGGTCTTTTCACCTCGCTCGCTTCCGGAATTATGGCACTTTACTTCTCAATCGTTGCCAAGGAACGTGTTATTCAGAAATCAGAAAAGCCGAGCATCTTCCAAGGCGTCAAATCGGTTATTACCAATAAACCGTTGCTTATTCTGACACTGGTTGACTTCCTTTCCGCTTTCGGTATCAATTCCGGTACAAACTATTACTATATAAATGTTCTCGGACTTGCTTCAATGTCAACGATCGTCGGAATTCCCGGCGCCATCGTTTCGCCGATAAGCTATTCTTATGTTACAAAGGCAAGAGAGCATTTCTCGACCAAAACGCTGTGGATTTTCAGCTCCGTACTCCCCGATGTGCTTATGCTCGGCGTATTCGGAGTCGGCTCAATCAATAATAACTATAAAAAGAGAGCCGCAATGATTCCGGCATTCATGATTCGTGAAACGATATGGATGGGCGTTTACGGAATCAGCAAGGTTATTCCCGAGGAGATGCGCAATGAATGTATCGATTACGGCGAATGGAAGAACGGCTACCGAACCGAAGGTATGACAGGCGTTGCAAAGGGTCTTGCACAGAAGCTTGTTTCAACGCTCGGAGGAACAATCAAGGCCTTCATTCTCAGCCGCATCGGATACAAAGAGGGTGCAGGCTACGGAAACCAGTCGGCTCATACAGAGTACATGCTGTTCGCAATGTGTACGATTATCCCCGTTGCAACCACTATCCTCGGACTTATTCCGAAATTCTTCTATCCCATTGACGCAGAAACACGAGACAGAATGTATCGTGAGCTTGCCGAAAGACGACAGGCCGTCGCCAAGGAAATGAACGAAAAAGCCGCTCAGATTCACGTTGAGCCGCAAACAGAAGCATAAAACAAGAACGGTACACCTGATGAGTGTGCCGTTTTTTTTTCGGATTAAAGGATGTGCAACTTGCCGAGCTTACATTTTAAACGCTCAGACCCTCTCGGGTTCAAGCCCCGCTCAAAATAAAAAAGAGCCGCTGTTGCGACTCTTTTTATTTGAAAGTAAAGACCTATTTTGATACCAAATTCACACGGCACAGACCTTTTATTAAAGGATTTACCCACCGTTAAAAGGTATATTCAAGCGCAGTATTGAGGAACTGCTCGACCGGAGGATAAGAATATCAATAGTGTGCAATCCCGCAAGAGAATGACGGATGAGGATAAGGAAAAATACGGCGACTTCGTCTTTGACGGTTCAACGACGGTTAAGATAGAAACGGCATTGTGTGCTGCCGATATTTTGATTGCAGATTATTCGTCGCTGATTTTTGAATATTCGCTGCTTAATAAGCCGATGCTTTTCTATGCATATGACCTTGAGGAGTACGAGCATGACAGAAGCTTTTATTTTGATTACAAAAGCTTCGTTCCCGGTAAGATTGTTATAAATAACGATGAAATAATTTCGGCTATACAAAAAAATGATTTTCGTAAAGACAGAATTCCGGCTTTTAGGGAAAAATTTATGGGTGCCTGTGACGGACGCAGCACAGCCAGAATTGCAAAGTATGCGATAATGTAAAATAAGAGCAGATAAACGGTCGTTTTTTAGCCATCGATCTGCTCTTTTGTTTTATTGATATTTAATTTTTGGTTTGACTGACCGTGATCGAATATATTCCTGCGTTTCGCAGAATTTCCGCATCGCTTTCATTGATCGTTCCGTCATGGTTTGCGTCTGCGGCGGTGTATGCGGCCGAATTTAAATTGTTGTAAGATAACATTCCCGAAACGATCGTTTCAACAATTACGGCGTCCTGACCGTCGTAAAGACCGTCGCCGTCAACATCCCCGAAAATAACCGCATTATACTCCACGGAGGTTCCGTCGGGATATAAGGCATTTATTTTTGTTCCTGTGCCGATTATATTTTTCTTTGCGTCAACGGTTATTGCGGCATAGTCGCTTGAAAAATAGTTTGAAAAATCATTGACATTCATTCCGGAATACAATCCGTAAACGAGATTTCCGTCGGCAACACAATTTTTGGCAAACTTCTCGATAATTTCGGTTTCGCTTTCACCGCAGACGGAGCAGATTCGCTTTTTTTCACCGTTTGCCGATGCGGTAGGTTTAGCGGTGACCGACCACTCCGACCAAATATGTTCTTCGGCTTGTTTTGCATAGTAATAAGTCACGTTCAGACCTCTTGAGGTTACCATTTGGTCAAGTCCATCCGCTCTGACGAAAGTATAGCCGTAAAGCGGAACAGGGTGCATCGACCCATCAAATTTTGTCCCAACAGGAGCAGGAATCTCCGCACTGTTAGTATTAGGAATTTGGCTCCCATCCTCTAAGCAATATTGAATTGTAACATTAGCATAAGTTTGATTTTCCGTATTGTCATTGGCTAAGACATTGCCTTTTTCGTCTGTCACTTCAAAGGCGACGTAATCTCCGTCTTTCAAAGTGACATCGGACGGTATTTGATAAATCATAGAACAGCTAAGCAAACCGGAATTGAAGTTGCTACCAGTATAATCAAGTGCTCCTTTGGGCCAAAAATTACTTTTTTCGCTCCATACAGGGACAAGGAAAGTCTCCGCTGCTTCAAGTTTGCTACCATTGGTCGTGGTAGCAACACTGCCGTCCGCTCGACTTATCCACAACTTCATAGTAATAGAACGCTCCGTAGTATCCGACAGATTTTGAACAATCGTCCTTAGTTCTATCTGTTTCCCCGCCATAGAACTACCGAATCTATTTTTGCTTGAACCGCTAAGCAAAACGCCGCTGCGGTAACTGTTAAATTTATTGTATCCGTAGTATGATGTATCCTTAAAATCTGACAAGTTCGAATATTGCCCCGTATACTCTTTCACTTCAGGATCTGCCACATAAAGATTTTTGCCTTCGACAAGTTGAGACAACTTTTTGTACCCTTGCAATCTGCAAACTTCACAGAACGAATAGTTAGTATCTCGCATCAAACACTCAAAACTGGAATTATACGCTTTCTGAGTATATGTTGACGGGCATGTATAGGTTTTTCTAAAACCTAACAGTTGTTTCCACTTGACATTCTCCGGATCGTGAGTATATGCAACATTAAGTGATGTTAAATCAGATTGCTCGGCTACGCTGTCCATATACTCATCTCCCAATCCAAGCAATCCATGACCAAGTTCGTGTGCAAAGGTTTGAGGCGCACGATAGCTGTCAGATGGAGTTATAAAATAGTGAAATCCGAATTTCAAGTTGGTGTATGCGTCTCCAAAGTTGCGACTTGTGTTGACGAGCAAAGCAAATTGACTGATATAATTGTGAACATAATAGTAAGGTGGATATTGTTCATCATCATTCCAATAATATGTATTAGGCTCGGTTTTGTTAGGAATATGTGCATCGTGGATTTTTTCAATAAATTCGGGTCCTATGCAACGCTCAAAAATATGGTTTTTCCAAGCGTTACCATTTATATTTCCCGATATTGACGAGGAATTATTTGAACCTACAACTACATCGAAAAAAGTGCTTCCATCATTTTCAAAACTCGATTCTGATGCGGTACAAAGCGCATAGACATTAAAGCGGTCGGCATAGCTCCTATATGGCTCGTATTGCATAGCACCGCTCCAAACTCTTTTTGCATCACCAATAAATTTTTGTTGCTGACTCTTAGTATATCCTTCACCGCAAATGATAATTACCATATTTTCCGTATCGCTTCTGGTCTTCTGGATTGTATAAACAGGAATTATGGGTTCTGCATATTTGCCATCCTTAGAATAATATGGACCAAGGTTGAGTTTAAGACTGTTTTCTACATCTATATCCCAATCTTGATTTGGATCATCCTCTGGCTCAGCAACGGTGTAATCGTTTTCAATTTTGTCAGGAGCAGAGCCCATATATGGGTTTGCCTCCGTTCCGTCGCCACCGGTTGTTACATAATAATCAGCATCGAGATAAAATGCCGGTCTAACTCCGATATATGAAACATCAGGCGACTCGCGACCGACAGTTCCGTTAGATTGAACATAACGCATATCGTGGTTGCAATCAGACACCGGTGTTCTGAGCCAATATGGCCATTTTGTTCCCTGATCGTTGGTGGCGATATAATATGATCCGTGTTTTTTCCAAATATTGTTAACCTGTTTGACATCAAGAAGGAATACTTTCTCGGTAGAATTTTCATAATATGCACTGTCGAAGTTTCTTGCAACATTTTCGATATCATAATTTAACTCCAAATCAGAGCGAGCATCCCCCTCGTAAATTCCTTGCTTATATTCCGGATGAGATACGAGCGAACGCTGCGTCACTGTTTTCATAGCGGCTATTTCGACCTTTGAAAATTCATTCAAAAAGCCTGCTTTATCGTCATAACTATTGCCTTTGACAGAATTGCTCTTTGGCGGATTACCACACAGCCAGTTTACCTCGCCCGCAACAGCGGTAGAATTGAGCCATGAGCGCATATTGCTGTCTTTCCAATAATTGGAACCATATGAATCCCGCTTATAGTTTCGACTGTGTGACTTTGACCTGTCGTTGTCGTTCGTACGTGCATCATAAGGAAGTGTATCAACTATCGTATCAGCAAGCATAAGCGTCCCGTTTTCATCAATATCAACGCATCTCCAAATAATACTCTTTCCGTTATATTTACCTAAACTGATATAAGTTCCGATCTCAACAGTTGGAGTTGTTTCTCCTTCCGCTGCCGAAACGGGTATACCTGTCATCACCACACATAATAGCAACAGCACGGTCAACAATTTTTTCATATTATCACTTCCCTTTTTTTGAATTATTTCTTTTGTTTGACCTATTTGTATTATATATTAAAGTTAAATAAACAAATTTCCCAAAAAAAACATACAGGTTCTTTTACAGTAAAACTGTGTTTTTCCACAGAATCGGCGAGATCACCTTCGTTTTCTACAACGGCACGGAGGTCAAGGTCGGAGAATAAGATACAAGGTCGTAAGGTCGTTCGCATTTTTGGGTGAACGGATTTTGCGGCCTTTCGTTAAAAGGTGTTATGGGAGAAAATGAAAAAGGCTCCGCAGCGACCGTTTCCGGAGTACCGCAGAGCCTTATATCGTTAAATAGTATCGAAAAAGCCTTGTAAATCAAGGTCTTTGCAAAAAGAAACCGGACACCAATCGAGATACGCAATGTATCAAAATTGGTGTCCGGTTTTGGTGCAGGAGACGGGACTTGCCGTCTGCTGCGGCTGTGCCTTGCATGCTGATGGCTCGCCGACCGTCGCAAGCGACAGTACCCGGCTCACCGCTCCTCGCTAAAAACAGTCCACCGGACTGTTTTTTTACGCTCAGACCCTCTCGGGTTCAAGTCCCGCTCAAAAATAAAAAGAGCCGCATTTGCGACTCTTCCTTATTTGGTGCAGGAGAAGGGACTTGAACCCTCATGAACTTGCATTCACTAGAACCTGAATCTAGCGCGTCTGCCGATTCCGCCACTCCTGCAAAAATAAAAAGCTCTGAATTTTTACACGGTGAGCCAATCCGAGGCGGGGCACACAGCCTGATCCGCATAAATAATTATAGCATAGATAGAAAAAAAGTCAATATTATTCTTTCATTTTTCTTTATAAAATGATATAATTAACCGAAAACTTTTTTGGAGCGATCGTTATGTATCATTTCTTTGTTCCTGCCGAGAGTATTTCCGACTCTCAGGTTATTATTACGGGTGGCGACTTTAACCATATAAAAAATGTTTTGCGAATGAAACCGGGCGAAAAATTCGTCGCTAACGACGGCAACGGAGCGAGCTATTGCTGTTCGATTCGTGAATTCAAGGGGGAAAGTATTGTTGCCGATATTGAAAAGGGTCAGCTTGAAAGCAATGAGCTTCCCGTGCGACTTGTTCTTTTTCAGGGTCTGCCGAAAGCTGACAAGATGGAGCTGATCATTCAAAAGGCTGTTGAGCTGGGAGCGGCGGAAATCGTTCCCGTAGAAATGGTCCGCTGTGTGGTTAAGCTTGACGACAAAAAGAAAAAAAACAAGCTTGCACGCTGGCAGTCTATTGCCGAAAGTGCGGCAAAGCAATCGGGCAGAACGGTAATTCCCGAAGTTAAAACTGTTATGACTTTTGACGAAGCTTTGCAATATGCCGAAAAGCTTGACTTGCTCCTTGTCCCCTATGAATGTGCCGACAGTTTGAAAAAATTGCGAGAGAAAATTGACGGATTAAAACCCGGTATGAGTGCAGGAATTTTTATCGGCCCTGAGGGCGGATATGAAGAAAAAGAAATTGAAAAAGCAAAAGAGCATGGCGGAGAAATTGTTTCACTCGGAAAAAGAATTCTTAGAACCGAAACCGCTGCGATTGCGGCACTTTCCATTTGTATGTTTAACATCGAAGCGAATTTATAAGGGAAAATATTATGTTACCTATTGATTTTACAAACAGAATGAAGGCAATTTTGGGCGAAGAATATGAGAAATTTGAAGCATCGTATTCCGAGGTTCCCGTTCGTTCTTTCAGAGTAAATACAAATAAAATAAGTGAAGAAAATTTTGAAAAAATAAATCTGTTCGGCGGCAAAAAAATTCCGTATGCGGAGAACGGTTTTTATTTTTCCTGCGACGGAATCGGCAATCACCCTTACCATCACGCAGGAATGATTTACATTCAGGAACCGTCGGCAATGGCACCTGTCGCAAGCGTTGATATTCAGCCCGGCTGGAACATTCTTGACCTTTGCGCTTCTCCCGGCGGCAAATCGACCCAAGCTGCAGCTCAAAACCCCGACGGCGTTCTTGTCTCCAATGAGATCATCCCGTCACGGTGCAAAACACTGACCGGCAACATTGAAAGAATGGGTTTTCGAAATGTCATCACAACCTGTGCCGATGCCAAAAAGATTGCGTCACTTTACGGCGAGGTTTTTGACCTTGTTATTGTCGATGCACCCTGCTCCGGCGAGGGTATGTTCCGCAAAGACGAGAACGCACAAAATGAATGGAGCGTCGAGAATGTTTTACATTGTGCCGAACGACAGCGTGAAATTCTTGACGAGATAAAAACAACCGTTAAGCCCGGCGGACTTTTGCTTTATTCGACCTGCACTTTTTCGCTTGAAGAAAATGAAAAAAATGTCGATTGGTTTCTCAACGAGAACGATAATTTTGAACTGATTGATGTCAAAGACAGCGTAAAAAAATATACAACGGACGGCATTATGTTTGACGGCTGCAAAGAGAAAAATATTTCACGCTGCCGCAGATTTTATCCGCACGTTGCAAAAGGCGAGGGTCAGTTCGTTGCATTGATGAGAAAGACCTGCGGCTTCGGAATCGAAGAACTCCCTCCGAGTGCACTCAAAGATATTCCGAAAAATGAGCAAAAAATTATTTTTGAATTTCTTGATGAAACCTTGAAAAGCTACAACAGAAATGCCGTCAAAAAGTATAAAGATAATTTTGTATATTTTGATTCGGATTTTCCTGTTCCGAACGGAGCTTTTTCCTGCGGTGTTACGATTGGCAGCCTGCAAAAAAATTACATTAAACCTCATCACCAATTTTTCTCAGCGATGGGAAAATTATTTAAGCAAAAAATAGAGCTTACCCCCGAACAGGCAAAAAAATATATCCACGGCGAAACCGTGGACTGTGAATTTGATAAGGGCTGGTGCACCGTGACTGTTAACGGTTGCCCGATAGGGGGAGCAAAGGCCGTCAACAAAACGGCAAAAAATCACTACCCAAAAGGATTAAGAACATTATAAAAACGACCGCAGAAATTAAGCTTTCTGCGGCTCTTCTTTTATTTCCGATAAATATTTTTCTGCATCCTGTCTCGACTTAAAAACAACCGTTTTTATATTTGAATATTTTTCTGTCAATTCGTAAATTTTCGGCAAGCTTTCCGTTCTGAAATTTTTTATAAATTTGATAAAATCATTATCGATTTCTTTTTCAATCCACGGTAAATCCTCATGTTTCTTGCCTATGCGTTCACGAACCCCTTCAATGCAGATATTCGTCGGCAAGTCGAATAAATAAATCACATCGGATTTTGCCATACGCTTTTCCATTGTGCGCATATAATTTCCGTCGATTATCCATTCATCTTTTTGTAAAACCGTCGAAAGCCGCTTATCAAAAATATCCCTTGATACAGTTGTCTTATCGCTGTTCCAATTCATTCTGTCAAGATAATACAGCGGTGTGTCCGTGCTTTCGCTCAGTTCCTTTGCAAATGTGCTTTTTCCGCTCCCGGGACATCCGATTACTATTGCTTTCAATGCTTTTCCCTTTCTTTTTACTATTTAAAAAACAATCCCGTATTCTTCAAATATTTTGAAAAACACGGGTATTATTTATATCAATACAACCTTCTCACCGTTGCAGGTCAGGCGTGACGGAATAAAGTTGCCGTCCACTACAAAATAATAGTATCCTGCACCGCCGTCTTGAAAGCCCTTACCGTTATATTTCACATTGTCAACCTGAGTGAAAACCATGCTTTGATTTTCAAATTTTTTGATAAGAAATACTCCGTATTTGCTGGAGCGGTGCTGGGTGTCGTCCATAAGCAAAAACGGAAGCAAGAGCTTGTCGCCGTCCTTGTTAAAGCAATAATTGACATTGCTGCCGTTATTTCTCTCGGCGATACATACAACGCCCTCGTCGCATTCAAAATATGTTATCAATTCTTCATGGTATCTATAGGCAAAAAGCTTTTCCACCGAATCAAACGGGTGAATATAATTTTCGAGCGGAACAAAAAATGAAACCGCAGTCAGAATTATCGCAACAAAAGCCGCAGTAACCGCCGCTTTGCCTTTCTTCTTTGAAACTATGCAAAGCACAGTCACAAGAATCGCAAAAAGTACGGCTCCGCATATCCATCTAATAATATCGTATGCCATAAAAGGCCCCTTTTCTTTTTTTAATTATATTATCATATGATAAGGAAAAAGTCAATTTTGTCACCCGTCAGTCATAACCATACGGTAAAAAAACAGAAAAATTTTTAAAAAACAGTTGACAAATAAAGAAAAAGTGCATATAATAAAAACAACAAATGAACATTTATTCATACGTTAATCTGAATTGCAGGTGAACAAAATGTCAGATAATAAACCAACTATGAATTGTGACGAATGTCCGCATGACAACTGTAACCGCAAGGTTGCAAAAACAGAGGTCAGCGACGACGTTCTCTATGACCTTGCCGAGGTTTTCAAGGTTTTCGGAGACAGCACACGAATCAGAATTATCTCTGCCCTCATGGACGGTGAAATGTGCGTCTACCACCTTTCGGAAAAACTCAATATGGGTCAAAGCGCAATTTCACATCAGTTAAGAATTCTCCGAAGTGCAGGACTTGTACGTCCTCGCAAGGAGGGCAAAGAAAGCTATTATTCGCTGGATGATGAACACGTTGAAGAAATCTTCGGTGCAGGTCTGGCACATGTATTACACAAAGGAGGTATGTTAGATGTCTGAACATGAATTCGAACACGAACATGAACCCGGATGTGAGCATAACTGCTGCGAACACGAGGGACATTGTGAATGCGGACATGAGCATGAACATCCTCACGAACACGAGCATGAACACGGCCACAGCCACGGCTGCGCATGCGGTTGCGGAGGCTGCGCTCATGACGACGAGGAGGAAGAAACCAAGCTTTCCCTTACATTGCTCGGCGTTTCGGCAGTGCTTGTTGTCGTAGGTCTTTTCCTCAAGTCAATTCCAATAGCACAGATGACCGTCGGCATTGTTGCCGTTGTTCTTGCAGCTTATCCGCTTGTATTTAAGGTTTACGGCGATATTAAGGCTCGAAGATTTACCGAAATTGAGCTTATGATTATTTCAGTCGTTGCCGCTTGCTGTATCGGCGAGCTGAGAGATGCCGCACTTGTTGCAATCCTTTACAGAATCGGTGAAATAATTGAGGACAGAGCGGTTGAAAACAGCCGCAAAGCCATTGATTCAGTTGCAAAAATTCAGCAGGATTATGCACATCTCGTTTTAGATGACGGAACAACCCGAAAGGTCGATGCCGAGGATGTTCCCGTCGGAGCAAAAATCAACGTTCTTCCCTATGAGCGTTTCCCGATTGACGGTGTTGTCGAATCAGGTATCTCAACCGCCGATGCTTCCGCTATCACAGGTGAAAGCCTGCCGATAACTCTCGGCAAGGGAGTTGAGGTTAAGAGCGGCATGGTGAACGGCAAGGACAGCGTTACGGTTGTCACAACCGAGCTTTTCGGAAATTCAACGGCTTCAAGAATTGTCAGGATGGTTGAGGATGCAACCGAAAAGAAGGGCAATGTGCAGAAGTTTATTACAAGATTTGCAAAGTATTACACACCGATTGTTGTTATTATCGCTGTTGCATTGGCAGTTATCGGTTCAATCGCAACAAAGGATGTTGCTTCATGGGTCAAGAGAGCGCTTGTTTTCCTTGTTGCTTCCTGTCCGTGCGCTATCGTAATTTCAATTCCGCTCGGTTTCTATACAGGTATCGGTGCGGCGGCAAAGGACGGAATTATCGTCAAGGGCTCAATCTTTATTGAAGCCTTTGCAAAAGCAAAAGCATTTGTTTTTGACAAGACGGGTACTTTGACAACAGGTAACTTTGAAGTCAGCAAGATCACTTCTATGAGCAATTTCACCGAAGAACAGATTCTTACGCTTGCTGCGGCGGCTGAATACTATTCTTCCCACCCGATTGCAAAGAGCATTGTCGGTGCGGCCCCGCAGATTGATGAAAAATATCTCAGCGATTTCCGTGAGGTTGCAGGCGGCGGCACAAGTGTTGTTTTCGACGGAAAAAGGATTCTTTGCGGTGGCAGGCGCTTGCTTGAGACAGAGGGAGTCGAAACTCCCGACTACACGGACGGCGACGTTTGCGTTGTATTTGACGGAAAAATTATCGGTACGATCACTCTCAGAAGTGCGCTCCGAAACGGCGTTGAGGATATGGTTGAGCATCTGCGTGACCAGGGTGTTGAACATATTATAATGCTTACCGGCGACAACGAGACGGCATCCGACGAGGTTGCAAAAGCAATCAATCTTGACGAATACTATTGCAATCTTCTTCCCGAAGAAAAGCTCAGCCACCTTGAGGAAATCAAGAACGAGTATGGCAAGGTTGTTTATGTTGGCGACGGTATCAACGACGCTCCGGTTCTCGCATCTGCGGACGCAGGCGTTGCAATGGGTCTCGGCACTCAGGCGGCAAGCGAGGCGGCAGATGTTATCCTCACGAACGACAGGCTTGACAAGCTCGCCCCGGCACACAGGCTTTTCAAGAGAACGATCAACATTGTTCATTTCAATCTTATATTTGCAATCGTTATCAAGATGATAGTTCTTATTCTCGGTGCGGCGGGCTATGCTCCCGTTTGGCTTGCAGTTTTCGCCGACGTCGGCGTATGCGTAATCTGTATTTTGATTTCAACGCTCATCGGCAAAGCGAAGAACTCGTTCTTTGACACAATTCATTTAAGATAAAGCAAAAAAAATATCAGGCTGTATCAAAGCAATCGCTTCGGTGCAGCCTGATGTTTTATTTAATTATTTACAGAAAGCTTTCCAAAATTCCGAATACGCTTTGTCGCCGTAAATTTTGAAAACGGTATCGTCGACAAAGGTTATTATCTTCGTCAAAACCTTTGCCCACTCGGGCAGCTCGTTGAGCTGTTTCTGCGTAAGCAGCTTTGCGTTTTCTTCACTTATCTTGCCCTGCTTTGCACAGAAATCATTGACTCTTTTCGTCGTCTCCTTGCAGAATTCCGCATCGGCAATCGTCGCACGCATCGCACGCTCGCAGTCATACATTATCGCCTTACATTCGTCAACGGTTTCCTGCGGCCAGTCAAGCTTGCCTGCCTGATAATCGGCATAAAGGTTTTTCATATCTCTGTATCTCCAGCGGCGAATAAACCAGTTGTCGGAATTGCCGTTAAACTGCGGGTATTTTTCAGGCTTTGAGTTAACATTTTCAACATCATGCGAATACATCAGAGCAACAGCAAGATTGATAACAGGTGAATTATTCGCGGCATCCTCATGGTGCATATTGTAGAAATACCATGTGTTATCGGGGAGAACTCCCGTTGAAGCGTCAATCTCACCGTCAGGCGAAAGTCTGCCTCCCTCGGTGAGCTTTTCGCCGGGCAAAGCCGCCGTTGTGCCGAGAGCGGTTGATTCAACATTGATAACGCCGTCTCCGTTTACCTTATCTGCGTTCGCAGTGACATGGAAGAAATTATATCGTGCGTCACCCGTGTGAAGTCCATAGCCGGAAAGTATGTTTATCCGAATTCCGTTTGCCGTCATTGTTTTTATATTATCGGCAAGGTTGAGCTGTGCCCGATAGAATGCATCTGTTTTTTCTCTGACAGGAACATGCTCCTCGTCTCCGAGATATTTTTCGGCAAGCTCGGGATAAGCCTCCTTTGTAACCATCGCCCAAATCTGCGGCGTGTTGACAAAAAGATTATTTAAAAGAGTGTCATAAATCTTCGTCAGCATTGCGGCGTTGACCTCGGCCGGAAGAGCACGAAGCATTAGATTAACGGCATGACCGATAATCTCACCATACTCCGTAAATTCGGAAATCATCATCGGAATTCCCTCGTTGTACCAAAACTCCGCCGAAACATCAAAATCACGGTTAAACATATCGGTGACCGACTGCGTTCCGTTGAGAACAGGGACGACATTAACTATTGTATTAACCTTGTCGGTGTCGGTATATTGGTCACAGAACGCCGTAAAAATCGTTCCGCCGAGACTTATCGGAAGAAGATTAACCTTCTTGGCCCCCGTCTTTTGAAGCACCGTATCTATGTACCGGTCGAGACGCTGAGCTGAGGACATTGGGTCTGCAAAAAGCGAAAAAGTGAAGAAGAAAAGGTTTTCTTCGCCTATTATATCCGAAACGGCACGAAGCGGAAGAATTCTATAAAGATAGTCACACTGATATTGCATATAACTCTGCGTTTCGGCATCGGCCGGGGTTGCAAATTCGGCAAATGACCCGTTAAATTCAAGAAGACCGATTTCATTGTTTGCAAAGGTTCCGTCGGGCAAGGTTTTCTGTGCCGAAAAAGCAGTATCGGCAACCTTTCCGATTGCGTCAACAAGACCGCAGTCCTTTTGAGCAATGACCGATTTAACCAGCGGAGCTATAAGATGCAGCGCAACAGTTTTGAGTATCTCCGGAACATCAAAAATAACGGTTCCGCTCTGAAGGTCATTGCCGAAAGCGTCCTTTTTTATCGGCGGACGAGACGGATCCTCGGCATCTGAGCTGTTGTAATCCGTGTCAACAACATAGGTTATCGAATGGGAGATACCGGGCACAACGACGAGCGGATAATAATTGCCGTTTTCGTCAACATTGTCGTAAACAACGGACATGTCCTCGAGCGTATACGGGTATTTATCCGAAGCAGAAGTATTCGAGGCTTTTGTAACGGCTCCGTTCAAGGGAACAAGTGCCATAATCATCGCCATGACGGCAGAAAAAATTCTCGTTATGAAAGTCATTATTAAACCCTCCCGTTTAAATTGCAGAATAAATGTAAGATAATTATAACAAAAGATAAATTCTTTTACAAGGTCATTGATTTATTCCATAAAAAATGCTAATATTAATCATAAAAATTTTTGGAGGTTAAAAAAATGGAAGTAACGGCAGTTGCCTCTTGGCTCAACTCAACCTTTGCCGACTTTGATCTTGCAATCTTTGATTTCTTTCACAGATTGCACGACAGTGCGGCCGGCGGATTTCTTGATGTCTTTTTTAATGCGATCACAACGCTCGGACACGACGGAATTGCGCTGATTATCATTTCACTCGTTCTCATGCTTTTCAAGAAGACGAGAAAGGCAGGCTCGGCAATGCTTGCCGGTATCATTGTCGGAGCACTTTTCACCAACCTGACAATCAAACCGCTTGTCTCTCGTCCGAGACCGTACACTCATCTTGACAGCCCCGTTTATCAATGGTGGCTGAACGCAGGAGCACAGGTTGAAAGCGACCGTTCGTTCCCGTCGGGTCACACAACCTCGGCAATGGCAATGGTAACAGGCCTTTTTTGCGTAACGAACAAAAAGGTCAGCTGGGTAGCATTTTTATTTGCTGTTCTCATGGGAATGTCGAGAATTTATCTTTGCGTTCACTACCCGACCGATGTTATCGGCGGCCTTATTATCGGTGCAATCGGCGGCATTATCGGCGGTCTGCTTGTAAACCGGTTCTATAGGCATGACGAGCACAAGCTCAACAAAGCATATATCAATTTCAGCTTTGCAAATCTTTCTAAAAAGAAAGCATAACATTAAAGCTTCACCCGACACGGTCAAACGATTGTGTCGGGTTTTATGGGCGTTTTACACAAAAAAAGGCGCCGATTTTGTACGTTGACTGAATTGTTTTTTTGTTGTATAATTTAACTAACAATAGGGACATTTGTCCCGACAATATAACACTCACAGGAGGTTTTTTATGAAAAAGATTTCTACAAAAATTATTTCCGTAATTCTTTGTATCTGCATGATCTTCGGCTGTTCGGCAATAGCATCATCGGCAGAAACAACAGATACGGTAACGAGAGTCAGCTGTGCTTTCAACGGCGATTCTCAAACTTCAAGAGGCTTCTGCTGGTACACCGAGACCTATACAAGAAGCGATGTTCAAATCATTAAGACATCTGATTTTAACGGCAGCTATGCAAATGCAACAGAGTATTCGGCAGGCAACATCTACAAGTTCCGTGACCTCTATTGTCATAAGGTTACCGTTGACAATCTTGAGCCGGGCACAAGCTATACATACCGTGTAGGAGACAGATCTCTCAACCTTTGGAGCGGTGACGGCACATTCAGAACAGATGACGGCGACAGCAAATTCTCCTTCATTTCCATTGCAGACGTTCAGGCAAGCAACGACGAGAACTTTGCGCATGCCGCCGAAACAATGCACGGTGCTGTTAAAACTCTTCCGAACTATGAGTTCATGATAAACCTCGGTGACTTTGTTAACGACGATACAAACGACGAGTGGAACTGGTACTTCAAGAACTTTGCATTTGCAAACATGAACACCACAATCGCTCCCGTTGCAGGTAACCACGACGGCAACATCACAAACAAGCTTAACATCAACGTTTTCAACTCCATGTTTAACCTTGGCAACCCGAACACCGAGTCCAACACAAACTGGGTTAACGGCGTTTACTACTCATTCGATTACGGCAACGCTCATTTTGCTGTTATCAACACAAACGACATGTATCCGATGACACAGTCTCAGAGAAACTGGCTTGTTAATGACATGAGCAAGACCGATGCGGACTGGAAAATCGTTCTCATGCACAGAGCTTCATACTCCGAGGGCAAGAATATCAACAAGCCTGATGCGATTATAATGAGAGATGTTCTTATTCCGCTCTTTGACGAGCTTGATATCGACGTAGTAGAGGCAGGTCACGACCATGTTTACTACAGATCAAAGCAGGTTAAGGGCGATAAGGTTGTTGATAATGTTCAGTATGTAACAGAAATGTTCAACGGCGAAGAAACAACATTTGCTCTCAATCCCGAGGGCTCCGTTCACATTGTTCCGGCTACGGCGGGCACAAAGAGATACAGAGTATATGATGCTATTGATCCTATCCCGGGCTGCTGCGATTTCCGCCTTTCAACAAGAGATTTGGGCGGCTGCTTCATGACAACAGAGATTGACGGCGGCAAGCTTGTTATGAAATCCTACCTTGTTGATGACAAAACTCAAGAGATCACTCTTATTGATAAGTACGCTATTAAGAAGGACGTGGGACAGAACAAGCCGGCAGAAGATTATCAGGATCTTCCGACCGATAACGTTTCAAACATCAGTGCGTACATTACAAACTTTGTAAAGGCTATCGTCGATATGCTTGTTAAGTATCTCTTCGTTCTTCTCCCAAAGGTAATTAAAAACGCATTCAAAAAATAAGACCGGATATAATAAGACCTCCTCGTTCAAGAGGAGGTCATTTTTATGTATTCGATTATACAGACTTTTCTTCCTTTTGGAAGCTCACCTTCGGCAAATCCAGTTTAAACGCTGTTGCAAGAATTCTGACTGAGAAAACAATCAGCACGGCAATAACCGACGCCAACCTAACATTTACATTGTGAATATACATCAAATGATACGCTGTTCCGCCGATAATTGAGGCGACGGCGTATATTCTTTTCTTTAGCACAAAAGGAATCTCCATGAGCATAACGTCACGAATCAGTCCGCCGCCGACACCTGTTACAACGGCAAGACAGACAACAAGAATTCCATTGACCGTGAAGCCCGATTCAATAGCAACCTTTGCACCCATGACCGTGAAAACTCCGAGACCGAGCGCATCAAAAATATTATTGACCTCATCGACCGTCTTTTCGCTTTTTTTATACGATTCTCGGAAAATATATGCCACAATAAAAACAATCACAGACGTAATAACCGCAACCATAACATATCTGTAATCCGAGAACATCGTCGGCGGCAAATGGCCAATAAGAATATCTCTGACAATTCCTCCGCCGAGTGCCGTCATGGCGCTGAGAACAATAACGCCGAAAATATCTACCCTTTTCTTTATGGCAACCATCGCTCCTGATATCGCAAAAGCAACCGTTCCCACCATTTCAAAAATAAAACGTACAAGCTCCTCAACCGACATATTAAACCTCTGTTATAGAATAATTTGTTTCCTCACCGATACACATTGCCCGAAGCGTTGTATACGGAATACCGTTAATGATATTCTCCGCACCGTAATGGTAATGGCCCTGATATACATGCGAAACACCGTATTTTGCAAGTATATCGTTCACCTCGTCCGCATTTGAAATGATATGACGGCTCTCAACATTAGTATCTATATTTTGATGGGTGAACACAATTTTTCTTTTATCCGTATTGAGCTGTTCTTCAAGCCAAGCAAGCTCGGATTTCGGAACATAGCTCTTTGTCCAATCAATATCTTCTCGACCATATGGTTTACCGTCCGGTGAATATGAAGCATCAAGAAAAATCAGTTTGACCTCATCGTCCTCAACCGTTGTCGGTGCAACATGGAATCCTGTTATCCTTGCCATGTCTTCGGCGCTGACCACCTCATTGTCATGGTTACCCATGCAATGGTAGGTCGGAATGCCGTAAGAGTTTATCAAATTGGAAATCTCCCGCAGATGGCGAAGACTTTCTTCCGTACCGTTGTGGAAGTGAACAAGATCTCCCAAACATATGGCAATCTGCACTCCCTGTGCCTCAAAATCATCAAAAGCACGATTAACCGCACCGTAAGCATAATGTGGCTTCCTGTCCTGCTCGAGCAATTCGAGGTCGCAATAATGTGTGTCTGTAAAAATTCCAATTTTCATAAAATCACCTTGTAACCGAGAATCTTAAAACTTCAAGTGCATCCGAAGAATTAACCTTTCCGTCGCTGTTCCAATCTGCCGCTGTCAAATTATGACCTTTCAGAGTTGTTAATCCGACGGAGTGCTGAAGAATCAAAAGTGCGTCGGCCGAATTAATCTTTGAATCCGAATTAATATCTCCGATAAGACATATTGTATATGGGCCAAAGCTTTTTCCGTTGCCTGTGGCTGAAATCGCTGTACCTGTTGCAACCTTTCCGCCTGAAGCAAGCCCTGTTGCTTTAATAGTTACATCCTTATAAGTAACATACTTTGAAACAAACTGATTCTGCGTAAGCTCCGGATCTTTTTTTAAATAAACTGTTTTCTTGGATTCGTTCAACGAAAGATTCGAACCCGCTTTTAAGCTGAATTGAGGATCTGCAGCCGGCTGCGGCTTCGTGAACCCATTTAATCCATTCGCCTTGATATAAGTCGGATAATCATAGTAACAATAATTTTTGTCACATCTGCGGTCAAGACCCGATACCCAACCTGTTTCCGTATACTGCCACATACCGTAAGCGCCGTTGTAAGTACAGCTTGAATTGTATTCGGCAATCCAGAACTGGAAGTCCGAAAGCTTTGAAGCATAAAGCTCATCTCTTGCAAAATACTTGTTGCAGTAAATTCCGACAAAGTACCCGGCAGCCTCCAGCTTGTCGCAGAACGCACGGGCAACCGCCGTACACTGCGCCTGTGTCAAATCCACCTGATCCTCTGTTTCAAGATCGTAGTAAACGGGCATCTCAAGCTGGCATTTATATTTCTTCAGAAGATTTATTACAAAATCCGCTTCCTTGCTCGCTTCATTAGCCGTTGTTGCTGCGGCGAAATAATAAACGCCGACAGGAATTTTATTTTTCTTGGCATTATTATAATATGATGAAAAGCTTTCGTCCTCTTCCATTTTTTTGCTTCCCGTGTAGGAAAAGCCGATACGGAGAATAATTGCGTCTAAATCCGCCGCTATTTTTGACCACGAGCTTATTGAATCGCTGTTCCAATAAGAAATATCGGCAACATCCCATTTAACCTTTTTCAGCTCATTTGTCACTGACGAACTGCTTCCGACCGTAAAGGATTTATTTAAAAGAACAACGTTTGTTGTTTGTGAATCGCTTGCAACAATTTTGTATGTATATGTTCCTGCACCGAGCTTTGAAAAAGTGAGAAGATAATCAACATTACTGATATCATAGCTTTTTGCTCCCGGAGTTGCCGTGTATTCAAAGCCTTTTGTGCCGTCGGACTTATATGCACCGATTACAACTTTTGAAATACTGTAGTTCGAAGAAACGATTCCGGTTACAGAAAAGCCCTCGCCGACGTCAAGCTTCGTCGGGGAATTTGCATTTGTGATTTTCAACGTGCTTGCCGAAACTGTGCCGACAGTGAATGCTTTGCTGAGAAGTTCAACATTAGAGGTTTGAGTATCACTTGCAACAATTTTGAAAGTGTAGCTTCCGGCACTTAGCTTTGAGAAAGGCAGGCTGTAATCGGCATCTTTTACATCGTAACTCTTGGCATTCGGATTTGTAACATATTCAAAGCCTTTTGTGCCGTCCGCTTTATATGCACCGATTACAATTTTGGTTATATTATAGTTTGAAGAAACAATTCCCGTTGCGGAAAAGCCTTCCCCGACATCAAGTGTATCCGGATATTTTGCATTTGTAATTTTTAAAGTACTTGCTGTTTGTCCCGTTGATGTAACTGTAAAGCTCTTGTTGAGAAGAACTACATCCGAACTGTTATCATCAGAAGCAACAATTTTATATGTATAGCTACCGTTTTTCAGCTTTGAAAAAGGTAAAAGATAATCTACATTGTTTATATCATAGCTTTTTTCGCCCGGCAGACCTGTGTAATCAAATTCGGCCGCACCGCTCGAATTGTAAACGCCGATAACAACCTTACGAATATAATAATCGGAAGTTATAACGCCCTTTGCTACAAAAGGATCGCCCTGCTTCAACGTTGTCGGATACGTTGCTCCGGTCAGTTTCATTGTTGTTGCGGCATAAACCGGCATACAAAGGCCGAATACCATTGCAACTATCAAAAGAACGGATAAAATCTTCTTTTTCACTTTCAAGCTCTCCTTTTCACATTTTGATATATTATAACATATCACGACAGGATTGTACACTTTATTTTGCGTAAAAATCAAATTTTGGTGAATCGGATAAAAACTTAACGAAAATATAAACCCGGCAGTTTAAAAGCTGTCGGGTTTATCTGTATCTTTTATCAGTTGAAAAAATATTAATCAGCATAACTGTGAAATATCCGATAAAGCCAAGGTCAATCGCCATAAGCCCGAATGTCCACGGGTATGTAAAACTTCTGCCGCCAAGCATAATCGGATTTCCCGAAATGTTCGCCATAAGAGCAACGAACACCAAAACGGTAAAAATCAATATTCCGAATCCAATCGGAAAAACCGCTCCCATAAGCTGTTTTCTCAAAAAATCTTGCCTGATTTTCTTATCCGCAAAGGCTTGCCGTGAGTTCACAATGCTTCCGCCGGTAACTTCGAGCTCACAGCCCGAAAAAAGTGCATCCACTCCCGTTTTTTCCACAAGCAGCGGCTTTTGCTTCACCTTCCAAACAGATTTTGAAGCGATAACATCAATCTCATAGCAGCCCTTGAGCCGCACATACTGACTTTTTTCATCTCTTGAAAACTTTTGAGTCGGATTTTCCTCATCGCTGTGTACATCTGTGCCTATTTCTGTTCGTTTTGTGCGGCAAACAATAAGTTTGTGCATTCCCTTTTCGACAGATGAAACGGTTATACTTTCATCCTCGGGTATAAAATATTCCTCGCCGTCCAGCTCGATTTTCAGCACATCATCGGAAGCGTTGTCTATTCTGATGTTCGCCATAATTTCCTCCGAAAAAAAGAGCTGCGGCAGAGAAACTTGCCGTTTTTCTGCAACAGCTCTAAATTTTAAAAATTACTCAACAATAACCGTTCCGTCCTCTTTAACGGTGATCTTGTCGCCGTCCTTTACAGCGTTGAGGAACTCATCGCCGAGAGAGTCAACGGCAACGATCGTGTTATCCGTCCAAACGTCCGAAAGGATAACGCCTGCAGCTGCAAGAGAGTCAATCGGCAGCGAGAAAAGCATAGCCGCCGGAGCCATGTTAAGTGCGCATACAGTGTAGAGAACCATACCGCCGGTTGTCGAACCGATTGTCTGAGGCAAGCAGAGAACCTTACCTGTGAGATTCTTGCCGAATACGTCGGGGTTGTTCTGGTCAGAACCGATAACCTCATCCTTACCGATAATCGGAATATCATGCATGAGGGCTGTTTTCTGGAATGTTGCAAGTGTGTTTACACCGTTATGAGAAACAACAGCCTCGCCCTTATTGATTGTGCCTGCTACAACAGGACGTCCTTTGAATGTCTTGCTCATAATCAAAAACCTCCCTTGACAGCGATCTTGGTGATATCGTCAGTTGTGAAATAACGTGCGGTCGTATATGTACGAAGCTTATTTGAGCATGTGATAACATTACTCGTGTCGCCGCCGCAAAGCGGGTTGTTCATGTACATAAGAGGGCAGATGCAGGAAATGTTGATGCCGAAGCCGATAAGCTTATTATATGCGGCACTGTTTTCCTTCTTAAATCTGTCGAGAACCTCGGGAGCTGTTGTCATAACTGTGCGAAGGCCAACCTTTGTCTTGCCCTGCTTCTTAAGCTCCTTCTCAAATCTTTCTGTCCACTCGCCAAGCTGAGCATATGAGAGGTGGGGACAACCGATGAAGCAAAGCTTCGGAGCGGCGCCCTTATCTTTCCACATAACAGGATAGTTTTTGTAAACTCTCTCAAGTTCAGCGTCGTCAATAACATAAGTCTGAGCGCCCTCGGCGATAAGGCTTTCGCCCTGCTCAACAGCTTCGGGAGTAAGGTTTTCAATATGATAAAGACCAACTGCACCGTTTGAAGCGGTTGCTGCACCGAAATCCTTAAGATATGCCTTAGCATCATCTGTAAGCTCTGTGCCGATCCACTTGTCAAGGCCCTTAACGTACGGAACATCCTCCATAACCTTCATGCCGATTGCAGAACCGAGAACCTGAGCTTCGGGAATCTTTGTAGTCTTAACCTCGATGATCCACTTTGCCTTTCTTCCTTCATCTGTAAGAAGATCGAACTCGGGAACCTTGCCGAGAATTGAGCCGAACAGCTCAATGATACCTGAGTTACGGTTACATCTTGCACCGAGAACCGAGTTAGCAAATACAACTGCCGAGCTTTCTGCCCACGAAAGGATGTCGCCCTTCTTCGGTGTATTGCCGACCTCATCAAAATAGCAGGCACATGTGAATGACTTGTCACTCTTGAGTCCGAGCTTGTTGAGCTGAACCTCGTAAGAATCCTGCATACCGTAGAGAATCTTGTTGAAAATCAATTTCTGAAGCGGGTTACACTTTACGTTTGCGTAGTCGATAGGTCTCGGGTCAACGGTAAAGCCCTCGTCAACCTTGAGGCCGCCCTTGATAAGTTCATCCATGATGGAGAACACTGGCTTGAGAACCGAAATACCGAAGCTTGTAACGAGATGTCCTTTGCCGTTTACGGGGACGAATCTTTCTGCTCCGAAAGCGTCGCCGTAAAGCACAAGGGTTTTCATAACCTTTGCCATTACTTCGCCTTTTGAGCCGTGAAGAATTTCTTTTTCCTCGTCTGTCAGCTTCATTTTGTAGCTGAAGTTTTCATTCATAAGGTTTATCCTCCTTTTATCCTCATAAGTCCCCAACACGGCGGACTTATTGTTTCCGAACCAACCCTCCGCCGCTTGCGTTGGCAAAGGTCGTACATTCTTAATATAATTATATATTAAAACTTATTGCATTTCAAGAGTTTGTTAAAGATTTGACTAAAAAAGAGAATGATTATTTTTGTTTAATATAATCAAAAGTCTGCCCCTTTAATTCTGATAAAAGAGGGCAGACCGTAATTTTATTATTCAATATTTTTCGGTGTGAACGCTTGGGGAAACAATTCATTTAGGGTATACTTTTTATATGAATCCTCTCCCGTGACAACAAGCACTGTAAAATCAGGGGCACAAAACTCTGCCATAACCTGACGGCAAACACCGCACGGAGGGAATGCACCGCTTATAACTCCGTCCTTCCCGCCGGCAACAGCAATGGCTGTGAAATTTCTTTCTCCCGATGAAATTGCATTAAACAAAGCCACTCTCTCGGCACATACGGTCGGGGTGTATGCGGCATTTTCAATATTACAGCCTGCAAAAAGCTTTCCTTTCTCGGTCAGCAGTGCCGCACCGACCTTATATCCCGAATAGGGAGCATATGCGTTTTTCATTGCGTCAATCGCTTCTCTGCAAAGCTCTTTTTCGTTCATAGCAACACCTCATTGAAAAAATCAGTCAAACAAAACCGTGCTGAAATATCTTTCGCCGGTATCCGGGAGAACAGTCACAACCGTTTTACCCTCGCCAAGCTCTTTGGCAAGACGAAGAGCCGCAGTAACATTTGTTCCGCTTGAAATTCCGCAGAGGATTCCCTCTTCACGAATCAAACGTCGTGAGGTTTCAATCGCTTCATCGTCCGTTACGATATCAATATGCTCATAAATATGTGTATTCAGATTTTTCGGAATAAGTCCGTCGCCGATACCCATTTGAAGATGAGTTCCGATGCTTCCGCCGGAAAGAATAGCTGCATTTTCCGGCTCAACCGCCCAAATGTGAATTTCCGGATATTTTGCCTTGAGCGTTTCGCCTATTCCGCTGAGAGTTCCGCCTGTACCGACGCCCGAACAAAAACCGTCAATCGGCTTGCCGACCTGCTCAATTATTTCCTGCGCAGTATGGCTCTTATGAACCATCGGATTTGCCGGATTTTCAAACTGCTGAGGGATCCAAACGTTTTTATCTTCCTCAGCCATGCGAAGTGCGGTTTGCAGGCACTCGTTGATGCACTTGCCGATATCGCCGTCATCATGGACAAGAACAAGCTCTGCTCCGTAGGCCTTGACAAGCTTACGACGCTCCTCGCTGACCGAATCGGGCATGATTATACGTACATGGTAACCTCTGACAGCTCCGATAAGTGCAAGACCTATACCCTGATTTCCGCTTGTCGGTTCAACAATTATCGTATTTGAATTTATTATTCCCTTTTCCTCTGCGTCGCAGATCATATTATATGCAGTTCGTGTTTTAATCGAACCGCCGATATTTACGCCCTCATACTTAACAAGAACATCTGCGCTGCCCTTGGGTACAATTTTTGAAAGACGAATCATAGGCGTGTGTCCGATCGCTTCAAGAACATTTGAATAAACCAAAGTAATTCCTCCGATGTTAAAATATGCTGAACAGCTTACAATAACATAATATTAACCATAAGCCCACAAGGGACTATTTTATCACAATATGCAAAATATCGCAACTTGTTTGTGAAAATAAGCTAATGCAAATTTTATTTGATTAGAGTTGCCGAATCGTAATCCGAGTTCATCATATAAATAACAACATCGGGTTTATATTTATCAACATAATATTTGGCCGAAAAAGTATTCACTCGAGGATCAATAGCGTAAATATCTTTGTATCCCGAGAGAGCCATGTAGGGCAACAAAGCACATGAATATGAATTAACTATACATAAAACACTTTTGTCGCATAAATAATTGTTATTGTGAATATTTATGAACGCAAAGTTTCCTGATAAAAACGTACAGTAAGTAAACCGCTGATAATAATCTCCGGAGAAAAAGCTATAATCAATTAAAGCCTCTTCAAAAGATCCGGTTCTTGTTATATCGTTATATTTATAAACAAATGACGTTTCGTATTTAGGAATTAAAATATCAAAATCATCAATACCGGCATATAAAGGTCCGACTCTTTTTCCCCAACTTCCAAGGAATTTTTTTGGGTTTTTGTTTAAATAAAAGTTTTCCTGATTTAATCTTGAAAGATCTAATGTAAAGCCGTAATCAGAATTCATTACAGCTCCGATTTCATTTGCAGCCCATCGTCCGGCAAAAGAATTCCAATGATGGTCCGTCTTATAAAATAATGAATAAAAGTCAATCTTCTGTTCCTTAATTTTTGATCTTAAATCAAGAACATTAACATTATTTTCTTCAAATACAGAAATAATTTGATTGAAAGACTGATCTGTATAATCAGTTATTATTGCAGGTAATTGCTGAGGATCGCCGGATGTTTTTGACGGAATTTGAACGTAGATAAAACCGGTTTCGTTGTTATTCAAGTATTTTGAGAATTCGTCAATATCTTTAGAATATTTTTTCAGCTTTTTTTCGGTAAACAATGAATGTGTGTATCCCGTCAATTGTCCGTTTTTAAGCCTGACTACATCATTTGAAACATCCGCATCATTGATGATTTTGTTCCCAAATATTTTTTGAACGAAGCCATTAATTGTAATATAAGATTCTTTATGCACTTCATAAAGATTAACATCTTCTTGTTTTGTCAATATTTGTTTAACCTCATATTTTAAAGAGTTTACAATGTTCCCTTTATTATTTCCACCGATATATTCAACGGCAACATTTTTACCGAAAGAAATCCCCGCAGAAACGAAATGAGTAAACAAGAAAAGTAAAAAAACAAGAGGTAAAATTTTTATTTTTTTCTTCACAGTCTCACTCCTAAAAATTGAAATAAATAAAGGGATTATACGAACCTTTTATTGTAAAAGAAACGGAAAGAACAAATAAAATAAAAGCCAAAACAAAAAGCAGGTTCTTTGAAATATTTATTTTTCGTTTTAACAATGAAATTATCGGAAAGCAAAATGCAATTCCAACTAAAATATAAAGACCGTAGTTTTGCAAATATGACGCCGCCTGTAAATCAAAAACGTTTGCATGATTAAATCCAAACATTGTTTTCAGATATCTCCATGCATCTGCAATGTTTTCTGCGCGAAAAAGAACCCATCCGATGATCACAAATAACATGGTGTAAACATGACCGAAAAAATTCGGCTTTTTAGCAATTCCGGTTATTTTTTCGACAGACAAAAGAACAAAGAAAAATATGCCCCAAAAAATGTATGTCCAATTTGCACCGTGCCATAATCCTGTTAGAAACCATACAATAAAGAGGTTGAAAACAAGCCGAGGTTTGCTGACCCGACTTCCTCCGAGAGGAAAATAAACATAATCTCTGAACCATGTTCCAAGTGAAATATGCCACCTTCTCCAAAACTCTGTAACTGACTTTGAAATATACGGATAATCAAAGTTCTCCAAAAACTCAAAACCAAAAACTTTTCCGAGACCGATAGCCATTTCACTGTAACCCGAAAAATCAAAGAATATTTGCAAGGTATACGCAACTGCTCCTATCCATGCGGTTGAAACAGAAATTTCGGATCGGCTGAAAATATCATCTGCAACAAGAGCCACATTGTTTGCTATAAAAACCTTTTTAAAAAACCCCAGCATAAACCTGTATATTCCGTCAGTAAATTTCTCTATGTTTTCAGTCCGAAATTTAATTTGGTCTGCTATAGTTTGGTAACGAACAATCGGGCCGGCAATCAGTTGAGGAAAAAATGATATGTATAGCATAACATTAAGCGGATTTTTTTGAACCTCTCCGTCTTGGCGATATACATCAATAACATATGACATTGCCTGAAAAGTAAAAAATGAAATGCCGATTGGCAATACAATATTATATGTATTAAAACTTGTGTGAAATAAAAGATTTATATTCTCTAATGTAAAAGTCAAATATTTGAAATAGAAAAGTATTCCGAGATTAACAATAACGCTGAGAATTAAAGCCGCTTTTCCCTGCGTCCGGTTTCTGTATTTATCAACCAACAACCCAAACAGCCAATTTATGAAAATTGAACCAAGCATTAAAAAAACATATATAGGCTCTCCCCAGGCATAAAAAAGAAGGCTGGAAATAATTAATACTGTATTTTTGAATTTAATTGATTTAAAAAAGTGATTGTAATAAAATATAAGAACTATTGGGAAAAAACAAAACAAAAAAATGGTTGAAGAAAAAACCAAATATATCCCTCTTTCTTTGATTTAATGCTTATTTAAGTATAACATATTTTAAATAATTGTAAATAAATAACTTGCTTATTTACAAAATTTTTCAGTTGTATTTTTGAGAATAACGCAAAAGATATAATTGCAAACGCAAATGAATTGCGAAGGGGTGAAATGCAAATGTCAAGCAGCAAGAAGAATGTTGTTCCTCAGGCAAGAGAGGCTCTCGATCGTTTCAAGATGGAGGCAGCAGCCGAGGTAGGTGTAAACCTTTCTAACGGTTACAACGGTGATCTCACATCTAAGCAGGCAGGTTCTGTCGGCGGTCAGATGGTTAAAAAGATGATCGAATCCTATGAAAAGAACATGAAATAACCTTTCATGAATTCACAACCACACAAATAATCAACAAATGGGAGCGTTTTCAACCTCGGTTGAAGACGCTCCCAACTCTGAAAACAGAAAAACTCGAAAACAGAAAAACTCCCGGGATTTCTCCCGGGAGCCGATAATCGGAAATCAAAATCAGAAATCAAAAGAAGCAAATGTTCCGTTGCTCTGATTGAAGATGTTCCATGTCTTCTTGAGACCTACCTTGCCGATAGCACTGTGGTTACCAACAGAGACGCTGAGGATACCGTAGATATCTGCATGACCGCTGATGTCGATCTTACCGTCTGTGTTTGAACCTGCTGCAAGCTCCTTGAGGTAGTCAACAGGAATTGTAAGAGATGACTGAACAACTACGTTGCCGTTTGCATCAACATACTTAGCCTGTGCCTGAACATAAGCACCAACGCCGCCCTCAACGCATACGTCTACAAGAGCGTAGCCATAGAGACCGAGTGATACATCAAGACCAAGACGAAGCTCGAACTGGCCATAGATGTTAACCTGACGATCAACAACTGTTGAATCGTTAACTGTGCTTACCTTATTGTTGATGATCTCAATACCATGCATTTCCTGAGAAGTTACAACGATTTCCATTCTGCCGTTTACATCAATGTTAAGAAGAACATCGAATGTAACGGTAAGCGGAGTTGAACCAAGAGGAAGTGTGAATGTGAAGAGCTTGATTGATGTAGAATCAAGCTTTGAGAGAGCATACTTGTTAACAGCCTTAGCCCAGAAGCTGTCGCCTGAGAGCTTCTCGCCTACAGATGTAACTTCGTCGCCGAAGGTCTTAGCGTAGGAACCTGAGATAGCTGTTGTATCCTTAAGGTCATAGTTGAACTTAAGATATACTTCGTTGAAGTTGAGCTTTGCAACGTTCATGTCAGCCTTAGCGTCAACCGTGAGGTTTGTAAGCTCATAAGCCTTAGAAAGTGTAACGCCGTCGCATACGCCCTTAGAAACTGAGAAGTTGAGGCCTGTATCTGTGATCTTAGCCTTAACCTTGAAGCCCTTTACAGAGAAGCTAACGTTAGCAAGCTTCTTGAGAGTCTTCATGATGTCATCCTTAGAGATGGCATTTGTATCAAGGTAACCGTCTGAAAGAATCTCGCCGTTACCGTCAGCGATCATTGATGTTGCGAAATCAACATCAGATGAGCCTTCGTAGTCGATCTTCTCGATAACGTCCTCGATAGCAACATCAGAATTCTTAACTACCTTCTCGCCGTCTACAACGTCGATAGCCTCAACCTTGTAAGCTGCACCTGTGAAGATAGCGTCAGACTGCTCAACAACATAAACGTCGCCTACTGCAAGGTCTGAGCTTGCGGGAACAACGATGCTGTCACCCTCAACAGCGTAATCGGAAACCGTCTTAACGCCGTCCTTGAGAACGAGCTTCTGAGTGTTTTCGTCAACTGAACCACGAAGCTCAACAGCCTTTGCGATGGCTGCAGTTACGTCGTCAGCTGCCATTGCGCCGAGACCGAGCTTGTTCTTAGCATCAAGCTTAATGATGCCGGCGTCAACAGCTGCGGAAACCTTAGCAATGTTTTTGATGGATGTAGCATTCTCGATTACAACGGTGGTCTCGTCAACCTTAACACCCGATGCATTAACAAGAACTGTTGCTACGAACTCCGGAGTAACGGCCTTTGTAACGTCGATCTTATCATAATCAACGAGAACGTCATTATTATCTGCTGATGCAACAGCTGCATAATACTCGTTGTCCGGCTTAACTCCACGAATTTCTTCTGTGGACTCAACCGCCTGATAACCGAACGCTTCATCAACCTGCTCCAAGAATGCGCCTGTCTCAACCGTCTTTGTGCCCGGCCATACAAAGCCCGGGAAAATGCTGGTCATGACAAGCATTACAATGGAAACGATGATTGAAATGATCTTGGTCATGTCAATTCCTCCTTTAAATTTCTGAGGTTTGAGCATCCTTTCCACGGCTTCAAAGTGGTATAACGTTAGTACCGCTTAAGAAGTTGAGCTGCCCGAAGACAACAACCCTGGTAAATACTCCCCTCACTATGAATTATAATAGCTCTATCGGCACTTTGCAAGTATTTTTTTGCATTTGAAGAAAAATTTTATCTATTTTTGAAAAAGTCACTAAATATTGTGGTCAAACTTGTGCAAAATACAATTCAAATGCTGTTTTTAACAAAAAAGGTACATTGTATAAATGCCGTTTGCAGCCTCCTATTACATTATATATATAATAAAACCGAAATGAAACAAAATATTCCTTGACACAAAATTGGTTTTGTGATATCTTATAAGCGATATAATAAAGGCTGTGACAAAGACAGTAGCCGCTATGCGAAGCAGAAGCGAGCCGGGGAGGGTGTAAGCCCGGTGTGAAGTGCATTGCGGTGAATATCACTTTCGAGCTGCGGACTGAAACGAGTAAGTCTTGACGGTTGTCCTCCGTTAAAGGGAACACATATGAAGTATGTTGAATAGGTGGTTGCGAGTTATCCTCGTCCTGTTTTACACGGGACGGGGATTTTATTTTGAGCATTATCCTATCACACAAAAAGGAGCTATCATAAATGTACAAAAAAGTTTCTGCAAACCTGAACTTTGTTGACCGAGAGAAAGCGGTCGAAGAGTTCTGGAAAGAAAACAAAATCTTTGAAAAGACCTGTGAAAAAAAAGGTCCGTCATATGTTTTCTATGACGGCCCGCCGACAGCTAACGGCAAGCCGCACATCGGTCACGTTCTGACCCGTGTTATCAAGGACTTGATTCCCCGTTATCGCACAATGAAAGGCTATCAGGTTCCGCGTAAGGCCGGCTGGGATACCCATGGCCTTCCGGTTGAGCTTGAGGTTGAAAAGCTTCTCGGCCTTGACGGCAAGGAGCAGATCGAGCAGTACGGTCTTGAGCCGTTCATCGAGAAATGCAAGGAAAGCGTTTGGAAATACAAGGGCATGTGGGAGGATTTCTCATTCACGGTCGGCTTCTGGGCAGACATGGATAACCCTTATGTAACCTATCACAATCCTTATATCGAGTCGGAATGGTGGGCACTTAAAAAGATATATGAAAAGGGTCTTATCTACAAGGGATTCAAGATCGTTCCCTATTGCCCTCGCTGCGGAACTCCGCTTTCGTCACACGAGGTTGCCCAGGGATACAAGTCCGTTAAAGAGCGTTCGGCAATCGCACGCTTCAAGGTTAAGGGCGAGGACGCTTACTTCCTCGCATGGACAACAACTCCGTGGACTCTTCCCTCAAACGTTGCGCTTTGCGTAAATCCGAACGAGGAATATGCAAAGGTTAAGTGCATTGACGGAAATGTTTATTATATCGCCGTTGCGCTTATGGATAAGGTTCTTTCGCCTCTCGCCGAGGACGGAAAGCCGGCTTACGAAATTCTCGAAAAGTTTGTCGGTAAGGATCTTGAATATAAAGAATATGAGCCTCTCTTTGAGTGTGCAGGCAAAAAAGCCGAGCAGCAGCATAAAAAAGCTCACTTTGTCACGGTTGATAACTACGTTACAATGTCAGACGGTACAGGTATAGTTCACATTGCGCCGGCATTCGGTGAGGACGACTCCCGAATCGGCAGAAATTACGACCTTCCGTTCGTTCAGTTCGTTGACGGCAAGGGCAACATGACCGAGGAAACTCCGTTTGCCGGTCTCTTCGTTAAGGATGCGGACATTCCTGTTCTTCAGAATCTTGAAGAAAGAGGACTCCTTTTCAGCGCACCGAAATTCGAGCATGATTATCCGTTCTGCTGGCGCTGTGATACTCCGCTCATCTACTATGCAAGAGAGTCATGGTTCATCAAGATGACAGCTGTTAAGGACGACCTTATCAGAAACAATAATACAATTAACTGGATTCCCGAGAGCATTGGCAAAGGACGCTTCGGCGACTGGCTTGAAAACGTTCAGGACTGGGGCATCAGCCGTAACCGTTATTGGGGTACTCCGCTCAACATTTGGGAATGCGAATGCGGACACAGACATTCTATCGGCAGTATTGAGGAACTCAAAAGCATGTCCGACAACTGCCCGGATGATATTGAGCTTCACCGTCCGTATATCGACGCCGTTACAATCAAGTGCCCCAAGTGCGGCAAGCAGATGAAGCGTGTGCCCGAGGTTATCGACTGCTGGTTCGATTCCGGCTCAATGCCTTTCGCACAGCATCATTATCCGTTCGAAAACAAGGATCTTTTCGAGAGCCAGTTCCCGGCAGATTTCATCTCCGAAGCTGTTGACCAGACAAGAGGCTGGTTCTATTCGCTTCTTGCAATTTCAACCCTACTCTTCAACAAGGCTCCGTTCAAGAACGTTATCGTTCTCGGTCATGTTCAGGATGAAAACGGACAGAAGATGAGTAAATCCAAGGGCAATGCCGTTGACCCGTTTGATGCTCTCAAAACCTATGGCGCAGACGCTATTCGTTGGTATTTCTATACGAACTCCGCTCCGTGGCTCCCGAACCGTTTCCACGGCAAGGCTGTTATCGAGGGTCAGCGTAAGTTCATGGGCACTCTTTGGAACACATACGCATTCTACATTCTTTATGCTGAGATTGACAAGTTCGACCCGACTAAGTACGAGCTTGATTACGACAAGCTTTCCGTCATGGACAAGTGGCTTCTTTCAAAACTTAACTCAATGGTAAAGAGCGTTGACACCAATATGGATAATTATAGAATTCCCGAAGCATGCAAGGCTCTCCAGGAATTTGTTGACGACATGAGCAACTGGTATGTTCGCCGCTGCCGTGAGCGCTATTGGAAACAGGGACTTGAGCAGGATAAGATCAATGCTTATCTTACACTTTACACCGCACTTGTTACGGTTGCAAAGGCATCCGCTCCGATGATTCCGTTCATGGCTGAGGATATGTATCAGAACCTTGTTCGTTCCGTTGACAAGAACGCTGAGGAAAGCGTACATCTTTGTTCATTCCCCGAGGTGAACGAAGGTCACATTGACCTTGAGCTTGAGAAAAATATGGACGAGGTTCTCAATATTGTAGGTCTCGGCCGTGCGGCAAGAAACGGTGCAAATATCAAGAACCGTCAGCCGCTCGCAAAGATGTATGTAAACGCAGACATTAAGCTTGAGGGCTATTATAAGGATATCATCGAGGACGAGCTGAATATCAAGGATGTTATTTTTGTTGATGCAGCCGACGAGCTTTCCGATTATAACTTTAAGCCGCAGCTTAAAACACTCGGACCTAAGTACGGCAAGAATCTCGGTGAAATCAGAACTGCACTCTCGGAGCTTGACGGTTCAAAGGCTAAGAAAGAGCTTGACGCAGACGGCCATATCACGCTGAATATCAGCATCGGTGCAATCGAGCTGACAGCGGATGATCTTCTCATCGAAGCTGTTCAGAAATCAGGTCTGTTCTCGGTTTCCGACTTCGGTGTAACCGTAGCAATCGACACAACGCTCACTCCTGAGCTTGTCGAAGAGGGCTTTGTTCGTGAGATTATCAGCAAAATTCAAACAATGCGTAAGGACGCAGACTTCAACGTTACCGATCACATCATCATCAGCGTTGAGGGCAACGATAAAATTGCCGATATCATCACCCGCAACAAGGCTGATATTTTCACCGCAGTCGTTGCAGACGATCTTGTCGTAGGCTCTGTTGACGGACATACCGCCGAGTGGAACATCAACGGCGAAAAAGTATCCTTCGGAGTCAAGGTTAACAAATAAAGTCAGATAAAATTTTTTCTCCCGACTTTTAGCGGTCGGGAGATTTTTTTATCAAAAGCTCTAACAATCAGATATAGTATAAAACGCTTTTTTATTTTAAGGAAGTTTGGTTTTTTTGCATATTTTTGCATAAATAAAACATTCATAACTTTTGCTACAATTTAAAGCTATTTATATAATAATTACGGTTTTCCTTTATAAAGTTTGATTTTCTTTTACATTGACAAAAAAGCGACAAAAAACTACAATTATTACATTGTGAATAATTATACGGTGAGAAGGAACTTTATGAAAAAAAAGAAAGTAATTATTGACGCTTTTAAAGCCGCATTTCCTCACACTATACCCATTCTTGCCGGCTTTTCGTTTCTCGGATTATCATTCGGTGTTTTGATGAATGTTTCCGGGTTCAGTTTTTGGTATCCGCTTGTGATGAGCATTGTCGTTTTCGGCGGTTCAATCGAATTTGTAGCCGTATCGATGCTGCTCAGCCCTTTTGCTCCGATACAAACGCTGATAATGTCACTGATGATTCAGGCAAGACATCTTTTTTACGGACTTTCAATGCTTGATAAATACAAGAATGTCGGCATTAAAAAGTATTATTTGATTTTCGGTATGTGCGATGAAACATTTTCAATCAACTGCTCCGCAGATATTCCCGAGGGAATTGACAAGGGCTGGTTCATGACTGCCGTAACCCTGCTTGATCACATCTATTGGATCAACGGCTCGCTCATCGGCGGACTTGTCGGCTCACTTATTCCGTTTGACACAACGGGACTTGATTTTGTCATGACGGCGATGTTTGTCGTAATTTTCCTTGAACAGTGGATGAAAGAAAAGAAACATTATACCTCACTTATCGGCCTTTTTGCCTCGATTGTCTGTCTTCTTCTTTTCGGTTCGGATTCGTTTATGATTCCGACAATGCTTCTCATACTTTTTCTGCTTACAGCACTTCGCAAGCCTATTGAGAAAGGGGGCGGACTTGAATGACCGTTACTCAGCAAATTATAACGATAGCAATTACGGCAATAGCTACCATTATTACAAGATTTCTTCCGTTCGCCGTTTTTCAGTCCAAAAAACGTCAGACACCGAAATTTATCGAATATCTCGGCAAGGCTCTGCCGGCGGCGGTATTCGCAATGCTGGTTGTCTATTGCCTTAAAAGTGTTGATATTCTCACAGGAAGTCACGGTTTGCCGGAACTGATAGCGATTATAGTAGTCGTTCTTCTCCACCTCTGGAGGAAGCAGATGCTTCTTTCGATTGCCGGCGGCACGGTTTGCTATATGCTCCTTGTTCAGTTCGTGTTTAAGTGAGTTTCGGCTCATTTTTACAGCCAACAAATTTTATAGACATTACCGCATAATATATGCTATAATATTTTCATATTCAGTGCTTCTCTTTTCCGACAACATTTTATTAAAAACATTGACTTTATCGATTAAAAGTGATAAAGTATTCTATAATACAATTATAATAATTTTCCCGGCAAAACAGGAAGTTATAACAATCAGAGGTGGAAAAAATGGTTATTACCGAGCTTCTTGAAAGAAATGCTCGTCTTTATCCCTCGGACACAGCTCTCGTTGAGGTCAATCCCTCCGTTGAACGTGACAACGCCGTTACTTGGCGTGAAGCAAGTCTTATTGAAAGTGCAAGCCCCGGCGCACCCTATCGCCGTGAGCTTTCATGGAAAGATTTTGACCGCAGAGCAAACCGATTTGCAAACCTTCTGCTTAGCAGAAATGTAAAAAGGGGAACCAAGGTCGCAATTCTTCTTATGAATTGCCTTGAATGGCTTCCGATATATTTCGGAATTCTAAAGGCAGGCTGTATAGCCGTGCCGATGAATTACCGTTACTCAAGCGATGAGATAAAATATTGCCTTGAGCTTGCTGACGTTGAGGTTTTTGTTTTCGGTCCCGAATTCATCAGCCGAGTCGATCCGATACATAATGATTTAAAAAATATCAAAATCACTCTTTTTGTCGGCAATGATACACCCGAATATGCGGAAAATTGTATGACGCTTATCCGTTATTGCTCGTCGTCGCTTCCGCCGATAGCTTTGGACGAAAATGACCACGCCGCCATTTATTTTTCATCCGGCACAACGGGATTTCCGAAGGCGATTCTTCATCGCCACAAGGCTCTTTACTGCTCATGCCTGACCGAGCAGAAGCACCACGGACAGCAAAAGAATGATGTTTTCCTCTGCATTCCGCCGCTTTATCACACAGGTGCAAAAATGCACTGGTTCGGCAGCTTGCTTTCAGGCAGTAAAACCGTTATCCTCAGAGGAATTAAACCGGAATGGATTCTTCGAACAATCACGGAGGAGAAATGTACAATCGTTTGGCTTCTCGTTCCTTGGGCGCAGGACATTTTAGACGCAATAGATTCGGGAAGAATCAATCTTGACCATTATCTGCTCGATCAGTGGAGACTCATGCATATAGGTGCACAGCCTGTTCCGCCGAGCCTTATCCATAGATGGAAAAAGATTTTTCCGCATCATCAGTATGATACAAACTACGGACTCAGTGAGTCACTCGGACCGGGCTGCGTTCACCTCGGCATTGAAAATATTAACAAGGTCGGCGCAATCGGCAAGGCCGGATACCTTTGGGAGACGAAAATTATCGACGACCACGGTGAGCCTGTTAAGCAGGGTGAAGTCGGCGAGCTTGCCGTCAAAGGACCGGGCGTTATGCTCGAATACTACAAAAACCCGAAGGCGACAGAAGAAATTCTCAAGGGCGACTGGCTCTACACGGGAGATATGGCACGAGAGGACGAGGACGGATTTATCTACCTTGTTGACCGTAAAAAAGACGTTGTTATATCCGGCGGTGAGAATATTTATCCCGTTCAGATTGAGGATTTCCTCCGCCGCAACGATAAAATCAAGGACGTTGCCGTTATCGGCATTCCCGACCAAAGACTCGGCGAGATAACTGCCGCAATTATTGAAATCAAGGACGGCATGACATGCACCGAAGAAGAAATCAACGATTTCTGCGAGGAGCTTCCGAGATACAAGCGTCCCAAGAAGATTATATTTGAAAAAGTTCCCCGTAACCCGACGGGAAAGATAGAAAAACCTGTACTCAGAGCAAAGTATTGCAAGGGCAGACTTGTCGAATCACAGATTACAGGCTAAAAAGCAAACGGAGGTTTATATAATGAAGCAGTTGATGCTCGGCAACGAAGCGGTTGCCAGAGGACTTTACGAAGCCGGCTGTTCCTTTGTTTCCAGTTACCCGGGTACTCCGAGTACCGAGATCACGGAATACGCCGCAAAGTACAAGGAGATTTATGCCGAGTGGGCACCCAATGAAAAGGTAGCCGTTGAAGCGGCTTTCGGCGCATGTGTCGCAGGTAAGAGGAGCTTCTGTTCAATGAAGCATGTCGGACTTAACGTTGCCGCCGACCCGGTTTTCACAATCTCATATACAGGCGTTAACGCAGGTATGATTATCGGCGTTGCCGACGATGCAGGTATGCACAGCTCGCAGAATGAACAGGATTCACGTCACTATGCTATTGCCGCTAAGCTCCCTATGCTTGAGCCGGCAGACGCAGGCGAGTCACTCAGCTTTACGAAGCTTGCATATGAAATTTCAGAAAAATACGACACGCCCGTTTTTATCAAAATGTGTACAAGAGTTGCACACTCCCAGAGCATTATCGAAACATCGGAAAGAGTCGAAACTTCAAAGACATATGAAAAAGACGGTGCAAAATATATCATGATGCCCGGCAACGCAAAGCGCCGCCACCCGATCGTTGAAGCAAGAACGGCAGCCCTTACTGAGTATGCCGAAACAGCTCCGTTTAATCGTATTGAATACGGAAGCGATCATTCAATCGGTATTATCACATCAAGCACAAGCTATCAGTACGCAAAAGAGGTTTGCGGCGATAAATATCCCGTTCTCAAGCTCGGTATGATAAATCCTCTGCCGGTCAAAAAAATTCAGGATTTTGCAAAGTCGGTTGACAAGGTAGTTGTTATTGAAGAGCTTGACGGCATAATTGAAACCCATTGCCGCAACATCGGCGTTGAGGTAACAGGCAAGGAATTGTTCAGCTGCATTGACGAGCTGAGTCAGAACATCGTTGCAGAGAAGCTCGGATTTACCCCCGACTGTGGAAAGAAGCTTGACGAAAACATTCCTGCAAGACCTCCGGTTATGTGTGCAGGATGTCCGCACAGAGGCCTTTTCTATACGCTTAAAAAGAATAAGCTCACTGTTTTCGGTGATATCGGATGTTACACACTCGGTGCAGTTCCGCCGCTTGCCGCAATCGACACCACCATTTGTATGGGTGCTTCCGTTTCGGGAATTCACGGCTTCAACAAAGCCAACGAGGGCAAGAGTGATGGCAAGACAGTTGCCGTTATCGGTGATTCTACATTCATGCACTCGGGCGTTACGGGACTTATCAATATCGCTTATAACGAATCGAATTCAACCGTTATCATTCTCGATAACTCAATCACGGGCATGACAGGTCATCAGCAGAACCCGACGACAGGCTTCAACCTCAAGGGCGACCCGTGCACAAAGATCGACCTTGAAACCCTTTGCCGCTCTGTCGGTATTAAGAGAGTCAGAGTCGTTGACCCGTATAATCTTAAAGAATGCGACGATGCGGTTAAGGAGGAGCTTGCGGCAGACGAACCGTCGGTCATCATTTCAAGAAGACCATGTGCGCTTCTCAAATATGTTAAGCACAACGGACCTATTACGGCAAATGCAGATAAGTGCATCGGCTGTAAGTCCTGCATGAAGATAGGCTGTCCTGCCATCAGCATTGTTGACGGCAAGGTTAAAATTGACGCAACACTTTGTACCGGATGCGGCGTTTGCAGTCAGCTCTGCAAGCTCGGCGCACTTCCGAACGGAAAGGAGTCCTGATTATGCAGACGAAGAATATTATGATCGTCGGAGTCGGCGGCCAAGGAACACTGCTTGCAAGTAAGCTTCTCGGCAGACTTCTTCTTGAAAAAGGCTATGACGTTAAAGTCAGTGAGGTTCACGGAATGAGCCAGCGCGGCGGCAGTGTTGTTACATATGTCCGCTACGGCGACAAGGTTTATTCACCGATTATTGACAAGGGCGAGGCTGATATAATTATTTCCTTTGAGCTTCTCGAAGCGGCTCGCTGGACTGAATTTCTCAAACCTGACGGAACAATAGTTACCAATACTCAGGAGATCAACCCGATGCCCGTTATTATCGGTGCAGCCGAATATCCGACCGAGCTTGTTGAAAAAATTAAGTCTCTCGGCGTTAATCTTGACGCAATCGATGCTCTTTCGCTTGCCGAGGAAGCAGGTACATCAAAGGCAGTTAACCTCGTCCTCATGGGCAGACTTTCAAAGTATTTTGACTTTACAACAGAGGAATGGATGGCAGCTATTGAAAAGAGTGTTCCGTCTAAATTTCTTGAGATAAACAAAAAAGCATTTTTGCTCGGTAAAGACGCATAAATAGGAGACCTCGTTATGGAAAAATACTATCAGAAAGAAATCGAATGTGCCTCACCGGAAAAAATCCGTGAGCTTCAGGACGAAAGACTTGTTAAGCAGGTTAAACATGTTTGGGACAATGTTCCTTACTACAGAAAGAAGATGGAGGAGAAAGGCGTTACACCCGACGATATCAAGGGTGTTGACGATCTTCACAAGCTTCCGTTCCTTTCAAAGGCGGATCTTCGTGATGCTTATCCCTACGGACTTCTTGCCGCTCCGTTAAAGGACTGCGTAAGAATTCAGTCCACATCCGGCACAACCGGCAGACGTGTTGTTGCTTTCTACACTCAGCATGACATCGATCTCTGGGAGGACTGCTGTGCACGTGCTATTGTTGCGGCAGGCGGAACGAATGAAGATGTTGTTCAGATTGCATACGGTTACGGCCTTTTCACAGGCGGTGCAGGACTTCACGGAGGCAGCCACAAGGTAGGCAGTCTCACACTTCCTATGTCCTCGGGCAACACGGACAGACAGCTTCAGTTTATGATTGACCTTCAGTCAACAATTCTCTGCTGCACTCCGTCCTATGCGGCATATCTTGCAGAAAGCATTCACGAGCGTGGTCTCAGAGATAAAATTAAGCTCAAGGCAGGTATCTTCGGTGCAGAAGCATGGAGCGAAAAAATGCGTCAGGAAATTCAGAATCAGCTCGGCATCAAGGCATATGACATCTACGGTCTGACCGAAATCAGCGGCCCCGGCGTTGCATTTGAATGTTCGGATCAGAAAGGAATGCACATTAACGAGGATCACTTCATTGCCGAGATTATTGACCCCGATACAGGCGAGGTTCTTCCGGACGGAACTCAGGGCGAGCTTGTTTTTACATCAATCACAAAGGAAGCTTTTCCTCTTCTCAGATACAGAACACGTGATATCTGCGTTCTCACAAGAGAAAAATGCTCCTGCGGCAGAACACTTGTTAAAATGTGCAAGCCGATGGGCAGAAGTGACGATATGCTTATCGTTAAGGGTGTCAATGTATTCCCGTCACAGATTGAAACAGTTCTCATTGAGCAGGGCTATCAGGCTAACTATCAGATTATTGTTGACCGTGTAAACAACAGCGATACGCTTGAGGTTATGGTTGAAATGACTCAGGACAACTTCTCCGATAACCTCGGTAAGATTACTGAGATGGAAAAATCACTTGTTGCCGCTTTGAAAGCTATGCTCGGAATTTACACCAAGGTCCGCCTTGTTGCTCCGAAGTCGATCACCAGAAGCGAGGGCAAGGCAGTCCGTGTTATTGACAAGAGAAAAATATAAGGAGGCAGGACAATGGCTATTACTCAGATTTCGGTTTTTTTGGAAAACAGAGCAGGACAGCTTTCGGAAATTACGAAAATCCTGTCCGATAACAACATCGACCTCAAGGCACTGAATATTGCCGAAACCGCCGATTACGGAATTCTTCGTCTTATTTCAGACGATTGCAACGAAGCCGCAAAGCTTCTGCGCAATAACGGTTTTATCGTTACGGAAACTGCCGTTGTTGCCGCTGCCGTTCCTAACAAGGCAGGCGGACTCAATGAACTTCTCAATATTATTTCAAATGAAGATATTGACATTGAATATATGTACTCCGTTTTCGGACAGAAGGACGGACTTGCATACATGATTTTCAAGGTCAAGGATGTTGATATTTTTACATCCATTCTCAAAAAATACTTTGTCATTGTCGCATCCGGCGACGACCTCGGAATTAAATAACTATTGATTTTTTTCGATTGGCGGAGTATTATTTATATGTCATCAAATTAACAATAAGTTTTCCTCCCCTTATTGTAAGGGGAGGGAGACCGCTTGCGGTGGAAGGGATAAGTGTTTTTTATTACCTTTATCTTCTCTGTCGCATTGCTTTGTTTCCTTGAATCAACCAAGGAAAGTCATAAAAAGATAAAAATAAAATAAATCGACTTTCCTTTCGGTCGGTTTGTTAAGAAAGGAATATATAACAATGCAGGAATTAAGCAGAAAAAATGCACTTTTCACCGATTCCGTTATCAGAAGAATGACCCGTGTTGCTCTTGACTGCGGCGCAATCAACCTTGCACAGGGTTTTCCGGATTTTGATCCTCCGAAGGCTATGACGGATCGTCTCGCAGAGGTTGCACACACAGGCCCTCACCAGTATCCTATCACCATGGGAGCTCCGAACTTTCGTGAAGCTCTCGCAAGAAAATGCGGCCGCTTCATGGGTCGTGAGCTTGACCCCAATACAGATATGGTTGTAACGATCGGTTCAACCGAAGCAATGGTAGATACAATTTTCGCTCTCACAAATCCGGGAGACAGAATTGTTATGTTTTCACCCTATTTTGAAAATTACAGAGCACAGGCTATTATGGCAGACTGCGAACCTGTTTTCATTCCGCTTGTACCGCCCGAGTTCAACTTTGATCCCGATATTATCGAAGCTGAGTTCAAAAAGGGCGCAAAAGCAATTCTCATCTGTAACCCATCAAATCCGAGCGGTAAGGTTTTCACATATGATGAATTGAGAACCATTGCTGACCTCTGTATCAAGTATGATGTTTATGCAATCATGGACGAGGTTTATGAGCATATTATTTACGAGGGACACAAACATGTTTACATGAACAGTCTTGACGGAATGTGGGAGAGAACAGTCAGCTGTTCATCACTTTCCAAAACATATTCCGTAACAGGATGGCGTCTCGGTTATGCAATAGCTCCGAAGCCGCTTATGGACAGAATCAAGCAGTATCATGACTTTAACGCAGTCGGTGCAGCATCTCCGCTTATGGAAGCTGCCTGTGTCGGTCTCAATATGCCCGACAGCTATTACGAAGAGTTCGGTGCACACTATGCTCATATGAAGAAGCTCTTCACAGAGGGTCTTGACCGTATCGGAATTCAGTATACAGACCCGCAGGGTGCATACTTTGTTCTTGCAGATATTGCCCCATTCCTTAAACCGGGTCAGTCCGACGTTGATTTCTGCCTTGAAATGGCTCAGAAAGTCGGAGTTGCATGCGTTCCCGGCACATCATTCTTCAATGAAAAGGGCATTAACAATATTGTTCGTGTTCACTTCGCAAAAAAGGACGAGACCCTCAATGAGGCTCTTGAAAGACTTTCACACATCAAGGAAAAAATGGGCTAAAAATAAGGTATTAGGGCAACTCACCTTAATTATTCGGTATTATCTTAAGCGAAAGCCGGAAATTTTTCGGCTTTCGTTTTCTTTTTTTATTCAGTGTGGTATAATATAATAAATCATTCATTTTTCGGAGAAGCCAATGAAAAAAGAAACCGTTAAAAATATAATAAAAATCGTATTTGCTGTCGCCATATTTGTTACGGCAATAGTCAATTATGACTATCTTTCAAATCTTGACGTCCGTGTGCTGATAGCCGGTGCGTCATCATTGCTGATTGCCGAATTGATAATACTCGGCGTTTATGCAGTCAAAGCCGTTTTAATGGTTATTCCTGCATCGCTGATTTATATTTCCGTCGGTATGGCTTTTGACACAAAGCGAGCGGTCATTGTTAATCTTCTCGGTATTGCCATTGAGGTTACGGTAACATTTTTCATGGGTAAATTTCTCGGCAAGGACGCCGTTGAAAAGAAAATTCGCAACACAAAAGCAGGCGACAAATTTTTCTCCATGCTTGATAAAAACCGAAACGTAGCAATTTTTCTTATGCGATTTATCCCTGCCTTTCCGATTGATTTTTCATCGCTGTTTATGGGTGCATTTGATTTCAAATTTTTGCCATATCTGTTACTTTCGGTTCTCGGAATTGCACCGAGAGTCATTGCTTTCACAATTCTCGGCGACGGAATATATGACCTTATTCCGATGAAATATATTGTCCTTGCGGCAATTTGCGCCATTCCGATAGTAATTGCGGTTCTGCTGATAAAAAAATACATCGGTAAAAAGAAAAAACCTAAAGAAAATGAATAATTTTTTATAAAATCCCTTGCTAAAATATCAGAAATATATTATAATAAACAAGATATTGCAGGAGATTATATCTGAAGCATTATTTCAGTCATGTGGTGTGTTGGTCCTGTGCGACGGGGTGCCGCGAACCATGTCAGGCGGGGAACCGAGCAGCATTAAGCGGTTAACACCGTGCGACACAGTACGGCCTGCACACCATGTGACTGAGATAATGCTTTTTATTATTACAAAAGGAGGGATATGCGATGTATCGAGTGCTTTACAGAAAGTGGAGACCTCAGACATTTTCCGACGTTGTCGGCCAAGAGCATATTACCTCAACCCTTGCTCATGAAATTGAATCGGGTAAAGTTTCTCATGCCTATCTTTTCACAGGCTCAAGAGGAACGGGTAAAACCACCTGCGCAAAGATTTTTGCAAAGGCGGTCAACTGTCCGCATACTCATAACGGAAATCCCTGTAACGAATGTGAGATTTGTAAGGGTATAGATGACGGTTCAATTCTTGACGTTATTGAAATTGACGCAGCCAGCAACAACGGTGTTGACAATATTCGTGACCTTCGTGAGGAGGCAAACTATACACCCGTCCATACAAAATACCGTGTGTATATAATCGACGAGGTTCACATGCTTTCAATCGGTGCATTCAATGCACTTCTTAAAACTCTTGAAGAGCCTCCCGAGCATGTTAAGTTTGTCCTCGCTACTACAGAGGTTCATAAACTTCCGGCAACCATACTTTCAAGATGTCAGCGCTTTGACTTTCACAGAATCACACCTGAAAATATCAGTGCCAGACTTAAATATGTTGCAGGTGAAGAAAAAATTGAGCTTGATGATGACGCATCGCTTCTTATAGCAAGGATTGCCGACGGTGCAATGCGTGACGCACTTTCTATTCTTGACCGCTGTGCCGGAATTAATGACCATGTTACGGCCGAAGTTGTAAGCAACGCTGCAGGATTGGCCGGCAAAGGTCATCTTTTTGACATGGTTGACAATATTAATAAAAATAATTCATCCGAGGTTCTTTCCATAATTGACAAACTTCACGGTGAATCATGTGATATGGAAAGGCTTTGTTCCGAGCTTATCAATCATTACAGAAATCTAATGATGATTAAGACGGTTAAAGAACCGCAAAAACTTATTGTTTGCACAGATCATGACCTTGAACTTTATAAAAAACAAGCGGATAAAACTAATCTTTATAAAATACTTAACTGCATTTCTTTACTTGAAGAAGCTTCAACGGTGCTCAAAAACAGTTCAAGCAAGCGCACGGAAATGGAGCTTACGGCAGTTAAAATGACTATGCCCGGAATTTCAAATGACAATACTGCCATTCTGAGTCGAATTGATAACCTTGAAAAGGCAATTAAAGGCGGAAAATTTGTTACTGAAAATCAAACGGAAAAAGTTAAAGAGGAAAACAAGTCCACACAACCTATTAAAGACTCGGAGCTTCCTCCTCCGCCGGAAACTCAGTATGAAATTCATAATGAACACCAAAAAAATGAAGCAGATAATGATACGGAAGAAGATACTTTATTCACTCAATGGGGTGAGGTTCTTTCTCTTCTTGATGTTTCCGATAAACCGCTTACAGGTATTTTGGGTGCTTCATCAGCTTATATCAGAGGAGATTTCATTCTCATTAAATGCGATAATCCTATATTTTCACAGTTTATTCGTCAGAGCAATCATTCAATGGCGATCAGAAAGGCTGTTTTTGATGTAACCGGCAGAAAATACAGACTCGGAATTTATAAATCAAGTGACAATCAAACGGAGAATAAAGATCCGCTTGCCGACCTGATAAAAAAAATTAACGGGTGATAATTATGTCTCCTATAATCAGCATAATTATTCCGTCATACAATGAAGAAAAAAACATTTCAAGATGCCTTGATTCAATTTTAAATCAAACATTTTCCGATTTTGAGGTTCTTTGTGTAGATGATGGAAGCAATGATAATACTTTTGATATTATAAAAGAATATTCAAAAAAAGATAACAGAATTATTCCGATGAAAAATCCCGGAAAAGGTGTTTCTTCTGCAAGAAATTTCGGTATTGATAATGCAAATGGCAATTATATCGGATTTGTTGATTCGGATGATTTTATTCAGCCGCAAATGTATGAATTTCTTTATAGAGCAATTATTGAAAATAAATGTGATTTTTCCGTTTGTCGCTATAAAAAAACTACCGAATTAATTGAAAAAAATTTTGAGTATAGAACAGAAAAATTTCAACCTGAAAATTTTATAAGTTTTTACGATACTGAATTTACAAACAATAATGAACTTGTTTTTTCATCGGCATGTACAAAATTGATTTCAAAAAAATTTTTAAACAATATCCGATTTAAAAATTACAAAATCGGTGAAGATACGGTTTTTAATTCTGAGATTTATTCAAAGGCAGACAAAATTATTTTTATTGATGCCGAGTTGTATAATTATTTTAATAATACAAAAAGTGTCAGTTTCACAGAGCTTTGGAATGAAAAATGGTTTGACCTTCTTGAAACAAGATTTATTTCATATGACCTTTTAAAAAATAAAAATAAACTTCTTGCGGCTTTTTATCTTGAGCGTGGAATGAAATTCTTACTTTCGTATCGCTTTAATTTAAAAGGTTCACCAAATGAAAATAAATTTAAGAATCCAATAAAAAAATATTTTAAAAAATATTATATGCCTTTTATGAAATGCGAGAACATTTCTTTAAAAAATAAAATTTCTGTTCCTATCTTTTTTCTGTTTCCTTTTTTTTATAATAGGTTCAGAAAAATGACGGACAAAACACTTTAAATATGAAAGGATAATTACAATGAAAGCAAGAATTCCCGGCGCCCAGAATCAGGGCAACATGATGAAAAAAATTCAGCAGATGCAGGAAGATATGACAAGAATTCAAGAAGAAATTGAAGCAACAGAATATACTTCTTCTGTCGGCGGAGGAGCTGTTGAGGTTACAGTCAACGGTTCTCACGAAGTGCTTTCAATAAAAATGCAACCGGATGTTGTTGATCCCGAAGATATTGAAATGCTTGAAGATCTTCTTATTTCTGCTCTTAATGAGAGCATTAAAAAGGCTAACGATGCAATGGATCAAGGTATGGAAAGAGCCAAAGGCGGACTTTCAATTCCGGGACTGTTTTAAAAATGGCACGCAACGTTATTCCTCTTACAAATCTTATTGAGCAATTTGAACGTATGCCCGGAATCGGACATAAAAGTGCACAAAAGCTTGCATTTTATATTCTCGGAATGTCCGACGATGAGGCAAAACGATTTGCCGAAAACATTCTTCTTGCAAAAGAAAAAATCCATCGCTGCAGAGTTTGTTGTGATTTAACAGACAGCGACGTTTGTTCAATCTGCAATGATGATAAAAGAGACCATTCCGTTATTTGTGTTGTTGAATCTTCAAAGGATGTTATTGTAATCGAGCGTACCCGTGAATATAATGGGCTTTATCATGTGCTTCATGGTTCAATTTCTCCGATGAACGGAATCGGCCCTGACGAGATTACAATTAAAGAACTTATTTCCCGTCTTTCCGATGACAATATAAAAGAAATTATTATGGCAACCAACCCAACGGTTGAGGGAGAAGCAACAGCAATGTATATTTCCCGTCTTATCAAACCTATGGGTATCAAGGTTTCACGTTTGGCATACGGTGTGCCTGTCGGTGCCGACCTTGAATATGCCGATGAAATTACGCTGACAAGAGCACTTGAAGGAAGACAAATACTGTAATTATTTTCCACACTTTCTTCAACATTCTTTCCACAGCTTTCAACATTTCAACACCGTTATTTATTTAACAAAATTTTCAACAAAAAAATAAACACATTTTCAACAGGAAAAATTATCTTCAATCAACGCTATTTCAATGAAATTTTCTGTTTTCCACACTTTTAACAGCCCCTACTACTAATACTATAATATTTATATTATTTATTTATCTCAGAACCCGTCAGGAGGAATTTTAATGAAATTCGTATGTGAAACCTCAAATCTTTCAATTGCATGTCAAAATGTTCAAAGAGCCGTGTCAACAAAGTCGTCTATTCCCGGAGCAGAGGGAATTATGATTAAGACAACCGTCAACGGTCTTTCATTGACAGGATATGATCTTGAGATTGGTATCAACACAAATATCTATGCAAAGGTTGAGGAAGAAGGCGCAATTATAATTAATGCAAAGATTCTTTGCGAAATTCTTCGTAAAATTCCGAATCAGACAGTCACATTTGAATCTGATGAACGAAATCTTGCTGTAATAAGAAGCGGCGATATTAAATATGAAATCATGGGAATTTCGGCTGAAGAATATCCGGAGCTTCCGACGGTTCAGGGCGGATTTTCAATTAATCTCAACAAAAAGCAGCTTGAAGAGATGGTTAAACAAACAATCTTTGCAGTTGCTGTTACGGATACAAAAGTCGTATATACGGGTATCAAATTTGAAATATCCGATAATGAGCTGAAGCTTATTGCTGTTGACGGTTTCAGGATGGCAATAAGAAAGGAATTTATAGATTATAAGGGAGAAGACATAACCTTCATTGTTCCGGCAAAAACCATGAACGAAATTATTAAAATTTCCGTTGAAGAAGAAAATGAAGAAGAGACAGAAATTTCGATTGGCGTCGGCAAACGTCATATCATTTTTGAAGTAAACGGTTACAGCGTCATTTCACGACTTCTTGAGGGTGAATTTCTTAATTATAAGCAGACAATTCCTACAACGGCAATGACTACGGTTGAGGTTGATACAAGAAGTCTTATTGAAAGCATTGAGCGTACCTCACTTATTATTACGGACAGAACCAAGAGTCTCATAAACTGCGTATTTGATACAGATTTTATCAGAATATCAAGCATTACGTCATTAGGAACAGCCAGCGACAAGGTAAGCGCAGATGTTGACGGCAGCAGGGTAGAAATAGGATTTAACAATCGTTACTTTATAGAGGCTCTGAGAGCTTGTAACACCGATAGAGTAAAAATTATACTTAACGGTGCCGTTTCTCCGATTCTTATTCTTCCGACAGAGGGCGACAGCTTTACATTCCTTGTACTTCCCGTGAGGTTGAAGAAAAATGCTTAACAACAGAAAAATAAAGCTTAAAATAAAAGAAAAAGAAGTTATTCAAAAGCACATAACAACCGATTTTATCAGACTTGATGCTTTTTTAAAGCTTTGTGATGCGGTTCAATCCGGAGGCCATGCAAAAATCGTTATTCAGGACGGTGAAATTAAGGTTAACGGGGAAACTTGTGAGCAGAGAGGAAAAAAGCTTAGGGTAGGAGATAAGGTCGAATTCGAACACAAAATTTATGAGATAATCTGAGAATCTGACTATGAATATTGAAAAAGCTGTTATAAAAAATTTTCGTAATATTGAAAACATGGAATTTGAACCGAGTAACGGTATAAATGTTATTTACGGTGAAAACGGACACGGAAAAACAAATATTATCGAAAGCATATGGCTTTTTACAGGCTGCAACAGTTTCAGAACAAGAAAAAATATTGAATTGATTAATAAAAATTCCGATAGTTCTGAGCTTTTTACCGAGTTCAATTCAAACGGCAGACATCAGAATGCAAAGCTTATAATAAAAGAAAAAAAGGAAGCATATTTAAACGGTATAAAACAGATTTCACCGAGAAAATTTCTTGGTGAATTTCAAGCTGTTGTTTTCTCGCCTTCGGTTCTTTCCGTAATAAGAGACGGCCCGTCGGAAAAAAGAAAATTTCTTGACATTGCAATAAGCCTGATAAGACCCAATTATGCCGCTTTGCTTTCAAAATATAACAAAACAATTATTCAAAGAAATTCGTTATTAAAGCAAATCGGAACCGGAAAAAAGGGAGAAGATTTGCTTTTTGTTTTTGACGAAGAATTGGCACGCTGCGGCGGCAAAATTATTGATTACAGATTAAAGTATATTGAAGATTTAAGCAATTCTGCTCCGATAATTTATTCCGAAATTTCAAATGGGCGGGAAAATATGAAAATTTCATATATTAATTCGCTTAAAGATTCGGGGACAAATAATGTTGAATGGTCTGAAATTTTATATAAATACCTTTCGGAAAATCATGAAAAGGATATTATAAGACAGGCCACTTCATTCGGACCGCATAAGGATGATATTGAAATTTTTCTTGATGAAATGAATGTAAGAAACTACGGTTCACAAGGCCAGCAGCGTTCATGTGCTCTCTCATTAAAAATCGGTGAAGCAACAATATTAAAAAATCTTTCCGGCGAACAGCCTATTGCGTTGATGGATGATGTTATGAGTGAGCTTGATGAAAACAGACAAAAATATTTGATGAAATTTTTTGATGGCTGGCAGGTTTTTGTTACCTGCTGTGATTTGTCTCATAAAAGTAAAATAAATTCGGACAAGGTTTTTGAAATTTGTGACGGAAGGATAGTGTAAAATGTTTCTACATCTCGGACAAGATACGGTTATAATTGAAGATGATATAATAGGAATATTTGATCTTGATACAACGACGGTTTCAAAGCCTACAAGGGATTATTTAAAGACAATGCAAAAAGGCGGAAATGTTGTTAATGTCAGCTATGATTTGCCAAAGTCATTTGTTATAACCTGCAAAAAAAAATCAAATAAAAAAACTATGTTTATTTCTCCTATTTCTACAGCTACATTGTTAAAACGTTCGGAAAATGTCAATTATCTTAAAGACATAAAATAAAGAAAGGATAAATGAAATATGAAAACAGGAATTATTGACTGCGGCGGCGGGCTTAGAGACATATACGGATCAGGTGTATTTGACTATTGTCTTGATAATAATATTTCATTTGATGTTATAATCGGAATTTCAGCCGGCAGTGCAAATCTTGCTTCTTATGTTTCAGGTCAAAGAGGCAGAAATTATCACTTCTATTACGACTATCCTTTCAGAAAAGAATACATGAGCGTTGAAAATTTTATAAATAAAAAATGTTATCTTGATCTTGATTATGTTTATGGAAAATTGAGTAATCAAAATGGAGAAAATCCGTTTGATTTTGAAAAATTTTGCGAAAATAATTGTGAAAAATATATTATTGCTACTGATGCTAAAACAGGAAAAGCACAGTATCTTAACGCAAATGAAATGAGTAAAAATAATTATTGGATGTTGAAAGCTTCTTCATGTATTCCTGTTGTTTGCTCACCTGCTGTTGAAAATGATATCAGATATTTTGACGGGGGCTTGAGTGACCCTATACCGATAGATTTTGCGATAAAAAAAGGTTGCGAAAAAATCGTTGTTATTTGGACGAAACCTATAAATGAAGTTGGAAATTATAAGATTGATGAAATGGCCGGTCATGCTTTAAAAAAGAAATACCCGAATATTTCTAACGATCTTTTAAACAGAAAAGAAAAAATTGAAAAGTCATTGGAATATGCCAAAAAGCTTAGAAATGAAGGTAAAGTATTAATTGTAAGTCCCGAAAGCATTGGAAAAATGAGTACGCTTACGAAAGATAAAGAAGCACTTGACATGCTATATAAAACAGGCTATGCCGACGCTGAAAAGATAATTGAATTTTTAAAATAAAAAACGCTGTGACGAAAATTAAATTATTCGTCACAGCAATTTTTTATTATATTATTATTTATTATTTCATGTTTGCAACTGCATTTGTCAGCAATGAATATGCAGAAGAAATATCGTTTGATGTTGCAGACGGATTTCCGAGAACTGTTCCTGCGTTCATAAGTGCAGTTGTATTGAGATTTCTCCAATTCTTTTTCCCACGGAATAGAATATCACTATTAAACAAAATAGTCAATAATCTTTAATAAAAATATTTTAATTTATATTATATGCACAAATAATTCTTTTGTTATCAATATAAAAATTTTTAAAAATCTTGTATTGAAATCTGTTAGATTATATGATAACATTTTAATCTGAAAAAGGAGTTATAAAATGGATAAATTTATAATCGCACAAATTTTCGGATTTGCAGGTCTTGCCTGTTCCGTTGCCGCTTATCAATGTAAAAAGCACAGAAGCGTTATGCTTTTGAAAACTTCAAACGAATTACTGTTTGCGTTTCAGTATTTTTTTCTCGGTACATATACGGGAATGGCTATGAACATAATAAGCTCGATAAGAAATCTGACATTTTCATATCTTGTAAAAAAAGAAAAGAACACTCTTCCTTTTCAAATTATATTTTGTATTGCATTTATTGTTTCGGGTATTCTTACATGGAAAAATTATTTAAGTTTGATTATAATATTAGCAAAGCTTTTAACAACTGTCGTTTACGGAATGAAGAATACAAAATATCTTCGTTTTGCAACAGTACCTACAAGTATATTCTGGTTAATTTATAACTTCAGCTGCAAGGCGACAGCCGGTGTTATTTCAGAAATTCTATCGCTGATTTCGTTAATAAGCGCCATAATAAGAATAGATATAATCGAAGAAAAAAATAAAGCAGATCGGCAAAAATGATCTGCTTTATTATATTATCTTATTCTCTTATAAAATTCCAAACATATATTTAAAAAATGATACTAATTCTTCATAAAGCTTTTTGAAAATTGAAGTTGATTTTTCTTCATTTTTTATGTCGGATTTTTCATCGGATTTCGGTTCTTCTTCAGTCGTGATATCCTGAGATATTATACTGCTGTATTCATCAAAAATTGCTGAGGTTTGAATACTTTCATTTTGTGAAACAGTTGAAAGAAGTAGGCCGGCCTGCTCAATTATAGCAAGATCATCGGCATTTATTACGTTGTCGTGATTACAGTCGGCTGCAAGTCTCATTGCCGGACTCGGTGTGAGCATTCCATTCATAATGAGTGAGATTAATGTTGCGTCACAGCCGTCATAAATTCCGTCTCCGTTAACATCACCAAAAACAACAACGGTATATGTTTTAACAACATTTCCTGTTTTCTCATCAACAATCTTTATTTCATCACCGGTTTTAGCTTTTGAAACATCTTCAATATCAAAACGAGTTCCGTTTTTTAAACCGATTGACTGATTAACGGGTTCGGTAATATCTTCAAGAATATTAAATCCATAAACCAGATCGTTTTGCTTTGTGAATGAAAGAGGACCTGAATTTTTTATCAGCTCAACATCAACTTTGATTTGCAATCCTGCGTCAACAGTCGCTTGGGTGATATTGATTGTGCCTACTTTAGTTTCATATCCGCTTTTAGTGACGGTATATGTATACTTGCCCGCTGAAACACGGAAATAGTTTTCGCTGTTAATGGGTTCAACAACATTTCCCTGCTCATCTTTTAAAGAGAGAGTAGTATCGGTATAAGGAATATTAAACTGAACTGTACATTTTGCATATTCGGTCTTTGTTACAAGGAACGGCTGAACATAGCAGATTCCGCCTTTACCGAGAATATAGATACGAACATAAGAATTAATCTGATCCTCATAATCGTTGAGATCAAATGTAATTGTATCATTATCGTTTGCAACGCTCTTTTCACCGATAACGTTACCGTCGGCAACAATCTTTACAGTATGAGCATTATAAGGATTGATACTGATTTGATTCGTTTCGTTATCAACATTTACTCTGCTGACCATAGGAAACGGTCCCTGAGCCTCAAAGCCGTCGCCGAGTTCCCAATCGTTCTTTGATGTTTTTGAGCATGCAAAGAATGTTCCGTTTTCCATGCTTGTACGGATATTTGCCTGTGTATTCTTAGGCATTATAAAATACTGAGCATTATTTTCAACATCGCCGAAATCATGAGCATCGTCCTCACAGAATCCCCAAATATTTCTGCCTTGCGGTGCAGTGAGCTTAAGAGTTTCATCATAAAGATAACGGTCGTTATGGGTTCTGTTGTCCTTTGTATTAACAAGCTCCATTCCTATGCAGGCAGAATAGTTAAGGAAGATACTTGCAAATTTTTTTACGAACTCCTCGTTGTAAGTGTTTATGTCGTGTCTGCCTTCTGTCCACTCACCGACATGGTTTATGTGACAAATTCCGCCGGCAGCCTGACTCTTTTTTACCGCATCCTCAGGCCACTTTGAATCAAGCTCAAGATCACCATGACCGCAATCGGCATAATAGCTGTTAACATGGCATTTTGCTGTTGAAGAACCATTAAGCTCGATACCGAGAGGAACCTCGGTCATACCGTCTCCGCCTCTGTCAGAACCTGTTGTAATCTGCTTATATCTTTCTTCGGTCAGCTCATCAACATTACCGTGTTTAAAGTACTGATAACCGAAAATTGAAAGACGTTTTTGATCCTTTGTCCATGAATAGTTGACTGTACCGTGATCGGTAAGTGCAAGAGCCTGATAACCGAGAGAATAATATTTTTCAATCATATCGTTAAGCTCAATATCTCCGTCACTTCTTACGGTATGAACATGGGTTGCACCTTTATATGCTTTCCATGTGTCCCAATCAATTGTTTCATAAGGATTTGAAATTGTAAAGTCGTATTGTCCGATCGTATCTCCTGTAGCTGCGAATGCCTGACTTGTAAGGACTGCAACACTTGAAAGAACAAGAACAATACTCAAAAGAATTGATAAAACCTTTTTCACTTTTGTACCTCCGAATTACATAATCTTCCTCATATAATATAACAAAAATATTTGAATTCGTCAACAATTCATTTGTTATGATTATAACTTTTTACGTTTTATACAAATGAGATTTTTGATTTTTTACTTTTTATAAAATACATTGTGCATTTTGACTATTTAATATTATTTTGTATATCTTTTTTATACAATTCTAATTATTTATTATCATTAAATCTTCCAAAAGAAATGGTAAAATAAAAAGAAAGAGGTGATTTAATGTTTTTCAAAAAGAGTATTTCACTGTTGATGACTGTTATAACAATTTGTTTATCATTTATATATAATGTTTCGGCATTTGATAATGATATCGATGATTATAATTTTACAAATCTTATTGTATTTGCAAAATTTAATGATGAAGAAGAATTTATTGATCGTAATTACGGTGAAACCGTCAGAAAGATTACCGACAATTCATACAATACCGCCGAATATAATGTTTCTGATTATTTTTATTCTGTTTCTTCCGGTAAAGTTAAGATGAAAAGTTTATTTCTTTTTGATAATGGCGGTTCATTAACGCTTAGCAGAAAAAGAGCCTACTATGCTTCTCAAAGCGATGAAAATCCGGACGGTTATGCAAACAGCCGAGAGCAAGCCGAGCGTCTGTATCAATTAAAAGAAGATTGGTCACAAGCAATAAATAATATAGTAAAAAAAGAAATTACAGATTATGATGGAAAAGAAAAATATAGTTTAGATGAGCTTGATAAAAATAACGATGGATATATTGATTTAATTACGATAATTTATAAGCCAACCGAACAAACCAACATTTCCGTTGAATGGGCGTCTCCTTTATGGAATTATCGTGATCAAACAAATCTTGTTGAAATTAAAACGGAAAAGAAAACCATTCAAAGCCGTGCGTATGTTCAAATGACAAAGGATTATAAATATCTTTATACCGATACATTGGGAAATAAAATAACGGCTATCGGTGTTAATTGTCACGAGACAGCTCATGCATTCGGTCTTTACGATCTTTATCAGTCGTCGTATCAACCGGTCGGGTATATGTCCGCAATGGGTAAGCATACAACCGAGGTTGCACAATTTATTTCAGTAAAAGAACGTGAAGCACTCGGCTGGTTAAATAATAAGAATATATATCACATTTTAAATGAAGGTGATTACACTTTAAAACCTGTAAAGGACGGGTTTACCGATAATGTAATCGGGTATAAAATGGATATCCCTGAAATAAATAAAACCTTGTATCTTGAATACAGAAGATTTGACGGAAAGGGGAGCAAATACGATTCGCAAAAGAAAGAGCTGTTTCTTGCAAACGGGACAAAAATCAAAGGGCTTTCTTTAAAAAGCGGACTGGTTTGCTATTTATTAAAAACCGGTATAAAATTTCCAAGTAATGTACAGTCAAGCGTTAATAATTGGAATTACAGTGTTGCGGGCGGTCAATATAACAATAAGCCCGATGCAGCATTATCCCTCGGAGAAGAGATAGAAATAACAGACGGTCTTTATATAAATGTTACAGAAATGACCGAGAATGAATTGACATTTCATATCGAAGGAAATTTCTTCAATTCATCGAGCCTGCCTTCTGTAAACGGAGTTGAAATTACTTCTTTTCCGGATAAAATCTGTGTGGGAGAAAGCTTTAATTTCAATGCAAATGTTTTAGGAAAAAACAATCCGCCGCAGACGATTATTTGGAGCATTGAAAATAATTCCGATGATAAAACAACGATAAATGAAAACGGAAAACTTTTTATCGGCGAAAATGAAAACTCAAATGAAATAACAGTAATTGCATCGTATGAAAATAAATATTCCGACAAGAAAATTATTTTAGTTGAAAGAAAAGCGCATGATTTTGAATACCATAAAGCCGTAAAAGCAACGTGTGAAACCGACGGCAATTTTGAATATTATCGTTGCCGTGAATGCGGGAAATATTTTGTTGATATGGGCGAAACTTTTGAAGAAACTACAATTGAAAATATGATTATAAAAAAGACAGGACATATTCCCGGAGAATGGAAAGTGGTTAAACCGGCAACCTCGGAAGAAAACGGAATTATGGAGCAAAGATGTGTGGGCTGCAATAAACTGATGGCATCAAAAGAATATAGTTTTTACCCTGAAAACCCGAAAGAAAATGTAAATTCTTTTCTTAGTTACTTTAAAAATCTTATAAAAAAGTTTTTTGAATTTATAAAAAATATTTTAGTTAGAAGATAAAAAAATCGACACGACTTTTTGCCGTGTCGATTTAAATTTATTCTCTGATCATGCCTTGCCTGCACAGCCGAGAACTGTGTTGATCTTGTGCTCAACCATTCCCTCAATAGCCTCACGAGCAGGCTTGAGATACTGGCGAGGATCGAAATCGCTCGGATGCTCAACAAAATGCTTTCTGATAGCAGCTGTCATTGCGAGACGAAGGTCTGAGTCAATGTTGATCTTGCAAACTGCCATTGTTGCAGCCTGACGAAGCATATCCTCGGGGATACCGATTGCATCCGGCATGCTTCCGCCGTATTTATTGATTTCTTCAACAAACTCGGGGATAACGGAAGATGCACCGTGAAGAACGATCGGGAAGCCCGGAAGTCTCTTTGATACTTCTTCAAGAATATCAAAACGAAGCTGCGGCTTCTGGCCGGGTTTGAACTTGTATGCACCGTGGCTTGTACCGATAGCAATAGCAAGTGAATCAACACCTGTACGCTTTACGAAATCCTCAACCTGATCGGGATTTGTGTATGAAGCGTCTTCAGCGTTAACGTTGACTTCATCCTCAACACCTGCAAGCTGTCCGAGCTCACCCTCAACAACAACGCCGTGAGCGTGTGCATAGTCAACAACCTTCTTTGTAAGAGCAACGTTCTCCTCATAAGGAAGTGAAGAACCGTCGATCATAACGGAAGTGAAACCGCCGTCGATGCAAGCCTTACAGGTCTCAAAATCCGGGCCGTGGTCAAGATGAAGAGCAATCGGAAGACCCGACTCCTCAACAGCAGCCTCAACAAGCTTTACAAGGTAAAGGTGATTAGCATAAGCACGTGCACCCTTGGAAACCTGAAGGATAAGGGGAGCATTGAGCTTCTTTCCTGCTGCAACGATTCCCTGAATGATTTCCATGTTGTTTACGTTGAAAGCGCCTACAGCGTAGCCGCCTTCATAAGCGTCTTTGAACATTTTTGTGGTTGTTACAAGTGGCATAAAAAACACTCCTTTGTTTTATTACATGATAATTATATCATTTTTATCCTTTTTGTCAATGTGAAATTGATATAAATTTAACGCACTTCAAAAGGTTTTAAAAACTGTTAAAATGACGTTAATTATTTGATAATATCTGTTCCCATGTAAGGCACGAGAACCTCAGGAACAGTAACTGTTCCGTCAGCATTCTGATAGTTTTCAAGAATTGCTGCGGTGGTTCTGCCGATAGCTACGCCCGAGCCGTTAAGTGTGTGAACAAGCTGAGCCTTGCTCTTGGGATCTTTCTTAAATCTGATAGCGGCACGGCGAGCCTGGAAGTCCTCAAAATTAGAGCATGAAGAAATTTCAACATATCTGTTGTAGGACGGCATCCAAACTTCAATATCGTATGTTTTTGCCGATGAGAAACCGATATCACCCGTTGAAAGACAAACAACACGATAAGGAAGACCGAGAAGCTGAAGAACTCTTTCTGCATCGTTCGTAAGCTTTTCAAGCTCATCATAAGATGTTTCGGGATCAACGAATTTAACAAGCTCAACCTTATTGAACTGGTGCTGACGGATAAGGCCTCTTGTGTCACGGCCTGCCGAGCCTGCCTCTGCACGGAAGCATGCGGAATAAGCGCAATACTTAATCGGAAGCTTACTGCCGTCAAGGATTTCATCTCTGTGCATGTTGGTTACGGGAACTTCGGCTGTCGGAATGAGGAAAAGATCATCGGTTGTTTTGAATGCGTCGTCCTCAAACTTAGGAAGCTGACCTGTACCTGTCATCGATGCTCTGTTAACAAGGAACGGAGGAAGAATTTCGGTATATCCATGTTCGGTGTGCGTATTGAGATAAAAGTTGATAATCGCTCTTTCAAGTCTTGCGCCGAGACCTTTGTAGAAATGAAAGCGTGTACCGGTTACCTTTGCAGCTGTTTCAGGATCAAGAATTCCGAGGTCTGCACCGATATCCCAATGAGCCTTATAATCAAAGTCAAACTTTCTTGGCTCACCCCAGCGTCGAATTTCAACATTTTCGCTGTCATCTTTGCCGATAGGAACGCTCTTGTTCGGAATATTCGGAAATTCATAGATAAGGGATTTCTGCTTTGCATCAAGCTCTGCAATTTTAGCGTCGTCCGCTTTGATTTTTGACTTAATCTCATTCATTCTTGTCATGATTTCAGAGATGTCGCCGCCCTCTTTCTTGATCTGAGGAATTTTTTTACTTGCGGCGTTCTGCTCCTGCTTGAGAGCATCGGTTGCTTTCATAAGCTCACGACGTTCTGCATCAATTTCAAGAACCTCATCAACAATAGCATCCATATCCTTGTTTCTTGTTTTCATGGCTGCTTTAACCATTTCCGGATTTTCACGAATAAGTTTGATATCTAACATCTTTACCACTCCAATTTATATTATTTATCGTTTTATATTATTTGCCGTAATTTTCGAGTTTCATTGCAAGACCTTCAAGATCGTCCTTGTCAAAAAATTCTATTTCAAGAACACCTGCATCTTGCTTTGCTTCTTTAATTTTAACTTTTCTGCCAAGATTTTCAACCAATGCAATCTCCACTTCGCTGAAAAATTTATCTCTCTTTTGTTGCTTTGCAACTTTTGATATTTTTTTTGATTTTTTCACAAGGTTTTCAACTTCTCGAACCGAAAGATCTTCCTTAATAATCATCTTTGCCGTTTGAACTATCATATCTTCACTGTCAAAACCAAGTAAAGCTCTCGCATGACCGGGAGAGATAAGATTATTTTTTACCATATCCTGAATTTCATTCGGAAGTTTGAGAAGCCGCAGTGCATTTGCAACCGCAGGACGTGATTTTCCGACCTTTTCGGCGGCCTGTTCCTGTGTGATATTAAGCTCATCCATCATGTAGCGATAACCGAGTGCTTCTTCAAGCGGATTGAGATCTTCTCGTTGAAGATTTTCAATCATCGCTATTTCAATTACTTCCTCATCGGTAAGCTCTTTTATTACAACCGGAACCTCTGTAAGTCCGGCAATTCTCGCTGCTCTCCAACGTCTTTCACCTGCAACAAGCTGGTAGCTTCCGTTTGCAAGAGGTCGCACAACAAGCGGCTGAAGAACGCCATGCTGTTCTATGCTTTCGGCAAGCTCCGAGAGAGATTTTTCGTCAAAATCTTTTCTCGGTTGGTCATGGTTTGGTTCAATCTCCATAATTCTTAGTTTATTGACGGAGGGATTTATCTCTTCAACGGAGTTGTCGGCAAAAAGGGAATCAAGTCCCCTGCCCAGTCCGCCTAATTTCTTTGCCATTATCAGGATACCTCCTTACCGTTTTGTTTTAAAAATTCATCCGCAAGAGCATCATATGCCATTGCGCCTTTTGAACTTTTATCATAATAATGTATCGGCAGTCCATAGCTTGGCGCTTCGGAAAGCTTGACATTTCTCGGAATTGCTGTTGCATAAACTTTCTTTGGAAAAAATCGTTTAAGCTCCCCTACTACCTGCTGAGTTAAATTAAGCCGTCCGTCATACATTGTCAAAAGTACACCCTCCATATCAATATGCGGATTATAGAGTCTTTTAACCTGACGAATCGTTGACATGAGCTGTGAAAGGCCCTCAAGTGCGTAATATTCACACTGAATGGGAACTAAAACCGTGTCTGCCGCACATAAAGCATTAAGTGTGATAAGACCCAACGAAGGCGGACAGTCAAGAAAAATAAAATCAAAATCCGACTTAATCGGAGCAACCGCATTTTTTATTTTGCTCTCACGGTGCTGCATATCCACAAGCTCAAGCTCTGCACCGGCGAGATTCATGTTTGACGGCAGAACCCAAAGATTTTCAAATTTTGTTTTTATCATTGCCTTTTCGATAGGTAATGAATTGACTATAACATCATAGGATGAGGTTTCAAGCTCTCTTTTGTTGATTCCGAGACCGCTTGAAGCGTTACCCTGAGGGTCAATATCCATCAAAAGAACTTTTTGACCCTTATATGCAACGGATGCTGCAAGATTGACGGTAGACGTTGTTTTTCCGACTCCGCCTTTCTGGTTTACAACCGCTATTATTTTTGCCATATATTCACTTCCTTATATTCTCCGTGAATAAGATTATATCACAACTGTATGTAAAAGAAAAGCTTAAAATAAAAAATATCTTATGTTTTAAGGCATTTGTTTCACGTGAAACAAAAAAGACGGGATTCCCCGTCTCATTTGCAGCTTACATTTTCAGGTTTATTTATTTTAACAACATATTCAATATATTTGTCCGTTTCATTTTTAGTGGCAGATGCATTTATGCCGCTTTTCCTCATGGTGCTGACTGCGTGATTTAGTGTATTAATAAATATTCGAACATCTTTAAAAACCATTACCTTTTTGCCCTTTTTTTCTTTTTCCGGCTCTTTGTTAAGCATTTCCGTTATAAGTTGTTCAGATGCATTGACAGTCAGCCCTTGTTCAACTATTGTATCGAGAGCTTGTTCCATCATTGCAACTGTCGGCAGCCTGAGCAAAGCCCTTGCATGACGCTCTGTCAGACCGTAAAGCATGACACTGTACCGTATTTCATCGGGTAAACGGAGAATTCTTAATTTATTCGACAGTGCTGACTGAGATTTACCAAGTTTCCTTGCAACCTCCTCTTGGCTAAATCCAAAACCCTTTATAAGCCGTTCTATTGCCATTGCTTCTTCAAAAAAGTGCAAGTTTTCTCTTTGCAAGTTTTCAATTACTGCGAGCATTGCAGATTTTTCCTCGTCGACATCAACCACAATTGACGGTATTGACGATAAGCCCGCCATTTTGCATGCTCTAAGTCTTCGCTCACCCGAAATGAGTTCATATTTACCGTTTTCCTTTTTTCTGACTGTGATTGGTTGCAATAATCCGTTGTAGTGAATGCTTTCTGCAAGTCCCTCAAGGTCATCCCAATTAAAGCTCTTCCTGGGTTGATGAGGATTTGGCTGAATAAGCCGTGCCGGAAGCATAATTACTTCATTGCTTTTTTTAAATTTTGTTTGGTTTTTGAGCATAGAATAAACCTCCTTATGCGTACCACAAAAATACTGTAACACGACAAAAGAAGGTTGTCCACTGTTTTTCATTGACTAAAAGTGCTGTATTTCACGTTGTTTTTCGTTTATGAGAGAGGTTTTTTTAATATTTGTGCCGAAGCTCGTGGATATTTTGACGGAGTTTGCGATATTTTTTTTGTTAAAATAACGTATCTTTCACCGCAATTATCTATATTTAGCTCTTTAATTTCTTTAATCTTGCCGCCCAAAATTTTAATTGCGCCTTTTGCCGATGCAACTTCCTCCTCGGTTTTAGTCGACTTCATCGGAGCAAAATATCCTCCGATCTTTACAAAAGGCATGCAATACTCACTCAATGTGTTGAGATTTGCAACCGCCCTTGCCGTAACGACATCAAACTGTTCTCGGAAGCTTTCATCTTTTCCGGCAAGTTCAGCTCGCATATGAACTACGTTTGCTTTAAGGTCAAGTGCATTAAGAACGTTTGAAATAAATAAAAGTCGCTTGTTTGTGCCGTCAAGCAATGTCATAATTAGGTCCGGACGTGCAATCAGCAGGACAACTCCGGGAAATCCGGCACCCGTGCCGACATCAATAACCTTTGCATTTTCTTTAAAATCAACACATTTTAAAAGCGTAAGTGAATCTATAAAATGTTTATATACAATTTCATCGGCATCGGTTATTGCGGTGAGATTAAGAGTTTTATTCGTTTCAACAAGCATTTCGGCATACATATCGAGCCTGTTAAGTGCTGTTTCGTCGAGAAACAAACCGATTCTATCGGCTTCTGCTTTTAGAAGAGTTTTATTTATCATTTCTGCGCTCCTTTTCAAGATAGATAAGTAAAACTGATATATCAGACGGGCTAACACCGGATATTCTTGATGCCTGACCGATGCTGTGCGGCCGAATTTTTGAGAGTTTTTCTCTTGCTTCCAGTCTCAGACCGAGTATTGAATTATAATCTATATCATCTGAAAGCGTTTGCACCTCAAGTCGATGCATTTCGTCAACCTGTGACTGCTGGCGTTTAATATAGCCCTCATATTTCGTATCAATTTCAACTTGTTCAAAAATCTCATAAGGCAAATCAGGTCTGTCAACATCAATAGGTGTTAAACAGTCATATCCAATTTGCGGCCTTTTAAGCAAGTCACAAAGACGAACGCCTGTTGTTGCTTTGGATGTTTCACGTGAAACAAGAATTTTGTTTAATGCTTCAGACGGTGCAAAAACCGTTTTTTCAGTGCGTTCTTTCTCGGCAGCAATAAGATCAAGCTTTTTGAGAAACTTTTCATAGCGTTCATTATCTATAAGGCCTATTTCATGACCGATAGGTGTCAAGCGGCGATCGGCATTGTCCTGACGAAGTAATAGACGGTATTCAGAGCGTGATGTCATCATTCTGTAAGGGTCAGAACAACCTTTAGTTACAAGATCGTCTATTAAAGTGCCTATATATGAGCCTGAACGTTCCAAAATCAGCGGTTTTTGCTCCTTAATTTTTCTTGCAGCGTTGATTCCGGCAACGAGACCCTGCGCCGCAGCCTCCTCATAACCAGAAGAGCCGTTAAACTGACCTGCACCGAAAAGACCGTCATAATCAAGAAATTCAAGACTTGCTTTAAGTGCAAGCGGATCAACGCAGTCATATTCAATCGCATAGGCTGTTCGCATAAGCTCGGCATGTTCGAGACCGGGAATTGTCCTGATAAATTTAAGCTGAACATCCTCAGGCAGTGAAGATGAAAGGCCTTGAAGATACATTTCTTCAGTATGCTCTCCACAAGGCTCTATAAAAATCTGATGTCTCTCTTTTTCAGCAAAACGGACGATCTTATCCTCGATGCTTGGGCAATAGCGAGGGCCTTTACCGTCAATTTTACCGCTATAAAGCGGAGACCGATGCAAATTCTTTAAAATAACATCCTTGGTTTCAAGATTCGTATATGTGATATAACAAGGGAGCTTGTTTTGAATATTTCTTTTGTTATCAAATGAAAAAGGAACAATTCTTTCGTCGCCGTTTTGAATTTCAAGAGCATCACAGTCAACGGTTTTCTTATTTACTCGTGACGGAGTACCGGTTTTAAAGCGTCTTGTCGGAATTCCGATGCGTTTAAGGGCTTCACCAAGCTTTTTGGCCGGGAACATACCATCGGGACCGCTTTCATATGAAACGTCGCCGACATAAACTTTACCGCTGAGAAATGTTCCTGTTGCAAGAATTACACAATCGGCGGTATAAACTGCTTCAAGGTGAGTTTTAAGCTGCCATTTGCCGTTGTCAAGCTTTTGAATGTCAGTAATTTCACCCTGACGAAGGTCAAGATTATCCTGCATTTCAAGTGCATGCTTCATATAGTCGGAGTAAAGACGACGATCAATCTGTGCACGCAAGCTATGAACAGCCGGGCCTTTTCCAAGATTGAGGATACGGCTTTGAAGAGTGTTAGCATCAGCCGCTTTACCCATTTCACCGCCGAGGGCATCAATTTCACGGACAAGATGTCCCTTTGAAGTACCTCCGATTGACGGGTTGCATGCCATATTGCCGACCCAGTCAAGATTTATCGTAAAAACACAGGTTTCACAGCCAAGACGTGCAGAAGCAAGACCGGCTTCAATGCCTGCATGGCCTGCACCGATAACTATAACCTGATAATCTTTTGCAAAATATTCCATAAAAATTCTCTTTTCTTTATTTTCCTACGCAGAATTGTCTAAAAACTTCATCGACAACCGCTTCGCTTGCCTTTTGACCTGTTAATTCAAGCAATGCGGCAATCGCATCGTCAACACAAACGCCGATTGCATCCGGAGTCAGACCAATGTTTAAAGCTTCAAGAGCATCATTCAAAGCGTTAACGGCCTTTTGGCAGCAAAGTCGCTGACGTTCGTTAACAAGCATTGCCGATGTTGTGTCAAAATTCTTTGTTCCCATAAGGTTTGCAACACGCTCGCAAAGTTCGTTATAACCATCGCCGTTTTTTGCTGAAATAAACAGAGGAGTATCAAGTGTGTTTTTTATGTATTCAACGTCAAGACATGGTTCAAGGTCGGTTTTATTTATAATAGGTATAACATTTTTTCCCTTACATTCATCAATAAGCTCTCTATCCTCACCGGATAGCGGTTTTGAAAGATCAAAGACAGCAAAAACGATTGAAGCACGTTCAAGCTTCTTTTTGCTGCGTTCAACGCCAAGTTTCTCGACTATATCGCCTGTTTCCCTCATACCTGCGGTGTCGGAAATTCTGAGAATACATCCGTTAAGATTTATAGTTTCTTCAACAACGTCTCTTGTTGTGCCCTCAATTTCGGTAACAATGGAGCGGTCATAACCTGTCAAAAGGTTCATTAGAGTTGATTTTCCGACATTCGGCTTTCCGACTATTGCCGCTTCAACACCGTTTGTGATTGCCATTCCGCTGTCAAAGTCGTTTAATAATGCCGATAATTCTAAATTAGCATTATTGATTGTATTGTATAGTTCATTTTCTCCCAATTCTTCAATTTCGTCGTCAGGATAATCGACCCAAGCGGCAATGTGAGCTGCAAGAGAAAGTAAAGATGAATTGATTTTGTCAATTTTTCGGCTGAGAGTTCCTTCAAGCTGGTTAAAAGCGGCACTTGTGCCTTGTTCACCTTGAGCTGAGATAAGTGTCATAACGCTCTCGGCCTCGGAAAGGTCGAGTTTACCGTTGAGAAAGGCTCTTTTCGTAAATTCGCCGGGAGTAGCGGCCTGCGCACCGTTCTGTAAAACAAGACGAAGAATTTTTTTCATAAGAACAATTCCACCGTGGCAGTTAATTTCAACCGTGTCCTCCCCCGTGTAGCTGTGAGGTGCACGAAAAACAAGACAAACAACCTCGTCAACAGCAGATTCTCCGTCATAAATCTTGCCGAAATAAGCACGGTAGCCCTTTGATGCGCTGAGTTTTTTTCCATTTACCGAGACAAAAACTCTGTCGGCAATTTTGGTTGCATTTTTTCCCGATATTCTGATAATTCCAACGCCGCCGGTACCCAACGGTGTGGATATGGCGGCGATTGCTGATAAATCACTCATTATGGTGACCTCACAATTTAAGATTAATGTTATATCCTTCAAGGCGCATTGCTATACGCTTGAAGGCTTCCTTTGCTTTTGAATTGTCAAGCATTGTCATGCCCGTAACGGAGCAATAGGAAATTTTATTGTCCTCGGGAACAACTCCGATAAGCTGAAGCGATGTTGCGTCAATAACTTCATCTATATTAAGATAGTGTCCTCGAGTTGTTTGTTTTTTATTAAAACGGTTTATAACGAGCTTAATTTCGCAAACGCCAAGTGATGAAAGCTTGTCACCGGCAAATGAACCGACACGGACGCAGACTTCATCCGCTGTTGAAACAATAATTCCCTCGTCAGCGCACGCAGCAGCAAGAAGAAATCCTCCGCTAACGCCGGCCGGAGCATCCATGAGAATATAATCAAAGCTGACGTCGTAATTTTCAATCATTTCTTTGACACTATGCTCGTTATATTCGTCGTTGAAATATGTCGGTGCGGTTAAAAGTGACGGACCAACGGTTGAGCGAAGGGCCTGCATTGGCTCACATGAGCCGGTAATAACATCACCCCAGTTAAAAATACCCGTATCATCGGAAGCGAGAATAAGGTCAAGGCAACCCATTCCGATGTCAAAATCAACGACCAAAACGCTCTGACCCATGTTGCAAAGCTCAATGGCAATGCCTGCAGTCAGGGAGGACTTTCCCACTCCGCCTTTACCCGAAGCCAAAACAATTTTTCTTGCCATTTGATTCACTTCCTGTTCGATTTATCTAAGAAGATCGCTGTATTCGTTCTGTTCACTTTGATCGTCCTGAACGTCGTCATCTTCGCCCGTTGTGACCCTGTTTTTATAATAATAATTGTAAATAGAAGATGCAATGGGAGAAAGGCTTCCGCCGGAATACGCACCCTCAACGGCAATAGCGACGCAAATTTCAGGATCCTCATACGGTGCCATCGTAATAAGAAAACCGTTTGTGTAGATGCCGGTTTTACCGTTAATTGTTTTTTCAAGAGTTGACGTACCCGTTTTGCATGCAACCTCAACAACTGAATCATCAAAGCTTCCGGCAAGAGTTACGGTCGCAACACGGCGCATACCTTCTTTAATAATTTGAATATTTTTCTTCTTGAATCCTGTTTCACAAAGAACCTCGGGCTGTTTTTCTTCAATAATCGTTGAGTTATCTGAGGAATAAACCGCTTTAACGATATGAGTAGCATAGCGTGTTCCGCCGTTTGCTATTGTTGAAACATAGTTGCAAAGCTGAAGCGGAGTAAAAAGATTTCCGGCCTGTCCGATAGCCGATTGAAGCGAAAAACCGGTCTGCCATGTTTGACCGATTGAGGCACGATAGCTCGGCGAATCAAGAACACCGATATTTTCATCAAGTTCAATGCCTGTCGGCTGGCCGAGGCCAAGCATTTCACGGTACATATTCATCTTTTCGATTCCAAGCAATTCCCCGCCGAAATGGTAGAAAAATATGTTACAGGAATCCTGAATAGCAGTTCTGATATCAATCGTTGTTGTCTCGGGGTTATTGTTACATACAAGCCCGTATTTATATGTTCCCGTACATTCGATCGTTGAATTTTCATCGGCAACGCCCTCTTCAAGAATACCGATTGCCGTTGAAACCTTGGCTGTTGAGCCGGGAGCATATGTGCTCAGCAGCGCACGGTTATAAAGAGGAGAATTTGCATCCTTTGCAAGCTTTGAATAGTCCTTATAGTATGTATTGAGGTCATATGAAGGATATGTTGCAATGGCAAGTATATCGCCTGTTTTGCAATTCATAACAACCGTTGCACCGCCGCCCTTATTGGCACTGTCAAGTGAAGCAATTTTTGCGGCCAAGGCGTCCTGAGTGACCTTTTGAAGACCTGCATCAATGGTGAGAAAAACGTTATCGCCGTTTTCAAGGCCTTTGGTAACAGTTGTCTGTGTACCGTCGAGGGCTGTTGTAACAATCTTTGTTCCGTTTTTTCCTTTAAGCTGCTTTTCAAAGAGCTGTTCAATACCTGTTTTTCCGACAATATCGTCCATGCCGTAGCCGTCTTTTTTCAGTTCGGCATATTCCTCGGCACTTATAACGCCCGTAACTCCGATTATATGCGGAGCAAGGGTTCCGTCGGTATATTCACGGTAGTTACCGATTTTAATATCGACACCCTTATAAAACCGGCTGTTTTCCTTGATCACAGAGGCAACCTGATCGGTAACGTCGGTTGCAAAAACATACGGATTGGCGGAATTAAACTGATTGATTTTCATTTCATAGCAGACCGATGCAATTTTTCTTCTGTCGGCTTTGGAATAGCTCTCAAGCTTATATCTTTCAACAAGCTCATTCATGCAATCATCTGCCGTTGCATACTTGTTAAGGCGCAGAATGTCACGGGATTTCATGGTCTCGATATCCTTATCTCTGTCCTTGGCAAATTGATAGTTACCGTTTGCATCAAGAACAATCGGCATATCGTCGTTCCACTTAACCTTGTTCTTTTCAAAAAGGTCAATGAGTGATTTTATAAGCTTGTTGCGTTCCTCCTGCTCGGAATATTCCGGGAATTCGGCGGCATTAAAAACGACATCGTTACCTTGACGGTTACCGACAATAACCTTGCCGTTGCGGTCAAGAATTTGACCCCTTGTTGCTTTAACCTCGGTCGATTCAACAGAAGCAGTGTTGGATGCGGTATCTTTTTTGCCGTCGACTATCTGATTTTTTGCAAGAGTGAAAATGAAAACTGCCGTAAGACAGATAAAAATCGTTACCATTGCAATAAATCTACCTTTTTTCTCTTCACGGGCAAGTCTCATTTTTTTCACTCCTTTACTATAAAACTAAATTATTTGAATTTTTTGACCGTAAGGCGGACAAGAAAATAAAAAATCGGTGTAAAAACTGTAGTGTAAACAGCAGATGCAAAATAATATTTAAGATAAAAAGCAAAACTGATTTCTATCCCGTCGAAAACGAAGAAAAACAAGCAATACAATGAATTGAGAAGCAATGTAAAAGCAAATGTAAAGATAAGTGCAGTTACAAGATTATTTCTCATAAGGTAGGTTATGAGCATGCCGGAAGTGAAGCCTATGAGCGTAAACATAACCGAGTAAAAGCATACGCTGTCGGGGCTGACAGTCTCAAGCATCATACCTGCGGCAAGGCCGAAAAACAGCCCGGAGAACTCACGCTCAAACATTGCAATGCACACCGTTGCCGGAATAAGCAAACATGAGTGAATCCCGAACGGAGCAGGAAAAAATCCGTTAGTTGTTTGCAAAACAAACGTTACAATAACCATAACGGCGAGAAGGATTCTTCTTTTGATATTATCCCTTTTTTTTAACTCTTCAATATAATTCATATCAGTCACCCGTGATGGTTATAACGCCCTGACCTTCAAACTCGGTGATGATGAAAACCTCAGAAAGCTCTTCAATATTGACTGCCGATCTGATTGTGGCATATGACGAGCCGTCCTCCTTGGAATTTTCAAGCTTAACTACCGTTCCGACGATAAGGTCCTTGGGATAAACGCCGCCGTTACCGGTTGTGCAGATAATTCCGCTGGGTGAAACGGATGAATCGGATTTAAGACCGGGAAGCTTGCAATAGACTCTGTCCTCTGTTTTGCCAAGGCCTGTAACATAACCGATTTCACCTGTATAGGTTTCGTAGACGCTGACGTTCATTTTAGGATTCGAAATGGAATAAACCGTGCAGGAAGTCGGACCGACACTTGCAACAACGCCGATAAGATTTTTACCGTAAATAACGGGGTCGTTGATTTTAACACCTGCTGCCGTACCCTTGTTAAGAGTAAATGAAGCAAAAGGATTTTCAAAATCATTTGAGATTATCTTTGAGTTTTGAAATTTAAAGTCGGGATTTTCTTCCTTAACTCCGAGAAAATCTTCATAAGTGCCGAGCTTCTTTTTTATGTTGTTATAGTCAATAATTTTGTTTTGATATTCCTCAATTTGTTCTTTCAGCTTTGAATTTTCCTCGGCAAGAGTTTTGGACGATTTGAAGCTGTCATTAAAGTTGGAAAATTTATAGCTGAGGTATGAAGAAAAGCGTTGAAGAGGATGAAGCACTGTGCTTGTTGCAGAAGAAAGCGGAGTTGAGTTATTGTGCGTGTATGCGGCAATAACAGCACCCAACGAAAGAGCGACAATAACACAAATAAGTGCTTTGAATGCACGATTTCTAAAAATTTTTTTCATTCCTCTTCACCTCCTTGGTATGTAGAAAGTTTATTCATCAGCGACGTTTTTCAAGGCAAATGCCTGTTCCTTCAACGACGCAGTCAAGCGGATTTTCCGCAACGGTAACGGGAATCTTAACTTCCTTTTCAATGAGCTTGTCAAGGCCTCTGAGCTGTGCGCCGCCGCCCGTAAGAGTAATGCCGTTATCAATAATATCTGCGGCAAGCTCCGGCGGAGTATTCTCAAGTGTAACCCTGATTGCATCAACAATCTGATAAACGGATTCCTTAAGCGCATCTCTGATTTCTGCGGCTGTAACCTCAACGTCCTTCGGAAGTCCGTCAATAAGATTCCGGCCTTTAACGTTGATTGCACCCTCGCCCTCATATTCAAAAGCAGAACCGATTTGAATCTTTATATCCTCGGCTGTTCTTTCGCCGATGAGAAGATTGTATTTTTTCCTGACATAGTTGATGATAGCTTCGTCATAGCTGTCACCTGCGCCCTTAACGGAGCGGGAGGTTACAATATCACTCAACGCAACAACGGCAACCTCTGCCGTGCCGCCGCCGATATCGACAATCATTGAACCTTCGGGCTTTTCAACGTCAATGCCGGCACCAATCGCAGCCGCCATGGGCTCTTCGATAAGGCTGACATATCTTGCTCCTGCCGATTTGGCAGCATCGTTAACGGCTCTGCGCTCAACCTCGGTAACGCCGGACGGAACACAAATCATAACTCTCGTTTTGCTGAGGGGAGAAGCCGTGATAGCTTTGCGAATGAATTTTTTAAGCATCTCGGCCGTTGCGTCAAAGTCGGCAATAACGCCGTCACGCAAAGGACGGAGGGCTACGATAGAACCGGGAGTTCTGCCGATCATATCCTTTGCCTCGGAACCGACGGCAACAACCTTGACCGGAGTGAATCTCTGGTCAACGGCAACAACCGAAGGTTCGCGAATGATTATACCCTTGCCTTTAACAAAAACAAGAGTGTTTGATGTTCCGAGATCAATTCCTATATCCTGTGAAAATAGCATGATTATTTCTCCTTACTGATTATTGGCTGTCGTAGTGTTTTCTGAGGCTTTTGTGAACGGCGCAGTTGTATATGTGCTTACTTCGTCTGTCGGCAGTTCCTTGACTGTTGCACATGAGTTGATAAGTTCAACAATGCTGTCGCTGTCATAGCATTTATCATAGACGGAAGCTGTAATTTCAATCATCGGCTCACCGTCATCAATACAGAAGTAAAACACATCCGTATTTTCCGATGCAACTCTGTAAGAAATCGCTTTTGCATTTTTGCCCATGAGGGTTACTTCGTATTCCTTGATATCGGAAATTGAATTGCCCATATCGTTGAGCTTAACAATGTTAATGAGATATTCGTTGTAGGCTTCCTGCAAGGTTTTGTTCTGCGTATAACCAAAATCAAGCTGACATGCCGCAACACCTGATTTTGTGCATTTGCCCGAATGGCGAAGCCTTACAAACGAGGTTTCCTTTGAGACAGCCCAGTTACTCGGGACTTTTACGCTGACAACGGCGTTTTCTATTTCCGAATTGCGCTTGTTTGTGATTTTATCCGGGAACACATAAGGTTGAGTAACCTTGCTGCCGTCCTCATCTGTTTGTTCTATTATAAGACGACCCCATTTATCTTGTTGCTTGTTGCCGTCCTTGTCCGTAACGGGAACGTAAGAATGACCGTCCTTGTCAACGATAATGTTTTTATTTCCGCATGCCGTCAATGCGGTTGCAAAAACAAGAAGAAAGGCTGAAATTATGATAAGAGATTTTTTCAAACAAATCGCCTACTTTACAATTTTATTCAATATAAAAGTATATCATTTCACATGTCAAAAGTCAATCGAAATAATGTAAATTACGGTTGACAACAGATAGTTATTTTGATAAAATATTTCAGTAGCCACTTAAGTTAATAACAATGTCTCCGTAGCTCAGCAGGATAGAGCGTTCGCCTCCTAAGGTTGTACCAAATCATTTGCCTCGGACACAGCAGTTGTATGGTATCTGTACTAAAATTTAATATTCGTCCTCGTACCTCAGCAGGATAGAGGGTCCGCCTCCTAAGCGGAACGCCCCCGGTTCGAATCCGGGCGAGGACGCCACAAACAACGCCGAAAGCCTTTGTTTTCAAGGGTTTTCGGCTTTACTTTTTTATATGAGTCTGATACCACTCGATACTGATTATCTACTGTGGGCGGCTTCTTTTTTCCTTTTAACAACTTTTTCAAAAAAATGTGTTATAATGATAAAAACTATGAGATATTTCCTGCCAAAACCGTAGTATATAGTTGAGGCAGAAAGGATGGTGAGCAGTTTGGACGATAGGAAAATAATTGAGTTGTTCTTTGAGCGCTCAGAGCAGGCAATCATTGAACTATCGAATAAATATGGCTCAGTTTGCTCAAAGGTTGCTTTTAATATACTTAACAATACACAAGATACCGAAGAATGTGTGAACGATGCTTATCTTGGAACGTGGAATACAATACCGCCTCAAAATCCGAATCCGTTATTAAGCTATGTTTGCAGAATAGTCCGTAATCTTGCTATTAAAAAGTATCACGCAAATACGGCGGCAAAGAGAAACAGCATCTATGATGTAGCATTAGATGAACTCGAAAACTGTTTCCCTTCCTCTGTATCAGTGGGAGATGAGTTCAATGCTATTGAAACCGCACGAATCATTGATAAGTTTCTTGAAACTCTCGATCAGGAAAACAGAATTATGTTTGTTCGCCGTTATTGGCATTCAGACTCCATTGATGATCTTGCCAAGCTCTTTCATACAAGCAACCACAACATATCGGTTCGGCTTTCTCGGACAAGAGAAAAGCTGAAGAAACATCTGATTAAGGAAGGAGTATCTCTATGAAAAGGAAAAAGATTTCCGAAACGATTGAGAATATCAATCATAAGTATATAGATGAAGCTACCGAGTATATTCCCAAAGCGAAAAACACGTCAAAGAGTTGGATTAAATGGGCTTCTTTGGCTGCTTGCTTTGTCGTGCTTGTAATTGCAAGTTTTTCAATCTTGCCGTCTATTTTTGAAAACAACGATGTAATTGATGGAAAATATAAATACCATATCTCCGGAAGTGAAGTTGATGTTGAATGGCCTTGGGAATATAAAACCAATGCTGAAAAATACCACAGTGTCGTTTTTGATGGACGTATTTATTCAATCAAATCGTTAAATATGGTAACAGCAGACATTCTTGGTGAAACACTTGGCGATTGCGAAGCAGAAGGCATTGATTCTTATACTGAACAAAAATACAATGAAACCTTTGAAGTGCGCAAGATTAACGGTGTTTCTGAGGAAAAGCTGATAGCAGTTGGTAATGACACCGGATTTTATGTCTATTCTTTAGATGATAATGAAAAACCGTCTACATTCGGTGAAATGTTGGATTTGTATGGTTTAACACAGACAGTAAGTTTTGAGCGTTTTACTAAATATGAAGGATATGACGAAAAGGGGTATTTCTCATTAAACAATGATAAATACATTTGGGAAATTCTTTTGGATTGCCGTGATGCACAACTTGATAATCAAAACGATAGTTTTGATAGAAGTAATCGAAACTATCTAACTTTCTCAGTAACATCCGATGCTTTAGGTGTATATAAGAGAGTGATCTATATTTCAGAAGATGGTTATTTTGCAACCAATATTCTGAATTATAGTTGCAGTTATTTCATTGGCAAGGATGCAGCAGAAAAGATTATCGAATATGCGATGAATAATTCTGATGAAGCAGAGTTTAGTCCGTATGCACTTACAGTTTCGGGAACGCTCACCGAAATCGGAAACGGTTATATTCTAATTGATGATACTGTTTTGTGCAAAAATGCAGAAGATGGAACAATTTATAAAGTCTACACAAACGACTTAAGGGTACTACGTTGTATTGAATATTCAAGTATTAAACTTGGAGATACGGTAGTTGTGAAATACGAAGGAGCGATTTCTGATAACAACGAAGTAACCGGAGCGTATTCAATGTATAAAGGAACTCTCGAAGATGGAGATCTTCTAATTGCTGAATAATTCAAGTATGAAACTCAATAAAAAAGCGCAACGGCGAGATCATTCGATGGTCTTGCCGTTTTATTTTCGATTTATTGTGTTGAATTTTTCACAGAAATCGACTATAATATATTTATGTTAGTCCTCGGTACTCGATAACAAGCCGAGTGACAAGCGATTAAATGCACGCATTCGTGAGCAATTTGACCGTTTCCCAAAGACCGAACTCTGTGCTAATTCCCGTCTAATCATACAGTCGAAAACGGGGTAAAATTAGCAGTAATTCCGCAACACGGCTTAACACTTAAAGTGCGAAAAAGCCTTGAAAATACGGGATTATCGGGCATAGGAAGTGACTCAACAACTGTATGCTGAGGTCACTCCTAAGCGGTAGGTCGGGTGTTCGAATCACCTCGGGAACGCCAAAAACTTCGCCGGAAAACCCAGTAAAATCAAGGGTTTCCGGCGAAGTTTTATTTTTACGAAGAAACAGCAAAAACGAAAAAATCACAAATTTTCATTTGCAAATTCTCCGTCTGCTAATGGAATTTAGGACTAATGTCGTTCGCCTTTCAGGTGGACGGCTTGCTAATAAAAATTAGCAAAAAAATCGCTGTTTTGCTAATGAAATTGCCCTCTCTGCTAATGGCGGAAAAAATCGAGCCAAAAATCCTGCTAATGGACAAGGCGGTCGTTACCCTGTTAATTCGTTCATTTTTCGATAATGGAGGATTATTCGCAAACTACACCTATATCCTTTCCTGTTATATTTTGTTATTAAATTCTCCGAAAGCCCTTGAAAACACCGGATTTATCGCAGGTGAACTTTCCCTTATTGTTTCCCTTGTGTTATATCGTCCCACCAGTGTTTACGAACTCGGATACTCCTCGTAGTCAATTCTTTCGATTTTAAAAATAACAGGTCTTGTTCCATCTGAACAACAGGTAATCATTTCATTTTCGTTCTTCATCCAGCCTTTCATGATAGAACCACCCTGCAATCCGGTATAGATATAACGGGAAATAGCATCCCATGCTTCAGAACAAAATGGCATTTTAGGACCACCTGCAACCATATCTTCATTGCCATTCGTTTTTACCAATGTGTTCAATCCCATGTGCCAGAAGTCATCCCGTTCATCATCACGATAAAAGACAAACTCGTCACCCACATTATAACAAGGACAAGCGCCGGAAGCAGGATCAACACAATACTGCTTTTGTAATTCCGGGTACAGTTTTTTATCCAGTACAGTTACTTTTACTTTATACTTCATATCTTTTCAACCTTTCTTCTTTTCTTGACAACGGGACATTTTTCCCCGTCTATATACCACATGCAATTTCTGCAATGTAAACATTTTGTTGGTTCTTTGCCATACAGAACTTTATTGCCCCATGCGGGATCACACAAATGCCCTCTGCCAACAGCAATGAAATCCGCATATCCGTCCTGCAGAATTTGTTCAGCAACTTCGCCGCTGTAAATATTTCCCACACAAATCACCGGAAGTGAAACTTCCTTTTTGACACAAGATGCAGCAAAAATCTTTGAATCAAACGGAAAGTCCTCTGGCTTCTGATATGCACCCATGCCGGAGGATATATCCAGAATGTCGCCCCCGGCGGCTTCAATGATTTTTCCTGTTGCAATCAATTCATCTGTGCTGTGGTTGCCAAAACGGACAGCAATTATAAAATCTGTTCCACACTGTTGTCTGATTTCCTGAATCAACTCAGAAAGAAGCCGCACACGACAGTTAAATGTACCACCGTATCCATCTGTTCGCTCACTGGTTTCAATGACTTGATTTAGATAAAACCCATGAGCAGCATGAAGTTCTACACCATCAAAACCTGCCTTTTTGCAGCGAATTGCAGCATCAATAAATTCCTGCTTATATTTGTAAAATACATCTTTGGGAATTTCTTCAATAGACCGATAGGGTAAATAATTTATTCCGGCGTTCAAAAGCTGTACCAAAGCAACCGCATGATTTTGTTTTGCAACCTTGGCGAGATGCGTCATACCCGGAATACAGATATCGTCAAACACGCCAATAGTATTTCGCTCCTCATGTACCCGACAGACTGTACAAGCCTCTATAACGATAATCCCTGCACCGCCATCCGCAAGTTCTGCATAATGTTTCAAATGTCGAGCATTTACAAGTCCATCTGCGTCAGTTGCTCCAAAGTCCGCCATTGGTGGAACTACAATTCTATTTTTAACTTGATTTCCTCTTACACGAAGAGGGGTGGATAAAAATTGTATATGTGTCATATTCGTATTTTCCCCGTTTATTTAATCTATTTCCTTGATATGCATTCCAAGTTCAAATGCCTTTTTCGGATAGGTTGTTTTTTCAATATCTTCTCTTTTATAGCAGTCAAAAGCATAAATACCTCCACAGTCTTTCCGGCCCAAATATCTTGTAGTTGTTTTCCTATTTCCCTTGAAATTCTTTCGAGTATATTGTATCATATGTTTGTGATTGCAACAAGTACGATATTTAACAGCATGTACTATATTTAAGTATAGTGAATGGAGGATATAAATGTCTGAAAAATTCAAAGACGAGCAAAGGCGTTTTGCATTAAACGGTATTAAAAACACTGGATTTTATTACACAAAGTCAATTACTGAAGGAAAATATAAGCTTCCAATTCTATACTGTCTACAACTTGACGGTCCTACAAGATATAATGAACTTCAACGCAAAATGGAAACCGCTACTTTTCGTTCTTTATCTAAAGCATTAAAAGAACTGGAAGCAGACGGATTAATTATTCGAAAAGATTATGGTGAAATCCCCCCACGAGTAGAATATAGTTTATCTGACCGTTGAAAAACATTAGAACCAGTATTGGATGCCTTTTGTTTATGGGGGCAGGAACATCGAAATGACTAAAAGTCCAAAACAGGCAGCTCTGATTTTTAGCTGCCTGTTTTAATTTAATAATATCCTCTTTCTTCCCGCCAGTCTTTCACATAACATCGGATTCCAATATAGATCACATGCACCAGAAGTAACAGTGCAATGAGGTTTATCGAAATGATTGATTTTATCCATTCGCCAAAGTAGATTACGATAGCCGTACTCATTAGTGTCACCATAATACTGAGTATATCCCAACAATATTTGCCAACACCGTTTTCCTTAACATCAGCTACGGCGATTTAGCACTCGCAACGAGTATCATATTAACTGAATGACGTTCCCCAAAAATCTTTGCATTTGCTAATACCTTGCTAAAATGAAGAAAAAAACGGCGTAAAATTAGCAGATTTCATAAGAGAAATGATTAACACTATTATTTCGGAAAAGCCAGTAAAATCAAGGATTTTTGAGGATTTCGAGGGAATAAAAAATGCCCCTCCGAGGCTTCTCCTAAGCGAAAGGCCGTGGGTTCGAATCCCGCCGGGGACGCCAAGAGAAGCCGCAGCTTTGCGGCTTTTTTATTTTGGTGCATTTGTGCGAGAAAATATCCCACGGTTCTTCCGGGGAAAAAGAAAGAGCCGGGCGACAATAAATCGGCAAGCTAAAAGCAAGACGAAAAGTATAAAAGAAGAAACCCCCGTTTACAATGAAATGCAGCAATGCATTACATGAAGTAAACGGAGGTAAAATTATGTCAATAAACTTTAACAAATAGACAGAAAACGAAGTAATCCTTTTATGATTCGGATATGCTCTGTTTCTTAACTGAAATTATTCAACCGTGATAGTTGCCTTGAGGGTTTGGCCGCCCTTTGCGTACGGGCTGTACGGCTTGATGCGAACGGTGTATGTTCCGGCTTCAAGATTGCCGAGGTCAACATTCATTCCGTCGGAAACCGTGCGGACGTAGTTTGAAACAACAGTCTCAGACCATACGTCCTTGAAGCAGCCTTTGGTGACGGAGATTTTGTAGTTCTCCGCTCCCCAGTAAGCCGTTGCATCGGGAAAGCTCAGAATAACACTGCCTTCGCTGTTTCTCTTTGCCGTGACTGTTGCTCCCTCCGGGAACTGCGGAGCGGTGTCAAGAGACTTGAGATTGCCCCATGTGTACTTATGATCTGTCGGTTTGGTGCTGTTCACAAAGTAATATTCATTCTTCTCAAAAAACTTGTGATTTGCAAGATCCCAAAGCTGAAGTCTTGTGTTGCCGTCAGCGTCAACTTCAACGATCCAGCAAGTGCCGCTGTCTCCCGGTGCATCTTTGTCATGACCGAAGTAGTTCAAATTGCTCATAAGAGCACGGGTTGAGCCTGTTCCGATTGCAGTAAATGAACCTTGCCATACAGAGCGGGGGTCAGTCGGGGTGTAATGCGAATGGCCGGAGAAGTCGATGACATGCGGATATTTTGTGAGAACCGATCTGATATCAACATCGCTCCAGTTGATGCTGCCGTAAACTGTAGCCGTCGGGTGCGGATGTTGATAAACGAAAATCGGCTTGTCGGGCGTATCTTTTGAAGCCTCTTTAAGCTGAGCGTCAAGCCACTCGGTTTTACCCTTAAATGTCTTACCGTTGTTGTCATAAGAAACGCCGATGAAATGATAACCGTTGATTACAATGTGAGTATCAACATTCTCGTTGATGAGAGCTTTGTATCTCTCGTAAGCGATGGTTGCGTCGTAGTCACGATAGTTAATAAATTCGTGATTACCCATGCAGGTGAGAAGCTGAGTTTCGGGCTTGATATTCTTATCGACAAGCTCATTGAAACGTATGTATTCTTCGTCAAGACCCGAGTTTGCAAAGTCGCCCGCAACGATTACGGCGTCAAGCTTTTTATAGCTACTCTTTGCGGCATACTTGTAAGTATCGGTGAAGAGAGCCTCGAATTTTGTTTCTCTGTTCTGATCGTTGGTGCAGTCGAGGTGAACGTCGCTGCAAACAACGAAACGGAGAATCGGTGCGAAATCCTCGGGAGTTTTCGGCAGCTCTTGATTAATTCCGCCGAGAAGTGACGAAAGGCTGAAAAGAGCCGTGAAAACTATGGTCAGAAATCCGCTGAGAAGCTGACCGATGCAGTTCATGAATGAAAACATTTTTTTACTCCTTAATCAATTTTAAAACATTTATTATAACCCTCGACCCATGACAGAACTCGTTTGCGGTCATATCGAACGGGCATAGCCTTGGTTATTGCCATTACGGCGGCGATTCTCGTATTCATGCCGAGAACCTTTCTTGAAAGAACAAAATCGCTCATAACGCCTTTTACCTTGAGCTTGAGTGAATTGAGATTCATCAGCTTTTCGATAAAGCACATAATACTGTTAGTGTCTGCGCCGATTGTCATATCGTCGGAATTGAGAATTTCATTGTCAAAGAAATAATCAAGATCTTTCGGCGAAAAACGGGCGACCATGAGCTTGATAATCGCAATCGGGGCAAGGCCGGCACCGAGCTTCTTATAAAAATCACGCTGATATTTCCATAGGGTATCTGCGCTGAAAAGCTCATCCCGGTCATCAAGCACGGCATCGGCAAGAAGTCTTGCCGCCTTAAGGCTGTTTGCAATTCCCGAGCCGATAATCGGAACGGTCATAAATGCACTGTCACCGATTGCGGTATATCCGTCAGCGACCAAAAGTCCGAGCGGCTGACGAACGGGGATAGTAACATATTGTCCGCCTCTGAGGCGTTCTGTGCCAAGGTCGTCGTTAAGTTCACGAAGTTTTCCGAGCGTGTCTTCAACCTCTTCGTCGGTCAGCGGCGTGAAGCGACCGATAAGAACATCGGTGTATTCCTCATCATCGGCAACCCAGCAAATTTGCTGCTTGTTGTCAAAGAGAAGATAAACCCTGTATTTGTCGTCCTCAACCGGTGCGGTTTTGTTGTAAAAAGCACGGTAAACATAGAATGTATCGTATTTATCAGGCTCTTTTTGTATCCCGAGAGCGTCGGGAAGTTTTTTACGAATCGGAGAGTTTATACCTGCCGAGTCAATGACAAGGTCTGCATAAATCGTCTCGTCTTTTGTTTTGATTCCGGCAACTCTGCCGCCGAGCATTACGGGAGCGAGAATTTCGGTTTCATAAACAAATTTTACGCCGCATTTTTCTGCATGAGCGATTATATGATTGTAAATATCCTTGCGTTCCATCTGAATCTCGAGCTGATCCTCGGGAACGTGCTGCTTCAGTTTTTTGTTCCTCGACGGGCTGAAAAAGGTCATATCGTTTTTCAACCGATATTTATCCTCAGGCGGCATTTCCATTCCGCAGGCAAGAAGACCCTTGCGGTCAAAAATATCAGTCCAGTCGTAGCCCATGTCCTCACGCTTATTTTTCTCATAAACGGTGATGTCAAAGCCGTGTTCGGCCAAGATTGCGGCTGCGGCAATTCCGCCGTGTCCGCCTCCGGCAACTATAATCTTTTTCCCCATTTTACACCCTCCTTATTCGCAGTCTTCGATGAGACCGTAATATCTTGCATACCAGTACGGGTGAGTGAAATTAATGCAGGTTTTGAGAACGAGGCCTTTGTCTCCGCCTGTTCCCGGGAACATTGTGTAAGCGGTCGGCTCGTCGGATTTTTTGAAAATCTCCTGAGCAACATCCTCTGCACCGCTGTCAACGGTGAATCGGTTGCTGTCATTGCTTGTGATTCTTCTTTCATGTGCCGGCAGCGGTTCGTAAAGCTGCGGCGGCATACCGAGTTCTGCCGGAGCCATATCCCATTTCAAATCTTTGCGGTAGCTGTTGTAAAGCGGCCACATAACCTGATCCATGGGCGTGTCCATGAGTTCGTCAATGCAATCGTCGGCATTGTACCATTCGCCTGTGACGGCACCGTAAACAAAGTTAAAGAAAGCGTTTCTCTCGACCTTTTCATCCTCCCAGTGATGAGTGAGACCCATAGCAAAGATTGAACGAAGGTTCGGATCGTCCGTGTATTTCATCAGGAGCGAAATCATCAGGAAATCGTGATTATCATCAATATGAAGAAGGTGTCCGTCGGGAATCTTATATTGCATAAGGTTCATTGCAAAGTGCTTTTTGCCGGCAAATTCAACAAAAAGCTTCTCATATTTTTCATCGCCCGTTATGTGATAGCCTATCTTGAGGAATGTAAGCATCTGGAGCGAATTCGTACCTTTTTCGTAAATCCATTTGTGGTCATTGTTGAGAAGATCGGGATCCCAGTTTGCCCATGTTGTCGGCAGACCGTCGGCGTCAACAAGATGAAAATTGTTATCGATGATATGATCGAGAATCTTTTTAACCGTTTCGGCGATGAGCTTCTTTTCTTCATCATCGGCAACAAGGTCAAAATAATTTGCATAGCAATAGAAATGACCCACGACCTCATCGGATGAGGTCTCGCCGAGCCATTCGCATTCTCTGCCTTCGTCGTCCTTTGTAACGTGCCATTCATGGCGTGCGCCTGTGCCGTAGTCAACAGCGTCCGAATATCTGATAGCACGGGCAAAGAAGCCCTCAATGCCGGTTATTTCCGTCAGCTTTATCATGGCAAGCAGGCTTCTGTGAGCATCCTTGCGAACCTCGGGGTCTTTTGTGCAGGCATATTCAAAGCAAAGAGCCGCTGTGTAGAGACCTGTCCAAAGGCCTTCATTGTCAGATGCGAGAATATGGCCTTCGTCGGTTGAAATGACACCCTCATGCTCAAGGTCACGGTCAATAACGTAGCCGTAGCGAACGTTATATTTTTCCGTCTGTGAACGAAGCTCATTTGCCTTTTCTCTGAGCGATATCATTCTTGTTTCAAAAAGGCTGATTCCCTTGTCTGTCGAAACGCAAACCGAGCCGTCGGGAGAAATTGCAACGCCCGTTGCGTTCGGGCTCGGAAGCCAGCGCTTGTAGCCGTAATACGAGAGACGGCCGTTGTGCTGGTGAATAAGACCCGTTGTTGTCGAGAAATATTTGTCGCCGTTTTCTGCGATTGCCATACCCGTTATATGTGCATCCGGCAGGCCGACGATTTTTGAATGATCGAGCCAATAGCTATTGTCATCATAAACACAAACACCCTTGTCCGTGCCGACCCAAATGCTGCCGACAGGATCCATGTAAAGGCAGGTGACTGTATTGCTGAGAATTCCTGTGACGCCTTCCATAAGCTCCGACCAGTGCCAACGTTTGCCGACAAGAGCGTGAAGCCCGCCGCCTGCCGTGCCGACATAGACCTTGTTGTTCTTATAAACGGCAAGACAACTGCCCTTGCCCGGAACGCCGATTTCAATGTCATATCCGTTTTCGCCGAGCTTGTAGAGAACACTCTCGGTCAAAATCCATGTTGCGCCGTCAAGGTCAACCTTGATATCAACGAGCTTGGAGCTGAACTTTTTTTCGGAAAGCTTCTTCTTGCCGTCAAACTCCAGCATAGAGTTGCCTACTCCGACAAACATATGATTTTCGGAGTTGAAATAAACCATTGAGACAGCCGCATCCTTTACGCCTATTGCAACGGGGGAGAATTTCTCACCGTCGAAGCGTGCAAGCCCCTTATCCGTGCCGACGAAAAGAACGCCGTTGTTGTCGAAGCGCATCGCCGTAACATTGTCTGATTTCAGTCCGTCAGCCGTTGTGAAAACTCGCCGTGTGAGCTGCGGAAATTTATTTGTTTTAATAACTGTTCTGTATTGCTTCATTTAAACACTCCTATTCTTTAGAAAGAAATATCCTTAATCGTTTATGTAGTCCTCAACGTTGAAGTCGTCATCCTCATCTGTGCCGAAGCTGTCCTTTTCACCCTCGACTTCAGGAATTTGAGCGATAACCTCAACCTTGCGTCCTTGCGACCAAAGCGACGGGGTGATTCTTATTGTATAGCCGCAGCCGCCGGGAGTCAGCCACTCGTGCATCGGAGCTTGCGGAAGTCCGAAGAGTGTCAGAAGTGCCATGATAACTCCGCCGTGGGTGACGATCGCCGTGTGGGTAACACCGGTTTCAATGAGTCCGTCAACGATTTTGATAAATGCGTTTGCGATTCTGTTTGCAAATTCGTCGTTACTCTCGCCGAACGGAGGTTCAACACCTTTTTTGCCTGCCAGCCAGTCGGGGAAAACAGGGTGATCCTGCAATTCCTCTGCCGTCTTACCCTCAAACTCACCGAAGTTGTATTCAATAAGTCCATTTATAAGAATAGGTTCACAATTCGGATAGATGATTTTCGCCGTTTGAGTGCAGCGTGAAAGCGGACTTGCAAAAACAGCGTCGACAGGCGGATATTTGTAGTCGTTTTTCATTTGCTCAATCTGAGCTATGCCCTCGCTGCTGAGCGGTTCATCAATGTGACCGACATATTTTCCGCTGACATTGCCCTCGGTCAGACCGTTTCGGATAAGTTGAATATAGTATGATTTCATATATTATTCCTTTTACCTACAATGCCCCGGCGCAGAATACACCGGGGACATTATTGTTTTGTAATTACTGAGTTGTTCAGCCTTTGAGAGTTTCCTTGTAAAGTCTGATATATGCATTTGCCGAACGGCCCCAGCTGAAATCGCAGTTGAGAGCACGCAGAACAAGCTCGTTCCAATCTCCGTTGTAATAGAGCGTAAGTGCACGGCGGATAGCGTCGAGCATGTCGTGAGCGTTGTAGCTCTTGAACGTGAATCCGTTGCCCTTGCCGTCGCCGCAGTCTGTGATTGAATCTCTCAAACCGCCTGTTTCACGGACAATGGGAACTGTGCCGTAGCGAAGCGCAACCATCTGTGAAAGGCCGCAAGGTTCACTCTTTGACGGCATGAGGAACATATCGGCACCGGCATAGATTTTTCTTGCAAGCTCGGGAACAAATCCGACTCTTAAGCCCACCTTGTCAGGATATTTCTCGGCAATCCAGCGGAAATAGCTTTCGTATTCATAGTCGCCGGAACCGAGAACAACAAGCTGCATTTCCGATGTAGCGAGCAGCTCGTCAAGAATTCCCTTAACGAGGTCGAGACCCTTATGGGAAACAAGTCTTGTCACCATTCCGATTACGGGAACACCGGGTTTAACGGGAAGTCCCATTTCTTTCTGAAGAGCTTTCTTGTCAATCTTTTTGCCCGAAACATCATGGGCGGAGAAGTTTGCCTTAATGCATTTGTCCGTTGCGGGATCATAGCCTACAGTGTCAATTCCGTTGAGAATACCGCTGAGTTTGTAACGGCGCTCGTTGAGAATTGAATCAAGGCCGTGAGAATACCACGGGTCAAGGATTTCGTCTGCATATGACGGGCTGACGGTCGTAACCTTGTCGGCACATTCGATAGCACCCTTCATAAAGTTGATGCAGCCGTCATATTCAAGCAATGAAGCCTTATCGGCAGGAATTCCGAGAACGTCCTCAAGAAGCTCCTTGCCGTAAACGCCCTGATACTGAATATTATGAATTGTGAAAATCGTTTTTATATTTTCATAACCCGGAGAGTTTGCGTACATTGCCGAATAGTAAACGGGAGTGAGAGCCGTCTGCCAGTCGTTGCAATGAATGATGTCGGGCTTGAAATCAATATAAGGAATTATCTCAAGAACGGCACGGGAGAAGAAAGCAAATCTTTCCGCATCGTCGTAGTGGCCGTAAATCGTGTCACGCTTGAAATAATACTGGTTGTCAATAAGATAATATATAACGCCGTTGTACTTTGCTTCAAAAATTCCGCAATACTGACGTCGCCATGCTACCGGAACAGAGATGTGAGTGATAAACTTCATCGTGTCCTTAAGCTCCTGCTTGATTGTGTCGTACATAGGAAGAACAACACGGCAGCCGATAAGCCTCTTTCTCAGTGCATGCGGCAGAGAGCCTGCAACATCACCGAGTCCGCCGCTCGCAATGAACGGGAGCGCCTCTGAGGTGGCATATAAAACTTTCATCTAAATCATCCTTTCTTAATAGCAATACCGTTAGTTTTGCGGCATGTTTTAGATAACTATTCCCTTTCCGATAAATACAGGGAACTTGACATCGCCCGAAAGATTTTTGTTGGGCTTGATAACAACATTTTTGTCCGCAATAACGCAGTTGAGCTTGACGTCATCGCTGATATATGTGTTCTGCATGAGCACGCAGTTTTTAACCACAGCACCCTTGCCGATATGAACGCCTCTGAAAAGAACGCTGTTTTCAACCGTACCCTCGATTACACAGCCGTCGGCAATGAGTGAATTCGATGCGTTGGAATCGAGACCGTAGATAGCCGGAACATCATCCTTAACTTTTGTGAATACCGGCTTCTCTTTGGAGAAGAGAGCCTTGCGGTTTTCTTTCTTGAGAAGATCCATGTTTGCTTCAAAGTAGCTCTGAATTCCGTCGATGACCTTAACATAGCCGTCAAACTCGCATCCGTAAATTTTCAGCGATTTAATGTTCTTCTGGAGAACATCCTCGGTGAACGAATGATAGCCGAGGCCGATTGCTTCCGAAATAAGTCTTTCAAGAAGAGACTTTCTCAAGAAGATAACGTTGAGCGAATAGTTTGCATCTTCGTCGCTGCGGCGGCTTATTGATGTGATTCTGCCGTCATCCGAAAGCTCAAATTTTGTAAGCTCTCTTATTGCCGGAGCAGGTGAGTGCTTGTAGGCAATAGTGATGTCTGCACCTGATTTTTCGTGACGCTCAAACATATCGGTAAAGTCAACATTATATATAGCGTTGCAGTCGGTCATGAGGACATACTCTTCCTCGGAATTGCGAAGGAAATTCATTGCGCTTGAAATCGCTTCGATTTTGTTTTGATAAATACCGGTTGTGCCGATGTTAAAAGGCGGAAGAAGATAAAGTCCGCCGTTTTTACGGGAGAGATCCCATGCTCTGCCGTGACCGACATGATCCATGAGGGACTGATAATTGCTCTTTGTAATGATGCCGACCTTGCCGATTCCGCTGTTTACCATTGCGGAAAGCTGGAAGTCGATAAGGCGATAGCGGCAGCCATAAGGCACGGAACCCATGGAGCGAACCGATGTTATCTCGCTGAGATAATTATCGTATGTATTTGAAAAAATAAGTCCGAGTACATTATTTGCTCTCATTGCTTACGCCTCCTTTACATCTTCGCCGATCATTGCTTTCGGCTCAACTGTTGCGCCCTTGCCTATGTTGACACCCATTCCGACAACGGAAACGCCCCAATCGTTAAGATTTTCCATTTCCTCGGGTCGCTTGCCGACTCTTGCGTTTTCTTCAACGGTAACATTCTCGGCAACGATTGCATACTGAACAACCGCACCCTTTTTAATTACACTGCCGGGCATTACGATTGAATCTTTGACTACTGCGCCTTCTTCTACGGTAACATTTGCAAAGAGAACGGAGAAGTCAACCTCGCCCTCGATCTCGCAGCCCTCGGCAACCATTGAATTCTGAACCTTTGCGGTGTCGGAGACATAGTGAGGACCTGTGATCGGGTCTTTTGCGTATATTCTCCAGCTTGTGTCCGTCAGGTCAAGGTCAACTTTCGGATTGAGCAGATCCAGGTTAGCTTCCCAAAGGCTGTCGATAGTTCCGACATCTTTCCAGTAGCCGTCAAATTCGTAGGCGAAAAGCCTCTCATGAGCGGCATGCATTGCAGGGATAAGATCCTTGCCGAAGTCGTTGCTTGAATTCGGGTTGGCTTCGTCATCAAGCAGGTATTGCCTGAGCTTTTTCCAGGAGAAAACGTAAACGCCCATTGAAGCTTTATTGGAACGTGGATTCTTCGGCTTTTCCTCAAATTCGGCAATCGAACCGTCATCATTGACGAGCATAAGTCCGAAGCGTGAAGCCTCCTCCCACGGAACTTCAAGCATGGCTATTGTGCAGTCCGCATTCTTCTCCTTGTGGAAAGAAAGCATCTTGGAATAGTCCATTTTATAGATATGGTCGCCCGAAAGAACGAGAACGTATTCGGGGTCGTATCTGTCGATAAAGTTAATGTTCTGATAAATGGCATTTGCTGTGCCCTTGTACCATTCGGTACCCGATATCTGCTGATAGGGGGAGAGAATGTGAACGCCGCCGTCGGCACGGTCGAGGTCCCAGGCCTGTCCGTTTCCGATGTAGTCGTTCAATTCAAGCGGCTGATACTGGGTCAGAACACCGACGGTATAGATGCCGGAATTCACGCAGTTTGAAAGAGGGAAATCAATAATTCGGTATTTTCCGCCATAAGGAACGGCGGGCTTTGCAATGTTCTTTGTCAGAATACCGAGGCGGCTTCCCTGTCCGCCTGCAAGAAGCATTGCGATACATTCATGTTTTCGGGACATTACTATTCCTCCTTTATTTGCAGACCTTATCGGTCGTGATTTTTTTTGTTGCTTTTCTCTTTGCCGGCGGTGTCAGATAGATAACGCTCAATCCCGCAAGGTCAAGTGCTATGCTGTTGTCAAAGCCGTGCATCGGAATTTTTTCGCTTTTAACTTTAACTGCGGTTCCTTTGCCGTTTCCGCCGAATTCCTCGGCGTCTGTGTTGAGGAGAACCTTATAAGTTCCGGCTCTCGGTACGCCGATTCGATATCCGTTGCGCTCAACATTGGTGAAGTTGCAAACCGCAATAATTTCTTTTTTATCTTTGTCGATTCTTCTGAAAGAGATAACCGAATTGTCAACGTCATCGTTGCTTATCCAGTTGAAGCCCTCCCAGTCGTAGTCAATCTGCCAAAGCGGACTGTGCTTCTTGTAAAGCTTGTTCAGCGTGCGGACATAGCTTTGCATCTGAGCGTGTTTTTCATAGTCAAGCAGCAGCCAGTCAAGTCCTTGCTTATAATTCCACTCAATGAATTGAGCAAATTCCTGACCCATGAAAAGAAGTTTTTTGCCCGGATGAGCCGCCATGTAAGCATAGAAGGCTCTTAACCCTGCAAATTTTTCATCATATTCGCCCGGCATCTTGCCGATCATGGAACATTTACCGTGAACAACCTCATCATGAGAAATCGGGAGAACAAAATTCTCCGAAAAAGCGTAGAAAAACGAAAATGTCAGGCAGTTGTGATTGAATTTTCTGAAAATTCCGTCCATTGAGAAATATTTCAGGCAGTCATTCATCCAACCCATGTTCCATTTGAAATTGAATCCGAGTCCGCCGTCGCAAACAGGCTTTGAAACCAATGGCCACGAGGTGCTCTCCTCGGCGATCATCATGACGTCCGGATGTTCACGGAAAATCAAGATGTTAAGATCCTGCAAGAACTGAACCGCCTCAAGATTTTCTCTGCCGCCGTTTTTGTTGGCGATCCATTCGCCGTCTTTTCTGCCGTAGTCAAGATACAGCATTGAAGCGACTGCATCGACTCTGAGTCCGTCAACGTGATATTTTTCGAGCCAAAACATTGCCGATGAGGTAAGGAAGCTTCTGACTTCATTTCGACCGTAGTCGAAAATTTTTGTGCCCCACTGCAAATGCTCGCCCTTACGAATATCTTCGTATTCATAACAGCTCTGTCCGTCAAATTCAAACAGGCCGTGTGCGTCCTTCGGGAAATGAGCCGGAACCCAGTCAAGAATTACGCCGATTCCCTCCCTATGGCACTTGTCAACGAAGTACATGAAGTCCTTCGGCTCTCCATAGCGTGAGGTCGGTGCGAAATAGCCCGTTACCTGATATCCCCACGAACCGTCAAACGGATGCTCACATATCGGAAGCAACTCTATATGAGTATAACCCATATCCTTAACGTATTTTGTCAATTCGTCTGCTAACTGACGATAGGAAAGAAAATTTCCGTCGTCGTGCTGCTTCCATGAACCTGCGTGTACTTCGTAGATGTTAACGGGGCTTTCATAAATATTAGCGGATTTCCTTTCAGTCATCCATTTCTCGTCTTTCCAGTTGTAGCCGTCAATGTCGTAAAACTTTGAAGCGGTTTCGGGTCTGGTCTCGGCATGGAATCCGTAAGGGTCGGCTTTGTAGCGAAGCTCACCCGACTGAGTGGTTATACAATATTTATAATTATCAAATTGCTTTATTCCTTTAATTTTGCATTCCCAAACGGCGTTGTCCGAGAGTCTTTTCATCGGACTGGCTTCGGGATCCCATTCGTTGAAATCGCCTACCACGCTGACCGCCGCCGCATGGGGCGCCCAAACACGGAACACGACCTCGTTTTTACCCGCACGGTGCGAACCGAGGAATTCATAAGCCTTTGCGTTCCGACCCTGATGGAAAAGGTAAAGGGGAACGTCGTTTACACTTGTTTTTTTCTGTTTCATTGCGTCACCTCGACAAACAAAGAAATAATTATTGGTATTATATTCTTATACATTATATATTGTATCAAAAATAAAAGTAAAATTCAAGTCGTCTTTGATTATTATATTCAAATCAAATGTAGAAAATTGTGACATCATTTGTGTACTTTGTTACAAAAACAGTCGTGATGCAACCCCGAGCATGCGATTCGAAAGAAAAGTTTAAGAGAAAAACAATAAAAAACGAATACAAACGGTTGCTTGACGCAGAAAAGAAAGAAGCAGCATTTATAATTTTAATGTCTGCTTCAAGAATAATTGAGACGAAAAAGTGAAATCAGAGCATATTTTCGGGCTGCAAGGGAAAATTCAAATTTATTTTATTACAAAAAAGAAAAACGCTTCAAACAGCAAAAAATATATGCCTGAAAAAAGCCACAAATGATTCTGATTTAGAATTAATAAACAACAAAAATTTCAAAAAAATTAAACAATATTTGTGCAACTATACAAAATTGCTCAAAAAGGGGGTGTGACAAAAAATACAAATTTGTTATTTTTGTCACACTATTGCATTTTTATAATACAGGTAGTAAAATATCCCTGTAATGAATATTTCGGCGAAAACATGCCGATATGATGCGGATAGCAACCGTTTTTTGTGTGCATTTTGGATTATTAATCCATCGGTTCTTATCCGAAGTGAAGCCCTGGTCAGCAGCCCCGATCTATGCTTCACGGGGGAGGTTAATATAACTATAGTGTAAAGGCGAAATGCAGATCCCCCGATCCGCACTTCGCCTTTAGACGTTATAATGATAAAAGGAGGAGATTGATTAAGAAAACTAGTGATTTGAGAAATTAAAATATCTAATTTTTTGGAGGAGTCAGAGCAATGAAAAGAATAACAAGATTTATCTCTTTTGTTCTATTTGTTACATTAATGTTTACTTTGTCATCAAAAAGTTTTGCACTCAATGATGCTAAATCAAAAAAGTCTAATGCTGTAGTATTAGTCCTTGATGTATCAGGAAGTATGAGTGGAGATAGAATTACAAAATTGAAAGAAGCTACAGTAAAATTTGCAGAAGAAATATTGAATAGAGAGAAAAATAGCGAAATTTCTATTGTTACATTTGGAAGTACCATTAAAATACTAGAGTTTTCAAATAATTATACGGAAATAGTAAGATTTACAAGCAATATATCTGCTGGCGGCGGAACAAATATGACAAAAGGAATTGAGACTGCAGATAAGTTGTTAAGTGACGAAAAAATGACAAATTATGTAAAAAGCATAATTATAATGTCTGATGGTAGACCAGATAATGCTAGTTCTGCAAAAGACGCTGCAACCAAATTGTTTGAAAAATATAATATTTATTCAATTGGATTAATTCTATCTTCTGATCAAAAAATGTTCATGCAGAATATACAAAATAAAGGGTATTTTGATGCGAATAATTTAAGCGATTTAATAAATTCTTTTCTACAAGTTGCGGAAGAAATATTGCCGTTTTTTGAAATTGAATTAAATTATCAAGAATTAACAATTGTTCATTTAGATGATCCAACACAGAACAGCTATGCAATAATAGAAATAACTGCAACCATCACAAATACAAGTTTCGATAGCATAGCAAAAAATGTAAAAGCAAAAATTAAAATTCCGGATTCTCTTGAGTTGAATTCAAACGACACTATTGAAAAGTCTTTGGGAAATATTAATTGTGTATCTTCAAGAGAAAATGTTGCAACGGTAAAGTGGAAACTAAATGTTCCGGTTTTAGAAAGTGATAAAAATTACCAATATTCTATTGTGGTTGGAGCAGACAATGTAGTTGCGTTAGAAAAATTTCAAACAATGTCAATTTCAAATAACAGAATTGACCATACTTTTAACAGGAACGATGATATGTGGGGCTTTTCACATGGAGAAGTTGGATCATATCAAATAAATCAAGAGCATTTGGAATATTTGCTAAAAGGAGTTGGAGAATCGGAAAATATTTTCTTGCAAAATACGGTAGAAGAAATTCAAAAAAGCAATTGGGGAGGATCTTGCTTTGGATTATCAAAGGCGGCACTTTTGTTTAAACTTGACAAATTAACACCCGAAGTCTGGTCATCAACAAAGCAGAAAACATTAAACAAATTAACGGTGGAAGAAACAAGAAGCCTAATTAATTATTATTATTTTACGCAATATACATCGTTTTGGAGAGATGCCAAAGTTTTCTTTAATGAAAAACATCCCGATTTAAAAGAAAGAATTTCTGAATTAATAAATACAACAAGAAAAGTAAAAACAGGAGGAACACCAGTCCTTTTTGGTTTTAGCTGGAAGGAAAACATTGATGATGAAGAAAAAACTACAGGTCACGCTATTGTTGCCTATGACGTAGAAACCTCTGATTCGAATAACAAAGGAAACCCATGGATAATTGATGGAATTGAATATACAACAAGAATTGTTACATATGATGTAAATACGCAAGAAGGAGTCCAAGGTAAATACAATCAAAAGGCTGTAGAAGATGCATATATTTACATTACAGAAAATAAAGATGATTGGACAATTCCTAGATATATCTATTCTCCAAGATATGACAAAACTTTTAATTACGCAATAAATGACATAAACATTTTAGACAAGCAAAACATAGAAAATAGGGGGTACGTTGCTGATGAGGAAAAAAATAAATATGCATATTTGACAGCCGAATCGAACAGAGCAAATTTAATTGCAGAAATTTCAAATGAAACGCAAAAAAGTGTGGTAAAAGGAGATGTCATTTCTGGTAATTTGCCAATTTGGACAATATACGAGCAAATGTCAGATAGTGATGAAACAAGCACTATACCAACATATGCTTTAAATAATACAAAAAGCTCTTATTTGTACCAATTAACCGGAGGAGCAGAAAAAGTGAACTTAAAAATGCTTTATACTGATAGTTATTTTAGAGTTCAAGCGGACAAGTTATTAAATGTTAATTTTGCTCCAGAAGATGAGGTTGCAGTTAACACCTTGGGGGGATATGCAGAGATAAACATGACTTTGAATGAAGAGTTTCGCAAGTTACCATGGTGGACAGTTTCTGTAATTTCACAAAACTCAGAAAAGTTACTTTTAAAAAATGCGGTAGAGGGGATAATTGTTGGAAGTAATAACTTAGAAGGGGTTGTAATTAAAGGAAGCAATGGATTTGAAGAAAAAGAACTTTTACTGAACACGAAAGAAGAAAAAGTTTTAGTATCTGAAAAACAGAATGAGCTTGTAGCAATGATAGATAAAAATAAAGATGGTATTTATGATACAATTATATCTAGTAGTAACGAAAAATTAGAAAAGGGAAAGTGCATAAAACTTGGTTCATATCCGCAAACAGAAGTAACTGATGCAACAACACTCAAAAAACTTAATTCGCTTTCAATTAATTGGAAATCATATGATTATAGTTACGGAAAAAGTATCACTGATAGTACTCAAGCAACAACAAATGACTATATGCAATATGCCGATATAGTATACGGAGGCGAAAAATATAGAGCTGTAAAGATGAGCCAGCTTCGACCAAGTATCAATTATTATCCGTCATCAACAACCTATTCAGAACAAGATGACAATGGATATGATGATTTAAACAAAGTTTATTGGTTTAAATATGAACCATTAAAGTGGATAGTGTTAGATTCTGCAAGCGGATTAGTAATGTGTAAAAATGTTATTGATTCCCAAGAGTTTAATAAGAAAATATTTGATGACAAATATGGCGATAGCAACCATAATCATTTTGCAAATAATTATGAACAAAGCTCAATTAGAAATTGGTTGAATAAAGACTTTTATAATATTGCCTTTTCATCAGCGGATAAAACACATATAGAAGAAAAAACATTATCTAATGTTGCATATGATAAAGCACAATTTAATTCTGGAGATACAACGGATAAAATAACGCTGTTATCATTTGCAGAATACCAAAAGATTAAAAATGATTATAGATTATGGCAAGCCGGTTGCAGCAATTACGCACTTTGCCAAGGTGTTAGCTCGAACAGCGGAAACACTGTGGCGGATTGGATGCTTAGGACGGCCGGAACATGGTCAGATGTTATATGCTCTGTATCGTATAGTGGAGCGTTCTCTACATCATCGACCGAAACATATAATTCCTCAATGGGAATAAGGCCTGTAGTCTATCTTAAAACCAAAAATTCTGAATCAAAGCCCAAGGTTCAGGGAGTTTCTGTAGGTAGTGATATCAAAATAAATTATAAAAAATCAGAAACAATAAATTATTCAGTGACTGCAGATAAAGGTGCGAAATACTCAGTTTCTTTCACATCTTCAAACCCGAAAGTTGTGACGGTTGACGAAAACGGCAAGGTCTATGCCGCAAAGAAAGGCAGTGCAACAATCACCTGCACTGTAACCGATTCCAACGGCAACACCGTTCAGGACACCTGTAAGGTAACGGTCAAATACTCCTTCGGCCAGTGGTTGATTAAAATCCTACTTTTCGGCTGGATTTGGTATTAATAATTACGGGGGTCGTTATGAGTAAAACATTCAAACAGTTTTTTGCGATTATTTTAGCGGCAGCAATGGTATTTTCAACGTTTACTGTTGGCGGATTTGCAAAGGACAAAGTAAGTACAAAAGACAATGTTGTTTTCTCGGTCGTTAAGGGAGACGAAACCGAAGAGACGGTGGAAATCAAATTAGTACTTCTTTCCGGAAACGTTGGATATTTTGATTTGGAATCGGCAAGTCCTTCTGAATACACATTAGAACGAATCGAAAAGTCTGAGGCTTTAAAGGAAGAAGTCTCCTCGGGAAATGTAATTATGGCCTGTAACAATCAAAGCGGACGAATTTCGTTTGCGGCCGTGGATTCCTATACACAGTTAGGCGATATGGTCAGCTTTATTTACAGAAAGCCCAAAGGAAAGGAAGTATTGGCTTCCGAATTTACATATTGTTTTTCGTCGATGGGCGGGGAGGATGACTGCAACACCGCTATAGTCTTTTATGGTGAAGATGAGATGCTTTGCGTATATGTATCTCCGCAGAGCATGGAGCTTCATTATAAGGATAGCGAGATGATTACTGTCGGTATATCGGGATGCACCGATTGCGAAATCTCTTTCACCTCGTCCGATCCGAAGGTTGTAAAGGTTGACGAGAACGGTAACATCTATGCCGCAAAGCGTGGCTCGGCGACAATTACTTGTACGGTTACCGATCCCGACGGAAATGAAGCTACCAATATTTGTGACGTTAAAGTAAAGTACACTTTCGGTCAATGGCTGATCAAAATCCTTCTCTTCGGCTGGATTTGGTATTAATCGTCGCAAGACAAACAACTAAATAAAAATGACCGCTCTCATTTGAGGGCGGTCGATTTATTTATATATATAATGTATAACGCTTTTATAATGTATAGCGTTTTTTATTATACCTTTTTTTAAAAGTGAGCGTAATTATCCGTCAATTCTGTGTCCGTTGAGCTTAATGTTGCCGATAAAAGGGAGCTTTGCCGTGCCTACGACGCTGTCTCCGTCAAAGGTTGCGGTGACCGGGATTTTTTTGCCCTTAAACATGTCGCTTTCGGCAACGGCACGCAGGGTGTTCCCCTCTTCAACAACGTCTGTGACCCTGAATGCGGGGACATTTTCGCCGACTATTTCGAGTTTGAAGTCATATTGACCGTTTTTATCGCTTATTGTAACTCTGCCCGTGCCCCGGAAGAGCATTGTATTAATTGAAGCTTCCCATTTTCCGATTCCTATCATATCTTTGCTCCGTTCGTTTTTTCTTTAGCGTATCACATTTCTTAAGAGCTGTCAACCAAGACAATATTTTTATGGAAAAATCGGTTCAAAATTCGCCTGAATGTAATTTACAAAAGAAGAATATGGCAAAAGTTTATGTTATCAATAAATATTTCAACAAATACACCAATTATAGCATTCGTTTGCCTTGACTTTACTGAAATAATATATTAAAATATAATAGTGTATATTAGGGGTAAAATCGAAATATTGTGTAAAATCTTTGCTTTCGTGTAGGAGGTAATTCGTTTTGAAAAAAATTGATTTTAGAAGCGCATTTATTAAAAGCACGTTGATGATGCTGTATGATATTTTTGCAGTAAACTTTGCTTACATATTTGTTATGCTGCTTGGCGGCGGTCAGCAGAATATGAGTGCTATCTGGCAAAGAGCTTTGCCGGTTACCGTGATTTTTATTGTGCTTTATCATGCATTTAAGATTTACTCCAGCATGTGGGAATATGCAGGAATTCGTGAGGTTTGGAACGTTGCCATGGCAACCGCAATCGGCGGAATCTCGGGAATTGCGGTTGATTTAATACTTTCAAGCATCGGAGGAGCGGCTTCCGAACTTAAAAACGGCTGCTTTGATGCGTATTTCTATGTTTTCGGCACTCTCGTTGCGATAGTTCTTGTGGCAGGAATGAGGGTAATTTACCGCCTTGTCAGAAGATATTACCGTGAGAGAAGTCTCAAAAATGAAGAGAAGCTCGACCGTGTAATGATAGTCGGTGCAGGCGATATGGGTATGATCATTATCAACGAGCTTGAGGTTAATAATTATGCAAGAGGCAAACCGATTATAGCGGTTGACGATAATCCGCTCAAGGTTGGCAAGAGAATCAGAGGAATTCCCGTTAAGGGAACATGCGATCAGATTCCTGAGCTTGCAAAAAAATATAATATTAACACAATAATTCTTTGCCTGCCATCGGTCGACAGTGAGAGACAGACCGAGATTCTCCGCATTGCGGTTAAGACCGGCTGTAAGCTGAAAACCTCGCCGAGCCTTCTTGAAATGACGGATACGTCACAGGGCGGCAGAATCAGAGATGTTAATATCACCGATCTTCTCTCACGCCCAGAGGTTGAGCTGAACAGAGATGTTTGCAGCTATCTTAAGGATCAGGTTGTCCTTGTAACGGGCGGCGGCGGATCTATCGGCAGCGAGCTTTGCCGTCAGGTTTCTAAGTATCATCCGAAGAAAATTGTCGTCTTTGATATTTATGAAAACAGCGCATATTTGCTAAAGCAGCAGCTTGACGCTTATCATAAAGGAAATCCCGAAATTGATATCAGAATAGGTTCTGTCAGAGATCAGACAAGACTCCGAGAGATTTTTGATGAATTCCATCCGTCAATCGTATTTCATGCGGCGGCTCATAAGCACGTTCCGCTTATGGAGGACAGCCCGAAAGAAGCAGTTAAAAATAACGTTTTCGGAACATTTAATGTTGCAAGCATTGCCGTTGAATATAACGTAAAACGTTTTGTAAATATCTCGTCGGACAAGGCTGTTAATCCGGCCAATGTCATGGGTGCGACCAAGAGAATCACAGAAATGATTGTGCAGTATTTTGAACGTAAATGCAAAAACAGCACGATCTTTGCTGCCGTGCGTTTCGGAAACGTTCTCGGCTCAAGCGGAAGCGTAATTCCAATCTTCACCGAGCAGATTAAAAACGGCGGACCGGTTATGGTTACTCACCCTGAGATAACAAGATATTTTATGACGATTCCCGAGGCTGCACAGCTTGTTGTTCAGGCAGGCGGACTCGCAAAGGGCGGCGAGATTTTCGTCCTCGATATGGGCGAACCCGTCAAGATTGTTACCCTTGCGGAAAATCTTATTATGCTTTCGGGTTATAAGCCGTATACGGAGATTGAAATTAAATTTTCCGGTCTTCGCCCGGGTGAGAAACTTTATGAGGAACTTGTTCTCGACGAGGAAAGCAGCGAACGAAAGATGACGGCAAATAACAAGATTTTTGTAACAAAGCCGGTTGATATGGACGACGAACTCTTTGAAAAAGAACTTGAAAAGCTTAAAAAAGCCGACGTGAACGAGGTAAGAGGAATTATTAAAGAGATAGTTCCCAACTTTAAAGAAGCTGTAATTGACTGATTGAAATTTTTCATGAGAGAGTGAATTCGGTGTACAAATATATCAAAAGAATTATTGACCTATCGGTTGCACTTGTTTTGTTGGCGGTTTTGTCCCCGCTGATGGCTTTGTCGGCAATTCTTATTGCGGCAGGTCATGACGGACCGATACTTTTCAAGCAGAAAAGGCCGGGGAAAAACGGCAAGATTTTTACTGTATATAAGTTCAGAACCATGTCCACGAAGGTCTATGATGAAAGCGGCCGAGAGCTTAGCGATTTTGAAAGAATGACAAAGGTAGGCCGACTGCTCAGAAAAACAAGTGTGGACGAGCTTCCTCAACTTTTAAATATAATCAGGGGCGATATGAGTTTTATCGGTCCAAGACCGTTGCTTACAGAGTATCTCGAATTGTATTCTCCGGAACAGATGCGTCGACATGATGTTTTACCGGGCATTTCCGGTTGGGCACAGGTAAACGGACGCAATACCCTGACATGGGATGAAAAATTTGCATATGATATTTATTATGTGGATCACTACAGTTTTTTGATGGATATGAAAATTTTTATTAAAACCATTGAAAATGTTATTCGTCAGGACGGAATAAACAGCGGCAATGAAAACACCATGGAAAAGTTCAAAGGAAACAGGGAAACGGAAAGCGCTTAAAGCAATCGGCGAATAACCGAACACGTGCATGATTACCAAAGGAAAGGATGCTTTGCAATGAAAAAAATTCTTTATGTTGCAACTGTTGCGGAGCATTTTTACTATTTTCACTTGCCTTGCTTCAAAATGTTTAAGGAAAAAGGTTGGCAGGTTGATGTTGCATGTCATGGAGACAGAGAATTGCCGTACTGTGACAATAAATTTGAAATTCCCATCAAACGTTCTCCTGCCGACAAGGAAAATATTCAAGCGTATAAAGAGCTGAAAGCGATAATAAAAAAAGGAAACTATGATATTGTTCATTGCCATACGCCGATGGGAGGAATCCTTGCAAGACTTGCGGCGAAAGATGAACGGAAAAAAGGAACAAAGGTGATTTATACCGCTCACGGCTTCCATTTTTTTAAAGGAGCACCTTTGCTCAATAAGGTCATTTTTTATCCCATTGAGTGGGTTATGTCAACAATGACCGATTGTTTGATAACTATAAACAGCGAGGATTTTTCCGTTGCAAAAAAACATCTTAAGGCTAAAAAGATTGTTAAGGTAAACGGTGTCGGATATAACAGCGACCTTTTTTATAAAATTTCAGAAGAAGAAAAAATCAGACTTCGTAAAGAAAAGGGATACCCGGAGGATGCGATAATTCTGATTTATGTGGCAGAAATGAACGCTAACAAAAATCAGGGTATGCTTGTTCGCATGATGAAAAGACTTACGAAAGAAAACAAGAATATCAGACTTCTTATTGTCGGTGCGGATAATTACGAGGGTAAATATATAAGGCTTGCCGAAGAGCTTGGCGTTTCCGCTTATATAGATTTTCTCGGACACAGGAACGATGCCTGCGATCTTGTCCATTTAAGTGACATTGCAGTCGGTTCAAGCCTCAGGGAGGGCTTGCCGGTCAACGTTATGGAGGCTATGGCTTGCGGGTTGCCGGTTGTTCTTTCGGACAACAGAGGTCACCGTGAGCTGTGCAGAAATGGCAGTAACGGTTATATCGTTGCACCCGATGATGACGAAACAATGGCAAAAAGAGTTGCCGAATTGATTAACGATAAAGCTTTATACAGCAAATTTTCCGGGAATTCACTTGAGCTTATCAAACCGTATTCAAAAGAAGAAGTATTGCAGGAGCTTGAAGCTGTTTATAACGAATATATATAAGATGACACGGTGCAAGGCTCGGCGTGTGCCCTGCTTGACGTTATAAGTTTTCTTGGGAGAAAGGAACGGAATGATAAGTTTTAATTTCGATTTCTATGAAATAGTAGTATGGGTTGCCACGATTGTTATGTGCTTGGTTGCAGTGGCGGCTCGTTCTGTTCCGCTCAAAGCTCAAGGCGGACTCGGCCAACCTTTGCCGAATCCCATTGCAGTTATACTTCCGTTAGCCTTTTATGTGCCGTTTGCCGGTCTGAGAAAAACAATCGGAGATACATTCTTTTATATGTATTCTTTCGAGAATTTGCCGGATGAAGGTAACGAAGTAGACTTTAAGTTGATAATCGACGGAAATATGTTTTCCTTTATTCAAAATTTTTTGAGAAACAGAACAGACGATCCGCAGGTTTTGATTTTTGTTTGCACCGCACTTGCGTTGATTCCTGTGCTGATCATTTTATATTTGTATTCGTCACCGTTTGAAATGTCAATTTTTCTGTTTGTCGCATACGGATACCTGGGCGGAATGATGGACGGAATGAGGCAGTATATGGCGGCTGCCATAGCGTTGTTGGGAACAAGATTTTTGTTTTCTATGAAACGTGGCTCTTTCTTTAAGTATGCCGTTTTTGTGCTGGTGGCTTATTGTATGCACAGCAGTGCGCTTATACTGTTATTAATTTATTTCGTTGTTCGCCGAAAGCCATGGACGATAGGCTTTTATGTAATTTTGCTTGGAAGTATCATTATAACGGTTTGCTTTGATGAATTTCTTCCGTCGTTCCTTGGTGCACTTGAAGAAACAAGCTATTCAAACTATGCCCAAAACGGCTGGTTTACCGACGGAACCGAGGGTGGCAGCAGCCTGTTCAGAGCTGTGCTGACCGCCGCACCGATTGTGGTTGCATATTTGAATCGTGAAAGAATGAATCGGCTTGGGCATATAGGCGATATTCTTATAAATATTTCTTTTTTGAGCATGGCAATATACATTATTGCAAGCTATAACTGGATTTTTGCGAGAATCGCAATATACTTACAGGCTTATTTCATTATTTTTACAGGCTGGGTCATAACATATGCGGTAAAACCAAAGGACCGAGCAATATATACGACCGGAACAGTTATGGCCTTCTTCCTATATTCCCGATTTATATCATATCAGATTTACATGTACCAATCGGACTATTTCCTCCCGGGAAGAAAGCTTTTCAGATGAGGTATTTTAAATGAAATATTTTTTGTTCAATCATACAGGCAGCAAAAATCACGGCTGCGAAGCTCTTGTAAGGGGCACTGTAAATATAATTGAGAACAGTGACGAAAAGGCAAAATTTGTGCTTTCCACACTTGACCCCGAGGCGGACAGTGTAATAAATAACGTTGAGACGAAAAGGGCGGAAACGAGAGATCTGACGTTACCCGAGAGAATAATTGCGTCGCTGGATTTGAAAATTAACAAGTCCGAGGAGTATGCATTGGAAAAAATGTATTCGCCAATAGTTTCCGATGCTTCGGATTGTGATGTTTGTCTCTCGATTGGCGGGGATACATATTGCTACGGGGATAACCACGGAGTGCAGGTCCTCACAAGAGAACTTAAAAAGTGCGGCAAAAAAACTGTTCTTTGGGGAGCCTCAATCGGCGAGGAGGATATTACCGAAGAGAAGCTTGAAAGCTTGAGAGATTTTGATGCAATTTTTGCAAGAGAACCGATCACATATGAGCTTCTTAAGGGAAAACAGGCAAATGAAAATGTGTATCTTTTTTCTGATCCGGCGTTTTGTATGGAGAGGGCAAAGATTGAGCCTATTGAGGGCTTTGCCAAGGGAAATACGCTTGGATTTAATATAAGCCCTCTTGTTGCAAAGAATAATCCGAGAGCAAAAGAAATTGCCGAAGAATTTATAGAGTTTATTTTTGAAAACACAACATTGAAAGTGCTGATTATTCCGCATGTCGTTGAAAGCAATAACAATGATTATGATTTCATGAAACCTATTTATGATAAATTTGCCGAGACCGGAAGAATAGAAATTCTGCCGCCGACGCTGGGAGCAAGAGAGTATAAAGGATACATTGCACACACGAGATTTTTTGTCGGAGCAAGAACGCATGCAACCATTGCCGCATATTCAAGCGGAGTGCCGACGATTGCTCTCGGTTATAGTGTTAAGGCAAGAGGTATCGCAAAAGATATTTTCGGCGAAGAAAAGTTTGTCCTTGATTTTAATTCAATGAGTGATGCAGAAAGTTTGGAAAAAGAGTTTTTGAAATTGGTTGAAAATGAAAGCGAAATTAAAGGAGAGCTGATGAGAAGCATACCTTTGCGAATGAGAAGCGCGATGGAAGCAGGGGAAATGCTGAAAAAAATCTGACAGGAGTGGCAGCATGAAAAAGCAGATTCTTTTTGTTATACCCTCAATGCGAAGCGGTGGAGCGGAAAAAAGTCTTTTAACCGTGCTTACACTTTTTGACTACAAAAAATATGATGTTGATCTGCTTTGCTTTCGTCATGACGGATTGTTTTTTGATAAAATTCCGAAAGAAGTCAATGTCATAGGCGGAAACGAAGATTATGAAATGTTTGACGGCGATGCCGTGCAGGCAGTAAAATATTTTTTAAAAAAAGGGAAGCTTTTTTCTGCTGCGGACAGGTGGAAATATTCAAGGGCTTCATCTGCAAAAGATTTGCATGAGGCAGAAGAAATTCAGTGGAAATATTTAAAAAAACAGCTTCCGAAATTAACAAAAAAATATGACTGCGCAATAGGATATCTTGAGGGGAACGCAAACAGCTTTATTGCCGAAGAGGTGCAGGCCGAAAGGAAGATATGCTATATTCACAATGATATCGAAAAGCTCGGCATTGATAAAATAAGCTACGAAAAAACTTTCACCGCTGCCGATAAAATTGTAACGGTTTCGGAACAATGCAAACAAAGCCTTTTGAATAATTCTCCGAAGTTTTCGAAAAAAATCTGTGTAATAGAGAATATAATCAGCCGTGAAATTATTTTAAAGGAAAGCAAAGAAATAAACGCATTCCCGGATAAAAAAGATGAGATAATTATTTGCACGGTCGGAAGATTTTTTGAGCAGAAAAACATTCCCCTTGCGATAGATTCCTGCGCCGAGCTTGTGAGCAGAGGGGAGAAGATTAAATGGTATCATATCGGAGACGGCCCTCTGAAAAGCGAAATTGAAAAGAGAATTTCCGAAAACAATTTGGAAGACATCTTTATTCTGCTCGGAGAAAGGGCGGAACCGTATCCGTATATGGGTCAGTGCGACATCTATGTTCAGCCGTCCCTATATGAGGGGAAATCCATAGCCATAGATGAAGCAAAATGTCTTTGCCGTCCGATAGTTGTTACGAATTTTTCGACGGTTAAAGATCAGATAACAGACGGGGTCAACGGATTGATTTGTCAGATGACCAAGAGTGACATGGCAGATAAAATTGAAACCCTTATAAAAAATGAAGCGGAAAGAAAAAGGCTCAGTGAAAATCTTTTCAATGAAAAAACAGGCAACGAAGAAGAGCTTGAAAAAATATACAGCATAATCAACGGGTGAGGCAACATAAATGACAGTAATCGTAATTTTTCTTTTAATAATAATTGCAATACTCGGCTACGATCTGTGGGAGGATTTTTTAACGTGGCTCGGTCGAATAAAGATTGGCCGACTCACGGATTCCGAATGGCACGATAAGACCCGAAAGATTTTGCTGAAATGGATGTCAAAAGGAACTCCGGAGGTTCTGATAAACGACAATAAAAAAGTTAATATTTTAAAGAAAATAAATGACTACGGAAAAATTACATCTGTAACATACTGGCAGGATGCTTCGCTGCTCAAGGCTGCAAACAGCATGAACGAAAACCTTGAATCAGAGGTAAAAAATCTTGCAGAAAGATTTATTCCGAGTGCCGACGGAGAATGGAAATTTCTTCCGAAGAGAATTGACAGCGCAATGTTTTGTTATGAGCTGCTGTCGAGCAAATATATTGATCCTGAAAAAATAAAGCCGGCTATGGGCAATTCCGCTTATATGCTGAAAGTAGCCGCAGAAAAGAACGGTTCAATTCCGTATAATGAGACCTTTCCTAAATATCGTCTTGTTGACACGGTTGGCATGATATGTCCTTTTTTGATAAAATATGCTCTTGTATATAATGAGAAAGAATATATTGACATTGCAATGAAGCAGATCAGGGAATACTGCAAAAACGGAATTGATGAAAAAACGAAGCTTCCGTTTCACGGATTCTGTGATGAAACCTTTGAGCCGCTCGGTGTTTGCGGTTGGGGCAGAGGCTGCGCTTGGTGGGCAATCGGATTGGTCGACAGTCTCAGAGCGTTGCTTGGTGCCGAGGGCTTTAACCGAGAAAAAGCAGAGCTTTTAAAGCTATCAATAGAGTTTTTGGATACAATGAAAAAATATATTCATGATGACGGAACGGTTGATCGCATTGTTGTCAGTTTTTCTATACAGGACAGTTCGGCATGTGCAATGCTTGCGTATTGCTATGCATATATGGCTGATCTTTTAAAAAATGAAGAATACAAAAACCTTGCCGAAAAAATGAGACAGAAATTGAAGCTTGTGACCAGAAGAAACGGCATCGTTGATTTTTCGCAGGGTGATACTCACGGAATCGGATTCTATTCCGAAAAGCTTTGTATTGTTCCCGCTGCACAAGGATTCACTATTGCGGCGGACGAACTTTTGAATAATTTATAAAATTTAATTGACACTAATCGAATTAATTTTGCGAAAAGGAGGGCTTGGTATGATTGATTTGCACTGTCACATTCTTCCGGGAATGGATGACGGCTCAAAAAATATGGATGTATCCGTTCAGATGTGCCGAATTGCAAGACAGAACGGAATAAAACACATAGTTTGCACTCCGCATATTACTACCGTCGGAGACATAGATGATTTTGTGAAAATAAGAAATGGCAAGCTCCGTGATTTGCAAGGTATAATCAATAACCTTGGCCTTGGTATAACGCTTTACCCGGGTGCGGAGGTGTATGTTGATGACGATATTTTCTTTTCGACGGATCTCAAGAGGCTTGCTGTTAACGGCAGCAGATACATCCTTGTTGAGTTTGCGTTCAGAAATGTTTCAATGAAAAGAATCGTAAACTATCTTAATGCAATAATAGATATGGGGCTCATTCCAATTGTGGCACACCCGGAGCGATATGAATATTTTCAGTTTGACTATGATGAGGTCAACACCCTGATACGCAATGGGGTTCTGTTTCAAATAAATGCCTCCAGTCTTGCGAGTCTTGACGGCCCGCAGGAATTTGAGCTTGCATATGCCATGGCCTATACAGGAGCAGCATCTTTCATTGCGACCGATGCACATTCATCTCACTACAGAATGAACGACCTCATGAACATGATGAATTTCTTCCCGCCCGATATAAGCCAGTTTAATATGCAAATGATGGTTCATGATGCGGCCAAATGTGTGCTTACGGATAAGGAGATTCCTCTTGTCAATCGTGGCGAAATATACAAAAGAGGCTTTTAAGGTTGACTATTTGCGAAAGATAAACTATAATTAAACAATGGAGATGATTTGAAAATGCAGGAATTGGACGTCGGCAAGAATATATACTACAATGAGTCCGGCCCGTCGCTCGATATGGGCAGACTGGCTAAGAATCTTATATCAAAGCTTTGGATTATGCTGCTTGTCGGTGCGATTTTTTCCGGTGCGGCTTTTGCGATTGCGAAAGCAACATATGTCGAAACGTACAAGGCGTCCATGACACTGGGATTTATGTCTACCCAGTATGTTATAGTTAAGGACTATTCAAACAGCAAGGAATCAACTCCGCAGTATAAGAAGGAAACAAAGTTTTCTTCAGGAAATCAGATTTCTTATTATCAATATCTTATAAAAGGCAGTGAAATGCTTTCTACAATCCAGCAGACACTTGCGGCCGATGAGGTCGGCAAGGAGTATTCAACCTCGTTTATTGAAAACAGTCTTTCGATTGAGGACACCGGTATCGGAGGCTTTTTCCAGATAAGTGTTACCAGCACAGATCAGGGCTATTGCGAAAGAGCGTTGAAGGTTGTTCTTGAAAAATTCCCGGAATATGTTCAGGGATATGACAACACAATTTCTATTAAGCTTATTAAAAACCCGACGGCTCCCGTTGTTGCCAATTCTGACGATGCGACGACAAAGGCGCTTTACGGCTTTATTGTAGGTGCCGTAATAGTTGCGTTTATTATATTTATTATAACAATTACAACGAACACAGTTCTCACGCTTGACAATATGAGGCGAGAAATTAACGTTACCGTTCTCGGTTCTGTTCCGCTGCTTGAGAAAAGGTCGGGACTTTTCAACCAGAAGAAGAAATCGCCACAGGGATCATTGCTGATTACCGACACCTCAAAGGTCAGCTTTGCTTTTGTTGAAAGCTTTAAGGCAATCAGAACAAAAATTGAAAATGTTAAAGCCGAAAAGGGCTACAAAGCCTTTGTTGTTACAAGTACCTATGAGGATGAAGGAAAAACAACCGTTGCGGTTAATATTGCCTGCTCGCTCGCTCAAAAGGGTAAATCTGTTCTTCTCATTGACAGCGACCTCAGAAAACCGGCGGTTCTTCACGCTGTCGGTGTTAAGAGTGACACCAGATACGGTCTCATCCCGATAATTAAAGGAACATCAACGTATGTGGATTCTATTAAGTTTATAAAATCCCTCGGAATTTTCGTTTTACCTACCGGCGGTATATCGCTGAAATCAACGGAGGTTCTTGATACGGACAAGGTTAAGGCGGTTATAGAACAAGCTCGTAATGAATTTGACTATATTATCATAGACTCTCCGCCGGCTCACGTCGTATCGGACAGCCTTGTTATAGCACCGCTTGCAGATGGTATTATTTATAATATTCGTCGTGATTATGCAAAGGTATCGGAGATTAACCGTACGCTTGATGAAATAAGAAGTGCCGACATTGAGATTATCGGCGCAGTATTTACAATGAGTGCCGGTGAAGAAAACAGCAGGTATTATCGCCGCAAGGGTTATATGCGCTATGGCGGATACTATGGCAGGTACGGCAGATACGGACGCAAAAAGAAGCAAAGCTCGGGCGGCTACGGCTATGGCTACGGTTATGGTAACGGTTACGGCTACGGCGGATATGGTTATGGCGGCTACGGCTATGGTAACGGTTACGGCTACGGTTATGGCAACGGCTACGGTTATGGTAACGGTTACGGCTACGGCGGTTACGGTTACGGATCACCGCCGCAAAAGCAGGAAACGGATAAGAGCAATAAGATTGACAATGAATAATTTTCTGAAAAGAAGTGTATCAGATGAACAAAAGAATTTATCTATCCCCTCCGTGCATGAACGGAACGGAGATTGAATTTATCAACGAGGCATTTCAGACAAATTGGATTTCCCCATTCGGCCCGAACTTGACGGGATTTGAAAAGGAAATGTGTGAGTACGTCGGCTCAAAGTACAGCGTTGCGCTTTCTTCGGGAACCGGCGCAATACACATGGGCTTAAAATATCTCGGTGTCGGCCCGGGAGATATTGTATTTTGCTCGGATTTTACATTTTCGGGAAGCTGCAATCCGGTTGCTTATCTCGGGGCGGATCTGGTATTTATTGATTCCGATTATGAGAGCTTCAATATGGATCCGAATGCATTGAAAGCTGCATTTGAAAAATATGAGGCTTTGGGCAGGCTTCCGAAAGCGGTTATCATTGTTGACCTTTACGGCAACAGTGCGAATTATGATAAAATTCTTCCTCTTTGTGAAAAATATAATGTTCCCATTTTGGAGGATGCCGCCGAAGCTCTCGGAACTACATATAAAGGAAAAAAATGCGGAACGTTTGGCAAGGTGAGTGCACTCTCATTTAACGGCAACAAGATTGTAACTACCTCGGGCGGCGGTATGGCTCTTTCCGATGATCCGGAGGCGATTGAAAAAATACACTTTTGGTCGAATCAATCCAAGGAAAACGTTAACTATTATCTTCATAATGAGATTGGTTATAACTATAGAATGTCCAACATATGTGCCGGTATCGGCAGAGGACAGCTGAAAAACATGGACGAAAGAATTGCTGCAAGAGTTCGCAATTATGAGTTCTATAAAAAGGCGTTTGCCGACCTTCCGGTGAAAATGGCACCGGTGCTTGAAGGCTGTCAACCGAACTTTTGGCTGAGCGTTATAACAGTAAACGAAGAAAGCGGCGTTACCCCGAACGATATAATTAAGGCTCTTGAGGATAACAATATTGAATCAAGACGAGCATGGAATCCGATGCACAATCAGCCGATTTTTTCCGAGAAGGATTTCATCAGCTGCAAGGAAGGCGAAAGTGTTGGCAATGATATTTTCCGCCGAGGAATTTGTATGCCTTCGGGAACGGCGATGACGGAGGAAGACCTTGAGAGGGTCGCTTCCGTTTTCAGAAGCGTTTTTGAAAATAAAAAATAATAACCCGGACAGGCTATCGGTTTAAATAGCCTGTCTTATTTAGGTTTTAATACAGTTTGTCACAGAGGTGATATTTTGGCAGTAAAAAAAGACCACATAAGGAATTTTTCTATAATAGCTCACATTGACCATGGTAAATCAACGCTTGCCGACCGCTTGCTTGAATTGACGCAGTCTGTTGCAATTCGTGATATGACAGAGCAGCTTCTTGATGATATGGATCTCGAAAGAGAAAGAGGAATTACCATCAAGGCGCATGCCGTTAAGCTCAATTACACGGCGAAGGACGGCGAGGAATATGAACTTAACTTAATTGACACTCCGGGTCACGTTGACTTTAACTATGAGGTTTCACGTTCATTGGCTGCGTGCGAGGGAGCATTGCTGATTGTTGACGCATCGCAGGGTGTTGAGGCTCAGACGCTCGCCAATACCTATCTTGCGCTGGATCATGACCTTGAAATTGTTCCTATTATAAATAAAATTGATTTGCCTGCCGCAGACCCCGACCGTGTTGCGGAGGAGGTTGAAGAGGTTATCGGTCTTGATTGCTCCGATGCTCCGAGAGTTTCCGCAAAGACGGGCGAAAATGTTGAAGCTGTACTTGAAAAGATTGTTTCGGATATTCCCGCTCCGCTGGATTCCGATGATAGTAAACCGCTTAGAGCACTTGTTTTTGACTCGGTTTATGATAACTATAAGGGCGTTATTGTTTATGTCCGTGTTGTTGACGGAAAAATTAAAGCCGGAGATACAATGCGAATGATGGCGACCGGTGCGGAATTTACCGTTGTTGAAGTCGGCTACATGAGAGCGACGTCGATGGAGCCTGCTGCCGAGCTTACTTCGGGTGAAGTTGGATATATAACCGCCTCAATTAAAACCGTAGGCGATGCAAGAGTCGGCGATACCGTTACAACAGCGGAATATCCGGCCGAGGAAGCTTTGCCCGGCTACAGAAAGGTCAATCCTATGGTTTTCTGCGGCGTTTATCCTGCCGACGGAGCCGACTACGAAGCTCTGCGTGATGCTTTGAGCAAGCTTCAGCTTAACGACGCTTCGCTTTCTTTTGAGCCTGAGACCTCGGGAGCATTGGGTTTCGGTTTTCGCTGCGGATTTCTTGGATTGCTTCATCTGGAAATAATTCAGGAGCGACTGGAGCGAGAATATGACCTGGACCTTGTAACTACGGTTCCAAGCGTTGTTTACAAAATTCATTTGACCGACGGCTCGGTTATTGAAATTGATAACCCGACGAAATATCCCGACCCTGCGTTTATCGACTATTGTGAAGAGCCGATAACAAATGCAAATATATATGCCCCGAATGAGTATGTCGGTGCAATTATGGATCTTTGCCAGGAACGGCGCGGAGTTTTCAAAAATATGACCTATGTTACTCCGGATCGTGTTGACATCGCCTATGACCTGCCGTTGAATGAAATTATTTATGATTTCTTTGATGTTCTTAAGTCGAGAACCAAGGGCTATGCATCGTTTGACTATGAGATTGAGGGCTATGCCCGTTCAAATTTGGTCAAGCTTGATGTGCTCCTTAACGGCGACATGATTGATGCGCTTTCATTTATTATTCATACCGACAAAGCATACGGCAGAGCAAGAAAAATTGCGGAAAAACTCAAGGACAACATTCCGAGACAGATGTTTGAAATTCCCGTTCAGATTGCTGTCGGCGGCAAGGTTATTGCCCGTGAGACTATTAAAGCGATGCGCAAGGACGTTCTTGCAAAGTGCTACGGCGGCGACATAACGAGAAAGAAGAAGCTGCTTGAAAAGCAAAAAGAGGGAAAGAAGCGTATGAGACAGTTCGGTACGGTTGAGGTTCCTCAGGAAGCTTTTATGTCAATTTTGAAACTTGACGAATAAAATTAAAATAAGTATTGCAAGTTGTATATAATTTGTGCTATAATATAAAAGCAAATTTGTATAAATCAGTAAGGAGGTAAAGCATGGCTGCTGAAACTAAAGAAGTTCAGACCTCTCAGGCAGAGCCGGAGGAGCAGAAGGTTGCCAAGCGTAAGCTGCCCAAGGGCAGACGTTACGTCGGAAGTAAAGAAACTTTCACCTATGTTCTTTTCGATATCGCTCAGAGCTTCAATCTGGATCAGAACAAGGCGTATTACCTGACCGACGTCCTCGTCATCTCCTATTGGTGGCAGGCGATCATCAGTGTCGTTGTCAGTATCTGGGACATTATCAACGATTTGTTTCTTGCGTCTATTGTTGACCGTACGAACACGAGATTTGGTAAATTCAAACCGTATCTTATTATCTATGCTCTCCCGGGAACAATCATGGCAATGATTTTCTGGGGTATGCCCATTATGTTCCCTGAAACCTCGGGTACATATGTGCCGAAAATCATAACGTATTTTGTGCTGCAAATGCTGCAAAACCTGGCAACCTCGCTTTATGAGATTTCAAAGACAGGTATTATTGCAACAATCACACCCGATGTTTTCGACAGAACCCGTCTTATTAACCAGGCAAACCTGTTCTCAAGCCTTGTTGAGAACATTCCGAACCAGGTATGTACGGTTCTTATTGACCTTGTTAACCACAACAAGCTTAAGATCAAGATGACCTCATTGTTCGTTTACATGGGTGTCGGTACTGCTCTCTGCGCAGGCATTTTAGCTCTGTTCTTCTCCTTTAAGGTTAGAGAAAGAGTTCTTCAGTCGGTTGAAAAACCGTCCTTCAAGGGTGCGGTCGGTTCGCTGTTTAAGTCTCGTCCGCTTATGCTTTTGACAATTTCGGAGTTCCTTGGACAGTTTGCTGTCGGAACGAATATCTCGCTGTATTATATCAGCGTTTTGAATGCCGGATCAGCGAAGTTGATTGTCGGTATTCCCGGTATGTTTGTTACATATGCCTCCTATGCTTATGTTGACAAGCTTCGTGAAAAGTTCTCAACGAGAACTTTGTGGGCAGTCGGTTCTCACTGGGGCGACTTCCTCTATCTCGGTGTTTATCTGTTCGGCAGCATAAATAAGAACTATAAGAAGACCGTTCCGATGATTGCCGCATTTATGCTCAGAGAAACTCTTTGGAACTTTGTTTACGCAATGCGTAAGGTTGTTCCCGAGGAAATCCGAAATGAGGCTATTGACTACGGTGAATGGCAGAACGGCTACCGCACCGAAGCTATGGCAGGTGTTGTTAAGGGTCTTGCCAGAAAACTTGTTGCAACCTTTACCAATGGATTCAGCTCAGCTCTTCTCGGTATCATCGGCTACAAGCAGGGTCTTAAGCCGAAGCAGCAGAGCGACAGAACAGAAAGACTTTTGTTTACAATGACTACACTTCTCCCGGCAGCAACGGGACTTATCGGAATTATTCCGAAGCTCTTCTACAACATTGATTCTGAAACAAGAGCAAGAATGTACAAGGAGCTTGCAATCCGTCGTGCAGAGACAGCTAAGGAGCTTAACAAGGCTCACGAGCTTGAAATGGCGGAAACATCTGCTGAACAGAAATAATTTATCAAATCAACGGACTGCTCGAAAGAACAGTCCGTTTTTTTCGGAGAAGCTATGGATAATATAGGGTTATATCTTCATATTCCTTTTTGCAAAACCAAATGTCCTTATTGTGATTTTTATTCCATGCGAGGCGACGTATCCGACAAAGATATGTACACGATTTCGCTTGTCGAAAGTATGGAAAATTGGTCGGACAAGCTCGGAAGAAAAGCCGATACGCTTTATATCGGCGGTGGCACTCCGTCAATTCTCGGCGGAGAAAACATTGCAATGCTTACCCGGCGTGCAAAAAATCTTTTCGGCGTTGACGGAGAAATAACGGTTGAATGCAATCCCTCGGCGGTTGAGGAAGATTTTTTTGAAGCAGCTGCCGATGCCGGAGTGAACAGAATCTCTCTCGGTGTCCAATCAGTAATTGAAAGTGAAAGAAAGAAGCTCGGCAGATTTTCCGACAGAGAGATTATCGAAAAAAGAATCGAACAATGCAAGACGGCAGGAATAAAAAATATTTCGCTTGACGTCATGCTCGGAGTGCAGGAGCAGACAATGAAAAGCTTCGATGAAACGCTTGATTTTTGCATTGCTTCGGGAGCGACACACATCAGCGCATATATGCTGAAGATTGAGGAGGGAACTCCTTATTACAAGAAAAAGGATTCGCTTAATTTGCCGAATGACGATGAGGTTGCCGATATGTACCTTGCAATGAGCGAGAAGCTTCGTGCAAACGGATTTGAACATTATGAAATTTCAAATTTTGCACGTTTAGGGTTTGAAGGAAAACATAATTTGAAATATTGGAACTGCGAGGAATATCTCGGGCTCGGACCGTCTGCACATTCTTTTATTGACGGGAAAAGATTTTTTTATCCGAGGGACATCGAATATTTTAAGAACGGCGGCGAACCGATTCCCGACGGAAACGGCGGCGACGAGGAAGAATATATTATGCTCCGTTTGCGTTTGAAAGACGGAATTGTATTTGAAGATTTTGAAAAGAGATTCGAAAAAATTTTTCCTCGGGACATAATAAAAAAGACAGAAAGATTTATTGAAAACGGTTTAATGAAGTGCGACGATAAATCAATGGCATTGACCGAAAAAGGATTTCTCCTTTCAAATTTAATTATTGCGGAATTTATATAGGAGTGAGATAAATGCTTGATGAATTTATAAAAAGACTGCCGAAAAATATTGACGGTGCGCTGATAGTTTCGCCGGAAAACAGACGGTATTTTACGAGCTTCGATGCATCGGACGGATTCCTTTTCGCAACAAAAAACGGTTCGGTTTTTTTGACCGACAGTCGATATATTGAGGCTGCAAAAGATAAAATAAATTGCTGCGATGTTGAAGAACAAAAAGGAAAACTGACGGACTATGCTAAGCGTTTTAATTGCAAAACTCTTGCCGTTGAAGCGGACAGGCTAACCGTTACTCAGCTTAAAAACTTGAGAAAATCTCTTCACGGAATAAAGCTTACAACAGTCGGAACGGACAAAATTATTGACTCGTTCCGAGCCGTAAAAAGTGATAAAGAAATTGAAAATATTTGCAAGGCTCAGCGTATTGCCGAAGCGGCACTTAAACATATTCTCGGTTTTATAAAAATCGGTGTAACGGAAAAAGAAATTGCACTTGAGCTGGATCATTATATGCTCAGTCACGGAGCGGAGGCTCTTTCCTTTGAAACAATAGCGATCAGCGGAGCGAACACGTCAAAGCCGCACGGTGTTCCGACCGAGAAAAAAATAGAGGACGGCGATTTTGTCACAATGGACTACGGTGCTGTTGTCAACGGCTACCATTCCGACATGACAAGAACGGTTGCAGTCGGTCATATCAGTGACGAGCAGAAAAAAATATATGATATTGTGCTAAAGGCTCAGCTTGCATCGCTTGAAATTTTAAGAAGCGGCCTTAAATGCTCTGACGGTGACAAAGCGGCGAGAGATGTCATAACCGAAGCCGGTTACGGTGAATTCTTTCGTCATTCGACCGGTCACGGCGTCGGAATCGAGATTCATGAGAAGCCTAATCTTTCGCCGAAGTCGGTTACCACGCTTCGCACGGGCAATATTGTAACGGTTGAACCGGGCATTTATATTCCCGGAAAATTCGGTGTCAGAATAGAGGATATGGCTCTTATTACCGATAACGGCTGCCAAAACCTTACAAATGCAGCGAAAGAACTTGTGATTTTGTAAAAAAATAAGCATGCCATAATGCTTTTTAGCCGAAAAGACTTGAAAAACGCACGATAATAGTATAAAATAAGATAGAAAAACACAGATAGGCAACAATAAACCTATTCATAATTTAAGAAAACAAATCGGAGGAATAACACATGATTTCAGCAGGCGATTTCAGAAACGGTATGACATTTGAGGAGGACGGCAACGTACTTCAGGTTGTTGAATTCCAGCATGTTAAGCCGGGTAAGGGCGCAGCTTTCGTCAGAACAAAGACAAAGAATGTTCTCACAGGTTCTGTAGTTGAAAAGAGCTACAACCCGACAGCTAAATTCCCGACAGCATTTATCGAGAGAAAGGACATGGAGTACTCATACAATGACGGCGATCTTTATTACTTTATGGATCCGGAGTCATATGAGCTTATTCCTATCAACGCTTCCGATCTTTCCGATAACTTTAAGTTCGTTAAGGATGGCATGGTTTGCAAGATTCTTTCCTACAAGGGCAAGGTTTTCGGCGTTGAGCCGCCGACATTCGTTGAGCTTGAGATTGCAAAGACCGATCCGGGCTTTGCAGGCAATACAGCTACAAACGCTACAAAGCCGGCAACTCTTGAGACAGGCGCAGAGATCAAGGTTCCGCTCTTCATCAACGAGGGCGAGAAGGTTCAGATCGATACCCGTACAGGCGAGTATCTCGGCAGAGCATAAGCTATTTATTTACCCTAATTGAAAGGATGATTCACAATGATGACAGTAACCGAAAAAGCAGCATATCTCAAGGGACTTGTTGAGATGGCTCATTTTGACGCAGATACAGATGAAGTAAAGATCATCAAGGCAATGGTTGACGCTATTGACGAGATGGCTCTCACAATCGCTGATCTTGAGGACGAGGTTGCGGCTCTTACAGAGGTTGTTGATGAGATTGACGAGGATCTCGGCGACGTTGAAGAGTGCATCTATGATGACTATTGCGATGATGACGACTGCTGTTGTGACGATGATTGCTGCTGCGGCGACCATGACGACAGTGATTATTTTGAGGTTGAGTGCCCCGCTTGCGGCGAGACAATCTGCCTTGACGAGAGTGTTCTTGATGAAGAATCAATTCAGTGCCCCGCTTGCGGCGAGACTCTTGAGTTCGATTTTGATGATGAGGACGACGGCGACGACAAATAATCATTTTTGAAAAACGGGGGTGACCTTGGGCGAAATTTCGTTTCCTCGGTTGCCCCTTTTTCTTTGGAGAGATTTATGAAGCTTGAAGAAAAAACAGTTAAAAAGAACTATATTTATTACGGCAGAATTATTAATGTTCGCAATGATGATGCGGAGCTTCCGAACGGGAAGCCATGCCGGCGTGAAGTTGTTGAGCATCCGGGCGGAGTGTGCATTGCCGCATTGACGGAGAATAACGAGCTGCTTTTTGTCCGCCAGTTCCGATATCCTTATATGGAGGTCATTCCCGAGCTTCCGGCCGGCAAGCTTGAAAAGGGTGAGGACCCGTTTGAGACAGGCAAGCGTGAGCTTGAAGAGGAGGCCGGCTGTGTTGCCGACGAGTATTATGATCTTGGAAAGTTCTACCCCTCTCCGGGCTATTGTGGCGAAATCATTCATCTCTATGCCGCAAAGGGTCTTACCTATACTCATCAGCATCTTGACGTTGACGAATTCCTCAATGTTGAAAAAGTTCCGCTCGATAAGGCGGTTGAAATGGTAATGAGCAACGAAATAAAGGACGGAAAAAGCCAGGCGGCAGTTCTTAAGGTTAAACAGCTCAGGGATAAGGGGCTGTGGTGATGTCGAAGATAATTCTTGCCTCCGCTTCGCCAAGACGCAAAGAATTGATGGAGCTTGCGGGCTATGACTTTGAAGTGATTTGTGCCGATATAGTTGAGGTCGTTCCGGAGGAAGCAATGCCGCAGGAAGCTGTTATGTCGCTTGCTTTGCAAAAGGCGCAGGCGGTAGCGGCAGAACACAAGGAAGCGGTCGTTATCGGTTCGGATACGGTGGTTGCGCTTGACGGAAAGATTCTCGGCAAGCCTCATTCCGAACAAGAGGCGTGTGAGATGCTCCGTTCGCTTTCGGGAAGGACTCACAAGGTTTTTACAGGAGTTGCGATCGTTTGCGGCGGCAAGGTGAAAAACTTTTTTGACGAAACCGACGTGGAATTCTATTCGCTCGGCGACGATGAAATCAAAAAATATGTTGCAACCGGAGAACCGACGGACAAGGCAGGAGCTTACGGAATTCAAGGCAAAGGCTCGGTGCTTGTCAAAAGAATCAATGGCGATTTCTTCAGCGTTATGGGATTGCCGATTGCTAAACTATACAGGGAGATGAGTGATTTTGTTTAAATATTTTCTGAACACCTTGGCCATAAGCGTCAGCGAGCTTGAGCCGGTGCAGAAGAATGACGGTGATGACAAACAAAAGGCGATTTGGATAATTGCACTTGTGGCTGTTATTATAATTTGCATTGTGGTAAGTCAAATAAAGTTTGATATCAGCGGAAAAATAAAAGCTAAGAAAGAAGAAAATGCAAAGAAAAAAGTCGAAAAGGAACGGAATGACGAACTTGAACGACTTCATGAAATAAAAAGAAAAAATCAAAGAAAATAAATATTTTTGACCGGATCCGTATACAAGATTCGGTCTTTTCTTTACAAAAGAGATGCAACTTCCAAAAGGGGTATTTCTTTAGCCGTTGACAAATTAAACAAAATAAGTCATAATGGAAAAAAGAAATTGTTTATCGAGGAGGGAACAAAGTGGCAAAGAAAATTTTATCCGTACTTTTGACTGCTGTTCTTGTTGCACAGCTTTTTGTAATCGGTGCAACGGCGAGGAGCAGAAAGTACATAATCACTAATCCGTATGAGGCGGTTGATTGGGATGAGTGGGGAAGCTACAAATTTCAGCCGCACTGTCAAACAAACGCCAGTGACGGATATCTCACAATCAAAGAATTCGTTCAGATGCACTATGACCTCAACTATGATGTTGTTGCGCTGACGGATCACGGAACGATAAATAAGGGCTGGAATCAGAAGCCCGATCTTGTTCCGCTTGTCAGACTTGTTAAGTATGAGAGAACGCACATGGCTCCCATTATTCCTTTGACGGATGAGGAATATGATTCCTATCAGAGCGGTACTGCGGCTTCATCTGAAAGAACGCACAAAAACGGAATGCTGGATGTTCCTCAGGGCATAGAGCTTAACATGGCAACGCCCAAGGCGGACTGCCATTTGACCGGATATTTCTCAGACTACGGTCAGGGGCTTGCCGGCGTTTACGGTGACTATGAAACTCCGAGCAAGGGAGTCAGAGAAGCCGGTGGAATATCGATGCTTTCGCATGTCGGCGAGTATGTTTATACCGATAAGGACAGTGCTGACCATGTAGGCCAAAAGGTTGACGACTATTATGCAAACAAATTCGCACGTCTTTTCCTTGATAATGCCGGTTCAACTGTGGGCATGGGAATCAACAGTGCAACCGATGCTCACACCCGCTGCGACAGAATTCTTTATGACCAGATTCTTCAGAAGACAATTCCGAACGGCGTTGTTCCCTGGGGTTTTGCCTTCTCGGATTCACATGATGTAAGATCGCTTAACGATGCTTATACAATGCTCATGATGAAGGATTTCGATATGGATAATGTTCGTTCAAGCATGGAGAACGGTTGGAGCTTTGCTGTTTCGCATTATTCAAACGGCGTTGAGCTTAACGGCATGGAGGAAATGCCCGGCTTTGATGAGGACAAGGTTTATGAAGAGAAGCTCTATCTTCAGGATAATACGCCGATGGTAACTCGAATCGACGTTGACCGGGAGAACGGAACAATAAAGATTGAAGGCACAAATTTTGACCGCATAACATGGGTTTCAAACGGTAACGTTATCAAGCGAGAGGAAAACATTACAAGCGGAAAGGCAACACTTGATCTTTACAGCGATGATTTGCTTGATGATCCGTATCTTTATGTAAGATTTTATATCACGGGCAAGAACGGCATTTGCTATGCTCAGCCGTTCACACTCAATGTTGAGGGTGAAGAATTCACACCGGTTGAGGTTCCTGAGACACATGACGTTTCAACATTCCTGCGTGGACTTGCAACCGTAACGGATTGGCTTTTCTTCCGATTTAATCCGATTATTTGGCTGTTCAAGTACGTTGCACTCGGATACAATGTGTTCGACAGATTTTTCCACCCGTATTCAATAGAATGACAAAAAAATAAAACGGCAGTTCCGACATCTTGCATTCGGAACTGCCGCTTTTTTAAAGGGGAAGAAAAATGAGAAGGAAATTTTATTTGTGTTTATTATTTGACCGCATCAAAGCCCTGCTGAAGGTCAGCGATAATATCATCAATATGCTCTGTACCGATTGAAAGACGAACAGTGTTCGGCTTAATTCCGCAGGAGAGAAGCTCCTCTTCGGAGAGCTGTGAGTGGGTTGTTGATGCAGGATGAATAACGAGCGATTTAACGTCGGCAACGTTTGCAAGAAGGGAGAAGATCTTGAGACTTTCGGTGAACTTCTTAGCGGTTTCGGCATCGCCCTTTATCTCAAATGTAAATATTGAAGCCGCACCTTTCTTAAAGTATTTATCATAAAGCTCTTTTTGCTTTCCTGTTGCAAGCGAGGGGTGATTAACTCTTTCAACCTGCGGATGATTTTTGAGGAAGTCAACAACCTTGAGCGCATTCTCGACATGGCGTTCAACTCTTAGTGAAAGTGTTTCGAGTCCCTGGAGAAGCAGGAAAGAGTTGAACGGAGAGATTGTTGCACCTTGGTCTCTCATGAGTGTTGTACGAAGCTTGAGAATATAGGCAAGATTGCCGCAAGCCTCGGTGAAAACAACACCGTGATATGACGGGTTTGGCTTTGAAAGTCCGGGGAATTTGTCATTCTGTGCCCAGTCAAATTTACCTGAGTCAATGACAACACCGCCCATTACCGTGCCATGTCCGCCAATGAACTTTGTTGCCGAATGAACAACAACGTCTGCACCGTGCTCAATAGGACGGAGAAGATAGGGCGTTGCAAAGGTGCTGTCAACGATGAACGGAATACCGTGCTTATGAGCAATGTCGGCAATGGCCTCAAGGTCGATAACGTCCGAGTTCGGATTGCCAAGTGATTCGGCATAGAGAAGCTTGGTGTTCGGCTGAATTGCCTTTTCGAAATTCTCGGGGTCGGAAGGATCGACAAATGTGGTGTCAAGTCCCTGCTCCTTAAGGGTGTTTGCGAAAAGATTGTGTGTGCCGCCATAAAGGTTTGTTGAAGAAACAATGTGGTCGCCTGCGATTGCAATGTTCTGAATTGCATATGAGATTGCAGCCGAGCCGGAGGCTGTTGCAAGTGCTGCTGCGCCACCCTCGAGAGCTGCGATTCTTTTCTCAAAAACATCTGAGGTCGGGTTCATCAGTCTTGTATATATGTTACCGCCCTCGGTCAGGCCGAAACGGCCGGCCGCCTGTGCGGAGTCTTTGAAAACATATGAAGTTGTTGCATAGATCGGAACTGCTCTTGAATCTGTTGCCGGGTCGGGATTCTCCTGACCTACATGAAGCTGAAGTGTTTCAAATTTATAATCTGACATGGTAATTTTCCTTTCTTATCTAAAAATATTTTGTTAATTTTTTGCACAAAGGAAAAATTACATTCGTCCGAATCTGAAATTTTGTCTCAGCAGCTTTTCAAAAATATTGCTCATAAAATCACCTATTAAAAAACGGAAAGCCTTTTTGACTTTCCGTTAGTTTTAACTATTTTTACTATCGGAAGGCACGACAAAAGAAATGTATTCGCAAATACACATCATAAAAAGCATCGAAGAAATGTTTTTCATTTTGCTTACCTCCCGTTGAATTATTTAGGTTGGGTGTATAATAACATATATTACCTACCTTGTCAATAGGTAAAACAAAAAAACTAAAAAATTTTTTTGCCGTAGAGTTAATATCGGCAGTGAATACTTGATTACAGTATATATTCAAGCTGTCTTTCTTTTGTCTTCATGCCCATTTTCTCGTAGAATTTTTCAGCCGAAGTGTTTCCTGCCCAAACGTTCAGAGTAACCTCATAGCATCCTCTTTTTCTTGCTTCGCACTTTACAAATTCAAACAAACTTTCTCCGATGTGCTGTCCTCTTGTATTTTTATCGACACAAAGATCATCAATATAAAAAGACTTAAACGGTATCATATTATTTGAAAAAGGCTGTGATTTCAACTGGCAGAAAGCGTATCCTAAACACTTATCGTTTTCATCCACTGCGACATAAATCGGTTTTGCTTCGTCTTTTAGAATTTCTTCTAACTCTGCATCGGTATACTTTGTGGTTCCCGGGACAAAAATATCGGGACGGATTTCTGCATGAATTTGAAGCACCTGACTCAACAATTCTTTAATCTGAGGAATATCCTTCCTTTGAGCTGTTCTGATATTCATTATACTGTTGCTCCTATTATATAAAAATAAAACAATAATAAATCCGCCGCAATTCTTCTATAAGAACTACGGCGGATGTTTGGTGGAGACGAAGAGGATCGAACTCTCGACCTTACGGATGCGAACCGTACGCTCTCCCAGCTGAGCTACGCCCCCGGATATTAAGGCAATGCTAAGTGACTGAATGCATTACCGTTTGACACGAAAATTATATTCTTTCTTTTCGTTTTTGTCAAGAATTTGTTGCCAATTTCGGTTCAAAACGTAATGTTTACCCTTTCTTTTCTGCCAATTCATACAATTTTAAAAATTAGATGGAAAAATAATATCATAAATTATGCAAAAAACGCCATAAAAGCATTTGCATTTACGTCAATTCGTGATATAATGGTACGGACAATAATCGAGAAGTGTTTATCGGTTATTATCCATGATAAGAAAGGATTGTTTTTATGGCTGAAAAAGCAAAAAAAATGAAGCTTAATTATGGCAAGACCGCACTTATAGGTTTCGGTTTTATGGCGGTACAGATAGCTTGGATTATCTATAACGCATATGTTCCCATTATTTTAAAGGAAAACGATACGATTGCAAATCTTAGCTGGGCAAGCACCGCCGTAGGTATGATAATGGTTATCGACAATGTTTTCGGCGTTGTTTTCCAGCCGCTTTTCGGAAGATTTTCAGACAGAACCCACACTCGTTTCGGAAAGAGAACACCGTACCTGATGGTTGGTGTACCTCTTTGTGCTCTTTTGTTTATTTTTATTCCGAGAATTCAGCTCCTCGGAATACTTATGCTTGACATTATTGTTTTCAACTTTATAATGTCAACATGGCGTTCTCCTGTTGTTGCAATGATGCCGGACGCTACACCTTCGGAGCTTCGAGGAGAGGGTAACGCCGTTATCAATATCATGGGCGGCGTCGGAGTAGTTCTCGGTACCGTTTCGGGCAAGATTATAACGTTTATTACAAAAGCAACGGATGAACACGTAATAAGAAACTATGTTTTCCTTTTCGGATCAATCGTCATGGTTATCTGTCTTCTTGTTGTTGTTTTTCTCGTTCGTGAGCCTGACAGCAGACTTTCAAAGGCCGAGGCGGCAACGCTTGCAAGAGAATTTGAAAAGAAAAAAGGAAGCAAGGACGGCAAGAAGAGCCTTGGCAGCATGGGTCTTACAAAAGGCGAGAAAAAGAGTCTTATCTTCATGCTTATTGCTCTTTTCTTTAATTCAAACGCAACAGACTCTATTCAGACATATTTCACAACATTTGCAAAATACGAGCTTAACTTTGAAGAATCCGATGCCTCGCTTATCATAACCCTGTTTGCGGCGGCTACGGTTATCGGTGCGATACCGGCAGGCAAGCTCGGACAGAAATTCGGCCGCAAAAAGACAATCATGTCCGGCTGGATCGGTGTTCTCGCCTTCTTCTTGCTTTATGCAGTTACAAAATTCCAGCCGTTGCTCTATATAGCGATTGTAGGCGGCGGAATTCTGATTGCTTTCGTTACCATCAATACACTTCCGCTTGTTCTTGAAATCGGCGGACTTGACAGAGTCGGAACATTTACCGGCTACTATTATACCGCAACTTTTTCGGCTTCTATTGTCGGCCCGGTTCTTGTCGGCGCAATGTTTGACCTTACCAAGAAATTCTCGGCTGACGGTGAAATAAATTACTGGTCGTTGTTCTTCTATGCTCCGGCTTGCTTCGCTCTTGCGCTTCTTTGCATGTCGCAGGTTAAGCATGGCGAAACAAACTCGATTCCCGAGGAAATGATAGAAGAAATCGCACAGGATGACTGATTTTCCCATGAATGGGATTGGAGGAATACATCAATGAGTGAAACACTTCTTAAGGTGAGAGACCTCAAAAAGAGCTACGGCGACCATGCCGTTCTCAAGGGAGTCTCTTACGACATTGAACAGGGCAAAATCGTAGGTTTGCTCGGCCCGAACGGCTGCGGAAAAACCTCGATGATAAAGTCCATTGTTGGCCTGATCAATGATTATGAGGGCAAGATCCTCATAAACGGAAAAGAGCCCGGCGTTGAGTCGAAAAAAATTATTGCATATCTGCCCGAGAAGAATTATCTTCCCAACTGGATGACGCCGAAAAGCGCAATCAAGTATATGGCGGATTTTTACGACAATTTCGATATGCAAAAGGCTCTCGATATGGCGGCAAGGTTTGAGCTTCCGATGAAGCAGAAAATCAAGACTATGTCAAAGGGTCAGCAGGAAAAGCTCCAGCTTCTCCTTGTTATGAGCCGAAAGGCGGATCTTTATATTCTTGACGAGCCGCTTGGCGGTGTTGACCTTGTTTCAAGAGAATTTATTCTTGACACGATCATGAAAAATCACGCCGAAAATTCGACGATTTTGCTTTCGACTCACCTAATTTATGATATTGAAAAGGTGCTTGACCGTGTGCTCATGGTCAAGGACGGCAAGCTTCTTGTCAATACGGATGTATCAAAGATAACGGCCGACGGCAAGACGGTTGAGGATTTGTTCAGGGAGGTGTTCAGCCATGTTGGGTAAGCTTTTGAAGAATGAATTCATTGCCACGGGCAGAATCATGGGCGCACTTTATGCGGTTGTTGCCGTAATCATGGCCTATGTTCTCGGCTCCTATTACATCGCTAAGGATACCGCTTCAACCGGCCAGATGCTCGGCATAATGGTGCTTCTCCTCATTTCGTCGTGCAGCTTTATTCTCACAGCTGTCGTTATGATAACGAATTTCCAAAAGTCGCTTTACGGCGACCAGGGCTATTTGAGCTTTACTCTTCCGGTAAAAGGCTCGACGCTCCTTATCTCAAAGATCATTACGTCGACAGTATGGTTTGTTGCGGCTTTTGCCTGTCTTATGGGTACGGCAGTTATTACATTCTTCGTTGTTAAAGAGGACGTTATCGGCGAAGAAACGTATTCGACGATCGAATCCCTTTTGCCGATGTTCCTTGAGGGCAAGTCGATTTCAACGATTATCACATCAATCGTTATTTCGATGGTTTCGTATTTCCTGCGTTTTGCGGTTATCACCATTGAAATGTATTTTGCAATTTCGCTTGCAAATACTCGTCATTTCCAGAAGAAATATCTTCTTTGGACAATCATTTTCACGATTGCGGTTCTTTTCATTGTTGAAAGAATTTCCGGTGTTATTGCCGACAATATTGTTTTTGGTATCGCAACGGTAGGCAACAAGATTTCTGTTATTACAAGCTATGATCAGCTTGCATCGGGTGCGAGCTTCACGGACCTTGTTTCGGTTATAACTTATCTTATCTTTGGCGTAGGTCTTTACTACGCAACCTTCTATGTAATGAACAAAAAGGTAAACATCAGATAATTTTGAGGCAACACCGCACACCTGAACTGTGCGGAATTGCCATAATAAAGGAGATATCCCTTTGAGCACATGGACAGATGAAAAAATCATCACGCTTATTAGGTCCCGGCTTGATGATTACAGATTTAACCACAGCCTAAATGTTGCCGACAGTGCAAAAGAGCTTGCGATAAGATACGGCGGCGATGCGGATAAGGCGTACACGGCAGGACTTCTGCATGACGTGATGAAAAATGCTTCCGAGGAAGAGCAGTTAGGGGTATTGAGTGAGGCAGGTATTGAGCTTATGCCTGTTGAGAGGGCTAACAAAAAGCTGTGGCACGCTATGGCAGGTGCGGCTTACATAAAGTTCGTTATGGGCATAGACGACCGTGAAATGATCAGAGCGGTCAGATACCACACGACGGGCAGAGCGGGGATGAGCCTGCTTGAAAAAATTGTTTATCTTGCCGACTATATTTCCGCAGAGAGGAATTATAACGGCGTTGAGGATATGCGAAGGCTTTGCGAGAAGGACATGGATTCGGCGATTGAATATGCGCTGGTTTTCGGAATTCCCGACCTTGTTTCAAAGGGTCAGGTTATTCATCCTGACAGCATTGATCTTTACAATGAAGTTATTATTAAAAAGCAGGGAGGAAACAGTTTATGACATCACTTGAAAAAGCAAAAAACATTGCCAAGATTCTCGATAAGAAAAAGGCAATAGACATCATCGGAATTGAGACAAAAGAGCTGACGGTAATGTCAGACTATTTCATCATTGCAAGCGGTACATCAAACACTCATGTCCGTGCGCTTGCCGATGAGGTTGATGATGAGATGAAGAAGCTCGGAGTCGAGGTTGACCACATTGAGGGCAGAGCAACGGGCTGGATACTGCTTGATTATAACGATGTTCTTGTTCATGTTTTCCAGCCGGAAAGCAGACAGTATTACAACATCGAGCGTCTTTGGAACGATGCGGCAAGGATCGACCTTTCCGACGTTCTGACCGAGGACTGATTATTTATTTTGCATAGGTGCTTATCGCGGACGCCCTTGTAGGCAATGTCATTAACTAAAGAAAATATGTATTTCGCACTTTATCGTAGGGGTCGATGCCCACATCGACCCAAGAATTTTTGCAAAAAACCTTAAGTGTTAAAGACATTACCTTGCAACAAGGGGAGGCTTAGCATAAAGTCTGCATTGTTTCGGCATAAGCTTGCACGCAACCTATGCACCTAAATCGCAATACACATCGGAGGATTATTGAAATGGGTTATGATTTTAAATCGGTAGAAAAAAAGTGGCAGGATAAATGGGAGGAAACGGGCGTTTTCCATGCGGTGGATTTTTCGGAAAAGCCGAAGTTTTACGGCCTTGTTGAGTTCCCTTATCCCAGCGGAGCGGGTATGCACGTCGGACACATTAAGGCTTATTCGGGCCTTGAGGTCGTTTCGAGAAAAAGAAGAATGCAGGGCTATAACGTTCTGTTCCCGATCGGATTCGATGCATACGGACTCCCGACTGAAAACTATGCTATAAAAACAGGTATTCATCCCCGTAAGGTTACGGATATGAATATTGAAAGATTTTCAAGCCAGCTTAAAAAGGTAGGCTTCTCCTTTGACTGGACTCGTGTAATCGACACCACTCAGGAGGACTATTACAAGTGGACCCAGTGGATTTTCCTCAAGATGTTTGAACACGGTCTCGCTTTCAGAGACAAGACGCTTGTTAACTACTGCCCCTCATGTAAGGTTGTCCTTTCAAACGAGGATTCGCAGGGCGGAAAGTGCGATATTTGTCACAGCGACATTGTTCAGAAGTCAAAGGATGTTTGGTATCTTCGTATAACAAAGTATGCCGACAAGCTCCTTGAAGGACTTGATGAGGTTGACTATCTCCCGAACATAAAGCTTCAGCAGAGAAACTGGATAGGCAAATCGACAGGTGCTTTCGTTGATTTCGACGTTAAAGGTTCGGATAACGAGAAGCTCAAGATTTATACGACTCGTCCCGATACTCTTTTCGGCGTTACATTTATGGTTATGGCCCCCGAGCATCCGATGATTGACAAGTATGCGGATCGCATTGCAAATATGGATGCGATTACGGAATACAGAAAAGAATGCGCCAAAAAGACCGAGTTTGAGAGAACACAGCTTGTCAAGGACAAGACAGGTGTTAAGATAGACGGCCTTTCGGGAATCAACCCCGTGAACGGAAAAGAAATTCCGATTTATATTTCCGACTATGTTATGATGGGCTACGGTACAGGCGCAATCATGGCTGTTCCGGCTCATGATACCCGTGACTATGAGTTTGCCAAGAAGTTCGGCATTGATATCATAGAGGTTATCAAGGGCGGAGATATTTCAAAAGAAGCGTATACCGGCGAAGGCGAGTGCGTGAACTCGGGCTTCCTCGACGGAATTAAGAATAAAAAAGAAGCTATTGAGAAGATGGCCGATTATCTCAGCGAAAATAGTATCGGCGAAAAGGGTGTTCAGTACAAGATGAAGGACTGGGCATTCAACCGTCAGCGTTATTGGGGCGAGCCGATTCCGATCGTTTACTGTCCGCATTGCGGCATGGTTCCCGTTCCTTATGATGAGCTTCCGCTCAAGCTGCCGAAGGTTGAAAACTTCGAGCCGGGTTCGGACGGTGAAAGCCCGCTTGCAAAGATTGATTCTTTCGTCAACTGCAAGTGCCCGAAGTGCGGCGCAGATGCAAAGCGTGAGACCGACACAATGCCTCAGTGGGCAGGATCTTCATGGTACTTCCTGAGATACATTGATCCCCACAACGACAAGGCTTTTGCCGACAAGGATAAGCTTAAGTATTGGGGCGAGGTTGACTGGTATAACGGCGGAATGGAGCATGTTACACGCCACATGATTTATTCACGCTTCTGGCACAAGTTCCTCTATGATATCGGCGAGGTTCCGTATGATGAGCCGTATGCAAAGCGTACCGCTCAGGGTCTTATTCTCGGACCCGACGGCGACAAGATGAGCAAGTCCAAGGGTAACGTAGTTGACCCGAACGATGTTGTTGATGAGTACGGTGCAGACGTTCTTCGTACCTATGTTCTTTTCATGGGCGACTATGAGAAAGCCGCTCCGTGGTCAAAGTCATCGGTTAAAGGCTGCAAGAGATTCATTGACAGAGTATGGGCACTTCAGGATATCCTCACAGAGGGTGACGAGTATTCAAAGGAGCTTGAATCGGCTTTCCATAAGACGATTAAGAAGGTTTCCGAGGATATTGAGGGCATGAAGTTTAATACGGCGATCGCCGCACTTATGACATTGCTCAATGATATCTATAATAAAGGCTCAATCAACAACGCTGAGCTGAAAACGTTTGTAACGCTTCTCAATCCGTTCGCACCTCATGTCACGGAGGAAATTTGGGCGGCACAGAACTACGGCGGAATGCTGGCTAACGGCCACTGGGTTGATTATGACGAGGCAAAGTGCATTGACGATGAAATTGAAATCGTTGCACAGATCAACGGCAAGGTTCGTGCAAAGCTCATGATTCCGGCAGAGATCGAGTCGGCCGAGGCAATCGAGCTTGCCAAGAAGGATCCGACAATTGCTGCGGCAATCGAGGGCAAGAACGTTGTCAAGGAGCTTTATGTCAAAGGCAGACTTGTAAACATCGTTGTTAAATAAAAGATAACTAAAACGGAGGCTGTTTAGTCAGTCTCCGTTTTGAAATAGGGACAGTGAGCACAAACTATCATTTTTTTGCAAAAAAGACGATGCTGTTATATATGTATAAATGTATATGCTATTCATTCGGTGATAAAATTTGATTTTTTGTTCTTTTGTCAACCGTCATAAACCACAATATATGGGCATGGTTTTTGTGCAGAACCGACTATATGGGAAAGTGTGGAAAATTCAAGTTAAAAATCCCCGAAAGCCTTGATACTGCTTGCTTTCGGGGGTTATTTTTGCTCAAAAAATTTTTAAAAAATATTGAAAAAACACTTGCAATTTGCAATAAAGTATGGTATGATACTCGAGCATGCTATATTATTATGTAGTTTAGTGCGTAGATATGCGTTGATGTGAGAGGTGGCGGCTCATAGAAGTCGGGAATTCTCGCGGAGTATGTCCGATTTAAAACCGGGCGATTTAATAACCTACAGCACAGGTTTGCTATCCCTTAGCAAACTTGCGCGTGTATGTGCGTTTAAGACCTTAAATGCACTATCCCGGAAACTAACCCATTTCCGGTTTTTAAATGCAGAGGGTGGAAACACCCGGAAACGTTGCGAAATTAGGTTTTAAACGTTGCCCGCCAAACTTTGTAAGGAGGCAAAATCATGGCAGTAAAGGGAAAAATCAGAATCAGATTGAAGGGCTATGACCACAATCTCGTTGATAAGGCAGCGGAGAAGATCGTTGAGACCGCTAAGCGTACAGGCGCTCAGGTTTCAGGTCCCGTTCCCCTTCCGACAGAGAAAGAGGTCGTTACGATCCTTCGTGCTGTTCACAAGTACAAGGACTCCAGAGAGCAGTTCGAACAGCGCACACACAAAAGGCTTATCGACATCATCAGACCGTCAGCTAAGACTGTTGACGCTTTGAGAGGTCTTGAGCTTCCTGCCGGCGTAGAAATCGAAATCAAGCTTTGATTTTACGCTAACAGGTCAAGTTGGCGCAGTTGCCAACCAATAACCTATAAGGAGGAAAACTTATATGAAAAAGGGTCTTATCGGAAAGAAAATCGGTATGACGCAGATCTTCGACGAAAAGGGTAATGTAATCCCCGTAACAGTCGTTGAAGCAGGTCCGTGTGTAATCACACAGAAGAAGACGATCGAGAATGACGGCTATGAGGCTGTTCAGGTCGGCTTCGGTGACGTAAAGGCACAGAGAGTCAACAAGGCTATGAAGGGTCACTTCGCAAAGAACGATGTTGCTCCCAAGAAGGTACTCAAGGAGTTCCGTCTCGAGAACATTGCAGACGTTAACGTAGGCGACATCCTCAAGGCTGATGTGTTCGCAGCAGGCGACAAGGTTGACGTTATCGGCACAAGCAAGGGTCACGGAACAGCAGGTTCCATCAAGCGTTGGAACTTCTCAAGACTCAGAGAGTCTCATGGTACAGGTCCCGTTGCAAGACATGCCGGTTCATTGGGTGCTTGTTCAACTCCTTCCCGTGTTTACAAGGGAAAGAAGCTTGCAGGTCACTACGGTGTAGACCGCACCACAGTTCAGAATTTAACTATTGCTAAGGTTGACGTCGAGAACAACCTCATCGCCGTTAAGGGTGCTATTCCGGGCCCGAAGGGCGGAATCGTTGTTATCGCCGATGCCAAGAAAGCGTAACGGAAGGAGTGTTAAAGTATGCCTAATGTATCAGTATTCGATATGAACGGTAAAAAGGTTTCCGATCTTGCTCTTGCAGAGTCTGTTTTCGGAATCGAGCCGAATTCTTATGCTATGCATCTTTGCGTAGTTAACTATTTGGCAAATCAGCGTCAGGGCACACAGTCAACCCGTACACGCTCAGAGGTAAGCGGCGGCGGCAAGAAGCCGTGGAAGCAGAAGGGTACAGGCCGTGCACGTCAGGGTTCAACAAGAGCTCCTCAGTGGACACACGGCGGTATCGCACACGGCCCCAAGCCGAGAGAGTACGGCTTCTCAATCAACAAGAAGGTAAGAAGACTTGCTATGAAGTCTGCTTTCTCTTCAAAGGTTGCAGCAGAGGAGCTTGTAGTTCTTGACGATCTCAAGCTTGACGCAATCAAGACTAAGGAAGTTGTAAAGGTTCTTACAGCTCTCGAAACAGGCAAGAAGGTTCTTCTCGTTCTTCCCGAGAACAACGATGTTCTTTACAGAAGCGCAAGAAACATTGCCGGTGTTAAGGTTTCAACCGTAAACACATTGAATGTTTATGACATTCTTAATTGTGACACAATGCTCGTTCTCAAGGACAGCGTTGCAAAGATTGAGGAGGTATATGCATGAGTAAAGCAGCACAGGACATAATCCTCCGTCCGATTATCACTGAAGAGAGCATGCTCGGCACAGCCGATAAGAAGTACACCTTCTCGGTTGCCAAGGATGCAAACAAGATCGAAATCGCAGCAGCCGTTGAAGAGCTTTTCGGCGTAAAGGTAGCTAAGGTCAACACCATCAACTGCCTCGGCAAGCTCCGCAGACAGGGCGTTTCTCAGGGCTACACAGCCGCTTGGAAAAAGGCGATCGTTACTCTTACAGAGGATTCAAAGACCATCGAGTTCTTCGATGGCATGATGTAATCTGACATCAAAAAACAAACCGTAAAATTCCGGTGGTAATGTATGGAGTTCGACATACTCCGCGAAGCCACTTAAAGGAGTGTGAATCAAATGTCGATCAAAGTCTATAAGCCGACTTCAAATTCACGTAGAAATATGTCGGTTACAGATTATTCAGAGCTTTCAAAGGTTGCTCCCGAAAGAAGCCTCCTTGAGCCGCTCAAGAATAAATCGGGTCGTAACAATTACGGTCGCATCACAGTACGTCATCGCGGCGGCGCAAACCGCAGAAAGTACCGTGTAATCGACTTCAAGCGTTCCAAGTTCGATGTTCCTGCTGAGGTAGTTTCACTCGAATATGACCCGAACCGTTCAGCTCACATCGCTCTCATCAAGTATGAGGACGGCGTAAAGAGCTACATCCTTGCTCCCGCAGGCCTTAAGGTCGGCGACAAGGTTATGGCAGGTCCCGATGCTGATATCAAGCCGGGCAACGCACTGCCGCTCGTTAACATCCCCACAGGTACCGTTATTCACAACGTTGAGCTTTATCCGGGCCGCGGCGGTCAGCTTGCAAGAGCTGCAGGTAACGCTGCACAGCTTATGGCTAAGGAAGGCGAATATGCTCTCCTCAGACTTCCCTCGGGCGAGCTTCGTAAGGTTCCCGCAACTTGCATGGCTACAGTTGGCCAGGTTGGTAACCTTGACCATGAGAACGTTAAGATCGGTAACGCAGGTAGAAAACGTCATATGGGTTGGAGACCTACAGTCCGCGGTTCTGTCATGAACCCGAATGATCACCCCCACGGCGGTGGTGAAGGTAAGTCACCTATCGGTCGTCCCGGCCCTGTTACACCTTGGGGCAAGCCGGCTCTCGGTTACAAGACTCGTAACAAGAAGAAGGCTTCCAACAAGATGATCGTAAGACGTCGTAACGGCAAATAAGTTGAAAGGAGATAAAGATCTATGGGCAGAAGCGTAAAGAAAGGTCCCTACGTGCAGGCTAAGTTGCTCCAGAGAGTACAGGCCATGAACGAGAAGGGCGAAAAAATAGTTCTCAAGACATGGAGCCGCAGCTCCACAATCTTCCCTGACTTTGTCGGCCACACATTTGCGGTTCATGACGGACGCAAACACGTTCCCGTATATGTTACAGAGGACATGGTTGGTCATAAGTTGGGCGAATTTGCACCTACAAGAACCTTCAGAGGTCATGCAGGTTCAAAGACAACAAATAATGGTAAATAATTAGCCGAAAGGAGTGTGTATTCATGGAAGCAACAGCAAAAGTAACCTACGTGCGTATTGCACCGAGAAAGGTTCAGATTGTGCTTGACCTTATCAGAAATAAGCCTTGCGACCAGGCAATGGCTATCCTTAAACACACGCCGAAGGCTGCGTGTGAACCGCTTGAAAAGCTGCTTAAGTCAGCTATGGCAAATGCGGAAAACAAAGATATGGACGTTTCCAGCCTCTACGTTGCAGAGTGCTTCGTAGGCCAGGGTCCGACTCTTAAGAGAATCAGACCTCGTGCACAGGGACGTGCATACAGAATAAACAAGAAGACTTCTCACATCACATTAGTACTCAGAGAAGCAGAATAAGCGAGGAGGAGGTAAACATATGGGCCAGAAAATAAATCCTACCGGTCTTAGAATCGGTGTTATTAAGAATTGGGAATCCCGCTGGTATGCCGGTAAGAACACTTTCGGCGATACTCTTGTTGAGGATTATAATCTTCGTGAATACCTTCTCGATACACTCGCTCCTGCAGGTGTACCTAAGGTTGAAATTGAGCGTGACGCAAAGCGTGTTTATATCAACATTCATTGCGCAAAGCCGGGCATGGTAATCGGCCGCGGCGGCTCGGAGATCGAGAAGCTCAAGGAAATTTGCAAGAAGAAGCTTGGCGGAGACAAGGATGTTTCAATCAACATTATTGAGATTAAGCAGCCTGACCTTGACGCACAGCTTGTTGCTGAGAACATTGCATCTCAGCTCGAAAGACGTATTTCCTTCCGTCGTGCTATGAAGCAGTGCATCGGACGCACAATGAAGCTCGGCGCAAAGGGTATCAAAATTCAGTGTTCAGGCCGTCTCGGCGGAGCAGAAATCGCTCGTTCAGAGACTTATCATGAGGGTACAATTCCCCTTCAGACAATCCGTGCAGACATCGACTACGGTTTTGCTGAGGCAAAGACAACTTACGGTCGTATCGGCGTTAAGGTTTGGCTTTACAAGGGCGAGGTTCTCCATGAGGCTAACAACAATCATCGCAGACCACGCCGTAAGGAGGGAGCTAAATAATGCTGTTACCTAAGAGAGTTAAATATCGTCGTGTTCAGAGAGGTCGTCTGAAGGGTAAGGCAACACGTGGTAACAAGGTTACCAACGGTGAATTTGGACTTCAGGCTCTCGAGCCGGCATGGATCACATCAAACCAGATCGAGGCGGCTCGTATCGCTATGACTCGTTACATCAAGCGTAACGGTCAGGTTTGGATCAAGATTTTCCCGGATAAGCCGATCACAGAGAAGCCGGCTGAGACCCGAATGGGTTCAGGTAAAGGATCACCTGAATACTGGGTTGCAGTCGTTAAGCCGGGCAGAGTTATGTTTGAAATTGCAGGTGTTGATGAGGACACAGCTCGTGAGGCTCTTCGTCTCGCAGCTAACAAGCTCCCGATCAAATGCAAGTTTGTTACTAAAGAAGAAACGGGTGGTGAGCAGTAATGAAAGCAAGTGAAATCAGAAAAATGTCCGCAAGCGAGCTTGACACCAAGCTTCACGATCTTAAGGATGAGCTTTTTAAGCTTCGTTTCCAGCAGGCCATTAACCAGCTCGACAACCCAATGCGTATTAACGCCGTTAAAAAGGATATCGCAAGAATAAAGACTGTTCAGCGTGATATCGAGCTTCACGGCGCTGAGTCGTAATGAAAGGGAGGTTAACTGTAATGGAAGAAAGAAACCTCAGAAAGACACGTGTAGGCGTTGTCAGCAGCGACAAGATGGATAAGACAGTCGTTGTTACTGTTAAGGATAAGATAAAGCATCCGCTTTATAAGAAGATCGTTAACCGTACAATCAAGTTCAAGGCTCATGACGAGAAGAACGAGTGCGGCGTAGGCGACAAGGTATTGATTATGGAAACACGTCCTCTTTCAAAGGACAAGAGATGGCGTGTAGTCGAGATTATCGAGAAAGCCAAATAATTGGCGCAGGTGTAAGGAGGCAAACACTGTGATACAGCAAGAAAGTAACCTCAAAGTTGCCGACAACACCGGAGCGAAGGAGATCAGATGTATCCGAGTTCTCGGTGGTACCGGCAGAAGATACGCCAACATCGGCGACGTTATCGTTGCTTCGGTTAAGAAAGCAACACCCGGCGGCGTCGTAAAGAAGGGCGAGGTTGTAAAGGCAGTAGTTGTTCGTACTGCCAGCGGCGTACGCCGCAACGACGGCACATATATTCGTTTCGACGAGAATGCAGCCGTCATCATCAGAGACGATAAAAACCCAAAGGGCACACGTATTTTTGGACCTGTTGCAAGAGAGCTTCGTGACCATGACTTCATGAAGATCCTTTCACTCGCTCCCGAAGTGCTTTAATCAGGGGGTGCAACTATGAGTAATAAAGTACACGTTAAGACCGGTGATCAGGTCATCGTAATCAACGGTAAGTACCGTGGAGCTAAAGGTAAGGTTCTCCAGGTTGCTCCTGCAGAGGGTAAGGTTATCGTTGAGGGCATTAACATCGTAACAAAGCATGTTAAGCCGAGACAGATGGGTGAGCAGGGAGGCCTTGTAAAGGCTGAGAGCGCACTCTATGCCGATAAGGTACAGCTCGTTTGCCCGAAGTGCGGCAGACCTACAAGAGTCGGTCACGCAGCTAAGGCTGACGGCAAGAAAGATAAGAAACGCATTTGCAAAAAGTGCAACGCGGAATTTTAATAAGGGAGGTACATGACAAATGGCAGCAAGGTTAAAAGAAACCTATGTTAACGAAGTCGCACCGGCTTTGATGAAAAAGTTTGAATACAAGAGTGTCATGCAGATCCCTAAGCTTGATAAGATCGTTATCAACGTTGCTTGCGGCGAAGCAAGAGACAACCCGAAGGTTGTTGACGCTATCGTAAGCGATCTCAGCCAGATCACAGGTCAGAAGCCTGTTCTTTGCAAGGCTAAGAAGTCAGTTGCTAACTTCAAGCTCCGTGAAGGCATGACAATCGGCGTTAAGGTCACACTCAGAGGAGACAGAATGTATGAATTCCTTGACAGATTCTTCAATCTCGCTCTTCCCCGTGTTCGTGACTTCAGAGGAATCAACGCTAACTCTTTTGACGGCCGTGGAAACTACTCCATGGGTATCAAAGAGCAGCTTATCTTCCCCGAAATCGATTATGATAAGGTAGATAAGGTTCGTGGTATGGATATTTGTTTCGTAACCACAGCAAAAACAGACGAAGAGGCTCGTGAGCTGCTTACGCTTATGGGTGCTCCGTTCGAGAAATAAGGAGGTATAATTGTGGCTAAGACATCAATGAAGGTTAAGCAGGCCAAAACTGCAAAGTATTCATCAAGAGCATACAACAGATGCAAGATCTGCGGCAGACCACATGCATATCTTCGCAAGTACGGCGTATGCCGTATCTGCTTCAGGGAGCTTGCTCATGCAGGTCAGATCCCCGGAGTTAAGAAAGCAAGTTGGTAATTTAGAGTAATTGCATTAAGGAGGTTGACGGTATGCAAACTACAGATTCAATCGCAGATATGTTGACCAGAATTCGCAACGCAAGTTCTGCAAAACATGATTCTGTCAAAATCCCGGCATCTAACATGAAGAAGGCAATTGCTCAGATTCTTGTTGATGAAGGTTATATCAAAGGCTTCAAGGTTGAGGATGACGGAAAGCAGGGCATGATCGAGATTGCTCTCAAGTACGGTCAGAACAAGACCGCAGCCATCACAGGTTTACGCAGAGTTTCTAAGCCCGGTTTGAGAATTTATTCAGGTTGTGAGGACATGCCGAAGGTCATGAAGGGTCTCGGTATCGCAATCGTTTCCACATCCAAGGGCGTTATGACAGACAAGGACGCACGCAAGGCTAACGTCGGCGGTGAAGTTCTTGCATTCGTTTGGTAAGGGGAGGTGCTGTTAGAATGTCACGTATAGGTAAGTTGCCAATCGCAATTCCTGCAGGCGTTGATGTTACAATCGACGGCAGCACTGTTACCGTAAAGGGTCCTCAGGGAACTCTTACCAGAACAGTGCACAGCAATATCGCTGTTGCAGTTGAGAACAACGAGATCGTTGTTACTCGTCCGAATGATGAAAAGCTCAACAGATCTCTTCACGGTCTTACGAGAACACTCATCGCCAACATGGTTGAGGGTGCTGCTCACGGATACAAGAAGGAGCTTGAGATTAACGGTATCGGTTATCGTGCCGCTATGCAGGGAACACAGCTTGTAATGAATATCGGATTTTCACATCAGGTAATCATGGATCAGCCCGAGGGCATTAAGATCGAAGTTCCCTCACCGAACAAAATCGTTATTTCCGGTCCTGACAAGCAGAAGGTAGGTCAGTTTGCCGCTGAAGTACGCGAGAAGCGTCCTCCGGAGCCTTATAAGGGTAAGGGCATCAAGTATGTTGATGAACATATCCGCCGTAAGGAAGGTAAAGCCGGTAAGGGTGGCAAATAATCTTAATGAAGGAGTGAAAAACTTATGGTTAACAGACCAGACAGTAATAAGGCGAGACTTGCACGTCACCAGAGAGTACGTAACAAGATCTCCGGCACAGCTCAGTGCCCCCGCCTTGATGTATTCCGCTCATTACAGAACATCTACGCTCAGTTAATAGATGACGAGGCAGGCGTAACACTTGTCAGCGCTTCTACTGTTGAGAAGGATTTCACGGAATACGGCGGAAACAAAGCCGCAGCTCACAAGGTGGGCGAGGTACTCGCACAGCGCGCTAAGGACAAAGGCATCGAAGAATGCGTATTTGACCGCGGTGGCTATATATATCACGGCCGTGTTCAGGAACTGGCCGAAGGCGCCCGTGAGGGCGGCCTCAAGTTCTAAGGTAAGGAGGAATTACTTTTGGCTAAGATTGATGCATCGGCTATGGAACTTACGGAACGCGTTGTAACTATCAACCGTGTTTCTAAGACAGTTAAAGGTGGTCGTATCTTCAAGTTTGCTGCTCTTGTAGTTGTCGGCGACGGCAACGGAACAGTTGGCTTCGGTATCGGTAAGTCCGGTGAAGTTCCGGACGCAATCCGCAAGGGTATCGAGGATGCGAAGAAGAACCTTATTAAAGTTTCTCTCAGAGGAACAACTATTCCTCATGAGACCATCGGTAAATACGGCGCAGGCGTTGTACTTCTCAAGCCGGCTGCTCCCGGTACCGGTGTTATCGCAGGCGGCCCGGTTCGTGCTGTCGTTGAGTCCGTCGGAATCAGAGACATCCGTTCAAAGGCACTGCGTTCAAACAATCCGTGCAATGTAGTAAGAGCTACTATTGACGGTCTTTCAAAACTCCGTGACGTTGACGAGGTTGCAGCAGTTCGTGACAAGTCAGCTAAGGAAATTTTAGGTTAAGGAGGGCGGTACAAATGGCAGATGTACAGGTAAAGCTCGTTAAGAGCTTGATCGGCAGCAAAAAGGACCAGATTGCCACCGCTCATGCACTTGGTCTTCATAAGATCGGAGATGTTTCGGTTCAGCCGAACAATCCGCAGACACTCGGTAAGGTAAAGAAAATTCAGCATCTTATCGATGTAACCGAAGCATAAGCAAGGAGGTGCGAATTATGAAGTTGCACGAACTTTCACCGGCGCCCGGCTCAACAAAGGAGCGTAAGCGTATCGGTAGAGGTGCAGGTTCCGGTCAGGGTAAAACTGCAGGTAAAGGCCATAAGGGCCAGAAAGCCAGAGCAGGCCGCGGTATGCGCCCGGGCTTTGAAGGCGGCCAGATGCCTTTACAGAGACGTCTTCCCAAGAGAGGTTTCAATAATATATTCCGCAAGGAGATCGTTGCTCTCAACGTAAAGGATCTCGAGAAGAAGTTTGACAACGGTGCAGTCGTTGACACTGATGCTCTCAGAGCAGCAGGCCTTGTTAAGAATTCTTTTGACGGCGTAAAGATCCTTGGTAACGGCGAGCTTACTAAGAAGCTCACAGTTAAAGCTAACGCTTTCTCGGAGTCTGCAAAGCAGAAGATCGAGGCTGCGGGCGGAATTGCAGAGGTGATTTGAAATGTTGAGGACGCTTGCCAACGCATGGAAAATCGCAGATCTTCGTAAGAAAATTTTATTTACGGCAATTATCGTTCTGATTTTCAGAATCGGTGCAGCCATCCCGGTTCCGTTTGTCGCAGCGGGTGCCAACGGTATCTTCTCCGACTCACAGATGTCCGGAACATTCATGGAATACCTGAACATGATGACAGGTAACGCTTTTAACTACGGTACGATTTTCGCAATGTCAATCACACCGTACATCAACAGCTCCATCATCGTTCAGTTGCTGACAGTCGCTATTCCCGCTCTTGAGCGTCTTGCTAAGGACGGCGAAGAGGGACGCAAGAAGATTGCAACAATCACTCGTTATGTAACGGTTGGTCTTGCACTTCTCCAGAGTACAGCTTACTATTTCTACCTTCGTGGAAATAATTATCTTCTTATGAAAGACGTCGGCGTATTTGCCGATATCTTCCAGGCACTTGTTATTATCCTCTGCTTCTCCGCAGGATGTGCACTCATCATGTGGCTCGGTGAGCAGATCAATGACAAGGGAATCGGCAACGGAATCTCAATTATTCTTTTCGCCGGTATCGTTGCGAGAATTCCGTCAATCATTGCTTCACTTTTCGATGCAAACGGCGGTTACTTCTCATACGGCGGCGCTTATTCAGTCCTTTCTGTTGTAGTTGCGATTTGTCTTATCCTTATGATCGCTTACATCGTTTGGATGGATAACGCTGAAAGAAGAATCCCGGTTCAGTACGCAAAGAGAGTTGTTGGCCGTAAGATGTATGGCGGACAGAGCACACATATTCCAATCAAGGTTAATATGTCAGGTGTTATGCCGATCATCTTCGCTTCTTCAATCCTCTCCCTTCCTCCGACAATCAACCTTTTCGTTGGTGCTAAGGAAGGCGAAGGCTGGTATGACCATTTCTTCAAGTTCTTCTCAAGCTCAAGCTGGGTATATGTGATTTTGTATTTCCTTCTTATAATCTTCTTCGCATATTTCTATGCTTCAATTCAGTACAACCCGATTGAGATGGCTAACAATATTCGTAAGAACAGCGGTGCTATCCCGGGTATCCGTCCCGGTAAGCCGACATCCGATTATATTCAGAAGATCCTGTCAAGAATTACTCTTCTCGGTGCACTTCTTCTTTCGGTTGTTGCACTCTTCCCGCTTCTGTTCCAGCTCATCACATCAGCTTGCGGTAAGCCGATGAACGTTTCGCTTGGCGGTACTTCGATTATCATCCTTGTTGGTGTTGCAATCGAAACAGTTAAGCAGCTTGAGTCTCAGATGATGATGCGTCATTATAAGGGATTTCTTGATTAATTAAAAAGGAGTTAATTATGAAATTAATTCTTCTCGGCGCCCCGGGTGCAGGTAAGGGTACACAGGCAGAGGTTATCTGCAAAGCTCTTAACATTCCTGCGATTTCAACGGGCAATATAATCCGTGAAGCCCTCGCACAGGGCACGGAGATGGGCCTCAAGGCAAAGTCCTTCATGGATGCGGGTCAGCTTGTTCCCGATGATGTCGTTATCGGCATCATCAAGGAAAGACTTGCTAAGGACGACTGTGCAAACGGTTTTATCCTTGACGGTTTCCCACGCACGATTCCTCAGGCGGAAGCACTCGACGCTATGGGCGTAATCATTGACAGGGTCATTGATATTGAGGTTCCCGATGAGAAAATCGCTGCAAGAATGTCGGGCAGACGTGTCTGCAAGGATTGCGGTTCTTCTTACCATCTGGAGTATAAAGCTCCGAAGGCTGAGGGCGTATGCGATGCTTGTGACGGTGAACTTATTCAGCGTAAGGATGACGCTCCCGAAACGGTTCTTGACAGACTTGCTGTTTATCACAAGCAGACAGAGCCGCTCAAAGATTTCTATTCTAAGAAAGGAATTCTCAGAATAGTTGAAGGCCAGGAGGAGATCGCCGACACATCGGCGCTCACACTTAAGGCATTGGAGGATTAAGCATGATAGTGCTCAAAACGAACAGAGAGCTCGCTCTCATGAGAGAAGCTTGCATCATTTCGGCAGGAGCATTAAAGTTGGCAGGTGAAGCTGTCGAGCCGGGCGTAACCACGGCTGAGATAGACAAGATAGCCTATGATTATATCATCAAGTGCGGTGCAAAGCCAAACTTCCTTAATTATAACGGCTATCCTGCCACCGCATGCATTTCCATAAACGATGAGGTTATTCATGGAATACCCAGCAAGAAGCGTGTTATCGAAGAGGGCGACATCGTAAGCATAGACTTGGGTGCGGTTCTCGAAGGCTTTAACGGCGACAATGCTGCTACTTTCGCTGCAGGAGCAATAAGCTCCGAGGCGAAGCGGCTGTGCGACACAACAAAAGAGAGCCTTTTTTTGGGCATCGAAAAAGCTGTCGCAGGCGGCAGAATCGGCGATATAGGCTATGCGGTACAGCATCATTGCGAGTCGAGAGGCTATTCCGTTGTTCGTGAATTTGTCGGACACGGCGTCGGCCACAAGCTCCATGAAGACCCCAGTGTTCCGAATTACGGAACCCCCGGAAGGGGAGTTCGCCTGTTGCCGGGCATGACAATCGCTATTGAACCGATGATCAACCTCGGCAAGGCAGACGTCAAAACGTTGCCGGACGGATGGACAGTAAAAACCCGTGACGGTAAGCTGTCGGCGCACTTTGAACACACGGTGGCAATTACACCGAGCGGTCCAAAGATACTCACTCTGCTTTAAGGAGGTGCAGTATATGTCAAAACAGGATATGCTTGAGCTTGAAGGTGTTGTTGTTGAGGCATTGCCGAACGCAATATTTCAAGTAGAGCTCGAAAACGGACACAAGATTTTAGCACATATTTCCGGTAAGCTCAGAATGAACTACATTCGTATCCTTCCCGGAGACAAGGTGACGGTCGAAGTTTCGCCATATGACCTCACCAAAGGAAGAATAACATGGCGATCAAAATAAGCTAAGGCTAATTTTTCAAGGAGGGCATTCAAATGAAAGTCAGACCTTCTGTAAAGAAAATTTGCGAGAAGTGCAAGATTATTAAGCGCAAGGGAAAAATCATGGTTATCTGTGAGAATCCTAAGCACAAACAGCGTCAGGGCTAATCCGACGCAAACCATTTATGGAGGTGCAACTGAGAAATGGCGCGTATATCAGGTGTTGACTTGCCGAGAGAGAAGAGAATCGAAATCGCTCTTACTTATATCTACGGCATCGGTCGTAAAACTGCCGGCGACATTATCGCAGCTACAGGCGTAGATCCTGACATCAGAGTTAAGGATCTGTCGGAAGACGATGTAGCAAAACTGCGTGAGTATATTGACCACAACGTTAAGGTTGAGGGTGATCTTCGCAGAGAGACCGCTTTTGATATCAAGAGACTTATCGAAATCGGTTGTTATCGTGGCGTACGCCACAGAAAGGGCCTTCCCGTTAGAGGACAGCGCTCAAAGACAAACGCACGTACACGCAAGGGTCCGAAGAAGACTATTGCTAACAAGAAGAAGTAATTAGGAGGGATAATATGGCACCTAAGGGTTCCGCTAAGAAGGGCACTGCAACACGCAGACGCCGTGAACGTAAGAACATTGAACGCGGCGCAGCTCATATCCAATCCACCTTCAACAATACTATCGTTACCATCAGTGATACACAGGGCAACGCAGTATCATGGGCAAGCGCTGGTGAGATGGGCTTCAGAGGTTCAAAGAAGTCAACTCCGTTCGCAGCTCAGACCGCTGCCGAGACTGCCGCTAAGATTGCTATTGAGCATGGTATGAAGACAGTTGAGGTTTACGTTAAGGGTCCGGGAGCAGGACGTGAAGCTGCAATCAGAGCATTGCAGACAGCAGGCTTGGAAGTAAGCCTTATTAAGGACGTTACTCCGATCCCGCACAACGGCTGCCGTCCGCCGAAGAGAAGACGTGTATAATTCAGAAGAAGGAGGATATTGATATGGCAAGAAATATGCAGCCTATTGCTAAGCGTTGCAAGGCTCTCGGCATTTCTCCGGCTGTTATGGGTTACAAGAATAAGGAAACAAACCGTAATCCTAAGGGTCAGATGAGAAGAAAGAAGTCCGAGTATGCTCTTCAGCTCAACGAGAAGCAGAAGGTTAAGTTCATATATGGTATGCTTGAGAAGCAGTTCTATTCATATTATGAAAAGGCTACGAAGATGCAGGGCAAAGCAGGTGAAAATCTCCTTGTTCTTTGCGAACGCCGTCTTGACAATGTTGTTTTCCGTCTTGGATTTGCAGCAACTCGTCGTCAGGCTCGTCAGCTCGTTGCTCACGGTCATTTCACCATCAACGGCAAGCGTGTAGACATTCCGTCATACATGGTTAAGCCGGGTGAGGTTATCTCCGTTTGTGAGAACAGCAGATCAAGCTCTATTTTCACAGAGCTTACAGGCGAAAAAGCTCCTGTTGTTCTTCTCCCGAAGTGGCTTGAGAAGACAGATGATGCGTTTACCGGTAAGGTTATTGCTATGCCGTCTCGTGACGATATAGACTACCCCGTTGAGGAGCATCTCATCGTCGAGCTTTATTCAAAATAATTAACCGTATACTTAATACAACAAGGAGGGTTTTGAATGATTGGCATAGAAAAACCAAGAATCGAAACAGCCGATGTTTTACCTGACGGTACTTACGGTAAATTTGTAGTAGAACCTTTGGAGAGAGGTTACGGCACAACTCTGGGCAACAGCCTCAGACGTGTTCTTCTTTCTTCATTGCCGGGCTACGCAATAACTTCCGTTAAGATTGACGGAATTCTTCACGAGTTCTCAACGATCCCCGGCGTCAAGGAAGACGTCACGGAAATCGTTCTTAACTTGAAGAGCGTAATCCTTAAAATTCACGGCGATGGTCCCAAGACCATGTACGTTGATGTTAAAGGTGAAGGTGAAATCACCGCAGGCTCCTTCAAGACAGATTCCGATGTTGAGATCCTTAATCCCGATCTTCACATCGCATCTCTTGACAGTGACGCTCATGTGGTAATGGAGTTGACCTGCAGCAACGGTCGTGGCTATGATTCTGCCGAGAGAAATAAGCAGTATCTTCAGCCGCCGATCGGCGTTATCGCAATCGACTCGATCTATTCACCGGTATTAAAGGTAAATTACACAGTCGAGAACACACGTGTCGGCCAGATAACCGACTATGATAAGCTGACACTTGAAGTGTGGACAAACGGTACAATTTCCGCTAAGGAAGCCGTTTCTCTGGGCGCCAAGATCCTCAACGAGCATCTCAGTCTTTTCGGAGATCTCTCTGATGAGGCTTTTGAAACTGAGATAATGGTTGAGAAGAGTAAGAATGGCAAGGAAAAAGTCTTGGAGATGACCATTGAGGAACTTGACCTGTCTGTGCGCTCTTTTAACTGCTTGAAGAGAGCAGGAATCAATACAGTAGAGGACTTGATCGGTAAGTCCGAGGACGATATGATGAAGGTTCGTAACCTTGGCAGAAAGTCGCTTGATGAGGTTGTTGCAAAGCTTGCTTCCCTCGGATACGATCTTCGCAGGGATGACGACTAATCGTCAAAGCTGTAATTAAATCAAACAACACACTAACGGTAAAGGAGTGACTTTTAATGCCAGGAGCCAGAAAGCTTGGAAGAGCAAGTGACCATCGCAAGTCAATGCTCAGAGGCATGGTAACATACCTTTTAGAGAACGGCAGAATAGAGACCACCGTTACGAGAGCAAAGGAAGTTCGTGCAATGGCTGAGAAAATGATTACCATTGCTAAGGATAATACACTTCATTCAAGAAGACAGGTTTTAGCATACGTTACTAAAGAGGACGTTGTTAAGAAGCTTTTTGATGAAATTGCTCCGAAATATAAGGACGTAAACGGCGGTTATTGCCGCATTATTAAGACAGGTGCTCGCCGTGGTGATGCTGCTGAAATGTGCATCATCGAGCTGGTTGACACCGAGTCGAAATAATCAGGTATAAATCCGTATAATTAACGGCAGACACGAAAGTGTTTGCCGTTTTTTCATGTGTCTGACAGATGAAAATATATTGGCAAACAATCTGAATCCGGAGGAAACCGAGATAATCAGCATATTCAGAAAACTGGATACGGTAGAAAAAAGATTAGCTGTCGCCTACATAAACGGATTGTATGATTCGGCAAAAAATCATTAAATAGAGCATAATAAAAGCAGAGTATATCTCCTAAAAAACGGATATACTCTGCTGTGATTTATATTTTAGCTATTATCTTATCATTTTTCCTCAAGCGCTTCGCTTACGGGAACGGTTACTTTTCTGTCGTAGCAAGAAAAGATATCATCAACGAATTTCTTCTCCGGCTTCCTTGTAATCAGGCTGACAACGGGAACGATAACAAGCGAAGCGAGCATTGCAAATGCACCGCAGTTAACGGGGCTTTGAATGATTGTCGGGAAGTGAGAGCCAAAGAACATGTTGGCAATCATAATACCCGAACCCCAAATGAAGCTGACTGCGCAGGCGGTTTTCGTGACCTTTTTCCAATACAGGCTGTAAAGGAACGGCGCAAGGAACGAGCCGGCAAGAGCGCCCCAAGAAAGACCCATGAGCTGAGCAATGAAAGTTATCTTGTTTTTGTATTGAATTACGGCAATAACTGCGGAAATGATAATGAAAACAAGAATAAAAGCTCGAATTATAATAAGCGTCTTTTTCTCATCTTTCTTCTTTGAGAGCGGAACGATAAAGTCAAGCGTCAGCGTTGAGCTTGAGGTAAGAACAAGCGACGAAAGCGTTGACATCGAAGCGGAAAGAACAAGAATAAGCGTAATTCCGATAATAAGCGGTGAAAGATTTGAAAGCATTGTCGGAATAATTTCATCATAGCCCTTTGTCGCAACATCAACATTGAATATCCTTCCGAATCCGCCGAGGAAATAACAGCCGCCGGCAACAATGATTGCAAACAGGGTTGAAATAATCGTACCTGTGTGAATCGACTGCTCACTCTTTATCGAGTAGAACTTTTGAACCATCTGCGGCAGACCCCATGTGCCGAGTGAAGTCAGAAGGATAACGCCTGCAAGACCTGCCGGATCGGGACCGAAGAAAGATGCAAACACACCGGGAACGGTTGGAGCCGCAGGGTCGCTGACCTCGGCAAGTGCGGCAAGAGAGCCGCTGAAACCGCCATGAATTTTGAGCACGGAATAAATAATTGCAACAATGCCGACGAGCATAACGATGCCCTGAATAAAATCATTGATTGCCGTTGCCATATATCCGCCGGCGATAACATAAACCGCCGTCAGAAGCGCCATAACAACAATACATACGGTGTAATCAACATTGAACGCCATCTCAAACAACCGTGAAAGTCCGTTGTAAAGCGAAGCGGTGTATGGAATAAGGAAAACAAAGATTATCAGCGAGGTTGCAAGCTTGAGAGCGTTGCTGTCAAAGCGTGAGCCGAAGAACTGCGGCATGGTTGCCGAGTTGAGGTGCTGAGTCATAACTCTTGTTCGTCTGCCGAGAATTACCCAAGCGAGAAGCGAACCGATAAATGCGTTGCCGAGACCGATCCATGTTGAAGCAACGCCAAATTTCCAGCCGAACTGTCCTGCATAGCCGACGAAAATAACCGCCGAGAAATATGATGTTCCGTAAGCGAAAGCGGTAAGCCACGGGCCGACGCTTCTGCCGCCGAGGACAAAGCCGTTGACGTCGGTTGCACTTTTTCGGCAGTAGATACCGACTCCGATCATAACGGCGAAGAATGCGATAAGTAAGATGATTTTGATTGCCATAAAATACCCTCCTTAAAAAATAAACGGCCTTGACCGCAACTGATCAAGACCGTCTGTTTTTCAAATGAATTTATCGCTTTGAAATGCTGGACAGACAGTCACAAATATAGTAATAATAGTAAGGGCTATGCTTCATAACTGCCTCTCCTTTCAAGTGATGAGCCTATTATATACTACAAAATTCGGCTTGTCAACACTTTAAAGCGTTAAACTGCAAAAATATTTTATTTTTCTATGATTTTTTGCATTATAATCAGCAAAATATATACCAAAATCGCCATCCGCCGTTTGCAAAGCATAAAAAACAGCTTCCAATGAATAGGGAGATATCGCATATCGAGGTTTTTATAAGCATTCCTATATCTCGGCGTTGAAAGAAATTTTTTGATATTCTTAATTCTCGTTATGTGACCGTTTGGGTTCAACATTTCGGTCAAGCCGAGACCGATTATACTGAAACAGATACGGTTGTTCAGTGCAGATAAGAATTCGTCGGAAAGATGATTTTCGTTTATATAGCTATTCATTCGGTCGTAAAGCTCATTCCATTGAGAGAAAAGCCCGGCCTTGTAGCTCCTCGTCAGCGAAACATCATTATCCTTACGGTAATGATTGAACGGACGGTTGATAAATGCCGCACGGCGAACGAAGCCGAAGCATTGCAAATTAAAGAGAGCGTCCTCGGTACCAATCAGCTTTGTATCAACAAATTCAAGTCTGTTTTGCTTAATAATATCGGCTTTGTAGAGTTTACCCCATGCTGTGACAAGCGAATCGGCATTGCTCGGGTTGGCAGTTTCTTCGCCGTAAAGTCCTGCCATTCGTCTGTGCAGCTCACGGCAGCCGTTTTCATCAAATATTTTGTTTGAAGCAAATATTTTCTTCTCGTCCGAACGGTCGGGAAATTCTCGAACATAGCCCCACATAACCACATCGGTATTATTTTCTTCGGCTTTGTTTACTGCCGTTTCAATCGTTTCGGGATCAATCCAATCGTCGCCGTCGAGAAAAACTATGTATTTGCCTGTTGCGGCATTGATTCCCGTGTTTCTTGCTCCCGAAAGACCTTGGTTTTCCTGAGAAATCAGTCTGATTCGTCCGTCATCTTCGGCATAAGACAAAATGACGGCGGCACTCATATCGGGAGTACCGTCGTCAATGCATATTATTTCAAGGTCGGCATAGGTCTGACCGATGACGCTTTCAAGGCATTTCGGCAGATATTTTTCAACGTTATAAACGGGAATAATTATGCTGACTTTTTCCATGATTTATGATTCCTTTTTCTTGAAAATAAGGAGTTTGCTGAAGAAATAGTTTAGAATAACAACGAGCACGCTGGCGATGATCTTTGCAAGCATTCCCTTTGTCCCGAAGAGCTCCTGATCCATGCCAAGCTTCATGAGAAGCGGCACGCCGAACCATTCTATGCAGCCGGTTGCAAGTCGTGCGGCGATAAATGAGCCAAGCTCTTTTATAACAATATCACCTTTCCAGCTCTTGCTGTCGAAAACCCAAAGCTTGTTGGTAACGAAGGCAAAGAGGACCGCTGCGATCCACGAAAGAACATTTGCTATCGAAGCCCGAAGAATATCATTGTTTTCAACAAACTTTCCTACAATTCTGTCAAACAGTGCATAGCTTGCCCACGAAACAACGGTGGTCAGCACGCCGAAGACAAGGTACATGAAAACCTCACGGTTAAGCACCTTGCGGCAGATGTTAGTTATTTTCTCATTCTTGATATGCTTTGAGATAAAATTATTGATGCCGTCAAAAAATTTATCCATATTTTACACCTTTATTTCCACATTCATTCCGAGAATATCTTTGTATTTATTGGTTATCGGCTTAATGTAGTTTTCAACAAACTCCTCGGTCTGCTGAGGTGCTCTGCCGACGTAAAGCTCGGGCTTCATAATAGCCTTGAGCTGTTCAAGCGTAACGCCGAAAGCGGGGTCGTTTGCAATTCTTTCGAGCAGGTCGTTCTCTCCGCCGTCCTCTTTGACCACTTTGCCGGCCGCCATTGAATGAACACGAATTTTTTCGTGAAGCTCCTGACGATCGCCGCCACGCTTAACGGCCTCCATCATAATGTTCTCCGTTGCCATGAACGGAAGCTCCGACATGAGATGCTTTTCAATCATCTTTGGATAAACAACAAGACCGTCGGTTACGTTGATATAAATCTCGAGAATGGCATCGGTTGCGAGAAAAGCCTCGGCAACGCTGATTCTCTTGTTTGCGGAATCGTCGAGAGTGCGCTCAAACCATTGAGTTGCAGCCGTGATCGTCGGGTTCATGACATCGGCCATAACGTAACGCGCGAGCGAAGAGATTCTTTCGCTTCTCATCGGGTTGCGCTTGTATGCCATTGCGGAAGAACCTATCTGATTTTTCTCAAAAGGCTCCTCAACCTCTTTAAGATGCTGAAGAAGTCGGAGATCGTTTGTGAATTTTGCTGCCGACTGGGCAATGTTTGAGAGAGTGAAAAGCACCTGAGTGTCCACTTTTCTTGAATAAGTTTGTCCCGAAACCGGATAAAAATCCTTAAATCCCATTTTATCTGCAATTTTTCTGTCGAGAGCCTTTACCTTATCGGTATCGCCGTCAAAAAGATCCATGAAGCTCGCCTGAGTACCTGTTGTGCCCTTTGATCCGAGAAGCTTCATCTGAGAAATTTGGAATTCAAGCTGCTCATAGTCGAGCAAAAGATCGTTGAGCCAAAGAGAAGCTCTTTTGCCGAGCGTTGTCGGCTGAGCCGGCTGGAAATGAGTGAAGCCGAGACACGGAAGATCTTTATATTCCAGTGCAAATTTCGAAAGCTTGTCCATAAGATTGACGAGCTTTTTACGGATAAGCTTCATCGCTTCGGTCATAGTAATAATATCAGTATTATCGCCGACATAGCAGGAGGTTGCTCCGAGATGGATAATTCCCTTTGCTTTCGGGCATTGAACACCGTAAGCATAGACATGGGACATAACGTCGTGACGGACGAGCTTTTCTCTCTCGGTCGCAACATCATAGTTGATGTCCTCGGCGTGGGCTTTCAGCTCGTTTACCTGCTCCTGAGTTATATTCAGTCCAAGTTCCATTTCGCTCTCTGCAAGTGCAATCCACAGTCTGCGCCATGTTTTGAACTTGAAATCAGGTGAAAAGAGATATTGCATCTCCTTGCTTGCGTAGCGTGAATTAAGCGGGGTTTCATAAGTATCTTTCATAGTCAAAATCCTCAATTCAAAAGTATAAAATGATTATAATACCTTTAAGGCAATGTGTCAATGCCTCTTGACATAAGTTGTGAAAAGGGGCTATAATGTGCAAAAAGGAAGTGTTATTATGTCTGAAAGAAGTGAAAAGGCCGTTGAGCTTTTTAAGAGCGGTTACAACTGCTCGCAGGCGGTTTTTGCCGCATATGCCGATTTGTTCGGCTTTGATGAGGATACCGCACTCAAGGTCTCGGCAGGCCTCGGCGGCGGAGTAGGCCGTTCCCGTGAGGTTTGCGGAACAGTCTCGGCGGCAGCAATGCTCATCGGAATGAAGTACGGCGCAACGGACGGTGACGACTCGGAGGGCAAAAAGCTCTGCTATTACAAGGTTCAGGAGTTTATTGCCGAATTTAAAAAGGTGAATCCCTCAATCGTTTGCCGTGAGCTTCTCGGACTTTCAAAGGGCGAAAACTCTCAGCCGAAGCCCGATGAGCGTAATGAACACTATTATAAAAAACGCCCCTGCGTTCAGCTTGTTGAGGACAGCGCACTGGCTTTGGAAAAGATATTATTTTAAGGAGATGTTCTAAATGGGATGCAGCGGAGATTGCTCAAGCTGTTCTTCAAATTGCAGTGAAAAGAAGGACCTTCACGTTCCTTGCAATGAATACAGCAATGTAAAAAAAGTTATCGGAGTTGTCAGCGGTAAGGGCGGCGTAGGAAAGTCGCTTGTGACCTCAATGCTCACAACGGCAATGCAGGTCAAGGGCAACGCCTGCGGAATTCTTGATGCGGACATAACAGGTCCGTCAATTCCCAAGGCCTTCGGTCTGAAAGGTCCTGCAATGCAGAATGAAATGGGACTTCTGCCGGCAAAGACAAAAACAGGAATCGAGGTTATGTCAATCAACCTGCTTCTTGATAAAGAGGATCAGCCGGTTGTTTGGAGAGGTCCTGTTATTTCCGGCGTTATCCAGCAGTTCTGGAGCGAGGTCTTTTGGGGCGATGTTGATTATATGTTCGTCGATATGCCTCCGGGAACGGGAGATGTTGCGCTGACGGTGTTCCAGTCGCTTCCCGTTGACGGAATTGTTATCGTTACAACGCCGCAGGATCTTGTTACAATGATTGTTAAGAAAGCCGTCAACATGGCTAACATGATGAATATTCCGATTCTCGGAATCGTTGAGAATATGAGCTACCTCGAGTGCCCCGACTGCGGAAAGAAGATTTCCGTTTTCGGCGAGAGCAAGCTGGATGAGGTTGCCAAGGAGCTTGACATTCCCGTACTTGCAAAGCTTCCGATTAGGAGTGAGATTGCTTCCCTTGTCGATAAGGGTGCGGTTGAACTTGCCGAAATTAAAGAGCTTTATGATGCGGCGGATAAGATTAAGGAAATGCTGAAATAAAAATCGGAGCTGTCGTTTTGCGGCAGCTCTTTCTGCTGTATTTTTATAAATCAAGTGAGACTTTTGAGCATGAAATACGACTAATAAGTGAAAGAGAAAATAATTTCGGAAAGGAGGCAGTCAATGGATAACGGTGCAAGTAGCTACCGCCGTTTTCTTAATGGCGAAGTCGAGGGTCTGAACGAGCTTGTTGAAGAATACAAGGACGGTTTGATTCTTTATTTAAACGGTTACGTTAATAACTTGCATATTGCCGAGGAATTGACGGAGGACACCTTCTTTCGGCTTATCACCAAGAGACCTAATTTTTCGGGGAAAAGCACCTTTAAATCATGGCTGTATGCTATTGGGCGGAATATTGCAATAGATTATATCAGGCATAATTCAAGGCAGATAAGCGTGTCGATTGATGACATGAAAAAGTATTTGATCGAGGAACAATGTCTTGAAGAATTGTATATCAAAGACGAGGAGAAAATAGCAGTTTATAAGGCATTGCATAAGCTCACTCCCGATTACAGAAATGCAATTTGGCTTAAATATTTTGAAGGCTTCTCCAATAAAGAGACGGCAATGGTGCTGAAGAAAAACGACCGTCAATTAAAGAATCTTCTTTATCGTGCAAAGAAAAGTTTGAAATCAATACTTGAAAAGGAAGAAGGTTTTAGTTATGAAAAGCAGTAACGAAATGGTTAGAAGCCTGCTTGACCGCAAGGCACAATACGAAGAAAAACAAACGAGAAAAAAGAAGATGATTTTCCGCACCGTTACATCATTGAGCTGTATTTGTCTTGCCGCTTTGGTGGGATTCGGGGCGTGGTATGGCAGCAAAAGCATAAAAACGGGATCGAACAACACGACCGAAAGCACGGACGCTTCCGTTCCGAACAATAAAATTGTTGTTCAACAGATTGACAATATTTCCAGAGACGGCAGCAGAAAAATGAATATTAGTCTTAATTCGGAAGATTTTGTGGAAATGGATAAGACTGCATTGATTAATTATTACGGAACCAACCTGTTTCCGGATGTTCCTGCCGATTTGAAAGAATGGCAGGACAGCAACGGAATTTTCAAAAGAAACGGCGGCACAGGGGAGGTTTACTATGACAGAATAATCCTTAATTATTCAAATGACGATTTTTCGAGGACGGTAAATATAGAAATCGAAAAGAACGTCGTGCCGAAATCGGATTGTGCATTTTTCAGCGAAATCAAGAATAATTCGATAATAAACGATACCGCCGTCGGAATCGGAAAAACAAATGACGGATATTATTATGCTCAATTTATTTATCATAACGTTGGATTCATTGCCATTTGTAACGGATTGACCGAAAGTGAAGTGGTTAGCATTATTTCTTCGTTAATTAAATAGTGTATGCAGTCGACCGCTTGGTTTTATTAAATCCAAGCGGTCGGTTAAAATATTTTGGCTTTGGGAGTCAGTGATGGCATCTCGAGGCTTTATTTTTCTCCTTAACATAAATCGCAATGGCGGTCATATCGTCACGCTGCTTTCCGAGCTTGCGTTCGCATGCCGAGTTGACAATGAATTCGGCCAGCTCACGAGGTGAATGCTTTGTATCCCAAAGCTTCATTTCCTGCTGAATCCAACCATTGCAGTCGCCGAGCACCCCGTCGGAAATCATCAGGATTATATCGCCGTCCTCGGGTTTGGCTGTTGCCTTGGAAAATTCAATTTCACGCAAAATTCCTATCGGCAGTGATGCCTGTTCGAGAGATGCAACGCTGTCCTTGTGGCGAATAAATGTTGCCGCCGCTCCGGCTTTCATGAAGTCGGTTCTGCCTGTGTAAAGGTCAATGCAAACAACATCGAGAGTGGCAAGCGATTCGTCGGAGCTTTTTACAAGCAGAGCCGAGTTTGCAATCGGCAGAGCACAGTCAAAGCTCAGGCCGGATTTTATCAGCTTTGAAAAAAGCTCAGCCGCCATAGCGGAATCGACCGCCGCACGGCTGCCTGTTCCCATGCCGTCACTGAGAACGGTTATGTGCCTCCCGTTTTCGTCCCGAAAGCTCCTGTAATAATCGCCGCAAACCTTTATATCATCGGCGGAGCGGCTGAAAGCCCCGACCTCAACGTCGTAGATCATTTCCTGCTTAAATTTCATTACACATTCATCTTCGCACGTGTCAATATCGGGAATGTCAAGCACTGCTCCCGTTGCCATGGAGAGTGCATCGGTGAATTGAGATATATTAAAATTATCTCTCGGCGTCAAAACCTTTAGATTGATGCTCATCCTCCCGAATTTGTCAAGGTAACTTTCACAGCTCGTAACATTGAGGCCTGATTCTTTTGCTTCTTCACCGCATATGTCGGAAATTTCTGTATTAAGATTCAAATCCTCGTCGAATTCGCAGGCGATATCACGAAGAATATCCGCCATGCTCCTAAACTGGTCGGACATAAGTCCTTGCATTTGATCAACCTTGCCCTGCGCACCGAGCGACGCAACATAGCTCATGTAGCGCATGGAGATTTTTTCTTTCATTTCGTCAAAGCAATAGCACGCTTCGGGAAAATTTTTTGGAAAGTGCATTTCGCCGAGCGTTGCATGGTCGTTCAAGGCTCTTGAAATTTTGTCGATTGTTTCGTCACTCGGGCAACGAACTTCCTCACGGCAGCTGTTTTTTAAATCACAGTTATCACAGACCTTGTTCCAAGCCGATTTTACGGCGAGACGCAGCTCCTTTTCGTGCTGAGGGGCGAGGGTGCGCTGAACGGTGTCAACGCAATCCGAAAGCTCTGTTATCGCTTCGGAAGCTTCGGTAAGACGGTGAGTTAAAACTCGGCTGTTGTCACTTTTTATATAAACCGGAGTCGGGAGATTAACCTTTTCGCTGAGAAGTGAAAAAAATCTGTCGGGCAAGAGTAAGAATACCGTTGCCGCAACAATCGCTTCGGCGACGGCGAGATATGCCTTGAGCGTTGAATCAATTAAAGCACAAACGGCGACGCAGCTGACGAAACCGACAGCGGAGAAATATTTGTTTTTTCGTGAAAGTTCACCGCATAAAAGACCTGACAGCGCATAGCCTGCACCGAGAAAAGAAACCCGGCCGCTGAGACCTACGCATATTCCGACGCATACGCCGGTAAGAGTCCCACCGTTTCCGCTTTTAAGACGGCCGAGCAAAAGGATAACAAAAGAAAAAATCACTCCGACAAACGAAAAATTAAGCACGGTGTATTTATAAAAAGGCATCAGTAATATCCCGACAGACAAAAACGTAATCATGAATTCCCTTGTCGTAAAGCGTGCAAAATCCTTTTCGCCGAACATGAGCAAGTTCCCTTGAATAAAGATGTATGTGCCGACACAGCATAGCAGGGATTCGTATAAAACTGTAATAAATGTTTCAAGATCGAATCCTGTCGCAAACATAATCGCACCGCTGATAATGAGCATGCTCAGAAAAGAATTTATGTACGGTGTGATTTTCATCAGATCTGAGCCGAAATAGCGTGTGCAAACCTCGTTAATCATGCAGCAGAAAAGCGCAACAGCGAGATATTTTACCGTGTCGGTCGCATCAAAAAAGACAAACGAACCGATTGCCGTTCCGGCTGTTGCCGCAACACACTGCATTCCCGAAAGTGAAGCAATGAGCGACACGGAAAAGGGCGAGATTGTTCCCGTAACGAATGGATTCATAAGCAAAAATCCGAATATAAATGACAGCACGGTTTTCATGACGGGCTTAAACTGAAGCTTTGGCTGTTTTTCATCTGTTTTTACGGTAATAAAATTCTTTACTCTTGTTTTCAACATGATTTTTCTCTCCGATACTCAATGGTTATTTATATTTTATAACCCATGCGAGGAAAAACGGGTCGAAAGAAAAACGAGCAATAAAGGAACATTTGAAGAACTTTGAAAATAAACGGCGTTTTGTCTTGTTTTTTGTCCCCGATATATGATAGAATATATAAATAAAAGATTTATGACTTTTCAGAATAGAGGATTTTTATGGATAACGAAAAGCACACCGAACGTGACGACCTTATAATAGGAAGAAATGCCGTTTCAGAGGCTCTCAAAAGCGGCAGGGCGATTGACACCTTGCTTGTTGCAAAGGGAGAGCGTAACGGCTCAATAGGGCAGATACTTGCAAAGTGCCGTGACCTCGGAATCGTCATCAAAGAGGTTGACAGGAAAAGGCTTGATATGATGTGCAATTCGTCGACGCATCAGGGTGTGGCGGCCTATGCCGCTTCTCATGAATATGCAAGCATGGATGATGTTTTCGCCCTTGCCGAGGAGAGGAACGAAAAGCCTTTTATTATAATATGTGATGAGCTTGAAGATCCGCACAATCTCGGTGCAATTCTCAGAACCGCCGAAGCAACGGGAGTTCACGGAGTTATCATTCCGAAAAGGCGAAATGCTTCCTTGAGTTATGTTGTCGGAAAGGCGTCGGCAGGCGCAGTTGAGTATGTTCCGGTTGTCAGGGTTGCGAACCTTGCTCAGACGATGGAAGAGCTTAAAGAAAAGGGTATATGGTTTTACGGAGCGGATATGGACGGACGGAGCTGGTGCGACGTTGATTACGACGGCGGAGTGGGACTTGTTATCGGCTCTGAGGGGAAAGGCATCAGCCGTCTTGTAAAAGAAAAATGTGATTTCATCGTGTCAATGCCGATGAAAGGAAAAATAAATTCACTTAATGCTTCCGTTGCGGCCGGTGTGCTTATGTACGAGGTCGCAAGGCAGAGGGCCGGAATCAAAGCTAAGGGGTGAGAACCTTGTCAGATTTAACAAACGAACAGCTCATGGAGCTGATTGAAGAAATTAAAAAGAAGAACGGCGGCGAAACCGATGCGAAAAATTGGTCGCATGAGGATATTGAACGCTTGCTTGATTTGACGAACAGAGGCCGACAGCTTGAAGAGCTTGACCGTGAGGTTGAGGCTGACCGGGGAGAGCAGACGGCGGAAGAAAACGAAGCCGTCGCCGAGGAAGAAAAACCCGAAATTTCCGAACCGGTTGCCGAATCAAAGTTTAAGTTTGTTGAGGAGCCGTCGGAGCAAAGCATTGAAGACGAGCTTGATGACGATGAATTCGAAGCGGAAAGCCTGGAAAACGCAGTGAAGTTCTTGTCGGGAGAAAAGACGGATGACAACGAAAATGTAGAGGCTTTTGATATTGCCAAGGAGCATGAAAGCACTGACGGCGACGAAAGACTTAAATCAATAATGAATGATGTTGCTCCGGCTAAGAAAGAGAAAAAACTTGGTTCTGCAAAAAAAGGTTTTTCTTCTCTTGCTCAAAAAATAAAAAATTCCGGCGAAAAATTCTTTGCATCTTTAAAAAATAAACCGGAGAAAAAAGACGAAGAATCCTATGACGAAGATTTCGACGAAGAGCTTGAGGAGTCTGAGGAGGAAGAGATTGAAAATATTTCTTATTCCGACGATGAGAAAACAAAGCAGATTCCAAATCTTGAAGCCACGAAAGAGATTTGCATCGAAAAGCCTGGTATCGTTATAAAAAAAGGCGAAGCACAAGAGGATCTCGAAGGAGCACCGATAATCCTGTCGGCCGATGATGCCCTTGAGGACGAAAAGCTTGCCGACGGAGATTCGGTTACTGCTACGGATTTTCAGAACAAAATTCGTGACGCCGAGCTTGGCGGACAAATTGTTTTCACAGGAATGGAAACCGAAGACGAAGCCCCCGACCTAATTGACGAGAGCGAAGCCGAAAAGGAACTCTTTGAAAAAAGAAAAGAAAAAATAAGCAAGTTTTCATTGCTTGACAAGGATGAAAACGGTGATCCGTACGGTCTTGATCCCGAGAGCAGCAAGATAGGCGAATTGTTCGCAACAAACGAAGAGAGACCGAGAAGAAAAGAGACGGAAAGCTTTGTCGGAATTGAGTATTCTCAGACAAAGGACTCACGCCGAGTAATAAGATATCTCAACACGCAGAAGAAAAAATCCTTGAATAAAATTGTCGGTCTCGGAGTTGTTCTTGGATTGACCGTTCTTATCAGCATTTTTTCCGCTTCGGCAACGACAATTGCCGGAGACAGAATTCTTACAATTTTTTCAAATTTTGTTTTGCTGTGTGTCGGCCTTGTTATTGCTAACCAATCCATAGTCGGCAGCTTTGAAATGCTCAGGCGAAAGAAGATAAATATCAATACGATGATTTCGTTTTCGGCGATAATTTGTTTCTTCCAAAATTTATTGATGTTGATTTTTTATTTTGCCGACAGCAATACGGTAAGCGTCTTTTCGGGTGCAGGAATTGTGCTTTTGCTTATCGGTGAGATAAATAATTATATTGTCCATTCCAGAACCGTTGACGCAATGGAGATGTGCACGGGCGATAATAAGGACAAGCTTTACAGCATTGAAGGTATTACCGATGATAAGGATGCGGTTGAGCTTGCCAAGAATGTAAAGAACACGAGTCCGAGAATAAGATTTTCGTGTAAAACAAAATTTCCGGCACATCTTATCGAGCTTTGCATGAGCGAAACCTCCGCCGATAAAATGACAAGAATTTTGCTTCCTCTCACGGCAATTTTTGCACTGATAAATTTGGCTGTTGCATGGGCGGTCAAAAGGGATTTTGCAACAGGCTTTGCTGCGTTATCAATAACGTTTGCAATGTGTGTTCCGGCATATGCTCCGCTGCTTTATGAGATGCCCCTCAGCAGAGCCAACAGAAAGTTTAACAAAGAGGGCGGAATGATTTCGTGTCAGGAAGCCGTTAATGAACTTTGTCGCACGAATGTTGTCATCATCGACAGCAAGGATCTTTTTGATCAAAAGGCATGTACAATGCACGGCTTTAAGGATTTTAAAAATGTACGTCTTGATGATGCAATGCTCTATGCTGCCGCAATGGTAATCCGTTCCGGCGGACCGCTCACCGGTGTGTTTGACCAAGTGGTTGTCAATCGCCGTGATCTTCTTCCGGCTGTTAAGAGCTTCAGCTATGAGGAAAAGCAGGGAATTTCCGGCTGGATATTCGGTCAAAAGGTCGTTCTCGGAAATCGACTTATGATGGTTAACCATAATATAGAAATTCCCGAAACCGTTGACGAGGATAAATACCTTATCGCAGGTCATGAGGTTATGTATCTCGGCATAGCTCATAAGCTTGCTGCGATGATAGTTGTCGATTATGCACCGAATGAGCGGATTCGTCCGTATCTCCAGAAGCTACGTGACAGCGGCGTAAGCATTCTCGTTCGCAATTGTGATCCGAATGTAAATGAAGCGATGATCTCAAGCTGCTTTGATATGAGGTTGAACAATATTAAAATTCTTAACTCGTCCTCCGGCAGAATTTTCAAAAAATATAAATCAAGACCGAAGCTTTCCGCAAGAGCAGTTGCAATTCACGACGGCACGCCGTATACATTCATGAAAAGTCTTTGCCTTGCGTCAACGCTCAGGCAGATGTTCAAGGTTTCCGGCCTTTTGACTATGCTCGGCGTATTGATGGGCTTTGTTGTGGTGCTGATACTTTCGGCAATGAACGTCATATGCGATTTGCCGCAGATTTTTGTCTTGTTGATGCAGATTCTTGTAACCTGCGGATTCATCGGGATTGTCAATGTTGTAAGCATTGGTAATTCATCAAAATAATTTTAGAAAGATCTTGCAGTCGCAAGGTCTTTTTCTTGCAACAAAGATATATAAAGGTGTATAATTTATATGTTAAAAGAAAGGGGTTTTTCGATGATAAAATTCGGAGTTATAGGTTCAGGCTGGATTGCCGAGGAGTTTGTAAAAGGGGCTAAGCTTGTTGACGGTTTTATTTTTTCCGCAATGTATTCACGCACATATGAAAAAGGAAAATCGTTTGCAGAAAAATTCGGCGATGTTCCGGTTTATACCGATATAAATGATTTTGCAAAAAGTGATATTGATGCCGTGTATATTGCAAGTCCCAATTCGCTTCACTATTCTCAAAGCAAACTCATGCTTGAAAACGGAAAGCATGTGCTGTGTGAAAAGCCGATAACAATAACACCGGAGGAATTTATTGAATTGGATGCACTTGCCGAGAGCAAAAACCTTGTTTATACCGAAGCGATAATGATGCTGCATCTTTCACAAAGAAAAATTATAAAAGAAAAGCTGAAAGCTCTTGGAAAAATTTCAACAGCTCACTTCGATTTTTCTCAGCTTTCTTCAAAATATCCCGCCTTGCTCAGGGGAGAAAATCCGAATATTTTCAACCCGGCAATGAAAACAGGCAGCCTTCGTGATCTCGGAATTTATTGCTTTTATCCCGCAATAGATTTTTTCGGCGTACCAAAAAAAATAATTTCATCGGCAGGCTTTCTTCCAACGGGAGCAGACGGTTACGGTGCAGCAATTCTTAATTACGACGACAAACAAATTACGCTGACATATTCAAAAATCGGACAGGACTTTTCCGGCTCGCAAATAATCGGCGATAAAGCAACGATGACGTTTGGATCGATATCAAAACTGACCGATGTCGAAATTCATTATAATGACGGCTCGAAAGAAAAGCTTGTCGGCGAAATTGAAAAGCATATTTTAATGAGCGAAGAGGCTAAAGATTTTTGCGGATATATTTCTTCGAAGGATAATAACCTTTCAGAGGTAAATTCAACAATATTGTCGGTTGTGAAACTGATGAATACGGTTATAAAGCAGTGCCATATAATTTGAACGGAGAAAAGACCTTTTATTTGGCAAACGAGAGATTAACAGACGGTTAATAATCGAATAGATATTTTAATACTTTTTTGCTTTTTTTAATAAAAAAATTATTGACTAATTGTTTGAAATATGTTAAAGTAATAAATATGTAAAAGTGTGTCAATGGGACAAGTGCCCCCTTTTGTACAAAAATACAAGATGTAGTATTTTGTCGTTTATTGGCCACAAGGTAAAAAGTTTTAGCGGATTTTACATTGATGGAGAGTGTCGCATATGGCTGAAAACAAAAAGAAAACCGGATCCGGCAGAGCGCTCAGAACCCTTGAGCTCAGATACAGACCGGTCTTTGACATTCACTTGAATATGGCGATAGATTATGAAATCTCAATGCTTATCAATGATAAGGTTATGGGAGTCATGCTACCGAAGCTTTTTGTTCCGATAGCTGAAAAGACCAATCAAATTGTCCAGCTTAATCTTTGGGAGATTGAAGAAGCTTGCGAGGCTATTAAAAGATGCGAGGAACGTGAAGCCGATTTGAACTCAATAATCGTTCAGATTTCTGTTAAAAGCTTCTCAAAGAAAAATTTTGTTTCTCAGGTCAAAAAAATTCTTGATAAACACGGAATTGCACCGGACAGATTTTGTTTTGATATAAACGAAAGCATTCTTGAAGCTGTTAAGGATCAGGTCATGGAAAACATCATGGCATTCAGAGAAATGGGACTTAAGGTTTCGATTAATGATTTTGGTCTTGAATATACTTCACTCACGCACCTTGCTCATTATGATGTTGATTACATCGGACTTCACAAGAGCTTGCTTGACGGAATAATGACGAGCGAAAAGGTTCAAAACACCGTGCAGGGAATCATTGATTTCTGCAAAAAGATAGATGCGCAGGTCAGGGTCGACGGAATAGAATCCAAGGAAATGTTTGATCTTCTCAATAAAATGGGAACGGATCAATTCACCGGATCATATTTCGGCGAGGCGATGAAAGAAAAACAAATCAACTAAGGAGTGATCGGCTTTGGCTAAGAGAGATAAGAAAAATCAGCTTCCCGGCGACGGCAATGTTCCCGAGCAGGATCGTATGAGCCGATACGGAGTCAGAAGAGAGTCCAAAAAGGTTAAGAAAAGAGAAGCCGTTATCAGAATTCTCCTTATAATTCTTGTTCTTCTTTTGATTTTCCTTTCCGTAATGTTCGGATGCTCTTCATACATAAACGAGAGAAGAGAATACGACGAGATTATAAAGAATGCAATGCTCGATGAGGTTCAGGACATCAAGAGCTTTGACGATTTGAAAAAAGTCGTTGAAAAAATGGACAAGGAAACTCAGGCGGTCAGCACGGCAATCAATACGCTTGAGCTTACTCCGGGTCAGATAAGCTTCATAAAAGCAAAGCTCACGCAGATCAGAGATGATATTAATAAGATCCTTGAAGCCGATCTTGGCGATATCGGCGGTGCAACCACTACGGCGAAGGAAGTCACCAGTATCCGTGAGGTAACAAGCGTAAGAATTCAGACTCTTCAAAGGATCCAGGAAATCACAAGAGTTATTGAACAGCGTGTAGAGAGAATTGAAACTGTTATCAATACTATTGAAAAAGAAGTTACAAGCGTAAGACCTGTTGATATTACAAGATACAGTGATATTACACGTTACAGTGATCTTACAAGATACAGCGATATTACACGTTACAGTGATCTTACAAGATACAGCGACATTACACGTTACAGTGACATTACAAGAGACATTACGAGATATACAGAGGTTCCGTCATACGTAACAAGATATAACGATGTAACCCGTTATAATGATGTTACAAGATACAGCGATGTAACAAGATACAGCGATGTTACGAGCATAAGATATAATGATGTAACAAGATATAATGACGTAACGAGATATAATGATGTTACAAGATACAGTGATGTTACCCGTTACAGCGATGTTACAAGATATAGTGACGTTACCCGTTACAGTGAGGTTCCGAGCATAAGCGTAACTTATACGGAGGTTACAAGCTATAATTACATTGATGTATCGAGATTTAATGATGTAACAAGATACATTGATGTTACCCGTTACAGTGACGTCACTCGGTACAGCGATATCACAAGATACAGCGATATTACCCGTTACAGTGAAGTTCCAAGCTACTCGGTGGTAACAAGCATCAGCGAGGTTACAAGTATCCGTGAGGTCGAGGTTATCAAAGAGGTTATCAAAGAGGTTATCAAGGAAGTTGAAGTAATCAAGGAAATCATCAAGGAGATTGAGGTAACTACAATTGTTCCGGTAACCAGCATCAGTGAGGTAACGAGCATTCGTGAAATCATTGAGAATAAGACCAATGTAACCGATACAGGCGATTTTACTGCGATGATCAATAAATCGGAGCAGACAAGAGGTCTTTTGCTTTCAGAGTCGAAAGACTTCACCGATATGACTGCTGTTCTGAGCGGCGCAAGCGTTAATGATATGGGCGATTGCACATATACATGGCTTCCGTCGGCAACAGAGCTTGACAGTATTGACGGTTCTCATAACCGTTCAAACGGAAAGGAATTCTTTGCATATACATTCTATGTTAAGAATGTTGGAGACGTTGACGTCAACTATACGGCAAATCTTCAGATTGAGTCCGTTAAGCTTGATGCCGATGAGGCAGTCAGAGTAATGGTAATCAGAGACGGAGGCACCCCCACGATTTACGCAAAGCCGAAGAGGGGAACGACCGACGAATTTGATATAAATGACAAATATGATAAGGACGACAAGTTGTTCATCAATGATTCAACAGTCATGCAGGACAAGGACGTTCTTACAAAGGCCGGCAGCTACCATAAATATACGGTAGTAATGTGGCTTGAGGGCTGGGATCCTGATTGTGTCAATGACATTTTGGGCGGCAGCATTAAGCTTTCAATGAAGTTTGATTACGATTTCGTATAAACTTGGTGACGGGAAGTTTATTCCTATCAAGTCAGCTTTATTGAAAATAATGTTCCACCAAAACGTCAAAGGCAATTCGGATAAAATTGTGCGTTTGGCGGCGCGTTAACGGTCGCCAAAGCATGAAATCTTTATGGAGGTAAAGATAATGAAAAAGACATTCAAAAAGCGCGCATTCATTTCTGCCGTCGCAATGCTTATCGTATCTGCTATCGTTCTTACGTCAGCTACATATGCATGGTTCTCAATGGCAAAAAGAGTTGAAGTCGAGTCCATGGAATTGAACGTCACATCACCTGAAGGTATTCAGATTTCTGCTAATACATCTGCTTTTACAACAAAGCTCACAGTTGATGACATTAAGGGCGCATCTTCAACACGTTTCACTGCATACGAAGGAAACAGAAACAATATTCCTGAGACAGTTAAGCCGTCTTCATCTTCGCTTACTACCAGTAATGCTCTTCCTGTATTCTATGATGGTTCCATCAATGATGCCGGATCAATGGACTGCCGCAAAGTAACATCTGATGTTGGAAGCGGTTATGTAGCATTTGACCTTTTCATAAAGGTTAAGTCAGCAACAACCGTTAAGTTCGGTTCATCAACTGTTGCCTGCGAAGCAAACCCGGAGCTTCCGACAGCAATGCGTATCGCTCTTGTAAAGTGCGGTACTGTAGCTGAGAAAGCTGACGCTGCAGCTATCGGCAGTGTTGTTCCCGGAAATGCTGCTGCAAACAAGGTAATGTATGAGCTTAGTGCAAGTGAGCATACAACAGCTGCTGCAGCTCTTGGCGCAAGCGGCGTTATGACAACAAGACCTCTTACATCAGAGAGGACCGGCATGGTTACAGACAGAACATACAACAATATCGTTTCTAACACCAACTTCACCGGTATATACGATGCAACAATTGCTACAACAGCTTCGCGTGCAACAATTGACGTTAGTGCCGGCATCACTCGTATGAGAGTATACATGTGGATGGAAGGTAACGATGTTGACTGCGCTAACGATGTTGCAGGTGCAACCATTAACTTCAACCTTGTTCTTGAAATAGACTAATTTATTTATTTCAAAACTTCCGGATCAATGATCCGAAATTAACCCGTCACTTTGGGAGGGTGACGCCTTCGGGCGTCACCCGTGACCCGGAGCTAAAAGGGCGATTTGTCTACACAGTTTTGTGTCGGCAAATGACCTTTTTAGGTAAAAAATTACAGGAGTGAATGTTTTAAATGAATGAAAAAGGGAAAAGCATTTGGGGTGTTGTTTCCGATATATTGCTGATTATTATAATTATAATCGCAATCATAATAACGGTTATGACCTTTACCTCAAAAAATTCGGACATGGGCATCGGTAACGTTCTCGGATATACTCCGTTTGCCGTACAATCTGACTCAATGGACTCCGGCGAACCGTCGGGATTCGGAACCGGCGATCTTATAATCTCTAAGGAGGTTAAGGACCCCGAAACTCTCAAAAAAGGTGATGTTATAACATATACAACGGTTATTGAGGGCGAAACGGCCGGCAAGAAAATCAGAGGCTATAATACGCATAGAATTACCGATATTATTAAGGCCGGCGACGGTTCTGTTTACGCCTTTGTAACCGCCGGTGATGCTGTAGGAATGGAAGATACGGTTAACGTTCTTCCGGATGAAGTTATTGCTAAGCAGGTTAATTCCGGAATTGATGAAAACGGTAAGAAGCTTACGGGAATGAAGATTTCCAACTTCGGTTCGGCACTCAGCTTCCTCCAAAGCAGAACGGGATTTATGATATGTATTATTATTCCTCTGGCACTGTTCTTTATCTGGCAGATATATAAGCTTATTTCAATGTTTATGACGGCAAAGGCGGAAAGCCTTGATGAAGAATCTAAGCAACGTGTAATTGAAGAGTACCTTGCTCAGCAAAACAAAGAAAACTCCCAAGATAAAGAAGATAAATAACATTCAACTCTTAACAATATAAAACTTTAAATAACAGAGGGTGACCGAAATGACAATCACAAAGTTCCTTGCAGAATTTTTAAATCAGTTTTTCGTAAAAGGTGTCTGGGGTATTTTTAAGGGCATCGGCTTAGGTATTGCAAATATTTTTAATATTCCGCAGTATATTAAGATTTTTAAAGAGTGGGCAGGCAAGTTCACTATTGTTGACTGGCTCCTTGCTATTGTTGCCGTTATTGCAACGGTGGCGGTTCTTGCGGCCATTGTAATTCTCGTGGTTGTACTTGTTAAAAAGTACGTCAGAGTAAGAAAAACTCTTGTTGACCAGGAAGAGCTTCTTATGGAAGTCGGTAATCTTAACAGAGAGGTTATCAAGCTGAACAACGAGAAAGAAAGAATTCTTGCAATGAAGGTTTCACAGCTCGGTCTCAATCCCGGCGAAAGCCCGTATGATGAAAACGGCGAGACAACAGAGGAAGAGAAGAAAGACGGCGAGGTCGATAAAACGGCCGATGACTACAGCCGTTTCTACAAGTGTACTCAGGTTGACCTTGAGATTGAAAACTATGTTGCTCCCGATTTTGATAACGAAATTACGCTTCCCGAAATCTGCGAGAGATTCCGTAATTTTGCATGTTCACGTCTTGGCCTTTTCTATGAGATCAAAATTATCAGATTGTTCCTTTCGGCATTTGCATCCACAAGACTTATAATTCTCCAGGGTATTTCAGGTACAGGTAAAACTTCACTTGCTTATGCATGGGGTAAGTTCCTCAAGAACCCTGTTACAATCGCTTCGGTTCAGCCGTCATGGCGTGACCGTACCGAGATTTTCGGTTACTTTAACGAATTTACAAAGCGTTTTAACGAGACGGAAGTTCTCAAAAAAATGTATGAGGCCACTTTTAAAGAAGAAATCTTTATTACAGTTCTTGACGAAATGAATATCGCTCGTGTTGAGTATTACTTCGCCGAGCTCCTTTCAATCCTCGAAATGCCGTCAAGAGACGAGTGGGTCGTTTCACTTGTTCCGAGCGTTTGGCCTACAGACCCGAAGCACGTTATCGACGGTAAGCTCAAGCTTCCGGAAAACATGTGGTATATCGGTACAATCAATAACGATGACTCAACATTTGCTGTTTCGGATAAGGTTTATGACCGTGCTATTCCGATTGACCTTAACAGTAAGGGTAAATTCTTTGAGGCACCGTATACCGAGGAGCTTAACCTTAGCTATAAGCACCTTGAGGGCATGTTCCTTGAGTGTCAGACAAAGTATAAAGTATCCGACGAAAACCTCAAGAAGATTGAAGAACTTGATGACTATGTTATCGAACATTTCCGTCTTGCTTTCGGTAACCGTATTGTTAAGCAGCTTAAGGAATTTGTTCCTGCATATGTCGGCTGCGGCGGAACAGAAATCGACGGTATCGACTTTGTTCTTGCCAAGAAGGTTTTCCGTAAGTTTGAAAGCTTGAACCTTTCATTTATCCGTGATGAAATTGACGGACTTGTTACATATCTTAATAAGCACTTCGGCAAGGCAAACATGAACGAGTGCAAAGAGTATCTCCAGCTTCTTAAGAGACTTATGTAATCCCGAAACCGTTATTATAACTATTGTCAAAGGGGACATACTGAATGAACAAATCGTATCTTGAATTATATCTTGAATACAAGGATTATCTTGCATCGGCAACAACCGATAACGAGTTCTATGATGAAATGGATACTGCTATCAAAAGCGGTACGAACAGCTATTCCTTGTTCAACAGATATTTTGATAAGAAGATTGACCTCAAGTGGGTTGAGGAAATCGAAGCGTGTATCATTCCCCTTGACAATATCATTCGTGTTCCGAGAAAGTTCATCGTTCAGGAAGAAGAAATTGTTCCTATTGAACGTGCAAGAAAGATTACTAACGAATCGATTCGCCACCTTGCTCAGCACACAAATATGATTGCAAAGGTTGAGGGTGACGACGTTACTCCAAATCAGATTCTTAACGTTTTCCGTGAGGAAAGCTATGAGGTTTATGAAAACAGATTTGTTTTCACTCTTATGCAGAACCTTGTCAGATTTATTGATGTGAGATATAATGTTCTTTTCAATATTTCCGATGACGATAACATGGCTTCTCTTAAAATGGAGAGTGACTTCACAAGAGGCCGTGAAAAAATCCAATATAAGCTCGAGGTTTCGGCACAGTCAGCCGGCAGCGATATTAACGGTGAGGCAGGTCCCGAGGGTGAAAATGCAACGGCTTTTCAGCGAATCGAAAGAGTCAAAAGGATTATTAATGAATATGCAAATTCGTCTTTCATGAAGGAGCTTAGAAACTGCGTTCCGGTCAGACCGCCCATCATGAGAACAAATGCAATTCAGAAAAATCCGAATTTCAGAGCTTGTCTTAAGTTATGGCAGTTTATTCAGTCATACAATGAGTTGGGCTATGAGATAACGGTTAAAGAATCAAATGATATGGTCAGTGCGGAGTATATGAATGAGCTTAACCGCATGACCGCAATGAACTATATGCTGCTTAAGGCAAACACTCTTTCGGAGGACGCCGTAGGCAAGCAGAAAAAGCGTAAGCTCAAGCCGAAACTCCTCAAGAGATTGGCCGAAGAGCTTGTTATGGACTATGATATGGAGGAAGTTGAAATCCAACGTGTCTTTGTTGATGAAGTTAAGCGTGTCAGTCGTAAAAAGATTGAGGGCGAAAAGAAGATTCAGGAAGCTATTCAGCGTGCCCTTGATGCAGAGAACGCACGCAAGAAAGCTATCGAGGATAAAATTAAGGCGAAGATTGCCCATGAGAAAGAAATGGAGCGTCGCCGCATAGCAAGGGAAAAAGAAAGAATCAGAAAAGAAAAAGAAAAAGAGAGACAAAGAATCAAGAGAGAGAAAGAACGAGAGAAAGCTCGCATTGCAAAGGAGAAGGCTCTCGCAAAGGAAAAGGCAAGAAAAGAAAAAGAGAGAGCGGCAAAGCTAAAGGCACAAGAAGAAGCACGCCTTGCGAAAGAAAAGCAGCGTGAAGAAATGCGCATAGCAAGAGAAAAGGCCGCAAAACTTGCAAAGATAGAAAAGGAAAAGGCTGCTAAGGCTAAAGCAAAAGAGAAAGAGCGTAAGGCTAAGGAGATAGCCGCTCAGAAAGCTAAAGAGAAAGCTGCGGCAGCAAAACAAAGAGAAAAAGAGGCTATTGCAAAGGCTCGAGCAGCTCAGGCAGAGAAAGAACGTCTTGCCAAGGAAAAGGCAAAGCAGAAAGCAGCTGCCGCAAAAGCCGCACAGGCTGAAAAAGAGCGCATAGCCAAAGAAAAGGCAAAGCAGAAAGAGGCTGCAGCGAAAGCCGCACAGGCTGAAAAAGAGCGCATAGCTAAAGAAAAGGCTAAGCAGAAAGAGGCCGCAGCGAAAGCAGTACAGGCCGAAAAGGATCGTATTGCTAAGGAAAAGGCAAAAGAAAAAGAACGCCTTGCCAAAGAGAAGGCAAAGCAGAAAGCAGCTGCAGCGAGAGCGGCACAGGCTGAAAAAGAACGCATAGCCAAAGAAAAGGCGAGGGAAAAGGAAAGAGCAGCCAAAGAAAAAGCAAAAGCTAAAGAGAAAGAGCGTATTGCAAAAATGAGAGCTGCCGAGGCGGAGAAGCAGCGTGTTGCCAAGGAAAAGGCAAAAGAAAAAGAACGCCTTGCTCGTGAAAGAATTAAAGAGCAGGAGCGTGCCGCCAGGGAAAAAGCTAAAGAAAAAGAGCGAATTGCACGCGAAAAAGCAAGAGCAAAAGCCAAGGAGCAGGAGCGACTTGCAAGAGAACGTGCAAGAGCCAAGGAAGAAAAGCTTAAGGCAGATAAAGCAGCTAAAAACGGCTGAGCCTAACAACGATACATGTTGATTCGCCATGTGACAATCGTGGAGTAAGCATGGCTGAAAGCAGTGGAGGTTTTACTATGATTAAAAGGAGATTAGAAAGGGTTGCGGTAACGTTGCTCAGTGTGGCAGTGTTACTGTCCTCAACCGGAATAGCATCATCGTTGGCTGTCAACGAGGTAAGCACGTCCGGTTCTACAACTGCAGTCTCTGCCTCCACGGTCAACTCCTCCACAACCGTATCGCAGGAGGGCGGTGCAATTTCATCAACCACGGTTACAACCGAGGGCGGTGAACTTGTAACGGAAAACAAAGGAAGCGGTTCGGTTTCCGATCCTTACAGGATTTCCGACGCTGCCGAGTTCATTGCGATGCAGGATAAAATCAATCTCACAACAAGTGCAAACAAAAACTTTGTGCTTACGAATGATATTGATCTTTCAAGTGTAAAAGCAGATGATTTTACATCAAATTCAGTATATGCAGGTGCGCTTGTTTCTGTAAGCAGAAACCTCAGTACCGCATCTAAAAATGTATTTTTCACTCTTGATGGTAACGGATACAAATTAAAGGGACTTAGCGTTACTTTCGGTAAGGGTGAGAATTATGCGATTTTCGGTTATTTAAACGAAAAATCAACAATCAAGAATCTTGTTGTTGAAAACTGTGCGATCAATGCTGATACCGATGCAAAGAACTGTGCAATTCTTGCCGCTGAGAATGACGGTACAATTTTGAATTGTGAGATAAAGAATTCCGTTCTTTCGCTTAAAAATGTTGCAAATGCAGGTTTAGTTGCAGCTGTAAATGCCGGTACAATTTCCGGGACTAACGTAACGGGAACTCAGTCAAATGTGAGCGGAGCTTCAGCTGCATCGCATACAATTGCCGCAAACGGAACTGTTGGTGCAGTTGCGGGCTTGAATAGCGGCAAGATTACGGGAGTTTCGGCAATAAATGTCGGAGAATTTATTGATTCATCACTTTCAGGTAAAACAGTTTACGGCGGAATTGCCGGAACCAACTCAGGCAGTATTTCCAACAGCTTTGCCTCGGGCAATGTTACCGGCGGTAAGGCAGATAATTTCATTGGTGGACTTGCAGGTCGTGCCGAAAAAAATGCAAAATTTGTAAATAACTATGTTCTTGTTGCACTCAAGTGCAGTGCTTCCGGCAATGGACTTGTCGGAACAGGTGCAACCGCAGATATGCTCAGTGAGTGCTATTGGTCAAGTGCCGTGAGCGGCAGAGCGTCTTCTGTGACTAATTATGGAACTGATATCAATGATATAGACACTCTCAGGTTCAAGACAGTTAAGGTCGGTGAAACTGTAAGCGTTTCCAAGTCAACACTTTCTGCATCTTGGGGAAAAGCAAGCTTTTCAATCGGTGAAAGCTTTAAGGCTGTCGGAAGCGGAATAACTGTTTCGGGTTCAAGTATAAAGGGCGTTACCGCAAACAAAGTATCCTGGTTCAATTATAAAGCAGAAATTTCTTTGCCGTCAACAATCGGTACGGGAACTCTTAAAATTTCGCAGAGCTTTGATTTGCCGGTTCTTGTTGTTTCCTCGGGAACAAACGGCAACGGAACAGCTTCCGATCCTCTTGTCGTAGGAAACTCGGCTGAATTCCATATGCTCAAATATGCACATGGCATTTATGCTAAGCTTAACAAGGATATTTCTGTGAATGTTTCTGCGTTTTCATTTAATGGAAGCTTTGACGGAAACGGTCATAATGTTATTATTTCCGCACCTATTTTCTCTGAGGTATGCGGATCGGTTAAGAATGTTGAATTTATTTCAAAGACTGATATTTCGTCAGCAGTGCTCGGCAATGCTATGAATGTAAAATTGAGCAATGTTGCTGTAACGCTTTCAAACGGTGCTGTTTTTAATGCATCGGGAATAAATTCAGGTGTAATGTTTAATACGGTAGCGGGTAGCAGTACCCTTGATAATTGCCGTGTTAAGGCAGATGTGAAAATCACAGGTGATGTCACATCTTTCGGATCACTGGTCGGATCTGTAATCGGCAACGGAACTAAGATTACAAACAGCGGTGCTGCATCGAACATCAGCGCTTCCAAGAAAGCGGCTAATGCGGCAATCGTTATTGGTTCGGTAGGCGGCTCTGATGTCGTCATTGAGAACTGTTATGTTTCGGGCAAAAATGATGCCGGAAAATATTCCTTTATTGCGAATATTGCCGCAAAGGACACTAAAATTTCAAATATTTATATGAGCAAGGGAACGCAGACTCCTGTCGATTTTGCTAAAGCTGACAAGACTCAGTTCAGCGAGTGGTCTTTTGATGACGGTGAGGTTGCATTCTTTACCGGCAACGGCGGAAAATTCGGAATAACCATTCCGTCTGTTAAGGCGTTGAGAGGTTCATCCGCTTCCGATTATTCGGTTACAACGGATAATTCGCTTCTTTCGGCAGCAGTAAAAGCCGAAGACGGAGAAATTATTTTGAGTGTCAGCCGTGTAGCGGGCGTTGTAACGGTTAAGGGCTGTGCAGTCACAGTGACAAACAAATCAACCGGACTTTTTACAACGGTTAAGATTTCAAACGGACTTGAGAAGGACAGCACGGGAAATTATATTGTTTCCGGTGCATATGACCTTGCCTATGTCAGTGAGAATATTTCGGAACTTAATAAGGCGAGCTTTGTTGTTGATTCCGATATTGATATGTCAGAGCTTTCCGCATTTTCACCGATTGGCGGAACACTTGTTCCGTTTAGCGGTAAGTTTAACGGAAACGGACACACAATTTCCAATATAAAGATTAACGGAACATCGAAATCCGGTCTCTTTGCTTCACTTTATAATGCCGAGATAAGCAATTTGACAATCAGTTCGGCTCAGATTAATGCAAAGGGTCTCTATTCAGCGATTCTTGCCGGACAGATAACGGGCAATACCAAGCTTTCCGGCATCACGATTACTGACAGTAAGGTTATTTCGGACGGACTTTATTCCGGTATTGTTTCAGGCTCAATCAACTCCGGTTCGATTGATGTTTCCGATATCAGTATAGATAACTGTTCTGTAATTTCAAAGGCAAATTATGTCGGCACATTTGCAGGATATGCTTCATGTGACGGACAGGTCACAAATGTAAATATTGCAGATACAACTGTCAACGGAGCGGAATATGTAGCGGGAGTTGTCGGTCTTGCCGAGGGTAAGCTCGCCGTTAAATCCGTAACGGCTGACGGAATGAAGATAAAGGGTGTATCAGAAGTTTCGGGTGTTGCAGCAGGCAAGGGTGAGGTTTCCATTGCCAATGTCAAGGTCGTTTCTTCCGAGGTAGCGACAATCGCAGACAGTTCAGCCTTTGTTGCCGGAGGAATTGCTTCAAGTTTTGGTTCGTCAATCAGCGATGTCGAGCTTAGAAACACGGTAGTGAAAGCGGGTGTTGCTTCTGCTGTTGTCGGAAAGGCAATTCCCGATGCAAAGCTTTCAATCAAGAGCGCAAATCTTTACGGTGTAAAGATTCAGTCGAAAAACGCCAATACGGTTGCAGCCGGAATTTTGGCGGTTCACAATGCCGGCGGCGCAGTTGTAATAAACGATTGCTATATTGATTCGGAGTCGACAATTACGTCAACTGCGGTGGCTTCGGGTATTGTAGGAGATGTAACAGGTGACGAAAGTGCACTTGTTGCCGAGAATATTAAAACATTTGCAAAGATCGAGCTTCTCTCTTCGGCTGATGCTGTGGCAGCGGCCGGTGCTGTTGCAAAGCTCAGTGCTGTTTCACTCAATAATGTTCAGCTCAAAAACATCAAAGTACTCGGCTCAATTATCGGTAATGCTGCTGTGGGCGGTATGATCGGTGTTGTGAAGGGAATCGGCAGCTTTAACGGTATGATGCCTGTAATTTCCGATTCCGTATGTGCCGCTCAAGTTAAGACTGAGAGTACAAACAAAAATGCCGGTGTGGTGATCGGTTACGTAGAGAACAGCAAGTCAATAAATACCGATAATATTGATTCAATGATGAGTGGAATTATTGTTTCAACATATTTCGGTAATGTTCCGGCGTTTGGCATTTCAACAGAAATAAAGAGCACTAATATCGTTGATTTGGATAAACCGAACGGCTCGGCAATTAAACCCTCTGTTGATACAATTTCTACAATTGGTGAAACCGAAATTACGCTCTCTAATCTTCCAAAGGTGAAGGGCTATGCTTTTGACGGTAACGCAGGCTGGTCTTCTGAAGCAGATGAGAGAATCAGTGTCGTTTCGTCGACAGAGAATACGCTTGTTCTTGATGTAAATCACATGGCAGATATATCTGTTGTTGCATACTATGTATCGGCATCTGACAGCGATGTCAGAATTCCTGTTCATTTTGCAATAAAGTCCGATGTTCGTACACCGCTTAAGGGTGACGGAACAATCAAGTCTCCATATCTTATTTCAAATGCATACGACCTTGAGACAGTAGCATATTATGACAGCTATGGCAAACATTTTGCTCTCGCTTCGGATATTAGCTTCAGCACAAAGGACTTTGAGTTCGGCGGTGGCTTCTATAATGTCGGTAACGGTGTGGTTACAATTGGCAGTGCCGAATCGGGATTCAAAGGTAATTTCACAGGTCTTTATAACGGAAAAGTTCATGCAATCACCGGATTGAAGCTTTCCGGCAACGTTCTCGGCGGACTTTTCGGAGCAACGGACGGAGCAGTTATTTCCGATATTATTATCAACAACGCAGATGTAACCGGTCTCAACTATGCCGGTGTGGTTATCGGTAATGCAAAAGACACGGTTATCAAGAACGTAACAGTTAATTCATCTTCCGCAGTTTCAAGTGAATTTGGCAGTGTTGCAGGTATTATTGCCGGCAAGGCTGAAAATCTTACAGCGGAAAACATTACAATAAATAATTCAAAAGTATCCACAACACTTACAGCGACCTCAGCTACAGTTGAGATTGCCGGCGGCATTGCAGGTATTTTCAGCGGTACGCTCGGCAGTGTTCAGATGAGTGACGTAACGGTTAAATCCGGCACGGTTGCAGGCGGCGTTGTCGGCAGTGCAGAAAACGCACAGCTTGATGGTGTTGTATTCAACGGAACCGTTTCAGCCGAAACGGCAGGCGGAATGATCGGAAACCTCAACAATCCGCTTGGAACCTCTGTAAAGGATTGCTTTGTAGGCGGTTCTGTAAAAGGGGAAAAGCTCGGCGCGGGTGTAATTGCGGAGATTGGAAGAAATCCGGCATTTATAGCTAAAACAGATAAAACTTTGATTAAGAATACTGTTGTTGCGGCAAAGGCTGAGGCGGAAAATTCAGCTGCAGTTATAGCTAAAGCAGACAAGGATACATTCTCAGACAGTGATAAAGCAAGTTCTAAGATTTTATCCGAGGTATATTATTCATCATATCAGAATGAAAGTGTCTTTGGTACGCAGGAGCTTAATTCGTATCAGAAATCCGGTTTTACAGCAGTCGATCTCAGCTCAATGAGCTGCACTCTTGGCGGAACAGAAAAATCTTTCATAACACTTAACGGTGAAAACACCGTTCTTGGCGATGCGGATATCAAATTGTCGGCCGGTAACGGTACCTATAAGTCCTTTGAGCTGAGCGGACACAAGTTTGAGCTTGTTTCTGTTAAGTCTGATCCAAATGGTGCTTTGGCTTATGACCAAGCAACATCGGCTGTCAGTGCTGTCGGTTCTGTTGAAGGCGCAAAGCTTGTTTTTGTATATTCAAATGGACTTGAGACAGCAATCCCGGTCGCATATTCATCCCTTCTTGCAGGTTCAGGAACAAAATCCGATCCTTACAGAGTAGGAACGGCGGATGAGTTTGCAATTATGATGCAGAACGGCGACCGTGACGATGTTTATTATGTTGTTACAAATGATATTGATCTCAGCACAGTTAAATCAGCCGAGAACTTTGCAGGAATACTTGACGGCACCAACCATGTTGTATATGATTTCAGCGGAGAGTCACTTTTTGCAAGTGTAAGCGGAAAAATAAAGAATCTCGGCTTTGTAGGCTTTGACATTGATTCCAATTCTGCAACTTCAATCGGTGCTGTTGCGGGAGAGCTTAACGGCGCAACGGTTGAAAATTGCGTTGTGGTTGCCGATGTTAATGCAAAGGGCACGGTTCAGGATGCCGGTATAATTGCCGGTCGTGCGATAAACGGTACGGAAATTAAGGATTGCATTACTTCTGGTAGAGTAAGCGGCTCGTCGCTTCTGGCGGCCGGTGGAATTGTCGGTGATACGAACAACGCTAAAATCAGCGGCACGGTTTCAACTGCATACGTATCGTCCGGCGGATATGCCGGCGGACTTGTCGGTGAGGCCGATTATACATCTGTAAGCAATTCAGTCTTTGCAAATATGGTTAATTCCACTGCCCAAAAGGCGGGCAATGTAGTAGGAAGATTTGGCACCTCATCTTTGGCAGAGAATGTTTTCTTTGACGGTCGCACCGCAAGGAACAATCTTGCTGCGGCAGAGGGAGGATCGGATTCCATGAAGGAATCGACCACAAAGGCGTTGGCTGATGCAGCAATTATCGGTTTTGTTACAACAAATTCCGGTTATGCAGTTCCGGCTTCACTCAAATCAAGTGAAAGCTCAGCAAAGTATGCAACGGCTGTTGAGTTTGCTGCACTTGCTGTGAAGTATATGTCAGGATCAAATGCGGGAACAGCGATGAGCTATACGGATATTAAGATTCCTGCCGAGGTTAATTCAAACGCTTTGAGTGTCGATAAATCAAAGGGTCTTGTAATTACTCTTATGAAGAACAAAGACTATGCTTCAACGGATAATTTGATCGCAAGATATGCCTATCCGATGAGCGACAAGTTTACAACCATAAGCTATTCGATCAACGATAAAACAGGTAAACTGACAGATAAGCTGGTCGGAGTTATGCTTAAGACAAAGCTTAATGACAGTTCAAATTCGTTTAGCTTCTTCACAACAATCGGTTCGGAGATTAGAACCATAAACGGCATTGGCGTTACAGAGGGCGGAATTTATGTTGACCTCAGCTTGCCGAACGGTTATGGTTACAGTGTCAGAGCGGTTGATTCCGACGGAAAGACGCTTAAGGTTACCGATGAGATGAACGAAGGTAAATTTATTGCTACAGATAATTCAGATAATGTTGATATAGTTATCGAAATTAACGAGTCAAAGCCCGAATGGGGTATCAGAGCTATCTGGAGTGTTATTGGTAAATAAGTAGAGGGTTGATGTTACAATGAAAAAAGAGTTTGCATTTATCAAAAACTTAATATTAGCTGTGGCATCGGCCCTGACTCTTATAGCGGTTTCCTTTGCATGGTTTAGCAATTCCAGTGAAAATTTTGTTCCGTCAATTAAGGGTGAGGTTGTCAGTCCGACTTATGCAAGCGTTGCTTATTATGAGGCGGATAACAACGGAAATTACTCTCGACTTACGGGAAATATAGAGCTGAAAAATTGGTCATCGGGTTCATTTAAAAAATACAAGATGATTTTAACGACGGCAACAGACGAAAAGCTTAAGCTGAGCATGTCAATAAACGAATTGCCTTCAAATATGAATTCAGATTTAAAAAAGTCCGTTCAGGTAAAATACAACGTCTACAAAGCGACAAAAACGATGAGAAACGGAGTAATGACATTTAATGACGGTGCTTTACTTTTTAGCTCGGATTATATGAGCCTTGCAGACCTCTCAAACGGAAAGATTTTTGACGGAAGATCTCTTGCCGACAGTCAAACGGAAAAGAATGATGTTTACATTATTTATTATGAGATTGGGCTTTCGGCCGATAGCCCGTCATCAATAGAAGGCCTTTCATCATCACTCGGAACGTTGCAAATAAGCGTTCAGCCGGTATCATAATATATGAAAAAAGCAAGTAAGGTTTTTTCTAAAGTCATGGCGGTGCTTTCTGCCGTGATATTTATCTTTGGATTTACAGTTTTCATTTCGGTGCTCGGTGCATCTGCGGGAAAAGCACCAAGTGTGCTTGGATTCAGCGTTTTTCAGGTGCAAACGGGAAGTATGGAACCGGAAATCCCAATTGGCGGAATTGTGGTAGTTCACAAGACCAACCCTTCATCATTAAAGGTCGGCGATATTATATCGTTCTATTCCAATGATACAAAAATAAGCGGAAAAATCAATACACACAGAATTATTGAAATCAAAGACAGTGACAGCGGTGAAAAAATATTTTACACAAAGGGCGACGCTAATGACTCTGCCGATACAGCGGCTGTTTTTGAAATGGACTTGATTGGTAAAGTTGTTGTAAATTTTGGTACGGTTGGCGGTTCGGTTCTGGGCGTGTTGAGGAATCCGAAGATTATATTTATTTTTATTGTGTTGCCGCTAATCTTAATTACATTAGGCGAAGCGGTTAATTTGGCTAAATTGATTGCCGAATACAAATTCTCGGATCAGAAGGATGAAGAAGATGAAAAATCTTCACAAACAAAAGATTAATATGCTTCTGACCGCAATCGTGATTTGCATTTCGGTCGTGGCTGTCGGAGTGGTTTATACTCCGAAAATATTAAAGATGGATATGAAAGTTGTCGAAACCGGCAGCATGTCTCCAACAATCAAGCCGTATAGTTTGATATATATAAGGCCTTATGACAGCTTCGAGGATTATAGAGTCGGGGATATTGTTACTTTTACAGACAACTATCAGCAAAAAAGCTTCACTCACAGGATTGTTGAGATCGATGAGCAAACGCAAAGCTTTGTTACTAAGGGTGATGCGAACAAGGAAAATGATCTCGGTAAAATCTCGGCCGATTATGCTCAGGGCAAGGTCGAGGTGTCTATTCCCTATTTGGGATATTTTGTGAAATTTCTGCGATACACTGCCGTTAAGGTTGCAATCGCAATAATATATGTCGCTTGGGCGGCGATTGAAATTGAGCTGTTCATGGCGGAAAGGAAGAAAGCAAATGACTAAAAGAATAATTGCTTTTGTTGCATCGTTGGCGGTTGTTATAGGTCTTATGAACTGCGGAACATCATATGCATGGTTTGTTACGACGCTGGAAAAAAAGCAGAGTATTTCAGTTTCCGTTGTAAGCACAGCACAGACGGCAAAGCTTACGGACCTTGACAGCGGTGAAAAAAGAATAATTATGCCCGGCGACAACCTTGTAAATCTTGACGGACAGGGAGCAATGCTGAGGATCAACAACGGCTCGACAACCGATGTTCAAATCAGGCTTTCAATAGAATACACAAGCTACGCTTCCGGCAAGGCGGAGCAGAAGCTTTATTCCGGAAATAACGACGATATTGAAGTCACTTTCGCCGCTGACAAGTGGTCAAAAAATACGAATGCAAGCGGAGTTTGTTACTTCTATTATATGGGCAACAGCTACAGCTCGGCAGAGGTTTATGATCTCAAGAGTGTTCCGGCGGTTAGCTCCGATGTTTCATATGTGGATGCTATTTCAAGCATAGCTTATAAGAATAATATTTCAAAGGCATATTCGGGTCAGCCTGTAAACATAAAGGTGAGCTTCGAGGCTAAGCAGGCAGATAATGTTTCGTGGAGCAGCATTGATTCATACCGGCTTTCCGGAACTGCTGCATGAGAAACGGTAGAGCCAGGCCGAAAATCGGCAATATATTATTTAATATTCTTTCTATTGTAACATTGATTGCTGTTGTGTTTGTGCTTTTTAACATTGTTTCAGGCGCAAAGGGATATGCTGTAACAAGTGAAAGTATGGAAAAAACACTTTCAAGAGGCGATATAGTTTTTTCGAAGAAAGTCAGCTTTGAAGAATTGAGGGTCGGAGATATTATAACCGTCGGTTCCAAAGAGCTTGATGAATATTTTACCCATCGAATTGTTAGTATTGACAAGGATAACAAAACGATTGAGACGAAGGGTGACAACAACCCGGAAAAGGATCCGATGGCAACACCGGCGGACAGAGTTATAGGCAAGATGTGGTACAGTGTGCCGCTTCTCGGTTATATTACCATATCTTTCGGGAGTGTTTCTCAGACAAAAGGCTTGATAATCTTAGCAATCGTTGCGGTTGCATTGATTGCACTTAATATGATTTTAACCGGCACTAAAAACAAGAAAAACGGAGGTGGCAGCGATGAATAAAATTAGAAGAATAATGACGCCTGTTATGGCGATTGTTCTTGTTCTTTGCATCGGATATTTTTCGGGAATGTCAAAGACCTCCGCATGGTTCTATGACAGCGGCGTTATCGACAGCGGTGACAGCTTTGTTTTCGGAAATCTTTCTGTTAACACCAAGTTTGTTATAAACCACAGCGTCCTGTTTGAAGCAACAACAAAGCTTGCCGATGAGAACGAAAAGTTCTTCGACAAAGCAGTTAATTTTGATGATGTCAATGTTGCCAATTCGGGAACTGTCCCGGCAAGGGTTTATATCAACATCGATGTCACAAACGGTGCAAAGGGTTATCGTTGGTTTGTATATACCGATGATATGCTTATCAACGGAAGCATAAAAGAAACAATTAAAGCAAATGTGAAGGATCTTACAAAAGCAGGGCTTGATGAATACAACAGTTCAAAGTATGTTCTTCTTGCTCCCGGTGAGTCGAAGGTCGTTAGAATTGCAAGCTGGGTTGAGTATGATGATGTAAGTGCAAAGCTTATGAAAGGCGAGTCACTTACCATCGCAACAAGAATTTATATGACCGCCACACAGAATACGGACGGAATAATTGATTAAAGGAATCGAGGTGACGGATATGTCAAAAAAGATAAGCAAAAAAGCAATAGTTGTCATTGTTGCGGTTATCGCAATAATTGCCGTAGTCGGCAGTTCTTTGGCGTGGTTCGTTACCCAAACATCCAAATCCCAGAGTTTCATTCTTTCGGGAATTAAAACTTCGGCGAATGTCTATTTCGCAAACGGCAAAAACAATGTGGACGCTGAAAAATTTAAGGATGAGAATGGACTTTACACGTTGAGCCTTAACAAAGACGATGAAAATTATATCGGAAAGCTCAAGGTTATTATCAATCGCAGCGGAGCAACCTGTTGTCTTAGAGTTAAGACGGTGTTTGAGTGGCAGCTTGCCGATGGTTCTGTTACTCAGTTCACGACAAATGTTCCATATGTTTTTACCAACGATTGGTATGATAATCGCAGCACCGATTACTGTGTTTATTATATGGGCGGTGACCGCTCGGGTAAAGCAAGAGTTGATACCCTTTTCCTTATAAACAGCTTTGATGAGAGCAAGTTTGACCTTTCGGGCATTGAGGAAGGCACATCGGTCAAAGCCTTGATTGAAATTGATGCAGTTCAGACAAACCGTTATCCGCAGCTTTGGAATATTGAAAAATTACCGTGGGAATAATGGAAGTTGATATCTATGCCGAATAAGAAAAATGTGCCTGTGGCAGGTAAAACTGTCGCAGGCAAAAACAATTATAACAAGAAAAAAGAAGCACAGAAGAAAAAAGCGGAGGCAGAGAAAAACGCCCGGCGAGTGCTTGAAGAAAAAGAAAAAAAGCAGAAGCAGCGTGAAAAACGCAGCGAAGAGATTCGTAAGCAGCGACAAAAAGCTTCGGCTAAGAAAACCAAGGTAGCCGAGAAGGCGTCAAAAAGAGAAAAGAAAAAGGTTTTGCGTAAACGCCGAAAGGCTCGTTTTATAAAAAAGTTCCGATACTATACGAGCAAAAAGTTTCTTTCTTCGCTGAACTATTTTCGTATTTTTACCTGCATAGTTTTGCCGATCGCCGTGATTGTTACCGCGAGCATATGTATATCCCGGTCGGTTTGGGTAAATGTTCCCTCAGAGATAAGAGCAACGGAATTTAACGGAAGAGTGGAGAGCGAAACGGTTGCTGAGGACAGCGTTTTTAATGCACAGCAACAGCAGGTTTTTGTTGATGCTCTCAATGCAAGAGGAAGTAATAAATTCAGCTTCTACTTTAATTCGGTTGTTAATGTCGGAGATGATTTTTCAACGAACGACCTTTGTTTTGGCAACCCCAAGACCAATGACTGCGTGCTTATTGCAACAGTGTATGATAAGGATGACGCGGTTCTTTATCGTTCGCTCGGACTTGAGCCGGGTAGGGAGATAAACCACGTTAAGCTATTTGACGAGCTGAGCTATGGAATACACGATGTCAAGGTTGCGGTTAATGCCTATGACCGAAAGACAAACAAAAAAATCGGCACTAAATATGCTAAAATAAAGATTGCGGTCGGTGTGGAGTACAATGGCGAAAAATAAATCAAAAAAATCAATATTGATGGCTGTTTTTGCCGTGATAGCGTTTGTGTTGTGTGTGGTTGCTTTGACCGGCAGTGCACCTCGCATAAGGCTTTCTCTTGTGGGCGGCGGAAAGGTCAGCAACGGGATTCTGGCCGGAGTTGAAGCGGATGCACACATAACAAGCGTTCCGGAGGGCGAGATACGCTATTTGATAAACAAACGTATTATGTTTGAAAACAGCTATTCGCTTGGCAATGTGATGCTGGAGAATCCCGAAAGCTGTCAGTATGATATTAAATTTGTTATCTATAAGGATGACGGCGAGATGATATACACTTCGCCGATGATTAAACCCGGCCAGTGCCTTGAAAAAGATAAGCTTTCGACTGTGGTTAAGGCGGGCGAATATAATTGCTCATACTCGGCGCAGGCGTATCAAAACGGCGATTTGAAAGGTGAAGTTACCGGAGTTGTGACTGTAACGGTCGGATAAAATGAATATTTTCAAGACTGTCGTATTCCGGCAGTCTTATTTTATGTAAAAAAACACCTCGGAGATGTTTTATTAAAAATCTCCGAGGTGTAGCTGTTATTGTTTAGGTTTATTTGTTATCAATCTTATAAATTGCATAAGCAAGGAACTGACCGTTTACAAAGTCGCAACCGTTTGTGATGATGAAATCCTTATAGGCCTGAACGTAAATACCCTCTGACATTGTGCCGGGATTTGATTTTTTCGTCGGATGAGTGAAGCTTGTGGTTCTCGGTGCTCCTGAACTGGAAACATGAACCATTGTTGCAGTCGTGCCGTCATAGTCCGAGATATTGAGGTCGGGGTTGTAGCATTCCATATGATATGCCCAATGAGAATGGCCGTTGAAGAATACTACGTTATGATATTTCTCAAGAAGCTTTCGGAAACGTCTTTCGTCCTTGTTGCCTTTAAAGTAAGGGATTGTATAGAAGAGACCCCAATCGTTGTATATGTTGCCCTCGCCGAGGAACGGGTTGCCCTTGGGAGCGTTGAGGAAGGTGTGGAAATAGAGGTAAACTCTCTTGTCCTTGTATTTCTCAAGCATTGCCTCAAGCCAATCCTGCTGTTCGTCAGTTACGATCTGAACAAAGGGAACATAAGCGTCTTTAACCTGGCTAAAGAAAATGAATACATCGCCATTAGTTTCTTCGCCTGAATAAACGAAATCATATCCGTTATCGGCTACATCCAGAACACCTTCCGGCTTGTTGTCGGAAAATACGCCGACATTAACGTTTGCTTTCCATGAATCGTAGTTAAACTTATCTCTGCAGTCATGGTTACCCTTACAGGCGAAGATGTTGAAATCGTGTTGATCATTGTACTTATGGAAAGATTCATATGAGGAAGTTTCGCCCTCATATGAAAGATCTCCGGAAACGCCTACGATTGAAACACCCATATCGTCGAGGAAGTTAAGTGCCTGAGGATAGGAGGTGTCTGACCAGTCGTTGCCTTCGTCGTCAAAGTATCTTCCAAAGTGAACGTCGCTAAGCGAGCCGAAGCTGTAGGTCATATCGCCGTAATCGGGAATGTTTTCTTCAGGGATTTTGTCCGTATCGAGGAGCTGATCCTGATAATAGAGAAGTATGGTTTCCGCACCGTCGGGAATTGCAAGGAAAGAATTTGTCTCGTGCTCGCCTTTACCTTTCTTTACGTCAACCTGAGCGAACCAGCTGTAAGGAACAGTTTTGCCGCTTGGGGAACTTGTGGTAAGCTTGTTGCCCTGTGCGTCGCCCCAGTAAAGCTCATAGGTTGCGTCAAAGTTTGCCGTAACCATTGCCGTACCTTCGGCAGAACCGGCCTCTTCTCTGGCGAAAACAAAGTTTGCATTTGCCTTAACTCCGTCTGACGGAAACGGAACGGGAGCAATTATTCCGGCAGAAATGAGGGCCGAAAGAATGAGTGCAATAAGCTTTTGCATGAAATTGACTATCATATTTTTCCTCCGAATTTTAAAAATTTGTGTATCCGCTGATACCGAAAATATTATAGCATTTTTAAGCAACGGAAATCAATACCTTCTTGACATTTGTGTTATAATTGTATACAGAAAAGAGAACGGAGGTACATTTATGAAAGATTTTTACAGTATTGTTAAGGCTCGCAGAAGCATCAGAGGATACAATAGTGACGAAATTCCTGCCGATAAGCTTGCGAGAATTCTTGAGGCCGGCACATATGCACCGACAGGCCGTGGTAAGCAGTCGCCGCAGATTATCGCAATAAAGGATAAGGCAACAAGAGATAAAATTTCTGCACTCAATGCCGCAATCATGGGCACGGACAGCGACCCGTATTACGGCGCACCGGTGATTGTTCTTGTGCTTGCGGACGGAAATGCCAATACCTTTGTTGAGGACGGAAGCTGCGTGCTCGAAAATCTCATGCTTGCCGCCGAGGCTGAGGGTCTTGGTTCTGTTTGGGTTCACCGTGAGCGTGAAATCTTTGATAGCGAAGAGGGAAAAGCTTTGCTTCGTGAATGGGGCTTGCCGGAAACACTTCGGGGCGTAGGCTCGATTGCTCTTGGATATCCCGCTGTTGAGCCGAGGGAAGCCGCACCGAGAAAGGCGGACTATATAAAGATTATCTAAGATAAAATGATTACAATTTGTAACTTTTTGTAACTTTTTCAAATTTGTTAAATATGACGCTTAACAAGCGAATCAGAATATAGTTTTATAGCATTATATACAATAAATTCGCTGATTTTGACTGTAGCAAGCCATAAATGTGGACTTGAAATCACATTTTCGGGCGTTCAAAATTTGACTTTTGTAACTTTTTGTGTTATACTCCTGTCCGTTGTGCAAAAACTACCGACAGGAGTTATTTTATGAAGACAATAATTAAAAAAATAATGCCGGTTCTTTTGGCAATAGTTACTATCCTTACAATCGCCTCATTTAACACGGCGAGTGCAAAGGGATATAATTGTACGAATGTGAAGCTTCAGCAGCTTATCAATGAGTGGGATGGCGTTTATTGGACAGGTTCGTTCAGAACGGCAACTACATGCAAGGGCTTTGCCGATATGATGTTCAATGAGCTATACGGCAACGGCGGCGTAGGTGCTTACAATTCGGGTGCTTACAGCTATTATGTTCCGACTCCTCGAAAGGCAACTGAGCTTGCAAGACTCAGCTCAGCGGGCTACCGGGATTTTTATAACATCATGCATAAGGCCGCTTCGGGCGACTATATTCAGTGGGCAACCGCATATTCGCAGCATTCGTCAATTTTCATTTCGTGCGATGAAAACGGCTTCTACGTTTTTGACAGCAACTATGTTGAGCCGTATCTCTGCACCGTGCATTACATCACCTATCAATATATTACTGATGTAACCTATGGTGTTTCTCTTTACAGGTCGACCTCAAGTGCCGCCGCTGTGAAGAAAGAAGCGAAAAAAACTGTTGCAAAGAAGGCAGAACCAAAGGTTATTCCATATGAATTTGCGGAAAAGAATGTCGCTCTTTCATATATGGAGACCTACACACCGACCGTTAACGGCGGAAAGAAAATAGCAAGCTGGACATCCTCCGATGATCATGTTGCAGTTGTAAGCAGCGACGGCCTTATTGAGGGCGTTTCCGGCGGTACGGCAGTAATCACTGCAATTAACACAGAGGGCAAGTCAACACAGATGACTGTAACTGTCGAGGATACCTCGGTCAAAAGAATTATCGGTGTGTTGCTTGAGGGCTTTAAATCAATGGATATGAGCGACCTCATTGCCTAAGGTGAATAATAAAGAAAGCGTGACCGATTTGGCCACGCTCTTTTATTTTTTCTTCAGAAAATTCACTCCGAATATTCTGTGAATCGGTTTTGTGATTTTTGATTTCATACGCTGAGTTTGTGTCATCCAGCTTCCCGAATACCAGTGAATAGAAAATGTGTTTTCCGTTTTGCTCATGATTCCCGTGTTGCTGCCGTAAGGATTCATATAGTCGCTCGGGAGAATCAGCGCACCGGCAACGGTCTGCATTTTTCCGTCAAGCTTCAGTCCATGGCGAAGCAGGGCGTCCGTATTGAGCCGGGGACAGGTAACCGTGCCTCTCTTTCCGTCAAGGTAAGGTTCATATTCTTTAACCATCGCGGTAATGGCTTCCCCATGAGCAACAGACCCGAAGCCGAGTCCCGTTGCGACGTAATCGGGGTTTTCCAGACCGAAAAATGCGTCATTATCAAGAAGAAAATCAATATTTTTAATAAGCTCAACATCGGTGTCGAAATATATTCCGCCGTTTTTTTCAATTATTTCAAGTCGGGCAAAATCGCTGAGAAAAGCATATTTTTTTTCTTCGGCGCACATCTTGGTATAGCCCGTTGAATTAACGTCGTAGTTACTCTCGTTCCATTCGATAATTTCATAATCCGGGCAGAATTTTTTCCAGCTTGCTATGCATTTTTTAACGGATTTCGGCTTTTCTCCGCCGCCGAACCAGCAATAGTGAATCTTTTTGGGAATCATTCGGTCACCTCCGTAAAAAGTATTATAGCATAAACAATCAAATTAGGCAAATTTAGCTTAAAAGACAAATCAAAATAAAAAGTCCCGCTCCGAAGAACAGGACTTTACTCTGGTGAGGATGAATGGATTTGAACCATCGACCCCTTGCATGTCAAGCAAGTACTCTAACCAACTGAGCTACACCCTCAAAGCAGGGATATTTTATCATACTTTTTTCTCTTTGTAAAGGGTTTTATAAAAACTTATGGAATCATTTTCTCTTTTTCCTTGAAATATAGTCGGTTATAGGTTATACTTTAATCTAAGGGAATATGAAAGGAGACATAATGTATTACATTATAATGGACCTTGAGTGGAACAATGCTTTTGTTCACCGAACAAAGAGCTTCATGAACGAGATTATCGAGGTCGGTGCAGTTATGCTTAACGAGGAGCTTGAAGAAATCAGCGAATTTTCCTGCTTCGTCAAATCGAGAATAGGCAAAAAAATACGCAGCAATATTAAGAAGTTGACTCATATCACAAACGACGATATGCGAAGCGGAGAGCCGTTTGAAGCGGTGATGAAAAAGTTCGAGGACTGGATAGGAAACAGGGAGAACGTTATTCTGACATGGGGCAATAGTGATATCCGGGTTATTATTGAAAATTTTCGTCTTCTTACGGGTCGAGAGACCGTTCCCTTTTTGTCAAACTACACGGATGTTCAGCGATATTTTCAGATTAAAAGGAATATCCCTGTTGATAAGCAGCTTGGTCTTTTTAATGCGGCCGAGGACGTTGGAATGGACCCAAACAGCTTTTCTCACCACAGAGCGTTGGATGACAGCTTGCTGACCGCCGAATGTTTCAGACGTGTTCGTGGCGATGATTTTGAAAGATACATTCAGCCGTGCGATAATACGTTTTATGAAAGGCTTTTCTTCAAGCCTCATGCGATCAGCAATATCAACAGTCCTCTTGTTGATAAAAGCTTGCTCAACTATACATGTGAGGAATGCGGTGTTAAGGGTAAAATCATAAAGAATTGGCGTTATTCCAATCAGTATTTCCGAGCAACATACGTTTGCCCTCAATGCGGCAAGCAGGTTCGTGTAGCCGTTCGTTTTAAAAAATATTTTGATTGTCTCGATACAAGAAAAACGGTTACTCTTATCAAAGATGATGAACCGCCGATGCTTATACAAAATGGCCTTGAATGATTTATTCAAGGTCTGTTTTTTTGTATAAACCGTAAAATGTGAACAAATTATAAATAAGTGATTGACAAATCATACTTTCTGGTATAAAATAAATCGAACTCTTTAAGAGCGGTACAGTGATGCCGACAAGATTTTACATGAAGCAGAGCAGGGTCTGCATATATACTTATGTAATTTTGTGTCTTGTCGCACTGTGCGACAGGGCATTTTCTTTTTTTCGGAGGCTCGCATGAACAAAAAAATCATGGATGAAGCGGCTCTCGGAAGAGCTGTAATGAGAATCTCACACGAAATAATCGAGAAAAACAAGGGAACCGAGAATATTGTGCTTGTCGGAATCAAGCGCAGGGGAATCTACCTCGGACAGATGATTCACGACAACATCATGAAGATTGAGGGCGTTGACGTCCCATTCCAAACCTTGGATATACATTTTTATCGTGATGACTTGACTAAGGAGAGTGACGCTCCGGTCTATAATGCCGAAAACAATCAGTTTGAAGTCACGGAAAAAAAGATTGTCCTGGTTGACGACGTTATATACACGGGCAGAACGGTCAGAGCGGCAATCGAAGCGATCTTCACAATGGGCAGACCGTCGCAGATACAGCTTGCCGTGCTTATCGACAGAGGCCATCGTGAGCTGCCTTTTAAGGCGGACTATATCGGCAAGAGCATACCAACCTCAAGGAATGAGACGGTATCGGTCAAGGTTGAGTGTATCGACGGAGAAACAGGCGTGGATTTGCTCACGGATTAAGGATTTAAACACGAACGTGTTTGAAATAAAGGAAAAAAACGGAGGTATATCAAATGCAACTTATTTACAATGTCAAAGACAAACCGAAATTCGGTCAGCTTATCGTTTTCGGTTTCCAGCAGGTTCTTGCTATTCTTGCGGCAACAATCGCAGTTCCGACAATCATCGGTAACGGAATGTCGCAGTCGGCAGCTCTTTTCGGAGCGGGCGTCGGCACAATCGTTTATCTTCTCTTCACAAAGTTTAAAAGCCCTGTTTTCCTCGGCTCATCATTCGCTTTCATCGGTTCGATGCTTGCAGCCTTTGCAGGAGCGATTTCCGAGGCAGCCGGACACTTTGGTCTTATCATCGGTGCTCTCTTCGCAGGACTTGTTTATGTTGTTATTGCAATCGCTGTAAAGGTTGCAGGTGTTAAATGGATCAACAAGCTTATGCCTGCCGTTGTTATCGGACCGACAGTTTCAATCATCGGATTGTCGCTCGCAGGCAACGCAGTCGGTGATCTCACACTCGGTAAGGTTATGACCGAGGTTACAACTCAGACAGTTGAAAACGGCAAAATCGTTGATGTTGTTTCGTCCGTATCAACCGCAAGTCCGTATGTTGCACTTATCTGCGGACTCATAACTCTCTTTACTGTTGTTATCTGCTCGGTTTACGGCAAGAAGATGACAAAGCTCATTCCGTTCATTATCGGTATTCTTGCAGGCTATGTTGCCGCTGCAATCTTCACCGTAATCGGTATCAAGACAGACAACACAGCACTTCAGATTATCGACTTCACGGTTTTCCATGACCTTAAGTTGTTCTCCGTTCCCGATTTCACATTCCTTGAGGCTGCAAAGGGCGCTAAGGAAATCGACGCTCAGTATCTCGCAACTGTTGCAGTTGCTTATGTTCCCGTCGCATTCGTTGTATTCGCAGAGCATATCGCAGACCACAAGAACCTTTCCTCAATCATTGAGCAGGATCTCCTTGAGGAGCCGGGTCTTCACAGAACGCTTCTCGGTGACGGTGTCGGTTCAATGTTCGGCGCAATCTTCGGCGGCTGCCCGAACACAACATACGGCGAGTCGGTCGGCTGCGTAGCAATCACCGGTAACGCTTCTGTTGTAACAATTCTCGCCACAGCAATCATGTGCATGATCATCTCCTTCTTCGGACCGTTCGTAACCTTCCTTGCAAGTATTCCGAACTGCGTAATGGGCGGTGTTTGCATCACTCTCTACGGCTTCATCGCAGTCAGCGGACTTAAGATGATCCAGAAGGTTGACCTTGACGACAACAAGAACCTCTTTGTTGTAGCGGTTATCCTTATCTGCGGCATCGGCGGACTTACCGTAAACTTCGGCAAGGTAACGCTCACTTCTATCGCTTGCGCACTTATCCTCGGTATCATTACAAACGTAATCCTTTCAAAGAAAGGCAAGAAGGCATAAGCCAAGCAAAGAAAACTAAATACAAATTGTGATTAGATAAATTTCAGCAGACATTGATGTGATTTCAATGTCTGCTTTTGTTTTTCTTGAAAAAGTTTTGAAGCTATATTATAATATAATCAAACAATAGATTTAAACAAATGATGGTGACGTTATGAAAACATGTTATATTTTCTCTGCGGTTGAGATGAAAAATAATTTTCCGAAGCCCGAGAAGGACGATCTTATAATTGCGGCGGACGCAGGCTATCTGAACGTTCAAAAAGCAGGCTTGCGACCTGACGTTATAATCGGCGATTTTGATTCGTCAGAGAAGCCGAACACCGATACGCCGATTGAGACCTTTCCTATTCTAAAGGACGATACGGACACCATGCTGGCGATAAAATACGGCTTCAACAGCGGCTACAAACGCTTTGCGATTTACGGCGGCCTCGGTGGCGAGCGGACGGATCATACGATTGCAAATATTCAGTCGTTGGCGTATATTGTTGACCACGGCGGAGAGGGCTTCCTTGTCGGCGAGAACGAAACCTTTGCACTTATTAAAAATTCTTCCATTAAGCTTCACTCGGAAAAGGGGAAAACGCTTTCTGTTTTCGCTTACGGCGGAATAGCCGAGGGAATATCAATCAAAGGTGCTGTTTATGAAACGGATAATCTTACACTCACGCCGTTTTTTCCGCTTGGCGTGAGCAATAAATTTAAAGAAAATACCGCCACGGTCGGTGTAAAAAACGGCTGCATTTTAATCAAATGGTGAATAGAACAAACACAAAACCTCCCTGCAAATTTGCAAGGAGGTTATTATTTCGTCTGTCGGCAGGAATACCGAAATTATTGAAAGAATTTTAATAAGCGATAAATCAAGCGTGCTATGAATCCTTATAGCTCAGCAAAAATTTTTGTTCCTTTTTTCTTGAGCCAGGAATCCAGTGCCAAACAGAGCAGACCGGTGAAGGCCGCCGCTCCGATAAGATAAAGCTCACCTGCAATTCTTCCGCTAAGCGGGAAGTAGATTGCAAAAATGATGATTGAATAAATCCAACCGCCGAACATGGAAACAAAGACGCTCATGCTCTGCTTAATCGGGGTGATTTCATTTGTCCACTTAAGGTTTGGATATTTGAGATTGAGCACCAAACCGAGCATTGAGAAAAAGAGGATGAAAACCAACGGCATTGCAATTATCGTTATCGCACCGAGAATCGTCGGCTTAAGAGCAATGATTGCACATATGCTGCAAATGATTGCCGGTATGCCGGTGAGCAAAAGATGCATGCTTCTCTTGGCCCTAATAGCCTGCCATGAGGTTATCGGCAGGGACTGTGCAAGCCAAATATTTTTACCCTCGAGTGAAATCGAAGGGGCGGACATATCGTTCATTGAAGCAATCAAACAGATAAGTGCCGCAGCGGCAACACAGATATAGCTTTCGCTGCCGAGCATCAATGCTATGTTGTCGGCAAGCCATTCACCTTTTATCAGGACGAAAATGCCTGCACCGATAAGAATAAGAATACCGAGTCCGCAGTTAAGAATGTAATTGGGGCTGGAGAAAAATCTTTGAAGCTCCTTGCCGAGTAACGCAGCATCAATACTCTTGGCTTTAACTCTTTTTTCAATGTATTTTTTCTTTGAAACATTTTGCGAAGATGTTGCGATTCTTATAAAGCTGTGCGCGATAATGTAATATGTTAGAGCACACAAAGCGCCGATAATAACAAGTACAATCAGTGCTGAAAGCATGTCGCCGGAACCAACCTTTCCGAATACATAAAGAGGATAGGCAGAGCCTTTAATTTTTGTTCCGTATGCATCGGCGTTTGCAATAATTCTACGAATAATCTCGTTTGCTTTGAAGTAGAACACATAATAAATTGCAAGGAAAGCAAGAGAAACAATAACCGTGATGAGGCTCTTGTTTTTGAGCTTACTGTTGATCTTGGCAACGACCCAGCCGAGTGAGCAGGCAAGAACCATTACAATCAGCGAAATAATTATCACAAGGAGAATCGAACCGATTAGCGCCTTTACTGTAAAAGAATGCGCAAGATAAACAACGACAGCCGGAATAATAACAAGGGCCGAATAGAGCGTGCCCATGATATAAACACCAAGAAGCCGAGAAGCCATTATGTAGCCGACAGGGATTGGCATTGAAAGCAGCATATCGTTGTCCTTGGCGAGATAAAGGCCGGAATATGTGTTGAATATGCTGCCGAAAGCACCCATTGCAACGGCGATGATTCCCATGAAGCAGAAGAACATCCAGTCATAGCCTTTGTCAACAACCGGAAGCAGGCTGCTTGCAAAAAATGAAAACAGTGCACCGAAAACAACGCAGATGAAAACAAAATATCCGACTATCATCATTGCGCTTGAAGCTTTGGAACGTCCTTTGTTTTTCTTTCGGTCAACAAAGAAGTTCTGAAACATTTCAAGCAGCTGTTTTTTCAGAAGTTGTTTCAGCATCATTCTTCCTCCAGTTCAAGGAATACTTCTTCAAGGCTGTCGTCTCCCTTGACCTCTTCCATTGTGCCCGAGCGAATAAGCTTGCCCTCTTTGATAATTGCAATTTTATCGCAGAGCTTTTCCGCCACTTCAAGAACATGAGTGGAGAAAAAGATTGCACCGCCGTTATCACAAACCTCACGCATCATTCCTTTGAGAATGTGCGCGGCTTTTGGGTCGAGTCCGACAAAAGGTTCATCCATTATAATGAGCTTCGGGTTGTGAATCCATGCGGAAATGATTGCAAGCTTCTGTTTCATTCCGTGTGAATATGTTGCAATCGGCTGAGCCAGGTCAGCGGTCAGATCAAACATCTCAGCATATTTTCGGATTTTTTCCTGTCTGTCGGTTGAAGAAACACCAAAGATATCAGCAACGAAATTAAGAAATTTAATTCCTGTCATGAATTCATAAATATCCGGATTGTCGGGGATATATGCAATTTCCTTCTTGCACTTGATCGGGTCGGATTTTACCGATGTTCCGTTGATGAAAATTTCGCCATCATCAAATTGAAGTATTCCGACAACGGATTTTAGGGTGGTTGTTTTACCTGCACCGTTGTGGCCGATAAAGCCGTATATTTCGCCGGGTGCAATGTGCAGCGACAAATCGTCAACCGCTTTGTAATCGTCGTAAATTTTTGTAAGATGTTCAATTCTTAGCATGAAATTTCCTCTTTTCATTCTCTGTTATTTTGAGTATATATTACAAAGATTTGTTTGTCAATAAAAGAAAAAATTAAAACAGATTTATTACACTTTCTTAAACTTTCCTTCACGGCAGCAGAAGCTTTTAAGGCCTGTGTGTTTAATTCCGAGCAGGGAATCCATTTCATCGGCTGCGTTTTTGTAGTCTGTTTTGTTGTGATGAACGAGTATGTAATCCGCTTCTTTGATTTGGCCGCTTGCCTGTTTGCAGAATGAACGCATCGGAGCCGAGAGATTAAACACCCAAATCGGCGAACAAATTGTAACATGCTCATAACGGGGAAGGTCAATGTCAATCGGTTCAATCGGCATTTCCCAACGGTGCATTCCGTATCGGCCGCACCACCAGAAGCCCTTTGTGCCCTCGGTTAATTCCGTTGATTTGACTTCATAAAGCTCTGCCCCCGTTCGGTCGGCTTCTTCAAGGGCTTTCAGCTTTACATAACCCATGCGTGAAAAATATACAACCAGTCGCTTGGAATTTGCACCGATATTTGAGTAGCAATTTTCATTAACAAAGAATTCTTCCTGTCTGTAGAAAACCGATGCTGCATAGCCTGTCACAGCTTGCAAAAATCCAAAAATAAAATAGATGGTCGACATAAAGTTAAGCGGAAACATATAAAACTGTATACATATCCAAAGCATTAGCGTTATGCCGAAAATTCCGCCGCAGTAGATGCCGGCCTTTTTGTTTCTGAAAAGCAAAACCGACGCCGTAAGATTCGTAATTCCGTTGACAATGAGCAAAGCAATTCCCGAAAACAGAAAATCACGAAAGACATATTCGGCAAAGGGCAGCTTTTGAAAATAGGGAAGCATCGCATCCATTCCCATAGTTTTTCCGGAAGGATCTGCAATCATCATAACAGCCCCGCCGACTGCACCTATCCCGATGAACAGCGTCCAGAAAATCAAAAAATTTTTTGCAATTTTGTATCTTGATTTCATAAAACTCACTTCTTTTTCTTTGGCTTTGGGAGCGGAACAATTTCGCCGAGAAGCGGAATTACCTTTTCTAAAAGCTCATCATTTTCAATGTCAAGAATATAGCTTTCCTTTGCTCCGTCATAGGGAAAGCCGCAAGGTGCGGTACTCATAATTTCGGAAAGCTCCGGAAGCTTTTTGACAAAAACCGTATTGTCGCAAACCGTAAGGATCGGCCTGTCATTGAGATAAACCATATATTCGCCGAACATTTTTCTTGTGCGAATCAAGCCGAATTTATCGACTTTTTCTTTTACAAATTCGATGTAATCAACAGAAGTTGCCATTGTTATTCCTCACTTTAGAACCGATTGTATGTAATTTATATGCTCAAATGCCTTGATATCCGAACCAGAGGGGTCAATAATATCGAATTGTATATCGTGCGGCATAAGCATTTCATAAATCAAGAAGCCGTTGTCTGAAAGAATTTTTTCTATGCTCATGTAATCAAAGCATGAGTGCATTTCATCTCCGCCGGCTTTTGCCATCGCAAGCATATTTTTAACTCTCTTTTCATCGGCGACAAAAAGATCGGCATCGGCATAGTCAAAGAGAAGTGTGCTTCCCTCCGAGCCGAGTTCCGTAAGCTCGCCAAGCAGGTTTTCAATCTCATTAAAATATAGATAGTAGCTCACGCCGAGCCACAAGAAAAAAGTTTTTTTGCTTTTGTCAAACCCGTCTTGTTTGGGTTTATACTGATTTCCTTAGAATAATTACAGTGCCGAAAGTGCATCGAGATCACCCGATTGCAGTACGGAAATATTCTGCCTGATTTTTTCATCATCCCAATCCCACCAGCGTATGCGCTCAAGCTCTGTGATTGTTTCGTCGCTGAACCTTTTACGGATCGGCTTTGCCGGAATTCCACCGACTATCGTATACGGTTCAACATCTTTTGTTACCAAAGCTCTTGTGCCTATGATTGCACCGTCCCCGATCGTTACACCTGCACGGATAATTGCATCATATCCGATCCAAACATCATTGCCAATAATAATATCGCCCTTGTTTTCCCATGCGTTTGAAATGGCTTTGACGTCGGGTTCAAGACCCCATTCCTCAAAGAAAACGGGGAAAGGAAAGTTGCAAAGGCTGTTCAAATCGTGGTTTGCAGAATTGAAAATAAACTTTGCACCGCAGCCGATTGAGCAGAATTTACCGATTATAAGCCTCTCAGGATTGCATTCGGGATAATGATAAAGAACGTTATTCTTCTGAAAGTCTCTGGGGTCATTTACAAAATCATCATAGTATGTGTAATCGCCGACTTCAATCGTAGGGTCCGTTATAACGTTTTTTAAATAAACCGTATCCTTTGATTGGGAACGGGGATAGATTTTCCATGTCGGAATCATAATTGTGCCTCCATTACATTGCTGATTTATTTTTTTCCGAGATAGCGGAAGGTTTTCTTTTTATAATCAAGATATTCTTTTCCAAAGGTTGTCTCCATGTATTTTTCCTCCTGAAGAATCTGGAGATGAAGCATTATTATCGGGAAAAGAGAGAATATCAGATTAACAGGGTTAAAGAACATTAGCAGTACGCCAATATACATCAGATCGAATCCGAAGAAAGCAGGGTTGCGGCTAAATTTGTATATACCGTTTGTGATAAGCTTTGTTTTGTCGCTTTCGGGAATACCGGCACGCCAGCTGTCTTTCATACAAATGACAGAAATCAGAAAAATCAAATTGCCGAGCATACCTATGCAAAATCCTGTGAAGCGTGTGCTTGACGGCATATAATTCCAATCGAGAGCGATTGACAGAAGCTGTGCAATAACAACACTTCCCGTTGCGATTGACATAAGCTTTTCGACCGTGTGCAACTCTTTCTCTTTTCGTTTGCCTATCTGTCGTGTTTGTATTCCGCGATTTTTTTGTATGAGCATTTTTGTGAAATATATTCCGTAAAAAATTGCAAGAACAACAAGCCCCAATGAAAAAAACGGAAGTCTTTCTTCAAACGGTTTATTCATACTTTTTCCCCTGCATAGCTGCATTTTTATAGCTGATAATTATATGGCACGGTGCGAAGATTAAAGATAAAACAATGAGCGGAAAATTAAGCGAAAGAATTCCGCTCTCGATGAATAATATTGACGGCAAAATCGAAAGAACAAGAGATTTTCTTATGCTACTTTCTTTCCTGAAAACAATCCAGCCCAGACAATACAAAACTACCAAGATTGCACCTGTTATTATGTATATTGTTTTTGCGTTGTTTATTTTAAAGCCGAGATTGAGAAACGGCGGCGTAAAGAACATAAATAAGAAGCTGCCAAATCTTCCGATTTGTTCAAGCACCTCTACAAGCTTATTATCGTAATAATTTTGAAAGCCATCCTTATTTGTGTAAGCAAAAATTATGTTTGGAATCAAAATTATAACAACCAAGATTAAACCGATAAAATTAAACCATGACATTTTTATCACCTTAATGTATCAAGAATTCTTTCAAACTTTTTCTCGGACTGTATCTCATGAGTGATGAATTTTCCGTTGTAAAAAAGTGAAAATGTTGTGAAGGGACAGGGCACTTTTTTTGCCTGCTCAAGCGTTGAAATGTGAATCGTTTCTATAGGAATTTTTTGGGTTTCGGCGATCTTTTTCAGAAGAGGAACATATTTCGCCGTGAAAGGGCATTGATTTGTATAATATAAAACCAATCCGTATTTGTTTTCGATCGGATTTACTTTAAACTGTGGTTTTGCACCGATTTTATCAAACGGTAAATACAGCAGTTCAAAGTAAGGGCCGAATCTGTCTGCAACGGTAAAACCTTTATATTCTAAATATTTTTTGTCTGAGAGAAATCCCAGTTTTTTTGCCGAGGAGAGAAGAACCAACCCTTTTTTGCCCTTTTCTTTGCTGTCTCTAATGCACTCGTCGAGCAAAAGATTTGAATATCCGTGCCCCTTTAACTGACCCGAGATCCAAAGGCAGTTTATTTACATATAGCTGTCCGCTTCTATCGGAGCCCATGCATATTCAGCCGGAATATATTCTATAAAGCATTTTCCACGAACGTTGCCTTTCAAAAAGACAAGTCCTTCATCAAAACGATTGGCAAGCCATGCTTTCTTAGATATAACCTGAATATCATTGTTGCTTGAAATTGCACAGCATATGTGTTCTTTTTCGAGGTTATCTTTTGTGACCTTTATCAGTTCCATTTAATTCTCACCTCATGGATTTATTTTCGGAAACATTTTCTTAAAATCTTCTTCGGAAATGCTGTTATCAAACATCTTTTTTGAGACATCTTCATCGAGTCCCATTATCAAATTGACGGTTTTTCTCATGTCATCTGTTGTCGAATCAACCCAGTCGGATTCCTCGTGAAGAATAACGCTGCCGACTCCATGTGAAAGAAATATCGCCATTGTGTGAGCGTTCATGGTCGGCTTTCCGCCATAAGAAATGAGAATGTTAATAATTCGCTCAATATACGGTTCAAGTACGGTCAGCGTTTGCTCTCTGATTGCCCAGCGAACCGTTTTGTGAATATGTCCGTCATATTTTGCTCTGAATTCTCTTGTGCTCAGCTTGACGTATTCAAAAAATCTAAGCAAAGCACGATATGGCCGCTGCTCGGCCTCGCTTGCAATTTTTTCAAAATCAACTTCATAAGGTGCAAAGAAATTGTTCAGCACATCTTCGAAAAGCTCATCTTTGGATTTATAGTAATAGTAAAATGCGCCGACATCGGCACCGACTTCTTTCATGATTTCACGAATACCTGTTCCGTCGAAGCCTTTTTCAAAAAACAGGCGGTTTCCAACTTCAATTATTCTGTTCTTTGTGCCGCCTTCAAACATCTGCTTTCTTGCCAAAACCGAACCGCCCCTTCATTTCTGAACATTGTTGAATAATTTGCAACGCTATTATATCTCAAGAATAATCCATTGTCAACAGCAAAATAAAAAAGGTTGCCGCTCGGTGCGACAACCTTATATGTTTATTGATTATATTAAACCTTTGGATCGGCAGGAATGAGATATGCATTTTTGCCGAAGCCTACCTGCTTGAATATCTGATCCGATTTAGGGCTGTAAAGGTAAAAGCCTTTCTCGTGCTGAGGATACATGAGAATGCAAAGCCTTGCAAGAAGAGGGAAAATAAGATAAGGAAGAAATTTTCCGAAAACAACGTCCCAAGTTGTGAAAGCAGAAAAGCTGCAATTAAGCAAATAGCTCCATACGCCGCTGCGTGTAATTTTGCTGCTCATTGTATCCAGCTGTTTTTGGGTAAGACTTTTTTTCAGACAAACGAAGTCGTCGGTTTTGGGGTGATTATATCTGTAGCCTTCAACGTTGTAATAAAGACCTCTGCCGCCTCTTATTGAGTATCCGTAAGTTCCTACGGATACGCCCTGACCTTTCGGTAATGTATAAAGTCCGACTTGTAAATCATGGTTGGTGAGATTTACAAAATAAAGCCATGTGTGACCCGACATATAATGAAGCCTTGCCTTTTGACAAACATAAACCGTTGCAACATATTCGTTTTTATCTGTCGCATTTGCGTCCTCGGCGGAAACAACAAAAGCGAAGCTGCAAAACAACGTTACGATAATCATAATAACAGCCACAATTTTTTTGAAAGTTTTCATTTTACCGTCTCCTCAAAAATTATCTTTGCAAAGTATAGCACTTTATGAAGAATATGTCAATTATAAAAATACGGGTGTATGCCGTCAGCATACCACATCATAAAAAATCGAAGTGTTTTTTTATATAATGTTCCGATTTACTTTAATTTTTTGCTATGATATAATCAATTCACAACTTTAGACGGAGTGATGCTCATGGATATAAATATAAAGGAAAAGGCCGCAACTCTGCGTGACGATTTACGCCTTTACTGGAAGAAGCCGCCAATGGGACGGTATATGTCCTTTAAAGAAATAGTGTCTCTCGCCGTGGGCGGTCTCGGAATTCAATTTGTTGTTTTCTGTGCGCAGAATATGATAATCAGCATCGGTAATACGCTGATAAGCAACACCATCGGCATTGCACCGAAACCTTTGTACATAATTTATATTCTCAGCGTTATCCTCAGCTTTCCGCTGACGGCACTCAGAGGAAAAATTATTGACTCATCAAGAAGCAAAAAGGGTCGCTATCGCCCGTTTATTCTTTCGATGGGTCTGCCTACGGCGATTCTTGCAATCGGATTTGTTTATATGCCATATGAACGAATGTCGATGCTTGCAAAATGTATTACCGTTTTGCTTTACAACATCGGCTTGCAGTTCTTTTATATGTTCTATTATGATGTTGATCAAAGCATAATCAATGTTCTTTCGCCGAATACATACGAAAGAAGCGATGTAACGTCAATCAAGTCGGTTGTCAATTCACTTGCACCGACATTGGGCAACATAATTCTTCCGCTCGTTGCAAGGGCAATAACCGGCGAAAACACACTCGTAGATATCAGAATTTACAGAGCATTCTATCCGCCGATGATTGTTTCCGGATTCTTCCTCGGACTGCTGGTTTATTTCAACACCGAAGAAAAAATCGTTCAGGCAAAAACTCATACGGTAAAAATTAAATTTACCGATGCTTTCCGTGCTGTTGTTCGCAACAAATATTTTTGGATAATTTCTCTGGCAGGCTGGATAGGATTCCTTGAGAATGCCGTTCAGAATATTATGGATTGGCTTTACAGCTATCAGGATGCATGCAGCCCTGCGGAATATTCGCTTATTGTTACGATAAGAGGCAATGCGTCTCTTTGGCCGATGCTTTTTATTCCGTTTCTTATCCGTGCACTCGGCAAAAGAAAGATTCTTGTTGTCAGCAATATCATAAATGTAATTTTTATTATACTTATGCTGCCGATAATAAGGCTCGGCGATCCGTCGCAGATTATTTGGCCGTTGATGTTCTGCTTCTTCTTTAACTATATGGCTGCATACGCCGTAACGCTCTTGACACCCGGTGTCAACGGAGATATCAGAGACTATCAGCAATATATAACGGGTGAGCGAATCGACGGAATGTTTGTTGCCGTCGGTGCAATCGGAAGCATAGTTACTCTTATTACAAACGCCGCTCTCCCCGAGCTTTATGACCGTTCGGGTCTTAATGAGGATGTTGCAAGAAGTCTTGGCTTCGACGGCAGCAATGTATATGAGGTTCTTTCCGACCCGTGGTATTTCAAAAATATTTGCAGCGTTTTAATTATTGCCGCAACCATCGGTGCAACGCTGAATGTTGTTCCGTATTTCTTCTATGATTTGACCGAGATTAAGCAAAAGGCGATGGTGACGGTTCTCAAAATCAGAGCTTTGTTTGAGGATTACGGTAACGGAGTTCTTTCCGATGCCGCTCTTGTTGAAGCGATTGATATTATTGAAGAAGCAAAGATCTATCACGATAAAAAGATTATTAAGCCGACAAAAGAAGAAATTAAAAAGGCGAAGAAAGCCAAAGATAAATCGGCCGTGAAAGCAGCAAAACAAAATTATAAAAATCAAAAAGAAGAAAATGAAAAAATAGAAATCGCTCAGTATGTTATCAAAGAGATAAACAAGTTTGACTCGGAAGCGGTTAAGGCTCAGCTTGAAGAAGCAAAGAAAATTTATTCCGCAGGACTCGAGGGACTTTACTCTCTTGAGATTCCGTCAATGAAAGCGGCAAAGGCTATGCCGAAAGCCACTGAGGAGGAAAAAGACATGCGTCGCAATGCGATAAACAGAGTGCGCATGATTAAGGATTCCAAAAAGGTTTTGGCAAAAAAATATGCCGACGGAATCGAACTTTTTGACATCAAGATTTTTGAACAGCTCTTTGAAAAGGAAGATGAGCTCGACGCTATGATTAAAGAGGCGGTTAATGAACTGAGGACAGCGGCGAAGGTTAAGGATAAAACAGCCGAGAAAAAGGCAAATGAAAAAATCAAGGCTCTCAGAAAAAATCGAGATGAAATTCGCAAAAAAATTAAGGCTGCAACAGATGAAAACTCGACATACACTCGTGCGGCAAAGCCGTATATTGAAGCCGAAAAGCTCTTAAAGCAAAGAGAAAATTATCTTCATTATGAGGATATAAAATCCCGCTATGAGGAATCCAAGAAACGTAACGACGAAGAGATTCAACGCCGCATTGCCGAGGAGGAGGAACTCAAGGCAAAGCGCAAAGAATATGCCGCAAAAGCGAAGGAACAGCGAAGAAATAAAGGAGGCAGAAATGGATAAGCTTACGGTTAAAGGCACACGAATAGTCGATTCACACGGACGTGAAAGAATTCTGACGGGTCTTAACGTGTGCGATAAGGGCAGATATATCGAGGGACAAAGACGGGTTTACGGTGAGCAGTGGAACAAAGGCCTTGCCGCCGACATGAAGGCTCACGGAATGGATCTTATACGTCTCGGAATAACATGGGATGCCATCGAACCCAAGCCGGGCGAATATAACGAAGAATATCTTGAGTTTATCGGCGGTATTCTCGATGAATGCAAGGAGTCGGGAGTATATGTTTATCTTGATATGCACCAGGATCTTTTCTCGGGCACAGAGCTTCTCTGCGGCGACGGTGCACCGAAATGGGCGACGCTGACGGGCAAATATAAATACCGGCCGACAAAAATTGTCTGGGCTGAGGGCTATTTCTGGGGAAAGGCGGTTCACAGTGCATTTGATTCTTTTTGGGACAATGCCGAGGTTAAAGGCAAGGGCGTACAGGTTTGGTTTGAAGAAATGTGGTCGCACGTTATTGAAAGATTCGGCGATCATCCGGCGGTAATCGGATTCGATTTCTTTAACGAACCGTTTCCGGGCAAGAGCGGAGGAAAGGTTTTCCGCGAAGTGATCGGGCGGCTTGTCTCAACAACCGCTTTTGATAAAACGATTTCAAAGAAAAAGCTTATCGAGCTTGCAACAAAGAGTGACGATCCGGCAAGAGTGCTTGACCTTTACACCGGCAAGCACCTGAGAAAAATCACAAGTGCCGGCGATGATATTATAAAAACTTTTGACACAAAAAAGTATTTTCCGTTCATAAATAAAATGGCGAGAGCGACGAGAAAATGCGGCAACGAAAAATTTGTTTTTCTTGAAAACAGCTACTATTCCAATCTCGGAATTCCTTATTCATGCCCACGTCCGATACTTTCGGGTAAGACGGAAAACAACGTTATTTTTTCACCGCACGCTTATGATTTTATGGTGGACACTCCGTCGTATAAGTACGCAAGCAATGACCGTGTCGGCTCTATTTTTGCCGAGCACAGGCGTTCTCAGCAACGGCTCGGTGTTCCTGTCATAGTCGGTGAATGGGGCGGCTTTACCGAGGGCGACGAATGGTTCCCTCACATTGAATTCTTGCTTGATCTTTTCGATTCGTACAAGTGGAGCAACACCTATTGGTGCTACTTCGGCGGCTTTACGGATACAGAGGTTTACAAAAAGGTTCTCACCCGTCCGCATCCCGTGGCTGTCACGGGCGAGATTGAAAGCTACGGCTACGACCGTGAAAACAAAGAATTTAATCTCAGCTTTGTTCAGCTTGAGGAAACAAAAGCAAAGACGGAAATTTTTGTTCCGTCCGTGCCGAAATACGCCGAGCTTGACGGCGAAGAAATTGCAATAAAACGAAAAGGAATTTTCAGGATTTCAACCGCACCCGGTGAGCATAAAATAAAAATTATTTTCAAATAAAAAACAACTTTCCTGCAAAAAAACTTGTGGGAAAGTTGTTCTTTTGTTTATCGTTTTTTCTTGTGCGTTAATCTTTTCGTTAAGAAGCTTTTTATGATTGCAATGATTATCAGTGCCGCAATGCTGAAGGCGATAAAGATAATAGCATAGCTTTCGTACCAATCATGAGCCGACGAATCGCTGTAAGATTTTGGTATCTGATAAACTGCTTGAACTCGGCCTTATGTGTGGAATGAAGCTCTTTTATCTTTTCAACATTAATATTCTGTGCTTTCTCCTTACCACATATTATCAGAGTTCTCGCAGAAGGCAACCATGTCCTTAATTTCAAGAACCGTGCCGTCATCAAGCGTGACTGTGCCGTTCCATTTGCCGAAAACCTGGTGGCAGATGTTGCCGATAAAGAGAACTCTTGACTTTGTGTAGTTGTCATAAAACGGAGTCATCGTCATCTCAAAGCGACCGTCGGACGAGGTAAATTTCCATGGCTTCATCCAATCATTTTCGTCCTTTTCAAGATAGATTTCGCCGATTTTGTGAGCCTTACCGTTGAGGAAAAGCGTATTTTCCGTAGCGGCACTCATATCGCCGAAGCCCCAGCCGATTTCAAAGCCGAAGATGTCGTCGTTTTCAAGCTTCGTGCTGCCGTTGCCCCAGTACCAGTTGGTGTGGTACGGCCAAACTCCTCGGCCCCAATCGAGAACGCAGAACGAATCCGACGGGTCAAACTCGACAGTCATATCGCCGATTTTAACCGTTCCCGTTACGGGCATACAGTTTATTTTCTGATTGTAATAGAACTTTTTGCTGTCTCTGTCGCCGAACGGGAGAGCCATTGCAAGGTATTCGTGATTCGGGAACATATCCATTGAAATGTCAACGGTGAAAGGCTTACCGCCTGTGCGTCCGTTGAATTTAATTGTACGCTGCGTTTCGGTCACGTTAACGTCCAGATTGAAGCCGAATTTGTGGCGGGAAAAGGTCTGCGGAGACATAGCGGTTTCGGAAAGGCCGAACTTGCCAAAGCTAAGCAGTCTGAGCGAAACGGCACTGTAGCTTTTGCCGGTCTGCATGTCAAAGAGAGTAACATTTGCCGCTCCGCCGAGCGAGATATCAGCCATTGTGACCTGCATAACATAGCGACTGTTTGAAATCTGATAGAAATCCCATTCCTTGATGCGGGTCTTGTTGGCTTTAATAGCACTGCGGTCATATTGATAAAGCTCCGTGAAGCAATATCCGGGCTGGGTGAGACTGCCATCCTCTTTAAGCAGGGGAGTTGGCTCTGTTATTTTTATCTGTCCTGTTTCATCGAATGCCGAGGTGTAGAAAATTGTACTCATTGCGATAATTATCGTCAGAATAAATGAAGTTAACCTGATAACTTTATTTTTCATCGGATTTCCTCCTTCAAAAGTTCTTTTCCTTGCTTGCCGGTCATGTGTTCAATGTTTATTTTTATCATGCAAAGTATGCCGAATCCACGTTCGACCTCTGCCGGAATTCCCTCAAGGAAATCCGGACAGTATTTTCCTGCGAGTGACGTTACGGATGAACGCATCTCATTTTCGTCTGTTAGAATTTCCGCCTTGCCGAAGGCTACGACGCTCTTAAAAAGAGTGGTGTATTTTTCCTGAAGAATGTCGTCACGGGCAACGACGCAGAATGAAACCTTTTGCTCTTTTTTGATTGCGTCGAGCTTGTGTCCTGTTTTGGCGCAGTGAAGATAAATTTTGCCGTCCGTGTAATAATAGTTAATCGGCACGGTATACGGATAACCGTCGTCGCCTAAAACGGCGAGCACTCCCGTTTTGCCTCGAGCAAGAATTTCTTCGCATTCTTCTTTTGAGAGCTGTTGTTTAATTCTTCTCATTTCTCTGAACAAAAAATCACCGCCTTATATTTTCTCTTTAATGCTTCCGAAAAGCTGACCGATGCTGTCTCTGAAAACAAGATCGGCACTTGAGTCAAGGTCGGTTTTCCCTTTGTTGATAAGCACAATGTTTGAACCCCGGAAATAACGAATATACATAGCCGCAGGATAAACGGCGAGAGATGTGCCGCCAATGATGAGCAAATCGGCCGTTGAGATTTCACTGATTGCTTTTTCGACTACGTTTTCTTTGAGCGGCTCTTCGTAAAGTACTACATCGGGTCGGACAAGTCCGCCGCATTTTTCGCAGTGAGGAACCTTACCCTTGAGAGATTTCAATTTTTCGAGTGGATATGGTTTGCCGCATTCCATGCAATAGTGAACAGCCGTCGTTCCGTGCAGTTCAATTACGTTTTTGCTGCCTGCCTTTTGGTGAAGCCCGTCAATGTTTTGCGTTATGACCGAGGAAAGCTTGCCTTTTTTCTCCATTTCGGCAAGGACGATATGCGCTGTGTTCGGTTCAACATTTATTTCAAGAAAATATTTATAATAGAAATCATAAAATACATCAGGCTTTGAAACAAAGAAGCTGTGACTTAAAATCGTCTCGGGTGAAACGCCGTATTCACGAACGGTGTTGTAAAGTCCGTCCTCACTTCGATAGTCCTTAACTCCGCTTTCGGTCGAAACTCCCGCTCCGCCGAAGAAAACCGTTTTGGAAGAATTGTTTATCAGTTCGGCGAATTTTTCAAGTTTTTTATTGTTCATTCAAATCACCCCTTAATACTTCGGCAGTTATTTATATTGAAATTATAGCATAATTGTAAAAAAATATCAAATGTATTGAGATTTTTCGCTGAATGCGTTATAATAAATTGATTTATTGTACTCACAGAAGGGGGAATTATGTGAGCGGAGAAAAAATGAACAATAAATTTCACTGGGGATTTGCTCTTATCCTCGTTACAATATTTCAGGTTTTGACAGGAACCGTTGTCATTACAGCCAACGGTTTTAACAGCACGCTTTTTGCGGTCTATGCAGGCTATTTGGTGCTTGAATGGGCGTATTTTGTTGTTGCTTCTGTTTTTTGCGGACAAAATAATTTTGAGCTTGAAATAATCGGATTTCTTTTTTCGGGAATCGGATTAACAAATGTTGCCACGGTCGACAACGATTATGCAATCAAGCAGGTTGTCGCCATTGTGCTCGGATTGTTCCTGTTTATCTTCATGCTTGTCGTCATGAGACGAACCGATATTGTTATGAAGCTGCGAATGCCTGTCGCCTTTGCTGCGGTCGGCTTACTCGTTGCCAACCTTGCGCTTGCAAAATATACGAACGGTGCGTTGAACTGGATTACAATCGGCGGAATGTCGATTCAGCCGTCGGAGTTTGTTAAACTTGCATTTATATTTGTCGGTGCTGCGTCTTTGGACAAGCTTCAAAGCGCACGCAGTCTCACAAAATATCTTATTTTTTCATTCGGATGCGTCGGTGCACTTTTCCTTATGAAGGATTTCGGTACTGCACTGATATTCTTCTTTACATTCATAATTATCGCATTTATGCGTTCGGGCGACGTGAGAACCATTGCTCTCGTTTGCGTTGCGGCATTGCTCGGAGCGATAATGATTATCTATTTCAAACCTCATGTTGCAGCACGATTTAAAGCGTACGGACATATCTGGGAGCTTATCAATGACGAAGGTATGCAACAGACAAGAACGCTTATCTACTCGGCAAGCGGCGGACTTTTCGGACTCGGAATCGGCAAGGGCGAGTTGAGAAACGTTGTCTTCGCTTCAACCGACCTTGCTTTCGGAATGATATGTGAGGAGTGGGGAATGATCGTCGGCTTGACGATAGTTATTACATATGCTTTCGTTCTTCTCTATGCAATCAAGGTTGCGAGAAATACCCGTTCGGCTTTTTATGCGATAACGGCGTGTGCGGCGGCAGGACTTTTGCTGTTCCAGACGAGCCTGAATATTTTCGGTGTAACGGATATTCTGCCGTTTACGGGAGTTACGCTTCCGTTTATCAGCCGAGGCGGTTCGAGCGTTATTTCCTCATGGGGCATGCTTGCACTGATTAAATCGGCGGATATAAGAACTTATCCTAAGCTTTCGCAGACAATTCTGCCGGATCATCCTCTTTATCCGCCCAATATAATGATAGGCAAGAGGACCAAACGTAAGGTTTACGTTCCGCCTGTTGTTGAACAGCCGGTCAGAGTAAAAGGCTCGGCGGCAGATGTTCCGGTCGGCAGAAAGAGAACAACGACCGGCAGAGGCGATGTTCCGATAAGCAAAAAGAGGACGCCATCGGCTCAGAATTCAAAGGACATTCCGATATCACGGAAAAAATCCGGGAACGGGAGGGCTAAATAAATGAGAAATACCACAAGAAGAGCCTTTGTTCTTTATTTTGTTATAGTTGCATTTTTCTGCGGTCTTGGATTTATGATGTACAATTTTTTTGTTCACGGTTCGGAATGGACGTCAAATCTGGTAAATCAACATATTTATAAAAACGGTGAAATTTCCAGTGCAGGCACAATTTTTGACCGCAACGGAACAAAGCTTGTTTATTCCGAGGACGGCGTGAGAATTTACAATGATGACAGGACGATTCGCAAGGCAATGCTCCACGCAGTCGGCGACAATTCTTCGTTTATTGCTACGGGTGTTCAATATGTTTACAGTTCAAAGCTTTCCGGCTATGATTTTGTGAACGGAGTTTATAATCTAAAAAAATATAACAGAGGCAACGATATCAATCTTACTCTTGATGCCGATATATGCAAGACGGCTTATGAAGCGATGGACGGCAGAAAGGGAACGGTTGCGGTTTACAATTATAAAACCGGTGCAATGGTTTGCATGGTGTCAACTCCGTCATACGACCCGGAGAATAAGCCTGATGATATTGATGACAATCCTGACAAATATGAGGGAGTCTACCTCAACCGATTTGTATCGGGTTTGTATACCCCGGGCTCAATATTCAAGGTTATAACGGCTATCAGTGCGATTGAGAATATTCCGGATATTTATTCACAGACCTTTGAATGTACGGGCGAATACGCAACCGGCGACGGCAAAATTATATGCAGCGGCGTTCACGGTACGGTTGATTTTGAAGAGGCTTTGAATCATTCGTGTAACGTAGCTTTCGCACAGATTGCAATTCAGCTCGGTCAGTCAAAGCTCATGCAGACTGCGGGCGAACTTGGTTTCAATACAAAAGAGGACATGGATCAGATAACGGTTTCGGCAAGTAAGTTTGATGTCAGCAAAACGACAAAAACCGATCTCGGCTGGGCAGGTATCGGTCAGTACACCACAATGGTAAATCCTTATCATATGCTTACGATTATGGGTGCGATTGCCAATAACGGAGTGGCTACAAAACCGTATTTCGTTCAAAACATGGTGTCGCCCGATGGCAAGGTCGATGTTATCGGCAAAACCGCTGTCAATAAGACTGTAAATGTTACTCCCGAAATTGCGGCGCAGATGAAAAAGCTTCTGCGTTCAAACGTTGTGAATTATTATTCCGATTCCACTTTCCCGGGACTTCAGATGTGCGGCAAAACGGGAACAGCGGAGGTTGAGGGTGGCTCACATGCTTGGTTCGTCGGTTTCTCTCAGCGAGAGGATACACCGTATGCTGTTGTTTGCATTGTTGAAAAATCCGGTTCGGGACTCTCTGTTGCCGGCGAAGTGGTTAATGAAGTTATGCAAGAGGTTTGCGGCTGACACAATATATTGTGAGCAAAGAAACAAAGTATACTAAAACAAAAAAATAATCAAAAAATTTTTATGAAAAAGTAAATATATTTCCAAAAAGAAACTATAAAAATCTTTTTCGTGCTATTATAATAAAAAAGCGGAGTGTTCGCTTCGCAAAATAAAAAGCATGAAAATGCAAAAAAACAAAAAGGAGAGATTTTTTCATGAAAAAATTCTTAGCAATTCTTCTCTCGGTAATCATGCTCTTCACGCTTGGCGTTGCAGCATTTGCCGAGGACGGAGAAAAACCGGAGAGGGATATGCCTTATGATACCGCAAAGCAGCCGGGCAAGGTTGTATTCTCGATTGAAAATACATACATTGATGCTGCAAAAGAGTATTCTATCCCAATCACCATGAAGTCCGATTATCTTGAGAAGATTCCCGAAAATGCAGAAACATTCTATTTCGGATTCTCAGGCATCAGCTTCTCAACAAGCGAGAAGGATATTGTTGAGATTAAGAAAATCAGATTCTCTGATGAAATTGCTGCTGATGATCAGCTTGCTGTCAACCAGGTAGATCTTGAGAACGGCATGGACGGTTCAATGGCTTTCAAGATTAAGAAGGCTGATTTCAACAAGTTCTTCTCAACATCCGACGAAGGTATCGTTATCGGCTATATTGACGTTGTTACAACCGAGGATGTTCCCAAGGAGTACGGTAAGGACTTTGGCAGAATCGTATTCTTCCCGTATTTTGACCTTTACTCAGAAGATGAAGAAGGCAATCCGAACGGCTGTGTTGCCGATCCTAATGCATCGGGCTGCTCTGTAGGCTATACGGATGCAGAAGGCAACTTCACAGGTATTTTCCTTGACGAATCCGAGAATGATGAAATCATTTTTGATACAGCTTGCTTCTACCATGCACCTTATGTTCCGACATGGAAGGAAAGACTTGTAACTTGGGCTAAGGGCCAGGGCGTTATCATCTGTGGTTTCTTCATCACAGTATTCAGCATCCTTGAAGAGCTTCTTAAGAAATAATTTTAATTGAATTATTTGAAGGACGGTTTTGCCGTCCTTCTTTTTTGCTTTATTTTGAAAATTCACAAAAAATTTGCTTTATTTTGTCAATGTAATAGAGTATAATAAATATATTATTTCGAGAAATTCTTATTAACAAGGAGACAGACCGATGGTTGACCTTATAAAAAGAAATACACCGAGAATAGCGGATCAATTTGTGCTGAAAACGATTGATTCGGATAACGGATATGATTGCTATGAAATTTATTCCGAGGATAAAAAAGTTGTGCTTGCCGGCAATTCGCCGCTGAGTCAGGCCATGGCTTATTATGACTACCTCGGCAGATATCACGGCGTTGTTATAACAAGCGGAGATTATGATATTTCAACAATTTCTTCCGCACCGCTGCCCGAGGAAAAAATCAACCGCACGATAAAAAGAAAAATCAGAGCAATGACGAGCTATGAAGCTTTTTCACTCAGCGGAAATTTTCGCGGCTTTGACAGATGGGAAAAAGAAATTGATTTTATGGCAATGCACGGATTCAATCATGCTCTTCAGCCGGTCGGTTTTGACGGTGTGCTTTTCAGGACGCTTACGGATATCGGTATGCCGGAAAATTTTTGCCTTGAATTCTCATCGGGACCGGCGTTTTTGATGAATCAGCTCACGGGTAATATTGCAGGAACGAATTCAGTCAACAGCAAGGAATATCTTGAGAGAAAAATTACCGTCGGCAAGCTTATAAGTGACCGTGAAAGAAGTCTTGGAATCGAGCCGATTTTTCCTGCGGCAATTCCGAGCGTGCCGTTCAGCCTGAGGAAAAAATACATCAAGATGGATATTTTTAAAGCTCCGATGTGGCACAATTTTCCGCCGATATTTTTTATCAGGCCGAAGAATGCGTTCTTTTCGGTGTTCAACAAAAAATTTCTGACAGTTCAGCGTGAGGCTCTCGGCGAAACGCACAGCTACATCTTTGAGGGCGTGTATGAATCCGACAAAAAGGGTTATAACTCCCATCTTGCCGACCTTGGCAAGGCGCTTGAAGAAATGCTCAATGAGTTTGACAAAGACGCAGTTTGTTATCTTCACACAAGCTCAATAAATGCCGACTTTTTCAAGAGCTGTTCGGGTGACAAATATATTTTTCTTGATGATTGCGAGATGAGCAAAAATTCCGACATCCTCAGCGACAAAAAATACATTCCCGAAGTCAGCGGTAATCGTTATGGCAGGACAGGCATTTACGGAAACGTGCAAAAGCTTTGCGACAATCCGTTTGCAAATTCTGAGCTTGGCGGAGCACTTGCATTTGATACGTTTGACATCAACCCCGTTTATTGTGCTGCGGCGTTAAAGGCAATAACAGCCGCCGACAGCTTTGAACGGGACGATTTCATCAGAGATTTCTGCACTAAGAGATATAAAACGGATTCTTTCTCTGATGACATTATTTCGCTTATCGATCTCTGTTCGAGCGATGAATGTACAGGTTCGATTATCTGCGCCCGTCCGTGTACCAATGTTAAGCACACTGCACCGTATGATACGATGGAACGCAGCTACGATTTCCATAAGCTTTATCCGATTGCTCAGAGGATTATTAACTCCGAGGATAAAAAAATTGATGCGATGCGTGCCGATATTCAGTCGATAGTTCGTCAATTTCTTTCGGATCTTGCGTATCCCGTTTACATCAAAGCAACGGAATTTTTCCGAGAAAAAAATGTCAGAAATTTTGAGCAGGCAAGCAACCTTTTTCTCGAAATATGCGAGGATATCGACCGCCTTTTAAGAACAAGAGAGGAAACAAATTTCTGCACAAAATATGTTGAGGCTCAAGAGCTTGGCAGCAGTCAGGAAGAAAAAGAATCATTGCAGATTAATTTCCTTTTGCTCCACACAATTTGGGGTCCGTTCGACCATTCGATTCTTTACGATACGGTTTGGAACGAGTGGGGCGGCCTGGTAAAGGATTATTATGAAGCAAGATGGCACATGTACTACCGTTCTCTTGCGGCGTACTTTGACAATCCGAAAAAGCTCAAGGATAATTCGAAAAAACAGCCTCTTGACCGTAACGAATATAACGGTTCATATCAGGCAAAGCGCCTTGCACTTTTTGAAAACAATTTCCTCGAGAATTATATTCCGCGCAAAAACGGAATCGGTGAGGAGGACACCGTGGAAGTAGCAAAGGAATTGCTTGAAAAATATTCAGAAGTTTATACACAGTTTTAAGGAGATAGACCATGAAAAATATCCCGAAATCAATTACCGCTCATATTGATGAAGTTGCGGAGAAATTAAAAAAATATCCGAAGCTTGAAAAGCTTTATCGCAACTGCTATCCGAACACGCTTGAAACGACGGCGGAGATTCTTCCCGACGGTTCAACATTTCTTTACACGGGCGATATCCCGGCAATGTGGCTCAGGGATTCCACAGCTCAGGTCACGCACTATCTTCCGCTGACAAAGGATGACCCCGAAATCCGTTCAATCATCCGTGGGCTTATTGTTCGTCAGCTGGCTTACATAAGAATCGACCCTTATGCCAATGCGTTTAACATTGAGAAGAACGGTCACGGTCACACCGATGACCTGCCGCTCAACGACCCGTGGGTTTGGGAGCGTAAATATGAAATCGATTCACTTTGCTATCCGTTCAGACTCGCATATCTTTATTATAAAGAGTCGGGTGACAGAACAATAATTGACGAGGATTTTATTAAGACGGCAAAGATCGTTGTTGACCTTTGGATAACGGAACAGCACCATTTTGAAAAGTCTCCGTATTCTTTCCGGCGATTTGGCTGTCGTTGGATTGATACTCTCCACAATGGCGGTATGGGCTATCCCGTCAATTATACGGGCATGACATGGAGCGGATTCCGCCCGAGTGACGACAGCTGCACCTTCGGTTATCTTATTGCATCGAATATGTTCGCCGTTGTTGTGCTAAGATATATTGATGAGATTTTCACAGACATGGGAATCGACGATGCGGAGTTTCTTGCAAAAGTCAGAAATCTTCGTGATGAAATCGAGTACGGAATCAATACATACGGCACGGTTATCCATCCGAAATACGGTAGGATTTTTGCCTGCGAAAGCGATGGCTTCGGCAATCATGTTCTCGCCGATGATGCAAATGTTCCCAGCTTGCTCAGTGCACCGTACCTCGGTTATTGCGATGTAAACGATCCTGTTTATGTCAACACAAGACGATTCATTCTCAGCGAGGATAACCCGTTTTATTACACCGGTAAAGCGGCTTCCGGAGTCGGCAGTCCGCATACGCCGCATGGCTTTATATGGCACATTGCTCTTTCAATGCAGGGCCTGACCTCAACAGATTCGGAGGAGATTAAAGGCCTTATCGAAACGCTTGTTGCAACCGACGCAGATACCGGTTATATGCATGAGGGCTTCAACGCCGATGATGCGACGGATTTCACACGTCCGTGGTTTGCGTGGTCAAATTCAATTTTTGCCGAGTTTATTGAATCGGCACTTGATAAAGGTATTATATAATAAAAAATCTCCGCTTAATGAAAATTGAGTGGAGATTTTTGTTAAAGAACAAAAACAAGCTTGATTTTTTAAAATTTCCTATTGTAATTTCACCGAAATATATGTATAATGGTACGGTAAATTGAATGCGGACGAAAAAACAATGTATTTTGTTGCGTCTGCGGTAAATCCGTGCGCATTCGGCACACGGTGGAGGAGTTAGGAACATGCTGGGTAAATATGTTCGTATTAAGGTGACTCATCCGATCCACTCTTACAGCAATGAACAGGGCTTCACTTATGAGCTGAATTACGGCGAGGTTGAGGGAGCTAAGCAGTTCAACGCCTCTGTTAAAGGTGCATTCATCATGGGCATCAACCATCCGGTGCGCAGCTTTGACGGAAGAGTTGTTGGCATCGTCAGATATGACGGCAGTAATGAAACAGATTGGGTTGTAGCACCAAAAAGTACAAGATTCATCAACATTGACATTGCAAACGGCATTGATTTTGCCGTAAAAAACAAGAAGCATACGCTTGATTGTCTTTATGAACGCTCATGCGGAGCTGTTGTTTACAGAAATATCGGCGGAATGATTCGCTTCTTGCTTATCAAGAACAGGCGAAGTGCTCACTGGGGTTTCCCGAAAGGACATGTTGAACAGGGCGAAAACGATCAGCAGACGGCTTATCGTGAGGTTCTTGAGGAGACGGGAATAAGAATAAATATTCATCCCGATTTTATAACCAAAAGCCAGTATACAATTCAGGGCAAGGTCGAGAAAAACGTTAATATTTTTCTTGCATCGACTCAGGATACGCAAACGATTATTCAAAAGGAAGAAATTGAAGATTATATTTGGCTCGGATACGAAAAAGCTCTTAATAAGCTTCGCTTTGAGAATGACAGAAACATTCTTTCCAAGGCTTATAAATATCTTCTGAATAAAAAAATTATAACGGAGTAAAAAAGATGACAGACCAATTAATTCAGTCTATTGTAACCTTTTTCCAGGATAAGATACCAAATGAACTTACGGTTTTTATCATTTCTGTGCTTCCGGTTCTTGAGCTTAGAGGCGGTCTTATTGCCGCAAAGCTTTTGGACATGGATATTGTCAGAGCATTTATTGTTTGTTATTTAGGCAATATGCTTCCTATCCCGTTTATACTTCTTTTTCTCAGGAAAATATTTGATTTGATGAGAAAATCAAAGAAGCTCGGCAAAATCGTCGGCAAACTGGAGCATAAGGCGGAAAAGCACCGCAAGACTATTGATAAATACGGTGCATGGGGTCTGCTGGTGCTTGTTGCGATTCCCTTGCCGGGAACGGGCGGCTGGACAGGTGCGCTGGTTGCCGAAATTATGGATATCAAGTTTAAAAAGGCTTTGCCGATAATTGCTCTCGGTGTGCTTATAGCAGGATTTATAGTCGGAGCTTTGTTCTACGGCTTGCTTGGAAACGTAATCTGAATTAAATAGCAATTTATGCGGACAGGGATTTGACCTGTCCGTTTTTTGTCTCTAATAAAATATTTTTGAATTTTTCATGAAAAATATCATTTTTCACTTTACATAACCGCCGTTTTAAAGTAAAATATATACGATATATCTGATATTACAATCAGGGTAGCGGGGGTATTCAGAATGTATAAAAGAATTTTGCTTAAGCTCAGCGGTGAGGTCCTTGCCGGTGAGCAGGGTCACGGTATTGATTTTGATATGGTGACCAACGTTTGTACATACGTTAAAAAGGTTGCAGATATGGGAGTTCAGATCGGTCTTGTCGTCGGCGGCGGAAACTTCTGGCGTGGAAGAAGCAGCGGCACAATGAACCGTACCAGAGCCGATAACATGGGTATGCTTGCGACGGTCATGAATTCGCTTGCTCTTTGCGAGGCTCTCGAACAGCTTGGCGTTAAAGCAAGAGTTATGTCAGCGGTAGGTATGCAGCCGATTGCCGAGCAGTATGTTGCCCGTGACGCTGTAGCTCATCTCAATGACGGCGAGGTTGTTATTTTCGGTTGCGGTACAGGATGTCCGTTCTTCTCGACCGATACAACGGCAGCTCTCAGAGCGGCTGAGATTGAGGCAGATGTCATCTTTAAAGCAACAAATGTTGACGGCGTTTTTGATAAAGATCCGAACAAGTACAGTGATGCCGTTAAATATGATACGCTTACTCATTCAGAGGTTCTCGCAAAGGGACTCAAGGTAATGGACAGCACTGCGGCTTCACTTTGCAGGGATAATTCAATCGCAATTCTCGTTTTCAATCTTGAAGACCCCGAGAATATTATCAGAGCCGTTAAGGGCGAAAATATAGGCACACTCGTTAAAGAATAAAATATAAACAAGTTAGGAGAATTTTCATGAAAGAAGTTTACAGCAATACCAGAGAAAAAATGACAAAGACGGTTTCTGTTCTCGGCAAGGACTATGCTGCAATCAGAGCAGGCCGTGCAAACCCGGGCGTACTTGATAAGGTTCTCGTTGATTACTATGGAGTTCCGACGCCAATCAATCAGATGGCCGCAATTTCGGTTTCCGAGGCTCGTATCCTTGTGATTCAGCCGTGGGATAAGTCCACTCTTACCCCGATTTACAAGGCGATTCAGGCTTCCGATATCGGCATCAATCCGCAGAATGACGGATCCGTTATTCGCCTTACCTTCCCTCAGCTCACCGAGGACAGACGTAAGGAACTTGTTAAGGACATCAAGAAGATGGCTGAGGATTCAAAGGTTGCAATCCGTTCAATTCGCCGTGATGCTATAGATAAAATCAAAAAGATGCAGAAGGCTTCCGAGATCACAGAGGATGACCTCAAAAACGGCGAAGAAGAGCTTCAGAAAATCACCGATGAATTCATCAAGGAGATTGACGCAGTCGCTTCAACAAAAGAAAAGGAAGTTATGTCAATATAATTGCGTACGCTTTGATTACTTTACAGGCAGGCTTTCACGGTCTGCCTGTTGTCAATAAAGGAGAATACCAAAAAATCGACCTGATGCGTTCCGCATTTTTTGCTCCTCAAAGAACTTAGCTTTAAAGAAAAGCTGTTTTATATTTCAAAATTTATCTCAAATTATTTCAAATATAAATTAAAAATATTTAATCAAAGGACTTGATTGCTCTATGGAAGAAAGAAGAGTACCTGCCCACATAGGCATAATTATGGACGGTAACGGTCGCTGGGCAAAACAGCGTGGATTATCACGTTCCGAGGGACATAAGGCAGGAGCAAAGGTGTTCAAACAAATTTGCGACTATGCCGGAGAAATCGGAATAAAAGTCATTACGTTTTATGCATTCTCAACCGAGAATTGGAAGCGTCCTCCCGAGGAGGTTTCCTCTCTCATGGATCTTTTCCGTGAATATATGCATGAAGCCGAGGATAGGAAAGCCGAAAATCTCCAAAAGGGCATGAGAATGCACTTTATCGGACATCGTGAGGGTATTCCCGAGGATCTTCTCAATCTTTTTGACACGTCAGAAGAAGAGTCGAGAGACGCTGAAAAATACGATGTGAACATAGCTATCAATTACGGCGGCAGACTCGAGATTGTCGATGCCGTTAAGCAGCTTGGTGAAAAGATTAAATCCGGTGAGCTTGATCCGGCCGATATAACGGAATCCGACATATCGGCTCATCTCTACACAGCCGGCCAGAGCGACCCCGATTTGATAATTCGTCCCAGCGGCGAATACCGTCTCTCAAACTTTCTCACCTGGCAGTCGGCATATTCCGAGCTTTGGTTCTCGGACATTCTTTGGCCGGACTTTACTCCTGCCGACCTTGACAAGGCGATAGACGATTATAATAAGCGCAACCGTCGCTTTGGCGGCGTTTGAGATTGGTTAAATTTCTCCACAACCGATTTTTCGCTCGGGGCAGTGCAACAGCACAGCACCCGACCTGCAAAATCGCCTGTGAAAAAATTTTCCTCAATCTCAAAAGTTTGCTGAAAATTACGTTTGTTCGTGGCAGTACCTTTGTACAGCTCACAAGCTGCAAAAAGCACTGTGAACAATTTTCTTACAAACTTATTCAGAGGTTAGCTCCACAACCGATTTTTCGCTTGGGGCAGTGCAACAGCACAGCACCCGACCTGCAAAATTGCCTGTGAAAAAATTTTCCTCAATCTCAAAAGTTTGCTGAAAATTGTGTTTGTTCGTGGCAGTACCTTTGTACAGCTCACGAATTGCAAAATCACTGCGAACGATTGTTTCAGCATATGAAAGGATAAATCACATGAAAACCAGAATTATTTCGGGAGTTTCATATTCCCTCATTATTATCGCCGTAATGTTTTTCATGAATACGGCGGCGTTGCCGATACTCATGGCGTTCATCTGCGGCGTTGCCGTTTATGAGCTTAATCATGTTGCGAAGGTCAAGCTTCCGCTTGCAATTCCGTCAATAATTGTCGGCGCATATATTCCCATAGAAATCAGATATCATTTTCTTGAAAAAATTCATGTCACACCGTTTGCGGCTCTTGCCGTATATATTATCGCTATGCTCATTATGATGGTTAAGTGGCACAGCGAGGTTAAGTTTGAGCAGGTTGCAATCTCCGTTCTTTGCTCAATCGCCGTTCCCGAGTCGCTCGGTTGTTGGGTAAGAATAAACGATCTTCAGCTTATCGACGAAAGATACACTCAGGCGAACGTGGTTTATCTCATATTGTTTACGCTTTTCTGTGCATGGCTTACCGATATGTTCGCCTATTTCACGGGCGTATTTTTCGGCAAGCATAAGATGACCCCCGTTGTCAGCCCGAAAAAAACCTGGGAGGGAGCAATCGGCGGAGTTGTCCTAACTGCGGCGTTGAATGTCGGATTATACTTTGTGTTTGCAAAGAAATTTTTCCCGGACGGAAACTTTTTCCTCTGGGATTGGTGGGCGGTCATTCCGATTTCGCTTGTACTTTCCGTTATCAGCATTTTCGGCGACCTTTCTGCTTCGGTTATCAAGAGAAATTACGGCGTGAAGGATTACGGCAAGCTGATTCCCGGCCACGGCGGAATTATGGACAGATTTGACAGTACGCTGTTTGTTTTTCCGATTATGTACGGAATACTCAGCATAATCGAAACATTTTAAAAATAAAATTTAAGGTGATACTATGAGTAAAACCGTAGCCGTTCTCGGCTCAACAGGCTCAATCGGAACTCAGGCTCTTGAAGTCATTGAAATGCAGGGCTATGAGGTCAAGGCGTTGACGGCGAGCGTCAGCGTTGACACGATTGAAAAACAAATCAGAAAATTTAAGCCCGAGCTTGCCGCAATGGTTGACGAAAAAGCTGCGGCAGAGCTTAAAACAAGAGTTGCGGATACTCCGACAAAGGTGCTTTCGGGCATGGAGGGTGTTTGCGAATGCGCTGCGTGCGGAGCGGATTATGTCCTCAACAGCATTGTCGGCATGGCCGGTCTTGAACCTACAATAGCGGCAATTAACGCAGGCAGTGAGCTTGCTCTTGCAAACAAGGAAACACTTGTTGCCGGAGGTCAGCTCGTTATGGGTCTTGCTAAAGAAAAATGCGTAAGTATTCTCCCTGTTGACAGCGAGCACTCGGCTATCTTTCAGTCAATGCAAGGCTGCCGAGACAAAAAGGAGATTAAAAAGCTCATCCTTACCGCTTCAGGCGGTCCGTTCTTCGGCAAAAAGCGTGGCGAGCTTGTTGATGTAACGGTAAAAGAGGCTCTCAATCATCCTAACTGGAGCATGGGTGCAAAAATTACCATTGATTCCGCTTCAATGATGAACAAAGGTCTTGAGCTGATCGAAGCGGTTTGGCTCTTTTCAATGAATCCCAAGGATATTGATATCGTTGTTCACCGTCAGAGCGTTATCCATTCGCTTGTTGAGTTCTGCGACAATTCCGTTATTGCTCAGCTCGGCGTTCCCGATATGCGAATTCCGATTCAGTATGCACTGACTTATCCTAACAGAATTCCGTCGCCCGTCAAGGAGCTTTCGCTGACGGACTACGGCACGCTTACTTTTGATAAGCCTGATTATGAAACCTTCGGTTTGATCGATGTCTGCCGAAAGGCAATCAACGACGGCGGACTTTTCCCGGCCTGCGCAAATGCGGCAAATGAGGAAGCAAATCTTGCTTTCAGGCAGGGTAAAATTAAGTTTTTACAGATTGAGGAACTGGTCAGAGAGACCGTTGAGAATGCTCAGCGATTTGATACATATAAACTCGGCGACGTTTTGGATATGTATAACTGGGCGAGGGGTTATGTGAAAGAAAAAATAATGGGCTGAGGTCGCTCGGCTCACGAAAGAGGCGATTAAAATAGGATTTTTATCTGCACTGGCGAGCAAATGGACAATTCTGCTTGCGATAATATTTTTCGGCATAATAATCATGGTACATGAGGCAGGCCATTTTACATTTGCGAAGATTTTCGGCGTAAAGGTAAATGAATTCTCCCTCGGTATGGGTCCTACCTTGCTTAAAAAGAAAAAGGGCGAAACTCAATATTCATGGCGATTGCTGCCGATCGGCGGCTTTGTCAGCATGGAGGGTGAGGATGAGGACAGCACGGACGAGCGTGCGTTCAACAATAAACCTTGCTGGCAGAGGATAATTATCGTTGTCGCAGGCGCCATGGTGAATATAATTCTCGGTCTTATTATAATTGCGATAATGCTTGGTGTTTCGGATAATCTTTCCGGAACGAACTATGTCAATTTCTTCAACGACAACGGGAAGCAGGTCGCAGAGTATAACGGACTTAAGGCCAAGGATAAAATAATTAAAATCGACGGCAAAAGAGTTTATTATTACACAGATGTGCCATATCTTCTCAGCCGTGACGAAGGCTCGACAGCTGATTTGCTTGTTGAGCGTGACGGTAAAAGGGTTGAAATCAACGATGTTGAAATGCCATACTCAAAGATAGTTATGGTTGGCGTTGATAAGACCGCCGGCACGGTTTTCAAGGATACCTTTAAGGAGTCCGTCAGCATTTTCAGAATGGTTTGGCTGAGCCTGTTTGACCTTGTCACCGGAAAATATTCCGTTAAGGATGTTTCGGGTCCCGTCGGCGTTGTGGACTATGTTTCAGATGCGGCACAGGAGTCGGTTAAAACCGCAGATTACACCGGACTTCTCAGTATAATGGCTCTTATTACGATAAATATCGGGGTGTTCAATCTTCTGCCGATTCCCGCTCTTGACGGCGGACGACTTTTCTTCCTGCTCATTGAGCTTGTCAGAAGAAAGCCGATAAAGCAGAAGTACGAATCCCTTGTTCATGCTATCGGCATGGTCATTCTCCTGCTCTTCATGGCGGCAATTACGTTTAAGGATATTTATTCGCTGATTGTGAAGTGAGGAATCAAAGATTTTTAATGGGGTCTTTATCCCCTCCGTCGCATAGCGGCGGAGGGGATAAAGAAAAACAGAAAAACTTTTTACCTAAACCGAGGTATTAAAATGGAACGAAGAAAAACGAAAAAAATAAAAATCGGCAACACATATATCGGCGGTGACGCTCCGATAACGGTGCAGTCAATGCTCAACAAACCTGCACACGATATCGAGGCGAGCGTTAAGCAGGCTGTCGAGCTTGAAAAAGCAGGATGTCAGATTATTCGTGGAGCAATTCCCGATATGGACGCAGTGAAGCTTATTCCCGCTCTCAAAGAAGCAGTTAGTGTACCTATTGTTGCGGACATTCATTTTGATTACCGTCTTGCTATCGAAGCCGTTGCGGCAGGAGTTGACAAGGTGCGCATAAACCCGGGCAACATCGGTTCGGACGACAGGGTGAAGAAGGTTGTTGAAGCGTGTCGTTCAAGAAATATTCCTATTCGTATAGGTGTAAATTCAGGCTCGGTCGAAAAGGAAATTCTTGCAAAATACGGTGCACCGACTCCCGAAGCTATGGCAGAAAGTGCAATGTACCATGCTTCATTGCTTGAAAAATTCGATTTTGACGACATTGTAATTTCAATTAAATCGTCTAATGTCGGTAATATGATAAAGGCATACGAAACCGTTGCCGAAAGATGTGATTATCCGCTTCATCTTGGCGTTACCGAGGCCGGCACGGAGCGTATGGGCCTTATAAAATCAAGCGCAGGCATAGGAAGTCTGCTCATGCACGGAATCGGCGATACCATTCGAGTTTCGTTGACTGCCGACCCCATAAAGGAGGTCTATGCGGGACTTGATATTCTCAAGGCTCTTGATCTCAGAAATGATTGTGTTCAAATCGTTTCCTGCCCGACCTGCGGCAGAACCAGGATTGATCTTATCAAGGTAGCCGGTGAGGTTGAAAATGCACTCAGGGGTTGTCATAAGCCGCTAAAGGTTGCGGTAATGGGCTGCGTTGTCAACGGACCGGGAGAGGCGAAAGAAGCCGATATCGGAATTGCCGGCGGCGACGGCTGCGCAGTCCTTATCAAAAAGGGCGAAATTATCAGGAAGATTAAAGAAGAAGATATTGTCAGTGAGTTGCTGGCTGAAATAGATAAGATGTAAAGCAATTCGCACATCTGAATTGTACGGTATTGCTTTAAATAATTTGGGAGTGTAATTTTGAAAGAAGTCAGTTTTCTCAGCCTTTTCGGCGAGTACATAGATCAGGGCGTTGCGGTGTATTTTGATTCTGCAACGGTTGAAAGCATTGAGGCGAGCCTTGCCGAACGCAGTGTCAGCATGCTCGTCAGTTTTCCTGCACCCATTGACTCGGCAGTAATCAAAAAGGCGAGAGCGGAGCTTATTCGTGTGATGAATTTGCATCGGCTTGACCTCGGAATGCATTTCCCTCCCGAGACTTTTGATATAAACTACATGGCAAGCTTTGTTAAGGAGATTTATGAGCATTTCCCGGCGTCAAGAACTATTCTTGAGGGAGCTACCTACAACCTCAACGGGGATAAGCTGACCGTAGAGCTTGCGGCGAATGGCAAGGACGTGCTTATTAATCTCGGCTGTGACAAATTTATCCGTCAGACGATTGACCGTCGATTTGAAAGGTTGATAGCTGTTGAGTTTGTCAGCAATGTTTCGGCTCAGGACGATATCAAGGTGCTTGAAGAGCTTCAGAAAAAGGAAAATCAAAAGATTGCCGTTGCTTCACCGATGGCAAATCCCGTTGCCGTTTCCAAAGCACCTGTTCAGAAAAAGCCGAAAGAAAGAACTTACGACGATTTGCCGATTTCGATTACGAACGCAAAGCCGCTTTTCGGTACGCTCGTTAAGGGCAAGCCGAAGCCGATTAAGGAATGCTTGCCCGAGGACGGAGAGGTCGTCGTTTGGGGTGATGTGTTCTCCCTCGAAACGAGAGAGTCCAAAGACGGCCGCTACAGCATAATCAATTTTAACATAACAGACTATACCTCATCATATCCGGTTAAGGTTTTCGGCGAGAAGAAAAAGTGTGAAGATTTGGTAGAAAATCTTAAGGACGGAAAGACCGTTCTTGTCCGCGGCGCAATAAACATGGACACCTATATGCATACATATCTCATCAATGCAAGGGCTGTTACCGAGATTGAAAAAATAGAGAAGCAGGATAACGCACCGGAAAAGCGAGTGGAGCTTCACCTGCATACAAATATGTCGGCAATGGACGGTATGACGAGTGCAAAGGAGCTTGTCAGCCGTGCGATAGCATGGGGTCACAAGGCTATTGCAATTACCGACCACGGTGTTGTTCAGGCTTTCCCGGAGGCGTGCAACACTGCCGCCAAAGCAGGAATAAAGATTATTTACGGCATGGAGGGCTACCTCGTTGACGATGACGCTTTCTATGATGATTACGGCTTCGGCGTTGATGATGAAATCCCGGCCGAATACATTGATAAAGTCCGTGCCGAAAAAACCTATCATATAATTATAATCGCAAAGAATACGCAGGGACTTAAAAATCTCTATAAACTAATAACGGATTCAAACCTTAAATTTTTTAAGCGCAGACCGAGAATTCCCCGCCACAGACTTATGCAGCTTCGTGAGGGACTTATTATCGGCAGTGCCTGCGAGGCAGGTGAGCTTTACCGTGCACTTGTCGACCAAAAAAGCGACGAGGATGTTCTCAGGATTGCTTCTTTCTATGACTATCTTGAAATTCAGCCTAACGGCAACAACGCTTTTATGCTTCGCAGTCAGGACGAGCGTTACGAACGTTTCAAGACTGTTGAGGATCTGGAAAATGTTGACAGACAGATTATTCACATAGCGGATAAGCTCGGCAAAATGGTTGTTGCAACCTGCGACGTTCATTTCATCGACCCCGGCAATGCTGTTTTTCGTGAGATTCTTATGACATCAATGGGCTTCTCGGATGCATCTCAACAGGCTCCGCTCTATTTTAGGACGACAGACGAAATGCTTGCCGAGTTTGCATATCTCGGCGAGGAGACAGCGAAAGAAGTTGTTATTACCAACCCAAATAAAATCGCCGACCTTTGCGAAAGCGGTATGACACCGTTCCCGAGAGGAACGTTCCCTCCGAGCCTTGAGGGTGCAGATGAAGATCTTACCCGTATCTGCTGGGAGAGAACAAAGAAGGATTATGGCGACCCTGTGCCCGAGAATGTTGCAAACCGACTTGAAAAAGAGCTGAAATCAATTATCTCCAACGGATTCGGCGTTCTTTACATGATTGCACAAAAACTTGTTCAGAACTCCGAGGAGCACGGCTATTATGTCGGCTCGAGAGGTTCGGTTGGCTCGTCTTTCGTTGCACATGCGGCAGGTATTTCCGAGGTTAACCCTCTTCCGCCGCACTATATATGTAAAAAATGTAAGCACTCGGAATTTTTTATGGACGGTTCTGTCGGTTCGGGCTATGACCTGCCGCCTAAGGATTGCCCGAATTGCGGAATTCCGATGCATCGTGACGGTCACGATATTCCGTTTGAAACATTCCTGGGATTTAAGGGCGACAAACAGCCCGATATTGACCTTAATTTCAGCGGTGAATATCAGTTCTATGCTCACCGATATACCGAGGAGCTTTTTGGAATTGACCATACCTTTAAGGCCGGTACGATCGGTACTATTGCCGATAAGACTGCTTACGGATTTGTTAAAAAATGGCTTGAAGTCAAGGGGATAACGGTTAACCGTGCCGAAGAGGACAGACTGACAAAGGGCTGCACCGGGGTTAAGAGAACGACCGGTCAGCACCCCGGCGGAATGGTCGTTGTTCCGGCAAGCAATGATGCCGAGGACTTCACTCCGATTCAACACCCTGCGGACGATGTTTCCGGCGGACTGAGAACGACTCACTTCGACTTCCATTCGCTTCATGATACGATTCTTAAGCTTGATAACCTCGGTCACGATGTTCCGACGCTTTATCGGCATCTTGAGGATTCAACGGGTATCAACGTTTTCGACGTTGATATCTGCGACCCGAAGCTTTATGAGTTGCTGACATCACCGGAACCGCTTGGAGTAACGGCGGAGGAGATCGGCTGTGAAACCGGTACACTTTCGCTTCCCGAGCTTGGCACGCCGTTTGTTAGAGGCATGCTTATGGAAGCAAAGCCGAAGAATTTTTCCGACATGCTTCAGATTTCAGGACTTTCTCACGGAACTGATGTTTGGCTCGGCAACGCTCAGGAGCTTATTAAAAACGGAATATGCTCGATTTCCGAGGTTATCGGAACCCGTGATAATATCATGGTTTACCTTATGCACAAGGGTCTTGAGCCCGATATGGCGTTCAAAATCATGGAGATTGTCCGTAAGGGTAACGCAACAAAGCTTCTGACGGAAGCACATATAAAAGCCATGAAGGAACATAACGTTCCGGATTGGTACATTGATTCATGCATGAAAATTAAGTACATGTTCCCGAAGGCTCATGCTGCGGCGTATGTCAGTGCCGCAATGCGTCTTGCATGGTACAAGGTATATAAGCCGACGGAATATTATGCGACTTATATGACGGTTCGAGGTGAAGACCTGGATACAGTCGCAATCATGGAGGGCAGGGGAGCTGTTAAGCAGCTTATGAACTCGATTATAAATAAGGGTCACGAAGCGACGGCAAAGGAAGAAAACATGTATGTCGCAATGCAGGTAGTCAATGAAATGATGGCAAGAGGCGTTGAGTTCCTGCCGATTGACCTCTACAAATCTCATGCAACGGTTTATAAATTGGAGGACGGAAAAATCAGACTGCCGTTCATGTCCATGGCCGGCACCGGCGAGTCTGCGGCTGTTGCACTCATGAAAGCAAGAGATGACGGCGAGGGAGAGTATATGTCCCGTGACGATCTTCAGCAGCGTGCCGGAATCAGCAAGTCGGTTATGGAAACGCTCGACTCATGCGGTGCTCTTGAGGGATTGCCGCAGAGCACACAGATGAGCTTTTTTGGATTTTAATAACGGAGGAAATATAAATGATTGATCTTTACAAGCTTTGGGAAAATAAAAAAACAATGCCCGTCATAACGGTTGAACACGGCTCAGGAAAAGTGCTGATGCTCGGCTATATGAATAAGGAAGCTTTTGCGTATACACTCAAAACGCGCAGGGCATATTATTATGATTTACAAACCGATAAGGTTTATAAATTCGGTGAAGAAAAGGGTAATGCTCAGCGGCTTATGTCGCTTGACCTTAACTGCGACGGCGACGCTCTGCTCATGAGCGTTCAGCAGAAAGGCCATGTTTGCCACCATAACGGAAAGCACAGCACCTGCTTCGCAAATAATATTTACAAGAGGAGCAGGGGAGATTACTCCAAACGCAGGAAATTCGGCAGGGTAGAGATAGACGAAAACTTCGACTATTCAAAAGAAGACTATGAGGACGAGCTTGAATAAATTATTGACAAATACATTCTTTTGTCGTATTATGAAAGACGCACATATCAACGAATTTTAAAAAGGGTGATGTAATGAAAGAGTATATCGGCCGTGTTAAGTCAAATTGCAAAACATGGGAGCTTGTTTTCTGGTGGATTTTCAGGGCACTCATGATCTATGCCTTTATCGCAGGATTTTTCAAAAAGCCGTTTGATATTTCCGATCCGCTTCAGGTCGGCGCAAACTTTATTGCAATGTTTGCTTGGGAAATTTTTATGTTGTTCCCCGAAAAATGTTTTGTAAGGCATATGCCGTCACTAATACAGGATTTTTCAATAGTTATGATTTTTGCCGCTTCATTCTGCGGAAAGTTTCTTAATTTCTATTATGATTCAAGATTTTGGGATTCCGGAATGCATCTGCTAAGCGGCGGGCTTTGCGTTTTGCTCGGTTATGAGGTAGTTGTTGCAATGCAAAAGCGGGATAACAAGCCTGTTTCAATTCCGGTTGCACTGCTTTGTGCCTTGTGCTTCTCTTTCTTTGTCTCGACTTGCTGGGAGCTTATTGAGTTCACAATGGATCAGGTTATGACAAACCCCGAAAAGGGCACAATCGGCGATGCTCAGCATTGGTGCTACGAGCTTGCAAAAGGAACCTCAAAGGAATCAACTCTCTTTGATCCTAAGAATATCGAAAGATGGCCGCTCATGGATACAATGGGGGATATAATTCTCAATTCTATCGGAGCTGTTGCGGCATGGATATTCCTCAAGATATTCCCGTATCACCATGGTAAGAAATTTGATGTGAATAAAGAGATTGAAGAAAAAACAAAAGTGCAAAAAGAACATATAACAAAATAAAAAAAGAAAAGACGAAAATCATCTCAATTTGATTTTCGTCTTTTTATGTTTGTATTTGTATGCAGTAAAAGTTATGCTTTTAATCAATTAAAAATAGAGCATACAACACTATGCCGGGCGAAAAATCGCAGCAGCAAAGAATATTTGCAGTCTTTATCTATTAAGCTCGTCGTCCACAACCTCGGCAAAATGGCATAATTCGACCTCGGCGGAATTCAGCAGGTCTGCGACATGCCGAACAAAAGATTCGTCAAGAGAGACATCAACAATTTTGGTTTGAGTTTTTGCTGACGATTTGTCAATGGCAGCTATGCCATATGTGCTAAAACGTTGACCCTCCAATGAAATATGAGTTTTTGTGATATGATATTCTATGTTCATATTCTCACCTTTAATTATCGTGAATTTATATAACGATCCCATTATAATACTGTTTTCTAAATTTGTCAATAAAAACGTGAAAATAAATAACTATTTTTCAAAAATAATTTTAATTTTTGGCATTTCGGATATGGTGAGGGTCGAAAAAACGCAGATAAAGTCGAAAAAATTTATCTGCGTTGCGGTGTTTACTTTTTATCTTTGCTTTTTGGCTTCTGTTGAAGCTCACTGTACTTAAACATTTTCAGTTCACGATTCTTTTTGCGTCTGCGATTTGCCCTGATGTAGAGAGCGATATATGCGGCAATGAAAAGAACAACAAGGATAATTAAAATTTTGAATATTGTGCTTGCAGTCATTCTCTTGACAGCCGCTTTAAGGTAGAGAAGCATACTTAAGTTTGCATTCTCGGCAACAACAAGCTCAACCGTTCCTATCTGACGCTCGGCAAACATAATTTTGGCTTTGCAGACCGTATCACCTTTTTTGAACGGAGCATCAAGAGATTCCGGCATGTCGATTGGCTCAAAGCTTACGCTTTCGGAGCCGTTACCCTCCGGAACAAGAGCGAGAACCTCGTTCTTAGCAACTAAACGTACGCTATCCATATCCCAACAATAGTTGACGGGAACCGTAGTAACAAACTGGGCCTCTTTGGTAACTATTTCATAGCTGAGACTGTCAAATGCCCATTCAAACATTCTCACTGCATCGAGAATGGCTTGATTTTCAGTGTCTCCGTCCTTGTCGGTGTCTTTATACGGTCCGCCAAGTGCAACCGCCATGTAGTTGTATCCGTCCCTTGAGGCGATTGAAACAATGCTTTCACCTTCTGCATTGCTTGAACCCGTTTTAATTCCTCGTGCATTTTCATAGTAATAGTCGGGGAATCCGTAGTTTAGCATGTAGTTTGTGTTGACGATTGTGCGTTCCTCGTTCTTGTTGGTTTTCTGAAGATCGTATGTCAGCATTTTGACTATTGTTTCAAATACCGAGTATTTCATTGCCGCCTGCGTGATTTTTGCAATGTCGTTTGCGGTTGATTTTTGATTATTGTCGTCAAGTCCGTGAGGATTGGTAAATTTGGTCTTTGTGCAGCCAAGCTTTTTTGCGGTGTCATTCATTTTTTTGACGAAATTGGCTATTCCCTTGCCGTATTCATCGGCAAGCACAAGGGCAGCGTCATTTCCGCTGGGGATAAGCATGCAGCAAAGCAAGTCGTAAACGCTGATAACCTCTCCGTCCTGAAGTCCGGACATGATACAGCCCGTTCCGTAAAGGCTTTCGAGAGAAGAGCCGGAAACGGTAATCTTCTTGCTGAGATCCTTTTCGCTTTGCAGAACAACAAGAGCTGTCATAATCTTGGTCAGCGATGACGGATCTGCCTGCCGATCTGCATTTTTGTCAATGATAACGGTGTTACTGTCAAGGTTGATGAGCAAATCAATCTTTGAATAAAGCTCTACATCACCTGTATAATCTGCCGCTGAGGCAGGTAAAATCGACGAAGTGACAATTAAAGCAACGCAACATATAAAAATTATAAATTTTTTCATAGACAAGACACCTGAACTTGTAGTATTATATATTATGTAATCGATATTACTTAAGGCAACAACGCACAGCTGAGGCGTGCGAATTGCACAGTAAGATTTTCCGTCAGGGTGTACAAAATTTTTGTAGGTTTGCTAACGCAAGTCAAGAAATTTTGGCACAGCATGACGGGGAAAGAATCAAGCGAGGCACGCACATCAATTGTGCGTTGCGGCTTTGGAAATATTATAACAGATTAGGCTATAAAAATAAACAAGATTTTTAAAAAATTTATCACATTTTGGGGAGTGATCTGACAATGGTTTATGTAACCGGAGATATGCACGGTGATTATGCTCTCTTTTCTCAGAAAAAGTTCAAAAATATAAAAGAGGGCGACACGCTTATTGTTTGCGGAGATTTCGGATTTATCTGGCGTGGCGACTCAAAGGAGAAGAAAATTCTCGATAAGCTCGGGAAAAAGAAATACAGGATTCTTTTTGTCGACGGAACTCATGAGAATTTTGATTTGATCGCAAGATATCCTGTCGTCAACTTTGCCGGAGGTAAGGCGCATAAAATCCGAGATAATATTTATCACCTGATGAGAGGTCAGATTTTTGAAATCGAGGGCGAAAAATACTTTGCCATGGGTGGAGGAGAAAGCCCTGATATCGACATGAGAGTTGATCATGACACATGGTCAAGAGCCGAAATACCGACGCAGGAGGAAATGCGTGAGGGTGCAGAAAATCTTGAACGCTGTAAGTATAAGGTCGATTACATGATTACCCATGAACCGGCACAGAAAATCAAGAATTTTCTGCGACTCAAGGATAATGAGCCGCTCACGGTTTCGGGTCTCAACGCCTATCTTCAGGAGCTGAGTGCGAACTGCGATTTCAAGAGATGGTTCTTCGGCAGTTTGCATGAGGACAAGTTTGTTTCCGCTACTCAGGTAGCATTGTTCCAAAATCTTGTTAATGCTCAGACGGGCGAGGTAGTTTCATAATGAAAGGAAAAAACATGGATATTAATGATATACTTTCAAAGGTCGATCACACTTTGCTTTCTCAGGCGGCGACATGGGAGGAAATCAAGCAGATTTGCGACGACGGTATAAAATACGGATGTGCATCGGTTTGCATTCCGGCAAGCTATGTTAAAGATGCGGCGGAATACGTTGACGGAAAGATTCCTGTTTGCACGGTTATCGGTTTCCCAAACGGCTATTCCACAACGGCGGCGAAGTGCTTTGAGGCCGAGGACGCAGTAAAAAACGGAGCGGAAGAAATTGACATGGTAATCAACATCGGCGCACTTAAGGATAAAAAATATGAGTTTATGCTCAATGAAATAAATGCGGTCAAGGCTGCGTGTCACGGTAAGCTTCTTAAGGTTATTATTGAGACCTGTCTGCTGAGCGATGACGAAAAGATAAAGATGTGTGAAATCGTATCCGAATCCGGAGCAGATTTTATAAAAACATCGACCGGATTTTCAACCGCAGGTGCAACAAGAGAAGATGTCGCTCTTTTTGCAAAGCACGTTACGGGCGGCACTAAGATCAAAGCGGCAGGAGGAATTGCTTCGCTTGCCGACGCCGAGGATTTTATAAAGCTCGGAGCGGACCGGCTCGGCACAAGCAGAATAGTTAAGCTTGTGAAGAAAGAAGAAGCAAGCGGATATTGATTTTCAAATGTATGAATTGTAAAACGAAAGGAAAATCTATGGCGAATAATTTATATTACGGAAGAGGCAGGGACGAGGACAACAAGAAGCTTATCGCATTTCTCGACGAAGTTTTCTTTACCGATGACCCGGAAGGAAGGGATTTCCTTAATTTGCTTCCAAAGTGCTATAAGGATAAATACAGACCGGCCTATAACAATTTTGTCGTTCAGGATGAGAACGGCGAGTTTCGTTCCGCAATCGGCAGTTTCTATAACGATATGACGATCGGTGACGAGCAAATCAAGGCCTGCTGCATCGGAAATGTTGCCGTCGGAAAAAATTACAGGTCAATGGGCTATATGATCGAGCTTATGGAGCTTTCGGCCGAGGATATGGGCAAGAATGGTGTTGATGTTGCTTACCTCGGCGGCCAGCGTCAGCGTTACGGCTATTTCGGATTTGAATCATCGGGTACATCCTACCGTTTCAATTTCAGCCGAAGTGCCTACAAACATGCACTTAAAGCCATGCCCTGCGGACTGGACATTGAAAAACTCAGTCCGAATGATGCGGAAAGCATTGCGAATATTGAAAAGATTTATTCAAAGCTTCCGATAAGGTCAAACCGTAAGCCGGAGAGCTGTTTTGACGTTCTCTGTTCATGGAGAGATCGCCCGTATATTCTCAAGGACAACGGCGATTTTGTCGGATATTTTGTGCTGGATTATACAAAGAACAATGTTAATGAATTCGGTACAGTCGACCCAAAGTATTATCCGAATCTTGTTGCTGCGGTTATGGAAAAGACAGAGGCCCTTCAAGTCGGCTTTATTGTTGCTCCGTTTGAGACGGAAAAGCTCAAATTCTTTACCGAGAATGCGGACGGCTTTAATGTTGAAGGCTGTGAGATGATTCTTGTATATAATTTTGAAAAGGTTATCAGAGCTTATCTCGGTGCAAAGGCAAGGTACGCAAAGCTTTGCGACGGAGCTTTTACAGTGCTCATTCACGGTAAATACGGTGATGAAAAGCTTCGCATTGAAGTGGTGGATAATAAAGTTAAGGTCGAAAAATTTGACGGCAAGGCGGATTATGAACTGAGCCACCATGCCGCAACAAGAGTATTTTTTTCAAATCTTCCGGCGGACAGAGAGGCGTTCCCCGCAAATATTCAGCAGTGGCTGCCGCTTCATGTTTTCCTGTTTCCGTCGGATACAATGTAAGGAGGAATTACAATGTCAGTTAATGTTTCTTTCTTTGGAAACATGCCCGACGGAAAAGAAGTCAGGCTTTTTACAATAAAAAATTCAAACGGAATTATTCTTCAGGTGATTACGCTCGGTGCAACTCTTCAGGCACTTTATACTCCCGATAAATACGGCAGAGTGAATGATATCACCGTCGGCTTTGACAGCCTTTACGGTCATCTCAATTTTACGGATTACCAAGGCAAGGTCGTCGGCAGATATGCCAACAGAATCGCAAACGGTTCATTTATGATGAAAGGCAAAAAGGTTCAGCTCACTCAGAATGAAAAGGGAAAAACCTGTCTCCACAGTGCAGGCGAGTTTTCAAATGCCGTTTGGGATGCAGAGCCTGTCGGCAACAATGCAGTCGAGCTTTCCTACACAAGCCCGGACGGAGCGAGCGGCTTTGAGGGCAAGATGGACGCCAAGGTGAAATACACCCTCACAGAGGACAACAAGGTCGAAATCGAGTACAGTGCAGTCAGCGACAAGGACACGGTTATCAACTTCACCAATCATACATATTTTAATCTCAGCGGTTCGGCAATGAGTAATGTCCTCGGTCATGTGCTCAAGCTTAACGCTAAGAAATTTACTCCAACCGATGAGGACAGCATACCGACAGGTCAGCTTCGTTCGGTTTTTAACACTCCGTTTGATTTTACAAATCCGACCTCAATCGGTAAGAGAATTCATGACAGAGATGCTCAGCTTGTAATGTGCAGGGGTTATGATCATAATTTCTGCCTTGACCACGTTGATGGCGAGGCGGACGCAGTTGTCTATGAGCCTGTCAGCGGCAGACAGCTCAAGGTTTATACCGATCTTCCGGGTGTTCAGCTTTATACAGGCAACTTCCTTGACGGAACGGTTATCGGCAAGGGCGGCCTTCCGCTCATTCAGCACGCAGGCTTCTGCCTTGAAACACAGTATTATCCCGATACGCCGAATCACCCGGATTTCCCGCAGTGCACATTCAAGGCAGGAGAGGAATATAAGTCAAAAACAACTTTTGAAATAAACGTATTTTAAAGAATATTTTTGATTAGTTCACAAAATGGACAAATTAAAAAGTATAATTAAAATAAAGACAACAATAAAGGGTCTTATTGAAACGGAGGAATTACTATGGCAACAGAAAAAATTCTCGTAGTCGATGATGACACTAACATATGCGAGCTTCTCAGACTTTATCTTGAGAAAGAGGGATACAGCGTTACTATCGCCAATACAGGTATGCAGGCTGTAAAGCTTTTTGCCGAGCATCAGCCCGACCTTATGCTTCTTGACATCATGCTGCCCGAGCTTGACGGCTGGCAGGTTTGCCGAGAGATCAGAAAGTATTCCAATAAGCCGATAATCATGCTCACCGCTAAGGGAGAGACCTTTGATAAGGTCCTCGGTCTTGAACTGGGTGCAGATGATTATATTACCAAGCCGTTTGAGGCCAAAGAGGTTCTTGCAAGAATCAAGGCGGTTCTTCGCAGAACTTCGAATGCTTCCGCTCCCGAAGCCGAGAGCAATATTAAACAGGTTTCTTACGACAATCTTTCAATCAATCTCACAAATTACGAGTTGAGAGTAAAGGGCGAGAAGGTAGATGCTCCGCCGAAAGAGCTTGAGCTTCTTTATCACCTTGCAAGCAACCCGAACAGAGTTTTCACAAGAGATCAGCTTCTTGATGAGGTTTGGGGCTTTGATTATTACGGCGACAGCAGAACGGTTGACGTTCATGTTAAGCGTATTCGTGAAAAGCTTGAGGGCGTTTCGGACAAATGGGAAATCAAAACCGTTTGGAGCGTCGGATATAAATTTGAAACCAAGGACTGATGATCCATGGGCAGAAGATTAAGAAATGAACCCAAGAACAAAAAACTGTTTTATAAATATCTTTCCATTATAACCTTAGTCAGTCTGTTCAGCGTATTGCTTGTTTGCTCGACATATCTCGGAATTGCTTCAAAATATCGAAATGACGAGCAGCTTTCAACGCTCGAGAGAAATACAACAATCATTTCCCAAAACTCAGAGAAAATTCTCAGTCAGTTTTCGGGAAAATACAACAGCGGAGAGGAAGTTGACATCTCTCCGCTTTCAATGATTTGCAACACCATCAATAATATGTCGGCGGCACTTGATGCGGATATTTTTATCATCAACATGAATGGTGAGGTTGTTGTTTGCAAGGAAATGATGAGCGACCGATTCAGGTTTGATTCGAATGCAGTCTGCGTTGTACACGGCGGCTATAAGATAGACCAATCTATAATAGACGCCGCAACCGATAAGGATTATACCGAGGTCGGCAGGCTGGGAAAAACCTTTGTGAGAACTCAGTTAACCGCCGCATCGCCGATAAAGCTTAACAATAAGACTGTTGCAATCGTTATCGCAACCGAGAAAATAACATCAAGCTGGTACAGCTATGCAAAACGAATGTTGCAGATATTCCTCGTTGCGGCGTTGTTCTCGTTGGTTTTGTCGTTTTTAGCGGTTTATTATCTCAGCTACAGGCTTACCCGTCCGTTGAGAGATATGGCGACAGCGACCGAGCATTATTCGCAGGGCGATTTCAGCTATAAGGTTAAGGTTCGGGGGCATGATGAGGTGGCGCAGCTATCCGAGGCGTTCAACACAATGGCAATGTCGCTCTCGGCGCTTGAAAGCTCACGAAGAAGCTTTGTTGCGAATGTTTCGCATGAGCTGAAAACTCCGATGACCTCAATCGGCGGATTTATCGACGGTATGCTTGACGGAACAATCAGTGAGGATAAATATGATTATTATCTGCGAATCGTTTCCGATGAGGTTAAGCGTCTGTCAAGGCTTGTTACGGGTATGCTGAATATGTCCAAGCTTGAAGCCGGCGAGATGCAGATAAATATGAAGCAGTTCGACATCAGTGCAGATATTTTCAAAACACTGTTGTCGTTTGAAAGAAAGATCAATGATAAGGATATCGAAATTGTCGGTCTTGACAAAATGGGAAGCATGATTGTCAGTGCCGATGAGGATATGATGATGCAGGTCATCTATAACCTTATTGATAATGCGGTCAAGTTTACGCCGCAGAACGGATATATTGAGTTCAAAACCTACCGTGACAAGGAAAAGCTGTTTGTCAGCATAAAAAACAGCGGTGCAGGTATTGAACGTGAGGAAGCGGACAAAATATTTGAAAGATTTTATAAGATTGACAAGTCAAGAAGTTATGATGTTAAGGGTGCAGGCCTTGGCCTTTACCTTGTAAAGAGCATTGTTGAGCTTCACGGCGGTCAAATTGTCTGCAACAGCAAGCTGAATGAATACACACAATTTGTATTTTGGCTTCCCAACGTTTAATTTTTGTTTACAATTTATAAAAACCGTCGTAAAAACCGGGGTTTATACTTGTTAACAACATAAGGAACAAAAAACGATTCAGTTCCTATTAAAAGTGCAGGAGGAATAAGTTATGAGTGACGAAAACAGATATTACGGAACAGAAGGTAATCCGGAGCCTGCCGAATCCGCCGCTGAAAACAATCAGCCTAACGAGACCGGATATGCTCAGCAGAGTGAACCGGAAAAGGTCTATGCCGAATCTACAGAGAATAAGGAACAGACCTATAAGAATGATTATAATGATTTCAGCCGTTATAACGACACGGTGGACGATACGCCGAAGGAGTCCCCGTACAGCCCGTATAATTCGCAGAGCTACGGTTCAAACAATACCTCGGGAACGGCTCAGAATGACTATTACAGTCAGCAGTATGCAAAGACTGTGAATGAAGTCCCGGCGAAGAAAAAGAGCAAGGGATTCAAGGGCTTTGTTATTGCACTTGTTGCGGTTGTTGTATGTGTCGCCGTTGTTCTCGGAGTTTATCCGTTGGTTAAGAAGGCGGACACTTCAAAAGTATCAAGTGACTCGACTCAGCTCACGCTTTCCGAAACCCCGACTGCCAAGAATACTTCGGGTGTTCCCTCCAGTGAAGAGGTTGCGGCAAAGGCGGAAAAGTTTAACGTTGGCATTAAGCTTTACGGCCAGTCGCAGTCGATATTCTCTTCGTCATCTTCAAGCAATTCGCTTGTCGGCGAAGGCTCGGGTATCATCATGGGTGAGGACAGCTCAAAGAAGTACACCTATATCGTAACCTGTGCTCACGTTATCAGTTCGGTTAAAACTTCCGGCTACACGATGACGGTTACGGATTATGAGGGCAACAATTACGACGGTATTCTTGTCGGCTACGATTCAAAAACAGATGTCGGTGTAATTAAGATTGCAAAAACAGGCCTCACGGCCGCAGAGTTTGGCAATTCTACAACCCTGAAGAAAGGTCAGACCGTTTACGCTATCGGTAATCCGGGCGGTTCGGAGTTCTTCGGATCTTTCACAAAAGGTATGGTTTCCGCTATCGACAGACCTATCAGCAGCGAGAGCGGATATGAGATGAAGTGCATTCAGCACACAACGCCTATCAACTCAGGTAACTCGGGCGGTGCGCTTATGAACGAGTATGGCCAGGTTATCGGCATCAACTCTTCAAAGATTGTCAGCACGGGTTATGAGGGAATGGCATTTGCAATTCCGATTTCAGATGCTAAGGCAATCATTGACGATATCATCGCAAACGGCTATGTTACAGACAGACCGAAGCTCGGCATCTCCTATGCAGCTGCGGAAAAATATCAGCAGTATGCAATGGTAGTTAAGCTCAAGGGACTCCCGAGCGGTTCGCTTGTTATTGCTTCAATCAGCACAGACAGCTCGCTCGCAAACAGCAAGGCAAAGGTCGGCGACCTTATCACAGCGGTTAACGGAGAAAAGCTTGACACGGCCGATGTTCTTCTCGATAAGATAGAAAACGGCAAGGTAGGCGATAAACTCAAGCTTGAGCTTTGCAGGATTAATTCTGATTATTCGGTTGATACTTTCACGGTTGAAGCTACGCTTGTTGAGGACAAGGGCACTTCGTCCGAGACGGAGACAACAACCGAAAGTCAGGCTCAGGGCGGCTATGATTGGAGTCAGTTCTTCGGCAGCGGATATTAATATTGTTCGCTTTTTGAATATTTTATAGCATAAAAGGAGTTCCGGTCTAAAACCGTGAACTCTTTTTCCTATTGGTTAAAATGACAAGAGTTTTCCAAAATGTTGTATGCACGGGTCTGTTTTTTGAGCTTTTTATCAATATTTGGTGATTTTACACAAGTCATAATGACGGCAAAATCAGGAATAGTTTGGGCATTATTTATAAAATATCCTTTGATTTAAGGCCATTTTGAAAAGATTTTTCAAAAAATATGCTCAAAAGGGTTGAAATATTCTTTGAAATTGTGTAAAATGTATATGTTTAGATTGGCATTTTGTATAAACATGCCTAAAATCATTTGAGATGCGAATTATGATGTGAAAAACAATCGTGAGGAGAGATTATATGTCAAACAGACTTTTTCAGGGAGTTATTCATCAGATGAGGAGTGCAATCGACAGAACGATCGGAATCATCGATGAAACCGGTACGATTATTTCGTGCAGTGAGCTTGGAAGAATAGGCGAGGTAGTACCCACGGCGGCAGCAAGTGCTTTCATGGATACGGAGGCCTGTGTTGTTGACGGCTGCACCTATAAGACCTTCGGTAATCAGATTCATCCCGAGTATGCGGTTTTTATTGACGGTGATGACGAGCTTGCCGAGAAGTATACCAATATCAGTGCAGTTGCTTTGAGCAACCTCAAGCAGTATTTTGATGAGAAATATGACAGAAATAACTTCATCAAGAATGTTATTCTCGATAACATTCTTCCCGGAGATATCTATCTCAAGGCTCGTGAGCTTCGCTTCAATAACGACGCTACACGTGCGGTTCTTCTTATCAGAATCCCGAACCAGACGGATGTTTCCGCTTATGACATAGTTCAAAATCTTTTCCCGGACAAGTCTAAGGATTTCGTTGTAAGCATTAACGAGACCGATATTGCACTTGTTAAAGAGGTTAAGAGCAACATAGAGTCAAAGGATCTTGAAAAGCTTGCACGTTCAATCGCCGATTCTCTTTCAACAGAGCTTTATGTCCATTCGGTTATCGGTATCGGCACAACTGTTGCAGGTATCAAGGAGCTTGCACGTTCTTTCAAGGAAGCTCAGATTTCTCTTGAGGTCGGCAAGGTATTTGACAACGAAAAGACAATCGTCAGCTATGACAGCCTTGGCATTGCCCGTCTTATCTATCAGCTGCCGACAACGCTTTGTGAGCTTTTCCTGCGTGAAGTGTTCAAGCGTGGTTCAATCGAAAGCCTTGATCAGGAAACTCTGTTCACAATTCAGAAGTTCTTTGAGAATAACCTTAATGTCAGCGAGACGTCGAGAAAGCTCTTTGTTCACAGAAATACCCTTGTTTATCGTCTTGAGAAGATTAAGAAAATCACAGGTCTTGACCTTCGTGAGTTTGATGACGCTATCGTATTCAAAGTCGCACTCATGGTAAAAAGATATCTTGATGCCAATCCGATCAAATACTGATACAGCTAAGGACAGATAACATGATTGATTTTAAAAACGTATCCAAGGTTTACGACAACGGAACCAAGGCTTTGCACAATGTCAATATTCATATTGATAAAGGCGAGTTCGTGTTCGTCGTCGGAGCATCGGGAGCGGGAAAGAGCACATTCCTTAAGCTTATTATGCGTGAGGAGGTTCCGTCGTCGGGCACAATCGTCATCAAAGGCTATAACCTTAACGAGATGAAGAAAAAGAAAATCCCGTATTTCCGCAGAAACATGGGAATTGTTTTTCAGGATTTCCGTCTTATCCCGACCATGACTGTTTACGATAATGTTGCGTTCGCAATGAGAGTTGTCGGAGCAAGGGAAAAGGATATCAGAAAACGTGTTCCGTATGTTATAAACATTGTCGGTCTTTCTGCAAAGGCAAGAAATTATCCGAATGAGCTTTCGGGCGGTGAGCAGCAGAGAGTTGCGCTTGCCCGTGCGCTGGCCAACAACGCCGATATAATTATCGCAGACGAGCCGACCGGAAACGTTGACCCTCAGATGTCACTTGAAATCGTTGAGCTTCTCACAAGGCTCAATGAGGCGGGAACAACGGTCATAATGGTTACCCATGCACATGACCTTGTTAAGAAATTTGACAAGCGTGTTATAACGCTTGAAAGCGGCGAGGTCGTTGCTGACGGAATGATTGAAAACGGAGAGCTTCCGGTTCAGTCTGCGGCACATCTTAACCTCGAGAAGCAAACCATTGAAGAGAAATATTCATCAAAGGAAGAGGAAGCAAAGCCCGAGAAGAAAAAAGAAGAAAAAGTTGACGAGGATTTTCTTGACGCTATTATAAGCGACAATGATTCTTACCGTATTTATCTTGAACAGGATTCGGAAAAGGAAGGTGAGAATCAGTGAGAAAAAGAGGACGCTTAGGCTATCTTACCAAAGAGGGCTTCAGAAATATTAAAGTTAACCACCTTATGTCCATTGCCTCAATCGCAGTGCTTATGTCCTGCTTGGTTATGATGGGTGCGGCATTTATGGTTATAGTTAATGTAAATAACGTCATGACGGAGATTGAAAGTCAGAACGTTGTTATGGTTTACCTCAAGGACGAGGTGCAGGGCGAGGGAATAACTCAGCTGAAAGAAGAAATCACACTCATGCAGAACGTCAAAAAGTGTGAATACGTTGACAAAGATACGGCGTTTAAGCAGCAGCTTGACGAGCTTGGCACGGATGCAACCTATTTTGAGGGTGTTGATAATCCGCTTCCCGATCTTTTCAAGGTCTCCGTCAGCGACATGACAAAGTTCGACAGTACCGTCTCCGAGCTGCAAAAGCTTGACGGAGTTGATTCTGTTCGTGACAACAGGGATATTGCACAGACCCTTGTCAGAATCAGACGTACAATTTTCTATGTAAGCATCGGCGTAATTGCCGTTCTGCTTCTTATCTCACTGTTCATCATTGCTAATACAGTTCGTATTACAATGTACAGCAGAAGGCTTGAGATAAATATTATGAAATCAGTCGGCGCAACGAATTGGTTCATACGTTGGCCGTTCATGGTTGAAGGTATGGTTCTCGGCGCAATTTCGGGAGTTCTCTCCCTTGCGATTGTCTGGGGTGTTTACAGAGCACTTCAGTCAACGGTTTCGTCAATGCTCACAATGGTAAGCAGAGGCTTCACCGTTGTGCCGTTTACCGATTATGTAATATACCTTCTTGTTGCTTTCCTTGCAATAGGTATTATTTCCGGCGGAATAGGAAGTCTTATTTCCATACAGAAATACCTCAAGGAACGTGGAGGAGTTGTGTATGAAGAAACTGAATAAAATTATATCATTGCTCATGAGCGTGGCACTTGTTTTCGTGTCATTTATGTCATATGCTCCGAAAGCACAGGCGAAAACGCTCGGCGATTTAAGAGATGAATATTCCGATATCAAGGATAAGGTTTCCGATAGTGAGCAGAAGGTAAAGGAGCTTGAAAGTCAGCAGGCTGACCAGTCAAAGATTGTTTCGGCACTCAATGTTCAGCTCCAAAAGCTCAATCAGGAGCGTGAAAACATCACGGCACAGAAAGACCTCATTACTGAGGATATCGACGCAACAGAGGAGAAGATTTCTTCCCTCAATGCCGAGATTGCAAAGCTTGATGCCGAGATCGCCGCAAAGGATCAGGAGATTAAGGACACGGTTAAGCTTTTCTGCGACAGAATGAGAGCCAATTACATGGCAGGCGAAACTTCTGTTCTTGAAATATTCACATCGTCGTCGGATATGTCAAGCTTCCTGAATCGTCTTGAAATGTTCAAGCGTGTTACGGAGAGCGATCAGGGCCTTGTTGATAAGCTCAATAAAGAAATCGCTTCTATTGAGAAAATGCAAAAGGAGCTTGAAGAAAAGAAAGCGACGCTCCAAAAAGAAAAGACCGAGCTTGAATCAAAGCGAAGCGACCTTCAGGCTACAGAGGATACCCTGACAGAAAATCAGAATGTTATCAAGGAGAAAACGGAAGAGGTTGAAGCAAAGCTCAATGCGTTGAATGCTCAGACGAAGGAGCTTAAGGTTTCAATCAGCGAATATAATTCCGAGATGTCAAGACTTGATAACGAAATCAAGGAAGCCATAAGAAAGGCTAATCAGAGCAGCGGCGGATCGCATAACAGCGGATCGCATAACGGCGGCTCAAATGCAGGAAGTATGAACTCCAATGTCAGTGCTTCCGGCTGGGCATGGCCATTGCCTTATGACGGAGTTTATCTCACATCATATTACGGCTATCGTTACCATCCGTTAGACGGCGACTGGAGATATCACAGCGGTATTGACGTTTCAATGAGCGGCGCTTACGGCAAGAATATCGTTGCCACAAGAGCAGGTACGGTTATCCTTTCGTCACTTGAGAGCGAGAGCGGCACAGGCTATGGCAACTATATTATAATTGACCATGGCGATGGATACACTTCGCTTTACGGCCATTGCAGCGCACTCCTTGTTTCGCAGGGACAACGTGTTTCAAGAGGTCAAATTATTGCCCGAGTCGGCAGCACCGGCTGGTCAACAGGTCCTCACCTTCACTTTGAGGTCAGATATAACGGCGAAACGGTCGATCCGCTCGACTATGTAAATATGCCGTAATTGCACAAATTAAATAACAAAATTAACCTCTCATCGGCTTTGTGAACTGCCCATGAGAGGTTTTTTCAATATGTGTGTATTATGAAAGGGTGCGGCAAACGTCACACCCTTTGTTATATGCTTTTATTCGGCAACCTTTATTGTCATTGTGAGAATTCTTCTGACGCAGGCCTCAAGGTCTGCTCTTGTAATTTTACCGTTCTCGTATGCTTCCTTAAGCTCATCCGGCTCACCCTCACCCATTTTGAGGTCGTTGCCGGCGAGAACCTCATCGGAATGGTGACTGTGAACACCCCAGTCGGTAGTGACCATGCCCTTGAAGCCCCATTCGCCCTTGAGAAGCTCGGTCAGCAGCTCATAGCTTGTTGAAGTATGACAGCCGTTAACGAGATTGTAGGAGGACATAACTGTCCACGGGTCGGCTTCCTTGACACAGATTTCAAATCCACGGAGATAAATCTCTCTGAGCGCACGCTCGGAAACTCTCGAATCGCACTCGAAGCGGTTTGACTCTCTGTTGTTGCAGGCAAAATGCTTGACCGAAGCCGCAACCTTTCTCGACTGAATTCCTCGAACGTCTGCTGCACAGCATTTTCCGGCGAGGAGCGGATCCTCGGAGAAGTATTCAAAGTTACGGCCGCAAAGCGGGTTGCGGTGAATGTTCATTGCCGGAGCAAGCCATACGCCGAGGTTGTTTTCTCTCAGCTCTGCTCCGCCTGCCGCACCGATCTCTTCAATAAGCTCGGTGTTCCAAGTGCACGCAAGGAGTGCTGCACAGGGCCATGCTGTTGTCGGAGCACCTGTTTGAACATCAAGGCGAACGCCTGCAGGGCCGTCGGCAGTTGGAATCGGTGGGATATTGAGACGTTTTAAACCGCCGAATGCACCTGTGTTGCAAACGCCCGGTTGATTTTGATGTCCGCCGACAAAGTCGATAAGCTCATCAACGGTGAATTGTCTGATGAAATCGTCAAGATTGATTTTTTCGCCGACATAGTCAAACATAACGGCCTCGTCGGGAGCCTTTGCATCTGTTAAAACGTTTTTACCCGAATCATAGCTCGGTTCGCTCTGAGGAAGTGTCTCATAGCCTCCGTCCGCAAGGAGCCTCTTTTCAAGCTTGAACGGCTTGAGAAGCGACTTTGACTGCTTAACAATTATATTATTATCTGCTATGAACTCATAGTCAAGCGGCTTTGTGTTTCTTACGGAATTGCCTATGCTGAATTTATATGTTCCCTTTTCAAGAACAAATGCGGATTTCTGAATTTTTCCGAGATCATCGAAGCTTGCCATATCGTTTATGTCAAAGCTCAGAGCGACGGTCTGGCTCTCGCCGGGAGCAAGAGACTTTGTTTTTGCAAATGCGGCAAGTTCTTTTGACGGTTTGCCAAGCTTGCCCTGAGGTGCACTGTAATAAAGCTGAACAACCTCTTTGCCGGGAACGTCGCCGACATTTTTAACTGTGACAACGGCAACAATCTTGCCCTCGCTCTCGCCGCAGAAATAACCGCTCATGTCAAAGTTTGTATAAGAAAGACCGAATCCGAACGGATAGCGAACCTTTTCCGCCGCACCGGGAATGGTTTCAAAATATCGATAGCCGACATAGATATCATCCTCATAATCGAGGTGCTCATAGCCTGTTTGAAATATCTTTCCGTTTTCATAATCGTCATATGACTTTGGAATTGTGTCGCCGAGCTTGCCTGACGGGTTAACGTCGCCGCAGAGAATATCGGCGACAGCCATGCCGCCTTCCATTCCGCCCTGCCATCCGCAGAGAATACCCTGTACCTTGTCATTCTCGGCAAAATGCTCGCAGTCAACCACACCGCCTGAGTTAAGGACTACGATCGTCTTTTTGAAAGCCGCCGAAACTCGGTCAATAAGGCTCTTTTCTGCATCAGAAAGATAGTAGTCGCCGCTGATGGCACGACGGTCGACGCCCTCGGCGGAGAAACGGCTGAGCGTGATTATTGCTGTGTCTGCGTTTTCGGCCGCAGTGTTTATAAGCTCCTCTGAGGCTTCCGCTTCGACAACGTGCATACTTGCAAAGGTTTCATAGATAATGTCGTCCTTTTTTTGACAGAAATCCATTGCATTAACCTTGTCCCAAATTTTTTCAATCTCGGGACGTGTCGGAATTTTCTTGCTTTCTTCCTTGACATATTCTTTATAGAAGTCAACGGTCGGCATATAGACGCTGATTTTGCCCTCTTTCTCTTTTTGAGCAAAGCCGTCGTAAATATTGTGGGTGTATGCGCAGAAAACGTCACCGCTTCCGCCGCCGCCTTTTATGTATTCAATGGTTGCCTTGCCGAAAAGCGCAACCTTTTCACCCTTTTTAAGCGGCAAAGCGTTATCGTTATTCTTGAGCAAAACCATGCCTTCACCGGCGGCTTTTCTTGAGAGAGCAATATGCTCGGGTGAGCCTGTTAATTTTCTGCCGTCGGCACCCATGGGTATGCACGGCTGATATCTGAATCTTGCGTATTTATCCATAAACAACTCTCCGTTCTGTAAATCTGTAACTTAATAATAAAACAAACTGCAAATTAAATCAATATATTTTTATTAATATTCAGAGAAAAATGCCTATCCTCGTTTCATTCAAGGATAGGCGTAGGTTAGTTCTTTATAAAGCTGACGGGTTTATTTTTCATCGAGATTTTTCCGACCTGCCAGCTGTAATCTATAAGCTCCTTTTTAAAGGTGAGAAAGGAATGGTCAATCGGGAAACCGAGAATTTTTTCGATTTGCTCATATGTCAGAGTGAAATCTGCTTCCTGTGATTTAACATAATTCCAAAGCGGTTCATATTTACTCATTTTGTCCTCCTTGAAAAGAACTTATTTAACAGAATATACAGCAATATCAACACAACGGTCGAAGCGGCGAGTACGAGGTACATTGTCGGAATTTCGACCTCATGCTCAAAGAAAAACAGTCTGCAATCAACAGCTTTCAGCATACCGTTGATCGGCTCTTTCGGGAATCCGATTTTTTCCATTTCACGGAAAGTTCCCGCCATTGCGTGGTTACGGATAAGGCTTGTTCCGTATGTGCCGGGGAGGAACAACAGAGCTTTTTGGAGTCCGCTTCCGAACTGCGACATTGGCATGTATGCACCGCAAAGAAATCCGTATCCGGCACTGACGATTGTTCCGACCGCCGATGCCTGACCGTTGGTTGTGAGCGAAAAGTTGACGCATGATGACAATGCGGTGCCGAACAAGGTCAGCAGAAAAACGTCGAGAATCAAATATAATACATCGCCGAGTGACATATACCAGCCCTGTGTATAAATGTAAATCAGACCGACGGCGAGGGCGGAAAAGCTGATTATCAGCGTTGATATCGCCGAAGAGATAAAGTAGCCGAGAGCCAGTGCCGAGCGGCGAATAGGGGATACCGTCAAATCACGAATTGCACCGTTAACCTTATCGTTTATCATTAAAAGATTTGAACAGAATGCCACCGTTACGCAGCTGACAGCCAATAGTGAGGAGACAAGCTGACCTGCAACAATGCCGTCGAGAAGTTTATCGTCAATCGTAATGCCCTGCGGAACAGCAGAAGCAAAGCTGTCACGGTAAACATTGGCAAGAAAGGTTATATACAAAACAAGGAGAATTATCGGAGTGATCAGCGAAGAAAAGAACATTCCTTTGTCCTTGAAAAAGAGACGAATATTGCGTCTGATTAAATTGCCGAGACCTGTCATTTTTCGTCGCCTCCTGTCAGCTTTCTTCCTGTCACGGTGAGAAAGACGTCGTCCATTTTGCCCTTTGTCACCTCGTAATCCGTGAACATTTTCGGATTTTCCGTAATAAGCTTTGTTGCCGCCGCAGTGTCGGGAACGGAAACTCTTATCGCATCACGGAGTATCTCATAAGGCATACCGAGCTTTTTTATTTCGCCTTCGTCGGCTTCGTAAATTGTTATAAAATCCCCTGTGTATTTGTTCTTTAATTCAAGCGGAGTTCCCTCGGCAACGATTTTTCCGCTGTCAAGAATAACAACATAATCCGCATCGGCCGCTTCCTCCATGTAGTGAGTGGTGAGCAGAACAGTCATGCTCTCGTTTTTTCTCAAATCGTTTACAACGTCACCGAGGAGCTTCCTCGTTTGAGGGTCGAGACCTGTTGTCGGCTCGTCAAGGATCAAAAGCTGCGGTCGGTGCAGAAGTGCACGGGCAATGTCGATCCTGCGTCGCTGACCGCCCGAAAGCTTACCGACGGTTCGATTAAGAAGATTTTCAAAGTCAAGCATTTTTGCAAGCTCGGCTTGACGTCTTTTAAATTCCAACCCTTTTATTCCGTAGAGAGCGGCACGGCTTTTCAGATTATCAGAGACCGACAATGCCTGATCCAGCACGGAATTCTGAAAAACTACGCCGACATTTCTCTTGATTTCGTCAATAGAATCGTCAATGCTTTTGCCGCAGATTTCAACACTTCCTTTGTCCTTTGCAAGTTGACCGCAGATTATGGATATTGTTGTGCTTTTTCCTGCACCGTTCACGCCGAGAAAAGCAAACAATTCACCTTTTTTAACGTTAAACGAGATATCTTGAACGGCTTTAACATCGCCGAAATTCTTGATTAAGTTTCTAATTTCAATTATGTTACCCATCTGTTTTCCTCTTCTATAGAGATTATTTTTTCTTTTTTCCGCCGACAGGATTCATTATTATTGCAATCGCACCTCTCAGCTTACCTGTCAACCGACGGTTGCGTTAACTAAATTATAACAAAAAAGAAGAAATGTATCAATAATTCTTTAAATTTTGTTGCACAAATATTGACCCTGGTTTTTGTATATAAACGGTTGGATTTTGATTTTGTTCTCATAAAAAAGACGTCATAGACGTGAAATCGGGGCTTTAGAGGCATTTTATGGAAAAAACGGGAATAAAAAGTTGAAAAATTCTCTTAATAATGTTTACATCTCAAAAAGAAAGTGTTATTATTATGGGTGGTAATAAGATTGCTATTAACTTTACAAGGAGGAACAAAGAATGGCAAGAAAAAAGTTAACCATGGATGGTAATACCGCTGCCGCTCACGTATCTTATGCGTTTACGGAAGTTGCCGGTATCTATCCTATCACCCCGTCAAGCCCGATGGCCGACTACGTTGATCAGTGGTCCGCTCAGGGTCGTAAGAACATTTTCGGCACAACAGTAAAGGTTGCTGAGATGCAGTCCGAGGCAGGCGCTTCGGGTACTGTTCACGGCTCCCTTGCAGCAGGTGCTCTCACAACGACTTATACGGCGTCACAGGGCCTTCTCCTCATGATCCCCAATATGTATAAGATCGCAGGTGAGCTTCTTCCCTGCGTATTCCATGTATCGGCTCGCTGCGTTGCGTCTCACGCCCTTAACATCTTCGGCGATCATTCGGACGTTTATGCCTGCCGTCAGACAGGTTTCGCAATGCTTGCTGAAACAAATCCGCAGGAAGTTATGGATCTCGGCGCAGTTGCTCATCTTGCAGCTATCGAAGGCAGAGTTCCGTTTATCAACTTCTTTGACGGTTTCCGTACATCTCACGAGATTCAGAAGATCGAAGTTTGGGATTACGATGATCTTAAAGAAATGTGCGATATGGATGCAGTCGCTGCGTTCAGACACAGAGCACTTAACCCCGAGCATCCCGTAATGCGTGGTTCTCACGAGAACGATGATATCTTCTTCCAGCATCGTGAGGCTTGCAACAAGTACTATGACGCAGTTCCGGCTGTTGTTGAGAAGTACATGGGCAAGGTTAATGCAAAGCTTGGCACAAACTATCAGCTCTTCAACTACTACGGTGCTGCGGACGCAGAGAACGTAATCGTTGCTATGGGTTCAATCTGCGACGTTGCAGAAGAGGTTATCGACTATCTTACCGCTAAGGGTGAGAAGGTTGGTCTTATCAAGGTTCGTCTTTACAGACCTTTCTCGGTTGAGAAGTTCGTTGAGGCTATTCCGGCTTCCTGCAAGAAGCTCGCTGTTCTCGACAGAACCAAGGAGCCCGGCTCAATCGGTGAGCCTCTCTTCCTCGATGTTGTTGCCGCTCTCAACGCAGCAGGCAAGGACGGCATCAAGGTTATCGGCGGCCGTTACGGTCTCGGTTCTAAGGACACACCGCCGTCAAGCGTATTCGCTGTATATGACGAGCTTAAGAAGGATGCTCCCAAGGCTCACTTCACAATCGGTATCAACGATGATGTTACTTATCTTTCACTTGAAGAGAAGCCGGCTCCGAACACAGCAGCCGAGAGCACAATCGAGTGTAAGTTCTGGGGCCTCGGCGGTGACGGTACAGTCGGCGCAAACAAAGACTCCATCAAGATCATCGGTGACCATACAGATAAGTATGCTCAGGCATATTTCCAGTACGACTCAAAGAAGACCGGCGGTATCACTATCTCCCATCTTCGTTTCGGTGATGAGCCGATTAAGAGCCCCTATTATGTAAACAAGGCTGACTTCGTTGCTTGCCACAACCCGTCATACATCGAAAAGGGTTACAAGATGGTTCAGGACGTTAAGCCGGGCGGAGTATTCCTTATCAACTGCCAGTGGGATGCCGCTGAGCTTGCTGAGAAGATGAATGCAGAAACCAAGCAGTATATCGCAAAGAACAATGTTCAGCTTTATACAGTTAACGCTATTGACATTGCCGCAGAAATCGGCCTTGGCAAGCGTACAAATACAGTTCTTCAGTCCGCTTTCTTTGCTCTTGCAAAGGTTCTTCCTGTTGACGAGGCTATCGGCTACATGAAGGAAAAGGCACAGAAGTTCATGAAGAAGGGTAAAGAAATCGTTGAGATGAACGAAAAGGCTATTGACGCAGGTGCAACAGCATTCGTTAAGATCGACGTTCCGGCTGACTGGGCAAACGCAGTTGACGCTGAGGCTGAGGTTAAGACCGAAGGTCCGGCAAAGCTCGTTGAGCAGGTTGAGAGCATCATGAAGCCCGTAGGCCATATGGACGGTTATGAGCTTTCAGTCGGCAAGTTCTCAAATCATGTTGACGGTACATTCGAGCAGGGTGCATCGGCATATGAGAAGCGTGGCGTAGCAGTTATGGTTCCCGAGTGGAACGCTGAGACCTGCGCAAAGTGTAACAAGTGCGCATATGTTTGTCCGCATGCTACAATCAGACCTTTCGCTCTCAGCGATGAGGAGAAGGCAGCAGCTCCGGCAGTTACAAAGTTTGCTCCGAAGCCGATCGTAAAGACAAACTACACATATACTCTTGCAGTATCTCCGATGGATTGTATGGGTTGCGGCGTATGTATCGGAGTTTGCCCGACTAAGTCTCTTAAGATGGTATCCCGTGAGAGCCAGGATGAGCAGCAGGCAGCATTTGATTACTGCGTAGCTCATGTTGAGGAGAAGAAGGAGCTTACAGCTAAGATCAATGTTATCTCCAGCCAGTATAAGAAGCCTCTCCTTGAGTTCTCAGGTTCTTGTGCAGGTTGTGCAGAGACTTCATATGCTCGTCTCATCACACAGCTCTTCGGTGACAGAATGTACATCTCCAACGCAACAGGTTGTTCGTCAATTTGGGGCGGCCCGGCAGGTACATCACCGTACACAACAGATAAGAACGGCAAGGGTCCGGCATGGGCAAACTCACTCTTTGAGGATAACGCAGAGCACGGCTACGGTATGTACCTCGGCCAGAAGGCTCTCAGAAACAACCTCATTGAGAAGGTTACAGCTCTTGCAGCTAAGGATGGCGTAAGCGCAGAGATTAAGGCTGCCGCAGATGCTTATCTTGCAACAGTAAATGACGGCGAGAAGAACGGCGCTGCAACAGATGCTCTTGTAGCTGAGCTTGAGAAGTGCGGCTGTGACGATGCTAAGGAAATCCTCGCTCAGAAGGATTACCTTTCCAAGAAGTCCGTATGGATCTTCGGCGGCGACGGTTGGGCATACGATATCGGTTTCGGCGGTCTTGACCATGTTCTTGCTTCCGGTGAGGATGTAAACGTTATGGTATTCGATACCGAGGTTTACTCTAACACAGGCGGACAGGCTTCCAAGGCTTCTCAGATCGGTCAGGTTGCTCAGTTCGCAGCAGCAGGTAAGGCAATCGCTAAGAAGAGTCTTGCCGAGATTGCAATGTCCTATGGTTATATCTATGTTGCTCAGATCGCTATGGGTGCAGACCAGAACCAGACACTTAAGGCTCTCCAGGAGGCTGAGGCTTATCCGGGACCGTCACTTGTTATCGGTTATGCTCCCTGTGAGATGCACAGCATCAAGGGCGGCATGGTTAACTGCCAGGCTGAGATGAAGAGAGCGGTTGAGTGCGGCTACTGGAATATGTTCCGTTACAATCCGGCTCTTAAGGCAGAGGGCAAGAACCCGTTCACAGTTGATTCCAAGGTTCCCGCAACAGAGGGTTACCGTGCATTCCTCATGAACGAGGCTCGTTACTCCGCTCTTACACGTTCGTTCCCGGAGAGAGCAGAAACGCTCTTCGAGAAGGCAGAAGACGGAGCAAAAGATCGTTATGCACATCTTCAGAAGCTTGTTAAGCTTTACGGCACAGAGGAATAATTTCTCCGAATAAATAAAATTAAGCAGGTAGTTGCCTCGGCAATTACCTGCTTTTGCACATAAAAAATCCCGACTTTCAACGAGAGTCGGGATAGATTTTTATATTTCGAAAAGTTCATTTATTGAGTTCCGTGCTTTTTCAATGTAGTCCGGCATGAATTTTTCAAGATGCTTGCGATAAACTTCTTTTTTGCTTAAAAATTTTTCATAATCTTTTATAAGCTTTTCGGTACAGTCAATTTCGGAAACAGGGATAACCAAGCCCTCATCCGTTCCGAAAATGTCTTTAGCAATGCCTCTTGATTTGACGCTGTAGCCGATAACAAGAGTCGGCACACAAGTGCTGTATGCGGCAATGGTTGCGTGAGTTCTTGCGCCGATAAACATGTCACAGCGTGAGATTACACTCTTGTATTGAGACGCAGTAAACGTTGAGGGGACAACGGAAACTCTGCTTGAGCCAAGACGTTCGGCAATGCGGCCGAGAATCAGCTGGTCGCCGTTGAGGGGCTTTGTAACATGCGGAATCAAAAGAATATTTTTGTCGCTGCTATCAAGAATATATCTAAGAAATTCCGTTGAAATATCTTCAATGCTCGTTCCCTTTGCTGAGTATTCACCGGCGAGAGAGCTTATGTTGAAACCAAGTGTGTTTGGTTTTACGTTAAAGCTTTCGCTTACTTTTTTATCAATATCAAGAGTAAAAGCGGGGTCGGGAAACAGCACAAGATTTTTATTAGCTTCGCTTTTTTTCAATGCGTCATATGTTAAAGATTCTCTTGCCACAATAAGGTCAAAGGTTTTTAAATCCTTGATTTTATCTTCCGAGAGGTCCTCCTCGCCGATTGAGCAGCCCCAAAGGACTGTCTTTTTGCCGAGCTTTTTTAACTCTCGGTTAAAAGCGGCCGCCATGTGACCGTCGCCGTAGCAATAGTTATCGCCGCCGACCGAGATATAAACACCGTTCTCTTTGAGAGACGGATTTTTACACGAAAGCGAATAGAAATATTCGTCTGCCGTCTTTTGAGATTTCCTGCTTAAAAAAGATATTTTAATCTTTTGCACCGCAGTTGTATCGGAAACGGGGAGGGTGTAATTAAATTCCTCCGACTCGTCAATGTTCGGCAAATCACCCGATTTATCGCTTTGCGAATCAAGAGTATAAAGCTTTATCGTTGACTCGGGACGTGTATTCTTAATCATTGCCGAAAGAGTTCGAACAATCGCTTCACAGCCGTGATTTTCACATCCGCCGTGGGAATAGAAAGCGTACCTCATTCCTTTTTCTCTCCAACAAGCTTAACGTCAACATCATCCATATGAACCCAGCCCCATGATCTTGACCAGTTCTTCGAAGTGCCGTCGGCATTCAAAACCTCAAAGACAAAAGCGGGGTAAACATAGTCAAGGTTTTCGCTGTTTGCACTTGAATCTCCGCCGGAAAGAATAATTGTCAGTTTATAAAGACCGGGAGCAAGATGATGATCGTTTATCGTGATTTCAACATCGTATTCTCCGATATCATTTATATTCGCAAACGTTTTGGTAAAAGCGGTTTCTATCGGAGTTTCATCTGCTTGCCAAACGAGAAGTCTGAAGCTCATATCACCGATATTCGGCATCTTGGTTTTCAGTCTGATTTTAAAGGTTATAGGCTCATCGTAGGCATATATACATGTTTCATTCTGTAAAATGTCAAGAGAAAGGATTTCAGCTTTATCAAGGCTGTATCCCGGCAGTCTTGCCAAATCTTTAAACTCATAGTGGTTACGCTTTTCCATATAGGATTCACTGTTATATAGCCTGATACCTTCCTCAACTTCGCCGTCATAGATAACCTGACCCTCTTTTAAAACAACAACACGGTCACAAAGCTGACGAATCGTATTCATCTGATGACTTACGAAAAGAATGGTCTTTCCGCTGTTGGCAATGCTTTTCATTTTGTCAATACACTTCTTTTGGAAGCGTGTGTCTCCGACGGCAAGAACCTCATCGACAAGCAAAATATCAGGCTCAAGATGAGACGCAACGGCAAAGGCAAGGCGAACGAACATGCCGCTCGAATATCTTTTTACAGGAGTGTCAATAAACTTGCCGACTTCGGAAAATTCTATAATATCATCAAGCTTCTGGTCAATCTCAGCTCGGGTCATGCCGAGAATTGCGCCGTTAAGATAAATATTTTCACGGCCTGTAAGCTCTGCGTTGAAGCCTGTTCCGACCTCAAGCATTGAAGAAATTTTTCCGTAGAATTCAATTTTACCGTCGGTAGGCTCTGTTATTCTTGAAATAATTTTAAGAAGGGTTGATTTGCCGGCTCCGTTTTTGCCGATAATGCCAATCTTTTCACCTTGCTTGACGTCGAATGAAACGCCGTTCAATGCCCAAAAATCCTCTTTGGCATTTGCTTTGACAGGGTGCAGCAGGTTATAGCCCATAAGCTTTAAACGCCCGATTTTGCTGTCAGGCCTTTTTGTTATATGCTTAATGACGTATTTTTTCTTTATATTTGAAACATGTAAAGCAATCGGTTGTTCACTCATTTTAATCCCCCCGTCAGACAATATCAACAAAGTTTCGCTCGGTCTTTCTGAATAAAACTATTCCGACAATGGCAAACAATACAAGCCATGCCATTGCAACCAAAAACGAAAGCGTATCAAAGGACATATCGCTGATAACGCACCATTTGAATGCGGATATCATTCCCGTAACAGGATTAAGGGAATAAATAAGCCTGTATTTTTCGGGAATTGAGGTGATTGAATATGAAACCGGACAGGCGTATTGCAAAACAGACAGTGCAAACGGAACTATCTGCGCCATGTCACGCCATTTTACGTTGAAAGCCGAAAGGAACAATCCGGCAAAAAGTCCGAGAGCCGAATTGAGCAGAAGGAGAATCGGGAAAAGTAAAAACCTGACTGTTGGATAGTAGCCGACAATAAGCATCATTGCAATCAAAACAATGATAGAAATCATAGAGTCAAACAGTCCGGCTAAGCCCGCACCGAGAGGGGACAGAATTCTCGGATAGTATACTTTTTTCATCAGTGCGGCGTTGGTAATAAAGGTTGAAGAGGTCTGAGAAAGATTTTTCTGAAAAATAGACCAAGGAATACTGCCGGCATAAACCATTATGAAGTACGGTGCACTGCCGTCTGAAGCCAATCCGGCGAGAGTTCCGAAAATAAAGGTCGAAACAAACATGTTGACTATCGGGGCGATAACTGCCCAGCCGAAGCCGATTCTTGTTTGCTTGTATCTTACAGTGATATCACGTTTTGCAAGATTGAATGCAAGCTCACGGTAATTCCAAATATCTTTCCAGTATTGAAGATTTTTTCCGTTAGGTTCAATGACAGTTTTCCTCAAAATTAAAACCCTCTCATTATTTTTTTCTGCACATAGAAAATTATATCATATTATATAACCAATAGTCAATACACGAAAGAGAATGCCGCTGAATAAAAAGCTTTACTAAACCTTGACACTGTTCGGTTTTTCTGCGATAATATATTATGTATTTATATAACTGTTAAAAGGGGAACTTATAATGACAGATAATGAAAAACTCGCAGAGCTTTTGTTTCCTGATATAACAAAAACTCCCGAGGACTATGAAAAAATATATCCCGAAAGAGAACTTTCGGATGGTGCGAGAGTTTCGAGATTTGCTCCAAGCCCGACAGGCTTTCTTCACCTTGGCGGACTCTTTGCCGCAATGATATCGAAGCTTACTACCCGTGCGACCGATGACGGTGTTTTCTTCCTCAGAATTGAGGATACGGATAAAAAGCGTGAAATTGAGGACGGCGTTTCTGCAATTATCAAAGGCCTTTCTGATTTCGGTGTAACTCCCGATGAGGGTGTTATGGGCTTTGAGACCGAGAGCGGAGCATACGGCCCGTATCAGCAGAGCAAACGTAAGGATGTTTATCAGGCAATCGCAAAATCACTCGTTCGGCAGGGCATGGCTTATCCTTGCTTCTGCTCCGAGGAGGAGCTTAACGAGATTCGTGCCGAGCAGGAAAAGGCCGGAACGGATATTCAGGGCTATTTCGGAGAATGGGCAAGATGCCGCAACCTTACCCTTGAGCAGCAGGAGGAAAAAATCAAGGCGGGCTGCCCCTATACTCTGCGTCTTCGCTCGCCCGGACAGGCGGATCACAGAATAAAGTTTGATGATATGATTAAGGGCAAAATCGAGATGCCCGAGAATATACAGGATGTTGTTCTTCTTAAAACAGATGGAATCCCGACTTATCATTTTGCACATGCCGTTGACGACCATTTTATGAGAACAACTCATGTTGTCAGAGGCGACGAGTGGATTTCGTCTGTGCCGCTTCACATTCAGCTTTTCAAGGCGTGCGGATTTAAGGTTCCCAAGTATGCTCATATTTCACCCATCATGAAAGAGGACAACGGCGGCAAGAGAAAGCTTTCCAAGCGTAAAGATCCCGAAGCATCTGTTTCGTTCTATTCCGAGAGCGGATATCCGAAGGAGAGCGTTATCGAATATCTTTTGACGATTGCCAACTCAAACTTTGAGGATTGGCGCAAGGCGAACAAGACTGCACCGCAGAGTGATTTCCCGTTCAATCTCAAAAAGATGAGTGCAAGCGGAGCGCTGTTTGATCTCAATAAACTCAATGATGTCAGCAAGAATGTGATTTCGCTCATGACCGCCGATGAGGTTTACGAAAAGGCAACGGCGTGGGCAAAGGATAACGATTCTGAGCTTTATGCGTTTCTCGGCGGCAATGCCGAATTTGCAAAGGGGATTTTCTCGATTGACAGAGGAACGGCAAAGCCTCGTAAAGATATCGCAAAGTGGGACGAGGTAAAAGATTATATTTCATATTTTTACGATGAGCTTTATACCAAAAACTATACGCTCCCTGAGAATATAAGCAAAGAGGACGCCGTGGCTATCCTCGAAAAATACATTGAGGTTTTTGACGCATCGGACGATAAGGATACATGGTTTGCAAAAATCAAAGAGCTTTGTGAGCCGCTCGGTTATACCCCGAACGTCAAGGAATACAAAAAGAACCCCGACGCATTTAAGGGCCACGTCGGCGATGTTTCAACGGTTATCAGAATTGCGATAACCTCCCGCCGCAATACGCCTGATCTTCACTCGATTATAGCTCTTTTGGGCGGAGAAAAAGTCAAGGCAAGGCTCAATGATGCAATTAAATCATACAAATAATCGGAGGTCACCATGGAAGAAAAGAAAATAGCATCAAATTTTATACATGATTTTATTGACGAGGATCTTGCAAGCGGAGTTAAATCCCGTGTTCAGACAAGATTTCCGCCCGAACCGAACGGATATCTTCACATTGGCCACGCAAAGGCTCTTTGCATAGATTTCAGCACGGCGGAAAAATACCACGGAATCTGCAATCTTCGTTTTGACGATACAAACCCGTCACGAGAGGACGTCGAATACATTGACGCAATCAAGGAGGACATTAAGTGGCTCGGCTTCCATTGGGAGAACGTGTTCTTTGCTTCAAGCTATTTTGATTTTGTCTATGACTGTGCAATTAAGCTCATTAAGGACGGCAAAGCATATGTTGATGACCTCAGTGCGGACGAGATAAGAGAGTACAGAGGTACTCTCACCGAGCCCGGTAAGGAAAGCCCCTATCGCAACAGGAGCATTGAGGAAAATCTCGACCTCTTTAAGCGCATGACGGACGGCGAATTCGGCAACGGCGAAAAGGTTCTCAGAGCCAAGATCGATATGTCATCGCCGAACCTCAATATGCGTGACCCGGTTATTTACAGAATTTCTCATGTTTCTCATCATCAGACAGGCGACAAGTGGTGCGTCTATCCGATGTATGATTTTGCTCATCCTCTTTCGGATGCCAAGGAGGGCGTAACATTCTCTCTTTGTTCGCTTGAGTTTGAAAATCACAGACCGCTTTACAACTGGGTTGTTGAGCAGATCGGTTTTGAAGAACCGCCGAGACAGATTGAGTTTGCCCGTCTTAATATCAACTATTGTGTAACGAGCAAGAGAAAGCTTCTCGAAATGGTTAACAAGGGAATTGTTTCCGGATGGGATGATCCGAGAATGATTACTCTTTGCGGCATGAGAAGGCGTGGCTACAGTGCCGCCGCCGTAAGGGATTTCATTGACAGGGTAGGTGTTTCCAAGGCGGACAGCATGGTTGATTACGGCTTGCTTGAAGCTTGCGTAAGAGACGACCTCAATGCCAAGGCTCCCCGTGCAATGGCTGTTCTTCGCCCGCTCAAGGTCGTTATTGATAACTACCCCGAGGGACAGAGCGAAGAATTTGAGGTTGAGCTTCATCCGGAGCATCCGGAGTTCGGCACAAGAAAGGTTACGTTTTCCCGTGAGCTTTATGTTGAGCAGGACGATTTTATGGCTGAGCCCGTAAAGAAATATTTCAGACTTTTCCCCGGCAACGAGGTTCGCTTCAAGAGTGCATATTTTGTTAAGTGCAACAGCTATGATACGGACGAGGACGGTAACGTTACTTGCCTTCATTGTACTTATGACCCCGAAAGCCGCGGCGGAAATTCTCCCGACGGACGTAAGGTTAAGGGTACAATTCACTGGGTCAATGCCAATGACTGCAAGCAGTGCGAGGTTCGTCTTTATGACAGACTTTTCAGTGCCGAAGAGCCGGGAAAGAACGGCGACTATTTTGACGATCTCAATCCGAATTCGCTTGAGGTTATTGATAATTGTCTGCTTGAGGGCGGATTTGAGAACGCAAAGCCCGGCGATACGTTCCAGTTTATGAGAAACGGATATTTCTGCGTTGATAAGGATAGCACGGAGGACAAGACGGTATTCAACCGAACTGTTGCCCTTAACTCCTCGTGGGGAAAATAAAGGAGTTGAAAACGATGAAAATATTCAATAAAATCGTGGTTTGTTTGGCAACACTTGCAATTTTTCCGGTTATGTATTTTCTGAATATCGTCAGAGCGGTTGTTTCGATCTCCGAGGATTCTTCGCTTTATACGATACTTTCAAAGCTTGCCGAGAAAACGGCCAGCAGCGCAATGGAGATTACATTCTCTGTTAAGGAAATTTTTAAGTATATCAGTGATGGCAGTGTTTCTTTCGGCGGAATGAAATTTGACCTTTCAAAGATACCTGCCGAGCTTCTTGCGGGCAAAAATTGGGCGATTGCAGCCGGAGTGCTGATTGCCGTTGCACTGCTTATTGCTATTGTTATTATCGGCTGTGCACTTTTTACGGAAGCATACAAGACCATTACGGCTCTCGGAGCGGGCGGGGCGGTTTGCTGCTTTGCCGCACTCAGATGCTTCGTCAGATTTGCCGCACCGTATAGGAGCGGTTCGATTGATATCGGCGAACTTCTTGCCAATGCATTTGTCGGCGAGAGCAATAATTTGCTCGGCTCAATAGGCACGTCGATTCTCAAGGGTGCAATCTCGGTCGATTCATTTACACTCGGCAACGCAGTTACGTTAAGTCTTATCTTCTTTATCGGAGTCGCACTTTGGGAGCTCGCATATGTTGTAACGCTTCCGGAAAAGAAGTCGGTAAAAGTAAAGAAATAAATTGAATAAATTACAAAGCCGTCCGGCCTGAAATGTTAGCTGCATTTTAGGTACCGGCGGTTTTTTTATGTCCCAAAATAAACCGCAAGCCCTATTATAGATAAAAAAGTATTAGATAAAAATATATTCAATAAATGAGTTATTTATTATAATTTTTTCCTGCTAAGATGAAAGTTGCAATAAAAACAGTACCCGAAATTTAAAAAATTGTCGATTTTGAGCCATTTTGGCAGAATTTAATTCGATAAACGTGTTTACTATTTATTTTTTATGTGATATAATATATCAGCATTATAATGTTGTATTGTGGGCTTTCGGAGTGTTAATATTTTAACAGACCGTTTATATTCCGTTTCGACCGTCCGCATACGGCTAAACTGTTGTAAAGGAGGAACAACTTAAATGCTCAAGAAAATCAGCAAAATCCCGTTCAAAGGAACACCTGAGCAGGAGGCACAGCTTAAAGCAGTAATTGAGGAGTGCAAGGACAACAAGAGCTTGCTCATGCACGTTATGCAGCAGGCACAGGCCATATACGGATATCTTCCGTTTGAAGTGCAGGCCATGATTGCCGACGGTATGAATGTACCGCTCGAGAAGGTTTACGGAGTATCCACTTTCTACGCTCAGTTTGCTCTTTCCCCGAAGGGAGAGTACAACATCTCTGTTTGCCTCGGTACGGCTTGCTATGTTAAAGGCTCGCAGGAGCTTCTTGACAAAATATGCGAGGAGCTTGGAATCGGAGCAGGCGAATGCTCGGATGACGGAATGTTCTCTGTTGAGGCTTGCCGCTGCATCGGTGCATGCGGTCTTGCCCCCGTTCTTACCGTTAATGATGAGGTTTACGGTAAGCTTGTAGCAGATGATGTACCCGGCATTCTTGCCAAATACAGAGCATAATTACGGAGATTAGTCATGCGTGAGTTGTCATTGAATGTGCTCGACATTGCGCAGAATTCCATTTCTGCCAACGCTTCGCTTATTGAGATTGAAATTGTCGGGGACACAAAGAAAAACGAGCTGCTGATAGGAATCTATGATAACGGCAAGGGAATGAACCCGGAACAGGTCAGAAATGTTCAGGACCCGTTTTTTACGACCAGAACGACAAGGAAAGTCGGTATGGGTATTCCCCTGTTTAAGCTGGCGGCAGAGCAGACGGGCGGAAGCCTCTGCATTGAGTCCGAGGTCGGCGTCGGAACAAAGGTTAAGGCGATTTTTAAGACCGACAGCATTGATTACACTCCGCTCGGCGATATTGATTCCACGATTATCATGCTTATCACCATGAACACAGACCGTAATTTTATCTATCGACTTAAGATTGATGAAAAAGAATTCACTCTTTCCACTGCCGAGCTTAAAGGAATACTCGGCGACGTGCCGCTTAATGAGCCGTCGGTTACTCAGTGGATTAAAGAGTACCTGCATGAACAAACACAAACTATCCGTGGAGGTGTACTGTAAATGAAATCACTTGAAGAATTGCTCGCCATCCGTGATAAGGCTAAGGCAGCAATGACAGACCGTGAGGGTACAGGCGACGGAATCCGTGTCGTAGTCGGCATGGCAACCTGCGGAATCGCAGCAGGCGCACGTCCCGTTCTCAACGCTTTCGTTGACGAGGTCGCAAAAAGAAATCTTAAAAACGTTACGGTAGCTCAGACAGGCTGCATCGGTATGTGCCAGTATGAGCCGATCGTTGAGGTTTTTGAACCCGGCAAGGATAAGGTAACTTATGTTCAGGTAAGCCCCGAGAAGGTTGCCGAAATCGTTGCTTCCCATATTGTAAACGGCAATCCGGTTGTTGAATACACCGTTGGCGCTGTTGTAAAAGATTAAGGAGGAAAAACAATGTATCGTTCACACGTTCTTGTCTGCGGCGGTACCGGATGTACTTCCTCGCACAGTGCCGAGATCATTGAGAAGCTTGAGCAGGAGCTTAAGGCCAAGGGTCTCGAAAATGAGGTTAAAGTAATCAAAACCGGCTGCTTCGGACTTTGTGCATTAGGTCCGGTCATGATCGTATATCCCGAGGGCTGTTTCTACAGCGAGGTTAAGGTTGAGGACGTTCCGGAAATTGTTGAGGAGCATCTTCTCAAGGGTCGTATGGTCAAAAGACTTCTCTATGAAGAGACAGTTCATCAGGAGGATATCAAGCCGCTCAATGAAACCAATTTCTATAAGAAGCAGCACAGAGTTGCACTTCGTAACTGCGGTGTTATCGACCCTGAAAATATTGAAGAATATATCGCTATGGACGGCTATCAGGCTCTTGCAAAGTGCTTGACCGAGCTTACACCCGATGAGGTTATCCAGATTGTTAAGGATTCAGGCCTCAGAGGCCGTGGCGGCGGCGGATTCCCCACAGGACTTAAGTGGAGCTTTACTGCCAAGAATTCAGCCGACCAGAAGTATGTTGTATGTAATGCCGACGAGGGTGACCCGGGTGCATTCATGGACCGTTCCGTTCTTGAGGGCGACCCCCACTGTATTGTTGAGGCTATGACTATCTGCGGTTACGCAACAGGCGCAACCGAGGGATATGTTTACGTTCGTGCGGAGTATCCTATTGCCGTTCATCGTCTTGATGTTGCTATCAAGGAAGCTCGTGAGGCGGGTCTTCTCGGCAAAAACATATTCAATTCAGGCTTTGACTTCGATCTTCATATCCGTCTCGGTGCAGGCGCATTCGTTTGCGGTGAAGAGACTGCGCTTATGACTTCAATCGAAGGTAACCGCGGTGAGCCACGTCCCCGTCCGCCGTATCCGGCAGTTAAGGGTCTTTTCGGCAAGCCGACAACAGAAAACAACGTTGAGACATTTGCCAATATCCCGCAGATTATTCTCCATGGTGCCGAGTTCTTTAACTCAATGGGTACGGAGAAGTCCTCAGGCACAAAGGTATTCGCTCTCGGCGGAAAGATCAATAACACAGGCCTTGTTGAAATTCCGATGGGAACGACCCTTCGTGAGATCATTGAGGACATCGGCGGCGGAATTCCGAACGGAAAGAAGTTCAAGGCCGCTCAGACAGGCGGTCCGTCCGGCGGATGTATTCCTGCTTCCCTTATGGATACCCCGATTGACTACGACAACCTTACCGCCATCGGCTGTATGATGGGCTCAGGCGGACTTATCGTTATGGACGAGGACAACTGTATGGTTGATATCGCTAAGTTCTTCCTTGACTTCACTGTTGACGAGAGCTGCGGTAAATGTACTCCGTGCCGTATCGGAACAAAGAGAATGAGAGAGCTTCTTGAGAAGATTACCGACGGCAAGGCTACTCTTGAGGATCTTGACGAGCTTGAAACTCTTGCTCATTATATTAAGGACAATTCACTTTGCGGTCTCGGTCAGACGGCTCCGAACCCGGTTCTTGCAACTCTTCGTTTCTTCAAGGATGAGTATATCGCTCACATTGTTGACAAGAAGTGTCCGGCCGGCGTTTGTAAGAAGCTTGTTTCCTACTCAATCGAGGCTGACAAGTGTAAGGGCTGTACAGCCTGCGCAAGAAAGTGCCCTGTCGGTGCTATCTCCGGTGCTGTTAAAACCGCTCACACTATTGACACAAGCAAGTGCGTAAAGTGCGGAGTATGTATGGATACATGCCGCTTCGGCGCAATCATTAAGAAATAAGGAGGATGTCAGAAATGGAAATGGTTAATATCAAAATCAATGGCATGCCTCTGAGTGTGCCGAGCGGAATTACGATTCTTGAAGCTGCCCGCTATGCAGGAATCGAAATCCCGACACTTTGCTACCTTAAGAAAATAAATCAGATCGGTGCATGCCGTATCTGCATGGTTGAGGTTAAGGGCGCAAGAAGCCTTGTTGCATCCTGCGTGTTCCCCGTAAATGAGGGAATGGAGATCCTCACCAATTCCGACAGAGTTCGTAATTCGAGAAGAACAACTCTTGAGCTTATTCTTTCAACTCATGAGCGCAAGTGCCTTTCTTGCGTAAGAAGCACAAATTGTGAGCTTCAGAAGCTCTGTAAGGAATACGGCGTTGAGAACGAGAGTAAGTTTGACGGTATAACACCGGATTATGCTTACGACGATTCAATGCCTCACATGATTCGTGACAACAGCAAGTGTATCCTTTGCCGCCGCTGCGTTGCAGCCTGCGATGAGCAGAGCATCTCCGTTATCGGAGCTAATGCTCGTGGCTTTGATACATGCATCACATCTCCGTTTGAGAGAGAAATTAAGGAATTCTCATGTATTGCCTGCGGCCAGTGTATCGTAAACTGTCCGACCGGTGCTCTCCGTGAGAAGGACGATACACCGAAGGTGCTTGAGGCTATCAACGATCCTGAGAAGTACGTTGTTGTTCAGACAGCTCCGGCTGTAAGAGCGGCTCTCGGCGAGGAATTCGGCCTCCCGATCGGAACGGACGTTGAGGGCAAGATGGTTGCCGCTCTCCGCCGCCTTGGATTTGACAAGGTGTTCGATACCGATTTCTCCGCTGACCTTACTATTATGGAAGAGTCAAACGAGCTTATTGAGAGAATCACAAACGGCGGCGCACTCCCGATGATCACCTCCTGTTCACCGGGTTGGGTTAAGTATTGCGAGCATTACTATCCCGAGCAGCTTGACCATCTTTCAACCTGCAAGTCACCTCAGCAGATGTTCGGTGCAACACTTAAGACATGGTATGCTCAGAAGATGGATATTGATCCTGCTAAGATCGTCAGCGTCAGTGTAATGCCTTGTACCGCTAAGAAGTTCGAGGTTGGCAGAGACGATCAGAGTGCATCCGGCTATGCCGATGTCGATATCTCTATCACAACACGTGAGCTTGCAAGAATGATTAAGAGTGCAGGCATCAGCTTCAATTCACTTCCCGATGAGACTTATGACAGTCCTCTCGGCGAGGGTTCGGGCGCAGCCGTTATTTTCGGCGCAACAGGCGGCGTTATGGAGGCGGCTCTCCGTACCGCAGTTGAGAAGATCACGGGTCAGGCTCTTGATAATGTTGACTTCACTGAGGTCAGAGGCATGGAAGGCGTTAAGGAAGCCACATACACAGTCGGCGATCTCAGCATCAAGGTGGCCGTTGCAAGCGGAACTAAGAATGCAAAGACGCTCATGGAGCAGATCAAGAACGGTACAAGCGAGTACCAGTTCATTGAGATCATGGGTTGCCCGGGCGGATGCATCAACGGCGGCGGACAGCCGATCGTTTCCGCAGCGGTTCGCAACTTTGAGGACTTCAGAAGCAAGCGTGCTTCCGTTCTTTACAATCTTGACAAGAACAACGAAAACCGTAAGTCACATGAGAATTCGGCTATCAAGCGTGTATATGACGAGTTTTTCGGCGAGCCCGGCAGCCATAAGGCTCATGAGGTTCTCCACACAACTTACGTTAAGCGTGGACTTTACAACAACTGATTTAATTAAAAATTGCAGCAGAGATGAGCAATCGTCTCTGCTGTTTTTTTCGGTTCTCTCAAAATCAATATAATATTGCAAAGCACCCCGACTACAAATTGTAATCGGGGTGCAGACTTATAAATTTTAAAAATCAGATATTGCAAATAAGCTCTGAGAGATCTGTGTAGAAATCAAAGAAGCCTTGACGTGAGCCGAACGCCTTTTCGTCTGCGGCATTGCAGAAATCATAGTGGTCGGCACCGTAAATTGTCGGCATAACATACCAAACACCGGGAATTATGCTCCTTGTTTCATCATATGTAATGTGATCCTCGTCAAAAGGATAAAGTGCGCTTTTAAGCGGAACAATTCCGTCGTTTGCGCCCCATGACTTATCAATATATTTTCCGCCGATGAACATATTGACCGAAGCTGAAATCAGCGGAGAAGAAATCAAAAACGGCTCAAAAACATCATAATCCTTGTTGAGTTTTGTATAGCCGAGCTTTGTGTCCTCGGTTATGCACGCTGTGTATGAAAAATAATAAGCCGATTTGACCGTTTTGATCTTTTTGTTGAGCTTTTCCGCACCCTGAACGGTGAGGTCATAGCCGCAGTGATCATTTGAGAAGGCAATTTTCATGCATGCAAACGGATTTAATTTCGCTTTTTCTCCGCTTATCGGGTCTTTGGAAATTCCCCATTGGTCAAGCATAAGGTCATTTGCCGATTTTCCGGAAACACATTTTGAATGGAGCATAAATATCATAAGAAAAGCCGGAAGGTAGGTGTCGGCAACATAGTTTGAAGCCGTTGAACCGTTATGCGGGGAGGAGATGGCTGTAATTGAACGGATGCCCTTTTCATGACCGCCTTTGAAAAGCTCCGAGCAGTTTTCCGTGGCTGCTTTCATTTCCGTTTCATCACCGTAAGCAAGCAGCGAAGCCAAAAGCCGTATTGTTTCGCCGCCGAAGGAATGACCGACAAAGTTAAGCGGACTCTCAAGATCCCATGCTTTTCCCATGGTTGCCCTGCCTGTGTAATCTCTGCCGAATCTGTCATGGCCGCATTCTTTTGAGTGCGCCGCACCGTAGTCAACAACAGTGCCGGTAAGCTGTGCATAAAGTTCGCACGCTCTGTCCCATGCGCTGCTGTAACCGCCGACCGTCGGATTGTATACTGTATAACCCTGCGCACGCAGATAAGTCATGACATTATTTTCCGGCTGAGTGCCCCAATACGGTCTGTTCTCTTCTTGCGGTGCGCCGTCGCCCCAGCCGCACATTCCGTGTACATAGATGAACGGATAATCGCTTTTCTTTTCACCCTTTGCAAAGCCGACAACGGTGCAAAATGCCATAATACAAAGGCAGAGCACAAGGCTGATGAGCTTTTTAAAAAATTTGTTTTTCACAGTTTTCGCCACCTTTTAATCTTATTGATCAATTATTGACCAATAAAAAATTATCATGTTTATTAAAAAAAGTCAAGAATAAAAGTACGATTAAGAATTATGGCGAGCGTTTATTAGACATAATCAGAAAATTGTAATATCATTAAACATTTTAAATCCCAAAATCACCCGATTAAATCACTTTTATTTTTCTTCCGAAAGTCCGAGAATATAATCGGCTGAAACATTATAGAATTTACATAAAATGTCAAAAACGGCAGAATTGTGAAAGCATATCACCGTCATTTTTCACAAACTTTGCGAAAAAGGGGATGTGACAAAAAATACAAATTTGTTATTTTTGTCACACTATTGCAAAACAGAAATAAATCGTGTAAAATATAAAGGTGGAAATTAGAAAAAAGGGATTGAATGAAAATGGGAATGCAGAAGTATAATGTAAAAATGGCAGCCGAAGTCTGCTCACTTGCTTTTGCATATACAAAAATAATTGTGCTTAACTAACCTGACCGGGCTTGTATAATGAGCCTTGTCGGGTTGTTTTTATATATATATAAATATTAAATTTTGGAGGAAAGAAAACTATGAAGAGGAAATTTAAACAAATTCTTGCGGCTTTAATTGTAGCAGTCATGCTGGTAGGCATTGCGCCGATTGGCGGAATTGATTTCGCACCAAAAGCAAAGGCGATGGATTTATCGTCATACAAGGTCGGAGATTTAATAGAGTTCGGCTCATATCCACAGAGTGAAGTTAAGGATAGTAACCTTATCTCAAAGATAGAATCAGCCGGAGCGAACATTTCTTGGATAGACTACAACTACTATGCCGGAACTGGTAAATCTGAAGACGGAAACATGAAGTCTGTTAAAGATATGATGTTATATAAGGACATCACTTACGGTGGCAACAAATACCGAGCAGTTAAAATAAATCAATACAGACCATCCAAGACAGGGGATACTATTCCTCCAAAAATTAAATATCAATACCTTAATGGCTATCACACAGGAAATACATATTATTTTAAGTATGAACCTCTCATTTGGCGAGTTCTTGATCCATCCGAGGGCTATGTAATGTGCAATCAAATTATTGATTCGCAGGCTTATCAGGATTATATTTATTATAACGATGGAAAATATTATAACAGCATGGATTGCACAAACTACGCCTCAGATTGGACAACAAGCTCGCTTAGGGGGTGGCTCAATGAAAATTTTTATAATACATCATTTACGGATAATCAAAAAGCTCAAATATTAACAACACATAATGAGAACAAATGTAAAGGTTATTATAGTACATATAACAGTGCAGATACTTACGATAAAATCTTTCCCATAACATATTTTGATGCAAGAAACAGTGAATATGGATATGCTTCTGGAAGAAGAGTTTATGATACAGCGAGAAAACTATATGGAACTGATTATGCTTTGTGTCAGGGTCTGGAAGTTGAAACTGAGCCAGTTGGTGATGGAACCTCTCCTTGGTGGCTACGCACGCCTGATAGCGATTTTCGTAAAGCAACAATTGTTGAACATGATGGTAATGAGGATAGTGCTCCATTTGTCGGTCTTACTAAAATCGGTGTTGTTCCGGCTTTAAAATTCAATCCAAAATCTACAATCCCGGAGAAATCAGATGAAGAAGTTTTCCATGAAAACTCCTATATAGCTGACATATGGCTTTCAAGGAACAGAGAAGAGACTTCGGAAAGCAAATTTATTAAGTCAATGTTAGAATATGGCTCTGTTTCGACGGTTATATATGATGATTTGAAAAACAAAAAGGATTTTCAGAACGCAGTTAATCTGTGGACGGGAATGAAGGTCATATTTGATCCCGAAAAGGGACTGGAGGATATTTATTTATCCGAAGAAGGACTCTATGAAACTTTGATTTTTGATCTTGTTAAAAAGATAATGTACGATCAAAATGAGGATACAGGTAATGTAATAATCGATGCTGCAAACAAGGCAGACAGTACGGTAAGCAAGGTAACCAAATACAAGGGTTATATTGATAAAATAAAAACGATTACCGTTGATCCGGATAAAAATTTATTAAATATCCTTAAAGAATGGAAATTTGACCCAAAAAGCGATTCTTTTTCAAAATTCTACGGAATGTTGAATGATATCGACCAAGCTTCTTCAAAATGGACTGACAATAAGTTTATTGAAGGAATCGGAACAATAGCCGATATTTCGAGTGATGTAGCCGAATTCTATAAAAGGTTAACAAGCTACATTATGCTTGAGGACATGTCTGAAGAAACAGTTGCTCTTTTAAAGGCTCTAAAAGAGCAGACAGAAAATGAAGCATTTAAAAAAGCGTTGGGAAATGCAATAAATGCCTATAACGATATTGACACGGTTTCTGTGGTTTGCACTATGAAATTGGCACAAGATACCGCTTTAGATGTCGGCGGAGCATTTTTTGATGATCTTGCTAAATGCAGTCAGCTTTATAGTACATATAGAGTAGGCTACAAGGTTGGCGTAGCGTTGTGTAACATCACACTGAACACATCGAAAGCTATCGATGCATATAAAATCTGCGGTGCGACAAAAGAGTTTATCAACGCCAACAAATCGGCAATAAATGTCCTTGCAAACAAATATCTTACAAGCAAGAATGATTTTGACGCCGGTGTATATGTTAATGCAATTCGTGCATATCGGTATGCTTTTGAAATCGATATGGAAAACGGTGTTGAATTTGTGAAAAAAGCAGACACCGAGGGCCTTATAAACAAGAAAAAAAATATTGAGATTAAGGCAGTCTACGGATTAATCAACATGTTGCTGAATACTAATTTGAAAACGAACTATGAAACTATTGTAAGAAGCAAAGAATCAATATCCAACGGCTTGGAGAGCTTATATACCGATCTTAACAATACATGGAAATTCGACATGAACTATTTGCGCTCGGATTATCCCGATATTTTCCCTGTCTATGTAAAGAAGGAAATATCGCAAAGCCAATATGCACCGAATATAACTTCGGCATATATTGACAAGAGCGGAAAGACAATGTTGACTTGGAGCAGACCCGGTTATTTTAGGGATAGTGATGGAAAGATTTACACATTGCATGAAGAACTCTTTGACGGAATATATGCTACGGAGACGGTCGGCGGCTCAAAGAATACATATGATAACGATAATATAAATGAGGCTCCGTCAACGATTGAATTTTACAACGCATCAAAATTTAAAACATTTAACAAGGACTATACTTTAGCCGCTTATACCGACACAACCGGCGGAAAAGTATATTCGGCGGCTAAAAAGATTTCTGTCGGCAATCCGCTTTTGAAAGCGGAAATTCGTGTTGCGAGTGCCTCCGAAGCAGGCAGCGCTCAGGTTATGTTTTCGATTATTGATGATACGAGCAGCAGATATGACAGCCTCAAATACACTATTTATCGTAAAGCGGACGGCGGTTCGTGGACAAAAATTGACGATATAGCAAGAGAGACCGCAAGATTTAACGGCAAATTGACACTTTATAAAGACACAACCGCAAAGAAGGGTCAAAAATACAGCTACAAGGTTGTTTCTCATATGACCTTTGACAACGGAATGACTTTAAATTCTCCCGAATCGAGTGTTGTATCGGTAATCGGCGGAGTCGGAATGAAAAAGTTAGATATAAATGTCAGAGATCATCTTCCTCAAATCAGAACAAGAGGCACGAATGAGGAAAAACAGGGAATTGAATTGTCGTGGACAAAGACTGCCAATGCCGACGGATATGAGATTTATCGTATCACCTCATATGGCACGGTTTACCAATTGATTAAAACAGTCGGCAAAGACACCGTAAGCTACGTTGATTACGATGTTGACGCAGGTACAACATATAATTATATGGTTTGTCCTTATGTCAACAACGGCGAGAAGGTATATGATTTATCCGCTGTTGAGCAGGGATCGGCCGATTATAAGGTAGCTAAGATTTATTCGGTCGATGTTTCCGACATCAAGTTGAACTACAAGAAATCAACGACGATTACTCCGAGCATCACTGCCGACGAGGGTGCAAAGTACACGGTGAAGTATTCATCATCGAATACAAAGGTTGCAACGGTTGACGAAAACGGCAAGGTCTATGCCGCAAAGAAGGGCAGTGCAACGATTACCTGCACCGTTACCGACAGTTACGAAAACGTTGTGACGGACAAGTGCAACGTCAATGTTGACTATTCCGGTGCACAATGGTTCATTATCATCGTTCTCTTCGGTTGGATTTGGTACATCTAAATAATATTTCGGCCGC